>Ga0256405_10000165_pt1 | contig 215059 bp, 170 predicted proteins | sample RumenRJG_02DNA_FD_189096 | JGI IMG/M metagenome (GOLD analysis project Ga0256405, IMG submission 189096) | Bovine rumen microbial communities from Lethbridge, Alberta, Canada - RJG_02 | ecosystem: Host-associated > Mammals > Digestive system > Stomach > Rumen | place: Canada: Alberta...
TGGTCTGCAGGTTATGCAGGGTCGCGGTATGCCTGGTGACGAGGCTATCTCCATGAACATCCGTGGTATCGGAACCCTCAACTCCTCCGGTCCCCTCGTGCTCGTGGACGGTATCGAGCAGGGCCAACCATATCGGCTCCAATGGCCTTATGGAGATCTGGGGACAGATCTACTACTCCAACCTCTCCATGGGTACCCACAGCGCCGTCTGGCCCATCCCTCTGAAGGAACGTGAGATGAATCCTTCACTCACTCAGAATCCCGGTTGGGTTGATTAAACCCTCGCGGCATAATGAATATGATAAAGGGTGGCCTCCGCGGTCACCCTTTTTCCATTGTTATGAATATGATAAAGTAGGCTGACCTCACGGCCAGCCTACTTCGGTGTTCTTGGCCCAAGTGGGCCATTGTTGTAGTTATAGTTGGATTAGTCGACCCACCCAGGGTTCTGGGTAAGGTTGGGGTTCATTTCACGCTCCCTCTGAGGGATGGGCCAGACGGCGCTGTGGGTACCCATGGAGAGGTTGGAGTAGTAGATCTGTCCCCAGATCTCCATCAGACCGTTGGAGCCGATCTGGTTGGCATCTGCAGCGTACTGAGTGTAGTTGTAGAACTTAAGCTGATGCCAAGTTCCCCAACGGAGCTCATTGTAGTACATGGAGTCCTCACCACCGAGCTCTACGTAGAACTCGTTGCGAATCTTCTCACGCATTCCTGCCTGAGTGGATACGTCGGTACCCTTGTAGCCAGGATCGGAGAGCTTGATATGGCCGGCACGTGCGCGTACCATATCAACATACTGCACAGCTTCGCTTGTACGACCGAGCTCATTGAGGCACTCGGCCCTGCGGAGGAGGATCTCAGCATAACGTACGAGGCTGATATCCTGGGAGTAGACCCAACGTGTCGTGCACTCGTCACCTTCAGCGACATACTTTCTCCAGAGATAGTAGAAAGCCCAAGGGGCATCGGTACGGATATCGTACGGAGCCTTGGTATCGAGGATGTAAGGCCAGCGGAGGGTCCACCAGTGGTTACCCACACCGGAGGCATTGCCATAATACTCAGAATAAGGAGTCATGATAGACATCTCGAGACGGGGGTCACGGTTCTCGTAAGCCTTGCGGATACGGGCCTCGTTACCCTTGTCAAGATAGAAGTTGGTCATAGCTGCACCACCGTCAGCGCAGTAGTCGACCATGTTCTGGTAACGCTCCTCTTTGAAACCGGCAGCGCCTTCACCATAGACACCATTAGCACCATCCTTCAGACCATCGCGGAGGAAGAATACGATCCTCTGCCTGTGGTTGAGAGTGCTGTAACCGGGGCAGTAGTCCTCCCAGTCGAACTGGGAACCGTCGGCATTCTCGAAACGCTCGACATGGCCCGGGTTGGGAAGGTAGTTGTCCCATGCTGATCCACCGGTGACACGGTTACCATAGTTGATGGAACGGGGGTTACCCTGGCCGGACTGCTCGATGCAGTTGACCTTGAAGATGAACTCGTCGCAGTTCTCATTCTCGGGACGGAGCATCTTGAAGAAGTCGTCGTTGCCGGGAGCGCCGTTGGACGGGCTGTAGAGCTTGTAACCGAGCTTCTCGATAGCCTCGAAGTCGGCGAGAGCGCTGCTCCAGTTACCGATGTTCTGGTAGGCGATTCCACGGTAGGCATAAGCGGCACCCTTGCTCACGCGGCCGTCAGTCGTCTTGTTGGGCAGGTTGGGCTCGTTGATGCAGGCGGTGAGGTCGGTGATGATCTGGTTCCAGACCTCGGCCTCGGTGCTGCGAGGAAGGTTAGCCTCATCAGGATTGACGTTCTCGAGATAAAGGGGAACACCTCTCCAGAGCATGTTGAGGTTGTAGTAACCCCATGCACGGAGGAAGGTGGCTTCAGCCTTGAGCTTTGCACGCTCTGCGGCATCCATTTCTGCAACATTGTCGATGTTGTTGATGACGTCGTTTGCACGGTAGACCACCTCGTAATACATCCTGTAGCGGTCGGAAACTGCACCTGATGAAGGGGTCATTCCTCCCTGGGTCACGATACAGGCACCACGCCAGTTCTTGTCGATATCCATGACTGAAGACATGGCATCGGTAGGGGTTCCACGGTTATTACCAGTGTAGTTCTGAGTAAAGCCTATATCCAGGGCTTGATAGACACCATTGACTGCAGCACGTGCAAGGATGGGACTGTTCCACACTGCACCAGCTGAGAACTGGTACGACGGTGTTGTGTCAAGGCTGACACAGGCTGCGAACAGTGCAGAAGCTGAGAAAGCGATTGCGATATATCTTACAATATTTTTCATATCTGTCAATTGTTTAGAAGGTTACATTGACACCGAGTGAGTACTGACGCAGGGTTGAATAACCAACTCCTGTGCGCATTTCAGGATCCATGCCCGGGAAGCTGGTAAGAGCGAAGAGGTTCTCACCGGAGGCGAAGAAGCGGAGCTTCTCGACGAAGAACTTGCGGGTCAGGTTCTGAGGAAGGGTGTAACCGAGGGTGACGTTACGGAGCTTGAGGAAGCTGGCGTCATAGAGCCACTTCGTGGAAGCGGTCGTACTCTGGGAGTTGTTCTCCATGAGACGAGGGTTCTTGGAAGTCAGGTTCGTACGGGGATCGCTCGGGTTCGAAGGATCGAAGAAATAGTGGTCGTAAGCCACACGGTCAGGAATTGCATAACCGCTCACGAGGGAGCTGGAGTTCTGGCAGGTGACCAGGTAATAGGTCGAGAATCCTGCTGAACCACCCCACATCATGGAGAAGTCGATGCCCTTCCAGCTGGCGCTTGCGCTCAGACCGAAGTTCCACTTCGGAGTGGTGGACATGCCCTGGAACTCAGCGTCATTGGCATTACCATAGACACCGTCACCGTTGTTGTCGGCGTAGATGTACTCACCGTACCAGAGGGCCTGGTTGCTCACGGTGTTCTGGGGCTGGAAGCTGTAACCAGCGGCCTTCATGGCCTGGACCCACTGGAGATCCTGCTCGGTACGGATCATACCGTCCTTAGGACCACCGTTGGGATCGACGGCGCCGCCGTTGAAGTAGGTACCGGTTCCCTTGTAGACAGTGCGGAGGTACCACTCGTTGATCTCATGACCCTCGAGGACACGGTTGTTGCCACCGGTGGAAACATCACCGAGGTTGCTCTTGTCTTCTGCGAGCTTGCCCTTGTACTTGGAGACCCAGTTCTTGTTGTAGGCGACATTACCCCTGATGGAGTAGTTGAAGTCGCTGCCGATGGAGTTCTTCCACTCGACCTCGAGCTCGACACCGCGGTTGGTGACCTCTGCGAGGTTCATTGTAGGGGCGCCATTGAAACCATAGATGTAGGAGATATTAGGAGCATAGAGGATACCGGTGGTGAGCTTGTTGTAAGCGTCGATGCTACCGGAGAGACGGCCGTTGAAGAAGCCGAAGTCGAGACCGAGGTTGGTCACTGCGGTCTCCTCCCACTGGATGGCGCTGTTAGGGATGCTCGTCACGGCGATACCGTTGGCGAGGGCGCTGCCGTAGGCATAGTTGGCGGTGTTGTACACGCTCTGCCAGGCATAGTAACCTACGGAGTTGTTACCGAGCTTACCCCAGGAGGCCCTGAGCTTCAGGTTGTTCAGATTGGTGAAGTTCTGCATCCAGGGCTCGTCGCTGATCTTCCAACCTGCGGAGAATGAAGGGAAGAAACCCCAGCGATAATCCGGAGCGAAGCGGGAAGAAGCGTCATAACGGAAGTTGGCCTCGAAGAGGTAACGGTTCTTGAAAGCGTAGTTGACACGGCCGAACCAGGAACGGGCGGTGTAGCCATCGCCATAACCGCTTGTGCTGTAAGGGTTGGCGGCTGCATTGAGGTCGTTGACGGAAGCGTCGGTAAGGCCGAGCTTGCTCACGTCGGTCATCCTGTAGTCATACTCCTGCTCCTCGTAACCAAGGAGGGCGCTCACGTCGTGGCTGCCGAAGGTCTGCATGTAGTTCAGGGTGTTGACCATCTTGTACTGGTTGCTGCGGGTGTAGTACATGTAGGTGTACAGGGTCGAAGGATCGTCGGCACCGGTGGTGTAGGCGTTCTTCTGGAAGGAATACTTACCCAGGGGCTTCGGAGCGGTCTTCTTCTCGCGGCGGTTGTCAGTGTAGTAGTAGTCGAAATTGTAGGTGAAGTGCTTCAGGAACTTGACTTGGGCGTACCAGTCGGTAACGAGGAGGGTCCTGTAGTCGTGACCCACGTTGCCGTCGGCATCCCAGAGAGGGTTGTGGGACTGGGGGTCTTCCTGGTCGCACTCAGGAGCACCGTACTTGCCATCGTACATCGGGTAAGTGGCAGGGACCATCTTCTGGGTGGAGAGGGATCCGAAGAAGCCGGAGCTCATCGAGCTGACGTCGTGGTTGGTGCGGTTGCCGCTGATGCGGGTTCCGACGCGCAGCCAGTCGGTGACGTCGCTGTAGAGGTTGACACGGCCGTTGAAGCGCTTGTAACCAGCGTTACGGACGACACCGGGGTTGTCGGTGTAACCGAAGCTCATCGTGTAGCCGCTCCTCTTCTCCTTGCCGTTGATGGTCACGGAGTGGGTCTGCTGCCACTGGTTGAGATAGATGTAATCCCACCAGTCGATGTTAGGATAGGCGACGTAGTTGGGATAGGCCTGGTCGGGTGAAAGTTTCCCGTTGGGGTCCTTGGAAGCGGCGGTCCACTTCTCGATGTTGGAATCGGAGTAGATGTGGGCCCTGCCGGTGTTGTCACGGGCCTCGTTGAAGAGGTTCATGTAGTCGACATAGTTCTCCACGGTGTGGATAACCTTGAACGGCTCGCTGTAGGCGAAGTTGCCGTTGTACTCGACGCTGATCTTGCCGTCCTTGCTGCCGTTCTTGGTGGTCACAAGGATAACACCGTTAGCACCCCTGTTACCGTAGATGGCGCAGGAGGCGGCGTCCTTAAGGATGGAGACGTTGGCGATGTCAGCGGGGTTGACAGAGTTGATGCCCTGCTCGATACCGTCCACGAGCACGAGGGGACCGGAGGAGTTGAGGGTTCCGATACCACGGATGTTCATGGAGATAGCCTCGTCACCAGGCATACCGCGACCCTGCATAACCTGCAGACCAGGAGATGCATCGGTGAGGGCCTGGGAAGCGTTGACGATAGGACGGGACTTGGTTGCTACCTTGTCGAAATCGACAGCGGAGACAGAACCGGTCAGGTTGACCTTCTTCTGTACGCCGTATCCGACGACAACCGTTTCCTCAAGGGCGAGGGCGTCCTCTTCCATGGTCACTGCAATCTGTGCGCGGCCGTTGACCGGAACTTCAACCGTAGTGTAACCAAGATAGGAGACTACGATTGTCCCGTTGGCGGGCACATTGTTCAGCGTAGCCGATCCGTTCTCGTCGGTCATGGTGCCGTTGGTCGTTCCCTTGACCACGACTCCAACTCCTGGGAGTGCACCCACGTTGTCTTTGACAACAGTGGTCACCGTGATCCTGTCGCCTTGCTGCGCAGATGCTGTTGTCGCAAAAAAAACGAAAGGCAGTATTAACGACAGAATCGCAAAGAATCTCAATGCTTTACTCATTACAAATGCGTTTTGTTAAATGGTTTGTTGTTTAATCAAATGTGCTTCCGGAGCCTTGTTTAATCAAAAAAATATGGCTATATTGTCATGGGAATATTGCTTTTTAAACATGAAAAGGAGAATTTTAAATAAGCTTGGAGACATCTCCAAGATCCATCATCGTGCGGCTTTTGCTGACGTTCAGCAACATATAAACAAACATCAAGGATCCAACGCCTTTTTGGAACTGGCAAAGAAGCGCTATTCATGCAGGGAGTTCAACCATCATCCCGTGGCAGCCATAAAAGTCAAGAAGATCCTCGAAGCTGCCCGTCTGGCACCTACAGCTTGTAACAAGCAGCCGATCCATGTCTGGGCTATTACCAGTGAAGAAGCCTTGCAACGTATCCGTCCTGTCCACACACTCTTCGGAGCTCCTTTGGCCTTTATCGTGGGCTGTAAGAGTGATGAAGCCTGGGTACGTGGTTTTGACGGAAAGAATGGGGCAGAGACTGATGCTGCAATAGTAGGTACCCACATCTTGCTGGCTGCAGCTGATTTGGATCTGGGATGTACCTGGATAGGCGGATTCGATCCTAAGAAGCTTGCCGATGCTTTCCCGGAGACTGCAGGTTATGAGATCACGGCTGTTTTTGCCGTAGGACATCCTGCGGCAGGTGCTGTGCCTTCAGAAAGGCATTCCATCCGTAAGAGTATGGATGAGTTCGTGACCGAACTTTAAGATTTACTGCCTCTGGGGAATCTCACTGTGAAGCAGGCTCCCTTCAGGGAGAAAGACTTGGAGTAGAGAATCTCTCCGTTGCACTTTTCGACTATGTTACGGCATATGGACAGACCAAGTCCTGTGCCGTTGCTTTTTGTCGTGAAGTTCGGAGTGAAAAGCTTTGAACGGTTCTCGTCGCTGACTCCGGGACCGTTGTCTTCGAAGACAATATCATAGAAGCCTTCCTTGTTGGATAGCCTCAAAGAGACCAGGATCTGCCCCATGAAGGGTTCTTCTCCCTTCTCACGGACTTCATTCTGGGCATTCTCTATAGCTTGGACGGAATTGCCTATCAGGTTGACAAACACACGGGTAAGTTGAGGCTTTGGACCTATGACCCTGGCCCCGTCAAGACCCATGTAGGAGAAGGTTATGTTGTCCCGGCTGTCAAAGAGGTCTATTTCTTCTTTAAGCAACTTGTCGAGATCGATCTCCACCGGTTCCTCGGTGTAGAGTTTCGCGAAAGTCGAGAACTCATTGGCGGTGTCGGCAAGCAGGTCTATCTGCTTGAGTACTTCTTCTGACACCTCATCGAATCTCTCCGCCCATGCAGGATTGCCGTTGCTCTTCATCCTTATGAGCCTCTGGATCTGCAGCTTGATAGGAGTGAGAGGATTCTTGATCTCATGGGCGACCTGGCGCGCCATGGTGGCCCAGGCCTTGTCCCTTTCAGCCTGGGTCAGCTGCTTGGTGGAGTTGTAGAGGTCGTGGACCATCAGGTTGTAAGCCCGTACCAGGGTAGACACCTCGTCGTCCCGCTCGTAGACAATATATTCAAGGTTATTGATGTCCACTTCGTTCATCTTCTTTCCGATCTCGGTAATGGGCTTGAACATCTTGTCGACTGCGCGCTCCATCAGGAAACGTGCGAGCAGGAGCAGGATGATGAACATCGTGATGATGGTGATCGAGTGGGAGACCGCCTCCGACTTGAAGTCGAAGCTTTCGTCAGTGTACGGAGAACCCATGATAGCTATCATCTTGCCCTGTGCGTTGAACAGCGGGGCGTAGAGGAAGTAAGTCTGTGCCGATCCTATCTTTTCCTTACCGATGTAGTAACGCCTGTTCCGGTAGATAATGTTCTCGAAAGCTTCCTGGTTCATCCTGCTTCCAAGAAGCATCCTGTCGAACACTTCAGGAGTTGTGGACCTGAATTCCTTGCCTCCTGTCGTGTATAGCGTGATGTCCTGCTTCGTGGTGTTGCTGATGTCTTCGAGGACCCCAAGGGCTTCCTGGGTGTTGAAGGCAGTGTAGTCCTGAGCAAAACGGCATCTTGCCTCGAGGAGCGTCTGAAGGGAATTGATCTTGTCGGCCATCGAGGACCGGAGATTGGCATTGTTCCTTCGGTAGACGAACAGGACGCTGATCGTTGCCAGGGTAATGAGGGTCATGACCAGGGCAAGCATCATCGCTGCATTGATCCTGGACTTGTAGTAGTTCTTTTCAGTCTCAACCGGGCGGTTCCTTCTCAGGAGGGTGAGGAGCGACAGGCATGTGAATAAAAACAGGGTAAGGAACAGGAAGGAGACAAAATAGAGGAAAGCCTCGGTTGTCTGCCTCGAAATCAGGATCATGTCCTCATCTGAGACGCTGTTGATGAAGTGAGTGTAGCCGCCGAGCCGAAGGACTCCTGAAGGCGCGTCCAGAAGTTCCTCCTTTACGCCTGTGTGAAGGACGGTAGGGTAGGCATAGTTGCCTTTGTAGGAGACCAGGTTGTCGAGGGAGTACTTGGCGTAGGAATATTGTGCCGGCATAAGAACGTCTCCGGGAGCGGAGAAACCGAGCAGACGGGCATAGCCCCTGTCTTCCTTGTTGGACTTGGGAGAGACGGTGAGCAGCATCATCGTGACTCCGTAACCCTGGTTGTAATAAGCGAAACTGCCGGTGTAAAAGCTGTTGCCTCCGGCATCCCTGCGGTAGCGGAAGCGGGACTCATCAGCAATCGGCGTTCCTCCGGAAACCATTGCCGTGAAATAGGCTATGGCTTCCTTGTCCTTCTCGTTCTCAGGGAAGAGCTCGACCATGATGTCGTTGTCCTGTGACAGGTTGTACATGTAGGTCTCGACAATCCTTCCCAGGATGATGCTGTTGCTGTTGTCGAGGACAGCTAGCGAACCGATGAGCTGGTCGGATGCGATCTTGTCTTCCATCAGCCTGAGTTCCAGCTCAAGGCTGATGTTCCTTTCCATTGCCAGGCGGTTTGCGAGGACATTTACCCTGTCCTGCTCCTTCTTGAAGCCCAAGGTACCGGTTGTCAGCACCAGGTAGGCGGCAAATGCGATGGCTGTCAGCACCCTTGCCAGAGGGGAGAACATGTCCAGTCTCAATCCGAAGAGCCTCTTCATCGCTGGCATGAGGATCTGGACGAGCAGCGGAATGGTCATCAGCAGGAAGGTGACCATCATGTAGACGACCAGGCTGAAGAGATTCAGGTCGTTGAGTTTGTGAAGCTCGAGGGATATGCTCGAGTTGAGGATTATGCTCCTGAACAGGTAGTTGATGAAGACTACGACCAGCCCCAGCACGAGCAGGGAGAAGAACGCTACGGCGGCGAAACCGCTTCTCGGATTCTTGGACCTGAGGATATTCCTGTAGATCTTCCTCCTGAAGAAGAAGACTGTCCCGATAAGGAAAACGATGAGGAGGGACGCTATCAGGGCGGTCCCGAGGGAGTTGAACAATTTCCCGTCAGCATAGACAGTGGGGGAGAACAACTTGGAACGAAGGGCTGACTCCAGTGCGAATCCCTGTCCTGTAAGTGATTCGGCAACGATCTTGAAGACAGGCTTCCCGTCCAGGTTGACCACGCTTCCTCCGTTTTCGGACAGAGGGACTACCGAATAGTCCCTGCCCAGGTGGAGTTTCGGATTGATTCCCCCGGGGTTGTCATCATCCATGGAGTCGAGGATCTCCAGGCCGGCGATCACCTTCCTGGGGCCGAGGATGGCGGCTTTGACAAGGTACCACTTGGGGCCGTAGTTCACGAACATGGGATCTTCCCCGACTTCGGCAAGGGGAGAGGAGATGCTCTCCCTGGGCCTTGAAAGTCTCTGGAACACTATCCTGTTGCTGATGTCATCGTTCCTGACGGGGAACTGGTTGGTCCAGGACTGGAGTGTGTCGTCAATGTAGCGGTAGATGACCATGTCGCCGGGAAGGTCGTAACTGCCGACCCAGTCTTCCCGGTTAGCGGTGAGGGTGTTCGAGATGTAGGTGTCGAGGATGTGCATCCTCCTGGCCAGGGCCTTTTCAGTGGATAAAGCGGCCTTTTCAGTGTTGGTAGGGACGCTGGACACGGAGGCGATGACGGCGATGAGGACGATGGCGGCGGCCGCCAGTCCCCATATCCGATAATTCCTTATGCCACGTCTTTTCCTGTTCATTCGTGATGGTAGGGCTGCCCTTTTATGATGGTGAAGGCGCGGTAAAGCTGCTCGGCGAAGATGGCCCTCACCATCTGGTGGGAGAAAGTCATCCTTGAGAGAGACAGTTTGCCGTTGCTCCTTGAATAGACCGCATCGGAAAAACCGTAGGCCCCTCCAATGACGAATACAATATTTTTGCCACTGCCTGCAGTCCAAGACTCGATCTGCCTGGCAAACTCGACGGAGGAGTGTTCCTTGCCGTGTTCGTCGAGGAGGATGACCATGTCCGATGGAGAAAGGCTCCCGAGGATCAACTCTCCTTCCTTGTCTTTAATCTGCTGACGCGACAGGGAAGAGACGTTTTTCAGTTCCGGAATCTCCTTTACTGAGAACGGAACATAATGGGACAGCCTGGAGACATAGGTTTCCAAGCCCTCACGGACCCATCCGATGTCGGTTTTCCCGACGGTCAGCAAACAAAGTTTCATCAGTTGCAAAAATAAGAAAGTGGCTCGGTATTTGCAACAAATCAACATGCCATGAGGACTTTGGTTAGACTTTTCCTGGCGTCTGCCGTGCTGTGCCTGTGCATCACCGCCCATGCGGCTGGTGATGGCTATGACGTGTTCATGCCTATCTCAAAGTACCTGGCCAAAGGGGATGCGGAAAGTCTTTCCGCATGGTTCGCCGACAACCTGGAGATCACGATCATGTCGAACACTACGGATTCCAGCAAGAACCAGGCGAAGCAGATCTTGAAGTCTTTCTTCGGGACCCACACTCCACGTTCCTTCGAAATCAATCACACTGCTTCGAGATCCAACTCCAAGTACGCCCTTGGCTATCTCAATGCCGGGGGAGAACTTTTCGAGGTCACGATCTTCGTCAGCAAATGCAAGGACAGTTACAGGATCCAGCAACTGAAGATCGACAGGATCCGATGAGTGACCTTTCATGAGAGAATCCAAGCAAATAATCCTGGCCCTCCTGCTTCTGACCTGCCTGACTGTCATGGACGCCTTTGCCCAGTCCAATGTGGTCAGGGATAGCCTTAATGTACTGAATCCAGCCATGGTAAGCGCTGACAGCCGTTTCATCAAGCAGATCATCTCAAGGACACTGGAAGCAAAGAGCAGGAACAATCCGGAATTCCGCCCGCATTATGACTGCGAGATTTACAGCAGGAATGAATTCGATCTAGTCAACCCGCATAACCCGCTGATTTCCAAATTCCTTCCCAAGGGTTTCCACTTCGTCTATGATTATGTCGAAACGTCTCCTGTCTCAGGCCTGCCCTATCTTCCGGTCATGCTGGCAGAGTCGAAATCGCATTATTTCCATTCGCGCAGTCCCGAGCTCAAGAAAGAGGTCATCGAATCCAGCCGTATCTCAGGAATAAACGAGGAGAAGACAGTCGCCCAGTTCACTGGAGGCTTGTACATCAAGGCTAATTTCTATGAAAATTACCTGAACATATTCCAGGTTGAAATCCCTTCCCCCTTGGCCGACAACGGTTCGATGTTCTATAACTACTATCTTGTGGACAGCCTGGCCGTTGACGGGAGGAACACCTACAGGGTGATGTTCTTTCCTAACAAGTGGGTGTCTTCTCCAACATTCGAGGGTCTGATGTCGATCGATGCCGAGGATTATGCCCTCAGGTCAATACATGTCAGGCTGAGCCCGGGGGCTGGCATCAACTGGGTCAACGACCTGGCAATAGATGTCGAAAACCAGCGTCTGCCTGATGCTACCTGGTTCTACAAGCAGGACAAGATCTACATAGACCTGAGCGTCGCCCTCCTCGGCCCTTCTACCATGTTGTCATTCCTGGCGCGGAGACAGATAGACTATTCCGATCCATCATTCTCCGAGAACCAGCTGCTTGGCCTGCTGGATCCCAAGGCTCCAGTCCTGATGCACAATGATGTCCTCAAGAACGAGGAAGATTACTGGGCCTCTGTCAGACCGTACCCTTTGACCAAACAGGAGAGGGGAATCTACGAGATGGTGGATTCGGTTAAGCATGTCCCTCTCTACAGGGGAGCCGAGAAGATAGGCAATATGTTTGCGACCGGATTCCTTGATTTGAAGCATGTGGGATTCGGACCATATTCGTCGGTGTACAGTTTCAACGACATGGAGGGTAGCAGGGTCCAGATGGGTTTCAGGACGACCAAGGATCTCAGCCGCAAGTTCAGGCTTATGGGTTATGCTGCCTATGGGTTCAAGGATGAAGCTTGGAAGGGCGGCGTGTCTACGGAGTTCATGTTCAAAAACATGCCTCAGCGCAAGTTGAGCCTTTCCTATAAGCACGATCTCCTCCCTCTTGGGGCAGGACCCTTCGGATTCGGTAACGGAGATGTGGTGACCTCGATCCTGACCAAGAAGGGCGGGAGGAAGATGAGCATGATCGATGACATATCGCTGACTTACCAGCACGAATGGTCACAGGGTTTCAACATGACCATGGGACTCCAGAGCCGGACGATCTTTCCGAGCGTGCATGTCCCGATGGTAAGCCCCGAAGGGACATCGTTTGACTCGGTAGGATATGACCAGGCCCTGCTTCAGCTCCGTTTTTCCAAGGACGAGATAGTCACCAGGGGAGTCTTCGACAAGCATTACGTGTTTTCCGATTATCCGGTCGTGACGGTGAACATGGCTGCAGCCATGAAGGGCATCGGACGTAACGAGTACACCTTCTTCCGTCCCGAAGTCACGATGAAATACACCTTGCTGACTCCTCCTGTGGGCTCGTCAAGCATTGTCCTGAATGCCGGTACGATTGTGGGAAGCGTGCCTTATCCCATGCTCAAGATATTCGAAGGAAATGAGACTTACAGGCTCAGGAGCAAGTCCTTTGCCTGCATGGACTATTATGAGTTCGCTGCCGACACCTGGACGACACTTTTCTGGGAACATGATTTCAAGGGCTTCTTCCTGGGCAAGATCCCCCTGATCAAGAGGCTCAATCTCAGGGAGGTGGCGATAGTCCGTGCTGCCTACGGCACGATCAGGGACGAGAACAATGGCGTTCCTGGGGATCCTGGATCCGGGGCCTGGATGGTATTCCCTGAAGGCATGAATAATCTTGCAACACCCTATGTTGAGGCCGGTGTAGGATTGTCCAATATATTCAAAGTGATAAGGGTTGACGCCATCTGGAGGTTGACGCACCGTTTTGACAAGGTGGGAGGAGCCCTGGTTCCTCATTCCAACCGTTTCGTCATCAATGTGGGCTTTGAATTCAATCTCTGATGCACTATCTTTGCGTCGTATGTCAAAGAAGGTCTATATATTCCTGCTGGTATTCCTCTCATCCATATTGCTGAGCCTGCCGTTCCTGGTCCCTGGAACTGGATTCCTCTCGCTGGTGGCCTTCATACCCCTTCTGTTCGCTGAACAGGTCGCAACCGAATCGGGAATGAAGAGGTTTTGCTGGTGGCATTATCTCTGCTTCCTGCTTTGGAATGCTGCCACTACCTTCTGGGTTTGCAATGCCACTGTCGGTGGAGGAATCTTCGCCTGTGTGGCGAACGCTTTCCAGATGTCACTGGTTTTCGGGCTCTTCCGTTGGAGCAGGAAATGGCTTAAAGGAGTCTTGCCCTACCTGTTCCTGACTTTCGCCTGGATCGCGTGGGAAAGGTGGTACCTGACGAGCGCGCAGATAAGTTGGCCGTGGTTGGTACTCGGCAATTCGTTTGCCCGGACAACCTCATGGATCCAATGGTACGAGTTTACGGGCACTCTCGGTGGCTCGCTATGGATCTGGGCGGCCAATCTGGCGGTCTTCGGAATATTGATGGCTTTCAGGAGCGGAAAGTGGAAGGCTTTCAACGGCAAGGCCCGCTTCGCCGCCGTTTCAGGCTCTCTCCTGCTTTTCCTGGCCCCTCCGGCAGTCTCGCTATTCCTTAAACCTGAACCACCAGATGAGGAAATCGAAGTCTTCATCGCACAGCCGAACATCGATGTCTACGGGAAGCATGGAGGCCAGACCCAGGAAGAGCAGAATTCCACACTTTTGGGATTGCTTGAGGGAGCTCCCAAGGACCGTCCGATGCTGCTGATAGCCCCGGAGACCTTTACCAGCGATGTCATAATGAACGACATATCCATGAGCCCTACCGTTGAAAGATTCACCCGCTTCCTTCAGGACAGGCCTATGTCGGACCTGCTTTTCGGAGCTTCGACCTGGGAATATCTTCCCGGAAAGGCGAGACCGACTCAGACTGCCCGCCAGCTCAATAACGGATCCTGGGTGGAATCCCACAACACCGCCTTGATGCTGGAGCCCTCCGGAGAAGCAGGGACCTATCACAAGAACAAACTTGTGGTGGGAGTTGAGATGACGCCGTATCCTGCTTTCTTCCGTCCGATAGACGATAAACTCGGCGGGGTCATGGGCCGTTGTGTCGGTGACGGCAAGGCTGCAAACCTCATCTATCATCTCCGCGACACTTCGGGGAAAGTCACCGGAACAGTTCCCATCGGATGTGCTATCTGTTATGAGTCGGTCTACGGGGAATTCTGTACCGATTATGTCAAGGCCGGGGCAAAGCTTCTGACCGTGATTACCAACGATGCCTGGTGGGGGGACACTCCCGGTTACCGCCAGCACCTTTCCTATGCTTCCCTGAGGGCTATCGAGACGAGACGCTGGATTGCCCGTTGCGGAAACACGGGCATTTCCGCCATCATCGATCCTTCGGGCAGGGTAGTGAGCCAGTCTTCTTGGTGGGAGCCAGAGACACTTTCGGGGAAGGTAGGTCTTTCGGAGCGCCAGACATTTTTCGTCAGCCACGGCGATTTCGTCGGGAGGATCTGCACCCTCATGTTCCTACTTATCCTTCTCGGAACCATCGTCCGACGCTTCACTGGACGTTAAACAAAAAAAGAGAGAGGTTAAAGCCTCTCTCCTTTTTCATCAAACAATTCATTCTGCAGGACGCTGAAGTCAGTTACTTCTTCAATGTTGATCCGGCATTTGTACTTTTTCTTCCATTTCCCAAGGAAGGACTTGTCGGAAAGCATTGCCTGTCCGCGCTTCAGGTAGGCTCCCAATATGGGACTGACCTTGAGGGTGAGGACATTTTTCCCGTGTTCCACCTGGTAGGCGATGTTGCGCTCGATCTGCTCGTCGATTACGACGCTGGATGAGATCTTGCCTGTGCCATGGCAGACGGGACAGACTTCGGCCGTGTTGATTTCCGTCACCGGACGTATCCTCTGGCGGGTTATCTGCATGAGACCGAACTTTGTGAGCGGTAGGACATTGTGCTTTGCACGGTCCGATTCCATCAGGGTCTGCATGTATCTGTGCAGCTCGTTCCTGTGCTCACCGGACTCCATGTCGATGAAGTCCACGATCACGATTCCTCCCATATCCCTGAGGCGAAGCTGGCGTGCAATCTCTTCCGCTGCGATCTTGTTGACCTCGAAAGTGTTCTCCTCCTGGTCGGAGGTCTTTGCACGGATGCCGCTGTTGACGTCGATAACGTTCAGGGCTTCAGTCGTCTCGATCACAAGATATGCACCCTGTTTCATCGGCACCACCTTGCCGAATGAACTTTTGATCTGCCTGGTGACCTCGAAATGGTCGAAGATCTTGTCTTTACCGTCGTACAGCTTCACGATCTTTTCCTGATCCGGAGAGATCAAGGAAATATACTTCTTAGTCTCCTCGTAGACGTTCTCGTCATTGACGTAGATGTTTGAGAACGAGTCATTCAGGAGATCCCTGAGGATTGTGGTGGTCTTGCTGTACTCGGTGAAAAGCAGCTGGATGCCTTTAGACTTGGCCACTTTCTGCCAGGAAGACTCCCATTTCTGGATCAGGGACTTCAGTTCCGCAACCAGGACGGCGGCGTTCTTGCCTTCCGCGGCTGTACGGATGATTGCCCCGTAGTTCTTGGGGAGAATGCTCCGGACAAGTGTCTCAAGTCTCCTTTTCTCCTCTTTCGAGGAGATCTTCTGGGAGATGCTCACCTTCTCTGCGAAGGGGATCAGTACAATGTTTCGTCCTGCCAATGAAATTTCCGCAGTCAGTCTTGAACCCTTGGTCGAGATCGGTTCCTTGACGATCTGCACCATCAGCATCTGGCCTGGTTTGAGCACGTTCTCGATCCTCCCTTCCTTCTCGAGGATGGGACCGATCTTGATCTTCGAGTAAAGCTGCCCGAGATCAGTGTTGGGGTTGCTCTTCCTGACGAATTCGTCAAAAGAGGTAAAGTAGAGCCCCAGGTCCAGATAGTGGATGAATGCTTCCTTCTTGTCTCCGATGTCGACAAAGGCAGCATTGAGCGCAGGAAGAATCTTCTTCACTTTCCCGAGATAGACATCTCCGACGGAAAAGCTGTGCCCCTTGCTGGACTCCTTGTTCAGTTCAATCAGCCGATGGTTCTCCATCAGCGCGATGTGAACTTCAGTCGATGTGACATCGACAATCAAATCTTTCTCAGATTTTTCAGACTCCATAAGGAAATTACAATGGTAGCATATTCATGAAAAAAGGCTGTCCGGATCTGCCGGCCAGCCTCTTTCTTTTAGCAGACTGCTAAAATGGCAGACACAGAGGACTTACTTCTTCTTGTGCCTGTTCTTGCGCAAGCGCTTTTTACGCTTGTGCGTAGACATCTTATGTCTCTTTCTCTTTTTTCCGCTGGGCATAATCAAGATGATATTAGAAATTATTTCTCTTCCTTGACTGCATTGACGAATACCTTAGCCGGCTTGAAAGCGGGAATATCGTGTGCAGGGATAGTCATAGTGGTCTTCTTGGTGATGTTGCGGGCGGCCTTCTTAGCCCTGTGCTTTACGATGAAGCTGCCAAATCCACGGAGATAGACAGGTTCTTTCCTGATGACGGAACCCTTGACGGTTTCCATGAAAGCCTCAATAACGGACTGAACTGCGATCTTTTCGATTCCGGTTGACTTCGCAACCTCGTTGACGATTTCTGCTTTTGTCATAATATCAAAGTTATATAATAAAGATTAAGATATCATATATCCTAAAGCTCCCCGAAGTGCTTCGGGGATGCAAAAATAGGCTTATTTTTTTAATAATCAAAATCATGTAGTTAATTTGTTGAAGATTTTTCAAGCTCTATTTTCTGGCACGGAGATTGACCATAACCACATCTGCAAATAACTCCGGGAGCCTTCTGCCAAATTGGCAGTGAAGGGACTCGGGTTGATAACTTCAGGACATTATGAACATTAGCGACAATAATAAAGAATTCCTCTTCCCGGCCGGAGCGGAAGTCAACATCATTCCTGTCATGCAAGGGGAGGACCAGATCAAGGTGGATCCATCCGAACTGCCCGAGACTCTTCCGATTCTCGCACTCAGGAATGCCGTGCTGTTCCCCAACATGGTCTATCCCGTCACCATCGGCAGGGAGAAGTCAATAGCCCTTATCAGGAATGCTGAGAGGACCAATTCCTTCATAGGTGCCGTTCCCCAGAACGACGTCTCGGTCGAAGAACCTCTCGACAAGGACCTTTACGACTATGGAACCGCGGCGAAGATCATGAAGGTTCTCGAGATGCCTGACGGTACCATCACGGCCATCCTTCACGCATTCAAGAGGATACGTCTAGGACACGTCATTTCGTACGACCCCTGGATCACGGCCGAAGTCAGCTATGTCGAGGACATCGTGCCGGAGAACGACAACAACACCAAGATGATCGCCGAGTCCCTCAAGGAGAAGGCCTCCTCGATCATCAAGTCCTCTTCATTCGCTCCAAGGGAGGCTGTCGGAGCCCTCAAGTCGATAGACAACTTCCATTTCCTCGTGAACTTCATTGCTACGACCGTTGAGGTGGAGAACTATTCCGAGAAGGTGGAACTCCTTTCCTATGACGATGTCAAGGCCAGGGCAATGAAACTCCTTGCCACCCTTGACACCCAGATCCAGCTCCTCAAGATCAAGCAGGAGATCAATCAGAAGGTTAAGAGCGACATAGACCAGCAGCAGAGGGAGTATTACCTGAACAACCAGCTCCGCACTATCCAGGAAGAACTTGGAATGGACGAAGAGGAGGAATTCGAGAAGTTCCGTGCCAGGGCGAAGGACAAGAAATGGCCTGAGGCAGTTGCAAAACAGTTCGAGAAGGAACTTGCTAAGCTGGAGAAGTACAACCCCTCCTCACCTGACTACAGCATACAGTACAATTACATCGAGTTCATGCTGGACCTTCCCTGGGGCGAGATGTCAAAGGACAACCTTGACCTCACACATGCCCAGAAGGTTCTGGACAATGACCATTACGGTCTTGAAACAGTGAAGGACAGGATCATTGAATACCTTGCCGTCCTCAAGTTGAAGGGTAACATGAAATCCCCGATCCTCTGTCTCTACGGCCCTCCCGGAGTTGGAAAGACCAGTCTCGGAAAGTCCGTGGCGAAGGCCCTGGGCAGGAAATATGTCAGGATAGCCTTGGGCGGAATGCATGACGAAGCCGAACTCCGCGGTCATAGGAAGACCTATGTGGGAGCTCTCCCCGGAAGGATTCTGAACGGGATCATGAAGGCCGGTACTTCCAATCCGGTGATAGTTCTGGACGAGATCGACAAGGTCGGGGCCGACTATAAGGGGGATCCTTCGTCCGCCCTTCTGGAAGTCCTTGACCCAGAGCAGAATGTTGCCTTCCATGACAACTATCTTGATATAGACTACGATCTCTCCAACGTACTGTTCATCACGACAGCCAACACAATCTCCACCATCCAGTCGGCCCTGCTTGACAGGATGGAACTGATTAACGTGACCGGCTACCTTGCTGAGGAAAAGATGGAGATCGCCAAGCGCTACCTCGTTCCCAAACAGCTTGAAGAGCATGGAATAGGGAAGAAGGAACTCAGGATTGACAAATCCGCCCTGGCCGCGATAATAGACCAGTACACCCACGAATCCGGCGTCCGCGGCCTGGAGAAGCAGATCGCCAAGATCTCACGTGTCACAGCCAAGAAGATAGCCCTCGGACAGGACTATCCCACCGTGATCAAGAAGAACCATCTAAAGGAATATCTCGGGCTGCCTACAAACATCCACGACCTGCAGAAGGGCAACGAGGCTCCGGGAGTCGTTACCGGTCTTGCCTGGACCCAGATGGGTGGTGAGATTCTCTTCGTCGAGAGTTCCGTCAGCGGAGGCAAGGGAGTGATGACCATGACCGGGAACCTTGGAGATGTTATGAAGGAAAGTGCCACGATAGCCTACCAGTACATCAAGGCGCACCCGGAGCTGACAGGGATGACATCCGAACAATTCTCTGCCAAGGACATCCATGTGCATGTGCCGGAGGGAGCCGTGCCGAAGGACGGGCCTTCAGCAGGAATCACGATGGTGAGTTCCATGGTCTCCGCTTTCAGGGGGCAGAAAGTCAAGTCCGGAATCGCGATGACCGGTGAGATGACGCTCCGTGGCAGGGTGCTCCCCGTGGGAGGCATCAAGGAGAAGATACTGGCCGCCAAGAGGGCAGGGGTCAAGGAGATAATAATCTCTGAAGACAACCGCAAGGACATAGAGGACATCAAGCCCGTCTACATTGAAGGACTGTCGTTCCATTATGTCAAGACCATAGACGACGTTATCACTGAAATATTCGATTAATTTCGTAACTTGCAATCCGGTCCCTGAGCTTGTCGAAGGGCCGGATTTTTCATAAACATGGACGTCAAGATAGAACAGAGCTGGAAGGAAGCCCTCCAGGATGAATTCGAAAAGCCGTATTTCGCAGCCCTTGCAAGGCAGCTCCACCGCGAGAAAGCGGAAGGAAGAGTGATCTTCCCTCCGGGACCGGAGATATTCAAGGCCTTCGAACTCACCCCGGTCGACCAGGTCAAGGCAGTCATCCTGGGCCAGGACCCTTACCATGGTTACGGACAGGCTATGGGCCTGTGCTTCTCGGTGCCCGACAACATGCCGGCTCCTCCATCGCTCAAGAACATATTCAAGGAAATTGAAGACGACCTGGGCATCAGGATGAGCGGCAGCCCCAACCTGGAACCTTGGGCCCGTCAGGGAGTACTCCTTCTCAACGCCATCCTTACAGTCCGCTCCGGTGAGGCTGCCTCCCACAGCGGGATCGGATGGCAGCAGTTCACTGACGCAGTGATCCGCTACTTATCAACCAATCGCAGCGGACTTGTCTTTCTCCTATGGGGCAATTTCGCCAGGACCAAGAAGGAGCTGATCGACACTTCCAGGCATTATGTCCTCGAAGCTGCACATCCTTCTCCCCTGGCCCGCGGTGCCTTCTTCGGCTGCAAGCATTTCTCTAGGACCAACGAGATCCTCATCAACGAACATAAAACTCCTATCAACTGGCAACTTTGACATCATGGGCAGCATAGCATTATTCCCGGGATCTTTCGATCCCTTCACTTCAGGCCATCTGAACATCCTTTCCAGGGCACTAACGATCTTTGACGAGGTAATCGTGGCCGTTGGAGTCAACCAGGCTAAAAAAGGCTTTTTCACCATGGAGCAGCGCCAAGACATCATAGCCCAAGCCACTAAGAGCCTGAAGGGGGTCCGGATCATCAGTTACGACTGCCTAACCGTGGACATCTGCCGTCAGCTTGGCGTAAAGCACATCGTCAGGGGAGTACGCAACATGACGGACTTCGACAATGAGCAGGCGGTTGCAGATGCAAACCGGCATCTTGCCCCCGAGATCGACACTATCATCATCCCTACCGCCCAGGAATATTCCCACATCTCTTCTTCCGCCGTGCGCGATGTGGTCAGCCACAGGGGAGACCTTTCTCAGTTCATTCCGGAATGGGTCAAACTTCCCGAGGTCAAATGAAAAGGCTGGCGGCTTCATTCCTGATCTTTCTCCTCTGCATCCTTGATGCGGTGGCGCAGATTGATTCCGTGAAACTTGCCCAACTGGATGCAAGACTGGGACATTATTTCTCCCTTCTTGAGCAGGAGCCTGCCTCGGTGAAGAACGAGGAATGCGACGCCTTGATAAGCGCAGCAGGGGATTCCTCCCTGCGCCAGACCATTGCCCTGAAGATCTATGACCATTACCGGAACTCCAAGTTGATGGGTGATGAAGCAGTGGCTGTCCATCTGACTGACACATGGTTCGCTCCCGGCAAGGTGGAAATGAGGAGCGACAGTGAACTCTTCGAGGCAAAGATGTTCGCCGAGTTCAACAGGCGGTCCCTCATCGGCTGCGAGGCACCGGTAGTAATGCTTTCCACACAGTACGGGGAGGCCATCCCGGTCCCAGTGGTTCGGCAAGATCAGAAAGAGGATTCTGAGCCCGTCGAAGGGAAAGGCTATTCGGTGCTATACTTTTACGACACCGACTGCGCCAAATGCAAGCTTGAAACCCCAGTCCTTTGCAGCCTGCTGGAGGACAAGGAGTATCCGCTTACTTTCTATGCCATCTATGTAGGCACCAATGAAGAACGTTGGAAGCAATGGAGGACCTCGTATTTCAAGATAGAAACGGAAGAGACAGAGATCATCCACCTTTGGGATCCCGACAACTCGGCAGATCTACAGTTCGCCTACGGAGTGGTCCTGACCCCGAAAATGTTCGTGGTCGATCCTGAAGGAATAATAGTGGGCAGGGAGCTGGACACGGACTCGCTCGAACAACTCCTGGACGTCCTTTTAGATGACGGGGAATATGACTACGGCTCCGAAGCCTCCCGGGCCCTGTTCGAAAAGATATTCGCAACTTACGAGGGGAGAGTCGCTTCTTCCGATGTGTCTGAAGTGGCCGGCATGCTCAAGTCCAGGACCCTGGACATGGGAGATACCCTGGCCTTCAAGCAACTGGAGGGCGATCTCCTGTATTTCCTTGCTACGAAGAGGGAAGAAGGTTATCGTGAAGGAACGGCTGATTTCATCCACGAATACGTACTGGACAGCCCTGATATCTGGAACACCGAAAATGACTCGCTGATGGTTGTCGGAATGGCAGAGATGCTTGACGGCCTGCTTTCCAAGACGCCAGTCGGGTCGACCATCCCCAAGATGCGCATCAAGGGATGGAACCGGTTCCGGAAAGAGGGTGGCTATCTTTTCTTCCATGCCGAAGGCTGTCCAATCTGTGATGAGGAAATGAAGATCGCTGATTCACTGGGTGTTAAGTACTTTTCTGTCAACATGGATTCCCTGGAGAGAGAATCCATGCGCAAGACTCAGAAGCTTCTGGACACCTTCGACTTATCCGCCCTTCCACTTGTCCTGGAGATAGATAAAGGCGGCATCGTGAAGCGGCGCTACACAAGCCTTGTAGACCGTCTTTTATTTTTGGATGAAAAAGAGTAATTTTGCACGGCTTTTGAAGCAATAGCCGACGTATTTGACAAACAATTTTTTATTTAACAATAGTTTTATGGTTTCTTACAAAGATCTTGGCCTTGTGAACACCAGAGAGATGTTCGCTAAGGCTGTTGCAGGCGGATATGCGATTCCCGCATTCAATTTCAACAACATGGAGCAGCTCCAGGCTATCATTCAGGCTGCTGCTGAGACCAAGTCACCGGTCATCCTCCAGGTTTCCAGCGGAGCTCGCAAGTATGCCAACCAGACCCTTCTCCGCTACATGGCTGAAGGTGCTGTCGAGTACGCAAAGGAACTCGGTTGGGAGCATCCCCAGATCTGCCTCCATCTTGACCATGGCAATTCCTTCGAGCTCTGCAAGAGCTGCGTGGACATGGGCTTCTCTTCCGTCATGATCGACGCTTCTTCCCTCCCTTACGAGGAGAACATTGCCCTCACCAAGCAGGTTGTAGACTATGCTCATCAGTTCGACGTGACAGTTGAGGCTGAGCTGGGTGTCCTCGCCGGTGTTGAGGATGAGGTTTCCGCAGAGGAATCCCACTACACCCGTCCTGAGGAGGTCATCGACTTCGCTACCCGCAGCGGTTGCGATTCCCTGGCTATCTCCATCGGAACTTCCCATGGCGCTTACAAGTTCAAGCCCGAGCAGTGCAAGAGGGATCCCGAGACCGGCCGTCTCGTACCTCCGCCGCTTGCTTTCAACGTCCTCCACGAGATTGAGAAGAAGCTCCCCGGCTTCCCGATCGTTCTCCACGGCTCTTCTTCTGTGCCCCAGGAATATGTCGACATCATCAATGCCCACGGTGGCAAGCTGCCTGACGCTGTCGGTATCCCCGAGGAGCAGCTCCGCGAGGCCTCCAAGAGCGCTGTCTGCAAGATCAACATCGACTCCGACAGCCGTCTTGCAATGACCGCCGCCATCCGCAAGGTCTTCGACGAGAAGCCCGGTGAGTTCGACCCCAGGAAGTACCTCGGACCTGCCCGCGACGAGATGAAGAAGCTCTATATGCATAAGATTATCAACGTCCTCGGTTCCGACGGAAAAGCTGAATAATTATGCGTAATTCTATATTGGCGGCTTTTGCCGCCTTTTTCGTTTGTATAGGGGCCTATGCTGTCCCGCGTCCGGAGTATCCCCGTCCCCAGTTCGAGCGCAAGGCTTGGGTCAACCTCAATGGCGAATGGACATATTCATTCGACTTCGGCAACTCAGGCATAGAGCGTGGATTCCAGAAATCCGCTGGTTTTGACGGAAAGATCATCGTCCCCTTCGCTCCCGAGAGCAAGCTTTCAGGTGTCGAGTACAAGGATTTCATCAACCACATCTGGTACCAGAGGAACATCTCGGTTCCTGCCGGATGGGAAGGCAAGAGGATAATGCTCAATTTCGGAGCTGTCTACTTCAACTCCGAGGTCTATGTCGACGGCAGCCTGGTTGGACGCCATTTCGGTGGCAGTTCATCCTTCTCCATGGACATCACACCTTTCGTGAAGGCCGGAAGCACCCATTCACTCGTCGTTAAGGCATCCAGCGATGTCCGTGGCGGAATGCAGAGCGCCGGAAAGCAGTCCCTCCAGTTCGCATCCCATGACTGCGACTACACCCGTACCACCGGAATCTGGCAGACCGTCTGGATGGAAGCTGTCGACATGCAGGGTCTCAGCAGGGTCCATGTCATCACCGACATCGACCAGAGCATGATCATCGTCCATCCTGAATTCTTTGCTGACAACGCGGCCAACACCCTTAAGGTCATCGTGAAGGATGGTGCCAAGGTGGTCTCCGAGAAGTCTGTCAAGGGCGCCAGCGCCAACACCGCAGTCTTCCTCCCCATAAAGAAGGCCCGCCTGTGGTCTCCTGAGGATCCCTTCCTCTACGACGTTACCTATCAGGTTATTGCCGCTGATGGTTCTGTCATAGACGAGGTAAGTTCCTACGTGGGAATGCGCAAGGTCCACGTCGAAGGCAACAAGGTCTTCCTGAACAACGTTCCATATTACCAGAGACTCGTCCTCGACCAGGGTTTCTATCCCGACGGCATCTGGACAGCCCCCTCTGATGAAGCCTTGAAGCATGACATCGAGCTCTCGATGGCTGCCGGCTTCAACGGAGCCAGGCTCCACCAGAAGGTATTCGAGGAGAGGTTCCACTACTGGGCCGACCGCCTCGGCTACCTGACATGGGCAGAGGCTCCGAGCTGGGGAATGGATGCCAACGACATCGAAGTCGCCCGCAACTTCCTCATGGAGTGGAGCGAATGTGTGGTCCGCGACCGCAACCACCCCTGCATCGTCACCTGGACTCCGATGAATGAGGAGTTCTGGCCTGATGGTCTGCAGTATGCCCGTTTCAATGCCGACCTCTACGATGTCACCAAGCGTCTCGATCCCACCCGCCCTGTCAATACCGTCAGCGGTGGAGTACATTACAAGACCGATCTCTGGACTGTCCATCATTACGAGCAGAATCCCGAGAAACTTGGCAACATCCTTTACGATGGTCAGAACTTCTTCACCCACAAGTCTTCAACTTACAAGGGCTACACCCGTAACCAGGGTTACAACGTGGATGTCAAGCCAGTGATGGAATATCCCGTCTATGCCGGTGACATGCCTTACATCGTGGATGAATTCGGCGGTATCAAATGGGTCAAGGGTCAGGATGCCAAGACCAAGAACTCCAAGACGGAATCCTGGGGCTACGGCCAGGCGCCTGCTTCCATGGAAGAATTCTATACCCGCCTTGAAGGCATGGTGGACGCCCTTCTTGACCGTTCGGACGTGATCTGGGGCTATTGCTACACCCAGCTCACCGACGTGGAGATTGAGCAGAACGGTATATATTTCTACGACAGGTCTTCCAAGTTCGACATGGACAGGATCCATGCCATCTTCAGCAAGACCCCTGCGGCGGAATAGTCCTCCTGTTTACTTTGAAAATGTCCGGTAAAGCAGTAACTTTACCGGACATTTTCAGTTCTTTCAAATATGAATAAGTGTGCACTGCTGGTTTTCAGCATGGCAGTCCTCGCGATAGCGGCGGGCTGCTCCAAAGATGAAACCACCTCCAGGGATGCAGACCTTGCGGGTGTCAATGTTGCAGTAGGTGAAAAAAACGGGGCGTTCAAGAAGCTCTTCGTGCTCAACGAAGGAAACTTCCAGAAGAACAATTCGACCCTGGATTTCCTCAGGTTCTCTGACGGAAATTACGTATCCGATGCATTCGGATCCATGAATCCTGCTGTAGTACAAGGACTTGGGGATACGGGTAATGACCTGTGTCTCTTTGCCGGCCGTCTGTGGGCCGCGATGAACGGCTCGGGGGTTGTCCAAGTGATGGATCCCAACGAAGAGACCCTTCTCGCTTCCGTCCAGGTCCCCGATCCGCGTTTCATGGCATACTCCGGCCTCAATGTCTTCGTGAGTTCCTACGCCGGAGCCGTCTACGGTGGTGAAGAGACCAAAGGCAAGGTTTACAGGATATCCCTGGATACTTTCAAGACTGACGGCGAGGTGGAAGTCGGCTGCCAGCCTGAAGGCCTGGCCATTTCAGGCGATAATCTCTTCGTCGCCAACAGCGGAGGTTACAATTATGTACATGAAAATACTGTGAGCGTCATAGACCTCAAGACTTTCAAGGTCACGCGTACCGTTCCCGTAGCCTCCAACCTCCGTCTCATGGCCACTGACGACAACGGTGGCGTGTGGGTTTCCAGCTATGGAGAAAGCACCTGGACTCAGGATGCAGGCGGAAACTGGATACAGAGCATGTCCGAGCCGATGGGACTGTACCATGTCACTTCTTCCTTTACGGTGCAGCAGGCCAAGGATGTCCATGTCAGTTGCATGACCAAATGTGACGACGGTTACATCTACACCATAGGCAACGCAGCCGAACTTACCGGAGGCTTTGACAATACCCTTTACAAGGTCTCCGTCAAGGACGGATCAGTCGTTTCCAAGTCATTCTCCGGCACGGATGCATCTGCTGTCGGCAATCCCTACGGCATCTGCGTCAATCCAAGGAACGGAGACATCTACATCGCTGATGCTGACTACACCGGCCCTGGCAAGGTCTGGTGCTTCACCAAGGATCTTCAGAAGAAGTGGGTGGCGGTTGCAGGCATGCTTCCTGCCCACATGGTTCTCTTCTAGTAGATGCTCCTTTCCGCCCTACTCAGCCTCCTCCTGCTTTCCCCGTCCCCGGAGTGTCAGTCGTCCCTGGAGTACCAGCCGTCCCCGGAGTGTCATCCTGAGCGAAGCGAAGGATCTGACACCCTGAAGGCGGCCCGCGTAAGCTCCACCGCCGGCAGCCTGATCGTCCCCCAGCGGATCGAATCCCATGAGCTGCAGACGGTTTCGGGAATCTCCGAGGCTGTCAGGCGCTTTGCCGGGGTCCAACTCAGGGACTACGGTGGAATCGGAGGCCTGAAGACTGTCAATGTCAGGAGCCTTGGCAGCGAACACACAGGAGTGTTCATAGACGGCATCCAGGTAGACAACGCCCAGAACATGCAAGTGGACCTCGGCAGATTCGGTCTGGAAGATATCCGGAGCGTCAGCCTTTTTTCCGGCCAGAAAGTGTCTCCGCTCCAGAGCGCCAAGGAATATTCGTCTGCAAGCGCCCTCTACCTTGAGAGTGCAGAGCCGGTTTTCAAGGATGGATCAAGGAACAACAGTACCGTCAGCCTTGGAGCAGGATCCTTCGGAACCTGGAGTCCAAGGCTTTCATGGGAGCATCTTTTCAAGGACGGAGTGTCGTTCAGGATCGGTGGAGAGGCTGTGGCAACCGACGGGAAGTACAGATTCCATGTGAGCGACTACCGGCTCTATCCGGACGGGACCGTCGCCGGCTACGACACCACCATGACCAGAAGGAACGGCGACCTGCGCAGTGCAAGGCTTGACGCCCGGCTCTATTCATCCCCGGATTCCCGTTCCTCCTGGAATATACATGCCCATCTGTATGATTCCGAGAGAGGCCTTCCAGGCCCCGTTTACAAGAAGGAGGGCGGCTATCCTCTCAGCGAAGACCGTCAGTCCGACCTGGACGCCTTCCTGCAAGGACGCTACAGCCTTCCCATCAGCAAGGTCTGGTCAATAGCCGCCAGGGCGAAGTTGGCTTTCAGCCATCTTGAATATGTTGACGTCCCGGAGTTCCGTCCGGACCTCTCCGCAGCCCATTTCAACTACCGGAACCATTCCGCCTATGTTTCGGCGGCCGCCATGGCAAGGCTGGGCAGCCATTTCAGGCTCAACCTTGCGCAGGACCTGCAGTACGACTATCTTGATGCGGATCTGATGGATTTCTCTTATCCGGGACGCCTGTCCTCGTGGAGCAGCGCTTCCGCATCGTACGGAGCAGGGACGTTTGAGGTCTCGGCCACGATGCTTTTCCTGGATGTGCATGACACCTTCCTTTCCGGCGGAGAAAGAAGCTCTGCAAGAAGGAATGTCCTGATGCCTTCCCTTGTGGCGCGGTGGAAGCCTTCAGGGAGGTTTTCCCTGGACGGTTTTGTCAAGAGGTCTTACAGGATGCCTACCTTCAACGATCTTTACTACACCACGGTCGGCAGCAAGACCCTGGATCCCGAGGATGCTTTCCAGTCCGACTTGGGCGCCCGCTGGACAGTCCTTGCCGGTTCGGGACACTCCCTTCAGGTCAATGCGGATGTCTATAGGAATATCTTGAAAAACAAGATAATAGCTGTACCTACATCCAACCAGTTCCGCTGGTCGATGTACAACATAGGGAAAGTCGCCGTCCTAGGAGCTGACCTTGTTGCTGACTATTCATTCAGGACGGGAAAGCTTTTGCTGGGAGGAACTGCCAGGTACACTTACCAAAGTGCCAGGGATAAATCCGTTCAGACCCCTCCGGCAAACTCAGGATCAGTGGATAAGGGACAGATCCCGTACATTCCGCTGCACAGCGGATCGTCCAACCTTTTCGGGGAAGCCGATGGCTGGCGGATGGACGTAACCCTATTCATGACAGGGGAAAGATTCACTACTTCAGCCAACCTTCCAGCCTACATGATCGCTCCATGGCAAACCCTTGATGCAACAATCTCCAAGTCGCTTTCCATCGGCGGTCACGACCTTTCTTTCAAACTCAGTTTGCGCAACCTCCTTGACGAACAGTACGAGATCGTCGATAATTATCCCATGCCTGGTTTCAACTTCCTTCTGAAAGTCGAAGCTACTTTGTAGCTTTTTTATTAAATTTGTATGAACTGACTAAAAAGGATGGATATTGTACAGATTATAGAGATCGTGGCCCTTGTCATGGGGATCCCTTACATGATCTTCGAGGTACTCCAGAAGAACACCATGTGGTACTTCGGTTTTTTCACCAGTACCGCCTGCGCCATACAGTTTTTCCTTGAGTGCAACTGGGCCAACATGGGCTTGAACATCTACTATGTAGGGATGGCTTTCTGGGGCCTTTACAAATGGAAAAAGGACAGCCAGGCCGTTGAGGCGGATGTCCATCTGAACCGTCTGTCACCAAAGATGGCCATCATAAGCGCAAGCCTGTTCATTGTAGGGACCGGACTTCTTGTCTGGCTGCTTACTGTCCTGAATGACAGCAATCCTTGGCTGGATGCCATTTCGACCATCCTATGTGTTATCGGCATGCTCTGGCTTGCCGATTCGATCCCTTACCATTGGATCCTTTGGATTATCGGCGACACGATACTTGTCGTGATGTGCTTCCTTGCAGGGAAGTATTGGATGACAGCCCTCTATGTGGCCTATGTCATTGCATCTTGCTACGGTTTCTTCCATTGGCGCAAAAGGGGAGAATATGTGTCATGAGTTTGGAATTAATTAAATATTAAGGTATTATGAGAGTCGGACTAAACGTTTTCATTTCTACCCTGGCACTGTTTTTCGCCTTTTCCGCGGTTGCCCAGGACGCCCCTTATCTCAACAAAAACCTTAGTCCAGAGCAAAGGGCGGAGGACCTTGTCAGCAGGCTGACCCTGACGGAGAAGGCTTCCTTGATGGACTATAATTCCGCCGCGATTCCACGTCTCGGAATCCCCGCCTACAACTGGTGGAACGAGGCGCTCCATGGAGTGGCCCGCAACGGCTACGCCACCATGTACCCTATGCCCATTGGAATGGCTTCCTCTTTTGATCCTCAGCTCATAGAAGAGGTGTTCACCTCCGTAAGTGATGAGGCCAGGGTCAAGTACCGGCTCGCCCGTACCATCGAGACCCGCGATAACATGCAGTACGCAGGCCTGACTTTCTGGACCCCTAACATCAACATATTCAGGGATCCTCGTTGGGGAAGGGGAATGGAGACCTATGGTGAGGACCCGTACCTTACCGGCGTACTCGGATCAGCCGTCGTCAGGGGACTTCAGGGTGATTTCTCGGACGGCCATCTCAAGGCTCAGGCATGCGCAAAGCATTTCGCCGTACATTCAGGGCCCGAATCCTTGAGGCACACCTTTGACGCCAATGTCTCAGAGAGGGATCTTTGGGAGACATATCTCGCTGCTTTCAAGGACCTTGTCACCAAGGCCCAGGTACAGGAAGTCATGTTCGCCTACAACCGTTTCGAGGGTTATCCTTGCGGTGCCTCAAAGAGGCTCCTTCAAGACATCCTGAGAGACGAATGGGGTTATAAAGGCTTGATAGTAAGCGATTGCTGGGCAGTCTCGGATTTCGTTGGCGAGAAGTACCACAATTGGGCTAAGACCCGTGAGGAGGCTATCGCCGCAGCTGTTTTGGCAGGTATGGACGTAGAGTGCGGCAACATGACTAAACTGCTTCCCGCAGCTGTCTCCCAAGGTTATCTTACTGAAGCGGACATCGACTCACATGTGAAGAGGCTCCTGGCCATCCGTTTCGCCCTTGGCGAGATGGACTTCGACTCTCCTTGGGACAATATTCCTGAATCAGTACTTTGCTCCGAAGAGCACAGGCTTCAGTCACTGGACATAGCCCGCAAGAGCCTTGTCTTGCTGAAGAATGACGGTATCCTACCTCTCGCAAAAGACGCCAGGATAGCCCTTGTCGGCCCCAATGCCGCCGACTCAGTAATGATGTGGGGCAACTACGAGGGAGTCCCCAAGCGTACCGTGACCCTTTACGATGCTCTTAAAGCCAGGATCCCTGACTTGAAATATGTCAAAGGCTGCCCTCATGCCGCAGAGCTGGAGAAGGAACCTACTGATATAAATGCAGTAGTCGCAGCCCTTGACGGCTACGAGACTGTCATATTCGCAGGCGGCATCACACCTCGTCTCGAGGGAGAACAGATGGATGATGTCGACATTCCTGGCTTCTTCGGAGGCGACCGTACATCAATCGAACTTCCGGCCGTCCAGAAGAAGCTTGTCGCTGCACTCGTGGAAGCTGGCAAGAAAGTGATATTCGTGAACTTCTCAGGAAGCGCCATCGCCCTTAAGGACGAGGACAGGATCTGTTCCGCAATTGTCCAGGCCTGGTATCCCGGCCAGGAAGGCGGAACCGCCGTGGCTGATCTGCTTTATGGTGAATTCAATCCTTCCGGCAAGCTTCCATTGACTTTCTACGCGGATGATTCCCAGCTCAAGGATTTCAAGGATTATGACATGGAAGGCAGGACTTACCGCTATTTCAGGGGCAAGCCTCAGTACGCTTTCGGACATGGTCTCAGCTACACGACTTTCAAGTATCGCAGGCCGAAAGTCAGGACTCTTGAGGATGGCTCAAAGGCTGTTGTTGTCAAAGTCAAGAACAAGGGCAAGAGAGACGGAGATGAAATCGTACAGCTCTACATCAGCAAGCCTGACGACGCCGAAGGTCCAGTCAGGGTCCTGAGAGGGATGCAGAGGGTTTCTATCAAGGCTCGCCAGACCGTTACCGTCACCATCCCCCTGGATGAGGAGACCTTCAACTGGTGGAATCCTGAGACGGGAAGGATGCAACCCTGTCCGGGCAATTATGTGCTGGCAGTGGGACGTTCCTCCGTCGACAAAGATTTGAGAAAGATAAAGTATACTAATTAACTATCACATATAACAAAATTGCCCCTTGCTATATGGTGAGTATTGTTTTGGGGCAACCAACTAAAAACAAATTAATTATGATTAAAACCTTGAGTAGAGGCAGGCATTTCAGCTTGTTATCCAGGCTTTTGGCTGTCTGTCTTATGGTTCTGATCGTATCGCCGTCGATGTTTGCACAGAACAAGGTGCAAGTGTCAGGAACCGTTACGGACGCCAATAACAATCCCTTGATTGGAATAGGTGTCCAGGAACAGGGCACCACCAACGGTACGATCACTGATGATGCCGGAAAGTATTCGCTTACCGTAAACCCGGGAGCGACCCTTGTTTTCTCGAGCATCGGCTTCACGACCCAGACTGTTCCCGTGGGGAACCGTGGCATCGTCAATGTCTCTATGGCAGAGGATGTGGAGATGCTTGAAGGTACCGTAGTCGTTGGTTACGGTACCCAGAAGAAGGTCAACCTGACCGGTGCTGTAGAGCAGGTTGGAGAAGAGGTTTTTGAGAACCGTTCAGTATCGAACCTTGCCCAGGCCCTCGAAGGCGCGGTCCCCAACCTCAACATCACACTTTCCGATGGTAAGCCCAACCGTTCGGCCAGTTTCAATGTCCGTGGTACTACCTCGATCGGACAGGGCGGTAGCGCTCTGGTCCTGATCGACGGTGTCGAGGGTGACCCTTCATTGTTGAACCCTAATGACATCGAGTCCGTTTCAGTCCTTAAGGACGCCGCATCAGCTTCCATCTACGGAGCCCGCGGTACCTTCGGTGTGGTGCTCATCACAACCAAGGCGGCCGAGAAAGGGCGGACCCGTGTCAACTACACCACCAACCTATCTCTCCGTGCTCCGACAGTCACTCCTGACAACGTCACCGACGGTGTCACCTGGGCTGAAATGTTCCGCGAAGTCTACTACAACCGCCTGTTCACCCTTCCTGCAAAAATCAATGCTCAGCAGGCTTATTCTGATGCATGGCTTGATGAATTCCGCGCACGCAAGGCTGCCGGTAACACCCAGAACTATGAAGTCGTCGACGGCCGCTATGTCTACTACGGCAACGAAGACTACTATGATCTCCTCTACAAGGACCAGAGTTTTGCCCAGGACCATAACGTAACTATCCAGGGAGGTACTGACAAGGCTGATTTCTATCTCTCGGGACGTTACTACAAGTTCGACGGTCTGTACAATTACAACCCGGACACCTATAAGTCCTACAACATCCGCGCAAAGGGCTCCCTGCAGGCTACCAAGTGGTTGAAGGTCAGCAATAACTTCGAGTACAACCAGGCCTTCTACCATCAGCCCTACGTGAACTCCGGTTCCATCATGATCAACCGTTACATCGAGGTTTGCGGCTGGCCGACCATGCCTGCTTTCAACCCTGACGGAACCTCTACCTACTGCGCTGCTTACGACGTGGGTGCTTTCGAGCAGGGCCTGAATTACAAGGACAACAACGACCGTCTGCTCAAGAACACCGTTGCGGCCCGTGCCTCATTCTTTGGCGACAAACTTCACATCAATGCTGACTACACTTTCCGCTACGGAGATGACAGTTACCTGATGAAGAGGATGCCTATCGTCTACTATCTCGGACCTGATGTCCAGGCTGCCCTGGGAGCTACCACCAATTCCCTTACCAACTGGCATTCCACTAGGCTTTACACCGCCACCAACATCTACGCCGACTACACGCATTCATTCGCCAATGCCCATAACATCAAGTTGATGGCTGGTTACAACTACGAGACCCAGAGCTATGATGCCCTGAATGTTTCCCGTAACGGTACCATCATCCCTTCGGCTGAGAACATCAACCTTTCCCTTGGTGAAGACATCACCACCAGCGGCTCCGCCAACAGGTGGAGAATCGCCGGTCTGTTCTACAGGGTCAACTATGACTTCAAGAATCGCTATCTCCTCGAACTTGACGGCCGCTATGACGGATCTTCCAAGTTCCCGGACAATCAGCAGTGGGCATTCTTCCCTTCAGTCTCCGCCGGTTGGAGAATCTCTGAAGAGCCTTTCTGGAACATTGATCCCAAGTACGTCAGCAACGTCAAGGTCCGTGCTTCCTACGGATCCCTGGGTAATGGTAATGTCAGCCCTTACAGCTACCTCGAGCTGCTCTCCCCGAGCACTTCCAGCAAGGTGCTGAACGGCATACAGAACAAGTACGTCAGCAATCCGGCCGTCAAGCCTGAGGGTTTGACATGGGAAACCGCTACCACAGTGGACGGAGGTCTGGACTTCCAGCTCCTGAACGGAAGGTTCAGCTTCAGCGGCGACTACTATGTCCGCAAGACCACTGACATGTACACCGTGGGTATGACCCTCCCTGAAGTCTTCGGTGCTACTTCCCCGAAGGGTAACTATGCCGACATGACCACCCGCGGTTGGGAAATCTCCGTGGAGTGGAAGGACCAGTTCGAACTCGGTGGAAGTCCTTTCCGTTATGGAATCAAGGCTTCGATGCATGACTATACTTCCGTAATCGACAAGTACAACAACCAGACAGGCCTTCTTTCCGACTACTACGCCGGAATGACTATAGGCGAACTCTGGGGCTTCAAGTCTGATGGACTCTTCCAGAGCGAAGCTGAGCTGGAAGGCTATGTCAACACCCTTGTTACCGCATCAGCAGACGGTAAGTGGAGGGTCGGTGATGTCCGTTATGTGGATCTCAACGGAAACGGAAGGATTGACTACGGAAAGAACACCGTCGATGACCATGGTGACAAGATCATCATCGGTAACACCGCTCCTCACTACCAGTACAGTTTCACCCTCAGCGGTGACTGGAGAGGCATCTTCGTGAACGCCTTCTTCCAGGGCGTCGGCAAGCAGGATTGGTATCCTGGCCAGGAGGCCGTGTTCTGGGGCCAGTACAACAGGCCTTACAACAACATCCCCAAGTGGCATCTCGGTAACTACTGGACTCCTGACAATCCGGATGCTTACCTGCCTCGCTACTGTACCTACAACGGAACAGTCGGCCGCAGCAACTATCCTAACAGCCGCTATGTCCAGAACATTGCTTACATCCGTCTGAAGAGCATGCAGGTAGGTTACAACCTTCCCAGCAGGATCGTTTCCAAGATGGGTCTGAGCGATCTCAAACTCTACCTCTCCGGTGAGAATCTCTGGAGCTGGTCTCCTCTGTACAGGATCACCAAGAGGCACCAGGACGTCTACACCGCCAGCCGCGGTACTGACGCCGACTTGAGTTCCAGCAACTATGGCGACGGTAACTCCTATCCGCTCCTGCGTACTGTTACCTTCGGAGTATCCCTTACTTTCTAAATTATGACGAACATGAAAAAGATAATATTCCTTCTAATCGGTGCCGGCCTGATGTTTACGGCCTGCAACTTGTCGGAAGAACCCATAGCCCAGCTTGGCAAGGAAGCGATCTTCAGTTCGGAATCCGGACTTGCGACTTATTCATGGTCATTCTACAATGCCATCCCGTCGGGAAGTGACCAGCACGCCATCGAGCAGACTCTGGTCGATTACCTGGGTGGAACCAGCATAAACGCCTTCCTCCGCAAGGGCGCCTACAATTCCGAGAACAGCAGTGGTTGGTCATGGACTACGTTGCGTAACGTGAACTGGTTCATCCAGAACTGCGAGAACGCGACAGTCGACCAGGCGGTCAAGAACAACTATCTCGGACTTGCCCGTTTCTTCCGTGCTTACTTCTATTATGGAATGGTCCGCAGGTTTGGTGACGTTCCGTGGATCGACCATGCACTCGATGTCGATGAGACTGAGGCCCTCATGGCCCCCAGGGATTCCAGGGAAGTCGTGATGGAGAATGTGTGGAAGGACCTGGAGTTCGCAGAGCAGAACATCACCCGCACCAAGGACAACACTTGCTCACTCGTGACCAAGTGGGTTGCCTATGCGTTTGCATCGCGTGTCGCCCTCTTCGAGGGAACTTACCGCAAGTACCACAACCTCAATCTCACCACTTCAGCCCAGACATGGTTGGAGAGGTCCGCGACGGCTGCGAAGTACGTGATGGACAATTCCGGTTACAAGCTTCACACAGGCAATGCCAAGACAGCATATCGTGACCTGTTTGTCAACACTGAACCCAAGACTGATGAAATCATGATGGCAATCATAAGCAGCAACGAGCTTTCAGTCCTGCACAATGCAAACTGGATCTGGACCTCGGCTACCTATGGTACCGCTGCCAACTTCATCCGTCCGTTCATCTGCACCTTCCTTCAGGCTGACGGAACTCCCTACACCGACCGTGATGGATGGGAGACCGAAACTTTCTTCGAGGAATGCCAGAACAGGGATGCCCGTCTCGCCCAGATCATCCGTACTCCTGGTTACACACGTGAAGGCAAGAAGGCCCTTCCTGAGTACAAGGCTTATGCCCGTCTTGGCTATCAGCCGATCAAGCTTTGTGTCGACGAGACCTATGGCGACGAGAAATCATTGAATACCAATGCTCTCTCTCTCTTCCGCTATGGCGAAATCCTGCTTAACTACGCAGAAGCCAAGGCTGAATTGGGTACCCTCAGCGATGCCGACTGGGCTGCCACTATCGGCGCACTTCGTGCCCGTGCCGGCATCACAGGTGGTCTTACTGCTAAGCCTACAAAGGTTGACCAGTGGTTCCAATCTACCTATTATCCTGGCGTAACCGATCCTTCCATCCTGGAGGTCCGCCGTGAGAGGGCGATTGAGCTCTGCCTCGAGGGTTTCCGCTTCGATGACCTGCGCCGTTGGAATGCCGGTAACCTCCTGACCATGAGCTACACCGGTATCTATGTCCCTGTCATCGACGAACCTCTGGACATGGACAACGATGGTGTGCCCGATGTAATCTTCTACACCAGTGATGAGAGCCGCAAGGCTGCCCAGGCCATGCCGGGTGGAAAGGATTGCCAGGTACGTCTGGTTTCAGCTGATCCGACTTCACCCAACGTCCAGATCCATCCTGCACCGGGAGGTGGTTACTACCTTGCATGGGACACCCAGGAGGACAACGTACGTGTCTTCGGCAACAAGCAGTACCTCTATCCGATTCCGGCTATCGTCATGGTCAAGAACCCCAACATCACCCAGAATCCAGGTTGGGAGAACAATGCCTCGAACGACGGCAATTAGTGTCCTGAACCTATAATTTCCAAGGCAGGAGCGACAACTCCGCTCCTGCCTTTTTTAATAATGCGGAACATGAGAAAAACGCTCCTTTTGATTTCCTCCCTGGTCTTGGTAATGACGGGATGCGCATCCCTCAGCGGGAGCAGGATCGAACCGGCGGAAAAGTCTGAAGAGACTGCAGCCGGAATTCCAGATTATTCAAAAGCCAAGGGCTCGATCCGCCTGATGACTTACAATGTCGGTGTCTTCGGCAAATACATCGACAACAGCGTTCCCCTTGTCGCCGACCTGATCAAGGAGGCCAAACCGGACATAGTGGGACTCAACGAGCTCGACAGCTGCAACCGGAGACATTCAGCCTACCAGCTTGAAGAACTCAATTCATGTCTTGGGAAAGGTTGGAACTTCGTTTTCCAGTCCATGTTCCCCTATCAGGAAGGAGGCTATGGAATCGGTGTCGAGACCACACACACGGTTTTGAGTACCAAAAGCTATGACATCCCTAAGACTCCCGGGGTCAAGCACATGGGACTACTGGCTGTCGAGACCAAGGACTTCGTCTTCATGTCCACCCATTTGAATGTGACCGGCTCCATATCCCTCGAGCAGGCCAAACTTATCAATGAATATGTCAGGAAGGACTACTGGAGTAAAGGAAAGCCTGTATTCCTTGCTGGAGACATGAATTCCCGCCCTGGCAGTGCCACCATAGCCGAGCTTGAACGCTATTGGACCGTCATCAGCGCAAAGGAGCCCACCTTCCCTTCAACTGCGCCGGACAGGTGCATCGACTATGTGCTCATACTTAACAATATTCCCAAATACACAGTCGTGAAGTCTTCCGCCTGCACCGGATTCAAGAGCGGTGACGTGAAAGTCGCTTCCGACCATATTCCAATCTTTGTCGATGTAATACTTCCATGAGAAGGATCCTTAATGCGATACTTGCCATCTGTGTATTCCTGATCGTGCTTCCGGGATGCGGCAGCACTACCCATGAAGGTGTCGTGCTAGGCGATGAACGCCTGGAGTCGTATCTCCCTCGCCTCGAGGGGAAGCGTGTAGCCATCCTGAGCAACCAGAGCGGGATCGTCGGAGATGTGGTTGACGGGAAACCCTCCCGCAGGGAGGTTACAGCCGAAAGCATCGACGAACCATTCCTCCCGTTCGGCTGCCCGTCATTGGGACCTCATATCCTGGATGTGCTGCTGGAGAAAGGAGTGGATGTCAAGGCCGTTTTTTCTCCGGAGCATGGTTTCCGCGGACTTGCCGACCCTGGTGAACTTGTCGGGGATGACCGTGATGCAAAGACCGGAGTCCCGGTGATTTCTCTTTACAAGGGTGGAACCATGTCCATTCCTGACGAAGTCCTGGATTCCTTCGACATACTGGTGGTGGACATACAGGATGTCGGTCTTCGTTTCTACACCTATTACATTACCCTTCAGGATATTATGGCGATCTGCGCCGTTTCGGGCAAGGAGGTCCTGGTCCTTGACAGGCCGAACCCGAACGGTTTCCTTGTCGAGGGAGACATCTTGGAGGAACAGTACTATTCAAGCATCGGAAGTATCCCTGTTCCTACCGTCCACGGGATGACTCTCGGAGAACTAGCCCTTATGATGAACGGCGAGGGTTGGCTCAAGGATGGACTCAAGTGCAAGCTAGAAGTCATTCCCTGTCTAGGCTACACTCACAGGACTCTTTACAGCCTGATACTTCCTCCTTCTCCGAATCTCAAGACCATGCGGAGCATCTACCTCTACAGTACGACCTGCCTTTTTGCCGGTACGGTCGTTTCGGAGGGGAGAGGTACTGGATTTCCGTTTGAAGTTTACGGTCATCCGGACATGACCGGCCAACCATTTTCCTTTACCCCTGAGAGTATTCCAGGAGCGACCAAACCTCGTTTCATGGGACAGACCTGCCATGGCAGGGACCTCAGGGACATCCCATTGGACACTCTGCTCGCCCGTGGAATTGATTTCAGGTATGTAATCGACTCCTACCGCAACCTCGGTCTTGGAGACTCTTACTTCAGTTTCGATTCGCTTGGAGACCACTTCGAGTTGCTGACAGGCACCCGGAGGGTCCGCGAGGCAATTGAAAATGCGGATGAAGACGAGTCTCCAGAAGCCCTTTCAGCCAGGATCAAGGCTGGCTGGGCTGATGAAGTGGCTGCTTTCAAGGACTTGAGGCGTAAATACCTGCTTTACGAAGAATAAAGATTAGTGACGAGTTTATGAAAAAGACATTGCTATTCCTCTGTACGGCGCTTCTGATCGGATCATGGGGATGCTCAAGATCCTCCATGGTCGAGATCGGCAACGAGTGTGCTTCCCTTGGATTCGACCGGCAGACCGGCAGACTGGTTTCTTTCGTGGAGAAGAGCCATTCACGCGAATTCATCGATCCTTCCTCCGTCACCAGCCTTCCCTGGCAGCTTGCCCCTGCAGAACCAGGTAGTTTCAACCAGGATACAGGGTACAAGGTCACTTTCAGGAAACATGGGAAAGACTGCCTCGATATCTTTTGGGAATATGGAGGTGAATCTCCGTTGGAGGTGAAAATGACCGTTTCCCTGGAGAAAGATCGGCCTCTCTCTCATTGGAGGGCTTCTTTCAAAGGATTGAAAGCAATTTGCAGCGACGGCGTGACTTATCCTGTAGTGTCCGGATTGAAGGAATATGCCAATGCCGACCTCGTCCTTCCCACTTGGCTGGGTATCCTTACCCATGATCCTGCTGAAGGAGCATCAGCCGACAAACCGGTAAGGTATTCCCGATCCTTCCCAGGCAGCTCCATGCAACTCATGGCTTTGTATGACAGGGAAAAGTTGATGAACGGACTTTACTTCTCCAGTCAGGACACGACATCGATGTCAAAGACTATGACTGTGTCATTCGTCCCCGGTACGGTGGAATTCAGAGCCACCTGCCGTGTGCCCGACAAGACCGAGACAGATTCTTTCTCTCCAGGGTACGATGTCGTGGTAGGCTCATTCGACGGAGACTGGGTAGCTGCATCAGCTGTCTATAGATCCTGGGCAGTAGAGCAGAACTTCTGCCGGGAGAGTCGTTTCCATAATGGTGATTGCCCATCATGGCTCCCTGAAACTGCTTTCTGGATATGGAACCGCGGCCGTTCCGAAAATGTCCTCAAAGAGGCAGAAGACATCCAAGCCCGTCTCGGTCTTCCGGTCAATGCCTACTGGCATTGGTGGCATGGCTGTCCCTATGATGAGGGCTTTCCTGAATATGTTCCCCCGAAAGAAGGGAGGGAGTCTTTCATAAAGGCGGTGGACCATGCTCACAAACAGGGAATCCACAGCCTGGTGTACATGAATTCCTATCAATGGGGAGACTCTACAGAAAGTTGGAAGGAAGAGGGAGCTGAGGAATATGCTGCCAGGAAAGAGGATGGCAGCACCTACAGGCATGTCTATGAGATATTCTCAGGCAACGGACTCACACCGATGTGCATGGCCACCCAGTTCTGGAGGGACAAATATTCATCGCTGTGTGACACTGTAGTGAATCAATACCATGTGGACGGAGTTTACATGGACCAGGCCTGCAACAGCATGGCGTGCTACGATCCTGATCATGGCCACACACTTGGAGGTGGCAATTACTGGAGGGAGGGATTCGGAAAGCTTACCGACCAGATCAGGGGCACTTTCCCCGAAGGTTCCGATGCGATCCTTGCCGGGGAAGGCTCTGCTGAGGACTGGCTCCCTGTCCTGGATGATTTCCTGACCCTTCAACCTTCTCATGAACGCTATTCAGGAGTGGGCAAGAGTGAACCTGTCCCTCTGTTCCAGGCAGTCTATCATGATTATGCAATTACTTATGGTAGCTATTCCTCACTTGTCTATCCTCCTTATGACGAGTTATGGCCGAAGGAATTCTATCCCGCCAATTCAGAGACGCTGCTGCCCGAGGAGTTCAACATGCAATTCAGGATGGAACAGGCCAGATCCTTCACGTGGGGAATGCAGCCCACCCTTGCAAATTACCATTCCTTCCTGTTCGAGAAGAGAAAAAGTGAGATGGAATTCCTCATGGATCTTATCAGGACCCGCTACAATTCCCTTGGCTATCTGCTTCATGGACGTTTTATGGGTATCCCAGGATTGGAATCAGAAGAGATCACCATCCCGATTTCCAAAGTCAGCATCTATGCCGGCAGGAAGGGAGACACCGTGACAAGGTATGAGAAAACAATCAAGACCCTTTTCTCCAGTGCCTGGCTCGATAAAGAGGGGAATCTTGGAGTCGCAGTATCCAACATCCTGGACTCTCCGGCAGAGGTGGCCCTGAGGATAGATCCCAAGCAATATGGAATCCCTGCGTCAGGATCAATCAACATGATAACATCAGAGGGTAAGAAGCCATTCGGCAGCTATTCAGAAGGAGGAGATTTCCGTTTCCAGCTTCCTGCTAGGAGCAACTGCGTGATAGAATTTACGAAATAATTACTATATTCATCCTATATGAGTACAACGGTCATAATCATCACTGTCTGTGCCTACCTGCTGTTCATGTTCGGAATAGCCTGGCTGGCAGGGTCAAAGAGCGACAATTCGGCCTTTTTCAGCGGTTCAAGGAAATCGAAGTGGTACATCGCCGCCCTGGCCATGATCGGGGCCCCGATGTCCGGAGTAACCTTCGTTTCCGTTCCCGGGATGGTCGCAGCCAGCAGTTTTTCCTATCTCCAGATGTGTGTGGGCTTCGTGGCTGGTTATCTGGTTATCTCCTTTGTCCTCATCCCACTTTTCTATAAGCTCAATGTAGTATCGATCTACCAGTACCTTGAGAACCGTTTCGGGGCTTCTTCCTACAAGACTGGAGCCTGGTTCTTCTTCATTTCCAAGATGCTGGGAGCCTCAGTACGTTTCTTCCTTGTCTGCCTGGTCCTTCAGCTGCTCATCTTCGATCCGCTAGGACTGCCGTTCATCTTGAACGTGGTCATCTCAGTGCTGATAGTCTTTGCCTACACATTCACAGGCGGAGTGAAGACAGTCATCTGGACGGATTCTTTCAGGACCGTTTGCATGATCCTGGCTGTGGTCCTGGGAATAGTCTTTATTTCCAGGGGCTTGGGAATGGATTTCGGTGGCCTCGTCGCATCGATAAAAGGCAGTGAGATGTCCCGGATCTTCTTCTTCGATGACGTGAAGGAGTCCATGTATTTCTGGAAACAGTTCCTTGGTGGATTATTCACTGCCGTGGCCATGACAGGCCTCGACCAGGACATGATGCAGAGACCGCTGAGCTGCAAGGACCCTAGGGACAGCCGGAAGAACATGATTACCAGCGGGATCATGCAAGTCTTCGTAGTGTTCCTCTTCCTCTGTCTTGGAGTCTTGCTCTATCAATTTGCAGCTGCAAACGGGATCAGCGAAACCGGTGACAAGATATTCGCAGCTGTCGCTACTTCAGGTCTTCTCCCAGGAATAGTGGGAGTCCTGTTCATCATCGGCCTGGTAGCCAGTGCCTACGGTGCCGGAGGATCCGCGCTCACTTCGCTTACGACCTCTTTCACGGTTGACATCCTTGGGGCGATGAAGCAAGGAGAGACCAAGCTGACCAAAACCCGTAAGATAGTCCATGTAGGGATGGCAGTGCTCATGGCAATAGTGATCATCGTGTTCAACAAATTGTCTAACACAAGTGCGATCAACGCAGTCTATACTTTGGCCAGCTACACTTACGGCCCCATCCTTGGAATGTTCGCTTTCGGACTTGCATGCAAGAGGAAGGTAAAGGACAGATTCGTGCCTCTGGTGGCCATCCTGGCCCCGGCACTCTGCCTTGTGCTTCAGCTCAATTCCGACAGATGGTTCGGCGGCTATAAGTTCAGCTATGAGATCCTGCTTATCAATGCAGTGTTCGTCATCCTGGGATTGTGTTGCCTGATCGAAAAAGAAAAGCAAGGAAAATGATACTTATAGTTGAGAGCGGGGCGACCAAGACCGACTGGCGGGTTGTTTCCCCTGACAAGGAACCTTTCATGATCAAGACGGCAGGGATGAACCTTGCTTCTGTGTCGAACGAAGCGGTCGAGGCTGCCGCCCGTGAGGCTGTTGATGCATTTGCTTCCGCCGGGATTGCCGGGGAAGTCGATGAGATTCACTTCTATGCTGCAGGTCTGATCCCGACCGGCCGCGAGGAAGCAGTCCCGTCACAGGCTGCCGGGCTGGACGCTATCCTCCGCACAGTCTTCACTCACTCCAGCATTGAATACACGTCAGACACGATGGCTGCTGCCAGATCGGTCTGCGGCCATAAACCCGGCATTGCTGCAATCCTTGGAACCGGCTCCAACAGTTGCCTTTTCAATGGTGAAAAGATAGTCAAGAACGTCCGTTCAGGCGGCTTCATCCTTGGCGACGAGGGTGGGGCGACGAGACTCGGGAAACTGTTCATGTCCGATTTCATCAAAGGGCTGGTGCCTGAACCTGTGTCCGGCGAATTCGAGCGTGATTTCGAGGTGGATTACATGACCGTGGTCCAGAAGGTGTACAAGGGAGATGCTCCTTCAGGGTATCTCGGCTCTTTCGCTCCATGGATCCTGGAGAGGTACGATTCTTCTGAATATGTAAGGAAACTGGTTGATGGTAATTTCCGCGACTTCTGCGAGAGGGTGCTGCTCCAGTACGACGTTGCCGGGCACCCGGTCGGAATCGTAGGAGGTTTCGGCTATGCCTGCAAGGAGATTCTGAAATCCGTAGCTGAACCTTATGGGATCAGGTTCGGCAGCATAATACCCGCCCCGATGGAAGGGCTTGTAGATTATCATCTCAGGAGGATTTAGCATGGAAAAGAGGACTACAGAGCAATCATCTCTATACGACCACCTCGACAGGATGTCGACGGGTGAGCTTCTGAGCGCCATCAACACCGAGGACCGTACGGTACCTGTTGCGGTTGCAGGAGCGATTCCACAGATCGGGAGACTGGTCGACGGGATCGTTGAAAGGGTCTCCCGTGGAGGAAGGGTATTCTATCTCGGAGCGGGGACCAGCGGCCGTCTAGGCGTGGTGGATGCTTCCGAGATCCCTCCTACTTATGGTGTCAGGGACGTGTTCATCGGCCTGATGGCCGGCGGCGACAAGGCCATGCGGAATGCTGTCGAGGGAGCGGAGGATTCCTTGACCGGCGGTTGGGAGGATATGCTCCCGTTCAATCCCGGGCCGGATGACGTGCTGGTGGGAATAGCAGCATCCGGAACCACTCCTTATGTGATAGGAGCCTTGGATACGGCTCGCTCAAATGGCCTTCTGACCGGCTGCATTACTTGCAACGAAGGTTCTCCTGCCGCAGCTGCTGCGGATATTCCCATAGTAGTCGTTGTGGGTCCTGAATTCGTGACCGGTAGTACCAGGATGAAGGCCGGGACTGCCCAAAAGCTGGTCCTGAACATGATCTCCACTGCTTCGATGATCCGCCTCGGCCATGTCAAGGGAAGCAAGATGATAGACATGCAGTTGACCAACCACAAGCTGGTTGACCGTGGGACCCGTATGATAATGGAAGAGACGGGGATCGAGGATTATGACTATGCGAGGTCGCTTCTCCTGGGTCATGGCTCCGTACGAGAAGCGGTGATGTTCCATCAATCAAAGACTTCCAGGGTATGATGATGCCTGAGAAATATCCCTCCAAACTTCTGGAGGACGCCGTGCAGGCGATTGGCTCCCTGCCTGGGGTGGGGAAGAGGAGCGCCCTGAGGCTCGCCCTGCACCTGCTGAGGCAGCCACAGGAGAATGTCCATCATTTCGCCGATTCCATCGTGAAACTGCGTGACGAAGCCAGGTACTGCAAGGTCTGCAAGATGATCTCCGATGCGGAGACCTGTTCGATCTGCTCCGATCACAGTCGTGACCAGAAGACTATCTGCGTTGTAGAGAATGTCCGTGACGTGATGAGCATAGAGAACACCGGACAGTATCACGGAGTCTACCACGTCCTTGGGGGGATCATCTCTCCGATTGCAGGAGTAGGCCCCTCGGACCTCACGATAACCGATCTTGTGGAAAGGGTGAGGTCGATGGTGGCTTCCCCCGCAGCGATTCCCTCAGAGGTTGAAGTGATCCTTGCCCTCAGCGGGGATGTGGAAGGGGAGACCACCTCATTCTACATCTACCGCCAGATCTCAGGGTTTGGGATCAAGGTTTCGTCACTTGCCCGCGGACTCGGTTTCGGAGATGATCTTGAATATGCTGACGAACTTACCCTCGGGCGGTCTATAACGGGGAGGCAACCGTTCAAACCATGATTATTCGTGCGATAATATTGGCTCTGTCCCTCTGCGCGGACAGTTTTGCAGTCACTACTTGTTCCAGCGTCACCTTGAAGTCGGTGACGTGGCGGAGGGTGTTGACGATAGCCTTGGTTTTCGCAATTATCCATACCTCATTCCTGCTTTTCGGTTGGCTGTTCGGCGACCTGTTCGTAGGTTATATCCAGAAGATCGCCGACTTGGTGGGTTCGCTTCTGCTGCTCTTTGTCGGTGGATCGATGATACTCGAGGCCATCCGGCACGACGATGAGGTCCGTGACCTGAACGGATTCCGGAATGTGGTGATAAGTGCTGTCGCTACCAGCATCGATGCCATGGCCGTTGGGATGAGCCTGTCCATGGGCCGGTTGGAAACCAGGGCCATGATCACCAACCTCGCCGCCCTGTTCATAGTGACCATGATTTCAGTCGTTGCCGGAATGTTCGGAGGCTACAGGGTGGGACGTCGATTCGGGCAATCTGCAGAAATCATTGGTGGAATTGTACTTATAGCCATCGGCGCAGGGGTCTTATTTGGCCGTTAAAAATAATATTCCTACTTTTGCAAGTATATGATCGCAATCTTCTACAGACGGAATGGCAAACTGGTAGTGTCTCAGTCCGAGAAGGAACTTTCCAAGCTCAGCAGGGAAGATGTCCTTTGGATTGATCTCCTCTCCCCTTCAGGTGAGGAGAAACACACTGTTGATGACTTCCTCGGAGAGGAGATACAGAGCCGCGCCCAGGCCGAGGAGATCGAAAGTTCGTCAAGATATTCAGAGACGGAGAACGCCATCTTCGCGAACACCAACTTCCTTATGCCGGGCCCGGAGGACTATACGATGGAGGCCGTATCCTTCACCTTCGTGGACGACTGCCTCACCACCCTGCGCGACGTGCCCATCCGTTCATTCACCGAACTCCAGAGGAGGATAGTAGCCAAACCACAGATGTATCCCAGCGGCTACACCGTCTTTGTCAGCATCATGGACCAGCGAGTCGACCTCGACGCCGACATGATTGAGCTGATGAGCAAGGAGATAGCCCAGTACAGCAAGAGGATCAACCAGCAGGAAGACATCAACGAGGATTTCCTCCTGGACATCAACCAGCTCCAGGAAAACACCATGATAGTCAGGGAGAATATCATAGATAAGCAGAGGCTGGTCCAGAACATGATCAAGAGCGACAAGTATCCTCCCGAATTACAGGCCCGATTCGCCGTCATCCTCCAGGACATCACCTCCCTTATCAACCACGCCAATTTCAGTTTTGAAAGGCTGGAATACCTTCAGGAGACAGTCCTGGGCCTTATCAACCTGGACCAGAACAACATCATGAAGATATTCACCCTCGTGTCGGTGCTCCTCATGCCTCCGACGCTGGTGGCGAGCTTCTACGGCATGAACGTGCCCCTTCCATTCATGGACAAGGGGTGGGCATGGCTGTCCCTGCTGCTCTTCATGGGGCTTCTCGTTGCCTTGGTTCTTTACATTTTCCGCAAGAAGAAAATGTTTTGATTTTTCTTCCTGAACCCTTGTAAATCAGATAATTTTCTCTAATTTTGCAGGCCTTTTGACAAGGTCGGCCTCCGTGTCGGGCCTTGTAGGGCAAAAAAATAATGTTAAACAACTAGCTATCTTTTAATTACAGTTATGGCAGAAGAAATCAACAACACTGCTGCAGAGCAGGAAGTTAAGAAAGCATCTCTCAACGCTTCTGTAGCGCCCGAGGATTTCGATTGGGAAGCCTTTGAAGGCAACTCCGAAATCTACGGAAAGAACAACAGGCAGGAGATTGAGGCAGCTTACGACCAGACCCTCTCCAAGATCGTCGAGAACGAGGTGGTCGAAGGCACAGTTACAGCTATCTCCAAGAGAGAGGTTATCGTCAACATAGGCTACAAGAGCGAGGGTGTCATCCAGGCTCCCGAGTTCCGCTACAATCCTGACCTCAAGGTCGGAGACAAGGTCGAGGTCTATGTGGAGTCCGCAGAGGACAGGAAGGGTCAGCTCATCCTTTCCCACAAGAAGGCCCGCGCCCTCAAGTCTTGGGATCGCGTCAATGAGGCTTTCAACAACGACGAGATCGTCAAGGGCTTCATCAAGACCCGCACCAAGGGCGGCATGATCGTCGACGTGTTCGGAATCGAAGCCTTCCTCCCCGGCTCACAGATCGACATCAAGCCCATCCGTGACTACGACGCCTACGTCAACCAGACCATGGACTTCAAGATCGTCAAGATCAACCAGGAGTTCCGCAACGTCGTCGTCTCCCACAAGGCTCTCCTCGAGGCTGAGCAGGAGGCCCGCAGGGCCGAGCTCATCAGCAAGCTCGAGAAGGGACAGATCCTTGAAGGAACTGTCAAGAACATCACCAACTACGGAGTCTTCGTCGACCTCGGTGGTGTTGACGGTCTCATCCACATCACTGACCTCAGCTGGGGCAGGATCGACAATCCTGAGGAGGTTGTCTCCCTCGACGAGAAGATCAAGGTCGTCGTCAAGGAGTTCGATCCCAGCCAGAAGAGGATCGCCCTCGGTTACAAGCAGCTTACTCCTCACCCGTGGGACAATCTCGACCAGAACATCAAGGTCGGAGACACTGTCAAGGGAAAGGTCGTCCTTATCGCCGACTACGGCGCATTCGTGGAGATCGAGCCCGGTGTCGAGGGTCTCATCCATGTTTCCGAAATGTCCTGGTCTCCCAGGCTGCATAGCGCTCAGGAGTTCCTCAAGGTCGGAGACGAGGTCGAGGCTCAGGTCCTTTCCATCGATCGCGAGAACAGGAAGATGTCTCTCGGTCTGAAGCAGCTCACCCCCAACCCTTGGGAGAGCATCCGCGACAAGTATCCCGTCGGTTCCATCCACAAGGCAGTTGTCCGCAACATCACCAACTTCGGTGTGTTCGCAGAGCCTGAGGACGGTGTCGAAGGACTCATCCACATCAGCGACCTCAGCTGGAACAAGATCAAGCATCCTTCAGAGCTTGTTGCTCCCGGCGATGAGATCGACGTTGTCATCCTTGACTTCGATGAGGCCAACCACAAGCTCAGCCTCGGTCACAAGCAGCTCACTCCCAACCCTTGGGATGCTATCGAGCAGAAGTACGCTGTCGGTTCCACCGTTGAGGGTACCATCACTTCCCTCACCGACAAGGGAGCCAACATCAAGCTCGAAGGTGACGACGAAGGCTTCGCATTCAACCGCGACCTCATCAAGGAAGACGGCAAGCAGGCTGTCGCAGGCGAGACCCTTCCTTTCAAGGTGGTCGAGCTTCGCAGGAGCACCCGCCGCATCCTTCTCTCTCACCTGAGGACTTACAACGACGCCAAGGTCGAAAAGGCAGCCGCCGAGGTCGACAACACCAAGAGGGCTGTCAAGAAGATCAACTCCAACCTGGAGAAGACCACCCTCGGTGACATCGATGCTCTCGCAGCCCTTAAGGAGAAACTTGAGAAAGGCGAATAATACATGGATTTCACTTTGACGGTGCTGGGCACGGCTTCGGCCAAACCCGTCATCGGAAGACAACAGAGCGCCCAGGTACTTTCCGTACACGGGCGCTCTTTCTTGATAGATTGCGGAGAAGGCGTGCAGACACGTCTCCAGGAGTGCCATGTGTCACCCATGAAGATCGATTCGATCTTCATTTCCCACATCCATGGGGATCATGTCTTCGGTCTTCCCGGACTTCTTTCGACGATGGGGATGCTTTCCCGGACGCAGCCGTTGAATATCTATGCACCGTCGAATTTCGGCCCTTTGCTGAAGTTCTTCCTCTCCTATTACGGGGAAGGGATAGCCTTCGAGATAAGGCATATCCCTTTGACGATGAAGGAGCCTTCAGTCATCTACTCCACCAAGTCGATCGAGGTGTCGGCCTTCCCGCTCAACCATGGGATTGAAACCTTTGGGTTCCTCTTCAGGGAGAAAGAACCCCAGTACAATGTCAAGAAATGGAAGATCTCTGAATATGGGCTCTCACTGACTGAGATCGCTGCGGTCAAGAGGGGAGAGGATGTCTTAAGGCTGGCATCTGACGGATCGACTCAGGTACTGCCCTTGGAAGAACTTGGCTACAAGCCTTTTTCGCCCCGGTCCTATGCCTATTGTTCCGACACTGCACCTTTTCCGGAGGAGTCTTCCTGGGTCCATGGGGTGGACATCCTCTATCATGAGGCAACGTATCTTTCCGATTTGGCTGACCTGGCAGTCGCACGTCACCATTCTACAACCCTGGATGCCGCACGTTGCGCCCTGGAGGCCTGCGCAGGCCGGCTCATCATAGGACATTATTCATCACGCAGCAAGGAGATAAGCCTTTATGAAGCAGAGTGCCGCACCATCTTCCCCTCCACCTTCGCCGCCTCCGACCTTGACACCTTCGACGTGCCTTTGAATAAGGTGGAACTCTAGCCAGGCTTATTTTGCGATTCATTTTATGCTTTCTTGGTGACTTGATAGTGGTTTGGTAGTGGTTTGATAGTGGTTTGATAGTGACTTGATAGTGACTTGTCGCCTATTTGGAGCCTTTTTGCTTTTATCGTAAATTCCCGAAGCATCTTTTGGCCATCTTCCTGCCCGCAGAGTATCCTGCGATACTCTTTGAGCAAAAAACCTTTAGATTCCTGCCCCGATAGTCCTCTCTAATACTCTCCGAGCAACATTTCCGCCTTTTTCTGCTCGCAGAGTCTTTTGTGATACTCCTCGAGCATCTTTCCCTTTGTTTTCTGCCTTTGGAGTTTTGATGGGACTAGCCTATAAGGTTTTGGACTGTAGCAAGGGGCAGCCCCACCTTCCTGCAGATCCTCTTGGGCTCGATATAGTATTTCTTCCTGAGTATCACCGCAAGCTGGCACTTCCTGTCGGTTCCTAGCTCTGCTACAGAGTTGGCTCTGAACTGATTGCGGACGATAGACCAGATGATGTAGTCAAGTTCCTTGTCATCTATCCTTACAGTTTCCCCGATTCCTTCCGCGATCTTGATGTACGCATCAATATTCCTGAGTAACTTGTTGCAATAATTCGAAGATGACTTCAGCACCTTCATGGCGATTTCATGTTTTGTGTATGACTCCGGCAGGATGAAGCCCATTTCCTTGTTGAACAAATAATTATTAGGAATTACCTCTCTAGTCATAAGGATCTTCCGAAGCATTGTTGATTGTAGTTCTGATACTGGAACTTTAGAGATAATCTTGCCTAGATTGCTGAATATTAAATAGTTCGTTCCCCAGATGTAACCTGTTGGGGTGATGTCTTGCATGGCCTTGTAAGGATTCCGGCAGATGTAGATAATAGTATCTTCTAATTGCTGTTCACTTTCAATCCTGACCAACTTGAATCCATAGTCATCATCAAGGGTTTTGTGGCCACCTGAAACCAGCATCGAATTGAGCCTTCTTTTTTCGTACAAGAAGAAATCAACACACTGTGCACCAGTGCCTTTCACCAAAAAATGCCCGTGGTTGATCATCCAGTTGAACACTATGATCGTCAATTTGTGCTTGAGTTGACCGAGTGCAACGGAGTTCATCCCTTGGGAAAACTCAGCGTCGTTGTGAAAGAGTTGGCCGTCTTCGATGCTGTCAAATGTCAGGTGGTAGAAACCTTCAGGAAGATTTCGGTACCCTTTAAGTCTTTCAAATAGTTTGTTTCGGCTCATAATCATCAATTGTGCTGCAATGATAATGAATGGTTGCCAAAGGCATCTTTAAAAACGTAAAAAAGAATTCTTTAGGGACAAATTATCTTATGCTGAGTTTTCATATTCAACTCCTAGGGCATTATTTCACATCTTTCCCGCCTTGAGAGTATCGTATAGTACTCTCGGAGCAGGTTTTGTTTGAATATGTGCTCTGAAAGTATTCAATGATACTCTCGGAGCAAGATTAGCCTTTGATTAGTGCATTGGATTTGGGGGAATAGGGATGAGTTGGGAGTGAGTGGGGGAGGGTCAAGCTGTGGGAGCAAGCGAGTATTATTCGACAAAATTCGCTATATTTACAAATTGGAGAAGAACCGAGATGAGAAAGACCTTTAGATATTTGATAATGGCGATGGCGGGTTTGCTGTTCGCTGCTGTGGCTTCAGTGGTGAATCCTCCGGCGGCCATGGCGCAGAGCCCGATTGAGAATTATGTCCGGCAGTGGGCTCCGACGGCAGTCAGGGAGATGTATCGCAGCGGAGTACCGGCCAGCATCACCCTTGCTCAGGGCATCCTTGAGTCGCGTTACGGTCTCTCTCCGCTGGCTGCAAACGGCAACAATCATTTCGGAATAAAATGCCATAAGGACTGGACCGGGAAGAAGCAGTACCATGATGACGATGAGAAAGGGGAGTGCTTCAGGGTGTATGACGATGCCTATGAGTCTTTCCGCGACCATTCGGATTTCCTGCGCTACAGGGACAGGTACAAATTCCTTTTTGAATTTCCTACGACTGACTATAAATCATGGGCTTATGGCTTGAAGAAAGCTGGGTATGCGACTGACCCCGGCTATCCAGGAAAATTGATAAAGTACATCGAGGATTACAAGCTGAATGAATATGACCTGATGTCTCTGTCAGAGGCTGAAAGTTTGCTGGAGGAACAGGAGGAAAATGGTGCTTCGACAGACCTTGCTTCGACAGACTCAGCAGATGGGAAGGTCTCGGCAACTGTGGAGGATGTAAAGGCTGATAAGAAGGCAGAAAGGGTTGCGGAAAAGAAAGCCGAAAAGGCTGAGAGAAAGGCGGAGAAGTCCCACGAAAAGGCTCATGACAAGGCGTCAAGGAAGGCTAGAAGGAAAGCTGCTAAAGAAGATGATGAACTGACCGGAAAGATTCCGGATTCACCCCTCTCTATCGAGGAGCCTACACGGATTGACAAGAACAATCTCGAGGAGTTCAAGTTCTCCCTGACCAGGGAAGCATATTCAAAGAACGGAGTACCGTTCGTGACGGCGATGGAAGGGGAAACATATTCAAGCATAGCTGACAGGTACGGACTTTTCCTTAAGGAACTATTGAAATTCAATGATTTGGAGGCTACGGAAGAGCTCGCTCCCGGGACAGTAGTTTATCTCCAGGCGAAGAAGAACCAGAGTCAGAAGGGACTGGACAAATTCATAGTCGATGAAGACGGCCAGTCACTCCGGGACATCTGCCAGCGATTTGGAGTCAAGATGTCCAGCGTTTGCAAGATGAACGGTTTCACTCCGGATTATGAACCTCGCGAGGGCGACACCATAGTGCTCCGCGGAAAGAAGAAATGATCATGAAGAACACTTGGAAATTCTTGGTATTGGCGGCAGCACTTGTTGCCGTAGTTGCAATAGGAATATTCGGGGGGAGGTGGTACGGAGACAACCGTAAGCCCAACTTCTCGAAGAATTACGAGTTGTTCGTGTACCCGGGGATGGAAACTTCATATATCCTGAAATCCATCCCTGAGGATGTGGTTTTGAGGCGCCGGAGCCTTGAGAGGGTGATGCGCGATCTTTCCTCCGACCAAATCAAGCCGGGCCATTATGTGATTGAAAAAGGCAAGCCAAGCATCTATGTCCCGAGGATGCTCAGGGCTGGGTGGCAGACCCCGGTGAAGCTTGTCCTGTCCGGTACGATGAGACTGAAAGGAGCGATTGCCCGCAAGATATCAAATCAGATGATGATGGACTCTGCCACTGTAGCTTCTGCATTGGATGATAAAGAATTGCTGGGTAATTATGGCTTCGGACCCCAGGACGTTTTTTCCCTTTTCATGCCTGATACTTACGAAGTCTACTGGACGGACGGCATGAAGGAAATCCTGGACAAGCAGAAGGCAGCTTACGATGCTTTCTGGACTGCAGACAACTTGAAAAAAGCAGCTGACCAGGGACTCACCCAGAAGGAGGTCTCAGTCGTAGCCTCCATTGTCAAGGCCGAGTCAAACCACGAACCGGAGTATCCTTCCATTGCAGGGGTCTATCTTAACCGTCTTCACCAAGGGATAAGGCTCCAGGCTGACCCGACAGTGGCCTATTGCTTTGGCTATAAGCTTAACAGGGTGTTGTTCAAGCATTTGGAATATGATTCTCCTTACAACACCTACCGCAATGACGGCCTTCCTCCGGGACCGATCTGCGTGCCTGACAAAGCCAGCCTTGAGGCAGTCCTGAACCCTGACCGTCACGGCTACCTCTTTTTCTGCGCCAGCCCTGAAATGGATGGCACTCACCGCTTTGCCCGCACCCTTTCCGAGCACAACCGGAATGCCCGTGAATTCCAACGTGCCCTTGATGCCCGCCGCTTCAACTAACTGAATCATGGACACCATCCGTCAGAAATTCCCCCAGTTCGATAAAGCCGGGCTGGCTTTGATAGAAAAGGCGTACAGGATCGCCGAGACATCCCTCGCTGACCTTAAGCGGTGGAACGGCAAGCCGTTCATCGACCATCCGATGAGGGTGGCGCTGATTGCGACTGACGAGATCGGTCTGCCGGCGGCGTGTGCTGCGGCGGTGTTCTTGCATGAGGCGATGAGGATGGGGGGTGTTCAGGATGACATACTGGTAGAGTTCCCTGAAGATGTGAGGTTGATGGTCGAGGGACTGAACAAGATTTCGACAATCAAACCCAAGGACACGCGTCTGGAGGCTGAGAACTACAAGAAACTGATTGTCCAATATTCGGCCGACCCGAGGGTTACGGTACTCAAGATCGCGGACCGTCTCGAAGTCATGAGGAGCCTCGACATGTTCCCGAAAAGTTCAAGGGAAAACAAGATTCTCGAGACTCTGATGCTGTACATTCCGCTGGCTCACCAGCTTGGCCTGTACAACATAAAGCGCGAGATGGAGGACATTTATTTCCGCTACACTGAACCTGTTGAGTATCGTGCCATTACCAATAAACTCAAGGCTACCGAAAGGGACCGCGAGAGGCTGATGATGGAGTTTATACAGCCCCTCAAGGAAGAACTTTCGAATGAAGGGATAAAATACAAGCTTAAGATAAGGACCAAGGCAGCATATTCAATCTGGATGAAAATGCGGAAGCAGAAGGTTCCTTTCGAGGGAGTTTTCGATGTGTTCGCCATCCGTTTCATCATCGACTGCGAGCCTGATCCGGTGGTCGAAAAGGACCTCTGCTGGAAAGTCTTCTCCTACGTTACGAAAGAGTACGAGCAGGACACGACCCGTCTACGCGATTGGATCACCAATCCCAAGCCGAACGGTTACGAGTCCTTGCATATTACTGTCAAGAATGCCCGAGGGGCTTACATCGAGGTTCAGATCAGGACCAAGAGGATGGACGAAGAGGCCGAGAACGGCCAGGCTTCGCACTGGGCCTATAAGGGCGTCAAGCATGAAGAGCATCTGGACAGGTGGCTGACATCGGTGAGATATGCTCTGGAGCATCCTGGAGACGGGGGCGCAGAGGACTTGCCGGAACCACCTTCCAGGGAGATATTCGTTTTCACTCCGACCGGGGAATTGAGGATCCTCAGCACCGGAGCGACCGTACTTGATTTTGCGTTCAACATCCACACCGGTCTCGGGGTGCGCTGCGTGGGAGGTAAAGTCAACGGAAAGGCGGTCTCTATCAGGGAAAAACTCAAGACAGGCGACGTGGTCGAGATCATGTCCGGGAAGAACCAGAAACCTTCTGCGGACTGGCTCAATTTCGTCGTGACCTCGAAGGCCAGGAGCAGGATCAAGAAGGAACTTGACGAGGAGGAATACAAGAAGGCTGCTCAGGGCAGGGAAATGCTTGGCAGGCGCCTCAAGAACTGGAAACTGGAGTTCCCCGACGAGCTTGTCGCGGAATTCCTGAAGAAGCGTAAGATCCCGACACAGAACTCATTCTACGCGTCTATCGCCGATGAACAGATAGATGTAAACGAGGTAAAGAACTTCATCCAGGACCATGACAAGGGTGCTGCCCTTGCAGTTGATGCCGCTAGGGAGGCTGAGGCAGCCAGGGTAGAAAGCCGGTCTGAAGAATGGGAAAGCCGCCAGGCCTCGGACGACATCCTGGTCCTTAATGCCAAGGATCTGAAGAACCTTGACTACAAGATGGCCAAATGCTGCCATCCGGTTTTCGGGGATGACGTGTTCGGCTTCGTCACTCGGACTGAAGGAATCAAGATCCACCGTATCTCATGTCCAAATGCTGCAAGATTGATCAGCACCTATCCCTACAGGATCCAGAAAGTGAAGTGGGCAGAGACTCCTTCCGGCGGTAGTTTCCAGAGTTCGATCAAGGTGGTTGCCGGGGTTGAACCGTCGGTGATAGGGGACATCACCACTGTCGTAAGCAGTTTCAAGGCTTCCTTGAGGACTTTCAATGTCTCGGAAAACCATAGTGGAGGAACCTACGAGATTACCATGAGGGTTTCCATCCCTTCGAACATGGAACTCGACAAGATAATCTCGAAACTGAAGAATTTGCGCCACATTATCAAGGTTTCCCGCCAATAGTTTTCCCCTTACGGGGAAAATTAGTATCTTTGTGGTTGTATTCGTTTTTACGGATTACGGGATCCGTGACACCGCCCTGGGTTTGGGGCAGGACACAAGCTGGGTAAATAAGCCGGCGGATCCGGCCTCGTTCGGCAGCCAAACTATATTTGACCGCCGAAAGGGTATTTCGTACCCTGAATGTTAATAAATCATAAATATCACCATGCGTAAAAGTAAAAGCATCCTCGTGGCGGCCTTGACGGCGGCCCTTCTCTGGAGTTGCTCGACTCCGACCAACATCTCCTACTTTCAGGACATGAAAGACCAGCAGGTCCTGGAGAATCAGGTGGTGTCACCCATCAGACTTAAACCAATGGACCAGGTCTCCATCATCGTAAACACTCGCGAAGCGATGATCACTGCGATGTTCAACAAGCCGTATTATTCAAACAGGATCGGTGAGACGCAATCTCTGACTTCAAGTGCCGGAACGAACTACACCCTGTCTGCCAACAACATCTCCGGTTACACCCTCGACGCTGAAGGTAACATCGATTTTCCTGTCGTGGGCAAGATCAACCTTGCAGGAAAGACAAGGGAAGAAGCTGAAAACCACATCAAGAACATGATCCTGGCCAGCAAACAGACCAAGGATGCGGTAGTGACCGTCGAGTTCATGAACCTCGGTTTTTCCGTGCTTGGTGAGGTGACCCGTCCCGGACGTTACAAGATCGACCGTGACAGGTTCACGATTTTCGATGCTCTCGGTCTTGCCGGCGACCTGACCATAGACGGTCAGAGGGAAAACGTGACGGTGGTCCGTCACAACGGCCAGAGTGACGAGGTCTACAAGTTGAACCTTCTGGATGCCAGCCAGATCTATTCTTCCCCAGCATTCTATGTGCAGCAGGGAGACATGATCTACGTAACTCCTAACGACAAGCGTAAGAGGGAGTCTACTGTCAATGGCAACACCCTCAGGCAAAGTTCAACCTGGATTTCCATGGCTTCGCTTGCCGCTTCCATCATCGCCCTCATGTCAAGGTACAGGCTCAGACTGTAAGATCAACTCTTGAAAAACATAATTTCGAATATGGAAACACGATACAACGCTCCACAGAACGTACCCAACAGGGAAGAGCCACTCAGCATCAAGGACATTTGGAACATGTGCCTGAGCCACTGGTACTGGTTTGCCATAGCTGTCGGCATCTGCCTGTTCATTGCTGCGTTCTACATCCTCAAGACCACTCCGGTCTACACCAGAAGCGCTTCAGTCCTCATCAAGGAAGATGCGAAGGGCAGGACGGTGTCTGCTGACATCAGTTCCGCCTTCTCTGACCTCGGATTCGGCCAGACGCGAGTCAATGTCAACAACGAAATCGTCAACTTCAAGTCTCCTGACCTGATGTATGAGGTGGTGAAGAACCTCAATCTCAACATCAATTACTGGAAACCAGGACGTTTCCACGATTGGCCTCTTTACGGAAGCCAGCTGCCGGTCAACATCGAGTTCCTGACGCTTGGCGACAATGAATATGCTTCCCTGGTCATCATTCCCAAGGACACGGCCAACGTAGTCCTGGAGGGTTTCGTCCTTAAAAAGGGAGGTGATAAATTCAAATTCTCGGATAAGGTCACTGCCCATCTGGGCGACACAGTGAAGACTCCTGTAGGAGACGTGAAGGTTATCCGTACCCTCTTCGCTGATGACATCAAGTTCGACCATCCGTTGAAGATATCCCGCTCCGGTTATCTGGCTACCGCGAGGGCATATTCAAACAAGCTCAGCGCTACGCTCAACGGCAAGAACACCACGGTCATCGACCTTGCGATCAACGACGTGAACACCCGCCGGGCAGAGGAGATCCTCCAGATGGTGATCAATGTCTACAACGAAAACTGGATCAAGGACAAGAACCAGATCACGACCAGCACCAACGAGTTCATCGCTGAACGTCTCCGGGTCATCGAGGAAGAGCTTGGCGACGTCGACAAGTCCATCACCAAGTTCCAGAGTGAGAACATGGTACCGGACATAGGAGCCGCTGCCACGATGGAGATGCAACTTTCCGCTGAGGCAGGCAAGCACATCATGGAGCTTAACAACCAGCTTTCCATCGCAAGGCATCTGATGACAGAGATCCGCAATGCCGGCCCCAGCTCCCTGATTCCCGCCAACGTGGGTATCAGCGATCCGACCGTAAACAGTCTGGTCACGCAGTTCAACACCACGATGCTCCAACGCAACCGACTGGCTGAGAACAGTTCTGAGGAGAATTACATTGTCATGGACATGGATGCCCAGCTTTCTGCCTTGAAGTCTTCAATCCTTTCCTCGATCGACAATTACATCGTGGGCCTGAACACCCAGATGGGATCCTCAAGGGCTGCTCAGGGCAGGGCTAACGCCCGTGTGTCCAGCGCACCTATCCAGGCAGGAAGGCTCCTCTCTGACGAACGTCAGCAGAAGGTCAAGGAGGCCCTGTACCTCTTCCTGCTCCAGAAACGAGAAGAGAACGAGCTTTCCCAGGCTTTCACCGCCTACACGACCAGAGTTGTCGTGACCCCTGGAGGAAGCAATATTCCTATTGCTCCCAACAAGAAGATGATCCTTCTGCTCGCCATGCTCATGGGTCTCGCTATTCCTTTTGCAATCCTCTATCTCAGGGAGACGCTTAACACTACGGTACGCGGACGCAAGGACCTCGAGAACCTTAGTGCTCCTTTCCTCGGGGAACTTCCCACGATGGCTGTCCACAAGAAGAACTTCTTCGGTGGCATAAAGATCACCGACAACCCCGAAGACAGAAAGATTGTCGTCAAACCCCATAGCAGGAACATGATCAACGAGGCTTTCCGAGTTGTCAGGACCAACCTCGAGTTCATGCGCGGCAAGGACGGTGGTTCCAAGGTCATCATGTTCACATCAATGAATGTAGGTTCCGGTAAGACCTTCTCATCAGTCAACCTGGCCACGGCCCTCGCCGTGAAGGGAAGGAAGGTCCTCATCGTCGACCTTGACCTCCGCAAGCGCTCCATGAGTGTGTTCGCCGGACAGCCCAAGAAGGGCGTGGCTGACTACCTTAGCGGCCGCGAGAGTGACTACAAGAGCTTGATAGTCCATAACGTGGGAGAGAATCCCCTTGACATGCTTCCTGTGGGCACCATGCCGCCGAACCCTTCGGAACTCCTCGCAGAGCCTGCTCTCGGACAGATGATCGAGGCCTTGAAGAAGGAATATGACTACATATTCCTGGACTGCCCGCCCGTAGAGATCGTCACCGATCCGGACATCATCGCTCCTCTTGCGGACATGACTGTCTTCGTCGTTCGTGCCGGCCTCCTCGAAAGGAATATGTTGCCGCAGATCGACAAGTACTACACAGACCACAAGTACAACAACATTTCCCTCCTGCTCAACGGTACCGAAGGTACTGGCCGCTACGGCTACAAGTACGGTTACAAGTACGGCTACAAGACCAGCTACGGCTACGGTTACGAGAAGGAGGAAGAATAATCCCTCATGTTCAATCTCGACAAATTCATCTCGCAAAACGTGACTTTCCGTCAGCAGAGCATGTTCTTGGTTGATGTTGAAGCCAACAAGGACGCTCTGCTCCGGGAGATCCGTGGAAAAAAAGTCTGTGTCATAGGTGGAGCCGGCACCATCGGTTCCAGCTTCATCAAGGCTATGCTGCGTTTTGAACCTGGCAGCCTGGTGGTCGTAGACATCAACGAGAACGGGCTTGCTGAGCTTGTCCGCGACATTCGGAGCACAGAAGGCCTCAGCTTACCAGAAGAGTTTCGGTGCTATGCACTGAACTTTGCCGACCCGATCTTCGCGAGGATATTCCGTGAAGAAAAAGGCTTCGACATCGTGGCTAATTTTTCCGCCCACAAGCATGTCCGCAGCGAGAAAGACAGGTACAGTGTCCAGGCCTTGATCGAGAACAATGACATAAAGGCCAAGAAGCTGATGGACTTGCTTTGCGAATTCCCGCCCAGGCACTTTTTCTGCGTCAGCACCGACAAGGCGGCTAACCCCGTGAATATCATGGGCGCCAGCAAACGAATCATGGAGGATCTGGTCATGGCCTACAACTCCAAGTTCAAGGTGACATCGGCCAGGTTTGCCAACGTGGCTTTCAGCAACGGCTCTCTTCCTGACGGCTGGCTGCATCGTCTTCAGAAGAAACAGCCATTGGCTGCTCCCAGCGATGTGAAACGCTATTTTGTCTCTCCTGAAGAAAGCGGACAGATCTGCATGCTGGCCTGCATACTCGGGGAGGGTGGTGAGATATTCTTCCCTAAACTCGGTGAAGACCAGATGCTTTCGTTCAGCACCATCTGCGACGCTTTTGTCTCGGAGGAAGGATTCAGGAAGAAGGAATGTGCAGATGACGCCGAGGCCAGGGAGTTCGCTGCGTCGATGGACTTCGACAGCGACACCTATCCGGTGGTCTATTTCGAGAGTGACACGACGGGGGAGAAGCCCTACGAGGAATTCTACACTCCCGGAGAACCGCTGGACATGGACCGTTTCTCCTCACTGGGTGTGATCAAGGCTTCAGGGCGTCGCCCTCTCGACGAGATCGATTCCTTCTTCGGAAGTCTTGAAGCACTGTTTGCAAGACCTGATTTCACCAAGGCAGAGGTCGTCGAGGCAATAAAGGGGTTCATCCCCAATTTCGAGCATGAAGAGAAAGGCAAGAACCTGGATCAAAGAATGTAATGGCATATAAGATTCCTCTTTTCAATCTGAATTTTGATGAGCGTGAGGCTCAGGCAGCTTATGACACGATAAAGTCGGGATGGATCTCCACCGGCCCGAAGAATGCAGAGCTCGAGCAGATGTTCATCGACATGTGGGGTGTCAGGTACGCGGTGAGTATGAGTAATTGCACCGATTCGCTCCACACCTGCTGCATGGTCTGCGGCTTCGGCCCTGGTGATGAAGTAATCTGCCCTTCGCTGACCTTTGCTGCTTCCTGTAATTGCATCAGGTATGTCGGGGCTACCCCTATCTTCGCAGATATAGTTGGACCTGACCACATCAACATCGACCCTGAGGATCTGGAAAGGAAGATAACTCCCAGGACCAAGGGCATCGTGGTCGTCCACATGGCAGGCTTCCCGGCAAAGATGGACGAGATCATGGCGATCGCCAGGAAGCACGGCCTCAAAGTCATCGAGGATGCCTGCCACGGACCGCTCTCCGAGTATAAAGGCCGGAAGCTTGGCACCATCGGCGACTGCGCCTCGTTCAGCTTCTTCTCCAACAAGAACATATCCACCGGAGAAGGAGGAATGTTCATAACCAACGATGAGGAAATGGCCAGGAAGGCCCGGCTGATCCGCAGTCACGGAATGACGACCATGAGCTACCAGAGAGCCAGCGGCCATGCCACTGAATATGACATCGCCACCCTAGGCTACAATTTCCGCATGGACGACATCCGCGCTGCTATCGCGATCGAGCAGTTGAAGAAGTTGCCCGCCGACCTGGAGAAGCGTATCAAGGTCCGTGAGCAGTACCTCAGACGTCTTTCCAAGATGGAAGGAGTAATCGTTCCCTTTGCGGAGAACACCGAATTTGTGAGCAATTACATTCTGCCCGTTGTCCTGACGGACAGCACGAAGGAGAGGCGAAACAGGATTCGTGAATATATTCATGCGGCAGGAATACAGACGAGCGTCCACTATCCCGCGGTGCACCGGTTCAGCACCTACAGGGAGCTTGGAGCAGTTCTGCCCCGCACTGAATATGTCTCCGACAACGAGATCACCCTCCCGATGTACGCCGCCCTGACCGAAGAGCAGGTAGATTTCATCTGTGAAGTTTTCGAGAAAGCACTTCATGAGGTCAGGTAAGAAGGTCATCCTGGTTTTCGGCTGCGGAGAATTGCAGCGTTCCATCATAGGACGCGCCCATAAGATGGGACTCTTCGTAGTGGGCATCGACCCATGCGAGGATGCATTCTGCCGAGCTGACGTGGATGCTTTCGAAGTTATAGGCGGGCAGGACTACGAAGGAACTTGCTCAGTGGTTGAGGAATATGGAGTCGATGCCATTGTGACGGCTGCGACTGACAAGCCTCTCGTGATGATGGCGCGGATTGCCTCCAGGTACGGCTTCCCGTTCTTTTCAGTCGACACTGCCTGTTGGTCAACCGACAAGTACCTGATGAAGCAGCGTTTCATGGAAGCCGGAGTCCCATGTGCCAAGGGACTTCTGGCTGGCTCTTCCGAAGAAGTCGAAGGCTTCGACTATCCTGTCATCGTCAAGCCCAGGGACAATTCCGGAAGCCGTGGAGTGAAGCTCTGCCGCACAAAAGAGGAGGTCGCTGATGCGATTGCCGAGGCTAAGGACTATTCAAGACTGGATTCAGTCCTTGTCGAGGAATTCATCGAAGGACGGGAATTCAGCATCGAAGCCCTTCACCACTCCGGCGGGTCGGAAGTCATTCAATTCACTGAGAAGAAAACAACCGAACTGCCCTACAACGTGGAATTGGGTCACAAGCAACCTGCTGACCTCACCGATGAACAGAAAGAACTCATAAGGGAGATCGTTAAAAAGGCAGGTGCTGCGCTAGGCTTTACTGCCTGCCCTTCTCACACTGAACTAAAGATCAATGACCGCGGCATCTTCGTGATAGAGACCAGCCCGCGCCTTGGAGGAGATTACATCACCTCCACCCTTGTCCCGCTTTCCACCGGGATCAATATGGAAGACCAGTTGCTGCACATCTCTCTAGGAGAAGAAGCTGACATCCGGACCGGCAGGGAAGACAGGGCTTCCGGAATCTGCTACCTTAACCTTCCGTGCGGAGAGATCAAATCCATATCTTCCGAGATTGTCGGCGTCAGTTCATGGCCGGCGGTGCAGGCGTTTGAGTCACTCCTTAAGGCCGGAGACCGGGTCAATCCGATCACGAGCAGTCTCAACAGGTACGGCCATCTCATCCTCCAGGCCGATGACCGCAAGGAACTGGACAGGCTTATGGATGAATACGAGAAACGGATAAATAGTTATTTTTCAATATGAGAAAGGTAGTCGTCTTCGGGGCAACCGGCAAGGTAGGATGTTACACGGCTCTCTATCTCAAGGAGATGGGTTACGATGTGACAGCCGTCGGCCGCAGGGCTTCGGACAATGGTTTCTTCGCCGATCATGGTATCCCATACGTCTCTCTGGACATCCTTCGGCAGGAAGATTTCAGGAAACTGCCGCAGGAAGATGTCTATGGAGTGATCCACATGGCCGCCATCCTGCCGGCCACGATGAAGGGATATGACCCTCATGAATATGTTCGCTCGAATCTTGACGGGACTCTCAATGTGCTGGATTATTCAGTCAAGGCGGGTGTTCAGAGGTTCGTCTTCCCGAAGTCCTGGTCCGACATCCTTTACCTGACCGGGACACTTGATCCTATCCCTGCTGATGCTCCGGTGAAGTTCCCGTTAAACACCGACCACACTGTCTACGCCATAACCAAGAATGCTGCCTGCGACATCATCCAGCACTATTCGGTGAAATATGGTTTCAGGTATTACATCCTGCGTTTCCCGAACATCTTCTGCTACCATCCGAATCCTACCTACTACGTTGACGGCAGGAAACGCTGGACGGGACAGAGGGCTATCATCGAGCAGGCCAAGCGTGGTGAGGAGATTGAGCTATGGGGAAATCCCCAGGCGGCTCGTGACGTGTTCTATGTCAAGGACTGCACCCAGATCATCGAAAAGTGCCTGTCAGCTGACGGAGAGAGTGGAACCTATAATGTAGGAACAGGCAAGGTGGTGTCCAGGATGGACCAGATAAAGGGGCTGATTGAAGTCTTTGGAGACCCATCCAATCCATCCAAAATCGTCGTAAGATCCGACAAGCCGGATTCACCTACCTATCTTCTTGACATTTCGAAGACTGTCGACCAGCTGGGCTTTGTCCCTCGATATGATTATCTGACATACTTGAAAGACCTCAAGCACGAGATGGAAGTCAACCGTTTCGAAAAGCTATGGGGAAAAGAAAGCGATTACACTGACGGATTAGCATGATAACAATGAATAAGGACAATTCCAAAGCTTTTGAAACCGTACAGAGATGTTCGGTCGGCCTTGACACGTCGTTGCTTGATGCGATGAAACTGATGGACGAGACCAAGGTCAAGACCTTGTTCGTCCTCATGGATGAATCCTTCGAAGGGATAGTCACTCTCGGTGACATCCAGAGGGCCATAATCAACAACATCGCTCTGACTGAACCTGTCAGCAGGATCATTGACAGGAACAAGATCTATGGCTACATCACCGAAGGGGATGACATCATCAAGGAGAAGATGCGCAGGATGCGTGCCGAGGCTATGCCAATCCTGGATGATCAGGGTAATCTTGTGGATGTCTGGTTCTGGAAGGATCTGTTCAACAAGGCTGATCTTGCTCAGCGGGAGAAGATTGACCTGCCAGTGGTCATCATGGCCGGCGGGAAGGGTACCCGGCTCAAGCCTCTCACAAACGTGATTCCGAAGCCTCTGGTGCCTGTGGGTGACAAGACCATCCTGGAGGTGATCATGGACCAGTTCGAGGCTATCGGATGTACTAAGTTCTACATGAGCGTCAACTACAAAAGCGATCTCCTGCGTTACTATCTGGATCAGTTGGAACACCATTACGACGTTGAGTTCTTCGAGGAAAAGCAACCTCTCGGAACAATAGGAAGCGTGTCATTGTTGAAGGACAGGATAACCACTCCCTTCTTCGTCAGCAACTGCGACAGTATCAATGAACAGGATTATCGTGACGTCTACGACTATCATTGCAAGAATCACAATGACATGACCATCGTCACTATGGTCAAGAGCTTCAAGATACCCTACGGAGTCATCGAAACGAGCGAGGACGGTTTGATGACCAAGCTTCGTGAGAAGCCCGACCTTACTTTCAAGGTCAACACCGGTGTCTACATTCTCAATCCGGAGTGTATCAATGAGATTCCTGAAGGGGAGTTTTTCCACATAACCCAGTTGATGGAGAGGATCAAGGCCCGCGGAGGCCGGGTAGGTTGTTTCCCGGTGAGTGAGCATGCCTGGAAGGACATGGGTGAGTGGCCTGAGTATTTGAAAATGATCGACGTCCTCTAGGGATAGATGTGTATGGAACTGCTTCTGGTCGCCGGAACCTCCAATGACATATTCATTTACAACTATGCCAAATGGTTGAAGAAGACCATGGATTGTCGCATAGATGTGTTTGAATTCAGCCCTTCGGCGTTCCAGGGCTATGACTCGGAATTCTATGACCACGTGCAGACTGCAAGGAGCATCCGTTTCCCTGTTGCCAAGATTAGGCGCACTCTCAATGTATTCGTCAATGCCAGGAGCCTGAAGCATTACCTTCAAGGCAGGCATTATGATGTGATCCATGTCCAAAGGGTGCTGCCGTCTTTCGTGCTGCAGAAGGGCTTGAAAGACCATTGCAGCAAGCTGGTCATGACGTTCTGGGGAGGCGAATTCTCAAAAGAGACAATCCTGTTCTCTTCGAGGTTGTACCGCCATTATCTGGAAAGGATTTCGAAAGAGGTCGACTGCATCATAAACAGTTTGAGCAACAAGGAAAGCATACTGAAGCAATTGCCTGCTTTCAAAGGCTCTTACAAGGCAGCCATGCTTGGTTCAGCGCCGCTGGAGGCACTATATTCATTGATGGAAACTGAGTCCAAGGACGAATCAAAGCGTAGGCTGGGGATGCCTGAGGACAAGCTTTCCGTCATGATAGGTTACAGTGGCAAGCTACTGCACAGGCACATCCCTATCATACGGGAACTGGTAAAATACCCTTCTATCAAGGAAAGGATCCACATTCTTGCGCCCATGACCCGTGGGTCCAAGGAAGATTATGTGGCAGAAGTTGGAAAGGAACTGGAGGAATCTGGTTTCTCCTACACTCTGATCAGCGGGCGGTTCTTGTCGGACGAGGACATGGCCAGGGTACGGAATGCCACCGACATAGCCCTGCAGCTCTCTGAATGGGACGGATTCTCCAGGAGCATCGTGGAGTGCCTCTGTGCCGGTTCCGTCCTAGTGTACGGAAAGTGGCTTGAATATGGCCGGCTTCTCTCACCCGCAGGCCTTGAAGGAATCGAGGTCGACAGCATCGGAGCCGGAGTCACTGCTCTGGCGGACATTGCCGGCAATATGGGTGCTTACAAAGAGATGGTGGCCCGGAACCATGAAAACGGGCGTCATCAGGGACTATGGTCTGAGTGCATCAAGGATTGGGTGGAAGCTTACAAGGAATTGATTGAAGAATAGAATGTTCCGGTTTTTCAAGGACTTTTTCATCTACGGGATGGCGTCGCTGCTGGGGAAGATTGCTGCAATCTTCCTGATGCCGCTGTACACCAACATCCTCACGAAAGAGGAATATGGTGCCATGGCACTCATCACCAGCGTGCAGGGTCTGATCGGGCTTGTCTCCAACCTGAACATTCATTCCGGGATTGCCAGGGATTACTATGAGGAAGGAATAGACCGCAAGAAACTGGTCTCGACCGGCTTCCTTTCGATCCTTTCACTTTCCCTTAGCATCATGGCCATTGGCCTTATGACCAGGCATTTCTGGGGAGTGCAGGTGCTGGGACTGGATGAAAGGTTCATTCCGGCCTTCACTGTGCTCCTCCTCAATGTCCCTGCAGGCAGCCTGATGTCCTATTTCGCCATCCTCACCCGGTTCAAGAAAAAGCCTGTGAGTTTTGCGGTCGGATCAGTCATCCAGCTGATTATCCAGTTGACAATATCCATCGTCGGGGTTGTTGTCATGCATGCCGGAATCATCAGCATATTCCTGGGAATGCTTGCCGGAGAATTGTTTGCACTCGTCTATTTCGCGATTCTCAACAAGGAGCACCTTGGCTTCAAGTTTGACAAGGCTATCCTCAGGCGCGCCCTGGTCTTTGCCATACCGACCTTGCCTGCGATCCTCGCGGGATGGCTCGACTCTTCGATGGGGCAGATCCTGATCGGGAAATATATTTCCATGGAAGAACTCGGAGTCTATTCGGTGGCCCTTTCCATCGCATCCGTTTTCACCCTGATCAGCACTGCCCTGCAGAACGTCTGGGCACCTTTCCTTTATGAGAACTACACGAAGCCGGACTTCAACAAGCTCATCCGCAAGCTCTTCAGCATCATAGCCTTGGTGCTTGTCATGATTACCCTGCTTTTTGCGATGTTCTCGCGGGAAGTCGTGTTGATCCTGAGCAACAAGGGCTACCTGGATGCAGGCAAGTACATAATCCTGCTGTGCATCCCTATGAGCTTTTACCTCATGTTCCCATTCGCTTCGTCTGGGGTCTCAATAAGCCGTGACACGAAGTATATAGGAATATCCTATGTTGCAGGCAGTTGCATCAACCTGCTCTTCCTGTACCTCACTATCGGCCGGCTGGGTGTGCTGGCAGTGCCTCTCTGCCTGGCCGCATCAAGGGTTCTTTCCTTCTTCATGCTTTATTCAGCCTCGGAGAAGAAGATCGGCTACAGGTTGCCAGTGCATCTGCTCCTGATTCTCGTACTGGTGGCTGTCGGTGGCTACTTCGTGGTCTCATTACAGCTCGGTTTGCTGACCAGGGCTATCATAGCAATGGTGGCAGTTTCCCTTCTGGCTGTGTATGTCAACAAGCATTTTGACCTCAAGTCAGTCATTGCCAGCTTTAAGGAAGGACAATTTAACACTTCAAACACATGAAAATCGCAGTTGCAGGTACCGGATATGTCGGCCTAAGCCTGGCCGTGCTGCTCTCCCGCTTCCATAAGGTGGTTGCTGTGGACGTGATTCCGGAAAAGGTCGAAAAGATCAACAGGAAGGAGTCCCCGATCCAGGACGACTACATCGAGAAGTACCTGACAGAGGAGAAACTCGATCTCATTGCGACATTGGACGGGCGTGCAGCTTACGCCGGGGCTGACTACGTGATCATAGCGGCGCCGACCAACTACGATCCCAAGAAGAACTTCTTCGACACCTCTCATGTTGAGGAGGTGATCGAGCTGGTGCTTGAGGTCAATCCTGACGCCATCATGGTTATAAAGTCCACGGTACCTGTCGGTTACACAAAGTCAGTAAGGGAGAAGTTCTCCTATAGGGAGCGTCTTTCAGACGGAACCTTCAAGGTGGTGGTTCCGAATATAATCTTCGCTCCGGAGTTCCTTCGCGAGAGCAAGGCGCTGTACGACAACCTCTATCCTTCCCGTATCATCGTAGGGAGTGATAATGAACTCTCCGCTGCTGCCCGGACATTTGCCGACCTCCTTCGCGACGCCTCCCTGAAGCCGGACGTCCCAGTCCTGCTCATGGGCTCCACCGAGGCAGAAGCCGTCAAGCTTTTCGCCAACACCTACCTTGCGCTCCGAGTCTCCTATTTCAACGAGCTGGACACATATTCAGAGATGAAGGGGCTTGACACCCAGGCTATCATAAAGGGTGTCTGCCTGGATCCGCGAATAGGGGACCACTATAACAACCCTTCTTTCGGTTATGGCGGATACTGCCTTCCGAAGGACACCAAGCAGCTCCTTGCTAACTTCAGGGATGTTCCGGAGAATCTCATCCAAGCAATCGTCGAGAGCAACCGAACCCGCAAGGATTTCATCGCGGACCAGGTTCTGGAGAAAGCCGGTTATTATACTGCTTCCAGCGCCTTTGATACGGCGCGGGAGAAGGACGTGGTCGTGGGAGTATATCGCCTGACCATGAAGATGGGTTCCGATAACTTCCGCCAGAGCGCCATCCAGGGCATCATGAAGAGGATCAAGGCCAAGGGTGCCAAGGTGATAGTCTACGAGCCGACCCTCGAAGACGGAATCACCTTCTTCGGCAGCCGGGTCGTCAACGACCTCGGCGAGTTCAAACGCCTCTCCGATTCGATCATCGCCAACAGGTACGACTCCGCCCTCGACGACGTCGCGGAGAAAGTCTATACAAGGGATATTTTTAGAAGAGATTAATTATGTTCAATTTAATTCAGTTACCTTATAGCATTGAGGCACTTGAACCGGTAATTAGCGCAAGGACGTTGGAGTTCCATCACGGAAAGCATCTGAAGGGTTATGTGGACAACCTGAACAAGCTGATAGCCGGAACTCCTTTTGAAGAAATGCCTTTGAAGGAGATCGTCCTAAAGTCTGACGGCGCAATCTTCAACAACGCCGGTCAGATCCTGAACCACAACATGTATTTCGAGCAGTTTGCCTCGGTCCCTGAGCCTGTCGAAGGGTCGCTTAAACAGCAGATTAAGAAGCAGTGGGGCACTCTCGAAGCCTTTCGGTCCGAATTCGTTGCAAAGGGTGTCGGTCTCTTCGGCTCCGGCTGGGTCTGGCTTTCCGCCAAAGAAGACGGCTCACTTGTCATCACCCAGGAGCCCGGAGCGTCCAACCCGGTTGTCAAAGGCCTCAAGCCTCTCCTGACCTTTGACGTCTGGGAGCACGCCTATTATCTTGACTACCAGAACCGCCGTGCCGATCACCTCTCCTCACTCTGGCAGATTGTTAGTTGGAGAGTCGTAGAAACTAGATATTAAATCTCTACTAAGTTTGCGGTCATAATTTTTGACCACAAAAGTATTTCATAAGAATATGAAGATAGTAATGTTGGTGTTTGGGACGAGGCCGGAGGCAATCAAGATGTGTCCCCTGGTGAAGGAGTTCCAGAAACATGCTGAGGATTTTGAGACAATAGTGTGCGTGACCGGGCAGCATCGCGAGATGCTGGACCAGGTGCTGAAGATATTCGATGTGACGCCGGACTATGACCTGAATATAATGAAGCAGGGGCAGGACCTTTATGACGTGACGGCTCGTGTGCTGACCGGCATGCGGGATGTGCTGAAAGAGGCCCAGCCTGACGTGGTCCTGGTCCATGGTGACACCACTACAAGCACGGCAGCCGCCTTGGCAGCATTCTATCAGCAGATTCCCGTCGGTCACGTAGAGGCCGGACTCAGGACGCATAATATCTACAGCCCCTGGCCCGAGGAGATGAACCGCCAGATCACCGGCCGGATCGCGACCTACGATTTCGCACCGACTCCTCTGAGCCGTCAGAACCTCCTGAATGAAGGAGTTGCTGAAGATAAGATCACTGTCACCGGCAATACAGTGATCGACGCCCTCCACATGGTCGTCTCCAAGATGGAGGCCAATCCCGAGCTCGAAGGAGCCCTTCGCGCAAAACTCTACCGCTGCGGCTACGACATGAATCGCATTACCTGTCATCCAGAGCGAAGCGAAGGATCCCGCCGTCTTGTCCTTATCACCGGCCATCGCCGAGAGAATTTCGGCGATGGGTTCATCTCCATGTGCACGGCGATCAAAGACCTGGCCCGGAAATATCCCGACGTGGACTTCGTCTACCCGATGCACCTCAATCCCAACGTCCGTAAACCTATTCATGAAGTCTTCGGCGAGAACCTCGAGGGGCTCGGGAATATGTTTTTTATCGAGCCCCTTGAATATCTGGAGTTTGTCTTCCTGATGAGTAAGTCCTTCATCGTCCTGACCGACAGCGGAGGCATCCAGGAGGAGGCACCCGGACTCGGGAAACCGGTGCTTGTGATGCGCGACACCACCGAGCGCCCGGAGGCCCTCGATGCCGGTACCGTGAAGCTCGTCGGAACTGACTACAACAAGATCGTTGACGAGGTCTCAGAGTTGCTCGACAGCCCTAAGGCTTACGAACGCATGTCCAAAGCGGTAAATCCCTATGGAGATGGCCTTGCTTGCGGCAGGATAATAGAAAGATTGAAATAAGATATATTAATATGATCAACGTAATCGGACTGGGCTACATTGGATTGCCTACGGCGTTGATGATGGCTTCTCACGGAGTTGAAGTCATCGGAACGGACTACAACAAGGAACTTGTGGCTACCCTGAACGAGGGAAAGACTACCTTCAAGGAGAAGGGGCTTGACGAATTGTTCCAGGCGGCAGTCGCCAAAGGGATAAAGTTCACAACCGAGTACCAGAAGACGGACACCTACATCATCTCGGTGCCCACTCCTTACGACAAGTTCTCCAAGAAGGTCGATCCCGGCTATGTCGTTGCCGCAGTCAAGGACGTGATGAAAGTCTGCCCGAAAGGTGCGACAGTAGTCATAGAGAGCACCGTCAGTCCAGGTACAATCGACAAGTTCGTGAGGCCTGTCATCAAAGACATTAACCTTGTCCACGCCCCTGAGCGCATCATTCCTGGGAATATGGTCTACGAGCTTCTCCACAACAACCGCACGATCGGTGCCGACAGCCGCGAGATCGGAGAGAAGGTCAAGGACTACTATTCCTCGTTTTGCCAGGGCGAGATCGTGGTCACGGACATCCGCACCGCAGAGATGACCAAGGTGGTCGAAAACACTTTCCGCGCCGTCAACATCGCCTTTGCCAACGAGCTGGCCCGCATCTGCCGTCACGACAACATGGACGTGTACGAGATCATAAGAATATGCAACATGCACCCGCGGGTGAATATCCTTCAGCCTGGTCCAGGCGTCGGCGGCCACTGCATCAGCGTGGATCCGTGGTTCCTGGTAGGGGACTATCCCCAGCTCGCCAAGGTCATCGACGAGAGCATGAAGACCAACGACGGCCAGCCCTCCTTCGTTCTCGAGCGTATCTATGAGATCATGAAGGAGAACGGCATCACCGACTCCGGTCGTGTTGGCCTCTACGGAATCACCTACAAGGAGAACGTAGATGATGTCCGTGAAAGCCCGACCCTCCAGATGCTTGACATCCAGGAGCGTCACCTCGCCAGCCCGCTGAAGAGCTTCGACCCCTTCTTCACCGAAAAGGCCATCGTTCCGAACCAAGTCCTTGACTTTGACCGCTTCTTAGATGAAGTCGACATGGTCGTCATCATGGTCAAGCACGACCACATCAAGCAACACCTGGATAAACTCCGTGGCAAGGTTATCCTCGACTGCCACAACATCTGCCCCGCCAGGGAGGGGGTGTATCATATATGATTATCACTACCGAACTGCTTGACAATCTGACTGCTCAGGCTAAGGCGAGCCCGAGGCTGCGGCAGAATTATGACCTGAGGGACACTCCGGAGGATGGGAGCCAGAGGATGCTGAATGCAATGGAGCCAGGGACTGTCCTGCCGATCCACCGGCATCGGAGGAGTTCCGAGACCGTGGTAATCCTGCGCGGGAGAGGGCGATGGAACTTTTATGACGATGAAGGGAATAATACCGAAAGCACCATTTTGGACGCAAATGGGGAGGTGAGAGCCTTGTCGGTACCGAAGGGGCAATGGCACAACACAGAGTCTCTTGAGGGCGGGACGGTGATCCTTGAATGCAAAGACGGAGCTTACGAACCACTCGGAGAGCAAGATATCCTGAAAACAAGGTAATTAACCTATTAGAATAATCAAAACAAACAATTATATGTCAGTTTTTAAAGACAAGACCCTATTGATTACCGGAGGCACCGGTAGTTTCGGAAATGCCGTCCTGAGAAGGTTCCTTGACAGCGATATCAAGGAGATACGAATATTCAGCCGTGATGAGAAGAAACAGGACGATATGCGCCATTTCCTTCAGGCTCAGCGTCCGGACGTGTTCGGTAAGGTGAAGTTCTACATCGGCAATGTACGCCAGCGTGAAGCAGTTGACTTCGCAATGTCCGGAGTGGACTATGTGTTCAGCGCGGCTGCTCTTAAACAGGTTCCAAGCTGCGAGTTCTTCCCTATGGAGGCCGTCAGGACTAATGTTGAAGGCACCAACAACGTGCTTCTCAGCGCGATAGCTCATGGAGTCAAGAATGTCGTCGTGCTCAGTACCGACAAGGCTGCGTACCCGATCAATGCTATGGGTATAAGCAAGGCCATGATGGAGAAGGTTGCGATAGCCCAGGGACGTGCCTTGGGCGAGAATGCCCAGACGACGATCTGCTGCACCCGTTATGGTAATGTTATGGCCAGCCGCGGCAGCGTGATTCCACTTTGGGTTGAGCAGATGATGGAAGGCAAACCGATCACTATCACCGATCCGAACATGACCCGATTCATGATGACCCTCGATGATGCCGTCGATCTTGTAGTATACGCATTCACACATGGCCATAATGGTGATCTCTTTGTCCAGAAGGCTCCGGCAGCAACGTTGAGCACACTGGCTCAGGCCCTCAAGGAGGTCTATTCAGAGATAGATCCGAAATATGGCGAAACGGAGGTCAAGATCATCGGGACCCGCCATGGAGAAAAACTCTACGAGACGCTCGTGACCCGCGAAGAAATGCTTCGTAGTGAGGATTGCGGCAATTATTTCCGCATCCCTTGCGACAGCCGAGACCTCAATTATGACAAGTATTTTACGGAAGGTGACGACGCCATTTCTCGTTCTGAAGATTATCACAGCCACAACACCCGCCGCTTGGACGTGGAGGGCATGAAGGAACTCCTCCTCAAGCTCCGTTTTATCCGCGAAGACTTGGGCCTAGAGCCGCGTGCAAAAGCCAAAGACATCCGCTCTGAATAGGTTATTGTCAATCTAGATTACCATTTGTCAATCTAGATTACCATTTGTCAATCTGAATGAAATGAAGATTCTAGTAACGGGCGCCAAAGGTTTCGTCGGAAAGAATCTGTGCGCGCAACTTAAGAATATCCGCGACGGCAAGGCAAGGAACTATGGCGTGGACGTTGAGGAAATCTTTGAATATGATCTCGATTCCACTCCGGAAGAACTGGATCAAGCCTGCAAAGTAGCAGACTTCGTGTTCAATCTTGCAGGAGTCAACCGGCCGCTGAATCAAGAGGAGTTCATGAAAGGCAATTTCGGCTTCGCAAGCACCCTTCTGGACACTCTAAAGAAGCATGGCAACCGTTGTCCCGTGATGCTCAGCAGCAGCCAGCAAGCGAGCCTCACCGGCCGTTTCGGTAATTCTGAATATGGCCGCAGCAAGAAGGCCGGCGAGGACCTGTTCCTGCGATATGGTGCAGAGACCGGAGCAAAGGTGCTAGTTTATCGTTTCCCGAATCTGTTCGGCAAATGGTGCCGTCCAAACTATAACTCCGCCGTTGCAACATTCTGCAATGCCGTAGCCAACGACCTCCCTTACACTGTCAATGACCCAAGCGTGGAACTGGAACTGCTCTACATTGACGACTTGGTTGATGAGATGATCAACGCTCTGAAAGGCGAGGAGCATCGCTGCGAGTTCGATGGCCTTACTGTCATTCCAACCCCCTCTGTTATTCCTGCTCCCTCTGTCATCCTGAACGAAGTGAAGGATCTAGATTCTTCAGCTACGCCTCAGAATGACAAGGTCGGCCGTTACTGCTACGTCCCCGTCACCCACAAAGCCACCCTCGGAGAGATTGTTGACCTGCTTAACGAGTTTGCCGAGCAGCCAAAGACCCTCACTATTCCTGAGATTCCCAATGGGTCTTTTGCCAAGAAGCTTTACAGCACCTATCTCAGCTATCTTCCTAAAGAAAAGGTCGCATTCCCGTTAAAGATGAACGTTGACGACCGCGGGAGTTTCACTGAACTGGTGCATACCCTAAACTGTGGTCAGGTCAGCATCAACATCTCCAAACCAGGCATCACAAAAGGCCAGCACTGGCACAACACGAAGTTCGAACAGTTCATCGTGGTGAAAGGCCACGGCCTGATCCAGCAACGGAACCTTAATGACCCTGATGGTGAGGTGCTCGAATGGGAAGTCAGCGGAGACAAAATAGAAGCCGTCCATATGCTCCCCGGCTACACCCACAACATCATCAACCTTTCCGACACCGAAGACCTCGTCACCGTCATGTACTGCAATGAGGTCTTCAACCCTGACAAACCGGACACTTTCTTTGAGCCAGTAAAGTAGGATTGTTTTCTCGTTTTTGGACAAATTGAGTAATTTTACAAGATAATTTGAGTAAAATTGCGAATAGAATTGAGTAAAATCGACGCGTAAACCGAGCAAAATGGAGTACATTCGCCAACAGTTCAGTACGCTGAAGGAACGTATCCTGGAACCTCGTAAGTTCATGCAGGTGTTGGCTGGGCCCCGTCAAGTGGGCAAGTCAACACTGGTAGGACAAGTTCTGGCACAGATTAGTATCCCTCACGCAGTTGAGGTGGCTGATGCCATTGACCCTAAGGATAGCGACTGGATACGCCGTATCTGGGAGGCTGCCCGTATGACGATGACGCTCCGAAGCCTTGATGAGTACCTGCTGGTGATTGACGAGGTTCAGAAGATTGAAAACTGGAGCGAGGCAGTGAAAAGAGAGTGGGATGCTGACACTCGTAAAAAGGTAAACCTGAAGGTTGTATTGCTGGGAAGTAGCCGCCTGCTCCTGAAGAAGGGTCTGACTGAGTCGCTGGCCGGACGCTATGAGCTGATCCGGATGCCGCACTGGAGTTTCCGGGAGATGCATGATGCCTTCAGTGTGACTCTGGACGAGTATATTTATTTTGGCGGTTATCCCGGTCCGGCTCGCATGATTAAGGACGAACGCCGGTGGCGGAAGTACATCAAAGATTCGCTGGTGGCTCCGGCCATAGAGAAGGACGTGATCATGACGTCGAACATTTATAAGCCGGCTTTGATGAAGCAACTGTTCGAGTTGGGATGCGGCTATTCTGCAGAAATCCTGTCGCTGACGAAATTGATGGGACAATTGCAGGATGCTGGGAATGTTACGACGTTGGCGGGATATCTTGAGATCCTGGATGAGTGCGCCTTGCTGACGGCTCTGCAGAAGTATGCTAACGATGCGGCGCGGAAACGTGGGTCAGTGCCCAAATATCAGGTGTATAACAATGCGCTGTTGACTGCCTATAAGGGGCGTGGATTCATAGCGGACAGAACTGACACCAGGATATGGGGCCGGTGGGTGGAGAGTGCCGTAGGCGCACATCTGCTTAGCATGGCTGATGAGTTGGACTACGAGGTGTACTATTGGCGAGAACCGTCGCGGAGAAAAGATGAGAAGGACAAAGAGGTGGATTTCATCATCGACTTTGGAGGTGAGCTGACGGCGATTGAAGTGAAGAGCGGCCGCAAGGGGATGAATTCTGGACTACCGGCTTTTGTAGATGCGTTTAAACCAAAGCGGTCATTCGTCGTTGGGACAGAAGGTGTGAGTCTGGAGGACTTCCTAGGTTGCGAGGTGAAATCTCTGTTATAAAAGAAACAAAATAATGCAATATGGCACAATTCAAGAATAACGGGAAGCTGAAGCTTCTGATTATTGTGGGGACTAGGCCGGAGATCATCCGGCTGGCGGCGGTGATCAATAAATGCCGCCAGTACTTCGACACGCTGCTGGCACACACTGGACAGAATTACGACTACAACCTGAACGGAGTGTTCTTCAAAGACCTCAATCTCGCCGATCCTGATGTTTACATGGATGCGGTAGGCAAGGACCTGGGCGAGACCATGGGCAACATCATAGCCAAGAGCTATCAGCTGATGGTTGAAATCAAACCCGACGCCGTCCTTGTGCTGGGCGACACCAATTCCTGCCTCAGCGTCATCGGAGCGAAGCGTCTGCATATTCCCATTTTCCACATGGAAGCCGGCAACCGCTGCAAGGACGAATGCCTCCCGGAGGAAACCAACCGTCGCATCGTGGACATCATCAGTGATGTGAATATGGCATATTCGGAGCATGCCCGACGCTATCTGGCAGAATGCGGTCTGCCGAAGGAGAGGACTTATGTGACCGGATCCCCGATGGCTGAAGTGCTGCACCAGAACCTCGAACAGATCGAGGCCAGCGACATCCACCAGCGTCTTGGACTCGAGAAAGGGAAGTATATCCTCCTGTCCGCCCACCGCGAGGAGAACATCGACACCGAGAAGAACTTCCTGAGTCTCTTCAATGCGATCAATGCGATGGCCCGGAAGTACGACATGCCTATCCTTTACAGCTGCCACCCTCGCAGCCGCAAACGCCTTGAACAAGCCGCCAGTCATCCTGAGCGCGAGCGAAGGATCTCCCTCGATCCCCGCGTCATCCAGCATGAACCTCTCGGATTCCACGACTACAACTGCCTCCAGATGAATGCCTTTGCCGTCGTGAGCGACAGCGGCACCCTTCCCGAGGAAAGTTCGTTCTTTACCTCCATCGGCCATCCTTTCCCGGCAGTGTGCATACGCACCAGCACCGAGCGCCCTGAGGCCCTCGACAAGGGCTGCTTCGTCCTTAGCGGAATCGACACCGAAGGTCTTCTTCAGAGCGTCGACCTGGCTGTGAGCCTTATTCGTGACGGCCATCCCGGAATCCCTGTCCCTGACTATGTGGACGAGAACGTTAGCACCAAGGTCGTTCGCATCATCCAGAGCTACACCGGCGTCGTGAATAAAATGGTGTGGAGGAAGTTTTAGTGGTTCGCGACCAGAGAGACTTGGGAGTTTCTTTTGGGATGTTTTGTTGATTTTCAACTTTATCGTTGAGTTATTGGTATATTTTAAATAGTTTTTGTACTTTTGATGCTATAAGAATCAGGAGGATTTGGAGATGGTGGATGCTATAGCTGTGAAAGAGTTTCTGGATCTGTTCACTCTAGGCTATGAGAACGGTCAGATAATCTGTATCTCATTTCATATTGCAGAATATCCTTTGATATATCCATTCAAATAGACTGAGCGATGAAAACACTGATGAGTTCTGCTGGTAAGCCTATGCAGTTGATTTACACTCCTGATGTAATGACATACAGAGGAGAGCAATTCAATTGCATTCGTATGGCTTACCATGATGATGAGAGTGGAGAGGAGTTTACTACTACTGAAAGTGATACTGTGTGGTTTAATCAGGTGACCAATCAGTATCGTGAACGTCACGGCATTCCTTATACGGATGAAATCGTCGCTTTGCGTGAGAAGTATGGAGTCAGTGCCGCAAAAATGTCTTTGATCCTTGGTTTTGGAACCAATCAGTACCGACTCTACGAAGATGGAGAGGTCCCAAGTGAAAGCAACGGAAAAATGATCAGAGGGGTGATGAATCCTCGAGTTTTTCTGGATCTGGTCCGGAGCTCTCGTAATCAATTGTCTGAACGTGATTTTAATAAGATTATCGCAAACCTTGAGAAGGTTATTTCAGACTCCGCCGCATGGAAGAGTGAGCAATGGGCTGCAGCTAGGCTTTTCCGGAGTGACCGCGGATTGAAGAACGGCTTTGCCCCCCAGTCAACTCAACGCTTGAAGAACCTTCTGCTATATGTTTTAGGCAAGATGGATGAGGTGTTTCAGACAAAGATGAATAAGGTTCTGTTCTACATCGACTTCCTTTCATATCGTGAACGCGGGATGGCTATCTCCGGTCTGGCATATAACGCCATTGATTTTGGCCCTGTCCCACAGCGATGGGATCGGGTCTACAGTGCATTCGATGAGGTTATCCCTCAACCCAGGTCGGTGTTCGGGCAAGAAAGTATCGAGCTCACAACGGACCGAGAGGCTGATATGTCTTGTTTCTCAGAACAGGAATTTGCTGTGATAGACTCTGTTTGCGAGAAAATGAAAGATCTATCTGCGCATGATATCTCTGATTTGAGCCATAAGGAACCGGCTTGGCTGAACCATTTGCACCAGAATGAGACAATACCTTACTCCGAAGCATTCAGTTTGGTCGGGGTGTGAGTCGTTTTTGTCAGGTTTTATCATGGTTAGCGGACTCAACAATCTTATTATGAATATCGGAGAAATTATCGATAAAATCCTTCATTATAAGGCTTATCGAAAGAAGCTAGAGGCAGAGACTAGGCTTGTTGAGCTGGAGGGACTTGAAAAGCAACAACAGATTTATAGGAATATAATAGTTGATCAGAAGTTCATGATAAAGGCTTTAGAAGAGGAAAAGACTAAACTTAATGAAGAAATAGATAAACTACATCAAGTTAGTTCTTAATTTTAATTATTTATTCACATTCTGCAAGACGCTTTCTCCATGTCTTTATAGCTAATAAAGAATTGGACATGACCATTCAAGAATTATGTATTGCCCAGTGACATGATTGATTTGTGAGTTACGTAGAGAGTTTGCTCGGGATGATTCCAGATTTGTGGCAAAACAAGAGTCAACTCACGAAGATATGGAGGCGCTGGATGCTATCAAGATGCTGTTGGGCAAGGATACTGAGGAGGTGGAGCGGGATTTGACTGCCGGGATTGTAAAGAAGAGTATACTGGAAAAGAAGGAAATAATCAATGGGGATCTGGTCGGCACCTTTTTGGCGCATATTCCCATGAATCCATTGGTCCAGGAGTTATAGAAGCAGATGGCACATATTTAGATTGCCCGGAATAAGCGGACGGAAGAGATAAGGCTACAGGTGTTGCAGATCCCAATTGTTGAGAATCAGTAGAACGGATATTAACCAGCGACGACATCCTGATTCGCACCTTTCTAAAGACCGCATCGTTGACATCAAGAAGTTTATTGCCGAATTTGTGTATCAGTGTGTAGCGTTTCTGTCTGCTACAAATGAATAAGTGGACCCAATGGACAAACTTAGAGGTCAGTTCGACGTTAGGATGAGTTGCGGAACAGACGTCTCGAAATTGTTATATGAGAATGAAATCCAAAATGCCTGTTGATACTCGACCCTCGTCGTGGTTGCTTAAAGTGGCTTTTGCGGTATGACTAAATTGGGCGTTTTATAGTCTTATATTATTGATATCTGTTTTTAAGCTTATCAAATCTAAACTAGGATAGTCTGCGTTAGAACTTAAAATGAAAAGGTTTTTTACCATTCTGATACTTTGTTTTGCTGACATAACGCTGTCTTTTCATGAATCTTATGCCTGCTATAAGTTGACAGTGAGGCAGGATATGGATTTGGTGGAAGTTTTTGCAAGGAAGGATACAAGGTATGTTATCAAGCAAGATATTGATCTCGGAGGTAAGACTGTCAAGATAGGCGATGGCAGTATACTTGTCTTCAAGGGTGGTAGTTTGGCCAATGGCACGATCGTCGGTCACAATACAAAAGTTAAGGCAGATAACTACGAGATTTTTAAGCACGGCCGCCGTACTTTTCGGGGTTATACTATGAATGGCAGTTACAAGTATGCTATAAAGACCGAGAACGCAATTATTATCGAAGGCACCTGGGCTAACACTCTGTGTGGGAATAATTGGACAGGGATGAATGCCTTCATACCAACCGAGTGTGCTGGTCTTGCAATCAACAACTATATATGCCTTCATAAACGAGGTACTAAAGTTACTTTCCCAAAGAATCAAGAGTACTACGTTTATGAGCAAATAGTATGTACTGGTTATTCAGTTGATTTCAACGACTCTGTTATTAGAAGTATTGATTTCAACAAGGTAGAGGATAAGACAATCTCGCTCCCTAGTGGGACACAATCGCGAGCATTGATGAGCCTTTATGGTTTACTTGTTTTTGGTGGCGATAAGGCTTTTTTGAAGAATCTCATTATTGATGGACGTGCTGGAACACGGGACGAGATTCCCTCACCGGGGACAGAGTGTCTGCTATCAATGAACACGAATTATTCGTGTCTGCTGGAGAATATCGTATTGAATGACGCAGTAGGATGTGGTATTTGTACGTATACAATTTCCGATTGTACGTTCAGAAATGTGATGATTAATGGTAGCGGAGAGCATGGCATTTACACTCATGCTTACCAAGGCTCGTTGAAGTTCGACAAATGCAGTTTTATCAATTGTGGTCAGAATCATGTATTATACAAAAGAAGAGGTCAGTCTGCGTGCATAAAGTTTTCTGGTTCAAGAGACAGGGGCTACTCACAATTGAAAGATTTACGGGCTTACTTTTCGCATTGTTTATTTAAGTCAGAAAATGATAGTTTACCTGTTGCTACCACTTACTCTGACTTGCCGTATGCAGAGTTTACTCATTGTGAATGGCGAGGCAATGTGAGTGGATATTCAGTTGTTTCTTCCGAGTTCGCAGAGAAGATAGGTCGACTAATCGAGTATCGGTTTAAGAATTGTGTGAATCCTTGTGCGAAGATAAAGTCTTCAAACACAATTCGTTGTCTTATTAATTGTAGCGAAGTGCATAACCCATTTGCCGATACCGTAGAGCTAAGCGGTTGCGAGATTATGGCCGACTATGCCGATGTAGAGAATAATTATACGGGGGCATTTGTGGCTGAATATGATAAGCCAGTCGTATGTAAAGATTGTTCTTTTGTAAAAAGGGAAGGCGATTTTTCGATTAAGAATGCGATAAAATACCCTCGTCCGATGATATTTCTCCGGTGCAAATGGGAGTTTGCTCCCTCCGAAGTCAGTAAGAATAAAGGATCTTATTACCTCGTATTGTCTGGGGGGAATAGACAGAATTATGTCCTCTTTGAATCATGTGATTTTACTATGAATCAGTTTAGGATGCTTTTTTGCAATGATACAGAGATCGAATTCAACAATTGCAATTATATAAGCTCATATGGCTCCCTTGTTGATGCACAAGCGGATCAACCAAATAGGGTTCTTGTATCATCAATGAATAACGCGAAGAAACTACCAGTTGCCCGCCATTTTGTAGAAAAAGAAAAATAATGAAATAATAATGAAATCATTACTTACCTTCGGCGTCTATGATATGCTGCATATAGGGCATATTCTCCTCTTCAAGCATACGAAAGAGTTTTTTAAAGATGAACCGTGCAGGCTAATTGTTGCTGTGCAAGACGGAGACTATATCCTCAAATATAAACCTGAGGCTAAAATGGTGTATTCTACAGAAGAACGAATGTTTATGGTCAGTGCTGTGCGCTGGGTTGACGAAGTCGTTATATATAGAGATGTGGACGTCGATATTAAAAATATCAAATTCGATGTATTTGCTAAAGGCCCTGATCAGAATCATGCCGGTTTTCAACGAGCAGTTGAGTGGTGCAATAAGAACTATAAGGAAGTTGTGACTATACCCAGAACAGAGGGCATTAGCTCGACCATGCTACATGAGTACTTGAAGTTTTGAGCTTTCGTTATGAAGCAAGTCTTTTATTCGGTATTATTATTGCTTTTTTGCTTTTCATCTTGTGATAAAAGCTTAACGGAGAACACCTTATCCTCACTTGATAATTTTGATAATCTTAATGGGAGTTTGGATGTCAATCGGCAGAAAACATCTGAATATATTGCCGTTTTTGGAGATATTCAGTACTTGACAAATTCGAAGCACATCGATATCTATCGGTCTTCTCTTGATTGGATTCAGGACAAAAGCGATAAGGGGTGGCGTTTTAGTGCTATATTTCATACCGGTGACATTACGATGAGTAATGAACTATCCCAATGGAGATCATTCTATGAAGCAACAACTCCAATTGCGAAGGATATTCCATTTATATCTATGATTGGTGACCATGATTACACGTGGGAAGATGGAATTCATATTGAAAACCGGTTGTCCACGCACTTTAATGAATTTGTTCAATTTCAACTGTCCAAAGAGCAAGTCGTGGATTACTTTGAAGATGGGAGGATGGAGAATGTCGTAGTGAAGAAAGACATACATGGACAGAGATTAGATTTCCTTTTTTTGGAATTTGGCCCTAGAAACGAAGTGGTGGAGTGGGCGGATTCTTATGTGAAGACTCATCCGAATCAACTATTTATTGTCCTTACGCACGAGTATCTTGAGAAGGGAGGTGGAAGGAGGAAGCAAGCCCTCAAAATGGCGTCACGTCTTAAGAATACAACTTATACAACCCCTGACATTCTTTGGGATAGATTAATAAAATGTAATGATAATATCAGGGCAGTACTATGTGGTCATGTCGGAGGCCTATATGCGCTTACTATTGAAACGAATGATTATGGCCGCGAAATCCCTCAGATACAGCATAATATTCAAAGCCCTGATTACCGATACGATAATTGGCTGATGCTTTGGGAATTCCCGGCAGCTTCAGACAGCGCAAATGTTTCTATTTACAATACTAAGACAGGAAAGTATTACGATGACGCTGCAGTACTTTTCAAGTTTGGGTATCGCGATAAGACGGTATCTTATTGATGATATTTAGTTATGCCTAAACAAGATAGTCTTAAACAGAAAGCGGCGACTGGCATGGTGTGGTCTGCTTTGCAGAAGTACTCCTCCATGTTTATCAGCTTTATATCGGGCATTATTCTTGCTCGGTTGCTCACACCGTACGACTATGGTTGCATAGGGATGCTATCCATTTTTATGGTTTTGTCAGAAGCATTCATAGACGGTGGCTTTGGATCTGCACTTATTCAGAAGAAAAAACCTTCCCAAGAAGACTATTCTACAATTTTCTTCTGGAATATCGGAATGTCTTTTGTGATGTATGTTGTTCTGTATTTTTGTGCTCCAGCTATTTCACGTTTCTACAAGATCCCATTATTGTGTGATGTATTAAGGGTGCAAGGATTGGTGTTGTTCATATATGCCTCTAATGTTATCCAACAGAACCAGTTGAGGAAAAATCTCAACTTTAAGGTATTATCCATCGTTACGATATCAACGTCAATAATATCTTTAGGCATAACAATCTTTATGGCCTATAAAGGTTTCGGCGTATGGGCACTTGTTGCGCAAAATCTTATTACAGCAGCTATACCGGCATTGGTGTTCTGGTTCTATCTCAAGTGGAGACCGTCATGGATATTCTCCTGGACATCCTTTAAAGAACTGTTTAGTTTCGGCTTCTATATGTTCCTTACCAGTTTGCTGAATCAGTTTGGTCAGCAAATTCAGGGGCTTCTTATAGGTAAGTTCTATAATCCGTCAACGATGGGTTATTATTCTAAGGCTCTAAGTACTGAAAAAATGGCCTCCACTTCTATTGGCAGTGTGATGAATCAGGTGACATATCCTCTTTATGCTGAAGTACAGGATGATAGAAAACAGTTGACCAATATAATTAAACGTATCACGATGACACTATCATATATAACGTGGCCGCTGATGTTCATTTTACTTTTGTGTGCTAAGCCTATCTTTGTATTACTATATTCTGATAAATGGCTTTCGAGTGTACCATATTTCCAGGTTCTTTGCATAGCAGGTTTGGCATTTTGTCTTCAGTCCGTTAATAATCAGGCAATCGCAGCTGTTGGTAAGAGTAAGGATATGTTTGTTTGGACTGTTGTTAAAAGGACGATTGGGATCGGTTGTATGGTAGTCGGTCTTACTCTTTTTGGGATAAAAGGACTTCTAGCTGGAGTCGTTTTTAGCACGTGGTTTTCATATTTAGTCAATATTAGCCTTGTTTCTAAGCATGTGGGTTATAAATGGAGTGAGCAACTTCTCAATATACAGCCCGTCGCTCTTGCTTCTATTGTCTCTGCCTTTATTGCTTTTGGTGCAAGTCGATTATTGAGTTTACCGCTATATGCTGACGGATTGGTCAAACTATCAGTGTATGTCATTGTTTATGTAGGGTGGTCGCTCATTTTTAAGCCAGAGGTCTATGAATACTTTAAAGACAATATCACTCCTATGATAATAAAGTTCATTGAAAGGACGCTAAAGCAATAAATGTATCAGTGCATTTGTAATTCTATTTGAAACACTAAGAATGAATAATATAACTATTATAGAGAAGCCAGATTGGGTTACTTGGAACGAGATACACAATATTATCTGGAAGGCCCATGAAGCCAATCGTCAGCATGGGATCAATATGCGGCTCCCATCGTTGCTAGGAGAGGAGATAGAGAAACATGTAGAAGGTAAAGGAAAGATGTTTGTCGCTCTTGATAGTAATAAAGTAGTAGGAACTGCGGCTGTTATCAGGACTCAGAAAACAAATTTTTGGTGTGGAGACGGTGAGTATGCCTACCTATGTTTCGTTTCTGTTTTACCGAATTATCGTGGACAAGGAGTATATAAGCATCTACATGAATATATTGAGAAAGTGAGCATAAAGAATGGACTTTATCGCTTGATGTTTGACACACATGAGGATAATGCTCGTATTGCCGAAATTAATCTTAAGCATGGGTATAAGAAAGTCTCTTATAAACGATCTAATGACCATTTCAGTATCATATTCGTTAAGTGGTTGGAGAGGTGCCCTTATTCCACATTTCGTTTCAAATACGAGTTTATCAAGTGCAAGTTTGTTGTAAAAACCAAACATGTGTTAAAACTACTTTTGAATAAATGAAGCAACCAGTAGTAGTTATAGGTCACGGTTACACATCTCGGCTTGGCGTAATCAGAGCGCTGGGACGGGAAGGGTACGAAGTAACCGTAATCGTGATGACAGGGTATAATCGCGACGGAAAAACGCTTAATACCAAAAAGCCGATTGACTGTTATAGCAAATACGTCAGCCGGGTATTGTATTGTCCGTCAAATGGGGAAAAACTAATTGAACTATTGTTAGATAAGTGTGTCGATCCTACAAGTAAAGTCATTATTTTTGCGGATAGTGATTTCTCCGAAGCGACTGTTGACCTGAATCAACAGCGACTTCAAGACTATTTCCTTTTCTCTAACATTAATCATCAGCCGGGTGCAGTTGTGGCGTGGATGGATAAGTTGAGGCAAAAGCGAGCAGCAAAAGAAGTTGGTTTGAATGTGGCAGATAGTTGGGTTATTGACGTGGATAATTCCCTATATGAAATACCGAAAGAAGTTCAATACCCTTGTTTCCCAAAGCCTATTTGTACTATCGTTGGTGGTAAAGGAGGGTTAAAACGATGCGATAACGAGGAGGAACTCAAACGAGTAATTGATTCATTGAAAATCAAAAATCCCAACATCAAAGTACTGGTTGAAGAGTTTAAACAAATTGAGACAGAGTATGCATTGATGGGTTTTTCAGATGGAACCACCGTCGTTATTCCCGGTATAATTAAGACCCTTTCATTAGCTAGTGGTGGACACTTTGGAGTTGCTAAACAAGGTAAGATTCTTCCAACAGAAGGATTCGAAGGGTTCATTAGACAGTTTGATCAATTTGTCTTGAATACGGGATTCGTGGGTATCTTTGATATTGATTTCTATAAAAGCGAAGGGAAGTTTTATTTCTGCGAGATGAATCTTCGTTATGGAGGTTCTGGTTATGCTTATACTGCAAAGGGCGTGAATCTACCGGTTATGATGACTCGTTTCCTTTTAGGGCAGAGTATTGCAGACATGAAAAAAGACATTACAGAGGAGGGCGTTTTTGTCAATGAACGGATGTGCCGTGAAGATTGGAATAGTAATTATATTAATACTAAGCAATTAAAACAACTGATAGATACGGCTGACATCAGTTTCCTGTATGATCCAGACGACCCTGTGCCTAGACGGATGTTTTATAAGGATATCAATAATCCAATGAGAAGAATTAAAAGATTGATTAGGAAGTATTTAGGATGAATATAATAAGTGATAATTCATTAAAGAAGATACAGAGTGCAGAGTTGTATCTTCTCATTGAGTTCGATAAAGTATGTAGGGAACTTGGCCTCACTTATTTCCTAGACAGTGGTACAGCCTTAGGGGCAATTCGCCATGGCGGCTTTATTCCTTGGGATGATGATATAGATGTTGGTATGCCTCGGAAAGACTATGATCGGTTTATGGAGATAGGTCAGAGCTACCTGCCTGACAATATATTTCTGCAGAACCGCCGAACTGAAAAGAACTATATCCGTTATGCTGCTAAATTGCGACTCAAAGGAACAGTCTTTCCAGAAACAAACGGTGCCCCCTATGAACATAATGGCATTTTTATCGATATTTTCCCGTTTGATAGCATTGCGGGTAATAGGTTTTGGGCTCGATTTAATGTAAAGACTGTGGTTGAGATGCTGCATGTGATTCGGACCTACCGCGGACACGATCTTGGTGTCAGTCCATCCAGAGTAAGGCGATGCCTCTCTTGGTTTATTAAAAGAATGCCTGAAGGTCTTATTAATCGTCTGGAAAAATCCTGTATAAAGATCGCGCTGCGCAATAAGGACAAAGAAACAAGATTTATGACTTGCTATTTTTGGCGAATGTCTCAAACTAAGCAGTACTTGTTTGAGACATCAAAAATGCTGCCTGTGAAAGATGTCCTTTTTGAAGGGCAAGAAGTGAAGATAATGAACAATCCAGATCATTATCTGGCTCTAATGTATGGTAACTATATGCAGTTGCCGCCAGAAGAAAAGCGGGTTATTCATAGCAAAGGCGACGTTGACTTTGGCGATTTTGAATGGCGTTGTGATACAAGATAATAATAGCAGTTATTAATTTGTTATAAGGATAAGAAAATGATCTTTTTACTATATTCATTCATATTCTTTCTTGTAGGCTTCTTATTTTGCAATCAGGTAAATATAAAAAAGAGTAACTATGTCTTTTTATTCTTTGCGGTAGTCCTTTTCTGGGGCCTATCTTACTACGAGGCTGTGGATACTCCCGGATATATAGATAAGTATAATTATGATATTCAAGCTTTCCCTGGGCATATTGATGGCCAGTTCGAGATAGGTTATACATTATTAGCGATGTTATTCAAAACACTCAAATTGGATTATTGGGTATTTCAATTTGTCGTGTTTGCATTTGAGATATTGCTTATAATAAAGGGGCTTCGGGAGTTCTACGATGATAAGGAAATGATGTGCATCCTGCCGTTGCTTTTCTTTATTTATCCTAGTAATTTGGCAGCGTTCCGTCAGGGTATAGCAATATCCATATTCATTTATGCTCTGCATTACATATATGACGACAATCCAAAGAGATCGCTATGGTATTTCTTGTTCATCATTCTTGCCTCTTTTTTTCACCAATCGGCAGTCTTCTTGTTATTAGTCTATTTTGCCCGTTTTGGGAAGAGATTTTTATCTCGTGATTGGGCCCTGTTAAGCATTCTTATTGTCGGAGATATAATATGGCTGAATAGTGGTAGTTTGATTTCTCAACTAGATTATTTGATTCCTTTTTTCCGTAGTGACATATTAGATATGGGTGACAAATATGCCAATATGATGGAGGTGGAGAATTTCGATACTTACGGCATTGCAAAAGTCTTCGAAATGAATTTAACTGTCGTTTTCTTCACTTTTTTCTGCAAAAAAGACAAGGACAACGAACTTATGCGTTTTAATATGCTGATGTACGTTTTAATTGGACTACTTCTTGGTGGCATATTAGCTCATCGTTTAACTTATTATTGGACGATTCTGTATTATGTTTGCTTCATCCGTGGAATAATGGCCATCTTCAAACGTTTTGATTTTTCTATGGGAGCATATATAATTATTGCAGCGTATATGTCTTGGTTCTTCCTATTTAAGTCAGGATTGTTAGAGCTTGATTACATATTTCTTTTCGGTTATTGACGGATATGAAACTCACAATAATTCTTTCAGTTTACAACAAGAAACCATATCTTAGACGGGCTTTCGATGCTCTTTTGGATCAAAAGGGCGTGAATGGAGACGACTATGAAGTTCTTGTTGTAAATGATGGCTCGAGTGATGGATCTGCATTAATCATTGACGAGTTTGTCAGGGGCGATGATAGAGTTCGTGTTCTGACGCAGGAAAACCAGGGACTTTCAATGGCGCGGAACAATGGTGTAGAAGCCGCAAGGGGAGAGTATGTTTGGTTTGTTGATGCAGACGATACGATCTCTAAGAAAGCCGTGAGTCTAATAAGTGGGGCAACTCATACTGAGCCAGATGTTATACCTATTTATGCAAAAACAGAGGGCGTAGATAGAGTTAGAAATATTGTCGATAGAAATGCTAAAACTGGACGAGATATTCTTCTTGGAGGAAGATGGGAACCTTGCGGAGTATTTAATGTTTTTAAACGTTCATTTCTTCAAGACAATTCGTTAAGTTTCATCCCAGGCATCTATCATGAAGACGATGAATTCACTCCAAGAGTCCTCTATAGTGCCCAATCAATCAAGGTTGTTCCTGAAGTCCTCTATACGGTATATAGAGATCCTGATAGCATTACGCAAGTGCCGCGTCCTAAACGAGCTTTTGATTACCTTATCGTGGCCGAGAGCCTATCTCGTTTTATTGAAGCAAAGGGTGAAAAAGATACTGGTATTGGAATGGCTATATACACACACGCGGCTCTCTGTATTAACAATGGTCTATATGTGATATCGCAAAACTCGTGTGAAGAACAGCGTAGTTTTAATAGAGCATTCTCAGAAAAGAGGACTACTATGTTGGAGTGTCTATCAAAAGCATCACAATCGAAATATAGGCTAGAAGGAATGCTTTTTAAGTTGTTTAATGGTGGGTATGTGGGAATGTATAAACTGTTGAAAATCATAAAATAGCGCTATAAGGATGAAAACGCTTGTGATTTATAATATAGCATCACATTATCGCGGTCCTATATTCAGATTAATGGATAAGGAATTAGGATGTGATTTTGTTGTCGGTGATAAGGCAGATGACATTAAGAAGATGGACTATTCGACACTTTCTCATAAGGTGAAAGAAGTGAAGAATGTGCAAACCATCTTTGGAGGATGGCAAGTCGGAGTACCCAGTGTGGTGCGAGCAGATTATGATACATTCATTGTTTTAGGTGAAACAAGAAGTTTAAGCACATGGGCGTTTTTGTTAAGAAGGAAACTTTTTTATCCTAAAAAGCGAGTGTTCTTATGGAGTCATGGAATGCTTGGAGATGAAGGCTTTTTGAAGAGAATGGGTATTAAGTTGTTCTATAGTTTAAGTAACGGTGCTTTTATCTACAATCAACGCTCTGTTAAGATTATGTCAGAAAGAGGTATACCCTCAAGTAAACTTCATACTATCTATAATTCCCTAGATTATGATACGCAACTTCTGATACGGAAATCTTTGAAACCCTCAAATCTATATCAAGAGCATTTTGCAAATAATAATAATAATATAGTCTTTATAGGACGCCTAACGAAGGTAAAGCGCTTTGACTTATTACTTGATGCAGTCGGTATTCTAAGAACGCAGGGGAAAATGGTGAACGTTACCTTTATAGGAGATGGCATAGAACGCAATAATATGGAAAGACGGGTAGATGATCTTGGAATTCGGAATCAAGTTTGGTTTTATGGTGCCAGTTATGATGAAATTAAGAATGCCGAGATGATTTATAACGCCGATGTTTGTGTTTCTCCTGGGAATATAGGACTTACTGCGATGCATGTATTAATGTTTGGCTGTCCAGCTATAACCCATAATGACTTTAATACTCAAATGCCGGAGTTTGAGGCTATACAGGAAGGGGTAACAGGAGCATTTTTTACTGCAAATGATAGCCTTTCCTTAGCAGAATGTATCAAACAATGGTTTGAGAATCATAAAGAAGACCGAGAAAAAGTGAGGGAGACTTGTTACAAGGAGATAGATAGCAAGTGGAATCCTCACGTCCAGATAGAAATAATGAAGAAAACGCTTAACGAAGAATAGTATTACGTTATGAGTATACTTGTTTTGTTACGACGTCTGAAACGGAGGTGGATGATACTCCGCTACGGGATAAAGGGGGCTCATCGAACGGCGTTGCTCTCTCCTGGGAGTGCTTTTTCTAAAGACTTGAAGGTCGACGAATTTGTATATATAGGCCCGGGATGTATGATTGAGCAAGGAGTGACGATAGGTAAATACACTATGGTAGCAAATAATGTTATCATTGCTGGAGGAGACCATGATTATCATAATCCCCAAATGCCAATTATTTTCTCGGGGCGTGATGAAAGAAAAGAAACCCATATTGGAATTGATTGTTGGATAGGAGCTGGAAGCATTGTGATGGCAGGTGTTACTATTGGTGACGGTGCTGTTATCGCTGCGGGATCTGTTGTCACCAAAGATGTCCCGCCATTAACAGTTTTTGGTGGTTGCCCTGCGAAATTCATAAAGGATCGTTTTTCGGATGATGAGGCAGAGACCTATCATAAGACAATGAAAAACTTCAATTATTCGGAAAAAGAGTTAGATGAAATGATGTTGTCCGGGAGAGGATGGAATCGGAATCTCACAAATTAAGATTGCATATGGAACTGGAAAAAAAAGAGAGGATACTTATGGAAGAGAAAGAATTGTGGTGGCAATATGATGCATCTAGCAGAGGAAAAGAGTATAGTGAGCATCGAATAAGATGGTGGTTGTGGAAATTCTTCGGCAAGTACATCTTTAAGCTTATTATCGGACCTCTCAATGGCCCCAGGGTCGCTTGGCTGAGATTATTTGGAGCAAAAATAGGGAAGGGGAACTTCATTTCAAATCATGCCATTATTGTTTACCCGGCAGCTTTGCAGATGGGTAATGAGAATTCTATTGACGACTATGTTTATTTTAATGCTGATACCATACTGGGGGATAGATGTCAGCTTTCTAGTTATGCGAAGATTATTAGCGGGGGGCATGATTTGCGTAGCCGTCGTTTTGAATATCAATTGCGGCCGGTAAAAATAGGTAACAGTGCATTTGTTGGTGCCAATGCAGTTGTTATGGGAGGTGTTACGATTGGCACATTTGCAGCTATCGGTGCCAATAGTTTCGTTCTCCATGATGTTAAAGAGAATACCATAGCATATGGTATTCCTTGCGAGGAGCATGGTGAGCGTATTCCGTCTGATGATTTCGCAAAGTACAAGTTTTAAGCGTCTTATATTTATGGAAAAGGAACAACTAGATATATCAGCAATTGTATTAACATTCAATGAAGAACTCCATATCCGTCGTTGCTTGGAAAATGCCTTTCGGGTATGTAGAGAGGTATTTGTGATTGACTGCTTTTCCACCGACAGAACAGTGGAGATAGCTAAGGAAATGGGGGCCACGGTTCTTCAGAATAAGTGGACAAACTATGCTACCCAGTTTAACTGGGGGCTTGACAATGCACCTATTAAGACGAAATGGGTGCTTCGCTTTGATGCGGATGAATACCTTGAGGATGAGCTTATTGAAGAGATTCAAGAAAAACTCCCCAATGAACCAGATGAGGTGACCGGTATTGAGTTTCATCTGAAGGTGAAGTTTCTTAATAAATGGATGAAGCACGCATCTCCTTCTGTTATTCTTATGCGGTTGTTCCGCTATGGTATCGGGCGCAGTGAGGTTCGTTTAATGGACGAACACATCGTGCTTTCCGAAGGAATCAGCAAGACATATAATGGGGCATTCGTTGATCACAACCTGAATAACATTTCGTGGTGGGCTCAAAAGCATATTGGATATGCCAAGCGGGAAGCAGCGGATTTGTTAAATATTGAATACGACTTTTCTGAGTTATCCGGCAAAGACCATGTGGAAGGACAGGCCGGAGGGAAACGAGCCTTAAAAAACAAATATGCTCATAAGAAATTGTTCTGGCGTTCCTTTGCGTACTTCCTGTACCGCTACTTCTATAAACTAGGATTCCTTGATGGCAAAGAGGGTTTCTTGTGGTGCTTTATGCAAGGTTGGTGGTACCGAACGCTTGTCGATATCCAGATGTATCAGATAAAGCATGAGTGCCATTATGATAAGTCGGAGATACAGCGCTATCTGAAGGAGCAGTTTAATATTACATTCTAAGGCAGAGTGCTTCGAAAAGTACGTGGAGTTGTATGAGGGGTTGGCGGGGAGACGATAACGGTTTCGCACACGAATGGCACGAATGATATGAATTGAAGTCAACGATAATGTTGGCGATGACTTATCAAGAATGAGTGAATTAGAGAATATAGAAAGGGAGAGATCATGAGACCAGTCAATTTGGCAAGTGTTGTTATAGCAAAAAAGGGGATCTCTGCAGATAATAGAGATAGACTCTATAAAGCGTGGGGGGTAGCACCGAAGCCAAAAGAGTTGATATCTTTAGAAGCATTTGTAACTGGGCTTAATGGTTTATCTCGTATTAGTCCAGAGGTAGTTGCTGGTATTTTAGGAGAGTCCTTCTTCGGATTCGTGATTCCCCGAATTTCGAAAGAGTTTGATTGCCTTTGGATTGGTGACAAGACCATTGTAGATGTTGAACTAAAGAGTCAAGACGTAGGAGTAGAGGCAATCAAGAAACAGTTGTTACAAAACCGGCAATATTTGCTTCCACTACAAAAAACAGTCATTCTGTTCACTTTTGACTCGTCCTCAGGGAACTGCTATGCGATTGACTCAAATAATAATCTCGTAAATGCATCTTTAGCTGACATAGGGAAGGCATTGTACCTCATTCACAAGGAGAACCTATATGTGGACGATATTGAGACAATATTTCCACCTGAAAGATATCTTGTATCGCCATTCAATTCAACAGATGCGTTCTTGAGCCGTCAGTATTTCCTCACTGGTCAGCAGGAGGACATTAAAAAGAAGGTGTTGAAGTTTGTTGATGATATGGCAGTTGGTAACTTCTGTTCTATAACGGGTGGCCCGGGTTCAGGCAAGTCTCTTTTGATGTACGATATAGCCCGTACTTTGATGGAAGCAGGAAAGAACGTAATCATAGCACATTCTGGAGGTTTGAACAATGGGCACAACACATTAATCAATAAAGGCTGGCATATTGTATCAACGAAGGGACTTGTAATCATAAGGGCGGAGGATGAGAGAGACATTGTTGATGCAGATGTTTATGTGATTGATGAGACACAGCGATGTTATAGTTATATTGTGGACACTATTCTGAATAAAATAGCTGAGAAGGGGAAGAAATGCATCTTCTCCTTGGATGCAGAACAGGTGATGAGCGATGGTGAACAGAGGTATAAGAACGATGTAAAGATACAGGCAGCAACAGCGGGGTATAGCTATGCACTAACATCAAACATCAGAACTAACGCTGATGTTTATAGCTTTGTGAAGGCTCTGTTTGATATTCATCATTCTGCCAGTCAAAACTGCCGTAAACATGTGGAGATAACTTATTGTCAGACGGTTGGCGAGGCGATTGCAATGCTGGTTTCATTGCAGAAGAAGGGCTATCATGTGCCCAAATTCACGCCTATACTTCATGGAAAGGCAGACTATGAGGATTGGTTTCCTGCAAGCGAACCGAGTGCTCATGAAGTGATTGGCCAGGAGTTTGACGATGTGGTTGGTCTGATTAGTGACAAAATGTATTATAATGTTAATGGAAAACTGGTATCCCATGGTCGCTATCTCTATAGAGAAGACAGGATGTTGTATCAGATATTGTCAAGGGCAAGGCATAAGCTTCATCTGGTAATTATGAACAATTCTGTTATATTGGAACGTTGCTTAAGACTGATGGGATGCTGATATTTACATATATATGAATCAGTTTTTCTGGAACAATTATCGTAGATTAGAGAAGGAAGTACTTGCCCTGAGTGAGTATATCCATATTAGTGATGATCAACTTCAGGTCTATTCATCTAGGATTAGTGACTTGTTGGTTAGGACAGCCATAGAGTTTGAATCGTTGGCAAAGGTGCTGTACTATGACAACGGTGGGGTGAAGCCTGAAGACCGTGACCTGTATTTTGATACGGACTGTATGGGGCTGCTTGAAAGCAAGTGGCTATTGAGCAAAAAAACGATATTCGTAAACACCCCTTATTTCTATTTCACGGAGTTCGCCAATACGACGCTCACTCCACTACACAACACGTTTAAGCGAAGGAAAAGTGCCTCCAAATGGCAACGGGCATATCACGCAGTGAAACATGACCGTATTCATAACTTAAAGAAAGGAAACGTATTCAACTTGATAAACGCACTGGGCGCTTTGTATATACTAAACATCTACTATAGGAATGCCTCTTTCTCTATGGTGGCAGATAAGGATGCCAGTAACGTTGACTGGGGGCTTGGCTCTGAGATTTTTTCGGTGAAAGTCTGTCCAGAAAGTGGTGGCGCATCAAGTGACCACATATATGTAAAAAAGGCAGACTATGATGAATGCATATATTTGGTTAAACATACAGATAAAACGGCTCAAGCTTTCATTGATGTCATGATTCGCGTAAACAAACAGATTAACGACCAGGCTGTTTATGATACTACACAAACTATTGAAACAAAATTGCGAACTGGTGAATTGACAGCGGAGGTTTGGAAAGAAAAAGCACAGGAGATTTTTAACGAGAAGAACTCAGCAGCTATGAAGCGAGTATTGGAGAAAGAGAAGTTTTCCATACACAAGGCAATAACAAGTTTAGAGTTTGAGGCAGTCTTGAATACACAGCAATTTTAAAGTATGACAATGGTTAAAGATTTAGCTACAGAGGTATATAAAGATGCGGTAAGCCCCGCTGTTTCTGAAGTAGGAAAGGTCGCAGGAAGGAGCGTTAAGGCTTTGCTTGCCCCTATCCGTGGCTTTCTATGGGGCTGGGAGAAGATAGAGGAATATGTAGAGAAGGCTATTCAGAAGCGCCTTGAAAAGGTGTCAGAAGAGAAACTGAAGAGTCCTGACCCTGAGATTGCGGTTCCATTGATTCAGTCGTTGACTTATACTGCTCAGAATGAAACGTTACGGGAGATGTATATAGCATTGCTCGCCAATGCTATGGATAAGGATAAAGAAAAGGTGGTTCATCCGTCATATGTGGAGATAATACGAAAGATGAATAGATTGGATGCGTTGGTGTTTGAAAAGCTAAGTTCAACTAATGGTTACATCATGGCTATTAACCCTCATATTTCTATTGAGGGAACAAATAGAATACTAAATGGCGTCCTTCCTGAGTGGTACTTAGGTTGGACAATAGAAGGGTATACTGAATTTGATGTGTCCGCTTCTATTGTGCGTCTAGGGAAATTTGGCGTTCTTGAACTTATGTACGACAGGTCTGTTTCAGATGCCGATTATAGCAATCTGACGAATACTCCTTTCCTTCAACACATTCTGACGGTAAATAAACTTAATAGGCCAAATGTGCCATTGTCTATAAAGGCAACTGATAGTGTCGTTTATGTGAATGAATATGGGAAACAATTTAGAGAGGCTTGTCGCTAAGTGATTATGCTCTTCCCCCTCCTCAAAACCCGCTACACCCAACTCGGTGGCCTGCGCTTAGTACGCCAGTACGCCAAGATGGGTCTCCTGTGGCCCGCAGCGAAGAAGGTGCTCCGACACCCCTTCAGCAAACAAACCTACAAACAGGTCTATCTGGACACAGTGAGAAAAGTGGAGCCGACGCTGGTAAAAGAGTATAGGCCGGTGATGAAGGATATTGCGGATCGAGTCCGCAATGAGGGGACGGCCCTGGAGCACAAACGCACCAAGAAAATCTGGTTCTGCTGGCTGCAAGGGCTGGGAAACGCACCGGAAGTGGTGAAAGCATGCTACAACAGTTTGGTTCACGGTGAATGGTTACGAAGTCATCGTCATCGACGAGAACAACTGGCACGAGTATATCACCCTGCCGGACTACATCATCTGCCGCAGGGAGAAGAAACAGATTCCACCGGCTCATTTCTCCGACCTACTGCAGCTGGAACTGCTGATCAAATATGGAGGGACGTGGATAGACTCCACTGTGCTTTGCACTGGAGAGGCAGCTGATGGCTTACCGCTTTCGGCTTATCTGGATGCGGACCTGTTTATGTTCCAGTACACGCAGCCGGGGAGCAGCGAGTGGGGTGGCATCGGGAACTGGTTCATCTCGGCCTGTTCGAACAACGAGGTGCTGATGGTGCTGCGGGATATGCTGTACGCCTATTGGCGGGAGCACGACTGTGTGCTGAACTATTATCTGTTCCACCTGTTCTTCGGAATGTTGCGGGAGGAGTTCCCCGAACAGATTGCAGCGATGCCCTACGCCTTCACTCCACGGAGTCTCGCGCTGGTGCATCATTGGGGCGAGCCGTTCGACGAGGCGAAATGGAAACGCCTCACGGAACGAGTGAGCTTCCATAAACTGACGTATATGAAAGACAAAGTGCCCGCCAAGGTGGAGGGGACGTATTATGAATATATACTAAACGATAACGATGGATAAATAAATTATTCTATTTCTAAATTTTGTGAATTCTTCACGAAAATATAAAATAAATCATTTGATTAGATATTTTATCGTATCTTTGCATCGGCATATAATACCTGAATAAGCATGATAGCGGAATTCAAAATCAGGAACTTCTATTCGCTTCGGGATGAGCAGACGCTGAGTTTTATTCCCACGAATGACGACACTTCGCGTAATATATATACTGAAGAGGTGGCGGATGGTGTGTCACTATTGAAGATAGGATGCATCTATGGATCCAATGCTTCCGGGAAGACCAATATCCTGAAGGCACTTGATTTCTTCGCCGGGTTTATGATTAGGGATAATCTGAATAAAGGCGATGAGATTGGTGTGGTGCCATTCTTGCTGGATGATGTGTCGGACAAGGAGCGGACGTCGTTTGAAATGACGTTCTACCTGAACCGTGAGAGGTATAAACTTAACCTGGTGCTGGATAACAAGGTCATTTATGAAGAGACCTTGCAGGTGTACGCATCGGTACAGCCGACTCTGTTGTACAAGCGTACTTATAACGCAGAGACGGCATCTACAGGTATTGTGTTCGGGGGCAAGATCGGGCTGGTGAAGAAGAGCAGGGAGGCTATTATTGCCAATACCATCAACAATCGTACGGTAATCGCCGCATTTGGGGTTTCTAATGTGGAGAAGTCTAGGCTAAATCTGGTGTATGAGTTCTTCTTTCAGAGGATTGCTCCCATTATGTATCCGCAGAGCAACATGATGAGCTTTACGAAGCGTCGGCTGGCAAAAAGCAAGGATGGGCGCCTGAAGAAGTTCATACTTCATTTTTTGAAGGCATCGGATTTCAACATCTCGGACATCTCTATCCACGATGAAGAGGTGGTGATTACTCCCGAGATGGAGATGGCTATTAAGAATGCTCCGGCGATGCCCGAAAATGCGAAGGAAGAAGTTCTGAAAAGAGGAACAATGCATACGGACGAGATGTTCTTTGTGCATCATACCAGTAATGGCGACAAGGAACTTGACGAAGAATTGGAGTCTAGGGGGACCAAAAGATATATGGGACTTGCGACAGTTCTATACGATTTGTTGGTTCAAGGAGTCATTCTTCCCGTTGATGAGGTTGAAACAAGTATTCATTATGAACTGCTTTCATTCTTTATCAAGGTTTTCCTTGTGAATAGCAAGCGAGGCGGACAGTTGATAATAGCCACACATGACATCAATTTGCTTGATGAGGATTATATACGCAGGGATGTGATTTGGTTTACAGATAAAAATGATTGTGGAGAGACCCAACTGATAAGGCTTTCTACGCTTGGTCTGCACAAAACACTGTCTGTGTACAATGCGTACAGGCAGGAGAAGCTTGTGAACTTGCCATTTTTGGATAGTATTTATATTGATATGGATGAATACTATGGAGAGGAAAGTGGCGAATAGGATGGTGCGAAGGAGCATTGCCATCATTGGCGAGGGACTGACGGAGTATCGCTATGTGGACGATATGCGTACGACGGAACGATACAGGTTCAGTCTTGTGCCCGGCATCCCTAAGCATCCGGATATCGATGATATCGTGAGACTTGCCCGGGAGCGTGTGAAAGCAGGATATGACTATGTGCTCTGTCTGATAGATATGGATGTGATAGAGGGAAATCACGAGAAGATGGAGCATTATCGTGTGTTGAAGAATGAGAATCCTGAAATCATTTTTGTTGAGTCATGCCCGTGTACGGAGTATTGGTTCCTTATGCACTATATGCCAGGGCCGTCGAGCAAGGAATATGCAAACTACGATGCCGTTGCTCAGGCGTTGAAGAAGCATATCCCCAACTACGACAAGACGGAGGCTTTCTTCAATAAGACTCATATTTATCGGAAACTGAAAGAGAATGGAGATATGGCGAGGGCCATAGAACTATCCCGTGAACTTGATGGCCAGCGAACCAAAGAACCGGAAGTGTATAAGTCCTACTCGCAGATGTATAAGCTATTTGATATTATTGAAGGGATATTAATATAGCGGCAGAGGTATTATCGAACGAATCTGCTACTGTTCGGGGTTATTATCTTGATATTACGTCAGAAATGAGGAAATCGGTTGGCGAAAGATTTGAAAAGATGTCTCGCCTTTATCATTTTACTTCTGCAAAGGCCGCTTTCAGCATTATCGAAAGTGGCAAGTTAAGGTTTGGAAAATCTTTTCGGTTAAATGACCTGATAGAGAGTAATCGAATAGTTTTCGATCATTTATTGAATGGAGGAGATATATGCCATGATGAAAAAGATGCATTTGCAGAAGATGAGATGCGAAGATACCAAGTAATCAGTTTTTCGCAAGATGCTGATTACAAGGACCATATATTTCTTGGCTTTGATTTGCATACTATGTGGGGGTTGTATGCAGACAAGGGTTATGGCGTATGCCTTGTATTCGACAAAGATATGTTGGAACTGACCGATTCAGATTGGGCTAATGATGTGAGGTATTATGATATTATTCCACAAGATTTTGAGTTTGTCAATAAGAGCCGAAAGGGACTAGAGAATGAAATATGGCGTAGGCGAGAAGAAATCTTTTTCAACAAGAGAAAGGAGTGGGAGTACGAGCAAGAGTATAGGGTAATCCGCCGTGCGCGTAATGAGTTCGATATGGAGTATCTTGATATATCGAGAGCTCTGAGTTTTGTGATTATATGCAAGGATTACTCTGTCGAAGGTATGGAGTCAATGTTTGATAGTGATCTGTATCATGATTTGCATTACTCATTCAGGAGTCTTCCTATTTTGACTTATGAGTATGGGATTGATGGTTATTCTCTTTTTGAGAAGTATTTGGACCATATTTGGACTGAACAATGCGGTTTTATTTAGATTTAGTGATACTTAAAAAGAGGATTTCAATAGACATTATTCAAATAGGTTTGTTCTGATGCGAATCCTGGTTTTTTCCGAGGTCTTTTGGCCGGAGGATTTCATGATAAATGACCTGGTAAGGGAATGGGTCAGGCTGGGCCACGAGGTTGAGGTGGTGACTCAGTACCCTTCGTACCCGCAGAGTTATGTCTTTGATGGCTATGAGAACGATGATGTCTGCATCGAAGATTGGGAAGGAGTGAAGATCCATCGTTATCCATTCGTCGAGGGCTATCGTGACAGCAAGGTCAAGAAGATCAGGAATTACTATAGCTTCGTACAGGGCGGTAAGAGGGTAGTGGACTCTCTTAAGGGGCCGTTTGATTGTGCTTTCGTTTCGCAGACGGGGCCTTTGACCGTGGCTTACCCGGCTTTATATGCAAAGAAGAAGTTAGGCATTCCGGTAAACATCTGGACCTTCGATCTTTGGCCGGATGCCGTGTGGAGCTATGGGATTCCTCGGCTTGCCCCGGCTGAGGCAGTACTGGACAAGATGATACGCCGGATTTACGGCGGCTGCGACAGGATATTCATTTCAAGCAAACGCTTTGCTGAGACGATAGGTCATTACACTGATGCGGAATGTATATATGCTCCGAACTGGCTCCGTCCTGTGGAAAATGTTGTCAGTGTTTTGCGGCTTCCTGCGGATAAGGTGAATTTTACTTTCACCGGCAATGTTTCTCGCTACCAGAATCTTGTCAACACCGTTGAAGGCTTTGCCAAGGCTGGGCTTGAGAATGCCCAGTTGAACATCGTTGGAGACGGGTCGTATATTCAGGAAGTCAAGGCAGCGGCGGAGCGCTTTGCCTGCAAAGGAATTGTCTTCCATGGCCGCAGGCCGTATAACGAGATGCTTGACATCCTGCAGCAAAGCCAAGTCCTCGTATTGCCACTGATGCCACAGGAGGGGATTGAGAAGACTGAACCGTTGAAACTGCAGTCCTATCTGCAGGCGGGTAAGCCAATATTCGGTGTCCTTAATGGCGCAGGCCGGGATATCATTGAAGGAAACAACTTGGGCCTTTGTGCAGAGCCGTCTGATCCCGATGCGATTGCAGAAGGATTTAGGAATATGGTGCCGTTTATGGCGGAGCATGGGGCAGATGTGGCAGTTGCCGCTCAGAGGCTGATGGGAACCCGTTTCAACCGGGAAGAGATTGTGGAGAGGATTACCGACAATCTTATTACTATTTAATAGCCGATGGATTCCAGTCTTACTCCTATAGAGAATGATTTTGTACGGTTGGTTCAGGTGGCCGTCAATGCTTCGTCTGTTGATTTGGCCGGCCAACAGTGGGACCATGAGCGATATTCAGAAGCTGTTGCCATAGGTAAGAAGCAGGCTGCTGAAGGCCTGGTTGTGAAGGGCATCATGGATGCGGGAATCAAACTTGGCCGTCCGGATGTAATCGACCTGTTTGGTTCGCGACAGTCAATCTGGCAGCGGAATCTCGAGCTTGACCAGGCGGTAGCAGGCCTTTGTACGGCTGCCCGGGAGGCTGGAATCCATATCTGGGTGGTGAAAGGGCAGACGCTGGCTCAGCTTTACCCAGAGCCAAAATCCCGTTCGTGTGGGGATATTGATTTCCTGTGCCATCCGGATGATTGGGAAAGGGCCTTGGTATTCTTCCGCGATGCGTATCAGGCAAAATTCAGGGATACCAATTCTCCCAAGCATATCGAATTCAAGAGCAAAGGCGTACAATACGAGATGCATAGAACGCTGATGACCTTCTCATCTCCTCGCCACCAGCGCTATTGGGACACTGTCGTGATGGATGAGATCCTGGCGTCCGACGAGAGCGTCGAGATCTGCGGCGTGAAGGTTCCGGTCCTGCCTCCGACCATTAATGCGTTGTACGTGTTCGCCCACATATTCGGACATTTCATCAGCGAGGGTATCGGGCTCCGGCAGTTCTGCGACTGGGCGCTTGTGCTGAAGCATTATAAGCCCCAGATCGATGTCGCTCGACTGGAGGCGCATCTCGAGGGGATCGGGCTCAAGAAGGCATTCATTGGCTTCGGTGCCATCCTGACGGACTTCCTTGGCCTGCCTGCCGAAGATTTCCCCTTCGAGATTCCGGAGGAGTTCCATCGCCGCGCCGGTTCGCTCTGGAAGAATATTCTAGAATTAGGCAACTTCGGGAAGAACAAGAAATATCTCCGCAGTTCTGGTCCCATCCATGGCCTGCAGCACCTCTGGCGCATCGCCGGCCAAGCCCTGAAGTTCCACTACTATGCCCCCACCGAATCCTGGTCCAAGATTCCCCGCATGTTCCGCTGGTGGGCCGAGAAACTCAGAAGGATAAGAGGCAGGTCTTGATTTCATGCCACCGGGCACGCGGGACTTTCATATTAATCTGATTTATAATACTTTAGTTATTAACACTGTGCCAGACCCCCTCGTAATTATAGGAGTCTGGCACAACGCTTTTATGTAATGTATTTATCCTCAACAAATTAAGCCTAAATCCCGTGCCAGGTACCAAATTTGGACATGGCGATGCTTTTGGCTTGCTTTTCAATTTGCTATTGGTATATTTGCATAAACTGAATAGTTATTATCATGGGAACTGATGCTTAGACTATTGAAGAAGTAATAGTTTTTAGTTTCTTCGGAGTAATTGTTTATCTTTGTAGTGGGAATGAAAACCGCTATAATCGTCATACTTTCGTCACTCGTTGCATTCTTCTCGGTCAAATGGGTTTATTTCAAAGTCCTGAAGATTGCGAAGGATAGCAACATTGTAGACAACCCGGATGCACGTAAGCTGCAGAAACGTCCTGTGCCCGTCCTGGGCGGGATTGCAGTCTTCTTCGGACTGATTGCCGGTGTACTGACCGGCGCATGCCTGACTTACATCTTTTCTAGTACTCCGCAGCTGTCTCTCGGTCCAATCCTCTGCGCCATAGTGATAATGATCTACACGGGGGCTCTGGATGACATCCAGGGGTTGACTCCAAGCGTGAGGTTTGTCGTGGAGATATTCACTATCCTTGCCCTGATCTTTGCAAGCGGGGCCTGCATAGACAGTTTCCATGGCATGTGGGGCATCGGAGACTTCACCTGGTGGATAGCCGTTCCGTTAACTGTCTTCGCTTGTGTAGGAATAATCAATGCGGTCAATCTCATAGATGGAGTGAATGGCTTGTGCAGCAGCCTGTGCGTCCTGTACAGTCTTTTGTTCGGTTTGCTGTTCTTGAAGGTCAGCGAGATTCCGAATGCCGTCCTGGCCTTTTCCCTTTCTGCCTCTGCAATTCCTTTTATCGCCCACAATGTGTTCGGAAAGAGGAGCCGAATGTTCCTCGGTGATGCCGGAACCCTTATGCTTGGTGTGATCATGGCATGGTTCACTATCAGTCTTCTCCGCAGTGATTCTTCCGTCAAGATCCTGGCAGTTCACAAGAACTACAACATGATAGCCATGTCCCTTGCGATACTAAGTGTTCCTGTCTTTGACACATTAAGGGTCATGACTCGTAGGATTTATCACCGCCAGAGTCCCTTCCATCCGGACAAGACACATCTGCACCACGTCTTCATAAAGGCTGGGATAAGCCATTCCATAACCACCCTGCTGATCCTTCTGATCAATTCCTTGATTGTTTTGATCTGGTTCTTGAGTGCAAAACTCCATGCCGGCCTGGATCTTCAGCTGTATATTGTGATCCTCTGCTCCATTGTTCTGGTCTGGGGAGTGTATTTCCTGTTCAGCTGGAATGAGAAACATCATACTGCTCTCATGCACAGTCTTACCAAGTTTGGAGTGAAGAGCCATCTCGGGCACACCCAGACCTGGATCGCCTTTGAAAAGTGGCTGGATTCTCCTATGGGAGAAGAGGAAGAGGAAGAGGAAGAGGAAGAGGAGGAAGGCGTTCAGGACAGGAAGAAGATCTACGATTTCCTGAAGGGTAAGGCAGAGGTCTATGTCGATGACATCAAGGCTCGCAGCGGCGCTGATCCTGGCATCGTTGACAGTCTCATAGGCCAGGCAGTCTCCAGTGGCCGCCTGACCGTTGTCAAATCCGGCCCCGACGGCCTTCCCACCATCGTCACCCTACCTGAGGAATAGATGAACGACTTCATACTGACATTGATGATGCTTGGGGCGATGAGCTCCGGGGCGAACATGCCTTTTTGGGTGACAGCGAACCGTTTCGGCCTGATGCCTGAGGCGAACGGCGGAATCGCCTATGTCGCAGCATCGTCGCAATACGATCCTTCGAAGACAATCCAGTGGCGCTGGGGGGCATCGCTGGCTGCAGGATATGATTCCTACAATCCCGAACGGGACATTAATGGCGTCATTACTGATGGTTTCAAGAACGACGGCACCCTCATTATGTTGGACCAACTCTATGCCGGACTCCGCTGGAAGATGTTCTCCCTCGACTTAGGGATGATGCATCGTGACCAGGGCTTCCTGGCCGGAACTTCCAGTCAGGGTCCCGCTTACCTCGGATCCCTTTCCACCACTGCCGGCAACATCCTTTGGAGCGGTAACTCAAGGAGTATCCCAGGATATTCATTGAACCTTGAGCCTTGGACCTTACCTTTCACCGGAGGCAGGGTTGAACTGAGCGGCTCCTACGGCGACTACCGGACCTTCGACACGCGATTTGTCGAAGGCGCCCTGGTGCACAATATGCGGATTTGCCTTACGGTACATATTACCGACAGGCTGGATTTCCTCGGCCGCCTTGACCATTATGCACTTTGGAGCGGAACACATCCTACGAATGGCAGACGGCCGTCCACTTTCAAAGATTACCTCAGGGTCATAACAGGTTCCAGCGGCGGTTCAAGCAGTACCGTCAGCGACCAGATCAACGTCCTGGGTGACCAGCGAGGGGAGGAGCTCTTCGGCCTGCGTTGGGAAGGTGATGGCTTCTCGGTGACCTTCCAGCACGACATCCCTTACGACGACGGCTCCGGAATGGGTTTCCAGAACTTCCCGGATGGGGTGAACACCCTCCATTTAGGCTTCAATGACCGGTCCGGTTGGGTCAGCGACGTGCTTCTAGAATATGCAACCACGATGTGGCAGTCGGGGACCCGTCACGACTGGACAGACTCCGAGGGTAAGAAACACATTTCCGGCGGAGGGGACAATTATTTCAACAATGGTGAATATCGTTCCGGCTGGACTTTCTCAGGCCGCACTGCCGGCTTCCCACTGTTCTTCCCGAACGGAACCCGCAACCATGAATGGAATCCGTTCGATGGCATTGTGCTAGGTGTCGAGAACAACCGTCTGAAGGCCTGCCATTTCGGCCTGGCCGGAAACCTGTTCAGGAAGTCGCCCTATAAGCTGATGCTGACCTACAGCCAGAACTACGGTCTGTATCGTCAGCCTTATGAAGGGGAATCTCCTTGGGGGAAAGAGCCCGGAACTGTCAAAGAGACCTCCTTAAGCCAGTTCAGCGGTGCTTTCATGGGAGAAATACCCTTCCACCGCCTTGCAATTCTCTACGGTCTCTATGCCGACAAGGGTTCCGTCCTCCGCGACACCTTCGGCGCCACCCTCGGCCTCCGCTGGAGCCTATAACCCCCAGACCTCTCCACTCTCAAAGCACATTTTGCAAGCTTTCTTGCTCCGAGCGTACTTTGTAATACTCTCAAAGCATGTTTTGCCCTCTTTTCTGCGCTGAGCGTACCATAGAATACTCCCGGAGCAGATTTGGTGGCGATTCCTGCTTTACGGGTTTCGTTAGATGTAAGAGATGTCTTGGGGGAGAGAAGTGATAACTCAGACCTTCCAGACTTTGAGATATTCCTGAAGGGCCCACATCTCGTCGCGGTATTTTGCCGCCTGGCTGAAGTCCAGTTCGGCCGCCGAATGCTCCATTCTGCGTTTGTCTTCCGCAATCGTCTTCTCGATCTGCTCCCTGCTCATAGCCCTGATCACCGGATCCTGCAGCACAGCTGCAAGATCGGCCTTGACATAGCCGTCCACGTAGGCCGTGTTGCCTTCGCGCTTAGAGTCATGCCCGAGTCCAACGGAAACAGTGCCTCGGCCAAGCTCGCTCGGATTGGGAATATATGTCGGATCTGACACTGAATCCTTGGCACTCACCCTTCCGCTCGGCCCGTTCGCTATCCTCGGATTGACCGCCTTCTCTCCTCCTTTCTCCATCTGCCCTCCTGTCATCCTGAGCGAAGCGAAGGATCTATCCTCCGCTCCTCCGTACAGCTCCGACACAAGGATATTCCTCTTGACCTCCACCTGCTGCGGTGTGATCCCATGGACCTTGTTGTACTCCATCTGCTTGGAACGTCGCCTGTTCGTCTCCCGGATCGTCTCTTCCATAGATTCCGTGACGGTGTCTGCATACATGATCACGAGCCCGTTGACATTTCTCGCCGCGCGTCCCGCTGTCTGGGTCAGCGCCCTACCGGAACGCAGGAATCCTTCCTTGTCAGCATCCAGTATGGCTACCAGGGAGACCGTAGGAATGTCCAAGCCCTCCCTCAGAAGGTTCACTCCCACCAGCACGTCGAACAGGCCGTTCTTGAAGTCCTCTATGATCTCGACTCTTTCGGAGGTGTCCACGTCTGAGTGGATGTACCTTACGCGCACCCCGATACGGTCCAGATAGTCGGTAAGTTCCTCGGCCATCCTCTTTGTCAGGGTAGTCACGAGAATCCTTTCGTCACGTTCCGCCCTCTGGCGTATCTCTTCAACCAGGTCGTCCACCTGGTTCTTCGTAGGCCTCACCTCGATCGGCGGGTCGAGCAATCCGGTAGGCCTTACAACCTGTTCAACCACAAGCCCTTCCGAGCGTTCAAGCTCGTAGTCGGCCGGGGTAGCGCTGACATAGACCTTCTGGCCGGTTATCTCGTTGAACTCGTCGAACTTGAGAGGCCTGTTGTCAGCTGCCGCAGGGAGGCGGAACCCATATTCGACGAGCACGGACTTGCGGGAATGGTCGCCGCCGTACATCGCCCTGATCTGGGGGATCGTGACGTGGCTTTCATCGATAAAGGTTATGAAATCGTTGGGGAAGTAGTCTATCAGGCAGAAAGGCCTCTGTCCGGGCTTTCGGCCGTCGAGGTAACGGGAATAGTTCTCTATTCCAGGGCAGTAGCCCATCTCCTTGATCATCTCCAGGTCATTCTCGACCCTCTGCTGCAGTCGCTTCGCCTCCAGACCCTTGCCGATCTCGTTGAAGTAGTCGATCTGGGCCTTAAGGTCGTCCTGGATCATGCTGACGGCCTTGATGCTCCGTTCCCTTGTCGTTACGAAGTTGGTGGCCGGGAAGATGGGGACCTCTTCAAGGTCCTCGATCCTGGCTCCTGTGACCGGATCGATCAGGGACAGGCTCTCGATTTCGTCTCCGAAGAACTCGATGCGGACGGCTTCGTCCGATCCTCCCAGGAACACGTCCACAGTGTCTCCGCGCACCCTGAAGGTTCCGCGTTTGAAATCTACCTCGGTGCGGCTGTAGTTGGCGTCCACAAGGTGGTAGAGGAGGCGGGTCAGAGACCTTGTCTCGCCCCTTTTGACGGTTACCGACTGGGCATGGAAGTCCTCCGGATTGCCGATGCCGTAGAGGCATGACACGCTGGAGACCACGATCACGTCCCTTCTTCCGGACATCAGTGCTGAGGCTGCGCTGAGCCTTAGTTTGTCGATCTGGTCGTTGATGCTGAGGTCCTTCTCGATGTAGGTGTCCGTAGTGGGCAGGTATGCTTCCGGCTGATAGTAGTCGTAATAGGATACGAAATACTCAACCGCGTTTGACGGGAAGAAACTCTTGAATTCGCCGTAAAGCTGTGCGGCCAGGGTCTTGTTGTGGCTGAGCACAAGGGCCGGTCTCTGGAGCTTCTCGATGACGTTGGCCATCGTAAAGGTCTTTCCGGATCCGGTCACACCGAGCAGTGTAACGTCACCGACGCCTTGCTCCAAGGCCTTGCAGAGCCCTTTGATAGCCTCCGGCTGGTCTCCGGAAGGCTTGTATGTCGATTCGAGCCTGAATTGCATCCTTTATCTTGTCAGTGCTGCAAGTGGAATCTTCGCAAGGAAGATGGCCGCCTTTCCTGGAACGCCGTCAGTGGAATAGTAGCTCATCCATAGCTCATCACCCACGACCAGCATTCCGGGATAGCTTGTGTCCCCGTCTGAAGGCAGGGTGAATACTTCCTGGAAATCCCCGTCGAGGTTTCCGCGTAGGATGATGGTCTTGCAGTGGTTGCCAATGGCGTAAGACCTTGTTCCGGCCAGGACAGTGCCATCGTCCAGGACCAGGAAATCCTGCCCTCCGATCTTGAGCCCCATACGTTTCAGATTCCAGTCGGTGTAAGGTGCATCGGCCACGCCCCACACTCCACGGCTGTCTTTATCGCCATAGTCATCGTAACGGACCATCATCAGCATTTTCCCGTCGGGCAGGAACCTGAGAGTGGTCTCGTTAGGGAAGCCCTCGACATCGAAAGCCTTTACATGCTTGTAGTTGATTCCGTCTGAAGTCTCGTACAGGATCAATGTCCTGCCTTCATCACCGGAGCCGTAGCTGACTCCATAGCCTTTGTTCCCGTTCCAGGTAACCCTCCAGAGCCAGTTGGAAGTGTTCTCGGGCTTCGGGTCATAGACGATCTTCTCGGGCTCTGAATATGTCCTGCCATCCTTGGAGAACATCACATAGCCCTGCTGCGACATGAGCTTCCTGTCGCGGTAGAGTGAACCGCCGAACAGTACCATGATCCTTCCGTCGGGAGTGACGCACAGTTTGGGGTCACGGCAGTCTATTCCTTCTATGCCTTTGTCGAGGACCGGCTCCCAGGTCTCGCCATCCGTGGATTCAAGGACCCTGATGTGCCCCTCGGCGTTCCCGTTTTCATCGAATATGTGGCTGTACCCTTCGCGGAACGAGCAGTAGTACTTGCCGTTGAACTCTATCAGCGAAGTGAACGCAGCATGGGTGCCCTTATCCCAAATTTTTTGGACTGAATAGGTGTACGTCCCTTCCTGCGTGGCAGCCTTCTTTGGGGCGCATCCGAAAAGAACCGGAAGCAGCAAGACCGAAACAATGATGAGAATCTTTTTCATGATGTTATTCTTGAACTATGCTCAAAGATACGAATTATTCCAGCTGCTTGAGTTCATAGTCGGCTTTGATCTTGTCGATGATGGCGCAGACGACCTTGAAGGTTCGGCCGTTTGTCCTGTAGTCGGCCGGCGCTGTGAAGCTCACTCGTTTCTGCTTCTTGAGCTTCTCGGCGAAAGCCTTTTTCTTCTCGTTTGAAGGGTCGTAGACCGCGATTGAATGGCCTCCGAACATGGTCACGATCTTCATGCTGGGGATGTCGGTCTCGCCGTCCCCGAAGTAGATCATCTGGGGGTAGGGGATGCGCTTCTTGTCCTCGGCCACGCTTTCGTTGACCTTCTTGTTGTCGTGGGCGCTGAATATTCCCTTGCTGATCTTGAATATGAACTGCGTCTTGGCGGTGTAGTCCACGGAAATCCCAGGCCAGACCGCTTCGCCGGCCTCGTTGTAGATGTAGGTGCAGGCGAATATGTGCTTGAATTCTGAAGCGATGGGGGAGCCTTCGATGATTTCCTTCAGGCCGGAGGAGTTGATGTAGTGCTCTATCTCGACGCCATGTGCGTCCCCATATTCATTGACAGCCTTGAACCAGCCCTTCACTCCGTCGTACAGCTGGATATGCTGGCCGAAGCGCCGGAAGTCGGAGCGGCGCAGGGTGATGCCGTTCTTCCGGGCCTCGTCGAACATCATCTTCATGTAGGAGAGAACGTTGCTGGCATCCTGCCCGGCAGCGAGTCCGTCGCTCATGGTCCAGAACTCCTTAGGAGTCTTGCCGACCGCCTGGATGAATCCGAATTCCTGCATGTTTCCGGGAGAAAGGGTCCCGTCAAAGTCGTAGATCAGGGCTACTATAGGCTTTTTCTTCATAGTCAACTAAGATTTTCGCCACAAATAATCGGTTTTTACAAATTATCTGGCTTCAGGGACAAAGATAACATATTCTCTCATTTGAATTTTCACTTCCGATAAGTATTTTTGCTTTATGGACCATTATCTTTCTTTACTTCAGAACGCTACTGCGAAGTTTTGGGACAAGTCTGCCCTGAACACTATTGACGGCGAATCATTCACCTATGCCCAGATGGCGACCCTCATCGAGAAGTTCCATATCTTCTTCGAGACTGTCGGCGTCAAGAAGGGCCAGCACATTGCCCTGTGGGCACGCAACAGCGCCCGTTGGGGCATGTCCTACCTGGCTGTCAACACCTACGAGACAGTCGTGGTGCCGATCCTGGCGGATTTCACGCCAGAGAACGTGGAGTTCCTCCTGGGACATTCGGACAGCATCGCCTTGATGACAAATGCCGACAAGTTCGCAAAGCTGGACATCTCGAAGACTCCCGAGATCAAGTTCGTCATGGATGTCGATAACTTGAAGGTGCTTTACAGCGTGGAGCCTGAGGTAAAGGCCGTGTGGGACAACATCGACAATCTCTTTGCCGGAAGGTATCCTGATGGCTTCGGCCCCAAGGACGTGAAGTACCCGACAGACAACTGGGACGACCTGGCGGTGATCAACTACACCTCCGGCTCTACCGGCAATCCGAAGGGCGTCATGCTGACTTACAGGAACTTCTGTGCTACCATAGAGTTCAGCCAGGTCAACAGGCCCACGAATGAGCACCAGAGGATGATCTCCATGCTGCCGATGGCCCACATGTACGGCCTGGTGACTGAGTTCATCTATCCGCTCTGCTACGGTACAGCGATCTACTGGCTCGGAAAGACTCCGACTCCTTCGACTCTTATGAAGGCCTTCCAGCAGGTGAAGCCTTACCAGCTTATCACCGTGCCTCTTGTGATGGAGAAGATATTCAAGTCCAAGGTGAAACCCATAGTGGACAAGCCCGTGATGAAGTTCCTCTGCGCCATTCCCGGTGTCAGGAACATCATCTACAAGAAGATCCATGACAAGATGATCGATGCCTTCGGCGGTGAGGTCCAGGAGTTCATCCTTGGTGGGGCTCCCGTCAGCCCCGAGGTGGAGAAGTGGTTCAAGAGGATCAAGCTGCCTTACATGGTGGGCTATGGCATGACTGAGGCGACCCCTCTGCTGGCCTATATCGGGTACAAGGACTATGTGGCCGGCTCCTGCGGCAAGCCAGTAACCTGCGCCCATGTGAGGATCGATTCCGAGGATCCCGAGCACATCGCCGGAGAGATCCAGGCGAAGGGTGCGAACATCTGCATCGGCTACTACAAGAATCCGGAGGCTTCAGCCAATGCCTTCACGGATGATGGTTACCTCAAGACCGGCGACCTTGGCATCATGGACAAGGACGGGAATATATTCATAAAGGGCCGCAGCAAGTCTATGATCCTTTCGGCCAACGGCCAGAACATATATCCCGAAGAGGTTGAGGCGGTGATCAATGACCAGCCCTATGTGGGTGAGTCGTTGGTGGTTGACAGGGCTTCCAAGCTTGTCGCCCTCGTGTACCTCGACCAGGATGCCATCAAGAGGGACAACCTTGATGAAGAGACGATCTCCGACATTCCCGAGAAGGTCCGCCAGAATTCCAACAAGAAGCTGCCCAACTACAGCCAGCTGACCAAGGTCGAGATCCAGGAGCAGCCCTTCGAGAAGACACCAAAGATGTCCATCAAGCGCTTCCTCTACAAATAGGCAGCGCTGCTGCGTCTGCACCAGAACGCGTGTGGCAAGCGTCAGCTGTCCGCAGCAGGCTCAGCAATCTCAGCTATCCCGTCTTCTCGGGGTTGACAAAGAAGTCCTCGATGTTTTGTTATGACATATCTTCTACCAAAGGACTCTGAGGACCGGCCTGGTGACATTTTGTCAGCACTTCGACTCTGGAACGCAATTTGACTCCATAGGAACCGGCTGCAGCCCTGCGGCCGGTTTTGTTGTTCATTGAATACTCAAATGAATAATTGCAATCGGAAGTGGTCCCTTCGGAACCGTCTCGCTCCGCTCGACCCCACCGTTCGCTTCGCTCCGGTCCCCCCTCTTAACGTGCCGAGGGTGGCAGTGGTTCCTGGAGGGACCACTTCTGATTGCCGAATTTAGAATTGAATAGAGAATATAAACAAGAAAATAACAACAGATATGAAAAGCAAAGGACAGATCGGTGTGACGACTGAGAACATATTCCCGGTTATCAAGCAGTTTTTGTATTCAGACCATGAGATATTCCTCCGCGAGCTGGTGGCGAACGCAGTGGATGCAACCCAGAAGATGAAGGCCCTGGCTTCTAGCGGCGAGTTCAAGGGCGAGCTAGGCGACCTGAAGGTCAGCGTCGAACTGGACGAAAAGAAGAAGGTCCTGAAGGTCATCGACAACGGTATCGGAATGACGGCCGAGGAGGTGGACAAATACATCAACCAGATAGCATTCTCCTCAGCAGGGGAGTTCCTCGAAAAATACAAGGACCAGAACATCATCGGCCACTTCGGCCTTGGTTTCTATTCTGCCTTCATGGTGGCAAAGAAGGTCACTATCGAGTCCCTTTCCTGGAAGGAAGGCTCTGAGGCAGTGCTTTGGAGCTGCGAGGGCGATCCTGAATTCGAGATGGGACCGGCCAAGAAGACTGACCGTGGAACAGTGATCACATTGTTCCTCGACGACGATTCCGCCAAGGATTACGGCACGAAGGGCAAGATCAGCCAGCTGCTCGGCAAGTACTGCAAGTTCATGCCCGTCCCGATCGTCTTCGGCAAGGAGCAGGAGTGGAAAGACAAGAAATATGTCGACACTGACAAGGACCATGTCATCAACGGCATTGAGCCGCTCTGGACAAGGAAACCTTCCGAGCTCAAGGAGGAGGACTACGTCAAGTTCTACAAGGACCTCTATCCGATGAAGGAGGAACCCCTGTTCTACATCCACCTGAATGTCGACTATCCGTTCAATCTCACAGGTATCCTCTATTTCCCGAAGATAAAGGAGAGGATGGCCATCGAGAAGAACAACATACAGCTCTACTGCAACCAGATGTTCGTCACGGACCATGTGGAGAACATCGTCCCTGACTTCCTGACCCTGCTGCACGGCGTGATCGACTCCCCGGATATTCCACTGAACGTTTCCAGGAGCTATCTGCAGGCCGATGAGAATGTCAAGAAGATATCCACTTACATCACCAAGAAGGTCGCCGACAGGCTTGAGGAGATATTCAAGAACGAGCGCAGCGCCTGGGAGAGCAAGTGGGACAACCTGAAGCTCTTCATCGAGTACGGAATGCTCTCCGACGAGAAGTTCTGCGAGAGGGCACTCAAGTTCGCCCTCCTGAAGAACACGGACGGCAAGTTCTTCTCCCTCGAGGACTACCGCAAGGCTATCGAGGACACCCAGAAAGACAAGGACAAGAAGGTGGTCTACCTTTACGCAACGGATGTAGATGCTCAGTATCCTTTCATCGAGGCTGCCAAGAACAAGGGCTACGACGTCCTTCTGATGGACTGCGAACTGGATGCCCACTTCGTGAACCTGCTGGAGCAGAAGATCGAGAACACAAGGTTCGCCCGCGTAGATTCCGATTCGGCTGATAACCTTATCCCGAAGGAGGAGAAGGTGAAGCCAGAACTCGCCGAGGAAGACAAGAAGGCTCTCGAATCGATGTTCAAGGCTGTCCTGCCAAAGGAAAATGAATATTATGTCGAGGCAGACAATCTCGGCGAAGATGCTGCTCCTATCCTCATCACCCGCAATGAATTCATGAGGCGTTACCGCGAAATGAGCGCCCTGGGCGGGGGAATGAACTTCTACGGAGAGATGCCTGAGTCGTTCAACATCACGGCCAATCTGCAGAATCCGTTGATGGCCAAGATAGTGGAAGGCATGAAGGAGAACAAGGAAAAGGTCGAGGAATATGCTGCCGGCAGCGAAATGCTAAAGCAGGTGACTGACCTGGCACTTCTGGCAAACGGCATGTTGAAAGGTAAGGCTCTTGCCGATTTCATTGCCCGGAGCGGCCGCGTGATGACCGATGCATATCTGAAATAAAAGGTTTTTCCTGCATTGCACACTTGTGCAAGAGGTTTTTTTTCGCTATATTTGCCAAATATGGCGGATTCGGAACCTATCTATCCTCTCGATCCTGAGAAAATCTACTATTCGATGGATGAGCTTACCCTCGACACTCCAGAGGGCCCAAAGACACTCAAACTGGGTGCCTGGCTCAACTACGACCCTGTCAGGATCCATAAGATGATAATCCGCGAAAAGACACTTCAAGTCGACCAGATCGAAGTCCTTAATCCTCTTGTCAGCAAGCTCCGCAGGGCTGATCCTGTGTATTTCAAGCAGTACATGGGTTTGAACGTGACGATTGACTTCCCTGGTTATTCATCGGACATAGTGGCCAAGATCCCCTTCGAGAACGATCCGATCGGCTTCTACAAGTGGTGGCGCAAGGGAAAGCACGAGGACAAGGTCTACCTTTCCAAGGTCAACCAGTTCCGCCTTTTCCAGAAAGTCTACCTCATGGAGCCTAAGGTCATGCTCAAGAAGGACATCCAATATGTGCAGACCTTCTGACGAAAAATTTGTCAAGTTAAAGATTTTGATTATATTTGGATAGCAGAACTTTGTTATTCATTTCAAATATCTTATCACAATGACTTACAAGATTATCGACATTCAGGGCGTAGGACCGGTCTATGCCGAGAAACTCGTCGCCGCAGGCGTTGAAACAGTTGACCAGCTCCTTGAAAGGGGAAAGACTCCCAAGGGCCGCAAGGAACTCGAGGAGACTACCGGCATTAATGGCAAGCTCATCCTCACATGGGTAAACCATGCAGATCTCTTCCGCATCAAGGGCGTCGGTCCTCAATTCTCCGAACTTCTCGAGGCATCCGGAGTCGACACCGTGAAGGAATTCCAGCACAGGGTCGCCGCCAACCTCGTTGCAAAGATGACCGAGGTCAATGAGGAGAAACATCTTACCAAGGTAGTCCCTACTGAGAAGATGGTTCAGAAGATGATCGACCAGGCGAAGGTCCTTCCTCCGGTGGTAGAGTACTAGTCCGAAGGATAAGCGATTTGAAGAGGGTGACCGGTCTTGGTCATCCTCTTCTTTTTTCATATATTTGTGGGATATACGGAATCTGTCTGTATGAACAGGATTTTTACTTTTGCCGCAATCGTTGTGCTGGCCCTTTCCGTGCTGTCCTGCAAGCCTTCCGCAGGGCCGCAGGTGGCTTCCGGACTTGAGATGATCGAGGTTCCGGCCGGCAGTTTCACGATGGGCATATCGGTTGACAACCGCAGGAAGGTTACACATGGGATCGCCCAACCTGTAGCGCTTGACGGTTTCGCGATCAGTGCCAAGCCCGTCTCGCAAGCCCTTTGGACGGAAGTCATTGGAAAGAATCCCAGTTACGTGAAGGACCCTGACGCTCCTGTCGACATGGTCTCTTGGGCGGATGCCGCCAAGTTTATCAAGAAATTGTCGAAACTCTCCGGTAAGGAATATTCACTTCCGACCGAGGCCCAGTGGGAATATGCCCATAAGGTCTGCGGAGACAAGGAATTCACAGCCGTTGCGGAATGGTGCCTCGACAGTTATGATGAGGTTCCGGAAGACGCCACGAAAGACGATTATTTCGTCCCGATGAGCCTTATGGTCAATCCCCGTGGCCCAAAGGAGACTTCTCAGAAGGTTGCCCGTACAACCCTTGAGAGGATGAGCATCGATTCCCACACCAGAAGAGCTAAGGTCGGTTTCCGCCTTGTCCAGGTGACCGACGATCCTCTGACCGAAGACATCCTTGGCCCATTGGACGGTACCACGATCGACCGTGAGAAGATCGATGCGGCAGATGGGCTTCCTGAAAAGTTCTCTGTCGGAGACGTCGCTTTCAAGATGGTGAAGGTCCAAGGGGGAAAATATTCAATGGGCTTCAACGAGTCCGACAGCCCTTACCTGGATTTCAAGGTGCCTGACAATGAGAAGAATGCCCATGAGGTGACTTTGGACGACTACGAGATAGGGGAGACAGAGGTGACAGTGGGACTGTGGCATGCAGTGATGGAAACTGTCCCTTATCTCAATGATGCGGACGAGCCGATGAAGCCGGTAGGTAATGTCTCATGGTATGACTGCCAGGTTTTTCTCCGTAAGCTCAACGCCATGACCGGAAGGAAGTTCCGCCTTCCGACCGAGGCCGAATGGGAATATGCTGCCCGCGGAGGCAAGTTCTCCCGCCACTATGGCTTCAGCGGTGGAAACGACATGAAATCCGTCATGTGGTTTCTCGACAATGCCGATTCAAAGCCGCAGAAAGTCGCTACCAGGAAACCTAATGAGCTCGGCCTCTACGACATGAGCGGCAATGTCTGGGAGTGGTGCTATGACAGGGCTTCCGAATATACTACATCTCCCCAGACCAACCCCATCGGGGCGCTCGAGGGCGGTACAAGGATACTCCGCGGAGGCAGTTGCGCCGCGCGTTGGGATGCCTGCCGCATCACCAACCGTTCATACATGCCCGGTAAGAACTTCAAAGGAACTTTCGGCCTGAGACTCGCTTTGTAGGAATATGGACAAGCAGAAGAAAACATCCATCATAACCCTTATAGTCCTGGCTCTTCTGGGTACAGCCTACCATTTTGTCTGGGGCGGCTCTGAAAGCGCTTCGGACAATCCTGCCATCCTGTCCGACGGGGAATGGGTTCCTGACAAGGAACTGATGTCCCGTTTGGAGATACCTTACAGGTTGGAAGATAACGAAGGGACTGTCATCGAGCACATGGGTTATGCCCTTTCATACAATTCCGATTACCGTGTTCCCAACTGGGTGGCTTACGAGCTGCTTGCGACCGAACTCGAGACCGGGTTCAGGAGCAGGGAAGACCGGTTCGAACCGGATCCCCTGATCAAGGGACGCCAGGCCTATGACAGGGATTATGTCGGTTCCGGCTACGACCGTGGCCACATGGCCCCGGCCGCTGACATGAGGTGGAGTTCCCAGACGATGAAGGAGAGTTTCTACCTGAGCAACGTCTGCCCGCAGAACCACAACCTGAATTCTGGTGCATGGAACGACCTTGAGAAGCAGGTCCGTTACGAAGCCCGTTATTACAAGAGGGTCTGGGTGGTCTGCGGCCCTATATTCGAATACAACAATCCCAAGCATATAGGCCAGAACCATGTGATGGTCCCGGATTCCTTCTTCAAGGCCTTGCTGGCCCGCCGGAAGGATGGGACGTATGCCGCCATCGGCTTCATATTCCCGAATAAAGCCTGCGTCAGGAACCTTACGCATTACACGATGACCGTCGACGAGCTCGAGGCAAAGCTCGGGATGGACCTGTTCTTCAACCTGGAGACTAAGGCTCAGGACAAAGCCGAAGCCGTGATGGACCCCTATGGCGACTGGAGGATAAGGGATGAGGTTTTAAGAGACTAGGATATTGTTACATAATTGATAACCATAATGGAAGAAATGCTTAATCTTACCTGTCTTCATGACAGCCACCTGGCTCTCGGAGCCAAGATGAGTCCGTTTGCCGGATTCGACATGCCGATACAGTATTCCTCGATCACCGAGGAGCATCTTGCCGTCCGCAACAAGGTCGGTATGTTCGATGTCTCCCACATGGGCGAGATCTTCGTGTGCGGCCCTGATGCTGAAAAGTTCGTGAACCATGTGTTCACAAATGACATACGTCCCATGGTTCCCGGCCAGGTCCTCTATGGCATGATGCTGTACCCGGACGGAGGTACCGTGGATGACCTTCTTGTCTACAAGGAGTTTGAGCCGGATCACTATCTCCTCGTGGTCAATGCGGCCAACATAGAGAAGGACTTCACCTGGATCAAGGAGCACTGCGACGGTTTTGACGTCAAGATCGACAACCAGTCGGACAACTGGGGACAGATCGCCCTTCAGGGCCCTCTGGCCGAAGAGACCCTCGTAAAGGTCCTGCCTTTCGCTGCCGATGCTGCAGAACTGACTTTCTACACCTTCAAGGATTTTGAGGATGAGGGCCAGAGAGTCATCATCAGCCGTACCGGTTACACCGGAGAGGACGGTTTCGAGATCTATGCTTCCCACAAGCTCATTGTCAAGTATTGGGAGGCTTTCCTGAAGGCTGGGGTCGCTCCGTGCGGGCTTGGCTGCCGTGATACCCTTCGTTTCGAAGCAGGCCTGCCTCTCTATGGCGACGAGCTTACTCCCGAAATCTCCCCTGTGATGGCTGGCTTCAGCATGTTCTGCAAGCTTGACAAGGACGAGTTCATCGGCAAGGAGGCCGTGGCTGACCAGAAGGCCAACGGTACTGCAAAGAAGCTCGTGGGAATCGAGCTCCAGGACAAGGCCATCCCTCGTGCCGGCTATCCTGTAGAGCTTGAAGATGGTACCGAGGTCGGAGTTGTGACCACAGGCTACCACAGCATCTCCCTGGGGAAGAGCATCTGCTTCGCCCTCGTCAACAGGGAGAACGGAGCCCTTGACACCCCGCTGTTCGTGAGGATCCGCAAGAAGGTCTTCCCCGGCAAGGTCGTCAAGAAGAGATTCTATCAGACAAATTATAAGAAGTAATTGATAATCAACATTAAAAACAATTAATCATGAGCAAAGTAGTAGAAGGCCTCCGTTACAGCGAGGACCACGAGTGGGTAAAGGTTGAAGGTAATGTTGCTGTCATCGGTATCTCCGATTTCGCACAGCATGAGCTTGGTGACATCACCTATGCTGACCTTCCCGAGGTTGACGACGAGTTCGAGGCCGGCGAAGAGTTCGGTGCACTCGAGAGTGTCAAGGCTTCCAGCGAGCTTCTTATCCCTGTCTCCGGAAAGGTCGTCGAGGTCAATCCTGAACTTGAGGACGCTCCTGAGAAGATCAACGAGGATGCCTATGAGGCATGGATCATCAAGGTCGAGATGAGCGATCCCGCAGAGGTCGAGGCCCTCATGGATGCTGCCGCTTACCAGGCTTTTTCCGAGAAGTAGACATGGCGACATTCCAGTATTTCCCTCACACTGAAGATGATGTCCGGACCATGCTGGACCGCATCGGAGTCGGGTCGATGGACGACCTCTATTCCGATGTCCCTAAAGACTTCATCTACAAGGGTGAGTACGACCTTCCCGACGCCATGTCGGAGGAGGAGGTCAGAAGCTTCTTCGAGAAACTCGATGCAAAGGATGCGAAGCTGAAGGTGTTCGTCGGGCAGGGTTCCTACGACCACTACACTCCTTCTGTCGTTCCCTACATCATCTCCAGGTCCGAGTTCCTCACTGCCTACACTCCTTATCAGGCAGAGATTTCCCAGGGTACTCTCAGGTACATATTCGAGTACCAGAGCATGATCTGCGCCCTCACCGGGCTGGATGTCAGCAACGCTTCGATGTACGACGGTCCTACCGCTGCTGCCGAGGCCGTGAAGATGGCTCCTTCGTGCACCAGGAAGAAGACCCGCGTGCTTGTCTCCAAGACCTTGCTGCCTAATGTCATACGTACAATCGAGACCTACGCGAAGTACCATGGGATTCCTCTTGGCTACCTTCCCGTGATGGACGGGCACACCTGCCCCCACCACATGAAGGCCGAGCTTTCCAAGGGTGACGTGGCCGGTGTCATCGTTCCTTCTGTCAACCGTTTCGGAATCGTCGAGGACCTCACTGGCTTCGCAGATGCGATTCATGAGGAAGGTGGAATATTCATTGAATATTGCGACCCTTCAGCCCTCGGAGTCCTGAAGACTCCCGCAGAGTGGGGAGCCGACATAGCAGTCGGTGACGGCCAGAGCCTTGGTATCCCGATGACCTTCGGAGGCCCATACGTAGGCTTCATGGCTTGCAGGAAGGAATATCTCCGCAAGCTTCCCGGAAGGATCGTGGGAGAGACCCGCGACACTGAAGGCCGCCGTTGCTTCTGCCTGACACTTCAGGCCCGAGAACAGCACATCCGTCGCGAGAAGGCTACTTCCAACATCTGCTCGAATGAAAGCCTCATGGCCCTCTTCGTGACTGTCTATATGTCCCTGATGGGACCTGAAGGTCTGAAGGAGGTCAACAGCCGTTCCTGCGCTGCAGCCCATTACCTCCATGACGAACTTCTCAAGACCGGTAAGTTCGAGGAGGCGTTCGACCAGCCGTTCCTCAAGGAGTTCGCCCTCAAGCCTCTCGTCCCCGTGGACAGGCTTCAGAAGAAACTTCTGGAAGGCGGATTCTTCGCCGCCCTTCCCACCGAGGAGGGTTATGTCACATTCTGTGCAACTGAAAGAAGGACCAAGGAAGAAATTGACGCCCTGGTCGCATTGGTGAAGGAGGCCTAGGAATATGAAATATTACGATAAGCTTATATTCGAACTGTCCAAGGAAGGCCGTACCGGCTATTCCTTCGGAAAAATGACGATTCCTGAGCCTGCCGGGGGATCCATCCCTGCCAACCTTTTCAGGAGCGAGGCTCCTGCATTGCCGCAGGTGAGTGAGATCGATGTGGTCCGTCACTACACCAACCTCTCCCAGATGAACTTCGGTGTCGACACCGGATTCTATCCCCTTGGAAGCTGCACCATGAAGTACAACCCCAAGATCAACGAGGAGATTGCCGGCATGAAGGGTTTCCAGGCCCTGCATCCGCTTCAGCCTGCATGCACCGTCCAGGGTGCCCTTGAGGTCTACTACAACATGGAGAAGTCCCTTTCGGCTCTCACCGGTATGGCTGGGTTCACTTTCAACCCTTGCGCCGGAGCCCATGGTGAGCTGACGGGCCTTATGATCATGCGCCAGTACCATCTGCTTCGCGGTGACCTGAAGAGGACCAAGGTGATAGTCCCGGACAGCGCCCATGGCACCAACCCTGCCAGTGCAGCTGTTTGTGGACTCGACGTCGTGGTTGTCAAGTCCAATGCGGACGGCCTTGTGGATGTGGCTGACCTCAAGCCGCTTCTCGGCGATGACATCGCTGGTATCATGATGACCAATCCCAACACCCTCGGCCTGTTCGAGAAGGAGATAGGGGAGATCGCAGGACTCGTCCATGAGTGCGGTGGCCTTCTCTATTACGATGGAGCCAACATGAACCCTCTGATCGGAATGGTCCGTCCCGGCGACATGGGATTCGACATCATGCATCTCAATCTCCACAAGTCGTTCTCCACTCCTCACGGTGGTGGCGGTCCCGGTTCTGGTCCTGTCGGAGTGTGCGAGAAGCTCGTTCCTTATCTCCCTGTCCCGAAGGTCGTCAAGAAAGAAGACGGTACCTTCGACGTGGTGTGCAGTGACGAGAAGAGCGCCGGTCAGGTTTCCGGTTTCCTCGGAAACTTCGGTGTTATCCTCAGGGCTTATGCTTATATCCTGACTCTTGGAAAGCAGAATGTTAAGCTGGCCGGCAAGTTTGCGACCCTGGCTGCCAACTATATCAAGGAAAGCCTTAAGGATTGCTACAAACTGCCCATCCCTTCTATCTGCAAGCATGAGTTCGTCTTCGACGGGCTTGTGGATGACGGATCCAGGAAGGCTGCAGACGGTACTATGGAAAGGGAGGGTGCGACGACTCTCGACGTTGCCAAGAGGCTGCTCGATTTCGGTTTCCATGCCCCTACCATCTATTTCCCTCTGCTCTTCCATCAGGCCATTATGATAGAGCCCACCGAGACTGAGTCGCTTGAGACTCTCGATGCCTTTATCGAGGTCATGAGGGAGATAGCTGCTGAGGCCGCCGAGGATCCTGCTATCCTCAAGAGCGCTCCTCACAACGCTCCGATCACACGTCCGGATGAGACTACGGCTGCCCGCCAGCCTGTCCTCAAGTTCCAGGACGAGACCGTTTCCTAGAAGTGGTTGAAATATAATCTGTTATGAAAAACGCATAGGTATTATCCCTATGCGTTTTTTGTATAAGTCCAGATTTCAATAAGTTACATAAAACGCTGTTCAGGGAAGCTTTTCCCTTCAAAAATTTTGCGGATTCAAGGAATGTTGTTATATTTGCAGTCCGAAAACGGGGTATTAGCTCAGTTGGTAGAGCGTTTGAATGGCATTCAAAAGGTCAGGAGTTCGATTCTCCTATGCTCCACAAAAAAAGAGTAGCATCTTCCGGTGCTACTCTTTTTTCTTTAGGTACTGCTGCCTTTCTTGTTCGGGGAACTTCTCGATGGCATAGCGGAGCATGGTCCTCGGCATATTCATGTAACGGGTGGCGAGGAACTCCCTGAGGGCGGATCCGTCCCGTTTGCCGGCTTCCCGAAGGAGCCATCCTGTCGCCTTATGGATAAGGTCATGGGGATGGTCGAGGAGCATGTCAGCAATTGCGAAGGTGTCATCCAGCTGGCCTTTGCGGATGAATGCCATCGTGCTTACGATGCCGATACGCTGCTCCCAGATGCTTTTGCCGTTCCTTGCAAGGTCGTAGAGGAGGCTCCTGTCCTTGTCCATAAGCCATGAGCCTAGGAGCTGGTAGCATGAAAGGTCGACCAGGTCCCAGTTGTTGATCCGCTCCGTGTGCGCGAGGTAGAAACCGATACAGTGTTCCTGCACCAAAGGATCCTTTCTGGAATGGGAGAATATTTCTACAAGGGTAAGCAATCCGGCAAGCCTGACTTCATGATAGCCGCTGGCCAGACATTCCTCCAGGTCTTCGAATGACGTGCCCTTCCAGCAATCTTTCACCACGGAGCGGGTGACGGGGACTTTTATCCCTAGGAATAGGTCGCCTTCACCATATTCGCCCGGTCCGGTCTTGAAGAAATGGGAAAGCCCCTCCACCTGGGAGGGGTCTTCATGCTTCAGCATTTCGCTCAGGAGAAGGTTCATGCTTTAGAAATTGAGAGCCAGGCCGATGCCGTTCCGTGTGGGACCTGCCGAGATCGATGATGAATATGGTCTCGGGGCGTAGCGGCGTGCATAGTCGTCAAGCATCCGGTCGAGTTCGCGCCGGCCTTTACGCCAGAGAGGGATCCCGGCTCCAAGACTGCCGGCGAGGCCTGCGACGCCTACGATCGTGGCTCCGGGCGTGTCATTTTCAATTCCTCCGATTGCGACAAGTGCGCTGATCGGTGCAATGACTTCGCAGAAGAACACTCCCCAGTTCCTGTTGGCTTTTGCCTTGCGATAGCGGCTGCCGTAGATGGAATAGCCTACCATGTCATCGAAAGGCTGCCAGTAGGCCATTTCTATCCCGGGACCTGCCGGGCCTTCGGGCTCGAACAATGGACGGTTCCAGTCGTCTTGGTCTCTTCTGTAGATGTTTTGGGCAAACAAGCTTCCTGAGATTGCCAGGAGAACTGTCAAGACAAGTATTTTTTTCATGGCGAAAACTCTTTTGACTCCTTGGAATCAAGATATGTGCCACAGATGATGCTAAAAGATCATATTCATGGCTGCACTCTGGGCCCTCCGGCTGTGGGCAGCATTCATCTTGCCGAAATTCCACTTGACTCCGAACAGGATGTAACGACCCATCACGAGGCGATAGGTGTCTTCCTCATAATTGGCGGTGACAGTGTGGGTTAGGTTCCTGGTCTGGTTGAGGATGTCGTTGATCTTGATGCTCAATGTGAAGGCTTTGATGTTCTTGGAGATTTCTCCGTTCCACTTCCACTCAGGAGCTCCGTAGCCCGCTGAATAGCCTCTGTACCAGGCGTAACTGAAGTCCGTATCGAACTCGAAGTCATGCTTTGTCCTGTAGTTGGCACCGAGCCCGAAATCGGAATCCAAGGTGTTCATGTTGGCCTTGGCATCAAGGGAATAGCGGGCTATGCGTCCTGAAACTGAGGAAAATGCCCTCCCTGTGAAACTCCCGGATGTGTATTTAAGTGAAAGACTCACTGAAGGGGAGTAGACTCTGGTGTCGCTCTCAGCGAAACCGCTCTTCCCTCCGTAGAACAGGTCCCCTTCTGCATTCCCCCAGAACGAGTCCATAAAAGTGCTATAGTCGAATGAGTCCTTGTCGAGGCCGGGCAGCGTCCCTTTGGCCTGGTAGCTTGTTGAGCGTATTGTACTACCGTTCAGACCAGCCGTGAGGAACCATTTCTTCTTCTGATCGAGAGGAGTGGTGTAACTGACGGAACCTGAGATGTTGACAGAGTTTTTGCGCGAGTTGACTGGAATGGAGTAGAGGATACCGTCAGAATCGTACCAGCGGGCAAAGGTTATCGGGTTGGTGTTGATGTTGCCGAATAAGAATGCCATGATGGTTGAGAACTTTTCCCTGTTGTTGTTGGTCCAACTGAGATTCACGAAGGTGTTGCCGTAGGGTTTCAGGTAGATGTTTCCGAGCGTCGGCCTGGATGGATCCATTATGTTCATTGTTGGAAGCATCCTTGAGTTCCCAGGCTTCTGGTTGGTACCTGAAGCGGAGATGTTGAAACGGTTCGTCCCAGCTGTGTGCTGGAATCTGAATTCTGGGGTAAGGAACCAGCTCCATTCTCCCAATCCGGTTGTGTCGGACACATTGAAACTTCTGGAGAAGGTTTCGTTCAACATACCGTTGACCCTTGCGCCTAAGGTGAGCCATGTGCCTTCCTTGAATTTGTATTGGGCGGTCATGCCATACCCTTGGGTTATGGACCGGTTCTTGGATTCAGATGAATAGTAGTCGTTCCTTCCAACTGCATCAAAGGCATCACGAATGCTGTTCCTATTGGAATATGACCAACGAGCTTGGGTGGAGATCAGCCATTTTTCCCCAATAGGCTCTCCGTAATTGAATCCTCCGCTAAGCTGGTAGGAGTCTCCGTTGGAGATGTACTTGAGGGACCTGTTGTCTTCTCCTGAGATCATCCTCATGAAACTGTTTTCATTGCTTTCCCCGTCCGTATCATCATAGGAACCATTGTAGTTGACAGAGAACACGCGGTTCTTTTTTCCTCCGATGTCCCTGAAGGTAAAGTCGCCGTAAGCAAACATGGAGCGGTTTGTGGACAAGGAGCTGTTGTTGCTTTCGGATTGGTTGACCGAAAGCTCTTCCTTCATAGTCTCTGAAGAAGATGTACTGTGTGTGTTGTCCTTTGAATAGTTGAACTGCGGTCTGAAGTGGAACCTGAAATTACCCTTTTCCTTCTGGAATTCCATGTTTGCGCTGAGCGAGTTGGAAAACTGTCGGCTGGAATTGTCGGCTGTGGAGAACAGGTTGCCGTCTTCCTGGAAGGTGGTGCGTGCAGAGGATGAACCGCTCATCGTGTCACCATATTTATAGTTGGCTCCAACCGTGGATTCTACGTTCTTTATCCTGGAAGTGTTGTAATTGAATCCGGCCTGAGCTGCGGAGGAGAGCCCTCCTCCCAGGAGGACGTTTGCATCACTTTCATCACCATAGGCCACGAAAACAACGCCGTTCGAGTCATTGATGTTCATCCCGTTGCCGATGAGTGTCAGCTGGTCTTTCTCTGAATAAGCTGACGCAAGGACGTTGCCGCTGTACAGGAGACCTCGATTGTCACGCAGGGGATCTTCTTCACTGCCTGCCAGAGTTGTCCCTCCCTTGATCCCTGCATTTCCGAACCAGCCTTTTTCATATTCCTTCTTTAACCCAACATCCAGAACCTTTTCGCGGTTGCCGTCCTGAAGGCCGGTGGCCCTGGTGCTTTCAGACTCCCTGTCTATGACCCTGACCTTGTCCACGACAGAAGCGGGGAGGTTGTTGAGGGCGGTGGACTGGTCTCCGAAGAAGAATGTACGTCCCCCGACAGTCAGCTTGTCAATCTCTTCTCCATTGAACTTCACTTTCCCGTCATCCGTTACTTCCATTCCGGGCATTCGCTTGAGGAGGTCTTTCAGCATTGCATTTGTCCCCACTTGGAAAGACGATGCGTTGAATTCCACTGTGTCCTGTTTGACCACTATAGGATTACCTACGTCGGTGACAACTGCAGCCTTCAGGTACTTGTCGTCTGTCTGAAGCTTGATCGTTCCGAGCTCCACTATCCTTTCCCTGAAATATTGCTCCTTGATAAACGGCTTGTAGCCAAGCATTTCTATGTGGAAATAGTAATTGCCGTAGGGAACTTCTTCAAGCTTGACCTTGCCTTCTGCGTCAGAGAGGGTGAAGTTGCTGATGGCTGTGTCCTTCGCCGGTATGACGTAAGCTGATACGAAAGATATGGGTTCGCCGCTGAGGGAATCCACAACTGTTGCGCGGATCTCCGAAAGCCTTCCTGTGAGGACATTGTCATTCAGTATGAACACCTGGGCACGGGAGGAAACACCGGCCAGGAGGCAAAGAAGGATGGAGACAAGGACTTTTCTCATTTTCAAATCAATTGTTTGCTTCTACTATGACGCAATAAGCCTGGCAAAGTTACTAACAATATGCTGCAACTTTTTAAAATAGTAGGAAAATTGAATTATATTTGCGGAAATCACTTTGTAGGTTATGTACAGACAAAAGGCTAATCCCCTCTATCTCTTTTCAATAGTCCTTGTTGCAGTGATCGGTGGACTGCTCTTTGGTTATGATACGGCAGTCATTTCAGGGGCTGAAAAGGGACTTCAGGCTTTTTTCAAGGGAGCTTCTGATTTCAACTATACAGACGGCCTCCATGGCTTCACCAGTTCCAGCGCCCTGATAGGCTGTATTATAGGTGCTTTCATTTCTGGAATCCTGGCATCCTCCCTGGGCCGCAAGAAGACATTGTTCGTGGCTGGAATCCTTTTCCTGCTTTCAGCTCTGGGATCATATTTCCCTGAATTCATATTCTTCCAGAAAGGAGTTCCGACGAAGGGCCTCCTCATTGCTTTCAATGGCTACCGTATCCTCGGAGGAATAGGTGTAGGCCTGGCTTCCGCGCTATGCCCGATGTACATAGCAGAAGTTGCACCGGCATCGAAGAGAGGAAAGCTTGTGTCATGGAACCAGTTCGCCATCATCTTCGGACAGCTGGTGGTGTATTTCGTGAATTACCTGATCATCCGCTCCCACGCATCTGATCCCGCAGTCGTGGAGTGGACCAATTCAATAGGATGGAGGGTTATGTTCCTTTCCGAGGCCGTGCCTGCAGGATTATTCGCCTTGCTGATCCTCTTCGTTCCGGAGACTCCGAGGTTCCTGGCTCTAAACGGTCGTGATGACGAGGCCATGACTGTGCTTTCCAACATCAACGGAGAGGCAAAGGCCCGTGAGATCCTGTCGGAGATCAAGGAGACTGCAGTTGAAAAGAAGGAAAAGCTCATGGCCTACGGCTTCATGGTTGTCTTCATCGGGTGCATGCTGAGCGTGTTCCAGCAGATAATCGGTATCAATGCCGTGCTTTATTTCGCTCCCAGGATCTTCGAGTCCATGGGCGTCTCGAACAACATGCTGTTCACAGTGATCATGGGTGTGATCAACATCAGTTTTACCCTGGTCGCCGTCTTTACTGTAGAGAAGCTCGGAAGGAAACCTCTGCTCATCTCCGGTTCCCTGGGAATGGCACTCGGTGCCCTTGGAGTGGCTTTGAGCAACGTCGTGAGTCTTCCGGCATTGGTTCCTGTGATCAGCATCATGGTCTACAGCGCCTGCTTCATGTTCAGCTGGGGCCCTATCTGCTGGGTCTACATAGCTGAACTGTTCCCTAATACTATCCGTTCCGAGGCGACTGCCATCGCTGTGGCTTTCCAGTGGATATTCAATTTCCTTGTGTCAAGTACCTTCGTGCCGATGTACAACTGGAGCCATTTCTTCGCTTACGCTCTCTACGGAGTTATCTGTCTCATTGCGGCTGTGTTTGTCTGGAAGCTTGTTCCTGAGACCAAGGGAAAGACCCTTGAGGACATGACTGCGCTTTGGAGGAAGAAGTAAAGTGCCCGGTAAAGACATCATATTCAAGGCTCTGGAGAGCTTCCCCAAGATTGAACTCGAGGACATCCGCCACTATTTCGGGGCGGAACTTCCTTCGCGCGTACGCAAGAGCGAACTTGTCGAAAGGCTTGGCGCCTACATAGTCGAGAGACCGGAAGTATGGCTTAGAAAGATGCTTGAGAGGGATCTGAGACTCCTCAAGAAGCTTGTGGAAGCCGGTCCCGAAGTCCCCGTCTACCTTGAATATCCGGATTTCCCCTCGGTGCTTGAAACCGTGAAACTCCTCGGTTCCGACACCTCCGATGAGAATTTCAGGTGTGTCTGGATTCCGAAAGAGATGTACGACATAGTGGCCGGACATATCGACGGAGTCCTTCAGGCTGCGGAGGAAGACGGAACTTTTGAAATGGAAAGGGCGGCATTGGGTTACCTCAATCTATATGGGGTGATGACCATCGACGAGTTTTATGACAAGATGGTGGACTACTGTGAGTGGAGCGGCCGTTGGAGCGTCGAGGAGTTCGCTACGAAGCTCTCAGGAAGCCCGGTCATGAAACTCTGCAGATTCGATATCGGGGGCGAGCCGTACGTGTGCGCTCCATGCATATTCGAGCCGGAGGAGATAGTCTCCGGCAGGAAGGAATATCCAGGGGTTGAGGAATTCAAGGCTTTCTCTCCGGAAGATGCCATCAAGGCTGGTTCTGGGTCTCCGTATTTCGTTTTCGGCCTGGATTCTCCCGCAGGAATGAGCCTTGTGGAGATGCTGGATAATCTTGGCTACAATGGGGAAGACCTTGTACATGAGGAACATGACATCTGGATGAACGCCCAGATGACCGGAGGTGACGACTCCACGGAGGCAATCTTCTCAGCTGTCTCCAGGATGCAGGACAAGATCGATTCATTCGAGGACTACAATGCCTGCATGGAAGTCGTTTCAGCCTACGCAAACTCGCTTCCCAAATGGCTCCTTCGAGGGCATTCGGCAGATGAGGTGAACTGCCTCAAAGTCATACTCCAGTCGGAAGATGACCCGGTCACTGCAATGATCCGCAGGAATCCGCTTCTTGGTCTCTATGTCCGTCCGGTACCAGCCGACGACCTCTGCCCTTGTGGCAGCGGCCTTTCGTACCGTTTCTGTCACGGACGCCGTCTGAACTGATTATCTATCCGTTATTCCCTTCCAGAAGTTCCGGTCTCAGGGCCTTGGTCCTTTCAAGGGCCTGTTCGTCCTGCCAGGCACGGATCAGTTTCGGGTTTCCGCTCAGGAGGACATCCGGGACTTTCCATCCCTTGTAGTCTGCCGGCCGGGTGTAGACGGGTGGGGAGAGGAGGCCGTCCTGGAAGCTGTCGCTCAGGGCTGAAGTCTCGTCAGTGAGCGCTCCTGGTATCAGCCGGATTATTGAATCGGCGAGGAGTGCAGCCGGAATTTCGCCTCCACTGACTACATAGTCACCCACCGAGATTTCCCTGGTGACAAGATGCTCCCTTATGCGGTGGTCGATTCCCTTGTAGTGTCCGCAGAGAATGATAAGGTTCTCCTTGAGGGACAACTCGTTGGATATTCCCTGGTTGAGCCTTTCCCCGTCGGGGGACATGTAGATGACCTCGTCGTAGTCCCGCTCTGCCTTCAGCTCCTCGATCATCCTGTCCACAGGTTCGACCATCATGACCATGCCTGCATCTCCTCCATAGGAATAGTCATCGACGTTGGCACGTGGACCAAGACCATATTTACGAAGGTTATGGACATGAATTTCAACTATTCCTTTTTTTATTGCCCTACCCACTATGGAGTGGCTCAGCGGGCTCTCCAGAAGCTCCGGGACGACTGTGAGGATGTCGATGCGCATTGGTAGAAATTTAGCTTTTGCAAAAATAACTTTTTTAATTGTTTTTTTTAGGTATATTTGTAAAATGCAAAGTAGGTTTGCATGATGTTAAACCCTCAAAAGGATTTATTATGAGTGAAGAGAATGTACCTGAGGTCAATGTCACCCCAGATGTAGAGGAAACTCCAAAGATTGAGACTCCTATCGTTGCCGAAGAGGCTGTTGAAGCAGTTGAGGAAACTGTCGAGGCAGTTGCTGAACCCGTCGTAGATCTTGGCAGCCTGTCGCTGGCCGAGTTGTCTGACATGTTCGACCGGCTCTCCCAGGACGAGAACAGGATGAAGAGATACAAGGAAGCCGAAGCCATCAAGTCGGCTTTCTACAAACGGCTTTCCAAGGAGAAGGCCGAAGCCGGGCTCGGTACCAAGGTGGACGAGCCGTCATCCAGGGAGGATGTGATCGAGGAAGTTGCCCAGGTGCAGCCTGCCGAGGTCAAGGACAATCCTTTCGAGGCTATGGAAGCGGCTTTCAAGGGTGTATATGCCAATTATAAGAGGGAACGTGCCGAATACAACAGGCAGCAGGATGCGCAGAGGGAGGAGAACTTCGTCCAGAAGCAGGCTGTCATCGAGGACCTCAAGACCCTTGTCGAGAAGCAGGAGGACATCAGCTCCACATTCCCTGCTTTCCGCGAGCTCCAGAACCGCTGGAGGGAGATCGGTCCTGTTCCGGCCACCAAGTTCCGCGACCTGAATGACACCTATCAGTTCTATGTCGAGAAGTTCTACGACATGGTCAAGATCAACCGCGACCTTCGCGACCTGGACTTCAAGAAGAATCTCGAGGCAAAGGAGGAGTTCTGCCAGGCTGCCGAAAGACTCGCCGAGAACGAGAATGTCGTCGAGGCTTTCCGTGAGCTCCAGAAGCTCCATGAGCAGTGGAAGGAATTCGGCCCCGTGGCCAAGGAATTCCGCGATTCCATCTGGGATCGCTTCAAGGCGGCTACCGCGGTGATCAATAAGAAGTACCAGGCTTATTTCGAGGGCCAGAAGGAGAAGCAGCAGGAGAATCTCGAGGAGAAAACCAAGCTCTGTGAGCAGGTCGAGGCTATAGCCGAGAAGGAAGTCAAATCTTCCAACGAGTGGAACCAGCTCTCCAGTGAGATCGAGGAGATCCAGAAGAAGTGGAGGACCATCGGATTCGCTACCAAGAAGGAGAACCAGAAGATTTACGACCGTTTCCGTGCTGCCTGCGACAAGTTCTTTGCACGCAAGAGGGAGTATTATTCCCAGTTCAAGGATTCCATGAACGAGAACATGGATAAGAAGATCGCCTTGATCGAGAAGGCTGAGGCTCTAAAGGACAGCAAGGAGTGGAAGAAGACCACCGAGGCCCTTATCGAACTCCAGAAGCAGTGGAAGGAGATCGGCGCCGTGCCTCGCAAGAAGTCAGAACAGCTCTGGAAGAGGTTCCGTGCCGCCTGCGACGCTTTCTTTACCGAGCGCGACAAGAACTCCAAGCCTGAGAATGATTACTATGGTAACCTCAAGGCCAAGAAGGCTCTTATTGATGAGATCAATGCTTACGAGTCCAAGGGCGCGGAGGCCGACCAGGAGGCTGCAAGGGAGTTCGCTGAGAAATGGCGTGCCATAGGTTTTGTCCCTTACAAGGAGAAAGAGAATGTGCAGAAAGCCTACTCTGAGGCGTTCCAGGCCAAGTTCCCCGACTTCTCGACCAGGAGGCCGAGGACAGAAGGCAGGGGCGTAGGTTCATCCAAGAAGCCTCTCAGTGAGAAGGATCGCCTTGTGCAGGAATATAACAAGCTCCAGCAGGACATCGTTACTTATGAAAACAACATAGGATTCTTCTCCGCGTCAAAGAATTCCGAACCGCTCATCAAGCAGATGCAGGAGCGCATCGAAGCGGCAAAGGTGGAACTCAAGGAACTTGAGGCCAAGATTCTGAAGGCCCAGGAAAGCGAAGAAGAAAAGTAAGGAATGGATAAGAATACGTTAATCGGTATTGTCCTGATGGGATTGCTCCTGTTTGGCTTTACCTTCTATCAGAACAAGCAATATCAGAAACAGGCCGCCTATCAGGCACAATTGGACTCAATAGCAGCAGTCGAGCAGTTCAGGGCTGACTCGATTGCGGCTGTGGAGGCTGCTGCCCTCAGGCAGGCCACCAGCCAGGACAGTACGTTGTTAGCTGATGGTTCTGTCAGTGTACTGTCCCAGCAGGCCGTCTACAAGGATTCCCTTCTTGAGGCTGCCCATAATGGTGAGGCCCAGATCATTACTCTCTCCAATGACAAGTTCGAGGTTGCTTTCACCACAAAGGGTGCCCAGCCATGGTCTGCAAGGCTGAAGGATTACAAGACTTACGGAGGAGAGGATCTCTATCTCTTCAAGCCGGAGAGTAGCCTCCTGGCATTGCAGGTCTATGCGGGTGAGATGGTCAATACTTCGGAATTCAATTTCAATGTAGCCGAGAAGACCGATACCTCTGTCGTGATGCGCCTTCCTTTTGCAGGAGGCGGCTACATAGAGCAGAAATATTCAATCCGCGAAGGCGAGTACATCGTCGACAACGCCCTTTCGTTCGTCGGCATGGAGAATATCATCCCCAAGAATGTCTTCAACCTTGACATTGACTATTCGATGACCATCCCCAGGATGGAGAAAGGCTACAAGAATGAGAGTCAGTATTCCAAGCTGAACTATTATTTCTCCGGTGAGAAAAAGCCTTCCGATCTGGGACGCTCCCGCAGTTCAAGCAAGAGGGTAGACAACAAGATCGCCTGGTTCGCCTTCCAGCAGCAGTTCTTCTCTGCGATCTTTAGGGCGCCCAATGAATATACTTCAGCTGATTTCGACATCAAGTTCTTCCCTGAGGACGATGAGTCGCACAACCTCATGACCTGCCAGGCCAAGGTGAGGACCGATTTCCAGCCGGGCCAGCATGAGACTGTGGTTCCTTTCCAGTTCTATTTCGGACCGAACCACTACAAGACCCTGAAGTCCTACGACCAGAAGTTCGAAAGGATGATCCCGTTGGGCGGTAGCGTCGTGGGAATATTCACGAAGTATGTCATCATCCCGACTTTCGATCTCCTGAGGAAATCCATCTCCAATTTTGGAATCATCATCTTGATCATGACGATCCTGATCAAGCTCGTTGTCCTGCCTTTTGCCTACAAGTCCTATTCTTCGTCGGCAAAGATGCAGGCCATCAAGCCGGAGATCGACAAGTTGAATGCGAAATATCCCAAGCAGGAGGATGCGATGAAGAAGCAGCAGGCCCAGATGGACCTCTACAAGAGGGCCGGCATCAGCCCTATGGGCGGCTGTCTGCCGATGCTTCTCCAGTTCCCGATCCTGTGGGCGATGTTCCGTTTCTTCCCGGCTTCCATCGAGCTTAGGCAGCAGCCTTTCCTCTGGGCCGATGACCTGAGCGCCTACGATTCGTTCATCAATTTCGGTACTAGGATCCCTCTGCTCGGCGACCACATCTCGCTGTTTGCCTTGCTGATGGCGATCTCGATGTTCTTCTATTCCAAACTCACGACTGCTTCCCAGCCGGGATCCGACGATCCTCAGATGGCTTCGATGCGTTTCATGAGTGTCTGGATGATGCCGATCATGATGTACTTCATCTGTAACAGCCTCTCTTCCGGTCTTAGCTACTACTACCTTCTTTCCAACCTTATCACTATGCTGGAGACTTGGGTCATCAAGAAGTGGTTCGTCCATCCTGAGGAGATCCAGGCAAGGTTGAAGGCTACCGAGGGGAAGAAAGCTCCTAAGAGCAAGTGGCAGCAGCGCCTGGAGGAAGCCCAGAGAATGCAGGCACAGATGCAGAAGGAACAGGCCAAGAAGAATGGTAAGAGATAATCTCATAAAGGTCTACGAGGAACTGCCGCCAGAAGTCAAACTGGTGGCAGTTTCAAAATTCCATCCATGCGAAGACATCATGGAGGCGTACAATGCCGGCCAGAGGAGGTTCGGGGAGAACCGCCCCCAGGAGTTCGCTTCCAAAGTACCCCAGCTCCCGTCTGATATCGAGTGGCATTTCATCGGCCATCTCCAGACTAACAAACTCAAGATGGTTCTGCCTTATGCTTCCATTGTCGAGTCAATCGATTCAAGGCACTTGCTGGATGCTGTCCAGAAGTGGGGAAGTGAAAACGGTAAGGTCATAGATGTCCTTCTGGAACTTCATCTGGGTGCAGAGGAGACAAAGGGAGGATTCTCCGAGTTGGAAATAGAGGATATCCTTTCTTCTGCAAATGGAGCTGCCGAGGGGGAGTTTTCACATGTCCGTTTCCGCGGCTTGATGGGTATGGCGACGAACACTGACGACATGACTGTCGTAGAGGCTGATTTCGCTCGTATTGAGGCTTTCAAGAGGCATCTGGACGCCAAGTTCGCCCTGCCGGATTTTACTGAGCTTTCAATTGGCATGTCCGGTGACTGGCCCATCGCCATTCGCCACGGCGCCACCATTGTCCGCATCGGCACCGCCATCTTCGGCCCCCGTTCCTACTGACCATCAATGGTGATGTGTGGCAATCAGGCCCCCGCTTTTATTCGGTATAATAAAAAAGCTGACTGGGTTGCAGTCAGCTTTTGTTTTGCTATGCGGCGGGAAGATTATTCGAGGGTGCCGTTCTCGGCAGCTTCGATCATCTTCTGGTTGGCAGTGATGTAGATCTCGACGCGGCGGTTCTGTGCACGGCCTTCCTTGGTGCTGTTGTCAGCAACAGGCATTGAGTAGGACTTGCCCTCGGTGGTCATGCGGGAAGTAGCGATACCGCAGTTCTTCAGGTAGTTGGCAACGCTCTGTGCCCTCTCATTGGAGAGGCGCTCATTGACAGCGTCAGAACCGGTGTTGTCAGTGTGACCGTAGATCGTGATGTCAGTGTCCTGAAGGTCGGACATCTTTGCAGCGAACTGTGAGAGCTCGTTCTTTGATGCCTGCTTGAGATCAGCCTTGTTGGTGTCGAAAAGAATACCGCTGTTGAATGTGACCTTGATGGCCTCGAGTCCGTTGGCGTCCTCGACAGTCTCGATCTGTGCATTCTCCAGTGCTTTGAGTTCCTCAGCCTTCTTGTCCATCTTCTTGCCGATGACGGCACCTGCGCCGGCTCCGACTGCAGTTCCGATGGCTGCTCCGATGGCTGCACCCTTGCCGTCCTTACCGATGATGGCACCGAGTCCGGCCCCGATGGCTGCTCCGGCTCCTGAACCGATGAGGGTTCCCTTGCCTGTCTTGGTCATGTTGCTGCAACCTGAGAAGACAATGGCTGCGCACATGAAGCTCAAAATAACCTTTTTCATAATACTGCGATTAATAAGTGTTTAAAGTTCGCTGTTGATTTGAAAAAAGGCCAAGCCCGAAGGCCTGGCCTTACAATCACAAATATAAAAAATTATTTTGTAATAACGCGCGCCATTTCAAGCACTTTGTTGGAATAACCCCACTCGTTGTCGTACCATGCGCAGACCTTGACGAAGGTAGGATCAAGCTGGATACCAGCCTTGACGTCGAAGATGGAGGTGCGAGGATCGTTGCGGAAGTCGGTGGAGACAACAGCCTCGTCGGTGTAACCGAGGATGCCCTTGAGTTCGCCTTCGGATGCAGCCTTCATTGCAGCGCAGATCTCGTCATAAGTGGCGGGAGTGTTGAGCTCGACGGTGAGGTCGACGAAGGAAACGTCGGAAGTGGGAACGCGGAGTGACATGCCGGTGAGCTTGCCGTTGAGTTCAGGAAGAACCTTGCCGACAGCCTTGGCTGCTCCGGTGGATGAAGGGATGATGTTCTCGAGGATACCGCGGCCGCCTCTCCAATCCTTCTTGGAAGGACCGTCAACGGTCTTCTGGGTAGCTGTAGCAGCGTGGACAGTAGTCATGAGGCCACGCTTTACACCGAACTTGTCATTGAGGACCTTGGTAAGAGGAGCAAGGCAGTTGGTGGTGCAGGAAGCGTTGGAGATGATGGTCTGTCCTGCATAGGTCTCGTGGTTGACACCGTAGACGAACATAGGAGTGGAGTCCTTTGAAGGAGCGCTCATGATGACCTTCTTTGCACCAGCCTTGATGTGAGCCTCTGCGAGCTCGGCGGTGAGGAAGAAACCGGTGGACTCGACGACTACGTCGACACCGAGGGCACCCCAAGTGATGTTGGAAGGATCCTTCTCTGCGAAGACCTGGATCTTGTGACCGTCAACGATAAGATAGTTGCCTTCAACGGCGATGTCATGCTTGAACTCTCCGTGGACGGAGTCATATTTGAGCATGTAAGCAAGATAATCGGCATCGAGGAGGTCGTTGATACCTACGACTTCGATGTCATTGGAGAAATTCTCAACTGCTGCGCGGAATACCATGCGGCCGATGCGGCCGAATCCGTTAATACCAAGTTTTACCATTTTTTATAAAATATTAATTAAGTTGTTTAAATACATTCCAGTCTGCAAAATTACCAAAAAAAGCGGAATTATAGTATATTTGTCTTCCAAATTTATAAATATGCTCTCCAACCTCAACATACTGATAACGAACGATGATGGATTGGGTGCAAAAGGACTCCTCGAGCTGGTGTCTGTAATGCGCCCCTATGGTCATTTGACAATTGTCGCTCCAAAGCGCCCTCAGTCGGGAATGTCTGTCGCTGTGTCTCTTGGTGCTACACTCATGTCATTCAAGACGGTCCATGAGGAAGAGGGGGAGACATGGTCGTATCTCGATGCGACGCCCGCCAGTTGCGTCAAGTATGCACTTGACAAAATATTCCCGGACAGGAAATGCGATGTAGTGATCAGCGGCATCAACCATGGGACAAATGCGGCAACTGCCACTAATTATTCCGGAACTCTTGGCGCGGCTGAGGAAGCAGCTATCAATGGTATCCCAGCTATCGGTGTCTCGCTTTGCGAGTTTGACGACGAGCCGGACTTCTCGAATGTGAAGAAATATTTCCCGGCAATCTTCGAGATAATAATGTCCAACCTGCCTCAGAGGAAGGGCATATCGTATAACATCAATTTCCCTCCGCCCTATGTGCCGATCAAAGGTGTCAGGGTCTGCCACCAGGGCATGGGTTACTGGATCGAGGAACTCGAGCCTTGGAACGGTTCCATCCCGGAGGAAGGGATCGAGGAAGGGGAAAAGATGTTTGTCATGAGGGGAAAGTTCGTCGACGCCACTCCGGAGGAGGACAGGCTGGCTGACCATCATGCCGTCAAGGACGGTTACGTGTCCATAGCCCCTCAGACATTCATAAGGACCGACTTCGTGGAAGAAGACCGACTGAATGGTTTCATGAATGCCGATTTCTGATGTCAAGGTACTACATCATAGCCGGTGAGGCATCAGGGGATCTTCATGGATCAAACCTGATGAAGGGAATATATTCAGAGGACCCGGATGCGGAAATCCGTTTCTGGGGAGGAGGGATGATGGCTTCCGTGCGTCCGGAAAAGGGCGGCCTCGTGGAAGACTACCGCGAAGGGGCTGTTATCGGCTTCACTCAGGTTCTCCTCCATCCTCGTAAGTTCGCACGCAGGCTCTCAAAATGCGTCTCTGACATAATCGACTGGAAACCTGATGTGGTAATCCTCATTGATTATCCCGGGTTCAATTTCCGGGTTGCGGAGGCTGCGCACAAGGCCGGTTTCAAGGTGTTCTACTACATAGCTCCGAAGGTCTGGGCCTCACGTGAGGGCAGGATCAAGAAGCTCAAGGCTTATGTCGACAAGCTGTTCATTGTCTTCCCTTTCGAAATACCCTATTTCACTTCCAAGGGCGTGGACTTTGTCTATAAAGGCAATCCTCTTGTCGATGCAGTAGACAATTCCGTGGCGTTGTCCGAGTCAAGGGAGGAATTCCTCTCAAGGGCAGGACTCCCGGACAAGCCCATGATTGCCCTTCTGGCCGGCTCCAGGACGGGTGAGATCAGTTCCATGATGCCCACTTTCATGGAATTTGCTGACAGGATGCATGGGCTCGAAGACTATTCTGATTATCTCTTTGTCGTTGCTGCTGCACCTGCGAGGTCTGAGGATGATTACAGGAAATACATAGGAGACAGGGAATATGTACGAGTGGTCTCCGGGATGAGCTACTCAGTGATGAGGCAGAGCAGGGCAGCGGTGGTGAATTCCGGTACGGCTTCACTGGAATGCGCCCTCATCGGTACGCCCCAGGTCGTTGCCTACAGGACTGCAACCATCAACTACATGATTGCAAGGACCATAATTAAAGTCCGTTTCATAAGTCTCGGGAACCTTATCCTTGGAAGACGCTGCTTCTGCGAACTGCTTCAGGACTATTTTACCCCTGACAATGTCCTTTATGAGGTCCGTAGACTACTCGAGGATGGGTACTACAGGAAGGAGATGATGGACGGTTACGGGGAGATCCGCTCTTCCCTGGGAGGTTCGGGAGCTTCTGCTGCCGTTGCCCGTGCAATGATTGAAGAATTGAACAAACATTGATGAATATGAAAAAGTTTCTTTTGCTGGTTCTCGGAATCGTGGCCGGATTCGCCGCATTCGCCCAATCTCCCGTCCTTCCGCATGAGGTTTTCGTGGAAGGCGGCTCCCACCATGTCCAGGGAATCGTCTGCGACAAGGATGCAGGACGCATGTATTTTTCATTCACTGACACCTTCATCGTCACAGACATGGAGGGCAAGGTGCTTGGCTCTGTCAACCGTATCCAGGGCCATCTCGGCGCGATGACCTTCGACAGCGAATCGAGGAAGGTCTATGCCTCGCTTGAATGCAAGGATGACGTGATCGGTAAGGGACTTTCTGATTTTGCGAAGGGAAGGTCGATGTTCTATATCGCGATAATCGATGTCGACAAGGTAAAACATGTCGGCATGGATTCAGAGAACAATGAGGCTTTCAAAATCGTATGCGTCAAGGATGCGACCAAGGACTATCATGCCAAGGTCAAGGGCCAGGATGTGACTGAACTTGAGCACAGGTACGGTTGCTCCGGAATCGACGGGGTTGCTATAGCTCCCAAGATCGGTAAGAAGAAGGGTAGGAACTATCTCTATGTGGCTTACGGAATCTACAAGGATGAGAACCGCCAGGATAATGACTGCCAGGTACTGCTTCGTTATAAGATGAAGAAACTGGACAAGTACGCAGGTACGGTCAAGTTCGGGGAGTTTTATTCAAAAGGTCCTTCCAGACCTCTCGACAAGTATTTCGTGTTCACAGGCAACACCAACTGGGGAGTCCAGAACATGGCCTATGATCCTTCTTTGAAGAAGATGTTCATGTTTGTGTACAAGGGCTCTAAGCAGGTCTTCCCCAATTATGATACTTTCATTTTCGACATCGCTTCCAAACCTGTGAAGAGGCATGTTGACGGGGTATCCTATGACAAGAAGAAGCATCCCATGATAGGTTCTCCTGAGAATCCTGTGGGCGGAGTACGTTTCAAGTACGGATCTACAGGCGTCTCCCCGCTTGGCGAAGGACTGTTCTTTATTTCTGAAAATGGACGCAACCCAGAAACGGGTCTTCAGAACTGCAGAGCCCGGCTTTACAAGTGGGACGGGATGACTTTTACTCCGGTTTCGGATTAATCTACGTGCATAACACTTAGATCGACTTCTCCCGGCACGCCCTTTACGAGGGCCCTGTCGGTGAACTGCCACCAGGTCCAGCCTTCAAAGGCTGGACTGTCTTTTTCGTAGTGGGCTACCCAGACAGGATAGTTTGCAATGATGTCTTTGTCTAGATAATCCTTTATGAACGAAGAGCTTGCATAGACGATCGGTTTCTTTCCGTAGCGTTTTTCCACTGCTTTAAGCCACTGTTTGGCGCGGGAGTTCAGCAATTCCTTTGAACAACCAAGGTGGATTGTCTCTATGTCCAGTACCGGAGGAAGATCTTTGAAACGCAGTTCTCCGACAGTATTCATGAAGTTGCGGGCCTGGATCTCTCCGTCTTTCGAACTGCGGAAGAAATGGTAGGCTCCACGGCGGAGGTCCGTCCTGCCTGCTGCCTTCCAGTTTTCCTTGAAATCCTTGTCTTTGAAAGAGGCTCCCTCCGTGGCTTTGATGAATACGAAACTGACAGGCTTGATCTCATTGGCAATGTAGGGATCCCTTACCGTCCTTCTCTTGGAGTCCGTCATGACGAAGAGGGAGTCCCACACTATCTTGCCTTCATTGTTGTGGGAGATGTCTATCCCATACCTCCAGGTACCTGGCGGCACCTTTGCCCCTCTTTCGGCATCATTCTTCCAGTCCCATCTGTGGAAGGCCAGGAACAAGGCCAGGAGGATGAATGCTGCAGCTCCCACGGCAGCCCATGGGGATACCTTGATTTTCTTCTTCCTTTTCTTTCTTCCGGCGGCCGTCATATTCTTTTTCAAAAGCCTGCAAAAGTAGTTATTTTTTACTACATTTGCGTTTGTCCACTATAGTGAAATATTGATCGATATGGAATTGAAAGGAACCAAGACTGAGCAGAATCTTCAGACTGCTTTCGCCGGTGAGAGCCAGGCTCACACCAAGTATCTTTATTATGCCTCCAGGGCCAAGAAGGACGGTTACGTCCAGATCAGCAAGCTCTTCGAGGAGACGGCCAAGAATGAAAAGGAACACGCCAAGATCTGGTTCAAGCTTCTTCATGGCGGTTCTGTACCTGCAACCGAGATCAATCTTGCAGATGCTGCTGATGGCGAGAACTACGAGTGGACTGACATGTATGCCGGTTTCGCCGTAACCGCCAGGGAAGAAGGGTTCCCCCAGATCGCAGATCTCTTCGAAGGCGTCGCCGCCATCGAGAAGGCCCATGAGGAACGCTACAGGAAACTTCTTGGCAAGGTCAAGGAAGCTGTTGTCTTCACACGCGACGAGGATGCCATCTGGGAATGCTCCAATTGCGGTCACATAGTCATAGGAAAGAAGGCTCCTGAGGTCTGCCCCGTCTGCAACCATCCCCAGAGCTATTTCCAGGTAAAGGCTGAGAATTATTAATTTTAATATTCAATTATTATGAAAAAGAACTTATTGATTGCCGCAATCGCGGTAATGCTGATCCCCACAGCATCTTTTGCACAGCAGCCCAGGCCCCAGGCTCCCCAGCCGGAGTATAAGTTCACTGTGGTAAAAGAGAACCCTATCACCTCCGTAAAGAACCAGAACAGTTCCGGTACTTGCTGGTGTTTCTCAACCATCTCATTCCTCGAATCCGAGGTCATCAGGATCAAGGGCATAAAGGATGCCGCACAGTATCCTGATCTCTCCGAGATGTTCGTCGTCGGCCAGTCCTACAAGGACAGGGCAGAGAAGTATGTCCGTCTGAACGGTAACCTTACTTTCGGCGCCGGTTCCGAGGCTGATGATGTTCTCGATGTCATCAGGGATTATGGTATCGTTCCCCAGGCTGCAATGCCCGGAAAGCAGGCTCTCCCCGTACACGGTGAGATCGACGCCGTCACCAAGGCCTATGTCGAGGCTATTGCCAAGAAGCCCAACAGGGGCGCTCTCTCAGAGAACTGGAAGGCCGGTTTCGACGCTATCGTCGACAACTTCCTCGGTGTTCCTCCGACTTCTTTCGAAGTCAACGGCAAGACCTTTACTCCTGCATCTTACAGGGATGAACTCGGCATCGTTCCCGATGACTATGTGACCATCACTTCCTTCACACATCATCCGTTCTACACCAAGTTCGCCATCGAGGTTTGCGACAACTGGAGGTGGGATACCGCCTACAACGTTCCTATCGACGAGTTCATGCAGATCCTCAAGACCGCTGTCGAGAATGGTTACACCGCAGCATGGGGCTCTGATGTAAGTGAGGCCGGCTTCGGCAGGACCGGTGTCGCCCGTCTTATCGATGCAGCTGCAGCTATCCCTCAGACCGATCAGCAGCGTCTTACCGGCAACGGACCCGCTACTGCCCAGAGGGCTCCCGTCGCCATTCCCAAGGAGATCGTTCCCACTCAGGAATATCGCCAGAAGGGCTTCGACGAGCAGACTACCACCGATGACCATGGCATGCACATCTTCGGTATCGCCAAGGATCAGGAGGGAACCCTTTACTACATGGTGAAGAACTCCTGGGGTGAGAGCGGCAACTACAAGGGTATCTACTATTGCTCAGAGAACTTTGTCGCCGGCAAGTCCATCGACATCGTCGTCCACAAGGACGCCCTCTCCAAGGACATGAAGAAGAAGCTTGGCATCAAGTAAATGAACATCAGGAAGCACATTCCAGACTCTATCACCTCCATGAATCTCCTTTGCGGGGTCATGGGGGTGATTCTTACTATGGAAGGACGGCCTGACCTGGGTTTCGTCCTGATGATCTGCGGGGCTGTCTTCGATTTTTTCGACGGATTGGCAGCAAGGCTGCTGAAAGCATCTTCCGGAATTGGCAAGGAACTGGATTCTCTTGCTGACATGGTCAGCTTCGGCGTCCTTCCGTCCCTCATGCTTTTCAAACTTGGCAATCCGTCTTTGGGAGTGCTGCGGTACATCCCTCTTCTGATAGCCGTTTTCTCTGCATTGAGGCTTGCCAAGTTCAACCTTGATGAGAGGCAGCATCAGGGTTTCATCGGACTCCCGACTCCTGCTTCCGCAATGATCTGCGGTTCACTGGCATATTATGTCCATTCAGCACCGGAAAGCCTTCTCGCCTCCTGGTGCCAGGGGCCTGTAATTATTCCAGTTCTGGCCGTGGTGCTCAGCGCACTTCTTGTCTGCGAGATTCCTATGTTCTCCATGAAATTCGGGGGTGGGAATAAAGCATCCAAGATGGATGTGACCAAGCGGATTTCATTTGTCGCAATCTGCGCTATTTCCTTGGTGGCCGTGCTCGTCACCAAGTCCTCCTGGGCACTCGCAGTGCTTGCTGCATTCGTGGGCTATATTATCATCAATCTGGTCTTCGCCCTGATTCCAAGCAGGACCTGATCGTTTTCCATTGTCATCCTGAACGAAGTGAAGGATCTGCAAGAAGTGAAGGATCTGTCTACCCGCCAAAAAGTTATCCTCTATGTCCATGGCATGGGCGGTGGAGGTGACAGTCGTATCCCTTCCATCCTGAAAGACATCCTTGGTCCGGATTTCGAGGTCGTGATAAGGACCTACAGCTTCAATCCGGAGACGGCAAGGGAACAGATAGGATCATGGGTCCGTGAAAAGTCTCCAGATCTTGTGATAGGGGAAAGTCTCGGAGCTACCCATGCCATTGCAGTGAAAGGCATTCCGCACCTTTTCGTGTCACCGTCCCTTAATGCCCCCATTTTCTTCCGTATCTTGGCTGCATTGGCTTTGATCCCCGGTGTGACGAGTTTCTTCGACTGGTATTACAAACCCAAGGAAGGTGACCGCCAGTGTCTACATTTCAGCAGGGAAAACCTTCTCGAATGGAAGAGGGTCCGTCAAGAAGCGCTTAAGAATACTCCCAGAGGCGGGAGCGGGGATTATTTCCATGCTTTTTTCGGAACCAGGGACAAGTTCCGCAGGAGCGGAGTCGTGCTCATACGTACATGGAAGAAGTATTTCGGAGAGGGAAGCTGGACCATGTACGAGGGTTCTCACTTTATGGAAGAGGAATACATACGCAGCCTGCTGGTCCCCGCCATTCTTTCTTTGTTGAAATGATTTTACTACCTTTGCGTTGTCAATAAATCAATTGTAGTGAAAAGGTATCTGCCCATATTCATTGTCATCGTCTTTCTGGCTTTGTCCTGCAACCGGAAGGTCGTGAATTCTTATGACAGCATACGTTTTGTGGACGACCTGCTCAATGATTCCCTCCCTGCCATGCAGAAACTTGCTTCTGCGGCGGGGAAGTCTGACGGCTCAATATTCCTTGTAGGCGAGCCGCTCGAGTGCCTTTCGCTGAGTGAGGAAATGATGGTCTTCGACGGATTCGACAATGTCGATGCCAGGCAGGTAAAGGACGGACTTCCGGATTTTGCCGGAGAGACAATAGTATCCCTGCTGGATTTTGCAAATGCCCCTTATGATTCTCTCTATCCTGGAGAGGCAGGTAAACTGGCTTTGCGAGAGGTGGCGGTCCGGGACGCTCTTGCTGCAATCGATTCCTCTATACGCTGCAAAGTCATCATCTTGTGCTCGTCTGAACTGGCTGAGAATGGTGGGGACGACATCAGCAATTTCTTTGAGCAGATCGGTTGCGATGTCCCGGTGATTTATTCTACCGATTCCGCTTTCTCATATTCAGAGACCTGCTTCAGGATCATGAGGGAGAAGAATCTTTTCACTCACAAGATAGCCTATCCAGTCGCAGATCTGCTGATGACGGTCAAGAGTGCATCTACTAAGCCTTTTGAGACCGTCAGTTTCGAAGACCGCCTTGTTCCGAGTTCTTTTGCTGACACGGTAGGGGTCTTCGCTCCGAACACTTTCGTCTCCTATGTACAAAATAAGCATAAGCCCTGAAGAAATAGAGAAACTCGAACCTGCCTCCTTCCCGGGTAAGATAAAGGTCATAGACAGCCTGGGGCTGGAGTACCTTAAGGCAGTCAGGTATCTGAAAAAACAGAAGATAGTTGGTTTCGACACCGAGTCGAGGCCGAGTTTCTCGCCTGGGCAGCCACATTACGGAGTCTCTCTACTCCAACTTTCCGGGGCTGAAAGGGCTTTCCTTTTCAGGATCAAGTTGATAGGCGACATTCCAAGGGCCCTCAGGTCTGTACTTTCCGACGAAAGGATCCTCAAGGTCGGGGCCGCTGTCAATGACGATGTACGAGGACTTGAGAAGCATCACAACTTCGTTCCTAAGGGTTTCGTAGATCTCCAGAAGATTGTCTGGGAATATGGGATCAAGGACAAGGCTGTAAAGAAAATGGCCGCCATCATCATGGGGATCCGTATCTCCAAGACCCAGCAGTTGTCCAATTGGGAGGCCGAGACTTTGTCAGAGGCACAGCAGGCCTATGCTGCGACCGACGCCTGGGTTTGCAGGCAGATGTACATCAAACTTCTTTCTTCGGAGAAGAATCCGCTTACGCCGGAACAGATGCTCCCCAATCCACCTAAAAACGCCGAGAAGAATGACAAAGATCATATTAAAGAAGGGTAGGGAAGAGTCCCTGCGTCGTTTCCATCCGTGGGTTTTTTCCGGAGCTATCGCCCAGATAGTCGGGGAACCTGCAGAAGGTGACATTGTGGGAGTTTTCGCCCATGACGGTTCTTTCCTGGCATACGGCCATTACCAGATAGGATCTATAGCTGTCAGGGTACTGAGTTTCTCAGGTGAGGATGTACTCGGACCGGATTTCTGGACGGTCATGCTCTCGAAGGCGCTGAAGATGAGGCAGGCCGCCGGCCTGACTTCAGATTCTTCCACTAACTGTTTCCGCCTCGTCCATGGTGAGGGGGATGGCCTTCCTGGACTGATAATCGATTGGTATGATGGCGTCTGTGTCATGCAGGCTCATTCCGTCGGTATGTTCCGTGCGAAGACTGCAATCTGCGAGGCTTTGAAATCTGTTTTCGGTGACAGTCTCAAAGCTGTCTATGACAAGAGTTCCGGGACTGCTCCTTTCAAGGCTGGCCTGGATCTCGTGGATGGCTACATCTATAAGGCAGATGGCTTCTCCGATGACGAGCAGGTGGTCCTGGAGAACGGCAACAAGTTCCTGGTCAACTGGAATGAAGGCCAGAAGACCGGCTTCTTCCTGGACCAAAGGGAGAACCGGAATCTTGTAGGGAGGTACTCTAAGGGGAGAAATGTCCTGAACCTTTTCTGCTACACGGGTGGCTTTTCCATCTATGCCCTTAATAACGGGGCAGTGCATGTAGATTCTGTAGACAGTTCGAAAAAGGCTGTGGAGATGGTCTCCAGGAATATGGCTTTGAATGGCTTTGATGCCGGACTCCATGAGGACATCTGTGCTGATGCCATGGATTTCCTCAGGGACGTACCAGAGGATAAATACGACCTTATGATTGTCGATCCTCCGGCATTCGCTAAGCACCGTGGAGCGCTTGGCAATGCTTTGAGGGCTTACCAGAGGCTCAACGCGGCCGCAATCTCAAAGGTCGCCCCAGGCGGCTTGGTGTTCACTTTCAGTTGTTCGCAGGTAGTTGACAAGGAAGCCTTTGCGCTGGCTGTATTCTCGGCTGCAGCCCAGACCGGTCGCTCCGTCAGAATCCTCGATCGGCTCAACCAGCCCGCAGACCATGCCGTCAACATCTACCATCCCGAAGGTGAGTACCTCAAGGGCTTGTTGCTCTACGTGGAATAAATGATTTTTTGAATATCAAATAATATTCGTATATTTGCAATCCACATCTGGTGCTTTGGCCGAGCGGTTAGGCACAGGTCTGCAAAACCTGGGACAGCGGTTCGATTCCGCTAGGCACCTCAAAGAGAGAGACATGACTGAATATCGTGTCTCTCTCTTTTTGTGCACCTCAGATTCCTTGGGCTCGCACATTAAGGTTATTTGCCAACCATGGCCCAGGTCGTGTAACCGGCGCCGGGGATGCGGTTGCCGACGGCGTAGTAGGGGATTGCAGTGAATACGTCTTCCCCATCCTTCACTCCGACTACAGTGTTGATGCCTCCGAGCAGGTCTTCCCTCCAGCGTGACTCCAACGTAACTTCCTGACTGATACTGCCGTCGAAACCGTCGTTGTCTACGGACTCTATGCAGTACACGATCGGGCCGCAGGCGATTGCGGTCTTCCCTACAAGTTGTTTTACGTCCTCGTGGGCTCTTACGAAGCGGGGTTCCATGGGGATGTTCAGCAGGATTTCGTCACCGTCGTGCCATTTGCGGTTGATGACGGCATAACCGTCTTCAATTTCCATAGGGACTTTCTCGCCGCAGACCTCAATTTCAGGCTTCCCGTTGACGATGCTTGTGTAGAGATCAAAGGGATTCTCCTTCCCGGCAGCCCAGCCAGGTATGCGGACCTTCACGTCGAAGTGTCCTGCCTTTTCAGGATGAAGGACGATCCTCACTTTACCATCCCACGGATAACCTGTCTCCTGGGAGACGGACACGGCCTTGCCACCGACATGAAGGGAAGCATGACTGGAAGTGAACAGATTGACGAACAAGGAATTGTCGTTGGCGGCGAATATGTAGCCCGGCATCGCTCCCATGTATTTCAGGAACATCGGAGGGCAGCAGGGGCAGCCGTGCCAGGCCCATCTCGCATGGTGCTCTGCATTCAGGGGATTCTGGTAGGTATAGTTATCCCCGGAAAATGATATTCCTGTAAGGACATTATTGTAGAGAGCTCTTTCATATTCATCCATGTAGAATGCCTTGGCGGTGAGTTCGTTCATCCTCTGGCTGAAGAATCCGGCTCCTACTGCCGCACAGGTCTCAAGATAGGCGTCGGTAGGAAGATATTTGTCCGGGCCGAACTTTTCATCGAAGTGGACTGCTCCGACGCCTCCGGTTATGAACCATTTCTGGCCTGCCATGTTGTTCCAAAGGCGTTCTGCCGATTCGATGTAACGTGGATCATGGTTCTCGATCGCTGCTGCGGCGAGTCCAGTCATGAGAAGCGTTGCCCTGACAGCATGGCCTTCAATTGTCTGCTGTTCGAAGATAGGGATCGAATCCTGAGCATAGGTCATCTCCGATGGCCTTCCCTGAGGCTCTTCTCCGCCATAGTGTCCTCTTTGTTCGATCCAGAACTCCGCCAGTTCCTTGTAGTGGGCGGCTTCCACAGGTACGTCCAGCCTGGAAGCCAAGCCTGGTTCATCGGTGTACAACCTGTAAAGCTTGATGAGGGCCTCTTCCGGCTGGGCATGCCCCGGCACCACGTTCCATTTGGGTGCGGGCCCCATGACTTCGTACATGTAATTGGCAAGCTTTGTGGCTGCCTCGAGAAGGTTCGTCTTGCCGGTGGCACGGTAGAAATGGATTCCGGCTTCGACAAGACATCCGGAATTATACACGTCATGCTGCCAGCGGAGCTGGCCTCCGTTCTTTCCCCACCGCTTGTCATTGCAGTTCAGCTGGGTGTAGGTGTTGATATAGCCTGTAGGTTCGTTATCCTGGGCCGCAATGATGTGGGTGATCACCGTGTCGAGCCTCTTCTCGAGCCTGTCGTCGGGATAGATGATCAGGAGGTCCGAGATTCCCCTGATGGACTCATAAGTGAGCCCGTCGTACCAAGGCGGACCAGCATGGAATCCGATGTCACGCTTTCCTGCGGCGACCGAATCGAAATTGGCAAAGATGCCGTCCCTCTCGAACTTGTCCAGGACGTCATTTGCAGTTATTGTTGCCCATTGGCTCATTTTAGGGCCCCAGAAACCTCCGTCAAGGCTGACGCCTTTTAGGGAAGGTACGCCGAGCGCTCCGTGCGGGGAATCTCCTCCTGAGCAGGAAGACAGGAATATGGCGACCAATACTGTAGCCAGAAAGGATTTGTTCATGATTCTCGGTTTGTGGTTATGGTGGTTAATACAAATATACGAAATTGAGCTGTTTTTTGATTATATTTGACAATAATTGCAAATCAACTAAAATGAAGAGGTTATTCCTAGTTTTGGCGGCAGCCGCTGTCTCGCTGACCGCATTCTCACAGAAGAAAACAGCAATGGAGCCTTGGCAGGATCCCAATGTGTTCGAAGAGAACAGGATGCCGATGAGGGCTACTTTTGTCACTGACCAGCAGAAGACCCTGTCCTTGAACGGAATATGGAAGTTCAACTGGAACAGCACGATCGAAGGCCGTACAAAAGGCTTTGAAGTTCCCGGCTATGACGATTCGTCATGGGGGACGATGCCTGTCCCTGGGATGTGGGAACTCAATGGCTATGGTGATCCGCTCTATGTCAATATCGGTTATGCCTGGCGTGGTCATTACGAGAATAACCCTCCTTATCCGGCCACGGAGCACAACTATGTCGGACAGTACCGCAGGACTTTCAATGTCGACAGCGATTGGATCGGCAAGCAGATCTGCCTATTCATAGGTTCAGCTACGTCCAACGTACGCGTCTGGGTCAATGGCAAGATGGTCGGCTACAGCGAGGACAGCAAGCTGGAGGCCAGGTTTGACATCACCAGATTTGTCAAACCCGGGGAGAACCTGATTGCACTTGAAATCTTCCGCTGGTGCGACGGCAGCTACCTGGAGGACCAGGATTTCTGGCGCTTTACGGGAATAGGACGTGATGTCTTCGTCTACACCAGGGAAAAAGAAAGGCTTGAGGATGTCAACATCACGGCCGGCATGGACGGACGCTTCACCATCAAAGCTGATGTTACTTCAGGAATAAGCAAGGTGGCATATGAGATCCTTGACAAAGCGGGCAGGAAGGTCGCTTCCGGAGAGGCTGCACCATCCAAGAAGGTTGTTTCATGCTCAGGTACCGTTGCCAATCCCTCGCTTTGGAGTGCCGAGATTCCTAATCTGTACACTCTCAAAGTCACTGCTTCCGGTAAGAGGGGTGTTGTCGAGAGCACTTCTCTCGATTTCGGTTTCAGGACGGTGGAGATCAAGAATTCCCAGCTCCTTGTGAACGGATGCCCTATCCTCATCAAGGGTGCCGACAGGCATGAGCTCAATGCTGACAAGGGTTATGTCTTGTCGGTTGAGGACATGATCAAGGATATCCGCATTATGAAAGAGCTCAATATCAATGCGGTGCGTACCAGCCACTACCCCAATGACCCCATGTGGTACTCCCTCTGCGACAAGTACGGAATCTACGTCGTGGACGAGGGTAACATCGAATCCCATGGTATGGGCTATGGAGACAAGACCCTTGCCAAAAGGGAGGACTTCAAGGCAGCACATCTTATAAGGGATAAAAGGATGGTTCTCCGTGACTTCAACCATCCTAGCGTAATCATCTGGAGCCTTGGTAACGAGGCAGGCAATGGTGACAACTTCATCGCTTCTTACGATTGGATAAAGGTCTACGATCCTTCAAGGCCGGTCCAGTACGAGAGGGCTATGGACGACAGGAACACAGACATCATGTGTCCCATGTACGCAACTCCCGATTGGTGCGTCAATTATCTGACGAACAATCCATCGAGGCCTCTGATCCAGTGCGAATATGCCCATGCAATGGGTAATTCGATGGGTAATTTCAAGGAATATTGGGACCTCATCAGGAAGTATCCCAATTACCAGGGCGGTTTCATCTGGGACTTTGTCGACCAGGCTGTGCGCTGGCCTTCCAAGGGAGGTACTGACCATATCTTCGCTTTCGGAGGCGATTTCAATGAATACGATGCTTCGGATGGCTCTTTCAACTGCAATGGAGTCATAGCTGCCGACAGGAGCTTGCATCCGCATGCTTACGAAGTACGTTACCAGCAGCGTAACATCCTCACTACGGCAGTTGATGCCAAGAGGGGCAGGGTCAGCATATTCAATGAGAACTTCTTCAAGGATCTTTCGCAGTACAGGCTCCTTTGGACAGCCGTAGTGGAAGGTCAAGCTGTTGCTACCGGAACGGTTGAGACTCTCAATGCAGCACCTCAGAAGTCGGTTGTGGTCGACCTCCCGATACCTGCTATCGACGCTCCCGGAAAGGATATATTCATCAATGTTTCTTACGTTCTGAAGACTCCGGACGGCCTGCTCCCTGCCGGTCATGAGGTAGCCTACGACCAGATAGTTGTCCAGGAAGGCTCACTTGAGCCGTATACCCCTTGCCCTGTTTCATGCAGTGAGGCCAAGGTCTCCCATGTCGAGACAGCATCCGCTCATGTGTTCGCGGGCTCTTATGCATTTGCCGGAATAAACGCGCAGCGTATCTATGACTGGAAGGTGTCCTTCGACAAGTCGACGGGCTTCCTCACTTCTTTCATCGCCGGAGGTGATGAGATGATGTCCGAGCCTCTCATGCCTGAATTCGCCAGGGCACTGGTGGAGAACGACATGGGTGCAAAGATGCATCGGACCATGGCGGTCTGGAGGTATCCGGAGTTCAAACTCAAGTCAATGGAAGCGAAGGAGGAGAGCAACGGATGGCTTGTTGTTGCTGAATATGCTCCCATCGCCGATGGTGCGGCCATTGTAACTTTGAATTATCTGATCCATCCTGACGGTACCCTTGAATGCCGGGAAATCATGAAGGATGCCGGTGGATTGGATAAGGCCCCGGATCTCTTCCGTTTCGGAATGAAGTTCGCCATGCCTGGGCAATATTCAGTAGTGGATTTCTACGGCAAGGGCCCTTGGGAGAATTATTCAGACCGTAATTCTTCGGCGATGGTTGGACATTATGTCCAGACCGTGAACGAGCAGTACCATTACGGCTATGTACGCACACAGGAGTCCGGCACTCACACAGGACTGAAGTACCTGCGTTTGCTCGATGCGGCAGGCAACGGTCTGGAGATTACCTCTGACGGACGTTTCTCTGCCTCTGCCCTTCCTTTCCCGATGAATGTCCTGGATTGCATGGAGAACGGGACCCCCTCAAGGGAGAACAAGTCAAATACACAGGTCGGTGAGCCTCGCCATTCGCTTTCCTTGAAAGCTGCCGCCCATGAGAACGACAGGGCTGCTGGGCAGACTTATGTCAACTTCGACCTGGTGCAGGCAGGTGTCGGTGGAATCAATTCCTGGGGCAGGCTTCCTCTCGAACAGTATAGGGTGAAGGCCGGCGAAAGATATTTTTACTATATTATTCGACCTATTAGCAATTAATTAATTTATTTTGATTATATTTGCGAATGATAGAGTACGTTCCGCCGGGCAAATATAGCGGAATGTATTGATATTGAAGTTATTAATTATATTATAATTTCTGTAGTAATGAAAAAAGTATTCAGTATCGTAGCAATCGCCCTGATGGCTATGTCAGTTGCGTTTGCTCAGGAAAACAACAACCGTGACGAGAACGGAAACATCGTCAGAGGACCTTACCTCACCAACGAATTTGGTGACAACTGGTTCATCAGCCTTGGTGCTGGTGCCAACACCCTCTTCTCAACTCCTGATGTCAAGTGGGGATTCGGCGGTCTCGCAGTCGAAGCAAACCTCGGCAAGTGGTTCACTCCTAGCGTTGGTGCCAGGATCGGCTATAGGGGTATCGACAACTCCTTCAAGGTAAAGTCAGGTTATACCACCATGATCGACAATGGTACAGGTGACTGGGATGCAATGCACTATGCACATGCAGATCTCCTTTGGAACATCTCCAACGCTCTCAGCGGCTACAAGGAGACCCGTTTCTGGGATGTCATTCCTTATGCTACCGCTGGCTGGCTTGGTTTCAAGAGCCCTTACTACAAGGTTCTCAACGGTGACGACCGTGAGGTCGAGGACGAGTGGACCGTCGGTGCTGGTATCCTGAACAAGTTCCGTCTCAGTGACAGGGTTGGTCTCTATGTTGACCTCAGCATTCTCAGTACCCGTCATGAGGTTCTCGCAATCAGCCCTAGGGCTACTGTGAACCACATCTTCGCTTTCGTCCCTGCTGCTACCGCCGGTATCTATTTCAACCTTGGCCGTACCAACTGGGATCGTTACAGCTCAGTTGCTCCGAAGCCGGTCGTGCTTCCTTTCACCGAGGCTGACTACAAGGCTCTCCAGTCCAAGGTCAACTCCCTCGAGGCTGACAAGAAGGGTCTCATGGATGAGCTTGAGGCTGCCAAGAACTTCAAACCCGAACCGGTCGTCATCAAGACTGAGGGCAAGAAGCAGGTCGTTCTCTTCTTCGACCTTGCAAAGGACACTCTCAATGCAAATGAGATGGCTCACCTCAAGGCTTTCGCTTCCAAGCTGAAGCCCGACACCAAGCTCACCGTCACTGGTTCTGCTGACTCCGGTACCGGTAACGAGACCATCAACACCAGGCTTGCTACCAACCGTGCCAACCTCGTTGTTGACGTCCTCACCAAGCAGTTCGGAATTCCTAGGGAGAACATCACTGTTGAGCACATGTTCGACCTCTTCGGTAACAATCCTCAGAGCCGCGCCGCTCTCGTCGAGTAATCCGAAACGACATACATCATCAAAAGGTGACCCTCCCGGTCACCTTTTTTTGACATCCTACGGATAAATGAATATATCCCCGGAGGACTCCGTTCCGCTTCGCTCCACTCCGGACCCTCCCACTGTATCCTTCGTCCTGCTGGCGCAGGACTCGTCTCCAGCGGGCCCCTCCCGCTTCCCGTGAGCGCGGGAGCTCACGCCTCCGGGGATATATTCATTCATCCGAACGATGCCGGGCGGTATGGGGACTCGCTCCTGAAAGGCCTGTCCACCCCCGGACAGGGGCAGGGGGAGGGGCCCATTGGCAGCAAGTTATCGCGGAGCGATGACGCAGATGACAATGGGAGGGGCCGGAGCGAACGCAGTGAGCGAAGTCCTTCAGGAGTGAGTACCCCATACCGCATGAATGCAGTCTGATATACTGCAAAATAGAATAAGGCAGCCGGGTGGGCTGCCTTGGATGGTTATAGGTGAAATGTGTATAGCTGATTAGTAGCGGTTGAGAGGACGGCCGGCGGTCATGTTGTGGACCTTGTGCCTTACGTTCTCGAGCACTGCCTCGTACTCATCCTTACCCTCTTCTGTCACCCCATTGACCACATCAGCATACTTTGCGACAGCAGTAAGGACGGTGTCAATCAGATCTACGATGTCAACCATGTCCTTCTCGACAAAACCACGTGAAGTGATGGCAGGTGTACCGATCCTCACGCCGGAAGTCTTGAAAGGAGTGCGGCTGTCGAACGGAACCATGTTCTTGTTGAGGGTGATCTCCGCCTTTTCCAGCTCCTTTTCAGCCATCCTGCCGGTTACATCCGGGAATTTGGTGCGGAGGTCGATCAGCATGAGGTGGTTGTCAGTGCCTCCGGAAACAACTTTGTAGCCCCTGCTGATGAATTCCTCTGCCATCTTCTTGGCATTTGACATGACCTGCTTCTGGTACTCTACATATTCAGGCTGCATGGCCTCGTAGAAAGCGACAGCCTTGGCGGCTATGACATGCTCGAGAGGACCGCCCTGGACACCGGGGAATACGCTTGAATTGAGGATGGCGCTCATCTTCTTGATCTCGCCCTTGGGAGTCTTGATCCCCCAGGGATTGTCGAAGTCCTTGCCCATGAGGATGATTCCACCACGAGGACCGCGGAGGGTCTTGTGGGTCGTCGAAGTGACTATGTGAGCATATTTTACAGGGTTCTTGAGGAGTCCTGCTGCGATCAGGCCGGCCGTGTGGGCCATGTCGATCCAGAGAATCGCACCGACCTTATCGGCTATTGCCCTCATCCTTTCATAATCCCATTCACGTGAATAGGCTGAAGCGCCTCCGATGATAAGCTTTGGCTTGCATTCAAGGGCGATCTCCTCCATCTTGTCATAGTCTACCATTCCGGTCTCTTCGTTGAGTCCGTAAGGTACGGCGTGATAGAGGATACCGGATGCATTGACAGGTGAACCATGGGTGAGGTGGCCTCCCTGGGAGAGGTCCAGGCCCATGAAGGTATCACCGGGCTTCAGGCAGGCCATTGTGACGGCCATGTTTGCCTGGGCGCCTGAATGAGGCTGAACATTGGCATATTCAGCATCATATATCTTGCAGAGACGGTCGATGGCAATTTGCTCGATCTGGTCAACTACCTGGCATCCGCCATAGTAACGCTTGCCGGGATAACCTTCCGCATACTTGTTGGTGCAGATGGATCCCATCGCTTCGAGGACGTAGTCGCTTACGTAGTTTTCAGATGCAATCAGTTCAAGTCCGGAAGATTGCCTTTCCTTCTCGTTTCTTATCAGATCGAAAATCTGAAGATCTTGTTTCATATTAAAATGCAGTTAGATAAAACTCGTTGGTCTTGTCCAGCAAAGATACGATTAAAAAACCATTTTTACTATATTTGTATTATAGTATTGGCAAGTCTTGTTAAGTACCAGATAATACAATGTTTTTTAAGAAGTTACTATATCTTACAGCACTCTCAATCTTATTTGTCGCCTGTGGGGAAAAAGGTTATACCATAAAGGGTGACATAATCGATCTCGATGAAGGAACTATCAGCCTCCTGGATGTCTACGGACACACCATTTCTTCAACCGAAGTGGTGGACGGGAAGTTTACCTTCGAGGGCAAGGTCGATGTGCCCTGTCTTGCTTATATCAATAATGCTCTCGGTGTGGTTTACCCCGTTGACATCCCCGTCCTTCTTGAGAACACAGTCATTAACGTGAATGGAGACGCCAGGATAGGGCATATAGACATCACAGGAACGAAGGCCAACGAAGACATGGTCGAATTCAAGGTCCGGAAGGATGCACTATCCCCCAATGACAATGAAGGCTACCTGTCCCTGGTCGAGGAAATGTTCGAAAGGAACAGTGACAATGTCTTGGGAGCCCTACTGATATCCAACCTTTATAACCTGGTCAGCGACAAGGAACTCCTTCAGTACTGCGACAGATTGTCACCCGAATTCCATGACGATCCCATGGTCCTCCATTACAAGAATGTCTGCCAGGCCAGGGTGGACACTGAACCTGGGAAACAGTTCGTGGATATGGAGATGCATGGGGCTGACAGCGTGGCCGTCAAGCTTTCGGACGTAGTGGCTTCCCATAAAGCTACGGTCCTTCTTTTCTGGGCTACCTGGGCGCGCGAAGCTGATGAGGTTGTCCCCGAACTGGTAGAAGGCTGCCGTCCGTTCAAGGATAAGGGCCTAGCCTTGTACACGGTGTCCCTGGACAGCGACATGGACCGGCTAGAACACAAGAGTGATGAGTACGGTCTTTTCGGAAACTGTTTTGGTGAGGGGACTGAAAAAGGAGACAAGGCGGCCGGCCTTTACGGTTTCGAGGGTCTTCCCAGGATGGTCCTGATAGGCCGGGACGGAACTATCCTGGCGAGAGGACGCTCGTACCAGGATATATCGGAAGAGCTCTTGAAGTTGTTTAGACAGTAATCTTTCAGATGAAAAAGAAATACCTTGCAATACTTGTCTATGCCGCGATGGCAGCTGTGCTGTTCCTCAAACTGGGAGTTGTGAGGAAGTTGTTCGAGCTATCGTTGTGGCCGGACATGACATTCTACACCAATTTGGGTTTGCAGCCAGGTGTCCTGCTCCCGATCTTAGGCAGTATACTTACCCAGGTCTCCGGACTGCCTGTCCTGGGAGTTTTGCTTGTACTCCTGAGTCTTGCCTGCCTGACATCCTTGGTAAAGAAGCTTTGCGGTGACAGGATGGTTTCATTTATCCCTGCTGTCGCAGCATTCCTGTTCATTGCCGGGTTCGACTATTCGCTCTACGTTTTCAGGGCACAGGGCCTTCTTTTCTCCCAGACTTTGGGACTTATCTTCGCCACCCTGCCTGTCCTATGGTGGGTTCGCACCGAGAGTGCGTCTTTGAAGTCTGTCATCCCAATCCTGATTGCCGTTGTGGGATACCCTCTGATTGGAGCATATTCATTGGTGTCATTGCTTGCCATCGCCATAAAGGCCTTATGCGGTAAAAAGTGGCTCCCTGCCATCGTGGCTGTCTTCTCAGGTGTTCTTATTCCTCTTTTCTACACGCACCTGGTGTTCACTCACATAGACACTCACTACACCTTCTACGCCGGCTTCCCCTACATGGATTTTGTAGACAATCACCGCCGTTTCATCCCGCTGGCAATAGCGGTCGTGTCTTTGGTTCTGCTTCCGTCCCTGGAGTTCCGAAAGACAGAATCTGCAAAGGTGTCCATGGCCATTGTGGCGGTGCTACTTGTATGTTTGGGTGTGTTTCCTTACTGGAACAGGAATTTCCATCTGGAGATCGCGATGCAGCATAGCATTGAAAAGAACGATTGGGACAGGACCGCCAAGCTGGCGTGGAAGTCTGCTCATCCTTCACGGATCATCGTGATGTACAGGAATATAGCCCTTATGAACAGCGGTGAGCTCTGCGACAGGATGTTCGCCTATCCGAACGAGTCGGTGAACATCGACACTCCGGCCCAGATCTCGCAGACTGAAGTCTGTGCTCCGGTGGTCTTCTTCTACAACGGTCTTATCAATTACAGTACCCGTTGGGCATGGGAAATGTCAATGATGTTCCAGCGCACTCTGGAAAGGTACAAGTACCAGGCGAAGGTTGCTTTGTTCACCCGGCAGGAGAATCCCGAATTGGTTGAGAAGTACCTGAAGATAATTGGCAGGAATATGTATCAGCGCCGGTGGGTCAGGAAATACCGGTCCATGCTTCATGATCCTTCCCTCCTTGAAAGGGACCCTGAGTACCGGATGTTCCGCCAGCTCGACGCCTTCGAGGAACTCAAGTACATGAGCAGTGCCGTAGTGGAGAACACCATCCTGAACCATTACATGCTTCAGGAAGACCCTAAGGGTGTGATGCTCGACGCAAGCCTTGCAGCTGCGATGACCTCCAAGGATATCGACACATTCTGGTATTATTACGACAAGCTTCTTGAAACCGGGCGTAAGATTCCAGTCCATGTTGGGGAAGCTGCCATCCTTTTCGCATATATAGGCCGTAACCAGGCCGAGATTGATGCTGTTGCCAGGGATCTTGGCGGCCCAAATTCACCGACTGTCAGGCGCTTCATCAACTTCAGTTCCCAGGCATCAGCGGGGGACGTAGAGTCTTGCAGGAACAACTACGGCGACACTTACTGGTACTACAGTTATTTTGTCAAATCAATTACAACCGATTGACAATGAGAAACAAGATTATATTCCTATCCCTCTCACTCCTGTTCTTTGCCTGTTCAGTCCCTGAGGGTGCACGTGAGTCTGGTGAGGAAGCAATAATTTTTCCGGACTATAAAGGAGTGGTGATCCCTCCGAACATTTCTCCACTTGATTTCAAGATACTCAATGATGGAGAGCGTTATGTGACGACAATTTCCGGAGAGAAGGCCGGTACCATTACTGTTCGAGGATGTGATGTGAAACTGCCATCCAAGGAGTGGAAGGCCCTTGTCGAGGCCAATAAGGGTTCAGACATTGTCTACACTGTCAATGTCAAGCGGAAGGGGGAGTGGCTGAAACTCGCTCAGTTCAAAGGAACAGTGGTTGAGGATCCTATAGATGATTACATGGTTTACCGCCTTCTTGCTCCGTCCTACGAGTTTTACACGGCTTTCTCTATCAGGCAGAGAAACCTGTCGACCGGAGAGGACAGGGAAGTGTACAACAACAGGATGCACTACAATCCGAAGGAGCAGCAGTGCATGAATTGCCATCAATTCCAGAACTATAGGACGGAGAACTGGCAGATGCATGTGCGTCAAGTCCTGGGTGGAACCCTGATTGTTACCGGGGATGAGTCCAGGAAGGTTAACCTGAAAACTGATTCGACTATGTCTGCCGGTGTCTATCCGGCATGGCATCCTACGGAGAAACTCATCGCTTATTCCGTGAACAGGACCAGGCAGTTCTTCCATGAGAAGAACATCCAGAAGCTGGAGGTCCAGGATCCTTTGTCTGATTTGATCCTTTACGATATCGATAAGAATGAAGTCTCGAAGGTTGCTGCAGATCCTCTCGCATTTGAAACCTTCCCGGCATGGTCTCCGGATGGGAAAACCCTTTACTATTCATCAGCGCGTCAGCCTGAGATAGCTACACTGCCTAGTGACAGCATAGCTATCTGTTTCGACCAGATCCGTTATGATCTGATGCGCAAGAGTTTCGACCCTTCGACAAAGTCATTCGGACCTGAAGAGCTTGTCTATGATGCCAAGTCACAGGATTTGAGTGCCATGGAGGCGAGGATTTCCCCTGACGGGCGTTTCCTGCTCTTTTCACTTGGCGGCTATGGTACCTTCCATATATGGCACAGGGACAGTGACCTATGGGTCATGGACCTTGAATCCGGTGAGTCCAGGTCGCTAACCGAAGCCAACAGCAATGATGCGGACAGCTTTCATAACTGGTCTTCTAACGGTCGCTGGATAGTGTTCACTTCCAGACGCGACGATGGCCTTTTCAGCCGTGTTTATTTCAGTTACTTTGACCGGGAAGGCATTGCCCATAAACCTTTCATGCTTCCTATGAACGATCTTTCAGGGCATAAGGATGAAGTCTATTCCTATAATGTCCCAGAATTCTGTGTTGAGCCGATAAGGCAGTCGGTCAAGGATTTATCCCGCATGATTGAGCAGGACGCAAAGCAGGCCGAGTTCAAATAGTTTCATGAATATAATAAAAGAGGGGCGCCATGACGGCGTCCCTCTTTGTTATCTGAATGAACTTGGATATTAATATCCAGGGTTCTGGGTGAGGTTGCTGTTGAGGCTGAGGACTGTGACGGGAATCGGGAACACTGTGGTGTAACCGGTGGCGTCATAGACCCAGTCTGAAGCGACGATAGCGTGCTTTACGCCCTGATACTTATCTTCGTCAGCCTCGGTGTAGAGACCGCAGCGCACCATGTCGCCACGAGTGCCCATGGTCTCCCAGATCTCCTCGCGGATCTTCTCGTCGAGGATGGACTGGAGGTCGACACCGTTGACATCGGGCATACCGACCCTGTTGCGGACCTGGTTGACCAGCTCTGTAGCGGCTGCCATGTTGCCGAGACGGTACTGTGCCTCAGCGGCGAGGAGGAGCATGTCGGCATAACGGAAGATGACGCGGTCAGCGTTGAAGTAGTTCTGTCCTGAAGTGGTGGGGTCGTACTCGTACTTCTTGATACGAACGCCGGCCCACTTGACGAGGTAGAGACCCCAAGGATCGCTGTAGTCGTCGGTGGAGAAGTCGTTGCGTGCCTCGTAGCCGATGTAGACGCCCTCGGGATACTTGTCCTCGGAGACACCAGCGTTGACGATGACGCCGTTGACTGAGCAAGGTCCGTTGAAGAAGGAGATGTCGAAACGAGGATCCTCGCACTCGAAAGTTGAGTTGGAGAGGTTGTTCTTGTCAAGGTTCTCCTTGTAGTCGAACACCTTGAGGGCATGCACTGTTGCAGCGGTTCCGTTCCATGAGGAGAAACCGATGGTCTTTGCGTGGTTGTAGTGGAGTGAACGAGTGATCTGCGTGTCGGAGGTACGGTGAACGTTGTCATCCATAGGCTCTACGAAGATGTTCTCCTTTGAGGACTCGTTTCCGGTCTTGAAGTTGTCCTTGAAGCTTGCTGCGAGCTCGTAACCCTCAGCCTTGATCTGCTCCTGGCAGTAGATTACAGTCTCCCAAGCGTTCATGGTCTTTCCGTTGACAGTGATCTTCTGTGCGTTACCTGCAGCGGTGACACCGGCCTCGACCTTGGCGATACCGCCTGTGAACTGTCCCTGGTTCCAGTTGTCCTGGCTGAAGACAGCGGCGTTGATGGCGAGACGGGCGAGCATGGCGTAGGCGACTGCCTTGGTCATACGGGCGTAGTACTCGCTGTTGACATCCTGGCTCTTAGCTGAAGGGAGCATGGGGATGATGTCGGTAATCTCGTCGCGAACGAATCCGTAGGCCTCGCTGCGGCTTGCCTGCTTCACGTCGCCGATACCGGCGTCGGGAGAGGTGACGATCGGAATCCTTCCGAAGAAGTCGACCAGCCACATGTAGTAGAAAGCGCGGATACCGCGGACCTCAGCCATGTAGGAATTGACGACGGCCTCGTCGAGGGAACCGAGTCCCTTGATCTCCTCGAGCTTCTTGAGGGAAGCGTTGCAGAGTGCGATGTCAGAATAGGAATTGTTCCACAGGTTGCGGATGTAGTCGGTTGACGGATCCCACCTGTGCAGGAAAGCGTTCTGGTGCTTACCACCGTCGACCCAGTCACCCTGGCGTCCGGGGAGGAAGAGCACGTTGGCGGTGAATTCGGACATGTAGTTGTAGTTGTCGTCACCACCCTTGAAACGGCTATTGAGCTTGTTGTAGAGGCTGGCGACGGTGTTGACGTACACAAGCGTCGAGCTCTTGTAGGCCTCGCCTTCGTCGAATTTGCTCAACGGTGTCTCCTCGAGGGAGCAACCGAACAGCATTGAAGTCATGGCCAGAACAACTGCACTATAGATAAATTTCTTCATGATTGTCTATGATTATGATGTTCCTTAGAATTTAACCGAAAGCATTGCAGTGTAGGTGCGCATGATCGGGAAGACGTTGTTGTCGATACCACCTCCGATAGTTGCATTGTTCAGGATCGGAGTCAGACCGGAGTATCCCGTCAATGTAGCGACATTGTTGCATGAGAGAGCGAACCTCAGGCCCTTGATGTAGTTCAGGCCGAGCTTGCTTGTGGGGAGATTGTAACCGAGAGTGATGTACTCGATATTGACATAGTCACCCTTCTCGAGCCAGTAGGAAGTGTGCTGTGCGTTGTAGACGCCGAGCTCTTCCGCGCTCTTGAGAACATTGTAGGTCGGGAATGCACCGAGGTTGGAGAGCCTCAGGCTGGTGAAGTTGTAGATGTGGTGTCCGAAACCACCGTTGAGCTGGGTGGAAAGATCCCAGTTCTTGTAGCGGAAGGTACCGCCGAAGCTGGCGAACACCTTCGGAGTTGCCTGTCCGAGGAACTCGCGGTCACCTTCGTCGTCGAGGGTGATACCACCGTCACCGTTGACATCCTTTACCTGATAAGTCTTCTTTCCTGTGTCGTCGGTCTTGAAACCGTCGTGGACAGGGAGGCGGAAGATGTTGACAGGATAGCCTTCGGTCATGTAGACAACGTTGGTGTTGGAGGTCAGACCGTTACAGCTTGCGCTGCTGAGGGCGATGTACTTGGAGGTGGTCAGGTCCTGTCCGTTGTAGGTACCGGAGAGGCTGACGAGTTTGTTCTTCTGGAAAGCGACGTTGCCCTGGAGGGTAAGTCCCATGTCCTTGGTCTCGATGGGAGCTGCATGGAGTCCGATCTCGATACCGTTGTTGGTCATCTCACCCATGTTGGCGAGGAGACTGGTGTAGGTGAACGGAGGGACAGGTACCTGATAGGTGTAGAGGAGGTCGCGGGTAGTCGACATGTAAGCGTCGATGGTACCGCTGAACCTGCCGCGCCACATCGAGAAGTCGATACCGGCGTCGAAGGTGTACTTGGTCTCCCACTTGAGGTCCGGGTTAGGGTTGGAGTCAAGTGCGTAAGTTGTGACGGTTGCACCGTTGTAGGTGGTGGTACCGTTAGGAGACATCAGAGAAAGTGAACGGTAAGGATCGATTGCATCCTGGTTACCGGTGACACCGTAACCGACGCGGAACTTGAGGTTGTTGAACAGCCTCTGGTTCTTCATGAATCCTTCATTGCTGATGATCCAAGCCAAGGAAGCTGAAGGGAAGAAGCCCCACTTGTGGTTTGCTCCGAGCTTGGAAGAACCGTCAGCACGTGCGTTGAGTGTGACGACATAACGGTTGTCGAACATGTAGTTCAGACGTCCGAGATATGACATGAGGGTGTACTCTGTAGCATTTGACTGGACATCGCCCCACTTGACGGTGGAACCGGCCTGCATGTTGTTGTACTGGAAGTAGTCGGTCTCGAATCCGGTAGCCTTTGAGTAGTTGTACCAGTAGTTGTACTTCTGGGCCTCAGTGAGGGCGAGAGCGCTGATAGCGTGCTTTCCGATGGTCTTGTTATAGGACAGCTGGAAGCTTGCCATTCCATTGGTATTCAGGTTGGTGGAGTTGTTGGCTTCACCACGGGCTACCCTGTAGCTCTTTACATCATGAGGGAAGTAGTTGCGGTTGAGGCGGTTGGTGTAGCTGTAGGATCCGAAGACACTGGCGGTGAGGCCGTCGATGATCTTGTAGGTGGCGCGGCCGCTTGCAACTACACGGGCGACACTCTCCTTATGGATGTAGTCGAGATAATCTCCGGGGTGGGTGATGGTCTCGGCATTGGGGTCATAGTCCCAGAGACCGGTGCTTGTGTTGCGGTGGCCGGGGAACGTAGGGTTGTAGGCAGCGGCACCTGTGAAGATACCGGTGTCGATCCAATCCTTGTCCATGAGGGTAGCCATGACGTTCATCTCGAGGGTGAGCCTGTCATTCAGTCCCTTCTGGCTGGCGGACATACGGGCCATGTAGTTGGTGTTGCCAGCGTTCTTGACAACATTGTCACGCTGCCTTACGCCGATAGAGGCGTTCATGTTGGATTTTGCGTTTCCTGCTGTGAAGGAGAGGTTGTGGTTGTTCTGGGTCACCATGTCGTTCATGATCCAGTCCATCCAGTAGGTATCATCTCCCATGTCGATACCTGCACCGCCGAACTTGCCGGAGTTGAGTGCGCGGTACTCGCTGGCGTTGAGGACCTGGAGCTTCTTGTAGGGGTTGGAGATACCGAACTGACCGCGGTACTCGATTTGCTGACGGCCCTCACGGCCCTTCTTGGTGGTGACGACGATGACGCCGGCAGCACCACGGGAACCGTACTGAGCGGTCTCGGAAGCGTCCTTGAGAACGGTGATTTCCTGAATGTCATCCGGTGAAAGTGCGAAGAGCATACCCACGTCGCCGAAGACACCGTCCATGATCACGAGAGGGGTGTTACCTCCGGAGAGGGAGGTTGTACCACGGACTCGGATTGTAGGATTGTCCTGGACGTTGCCACCATTGGAGGAGATAACGAGTCCGGGGACCTTACCACGGATGGCGTCGACAGCAGTAGACACGTAACCGGTGTTCATGTTTTCTTCAGTGATACGGTCGACGGCACCAGTGATGGTGCGCTTGTTACCGACGGCATAACCGACGACGACGGTCTCGTCAAGAGTAGTGTTTTCCTCGACAAGCACGAAGTCGATGACGCTCCTGCCTCCGATCTCTACCTCCTGGCCTTCGTAACCTATGCAGGAGACTGCAAGGACAGGATTGTTCTGAGTGTAAGTGAACGAATACTTACCATCGATGCCGGTGGAGGTTCCGACGGTAGTACCCTTGATCATGACGGTGACACCCGGGATGGGGGCTCCGTCTTCACCTTTTACGGTTCCGCTGATGCTCTTGGACTGTGCGTTGGCGAGAACGCCTGCCATAATGGCCACGACAGTAATCAGCATCGCTTTTAGCGAAAAAGATTTGGTCATAATGAATGATTTGTGTTAGTTGGTGTGTATAGAATAGTAGTTTTAGTTATCTCTGATTGCCGTTATTAGTCATAATAAGTATGCAAATATAATAATTTAAACGGTTAAAAAAAACATTTTATAGTTTATAACGTCAGAAATACAACAATTCATGTATTCTTGCTATATTTGTGTCATGGATGGACCCAACAGAAAACTCCTTAACATTGAGCTCGGCCGTGTGAGTCCGGAGGAGTATCGTTCAATGCCTGGGTCCGGAATAGTTGTTGTCCTTGACAATGTCCGTAGTGCCCATAATGTGGGTTCAGCATTCCGTAGCAGCGATTCTTTCAAGGTCGACAAGGTCTGGCTTTGCGGGATCTGTGCCGTACCTCCTTCTTCCGAGATCCGCAAATCAGCTCTCGGTGCCGAGGAAAGCGTTCCATGGGAATACTCACGGGACACCTTGGCTGTTGTAGAATTACTTAAGAAAGAAGGTTATGTGGTCGTGGCTGTTGAGCAGACGGTCAACTCACTCAGTCTCGAGGATTTCGAGCCGGAGTGCTGGGAGGGTTCAACCCATTCTGGGAAGAAATATGCCTTCGTTTTCGGCAATGAGGTTGACGGAGTGAGCCAGGAAGTTGTGGACGCTTCCGACTTCTCACTAGAGATTCCGCAGTTCGGCACCAAGCATTCGCTTAATGTCTCGGTCTCTGTAGGAGTGGTTCTCTGGCATTTTACATACCGACGATTGATATAATACAGTAAATCCCCGATAATCATGCAGAACAAGAAAAACCTTTCGTTCTGGGATATGTGGAACCTGAGTTTCGGGTTCTTCGGCGTCCAGATAGCTTACGCTCTCCAGAGTGCCAACATCAGCAGGATATTCGCAACCCTGGGTGCGGATCCGCATCAATTGAGTTTCTTCTGGATACTTCCTCCTCTTATGGGAATGATAGTCCAGCCTCTGATCGGAAAATATTCGGACCGCACATGGTGCAAAATGGGCCGCAGGAAACCATATCTCCTTGTCGGAGCCATCGTGGCCGTGCTGGTGATGATATTCCTTCCCAATGCAGGCAACCTCAGCTTCTCTTCAAGGCTCATCCTTGGCCTGAACGGAGCGATGTGGTTCGGTCTTTTCTCACTCATATTCCTTGACACCTCCATCAACGTTGCCATGCAGCCTTTCAAGATGATGGTCGGTGACATGGTGAATGAGGAGCAGAAGGCCCAGGCCTATTCAATCCAGTCTCTACTGTGCAACGCGGGAAGTCTCGTAGGGTACCTCTTCCCGATCTTCTTCACCTGGATAGGAATAGCCAATACCGCTCCTAAGGGTCAGATTCCCCAGTCCGTAATCTGGAGCTTCTACTGCGGAGCCGCCATCTTGATTGCATGCGTGATGTACACCTTCCTGAAAGTCAAGGAGATGAATCCTCAGGAATATGCTGAATTCCATGGCATTGATCCTGCATCTGCTTCAGTCGAGTCAGCTAAGAAGGAGGGACTTATCAGCCTCCTTATCCATGCTCCGAAGACTTTCTGGACCGTGGGCCTGGTGCAGTTCTTCTGCTGGGCAGCGTTCATGTACATGTGGACTTATTCGAACGGTACCATCGCAGCCAACTGCTGGAATGCCACCGACACTGCTTCCGAAGGCTATCAGGCTGCAGGCAACTGGGTCGGAGTGGTGTTCGCCATCCAGGCTGTGGGCTCGATCCTGTGGGCCATCGTCATTCCCAAGTTCAAGTCCCTCAAGCTCGCTTATGTTGTGAGTCTGCTGCTTGGAGCCATAGGATTCATCTCAGTGGCCTTCGTACACAACCAGTACGTACTCTTTCTCTCCTATTTCCTTATAGGAGCAGCCTGGGCAGCAATGCTTGCACTTCCTTTCACCTTGCTGACCAATTCGCTCAGCGGCGAGCACATGGGCAGCTACCTCGGCCTCTTCAACTGCACCATCTGCCTTCCCCAGATCATAGCTGCTGCCCTCGGCGGCGTGATCCTGAAGCTCTGCGGTGGAGTCCAGGCCAACATGATGATCATCGCCGGAGTTCTCCTCATTCTCGGTGCGGTCAGTGTACGTTTCGTAACAGAGAAGCATTCTAAATAGTTAGAACCATGACCATCCATTCAAATGCCCGCAAGACCGTATTCGCCGTGCTGGCGATAATAACCGTTGCAGCTTCCTGCAACCGGAACCCCAAGGCTCCTGTCGCTGCGAATGACTGGACTGAGGACGCTGTCATCTACGAACTGAACGTGCGTCAAGCGACTTCCGAAGGTACTTTCAAGGCGGCTGAGGCCAAGCTTCCCGAACTGAAGGAACTAGGAGTCGACGTGGTCTGGATAATGCCACTGTATCCTATTGGAGTCGAGGGGCGGAAGGGAACCCTGGGATCATACTATGCAATAAAGGATTATTGTGATGTCAATCCTGAATTCGGCACCCTGGCAGATTTCGACAGTTACCTTTCGAAGGCCCATGAACTAGGCCTCAGGGTGATTATCGACTGGGTTGCGAACCACACCTCGCCGGATCATCCGTGGGTGACGGAAAAGGCTGCCGACTGGTATGTCCGTGATGCTGACGGCAAGACAGTCGTTGAATATGACTGGACGGACATAGCAAAGCTCAATTACGGCAGCAAGGACATGCGTGCCGAAATGGAGAAATGCATGCGTTTCTGGCTGGACCGAGGGATCGACGGCTTCCGTTGCGACGTGGCGCCCCAGGTCCCGCAGGACTTCTGGTCCGCTGTGTTTACGAAATTCAGAAATGAATATTCCAGAAGGCTGTTCTTCCTTGCAGAGGGGGAGGAGACCTGGCTCAATGATGCAGGATTCGACTGTACCTATGCCTGGAGGCTCCATCATCTGCTCAATGACATAGCCCAGGGCAAGGCGGATGCTGACAGCCTTCTCAAGTACCTGAAATGGAACGAAGAAGGGTATGGCAATTCCCACCGGCTGATGTTCACCTCCAACCATGATGAGAATTCCTGGAACGGTACTGAGTTCGAGAGGATGGGAGATGCCTGGAAGGCAATGGCCGTTCTCTGCTGGACCCTGCCAGGCAGCCAGCCGCTGATCTACACCGGCCAAGAAGTCGGCTATGACCACCGTTTCGAGTTTTTCGAGAAAGACCCCATGCCGGACTGGCACCACAATGCCGTCACGGACTTCTATTCCTACCTGAACACAGTCAAGCATGCCCATCCTGCCCTTGACAGCGGTAATGCTGCATTCGAACTGGTTTCCAAGACCGATTCCAGTATCTGCTACAAGAGAGTCTCGGGACAAGATGAAGTGACTGTAAATGTGCTTCTCAAGGCGCCATGGACATGGAGCATAGATGTTCCCGAATCCAGGATCGCCCATCTTGAGCCACCCTGCTGGTGGACTGGCATGAAGACGGACCTCCAACTGATGGTCAATGGTGATGGTATTTCCTCGTGGGATGTTTCTGTTGAAGGGACTGGAGTCTCAGTCGCAAAGGTCCATAAGGCCGACAGCCCCAACTATCTTTTCCTGGATGTCGACGTGGCAGCCTCGGCAAAGCCCGGGACTTACAACCTTGTGTTTACGAAAGATGGCAGCAGTTTCAGCTGTCCATACGAGATCCTTGCCCGTGAGGAAGGTTCTGCAGAACGTACAAGTTTCACAACTTCAGATTTCATCTACCTTATCAATCCGGACCGTTTTGCCAATGCCAACCCGGGCAACGACAACACAGATGATACCTTCGAACTGGCTGACCGCGGCCGTCCTTTCGGCCGTCATGGCGGCGACCTTCAGGGAATCATCGATCATCTGGACTATATCTCCGACCTTGGAGCTACCGCGATCTGGTGCACTCCTCTCCTGATGGACAACCAGCACCGTGAGTCCTACCATGGCTACGCTTGCGGTGACTACTATAGGATCGATCCGCGTTTCGGAAGCAATGCTCAGTACAAGGAATATGTTTCCAGGGCCCACGATAAGGGCCTGAAGGTGATCATGGACATAGTGACGAACCACTGCGGTACTGACCATTGGTGGATGAAGGACCTTCCGTTCAAGGATTGGATCCATCAGTTCCCTGAATATACACAGACTCATTATGTCTTTTCCACTGCGATCGATCCGAATGCCTCGAAGTACGATTCCGACCAACTTGTGAGCGGGTGGTTCGTTCGGTCCATGCCCGATATGAACCTGGACAATCCGTTTATGCTGAAATATTTCCAGCAGTGGGCGATCTGGTGGACGGAGTATTCGGGACAAGACGGCCTCAGGGTAGACACATATCCCTATAACGAGAAAGAGCCTATGAGCCGTTGGTGCGAGGCTGTCCTGAATGAATATCCGAACCTGAACATAGTCGGCGAGTGCTGGGATTCGAATTTCGACCAGCTGGCTTACTGGCAGGGTGGCAACGCCAATGCCGACGGCTTTGACTCACATCTGCCTTCGATCATGGATTTCCCTCTCCAGGAAGCGATCAATGCCGCCCTGGCTGAGAACAATCCGGGTTGGGGACAGGGTATGTTCAGGGTCTACAATGCCTTGGCACATGATGCTACCTATCATGATCTGTCGAAGATGTTGGTTTTCCTGTCGAATCATGACCATTACCGAGTCGCTGATGCCTGGAAGCAGGATCCGGACAAGATGAAGATCGGCTACACCCTGCTGGCAACGGTTCGTGGAATCCCGCAGTTGTTCTACGGAGATGAAATGATGTTCGCTACCGGGAAGGATTACAAGAGCGACGGTGAGTTGAGGATGGATTTCCCCGGGGGATGGGCCGGAGACGAAAAGGACCTTTTCTCCGAGGAAGGACGCACCGGAGTTGAGGCTGAGCTTCATGACTATGCCAGGACGCTTTTCCAGTGGAGAAAGGGCAAGGAGGTGATCCACAACGGAAAGACCATGCATTTCATGACTCGTGACAACACCTATGCTTTCTTCCGTTATAACGACACGGATAAGGTCTTTGTCTACGTCAACAATTCTCCTGAAGAGCGGACCATTCCGTGGTCACATTATTCGGAGATTGCTTCGGGGCTCGGTGAAGGGACCAATGTCCTGACAGGGGAGAAAGTCACCATCAGCGACTCCACAGTCGTCCCTCCTTCCACCGCCCTTGTCATAGAATACTGATGACTCCGATGGGACTACACCCCCCTTCCGACCGCCGCTTCGCGGCCCCACCGCTCGCTTCGCTCCGGTCCCCCCTCTTAACGTGCCGAGGGTGGCAGTGGTCTGTAAGGGGGGTGTAGTCCCATCGGAGCATTGAGAAGCCAGTCCCTGGAGGACCTGTCCACCCCCGGACAGGGGCAGGGGGATGGGGCCCGCCGGAGACAAGTGGTCGAAGACCACGTAGGAAACGGTGGGAGGGGCCGGAGTGAGCGGAGCGAACGGAGTTCCTACAGGGACTGGCTCCTCAATGCCGGGCCACTATCATTATGAGATTATTTGGTGCGGCCGATAAGGTTGTCGGCGAAGCGGCGGAGGACTTCGAAACGGACGCCCTTGCAGACTTCCGAAGCCGCCATGAGTGCCTTGAAATTCAGGTCAAGGATGGTCTTCTGGGCATCCTTCCCCACACCCAGTTCCTGATAGAGCCCCCGGACCATCGAAATATTGTCATTCTTCTGTTCCTCAGTTTCTACAGGCATGACCATGGCTTTCTCCAGGTCTGCTTTTGCACCACCCTCAGCCTTCTCGAAAGCCCTGATGGTAAGCCAACTCTTCTTCGAGTTGACGATATCCCCTCCGATGGGTTTTCCGAACACTTTCTCATCCCCGAACACATCCAGGAAGTCGTCCGCAACTTGGAATGCAAGTCCGAGGTTGTAACCATATTCATAAAGCTTGTCGCATTCGTTCGCGGGGGCACCGGCAATAAGGGCACCCATCTTTGCGGCGCATGCGATCAGGACACCGGTTTTCAGGCCGATCATGTTCATATATTCATCCATCCGGACATCATCCCTGGACTCGAACTCCATGTCGAACTGCTGGCCCTCGCAGACCTGGGCAGCTGTTTTTGAGAAGAGCGACAGGACCTCGCTGACGGATTCCTTCGGTGCCTTCGCTATCCGGGAATAGCTGTCAATGCACATTACGTCACCGGAAAGTATGGCCGTGTCGGCATTCCATTTCTTCCAGACGGTGTCGACACCACGGCGCAGGGGAGAACGGTCCATGATGTCGTCATGGATCAGCGTGAAACTGTGGAACACCTCCAAACCTGCAGCAGGTTCAAGGATATCCGGGCCGATTTCATCCTTGTACAATGAATATGTGGTCAGGCAGAGCTTCGGCCGCAGCCTCTTTCCGCCTATGGCGATCATGTACCTGAGTGGGTCGTAGAGTCCTGAAGGCTCGCTGGTGAACTGAATTCCGTTGAAAAGCTCCTTTACGGCAGCATCGATGGTTTCATGTCTAATCATGTCGCAAAGTTAGGCAAAATTACTTAAATTTGCCTGCTATGAACGGCAAGGCGACAGTCGTGAAAAACGCAGGAAGCCATTTCCTGCTTTCCAGACTTCCGGAATGGGAGCCTTTCCCGGCTGTACTCAAAGGTAAGGTCAGGCTCTCCGGAAGCGATTCCACCAATCCGGTCGCCGTCGGGGATGTCGTCGAGTACGAATATTCCGACACTCCGTCGATGACACATCCTGCGACCATCAGGTCCGTGTCCGACCGGAAGAACTACCTCATCAGGCGTTCCACAAACCTTTCCCGTCAGTCCCATGTCATAGCGGCAAACCTGGACCAGGCTTTCCTGGTGGTGACTCTCTTTTTCCCGGAGATAAAGCTTCCGTTCCTGGACAGGCTCCTGGTGACCTGTGAAGTCTATGGCATTCCTGCCACCATTGTCCTGAATAAGGTCGACATATTCAGAAAAGAGTTCCCGGATGAGCTTTCTGACTTCCACCGGATCTACGAGAGCGCCGGCTACAGGATCATCGAGACCTCCGCTCTTACGGGAGAAGGAATAGAGGAACTCCGTGCTGCGGTCGGGACTCCGGAAGAAAGACGGATCTGTCTTTTCACGGGTGAGTCCGGAGTGGGGAAGTCGTCAATTATCAAGGCATTGGACCCTTCATTGGATCCAAAGGTCGGAGACATCTCGTTGGCGCATCTTCAAGGAAAGCACACGACTTCGCTCTATGAGATGTATCCGGTCTGTTCCGGAGGATTCCTCATTGATTCTCCGGGCTTGAGGGGTTTCGGTCTAGTCGATCTCAAGAAGGATGAGATCGCACTCTATTTCCCTGAAATGCTTCGTGAACTCAAGAATTGCCGTTTCACCCCATGTACCCACACCCATGAACCGGGATGTGCCGTGAAGCAGGCAGTCGATGAGGGAAGGATTTCGGCGGAGCGCTATAATTCCTATCTGGGGATGTTGGAAGACGACAAGAAATTCCGTGCCTGATTTGCATTATAAGACACTTTCGATTATCTTTGCAAGAAATAGTAAAAGGTCTTACAATAAAACATGGTACTAGAAAAGCAGCTTTTCCTTTTCCTTAACATAGTGCATAACAGCATGAAGCAGCTCATGTCGGACTCTTTCCGCAAGGGTGGTTTCAGGCTTTCTCCCGAGCAGTTCCTTGTTATGGACACCCTTTGGGACGAGGGTGTATTGACCCAGCAGCAGATTGCAGACATCACTATGAGGGACAAGAATTCGATCGTCAAACTGATTGACGGGCTCGAAAGTCGCAAACTTGTGAAGAGGATTTCCAATCCGGAAGACAGGAGGCAGAACCTTATCAAGGTAACTCCCTATTCGATGAAGATCCGCGATGATGTGGAAACGATTGCCTATGAGTCGGTTTACAAGATCATTGGGGAAATATCCAGAGATGACCTGAAGTTGTTTGTCAGGGTGCTTGCAGCCATGGAGAGGAATATGAATCCCTCATCCGACCTGGAAGCACTTGCAGAAAAGTATCCTACAAAAAAGAATTGAAATGGGTAAACTATACGACCTTCTGATGCAGGACTACCGCCTGAAGGAGGGCCTTAATGCCTGCATTAACTGCGGTACATGCACCGCAATCTGCCCTGCTGCAGAATTTTACCGTTACGATCCTAGGAGGATTGTGGACATCGTACAGAGCAAGGACGACGAAGAGATCGAGAAACTCCTTCGCAGCGACACGATCTGGTACTGCGGGGAGTGTATGAGTTGTGTGACGAGGTGCCCGAGGAAGAATGCTGCAGGACTGATCGTGATGTCCCTCCGCAATCTTTCGATTGAACTGGGCTATTTCATTGATTCCGAGAAGGGAAGACAGCAGTATCTATTGACCAAGGACCTCTGCTCCAACATCCTGGACTATGGTTATTGTGTCTATCCCCGCCGTTTCGACTATGCCGGCCATCCTGAGTCAGGTAGAGTCTGGGAGTGGGAGGAAAAGCATCTTGACGACGTGTTTGAGCGGCTGGGAGGCAATCTTGACGGTTCCGGTCCAGGAGCGATGAGGAGAATCCCCCAGGAAGACTTGGACCAGCTCAAGGCAATCTTCGACATCACAGGAGCATCAGACCGGATGGAAGCCGTAAGAAAGGCTGGCGAAAGGAAGGCTGCCGAGTGGGGCATGACAAAGGAGGAGTTCGAAGCAAAGATCTACACCGACAGTTCTCCCAAACATCTTAATCACTAAAGGTTATGATTTACGAAGGAAAGCAGAAGATCTGGTCAGAGTACCAGAAAGAGATACCGGACGACCATTATTTCTATGTCCGCAGTTGCATCAGGCAGAGTTTCTTCCCTGCATCGGAGGCTACCTTCCTCGACATCACGAGGAACGTCCTTGGCAAGGACATATTCGAGACCGAGCATCACACCACTTGCGGAGGCATTGCCTATCACAGCGACACCATCCCACAGGAGACCGTGATGACCATCATCGCGCGCCAATTCGCCCTTATGGCCAAGCATGGCTATGAGAATTACGTCTGCTCATGCATCACGTCCTTCGGACTCTACTGCGAGACTATGGAAACATGGCGTGAGTACCCGGAGCTGGAAGCGAAGATCCGCGAGAACCTGTGGAAGTCCTGCAAGCTGGAGTTCGCCAAACCCAAGTTCCTGGTCCATGCCAGCGACTTGATTTACAAGTACCGTAACCTTATCGCCGCCCAGGCAGTCCGAAAGCTCGTCAATGTCCACACCGGAGAACCTCTCAAGGTTGTGGAGCATATCGGTTGCCACTATTCAAAGATGTTCCCTTCAAAGGGAGTCGGCGGCGCTGAATATCCCTACGTCCTGGTCGGAATGATCGAAGCCTGGGGTGGGGAGATAGTAGACTATCCGGAGCGCCGACATTGCTGCGGATTCGGTTTCAGGCAGTATTTCATAAAGGGTAACAGGGGCTATTCCTTGTCCAACACCCACAAGAAGTTCGAGAGCATGGAGCCTTTCAAGCCTGACCTCATAATCACTAACTGTCCCGGATGCCCGTATTTCCTTGACAGGTGGCAGTACGTGATCGCAGAGTCGACAGGGAAAACCTACGGCCAGGACGGACATGGTATCCCGGCCCTGACCTATGAGGAAGTGGCCGGTCTGGTTATGGGCTACGATCCCTGGGATCTCGGTCTCCAGACCCACCAGGTTGGGGTGGAGCCTCTCCTCGACAAGATGGGAGTTGAATATGATCCTGCGAAAAAGTATCTCGGCAAGAACGGGAAAGACCTTGGCAGTCCACAACCTTGTGCATGTTTGAAATAATCGGATATGAAGAACAATATATTGATAATCGGAGGCGGCCCTGCCGGCCTTGAGGCCTCGGCCCAACTCCAGAGGATGGGTTACAATGTGATACTCATAGAGAGGTCCGCCAAACTTGGCGGTCACCTTGCCAAGTGGGACAGGCTTTTCCCAGACAGGGTACCGGCAGATGAGGTACTGGGAGGACTCCTGCGTGCCGCCGAAGGAGTAAAGTGTTTTACTGACACTGACATCAGGGCGATCAACCGTCTTGAAAAATCCTACAATGTCAGATTGACCAATGGTATTACCGTCCTGTCTGACGCTGTCCTGGTGGCTTCCGGCTTTGACCTCTTCAATGCCGTCCGGAAGGAGGAATATGGTTACGGAATCTACAACCAGGTGATGACCAACGCTGATCTCGAGGCTTATTTCAAGACGGGTCGGGACAAGAGGATCGAGAATCCGAAGAAGATAGGGTTCGTCCATTGCGTAGGCTCACGTGATGAGAAATCCGGTTGCCGTTCGTGCTCGAAGGTTTGCTGTGCGACTGCCGTGAAGCAGGCCATCGAAATGAAGCAGGCCTTTCCGCAGGCAGACGTCTTCTGCTTCTACATGGACCTCCGTCTTTTCGGCCGCCATTACGAAGACCTCTATCTTGAGGCCCAGAAGGAATATGGTGTCCGTTTCATCCGCGGCCGCGTTGCGGAAGTCTCTGAAAATTATGATGGTACCCTGCTTGTTAAAGCTGAGGACACAGTAGCCAGCAAGCCCCTGAAGATAACTCTTGACCTGTTGGTGCTGATGTCCGGGATGCGTCCTTCGGCATCGGTCAAGGAACTCGGGGAACATCTGGGGATGATGGTTGAGGAAGATGGCTATTTCGCCGTGAGGAGTGGAATCGCAGCTGGTCAGAGAAGCCCTCAACCTGGAATCTTCCTTGCAGGAGCTGCCACTGGACCAAAGACCCTGCCTGAAACCCTTGCCGATGCAAGGGCAGCCGCTATGGAGATCGACAGGTACCTCACTGAGATATTCCCGGATGCCAGGAACTACAAACAACTTGTGAAGGAGAGATGGTAGATTTCGGTTTCGGCCTTGTGCCAAGTTCAAGGATCAACCTCGATCTCTTCGACAAGGAGAGGTATGAGGAATTGGCTGCGATGGAGCCCGATGTACGGATTTGCATGGCCTGTGGCAGCTGTACTGCTGTCTGTACTGCCGGCAAGTTCGTGCCTACCAGCCTGCGAGAAGCTATCGAGGACATCAAGAATGCTAAGCCGGACAAGGCTCTCCAGATGCTGGAGTCCTGCCAGCTCTGCGGCAAATGTTCTATGGTCTGTCCACGCGGGATCAACACCCGCCACCTGATCCTTTCAATCACTAAAGTTTATTCAAGGAAATGACACCTCTGACCTATTTGCTTGCGGCCCAGGCCGAAGTGCCGGAGGTGATCGACAGGATACCTTCCGGATTCAGCTATTTCGTGATTCCGTTCACTGTCGGAATAGTGTTTTTCCTATGCTGGATCGGTGTCGGTTGTGTAAGGCTTCTGCGTGCCATCCCCAGGACTGACCGCCTCAGGCTTTGGAAATCTCTATTCATTCCTAAGACGGCAGCCAAGAACATCAAGGAACTCTTCTGCGACTGTCTTTTCCATGTGAAGATCTGGCAGAGGAAACCGCTGCTGGGCTACATGCACTCGGCTATAGCCTTCGGCTGGTTCATGATTATCATCCTTGGACATATCGAAGTGGCTCTGTTTGTCCCTGCACGGCTTAACGTTACCCGTGGCGGACTGTTCTATCCGATATTCTACAGGTATTTCGTCTGGATGAATCCCGGCCACACTACGCTCCGTGGATCGTTCTTCTTCTTCCTGATGGATTTCTTCCTGTTGTACATCCTATCGGGTATAGCATTGGCTGTGTTCAAGAGGTTCCGTTCCATAGTTCTGGGGATGCGCCACACCACGAAGCCGTCATTCGCCGACCGTGTAGCCTTGTACAGCCTTTGGATGATCTTCCCGCTGCGGTTGCTGGCTGAAAGTTTTACTGCCGACTTGAGCGGTGGTAGTTTCCTTACCATTCCGGTCAACCAGTTCTGGCATTTCCTTTTTGGGGACAAACTGTGGTTCATGCCATGCTGGTGGGCCTATTCTATCTGCCTTGGCTTATTCTTCGCGGCTATGCCTTTCAGCCGTTACATGCATATCCTGACCGAGGTCCTGTGGATCCTCATGAGGAATGCCGGGATAAAGCCTAATCATCCGAGGAAAGGTGTGGCGGAGGCGGAGATATACGCATGTTCGAGCTGCGGTCTGTGTCTGGACGCATGTCCAATGAATGTGCAGAAGAAGAACCTGAAATTCTCTTCGGTGTATTTCATCCGTTTCTTGAGGAGACATAACGAGAAGAAGATCAATGCGATTGCTGACAAGTGCCTGATGTGCGACAAGTGTCATGCGCTCTGTCCCGTCGGCGTGGATGCCCCGGCACTTCGCCGCGCCCAGCGGGCAACCGTCAATAACTCGCTGCCGTACAATTACGCATACCTAGACTCCGTAGTATCCAAGGATACTGTCCGGACGGCAAAGGATACCGGAGCAGCCGCCGAGCTTAGGCCGTACTCAGCCGCAGCGAAGCGAGGATGGACTCGGCCGGGCTCGGACGGCTGTCCGGAAGGAATGGTGCCAGAGCCCATTCAAACGTATTCAAGTAACCCTGAGGTACTATACTTCGCGGGCTGCATGAGTCATTTGACGCCGAGGATCATCAAGTCGGTGGAAAAGATATTCAAGGCGGCAGGAGTGGAATATGCCTTCGCCGACCGCGACGGTGGAATCTGCTGCGGCAGACCGCTTATGCTGGCCGGAAAGACCGATGCTGCCGCTGCTACGATCGCTGCCAACAAGAAGATGATCCAGGAGTCCGGATGCAGCACCCTTGTGCTTTCATGCCCTATCTGCTTCAAGATATTCAAGGAAGAATACCATCTGGAAGGTATCAAAGTCGTCCATTACACGCAGTTTATCAACGAGTTGATTGCATCTGGCCGCCTCAAGGTCGAAAAGACAGACCGGAAGATGGTCTACCACGATCCTTGCGAACTCGGGCGTGGCTGCGGGGTATATCTTGAACCCCGTGCCGCTCTCAGTCAGGTCGGAACCCTGGTGAAAGCTTCCAAGGAATATGATGAAAGCATCTGCTGCGGAGGAAGTTTGGGGAGCCTGACGCTGGACACTCATGACCGCACTAAGATTTCAGAAGCATCCCTCGACAGCCTGCTGGTTGGAAAACCTGAGACGATCGTGACGGCATGTCCGCTCTGCCTCAAGACTTTTTCCGAGGCAGTGTCAAATGCGAAATATCTTACCGAACCGGTTCAAGTCAAGGATTTTGCTGAAGTAGTCTGTGAGCATTAAAGAAATAATTCTTATATTCACGACCAAACTTGACAAATTGTATTTATGAAAAGAATCTTGATTGCAGCCGTTGCCATCATGATGGTCGCGGCTCCCTCTTGGGCACAACCCAAGGGTGGACGTCCCGGGAAACCCGAGGCAGAAAAGTCTGCAGAAGCTGAAAAGTCAGCTCCGGAACTGAAAGTCACCCCCGGCATGTTCGGGGTAGCCCATGATGAAAAGGACTGGTACTTCGATGTGCCTGACAGCCTTCTAGGCCGTCGCATACTCGCCGTTACCCGTTACGTCAGCAACACTCCCGGAGCATCACAATATGGCGGTGAGGAAGTTACGGAGCATATGATCTACTGGGAGAAGGCATCCAACGGAAACCTCCTTTTGCGAATCGATGCATTGACCATAGATGCAGACAAGGACCAGGACATCTGGAAGGCAGTTAAGGTAAGTTCCGAGAATCCAATCGTCGCTTCCATCAAACCGGAGAAGAACGCTTCTGCCGGTTGCACCAGGGTCAAGGTGACCAACCTCTTCGAAGGCGATGTCCAGGCCTTTTCCCTCAGCAGTGCATCCAAGAGGCAGATGAACCTTGGTGGCGTGAAAGGGGATGCCAGCTTCATCGAAAGCATCCGCACCTATCCGATCAACACTGAAGTGACCGTGACCAAGACCTTCTCCTACAACCAGCCCATGCCGGGTGCCGGAGGTGCAGGCCCCATAAGGACACAGAATCTTCCTGCCGGTTCAGAAGCGGGATCTGTCACCCTGGTTCTCAACACTTCAATGGTCCTCCTCCCTGAAAAACCCATGCAGCAGCGTCTCTTTGACAACAGGGTCGGTTACTTCGCAGACGGTTACAGCAAGTTTAGTGATGACCAGCAGGCAGTCGAAAACGTCCGATTCATTACCAGGTGGCGTCTTGAGGCCCGTCCTGAGGATGTCGAGAAACAAAAGAGGGGAGAACTGGTGGAGCCTGTCAAACCCATCATTTATTATATCGACCCTGCGACACCGAAACAATGGCGTCCCTACCTGATTGCCGGTGTCAACGACTGGCAGGTTGCCTTCGAGCAGGCTGGATGGAAGAATGCAATCCGTGCCGAGGAATGGCCTGAGGACAACCCTGACATGAGCCTGGAGGATGCACGTTTCTCAGTGATCCGTTACCTTGCTTCCCCCACAGCCAATGCTTACGGCCCCAACGTCCACGATCCACGCTCCGGTGAAATCATCGAATCACACATCGGCTGGTACCACAATGTCATGACCCTTGTCCACGATTGGTACCAGATCCAGGTCGGTGCTGTCGATCCCAGGGCACGCAAGTTCAAGTACGATGACGAGTTGATGGGCGACCTCATCCGTTTTGTCTCCTCACATGAAGTCGGACATACCCTTGGACTTCGCCACAACATGGGTTCCAGCGCCCAGACTCCCGTTGAGAAACTACGTGACAAGGCTTGGGTCGAAGAGCACGGTCACACCGTCAGCATCATGGACTATGCCCGTTTCAACTATGTAGCCCAGCCTGAGGACAACATCGGCAAGGCCGGCCTCTATCCCAGGATCAACGACTACGACAAGTGGGCCATTGAATATGGTTACAAGGCCACTCCTTACAAGACTCCCAAGGAGGATCATCTCTATTGGAACAAGGTCATAATCGACAGGCTTGCAGCCAATCCGAGGCTTTGGTTCGGTGGCGAGGGTTATGATTCAGACCCGCGTGCCCAGCGTGAGGACATCGGCGACGATGCTGTAGCTGCCAGCACCTACGGCATCAAGAATCTCAAGCGGATCATTGGCCAGCTTCCCGAATGGAATGCCGAGGAAGGAGACCAGTACAGGAACCTCAGCCGCATGTACACACAGCTGACCGGCCAGTACAACCGCTATCTTGGTCATGTCAGCGCCAACATAGGCGGCCGCTTCGTGACCTACAAGAGTATCGAGCAGGCTGGCCCAGTTTATGAACCTGTCCCCAAGGAGCGTCAGAAGTCTGCTTTGAACTTCCTCAATGAGAATCTGTTCCAGAAGCCAACATGGATCATTGACCAGCCTTACATCTTCAATCTTACCGACAGCCCGGACAGCTATCTCTACACCCTCGTCGACAATGTTGTCAGCGCAGGCAACCTGCTCAACGTCCAGAAACTCTCCCGTATGGCGCAGTTCGCCCAGGTCGATGCTTCGAATTATGGCCCTGAGGAGTATCTGTCAGATCTTACAGGAATGATATTCTCTGAGCTTTACAAGGGCAAGTCGACTGACATCTACCGCCGTTATCTGCAGCGCCGTTTCGTCTCTGCTGCTATCGGGGTTGTTACTGCCAGGAATTCTGAAGGGACTGACGGGCGTGCCCTGATCATGGACACCCTCAGGGACATCCAGAAAAAGGCGGCCAAGGCAAAATCTTCCGACAAGGCTACACAGGCCCACTGGCAAGACATTGCCAACACAATCGAGAAAGGACTGAAGTAGATTATTTCTGAATAGCATCCAGTATCGCTGTACGGTACTTTATGGTCTGGTACAGCGACCTGAAGAGCAGATGAGCGTAGTAGGCGGCGAAAAGGAGATGAACCTTTCCGTCGCCTGCAGGTTTAAGAAATAACCAACCGAGGAACCAGACGGCAAAGAAGGCTATCAGACAGCCGATGTTGGAGTCCCGCATTACCTTGGTGGCTGTGGCACCGATGTAGATACCGTCCCAGGTAAAGGCAGGGCAGCCGAGGAGGGGAATAAGTGCAAGCCAGGGGATGAACGCGCGGGAAGCTTCAATGACAGTGGTATCCGATGTCATGATCCTGAACATCGGTATTCCGGCAATGGAATATATTCCTATGAATAACAGCCCGATCCCCATGCTCCAGACGAAGGTCCATTTGACTGTGGCCGAGACTGCAGGTTTGTCCTTCATCCCGAAGAAGCGCCCCGTGAGGGCTTCACCGGCGAAGGCGAAACCGTCCGTGAAATAGGAGAATATCATCATGAGTTTCATCATGATGGAGCACATGGCGAGGGGGGTGTCGCCGAAGCGGGCGGAGATGGCGGTGAAGCCGAGGTAGACGGCCATCAGGCAGAGCGACCGGATGAACAGGTCCCTGTTCACCGTAAAGAACTCCCGCACAGTCGTATTCTTTTTGTCGGTTCCCGGCAGCACCCTTGACCGCTCGACCGCCTCCCTTCGCTCGGCCCCACCGATCGCTTCGCTGTGCACAGCTCCGGTCCCCCCTCTTAACGTGCCGAGGGTGGCAGTGGTCGAGCTGACCAAGGTGCTACCGGGAGCGACCGCGTGCCTTAAACCCCAGCGGTACTTCAGGAAGAGTATAGTTGCGGCGAACAGGAGGCCGGCGTACTGGGCGGCGACGGTACCCCATGCGATACCGACGAATCCTAATCCATGGAAAGCCGTACCTTTGATTCCAAGCGCCAGCAAAATGCTGGCGATGATGTTCACACCGTTAACCGTCACATCCGTAAGCATCGAGCTGAAACTGTCCTGCATCCCGATGAACCAGCCCCTGAACGTCATCAGGCACAAGGTGGCTGGTGCGGCCCAGATCCTGATGTAGAAGTATTTAAGTGCCAGGGTCCGGACTTCTTCAGAGCTGTGGACGAAGACGAATATGAGTTTCTGGAAGGGCCATTGGATGAGAATCAGCAACAAGGACAGCAAAAGGGCGAGCCCAAGTCCCCTCCTGAGATAGGAGGCGCATCCGTTCCAGTCCTCACGCCCGAAAGCCTGGGCTGTGAGTCCTCCAGTGCCGGCCCTCAGGAAACCGAAGTTCCAGTACAGCATGTCGAACATCAGCGAACCCACCGATATACCGCCTATCAAGGCAGCTGCAGAAGTGTCCAGATGGCCCGCAATAGCGATGTCCACCATTCCGACAAGCGGGACGGTAAGGTTCGCCAGGATGCTCGGAAGGGCGAGACGCAGGATTTCCTTGTTAAGATTCTTCGCTTTGCTGAGATTCTTCGCTTTGCTCAGAATGACAGGGTCAGGCATGTTTTCGGAAATATTTGCCAACGACGGGTAGCGAAGAGAGTGGAAGGTCGCGCCAGACTATGACCGCGCAGAACACCAGGATCAGGGCCACATTGACTGCAAGGGCAGCCCAGGTCCCGAGATGATCGTTGGCGAAGACCATTCCTGCAAAGAGGATTGCGGCTACGACTGTGTAGAGAGCTATGTCGCCGAGCGGATAGTCGATCCTGTACTTCTTTTGTCCTACGAAATAAGAAAGCAGGGTGGCTGTGCCATAGCCACCTACACCGGCCCAGGCGCAGGCCATGTAACCGATCTTCGGAATGAAGATGATATTGATTGCGAACAGCACAAGGCAACCTATTCCTGAGAACAGTGCACCCCAAAGCGTCTGGTCAGTAAGTTTGTACCAGAAAGAGAGGTTGAAATAGACTCCCATCAGGATCTCGGCAGCCATCACGATCGGGACTACTTTGAGACCAACGCGGTAGTCGGCGCCGATGATGTACTTGAGTATGTCCATGAAACCGATGACGCAGAGGAAAGCCAGCAGGGTGAAGATGATGAAATACTTCATCGCCTTTGCGTAAGTCTCCTTGCTGTCCTTTTCAGCCGAACTGCCGAACACGAAGGGTTCGTAGGCATAGCGGAAGGCTTGGGTGATCATGGCCATGATCATGGCAATCTTGATGCAGGCTCCGTAGATGCCGAGCTGGGCAGCTCCGTCTGATCCCTTGTAGACGTATGGGAATAGTATCTGGGAGGCCGTCTGGTTGAGGATCCCGGCGATTCCGAGGACCAGGATGGGCCAGCTGTAGGAGAGCATCCTCTTCATCAGGCTCCAATCGAAGCCGTACTTGAATCCCTTCAGCTCACCGGCGAAGAAGATAGTCATGAAGGCGGTGCAGAAGAGGTTGATGTAGAAGACCCAGCCTACCTGGATGCCGCCGTCGTAGATTCCGAAAGGATTGAGACCGAGTTTCGGAAGGAAGACGAAATAGGTGAGATTCAGAAGGATGTTCAGGAATATGAATCCAAGCTTCAGGGCAGCGAACTTCAGCGGACGTTTCCTGTAGCGGAGATAGGCGTAAGGGATACACTGGAAAGCATCGATCGCGACGGTCAAGGCCATCGTCCAGATGTAGTCCGGATGGTCGGGATAGCCCATGGCTGAAGAAATCGGCTTCAGGAAGGCAACCATCAGGGCAACGAACAAGGCGGAGGTCGTCAGGACGGATGTGAGTATGGTTGAATACACCTTGTCGGGATTCTCTCCTTCCTTGTTGGAATAACGGAAGAAGGTAGTCTCCATTCCGTATGTCAGGATCACGAGGAGCAGGGCAGTGTAGGCATAAAGGTTGGTCACAACTCCGTACCCGCCGCTGGACGCATTGATGACGTAGGTGTACAGGGGGACCAGGAGGTAGTTGAGGAACCTTCCGATTATGCTGCTCAGGCCGTAGATCGCTGTGTCCTTGGCCAATGATTTCAAATTTGCCATTTGCTATGTCGTTTGACATTGCTAAGATAGCAATTATTCTCTTATCTTTGCAGTGCGTTATGAGTCTATATTCATACTTCAGGATTTCCAAGCCTTCGGCGGAAAGGGTGCCGGAAGGGGCAGTGCAAGGACAGTACCGCCGGCTGCGGAACCGTACCTTTTGGGGAGTGACCGGAGCCTACGCCCTGTACTACGTCTGCAGGATGGCGATGGCGGTCGTCAAGCAGCCTCTTATAGACGGGGACATATTCACTGCCGGTCAGTTGGGAATCATCGGTTCGGCGTTTTATTTCGTGTATGCTGCAGGGAAATTCGCCAACGGTTTCATAGCAGACTATTGCAATATCAAGCGTTTCATGGCTACCGGACTTCTAGTCTCGACTGTCGTGAACCTGCTCATGGGAGTCCTTGGCCTGGCACACGGATGGTGGGGCCTCCCGTCCGCAGCGCTTTTCTTTGTCTTCGCGCTTGTCTGGGGAATAAATGGCTATTGCCAGTCTATGGGAGCTCCGCCAGCAGTCATAAGCTTGTCGCGCTGGTTCCCTCTCAATCGCCGCGGTACTTTCTACAGCATCCTGAGTGCGACTCCTTATTTGGGAAAGTCCCTGTCCGTCTATGCATTGGGTGTTATCGTCGCATGGATCGGATGGGAATATGGTTTCATATTCTCCGCTATTGCCGGGGTGATCGGTTCGGCGATAGTCCTGCTGTTCGTTTCCGACACGCCTGAAAGCTGTGGCCTTCCATCAGTCCAGGAACTCTCCGGAGAAGAGGTTCTCAAGACTGACACCATGCCAACTAAGGACCTTCAGAAAATGGTCGTGAAGCATCCGGGGATATGGATAATTGCCCTTTCCAGCGCTTTCGTGTATATCACGCAGCACGCCGTGAGCGAGTGGGGAGTGCTTTTCCTCCAGAAGGGGAAGGACTATGACCTCGTGAGCGCCACTGAGATAATCGCATTCTCGGAGGCTTTCGGAATAGCCGGGACGGTCCTGGCCGGCTGGCTTTCGGATCGTGTGTTCAAGGGCAACAGGTTCATCCCGGTCCTGCTGTCCGGCCTGCTTTGTTTTGCTTCCCTTGCAGGCTTCCTCCTCACAAAGGGCTCATATTTCATGAATATAGTTTACGTCTCGGCCTTCAGCCTTTCGATCGGTGTGGTCTACTGCATCGTGGCCGGCCTGATGGCCCTTGACATAGTGCCTCGCAAAGCCACTGGGTCCGCTCTTGGAATGGTGGGACTCGCCAGCTACGGGGCAGCAGGGGCGCAGAATGTGGTGAGCGGTTTCATGATCGGAGCGGGAGATTTCAACTTCCGCCCGGTCTCTGTGTTCTGGCTCATCGCATGTTTGCTCTCGTTCCTTATTCCGGTGCTATCATGGCGCCTTCTCAAAAGACAAACAATCGAATAGACGATGCGTGGATTCTGGACAGTTCTGATGCTCGTTTTCTCCAATGTCTTCATGACATTTGCTTGGTACGGCCACTTGAAACTCAGCGAGATGAAGATCTCGACCGGCTGGCCCCTCATCCTGGTAATCCTTTTTTCATGGGGCATAGCCTTCTTTGAATATTGCCTTACGGTCCCGGCCAACAGGATCGGTTTCGCAGCCAACGGAGGCCCATTCAACCTCCTTCAGCTCAAGGTTATCCAGGAAGTCATCTCTTTGACGATCTTCACGATAATCGTGATGTTCGTATTCAAGGGACAGACCATCCAGTGGAACCACATAGTGGCCTTCGTCTGCCTGGTGCTTGCAGTTTTCTTCGTATTCCTGAAATAGTGCTCCAGCATGCCTGCCCAGACCGGAAATAAACTTGCAGGGCACTTGTCCGTAGCAGGAGCCTACACGATCTTCGGGCTCAACATAGTATTCTGCAAGGACATAGCCAATTCCGAGGCTGTTTCTCCGATAGTGCTTTTCACGTTGAGGGCTCTTGGGGCGTCAGTTCTTTTTTGGCTGCTTTCCTTTCTCATCCCTAAAGAGAAGGTGGAGCGTGGGGATTACCTGAAGATCGCGGTTGCGTCGTTTGTGGGTCTTTTTGTCCCACAGCTGACTTTCCTGAAAGCCATTACGATGGCCACAACGATCGACACTGCGATCATGGGAACCCTCGGCCCGATTTTCACTATGATTTTCGCCTTCCTGTTCCTTGGTGAGCCGATCACGGGGAAGAAGGCCGGAGGAGTCGCACTGAGCTTTGCCGGAGTCATATTCCTGATCTTCAATTCAGTCCATGAAGGGGGAGTCTCGGCTACTTCGCCATGGGGAATTGTACTGCTGCTTCTTAACAGCCTCAGTTTCTCTCTCTACCTCGGTATGTTCAGGCCGCTGATCTCAAAGTACAGTGTCGTGACCTTCTCCAAATGGACCTTCCTGTTCTCATTGCTGCTGTCTCTGCCATTTTCTTTCAAAGGTTTTCTGACCACTGATTTCACGGCGGTCCCATCGCTTGTAAAATGGGAAATCGGCTACTTGGTTTTCTTCGCAACCTTCGTGGCTTATTTCCTTATTCCTTTCGGCCAGAAGCATCTGAGGCCTACCCTTGTCAGCATGTACACCTATCTTCAGCCTATAATCGCAGCAATAGTGAGTATATGGGCGGGAATGGATGTCTTGACTTGGCAGAAACTGGCGGCTACTGTGCTTATCGTGGGGGGAGTCGTCCTTGTCAGTCGCAGCCGTGCTGCTGCGGCATGACGTTTTTTTTGTATATTTAAGGTTGTAATAACGGACATTAACATTATGAAAAGAGTTATCCTTCTTCTCGCAGCGGCAATTGCCCTGGCTTCATGTCAGACTGTAAAAGTGACTGATCATTCTGAGTATCAATCAAGTAATCCGGAAAATATGCAACATGTGCGCGACTTCCTGCACAAGACAGGTTTCTATTTCCTGGCCACCGTCGACGGTGACCAACCGCAGGTCCGTCCTTTCGGTACGGCCGAAATCATCGAAGGCAAGCTGTACATCCAGACCGGCCATGTCAAGGCCGTTGCCCATCAGATTGCCGAGAATCCCAAGGTGGCCATATGTGCCTATGACGGAGAAAAGTGGCTCCGTATCACAGCGACTTTGGTGGAGGATCCCAGGGTAGAGATCAAGAAGGCCATGTTGGATGCCAACCCGAGCCTTAGGTCTATGTATGATGAAAACGACTCCAACACAGCTGTCTACTATCTGACTAATGCCCACGCGACCATCAGTTCATTCACGGCATCACCAGTTGAAATCGATTTCTAGAGTAGCTTCAATTGCAGCGCTGTCGTTATCCATAATAACGGCGGCAGCTATAAGCGGGTGCTCAGGAATCTCAAAAGAGGGGAGCAGAACCCTTCTCAGCTATGTCAACCCTTTCATCGGCGCCAGTACCAATACTGACGTCGCTGGGGTCTATCACGGATTAGGCAAGACATTTCCGGGTGCGGCAACACCTTTCGGAATGGTCCAGGTGAGTCCGAACACTGTTACCGGAGGGGACAACGGTTCTGGTTACAGTTACGAGATGAAGACCATAGAGGGTTTCGCGATGACCCAGATGAGTGGTGTTGGCTGGTACGGCGACCTTGGCAATTTCCTTGTAATGCCCACTACAGGCCCTCTGAGGAAGATAGCCGGAAAGGAGGATGGAAGCATCGAAGGATGGCGTTCAGGATATGACAAATCCACAGAGACTGCCTCACCTGGCTACTATTCAGTGAATCTTACCGACTACGGGATAAAGGTCGAGTGTTCTGCGACCCCGCGTTGTGGCATCCTCAGGTTTACATGGCCCGAAAGTGACCTTTCCAGAATCCAAGTCGACCTTGCCAGGAGGGTAGGTGGAACATCGGAAGAACAGTATGTAAAGATCGTCGATGACCATACGATAGAAGGCTGGATGCGTTGTACGCCGGAGACCGGAGGATGGGGCGATGGTGCTGGAAAAGCTTTGTACACAGTTTATTTCCATGCTGAGTTGGACAGGCCATGGGGAAGCACCGGTTTCTGGTGTGCGGAGATTCCGGATGACTGGACTCGCAAGCGGCGGGATGTCACTAGCCGTCAATATCTGGAAAGGGTGGAGCAGGCTCCTGTGTTCACTGACTTGACTGAAATAGGAGGGAAGCACGTCGGTTTCTACACGGAATTCCCGACAGGTAGGGCTGAGGAAACCGTCTTGAAAGTAGGAATCTCGTTCGTGGATGTGGATGGCGCCAGGAATAACTTCAAGCAGGAGATCGAGGGTAAGGATTTCGAAACCGTTCGCTCTGAGGCGGAAAGGGCCTGGAATGACCAGCTTTCAAAGATTATCGTTTCCGGCGGTTCCGAGGCCGACAAGACTGTCTTCTACACAGCCTTGTACCATACCATGATAGACCCGAGGCTCTTCACTGATTGTGACGGACGCTACGTGGGAGGAGACTATGCTGTCCATGAAAGCGGCACTTCCTTCAGCAAAAGGACCATATTCAGCGGATGGGACGTCTTCCGAAGCCAGATGCCTCTGCAGACCATAATCAATCCTCAGGTGGTGGGAGACATCGTCGCTTCTCTTGTGACAATGGCAGATCAGAGCGGCAAAGGGTACCTGGAGCGCTGGGAATTCCTGAACGCATATTCAGGATGCATGGTAGGCAATCCGGCAATTGCCGTGATGGCTGACGCCTATGCCAAGGGAATCCGTTGCTTTGATGCCGGTGAGGCGCTTAAACTGGTACTCTCGACATCGGAGAAGTTCGGCAACCATCCTCTTGGTTGGACGCCGTCGAGCATCTCCGAGACCCTTGAATATGCCTACAGCGACTGGTGTGTGGCTCGTCTTGCGGAAGCCCTTGGTGATCAGGAGATAACCGTCGAGTATGACATGCGGTCCAAGGCTTACAGGAATATATTCGATCCTGGCGCAGGATGGTTCAGGCCACGAAACGCAGATGGCACATGGAAAGAATGGCCGGATGAAGGAAGGCTTAAGGATGATTACGGCTGCGTAGAGAGCAATCCCTATCAGCAGGGATGGTTCGTTCCCCATGATATCGAGGGAATGGTGGAACTGATGGGAGGAAGGGAGAAAGTCCTGGCAGATCTTGACAGCTTCTTCAATAACACTCCGGACAACCTTATGTGGAACAGTTATTACAACCATGCCAACGAACCTGTCCATTTCATCCCGTTCCTCTTCAACGAGCTGGGGCAGCCTTGGAAAACCCAGAAGTGGACCAGGTTCATCTGTTCCCATGCCTATTCAGATGACCCAATGACCGGGCTGGTAGGTAACGACGACGTCGGCCAGATGTCTGCCTGGTACGTCCTTGCAGCTGCCGGCTTGCACCCGATCTGTCCCGGAGACACCAGGATGGAAATAACCAGTCCGGTTTTCGACAAGGTTGAGATCCGTACAGACAAGGAATATGCCTCCGGGAAGACATTTACCGTGATCGCAGTCGGTAACAGCCCGGAGAATATCTACATCCAGGAGGCCAGGCTTAATGGGAAACTCCTTGCAGAACCATACATGGACTTCAAGGACATCGCTGCCGGAGGAACCCTCAAGTTGACGATGGGACCTGAACCGGCATTTTAATCAAGGATATGACTGATAAACCGACTAATATCGAAGTAAGGGGCGCGAAAGCCCATAACCTTAAAAACATTGACGTAGACATCCCGCTTGGAAAGATTGTCGGGATTGCCGGAGTCTCCGGTTCCGGGAAGTCCTCCCTGGCTCTTGGAGTCCTTTATGCCGAAGGATCCAGGAGATACCTCGAATCCCTCTCCACCTATACCAGACGAAGGATGACCCAGGCTTCGAGGGCCATGGTGGACGAGGTACGCTATGTACCGGCGGCCTTGGCCCTGCATCAGCGTCCCGGAGTCCCGGGAATACGAAGTACCTTCGGTACGATGTCGGAGTTGCTGAACAGCCTGAGGCTGATGTTCTCCCGCCTGGCCAGCCACCGCTGCCCCAACGGACATTACCTTGAGCCTACCCTGGATGTGGCGGCTGAGCAGCCGATCTACTGTCCGGTCTGCTGCGAAAGGGTCTATCCACCCGGAGCCGAGCAGCTTGCGTTCAACAGTGAGGGGGCCTGCAGGACATGCGGTGGTACCGGCATAGTCAGGAAGGTGGACGAGTCTACGCTTGTGCCAGACGAGACCCTGACGATCGATCAGGGCGCTGTCGTCCCGTGGGGATCACTGATGTGGTCCCTCATGAAGGATATCGCCAGGGAGATGGGTGTCCGCACCGACGTGCCTTTCAAGGACCTGACGCCGGAAGAGAAGGAGATCGTCTACCACGGACCCGCCGAGAAGAAGCACATCCTATACCGCAATGAGAAGACGAACAACTTCGCGGAAATGGACTTTACTTATTACAATGCTGTCTATTCCGTGGAGAATGCCCTGTCCAAAGTCAAGGATGAGACAGGAATGAAGAGGGTGGAGAAGTTCCTTAAGGAAGACTTGTGCCCTGACTGCGGCGGTACCAGGCTTTCCGATGAGGCCAGGGCGCCCCTGCTGAGGGGGATCAACCTGGCCGATGCCTGTAAGATGACTCTTGCCGAACTTATCGAATGGGTCGCTGGTGTACCGGCCTCCCTTCCTGAACCTATGCGTCCCATGGCGGAGAGAATCTGTGAGTCGTTCAATGACACAGCCCGGCGTCTGGTCGACCTTGGACTGTCATATCTTTCCCTTGACAGGGCTGCTGCCACTTTGTCAACCGGAGAAAGGCAGAGGGTGCAGCTTGCCCGTTCCGTCAGGAACCGCACGACAGGAGTACTTTATGTGCTTGACGAACCTTCGATTGGCCTGCATCCTTCAAACCTGGAAGGTCTGACAGGAGTCATGGATGACCTTGTGGCTGACGGCAACACAGTTGTCCTCGTGGATCATGACACCCAGGTCCTGGCACATTCGGACTGGCTCATTGAACTCGGTCCGGAAGCAGGAGCCAAAGGTGGCCGGATCCTTGCCCAGGGTACGGTCGAGGATCTGGAGGTCAATCCGGTGTCCAAGATCGGACCCTTTCTCAAGGATACCTCGGGGGCATCTGGCAGAAGAGCGGACCTCTTCGATCTTGGAACTATCAGGATGGAGACGGGACCGATCCACACGGTCCGTCCACTTTCGGTGGAATTCCCGAAAGGAAGGCTGTCGGTTGTGACCGGTGTCTCCGGGTCCGGCAAGACTACCATGATACTCGAAAGCCTGATCCCAGGACTTAAGGCATCAATCGAAGGCAGGAAACTACCTTCACATGTTAAGTTGGTCGAGGCGGAAGGGATCCATCAGGTCAAGCTTATCGATGCGACTCCCATAGGGATCAACGTTCGTTCTACGGTGGCTACTTATGCCAACATCCATGATGAACTAAGAAAGGTTTTTTCCAAGACGGAAGGGGCAAAGGCAGGAGGCTGGAAGGCAGGTGACTTCTCCTACAACACCGGCCGCCTCCGCTGTCCGGTCTGTGATGGAACCGGCAGCATAAGCCTTGATGTGCAGTTCCTTCCTGACGTGGACATTCCTTGCCCTGACTGTCATGGCTCCAGGTATTCACGCCAGGCTTTCGAGATTACCAGGAAAGGAGGGTATACGCTGCCAGGACTGATGGCTATGAGTGTAGATGAGGCGCTGGAGGCTTGTCCTGACTTGTCTCTGGTGAAGACTCGTTTGAAGGTGCTCCACGATCTGGGATTAGGCTATCTTACCCTTGGAGAAGCCACTCCAAGCCTTTCCGGTGGAGAGGCCCAGCGCCTGAAACTTGCAAGCGAGATGGGCAGGGGACAAGGGGATACCGTCTTCGTGTTCGATGAACCTACAATCGGCCTCCATCCTCTCGACGTGCGTACTCTCATGGGAGTGTTCCGGCATCTGATCGAAAACGGAGCTACCGTTATCGTGATAGAACATGACCTCGATGTGATCCGTCAGGCTGATTATGTGGTTGACATGGGACCTGGAGGCGGGATCAAGGGCGGACGTATCGTAGCAAGCGGAGCCCCTTCCGAAATCGCAGGCAACAAAGAAAGCGTCACCGGCAGGTACCTGTGACGCTTGTATCGGGTCTTCCTATAGCTTTCAGATCTTTACGCTGTGCCAATGAGGGCCGAAACGCTCGAATGAGGCGCGGTCCAGCATCTCACGGTCGTCCGGATGGGCGATAGAAATGAGCAGCTTCGCCCTTTCCTGGAGTGACTTCCCGTAGAGGTCCACGGCACCATATTCAGTGATGATCCAGTGGGCGTCAGCCCTCGGGGTAACGACTCCGGCTCCTGGGTTGAGGAAGGGGACAATCTTGGCCTTACCCTTGTTGGTGCGGGAAGCGAAGGCTGTCATGGAGACTCCTCCTTCGGACATTATCGCGCCCTTGACGAAATCGAGCTGGCCTCCGGTCCCGGAGAAGATGCGCGTGCCTATCGAGTCGGCGCTGATCTGTCCGGTGAGGTCTACCTCCGTGGCGGAGTTGATGGCCATCATGTTGGGGTTGCGTGAGATCGTCCAGGGATCGTTGACGTACTTGATGTCCTTCATCAGCACGTCCGGATTGTGGTCGATGAATGAATAAACGTCCTGCGATCCGAGCAGGAAGGAAGCTACTATCTTGCCTTTGTCTATGGCCTTGTTGGCTCCGGTCACCACTCCCTTCTTGATCAGGCGTAGGATGCCGTCGGCGAACATCTCTGTGTGGACTCCGAGGTCCTTGTGGTCGGTCAGCTGCGCTGCAAGAGCGTTCGGAAGGGCTCCGATGCCCATCTGGATGCATGCTCCGTCAGGTACGAGCTCTGCACAGTTCTTTCCGATCAGGATTTCGGTCGGAGTAGGTTCTGCGAAATCCTTGGTGACGAGGGGCGTGTCGTCCTGGACGAGATAATCGAAGGCGTCGAGGGACACCAGATCACCGTAGGCAAAGGGAACGTTCGGATTGATGACTCCTATCTTCACCCTGGCGGTCTCGATTGCAGCGATGGAGCAGTCCACGGAAGTGCCAAGGGAAACCATCCCGTTTTCGTCAGGAAGCGACACCTGGACCATGGCGACACCAAGCTTGATCGCACCGCTGCGGTAGAGTTTCTGGGACTCTCCGAGGTGGACCGGAAGGTAGTCGGCATAACCTGAATTGACATTCGCACGGACGTTGGGGCCGATGAAGAAGCCTTGCTCGAAGAATATTCCCATGTACTTGGGATCCGAGTACGGGGCCGGTCCTTCGGTGTGGAAATGGTGGAAATGGAGGTCTTCGACCTCATGTGCCTCAGCCCTTCGTACAAGGGCATCAACAAGGATGTGCGGCACGCTCGCCACGCTGCTGAGGTGAATATGATCCCCAGACCTTACGGCTTTTACCGCCTCGTCAGCACTGACGTAATGTATTTCTTTCATTCAGATTGATGGTTTCCTGGTTACTAATCGACTCCAAAGATAGCCTTTTTTTTGTTATTTTTGCAGATTATGGAGAATAAGGATAAGAAACTGGAAGCGTTCGAAAGGGCATTGGACGTGATGGACAGGCTCAGGGCTGAGTGCCCATGGAACCATGCACAGACTATTGACACCCTTCGTCCGATGACTATCGAAGAGGTCTACGAACTCAGTGACGCAGTACTTAAGAAAGACGCCAAGGCTCTTGAGAAAGAACTTGGCGACGTGTTCCTTCATGTTATTTTCTATGCGAAGATCGCCGAGGAGGAAGGCCGCTATGACATCGCAGACGTGATGAACAAGCTTTGCGAGAAGATGATCTACCGCCACCCTCATGTCTTTTCCACAACCAAAGTGGCAGATGCCGAGGAGGTCTCCACCAACTGGGAGATGCTCAAGGCCAAGGAGAAAGGAGGCAACAAACGCATCCTCTCCGGAATCCCGGATTCCCTGCCTCCCATCCTCAAAGCTTTTTCCATGCAGGACAAGGCGAGGGGAGTGGGGTTCGACTGGGAAGAGAAACAGCAAGTCTGGGACAAGGTCAAGGAAGAACAAGAAGAGTTGGAAGCAGAGTTCAAGGCCATAGATGCCGTTTCTTCGGAGGATGACAAAAAAGCAGCCTACGACAGGGCGGAGGAGGAACTGGGCGATTTCATGTTTGCCACCATCAATGCGGCAAGGCTCTACGGCATTGATCCTGACACTGCATTGAACCGTGCCTGCGACAAGTTCAGGCGCCGTTTCACCTACCTCGAAGAGAATACCATACGTCAGGGACGCGACCTTCATGACATGACCCTGGAAGAGATGGATGCGATCTGGGACGAGGGAAAAGCTAAAGGTCTTTGAGCCTGACCTCTTGCCAGAAAGAAGATAAATGTCTACATTTACAAGATGTCAGTTTACAAGGTAGTTGAGGTTTTGAGTAAAAGGGACTTGAAGCGTTTTATCAAGTTCCCCGATCAGCTATATAGGGACTGCCCTCAGTACGTTCCTGCGCTCCATTCAGATCAGGTCAAGTCACTTACTAAAGTTTCGACACTTTCGTATTGCAAGCGTAAGATGTGGATGGTCCTTGACGGTAATAAAGTCGTAGGGCGGATCTGTGGCATGATCAATCCCAGGTATAATGCTCTTTATGACAAGAAAAGGGCACGCTTCGGCTGGTTTGACTCTATTGATGACTTGGAAGTAGCCCGCCTGTTGCTCGGGACTGCAGAGGATTGGGCGAGGGAAAACGGCATGGAAGAGATCCATGGTCCGCTCTATTACAACACCCTTGGCAAGCAGGGGATGTTGATTGAAGGCTTCCAGAACATCCCTCCTTTCAACTGTATCTACAACTATCCTTATTACGCAGGCTTCATGGATGCCCTCGGGTACGTCAAGGAATGTGACTGGGTCCAGTACAAGGTTCCGGCAGACCAGAAACCCCAGGACAAGATCTACAGGATAGCCGGCCTGCTTAAAGAGAGGTACAACCTTCATGAGGGAAGCCTCAGCAAGCTGAAGAAGGATAAGAAGATGGTTCGCTACTTCTTCGATGTCTACAACGAAAGCTTCGCCAAGTCAGTCTACAACTTCATACCTTTCACAAAAGAGGAGATAGAAGAAGAGGCTTCGGAGGTACTTAGGTTTGTCAATGACAAGACGAGTAGCATAATTTTTGATGAACACGAGGAACTTGTCGGTTTCGGAATAACGTTCCCGTCCATCTCGAAGGCTTTGCAGAAGGCCAAGGGCCACCTTTTCCCCTTCGGGTGGTGGCACCTTCTAAGGGCTATGCATGACTACCATACTGTCGACTTGATGATCAACGGGGCCGTGCCGAAATGGCAGAACACAGGCGTTTCGTCAATATATCATTGCACCATGTCGGAAAAATACCGCAAGATGGGGACGAAGATCGCGATTACCAATCCGCAGATCGAATCCAACGGAGCTGCCAATGTGTGGGGAAAATATGATAACGAACTTTTCATGAGGCGCAGATGCTTCGTGAAGGAACTCTAAGGAGGATAATATGGCAGAGAACACTCTGGTAGACAAGATCCTGGCTCTCCAGGACAAATACAATTCGCTGCAGGCTCAGCTTTCTGATCCTGCGGTGATTGCCGACATGAAGAAATACGTCCAGCTCAACAAGGACTACAAGCAGCTGGAACCGATCGTCAAGACCGGACTTGACTATAAGAAGAAGGTTGAGGAACTCGCAGAGGCAAAGGATATCCTGATCAATGAGAAGGATGAGGACCTCAGGGAGATGGCCCGTGCAGAGGTTGCTGAAATAGAGCCACTGCTGCCTCAGCTCGAGGAGCAGATAAAGATCCTCCTCATCCCTGCTGATCCTGATGACGCCAAGAATGCTATCGTTGAGATCCGCGGCGGTACCGGTGGCGACGAGGCTGCCATCTTTGCAGGCGACCTGTTCAGGATGTATTCCAAGTTCGCAGAGAAGAGGGGATGGAAACTGGAAGTCAATGATGCAGCTCCGGGAACTTCCGGTGGCTTCAAGATGATCGTCTTCAAACTCTCATCGAATGATGAAGGAGTCTACGGCATAATGAAATATGAGTCCGGAGTCCATCGCGTGCAGCGTGTTCCCCAGACTGAGACACAGGGAAGGATCCAGACATCGGCTGCTTCCGTGGCTGTGTTCCCCGAAGCCGGTGAGTTCGATGTGGATCTCAAGTGGGAAGACATCCGCCTGGATCTCTTCTGTGCTTCCGGTCCCGGAGGCCAGGGCGTCAACACGACATATTCAGCAGTGCGCCTAACCCACCTTCCTACCGGACTTGTGGTCCAGTGCCAGGAGGAACGCTCCCAATTGAAGAACAAGGACCGTGCTTTCGAGGAACTAAGGACCCGCCTTTACAACCTCGAACATCAGAAGTATCTCGACGAGATCGGTGCCAAGCGCAAGACCATGGTGTCCACCGGCGACCGTTCAGCCAAGATCCGTACTTACAACTATCCGCAGGGCCGTGTTACGGACCACAGGATAAACTGGTCGATGTACAACCTGCCGGTCTTTATGGACGGTGACATCCAGGAATGCATCAACCAGCTTCAGATAGCAGAAAATGCCGAGCGCCTGAAAGAAGCCGGCGATTGATAATAATGTCAGTGTACTAGGTAACCACTTAAAAAACTAGAAATGCAAAAGAACAGTTTTTCTACAGCCTTCGTGCTGATGGCCGTACTTTTCACGGTCTGTCTTATCACTTCAAACCTTTTCGCCTCCAAGGTCTTTGCCATCGGCAAGATCACGCTGCCTTGTGCTGTGCTCATATTCCCCGTCTCCTACATCCTCAATGATTGTTTCACCGAGGTCTGGGGATACAGGAAGGCACGCCTTGTCATCTGGACGGCGTTCGCGATGAACCTGTTCGTGGCTCTTACCGCCCAGATAGCAGTCCTGCTCCCGGCAGCTCCTTTCTGGACTGGCGGAGAGCATTTCGACTTCGTGTTCAAGATGGCTCCTCGAATCCTTCTGGCATCGCTGCTGGCTTTCCTTGCCGGCTCGACCTTCAACGCTTACGTAATGAGCAAGATGAAGGTAGCCCAGGAAGGCAGGGGCTTCTCCGCCAGGGCAATAGTGTCCTCTGTCGCCGGAGAGTGCCTGGACTCTCTCATATTCATGCCCATAGCTTTCTGGGGGACTCCGGTAAAGGACCTGGCTTGGATGATGCTCTTCCAGGTGTCGTTCAAGGTGCTCTATGAGATTATCATCCTGCCTGTCACGACGATGGTTGTACGCAAGCTCAAGGAGACGGAAGAAGAGGATGCTTTCGATCGCGATATCCACTACAACCCTTTCAAGATTTTCGATTATTGATTCATTTATGGACAGGAAGAAAGAAGGCCTGGAAGCTCTGGGCCATGAGACTAGATACAAGATGGATTATGCTCCCGAAGTACTTGAGACATTCGAGAACATGCATCCCGGAAGGGATTATTGGGTGAAGTTCAACTGCCCTGAGTTCACTACCCTCTGTCCCATAACCGGCCAGCCTGACTTTGCAGAGATCCGCATCAGCTACATCCCTGACATCCGGATGGTTGAAAGCAAGAGCCTGAAACTGTATCTTTTCAGTTTCCGCAACCATGGCGGGTTCCATGAGGATTGCGTCAACATGATCATGAACGACCTTATCAAGTTGATGGATCCCAAGTACATAGAAGTGCTCGGTCTTTTCACGCCGCGCGGAGGAATATCCATCCATCCGTATGCCAATTACGGCCGTCCGGGGACTGAATATGAAGCACTGGCCCGTCAGCGTTTCGCCTCCCACGAGTGACAATTTGTCAGCCGCCGCGGCTTGGCATAACATTAGTTATTCTCCATACCGGTTGAAATAGATCCTTCGGAGGCTGACCGCCTCCTCAGGATGACAGAATAAAAACTGTCATTATCGACAGAATAAAGGCTGTCATTCTGAGCGAAGCGAAGAATCTTTTCCAACCGGGATAATTGTAAATAATAATAGGAGAAAAAGAATATGGGAAAAATCATCGGAATCGACCTTGGAACCACCAATTCGTGCGTTTCGGTCATGGAAGGCAACCAGCCTACCGTCATAATCAACAACGAGGGTGAGAGGACTACCCCTTCTGTCGTGGCATTCACCGACGGCGGAGAGAGGAAGATCGGAAACCCTGCAAAGCGTCAGGCCATCACCAATCCCCAGAACACTGTCTTCTCTATCAAGAGGTTCATGGGTGAGACTTACGACCAGGTGACCAAGGAAGTAAGCAGGGTCCCTTACAAGGTCGTCCGTGGCGAGAACAACACCCCGCGCGTGGACATCAACGGCAAGCTCTATTCCCCTCAGGAGATTTCCGCAATGATCCTCCAGAAGATGAAGAAGACCGCCGAGGACTACCTCCGCCAGGATGTCACCGAGGCTGTCATTACAGTGCCTGCATACTTCTCTGACTCCCAGCGCCAGGCAACCAAGGAGGCCGGTAAGATCGCCGGACTCGATGTCAAGAGGATTATCAACGAGCCTACCGCAGCTGCCCTTGCTTACGGTCTTGACAAGAAGAACAAGGATATGAAGGTCGCTGTCTACGACCTTGGTGGCGGTACCTTCGATATTTCCATCCTCGAGCTTGGTGGTGGAGTCTTCGAGGTGAAGTCCACCAATGGTGACACCCATCTTGGTGGTGACGACTTCGACCAGGAGATCATCAACTGGCTTGCAGCCGAGTTCGCAGCAGAGAACGGCGGTATCGACCTGAAGAAGGACCCGATGGCTCTCCAGAGACTTAAGGAAGCTGCAGAGAAGGCAAAGATCGAGCTTTCCAGCCAGACCTCCACTGAGATCAACCTTCCTTACATCATGCCTGTCGACGGCATCCCCAAGCACCTTGTGAAGACCCTGACCAGGGCCAAGTTCGAGCAGATCTGCGACAACCTCTTCCAGAGGTCAATCGAGCCTTGCCGCATCGCCCTTCGTGACGCCGGCCTCCAGGCTTCCGACATTGACGAGGTCCTCCTCGTCGGCGGATCCACCCGTATCCCCAAGGTCCAGGAACTCGTGAAGGAGTTCTTCGGCAAGGAGCCCAACAAGAGTGTCAATCCCGACGAGGTCGTCGCAATCGGCGCCTCCATCCAGGGTGGTGTGCTCGCTGGCGATGTTAAGGATGTCCTCCTCCTGGATGTCACCCCTCTGTCTCTCGGTATCGAGACCCTCGGTGGTGTCATGACTAAGCTCATCGATGCAAACACTACCATTCCTACGCATAAGAGCCAGGTCTTCTCGACAGCTGCTGACAACCAGCCTTCAGTCGAGATCCATGTCCTCCAGGGCGAGCGCCCGATGGCGAAGGACAACAAGGAACTCGGACTCTTCCACCTGGATGGTATCGCACCCGCTCCGAGAGGAATACCTCAGATCGAGGTTACCTTCGACATCGATGCCAACGGTATCCTCAACGTGTCCGCTAAGGACAAGGCTACCGGCAAGGAGCAGAAGATCAGGATCGAGGCTTCTTCAGGCCTGTCCGACTCCGAGATCCAGAGGATGCGTGACGAGGCTAAGGCCAACGAGGCTGCCGACAAGGAGGCGAAGGAAAGGGTTGACAAGATCAACAACGCCGACTCCCTCTGCTTCCAGGCTGAGAAATTTCTGAAGGACAATGGTGACAAGGTTCCCGCTGACGTCAAGACGGAGGTCGAGTCCAATGTCGCTTCCCTGAAGGAAGCTATCAAGAACCAGAACCTCGCCGACATCGACAGGTACTCCGAGGCCCTCAGCAAGGCATTCGAGAAGATGTACCAGGCAGGCCAGGGCGCTGGCCAGAACCCTTACGGTAACGGCGGCCCTCAGGCTGGGCCCCAGGGCCCCCAGAACGGCCCCGAGGATCAGGGACCTGATGAGCAGTAAGATCCTTTGATTTATTTAGAGATAGCCGCCCTTTGAAGGACGGCTATTTTTATGTACCTTTGATGATATGAAGAAGGACTGGAATAAGGACTTGTCCGGCATGAATACTTTCAGGATGAGGGTGTCATGCCGCTGTTTCGTTGAATATGGGTCTGTGGAGGAGCTGAAGGCGGTGCTTGCCGATCGTTCGTTTCCCAGGCCTTTTTTTCCGTTGGGCGGCGGCAGCAACCTTCTGTTCACCAAGGACTATCCCGGAACCATCCTCCATTGCGGAATGGAATCGATTGATTATCTGGGCTCAGGCAGGGTCTATGCCGATGCCGGCGTGGTCTGGGATGATTTCTGCGCTTGGTGTGCCTCGAAAGGCCTTTGGGGACCCGAGAACCTTTCATATATTCCCGGAGAGGTGGGAGCATCTGCGGTCCAGAACATCGGTGCTTACGGCAGGGAAGCCGGTGAACTGATCGAGTCGGTCTCTTGCGTAGAGGCCGGAACCAGCAACGTAGTGGTGATCCCTGCAGGGGAGTGTGGATATGCCTACAGGGATTCACGCTTCAAGCATGACTGGAAAGGACGCTATTTCGTGACCGGAGTGACTTTCAGGCTCTCCGAGGAGCCGAAACCAGAACTTGACTATGGCCATGTCCGCGAGGCGGTTAAGGAGAAATACGGGACTGACGATCCAGATCTCCTGACACCTGCAATGATAAGGGAAGTTGTTACAGACATCCGCAAGGGCAAGCTTCCGGAGGTGTCGGAGCTCGGGAGTGCCGGCAGTTTCTTCCGCAATCCATATGTGGATGCAAAGACCCTTGAAGCAATCCGTAATAAGGCTCAGGAGGAAGGCCTTGGTATTGTCCCGTCATTTACAATCGGCGGGGACTGTTTCAAGGTTCCCGCCGCATGGCTTATCGACAAATGCGGCTGGAAGGGGAAGGAACTTGGAGGGGCCGCAGTCTTCGAAAAGCAGCCGCTTGTGCTCGTGAATAAGTCCGGTGAAGCTTCCCCGGACGAAGTTATCGCTCTCGAGGAAGAGATCAGAGCCACCGTAAAGGCTAAGTTCGGAGTGACCCTGGAAAAAGAAGTTGAATACGTATAAAACAGATAACCAATGAGTTCGTTCATTATCGAAGGCGGTCATCGCCTAAGCGGAAGCATAGCCCCGCAGGGCGCCAAGAACGAAGCGCTTGAAGTGATCAGCGCAGTTCTCCTAACCACAGAAGAAGTTGTAATAACCAACGTTCCGGAGATTCTGGACATCAAGAATCTGATTTCCCTTCTGGAGATGATGGGAGTCAGGGTGAACCGTATTGCTAAAGGGGAATATTCATTCAAGGCAGAAAAGCTCGATACCGACTTCATTGAAAGTTCCGAATTCGTGAGGATGTGCTCATCGCTACGTGGATCCGTCATGGTAGCTGGCCCACTGCTGGCACGGCTTGGGCATGTGTGGTTCCCAAAACCTGGAGGTGACAAGATCGGCCGCCGCAGGGTGGACACCCATATTTCCGGACTCATGGCGCTTGGTGCGGACCTTACCTATGATTCCGATCGACGGGCCTACAGGCTCCAGCTCCCACAGGGAAAGCATCTTACCGGAAAATACATGCTTCTTGATGAAGCTTCAGTTACAGGTACGGCGAACATACTTCTGGCCTCTTGCCTGGCAGAGGGGAAGACCGTTATTTACAATGCCGCCTGCGAACCCTACATCCAGCAGCTTTGCCGACTCCTCACGGCAATGGGAGCCAAGATCGAAGGAATAGGATCCAATCTCCTCACTGTCACCGGAGTAAGTTCGCTTCACGGGGCAACTCACAAGATCCTGCCGGACATGATCGAGGTCGGCAGTTTCATAGGCATGGCCGCGATGTGCCAGAGCGGCATAACCATCAAGGACACTTCCTATGATAACCTGGGCATTATTCCCGAAAGTTTCCGGCGCCTTGGAATAAGAATCGAGCAGAGGGGAGACGACATATTCGTACCTGAGCAGGAAAGCTATATCATCGAGTCCTTCCTGGACGGTTCGATAATGACCATAGCCGACGCTCCATGGCCCGGCCTAACGCCTGACCTCCTGAGCGTTATCCTGGTCGTGGCGACCCAGTGCCGCGGAAGCGTCCTGATCCACCAGAAGATGTTTGAAAGCAGGCTCTTCTTCGTCGACCGCCTGATCGACATGGGCGCCCAGATTATCCTTTGCGATCCCCACAGGGCTGTGGTGATCGGTCATGACCACAAGTTCCAGCTCAGGAGCGGCAGGATGCTGTCGCCGGATATCAGGGCCGGTATCGCCCTGCTCCTTGCTGCTATGTCCGCCAAGGGAACCAGCGAGATCGGCAACATCGAGCAGATCGACCGTGGTTACGAGGACATTGAGAACCGCCTCAACAACCTCGGGGCGAGGATTATCAGAAAGGGGTAGATTCTTCGCTTCGCTCAGAATGACAGCTTCACTAGCTCTGAATGACACTAACCTCTTTTCAATCTGAGGGAGTTGGTGACGACGCAGACGGAGCTGAGTGCCATGCAGGCGGCGGCTACCATCGGGTTGAGAAGGAAGCCGTTGACGGGATACAGGATTCCGGCAGCGACCGGAACAGCCAGGATGTTGTAGAAGAATGCCCAGAAGAGGTTCTGCTTGATTATCCTGGTAGTCTTTCTGGAGACTTTTATCAGCAGAGGAATCTTTTTAAGATCTGAATTGACGATTGTGACCATGGATGCATTCATGGCTACGTCAGTGCCGTTGCCCATGGCAATGCTCAGGTCTGCCAGAGCCAGGGCGGGGCTGTCATTGATTCCGTCTCCTGCCATACCTACCTTCCTGCCTTCGGCCTGCAGTGCCTTGATGTGCTCGTGTTTGCTGTCCGGAAGGACTCCGGAGATCACATTGTCGATTCCGACTTTGGCAGCCACCTTTTCGGCCCTTTCAGCATTGTCGCCGGAGAGCATCCAGACGTCGAGACCCAGATCCTTGAGCTCGGAGACGGCCTCTGCCGAAGTCTCCTTCACCTCGTCCACGAATTCCATATCGGCTGTCGGGACTATACCGGCTGATAGTTCCTTAGTGATGGTTCCTGTTTTGTCCAGGACTATGGAGTCGATATTCCCGGCTATCTGGAGGGAGTCCGCGTCCTTTATCAGGATGCCTTTCCTGGCACAGTTCCCGATCCCTGCGGTAAGGGCAGTGGGAGTCGCCAGTCCGAGTGAGCAGGGGCAGGCAATGACCAGTACGGTGACCATTGCGAGGAGTCCCATCGTCACTCCGTCAGTTGGGGCCAGGAATGTCCAGAATAGGAAGGTAATAATCGATATTCCTATAATTACAGGGACGAAGACGGCCGCTACCTTGTCCACGGTCTGCTGAATGCGGGCCTTGCTGCCCTGGGCGTCGCGCACCATCCTGATGATAGACGAGAGCATGGTGTCCTTGCCGACCTTTTCGGCCTTCATCACGAAGCTCCCTCTCTGGTTCATTGTCCCTGTGTAGACCTTAGTCCCGGCATTCTTCAGGACCGCAACCGGTTCTCCGGTGAGCATGCTTTCATCCACCCAGGATTCTCCGCTCACGACTTCACCGTCGGCCGGGATTCTCTCTCCCGGATTGACGGTATAGGTGTCACCGGGTTTCAGGTCCACACTCTTGGGCTGAAGTCCTGCAAGTTCCCTGATCGCCGAACCTGTGCTGTGCTTGGCTTTTTCCTCAAGCACGCGGCCTATCAGGATGAAGGCCACGATCATGGTTGAGGATTCGAAATACAGATGAGGCTCAAGGCCCCTGGATGTCCAGATCGACGGAAATAACAGGTTGAATATGCTGAAAAGGTAGGATATCAGTATCGAAAGGGCCACAAGGGTGTCCATGCTGGCTGTTCCATGCCGTGCCTGTTTCCATGCGGTGGTGATGAACCTTCTTCCGCACCAGAACACGACCGGAGTAGCCAGAGCCCAGAGAACGAAGCCCTTCCCGGGAAAATCGCCGAATCCCATTCCTAGCAGCATCACGAGGAGGGCCAGGATCACGGCAAGCCTCATGTCCCTCTTAAGGGATCTGAGATAGTCCTCCTGCAACCGTTCCGCTTCCGAGTCGGCTTCGTCGTCGGAGTCGTCACCGTCCACTACGATGAGGTCATAGCCTGCATCCTGGACGGCTTTCTTGATGTCCGCTGCGGTGATCGATTTGGGGTCGAAATCCACCTGGGCGGTGTTGGATGCGAGGGAGACATTGCATTCCTGTACTCCCTGAAGATTCTTTATTGTACCTTGAACCCTTGCCACACAGGCTGCGCAGCCCATTCCCTGGACGGGGAAATTCCTTCTGATTGTTTTTGCCATAGTCTTTTTGAGTTTATTACATCATCCACTCTTCCATGTCCCGTCCGGCCGCGATGCCTTCTCGGATCTCGGTAGACGAGATGTCCACGATCGGAGCGTCTATTATTTCTATCTTATAGTCTTTACATTCTTCCATCAGGGAGGCGTGGATACCTTCGAGGTCAAAACCCTTCCTGGGGTAGACCACGACCCCGTATTCAGTAAGGATCTTGCTGTACTCCTTCCAGCGGCGGAAGCCCGCAAGGTTGTCGGCCCCTATTACGAGGGTGAACTCGTTCTCCGGCTCACGTTCCTTCAGGGCTTCCAGGGTCCTTATCGTGTACTGGGGAGGGGGCAACAGGAGTTCGATGTCATCAACCCAGACGTGAAGCCTGGGATGTCTCTTGACGGCCTCCACTGCTGCCAGATACCTTTCGTCTGCACTGTCTGCACTGATCGAGTCCTTTATAGGATTCTTTGGCGACACGACAAGATAGACCCAGTCGAAGTCATCCTCCCTCGTGAGGTACTCCATTATGGCCTTGTGGCCGATGTGGAGGGGATTGAAGGATCCTGAATATACTGCTATCCGCATCAGATGAAAGTCGAATAATTGAGCCTGCCGTCGTCAAGGAAGTCCTCGACGACCTTTTCTGATTCAGCGTAGGCAGTCTGGAGTTCGTCGTTGACGAGAACGTAGTCAAACTGATGGGCATATGTCATCTCTTCCTCTGCCTTTGCGACCCTTTCCTCGATGGCCTCGGGGGAGTCGGTACCCCTGTTGACTAATCTCTGCCTTAGGACTTCCACGGAAGGGGCCTGTATGAATATGGAAAGAGCCGCATCCCCGAAGTATTTCTTCAGGTTGACGCCACCCTTGACGTCCACATCGAATATTATCACATGGCCTGCAGCCCATATCCTCTCACATTCGGACTTGAGAGTGCCGTAAAAACGGCCCTCGTAGACTTCTTCGTACTCCACGAACTTGTCTTCTGCAATCATTTTGCGGAACTCTTCAGTTGTCAGGAAGTAGTATTCCCTTCCGTCCTGTTCCTCTCCTCTCGGGGCCCTTGAGGTGGCGGACACCGAGAACTCCATGGAACCGGGGTACAGACCAAGAATATGGTTGACAATGGTGCTCTTTCCGGACCCTGAAGGTGCAGAAAAAATCAATACTTTTTTAGCCATAAGGTTTTGCTGCTATTATTTACACAAAAATAACTATTTTTGTAATAATCAGACTACGAGTACGTTCAAATCAGACAAGTTTTGGCCAGAAAGAAGAAACAGGCTCCGGCTGTCGATCCGGAGATTTTCCAGAAGAGCAGGGAGGCGCTCCGCCGCCGCCATCGTCAGGTTATCTACCTCAATGACAGCGAAATGGCCGCAGTCAAGGAGTACTGCGACCGTTTCGGAATAAAGGCCCGTTCGGCCATATTCAGGGAAGCCACCATGGAGACTGTCCTCTCCCAGCTTTCCGACAGCCATCCGACCCTGTTCTAGATTCTTCGCTGCGCTCAGAATGACAGCCTTGTCTCCGAGCACTTTGTCATCCTGAGGAGCGAAGCGACGAAGGATCTATCGCCGGTCGGCGATTCCGATGTAATAAAGAAGCGTTGCCAGGGATCCTATGGCGGCGATGATGTAGGTGTAGGCAGCCCAGCGGAGGGCGTCTATCGCCATCGGCCTGGTTTCGTAATTCGTTATTCCTGCACTTTCCAGCCAGTTCACAGCCCTCTGGCTTGCGTTGACCTCCACCGGGAGGGTGACGAAGCTGAACAGGGTTGAGAATGCGAACAGGGCTATTCCGAGCCAAAGCAGGGCAGGGGTGACCTGTACGATCATGATTCCTGCAAGGAGAACCCACTGGACGATGTTGTTGGAGAAACTGACCATCGGCACCATGGCAGAGCGCAGCTTGAGGGGTGCGTAGCCTGTGGCATGCTGGATCACGTGGCCGCACTCATGGGCAGCAACCGCTGCAGCCGCGACGCTCCTCTGGCCGTAGACTGCTTCGCTGAGGTTGACGGTCTTGGTCTGGGGATTGTAATGGTCGGTGAGCTGCCCGGGGATGCATGTGACCTGGACGTCTGTGATGCCGTTGTCCAGCAGCATCTTGCGGGCGACCTCCGCTCCGGTGAGGCCGGTCGTCGTAGGAACTTTCGAATATTTTGCGAACCTGCTCTTAAGCATCGTCTGGACGATGAAACTAAGGATCATGACAAGGATCATGATGATCCAGATTGTTGCTGTGTTCATATCTTTCGGTTTTTGGGTTTTCCAAACAAAGGCAAATGGCGGGCCATTTACCAAATGTAGCGATTTTCGCTCTGACTTTGTCAGAAAAACAGTAAATTTGTCATGATATACTCTTGGATCAAGGATGTCGAACGGCGTCACAGATTTTTCGAGGCTGGAGCTGAACCTCCCGAATTGCCTTGACAACTACCGGTACTTCAGGTCGAAACTGAAGCGCTCCACCAAGCTTTTGGTGCTTGTCAAGGCCAATGCCTACGGCCACGGAGCAGTCGAATTCGCCCTCATGATGCAGAACGCCGGAGCCGATTACCTCGCAGTAGCCCTTCCTGTTGAAGGCATGGAACTGAGGCAGTCCGGTATTAGCCTTCCGATCCTGGTCCTGACCGCGGGGACGGATTTCTTCGAAGAGATCATCGAAAACCACCTGGAACCTGGTATTCCTAACCTCTACACCCTCCAGGCCCTTGTCTCAACTCTCCGCGAACGCGGAATGAAGGATTTCCCCGTCCACATCAAGCTCGACACCGGCATGCACCGCCTGGGTTTCATGACAAGCGAGATCCCCGCTCTTCTGGACTATCTCAAGGATTGCCCGGAGGTAAGGGTCAAGTCGGTTTATTCACATCTCTGTGTTGCCGAGGATCCTGCCATGGACGAGCTTACGATGTCCCAGGTCCGGATGTTCGAGACCAATTCAGCCATGATAGAGCAGAGCCTCGGGTACCATCCCATGTTCCATCTGCTCAATTCCGCCGGCATTGAGAGATTCCCTCAGTACCAGTTCGACATGGTTCGTCTGGGAGTAGGAATATATGGCATCAGCGCCCTTCCTGACGTTCATCTGAAGCCTGTGGCTTCCCTGAAGGTGAAGATCTTGCAGATAAAGGAACTCCAGCCCGGAGACGGTGCCATTGGATACGGGCAGCATGGAATGATTGCTCCCGGAGGCTCACGAATTGCGACCATCCCGGTAGGATATGCTGACGGAATCGACCGTCATCTAGGTTGCGGCCGCGCCAGCTTCAGCCTGAACGGCCACAGAGTCCCGACCATAGGGAATATATGCATGGATATGTGTATGGTCGATGTGACTGGCGTGGACTGCAAGGTAGGGGACACGGTCACCATATTCGGTGAAGATCCTACTGTCACCGAGATTGCTGGCGTGCTGGGTACAATCCCTTATGAGATAATGACTTCCGTTCCGAGGAGAATCGAACGCGTGGTCGTCCGCCGCTAGATCAGCAGGCCTGCCCGGACTTTTTCCGAAACCTCTTCCCCTTTGAGCTTCGCAAGAACTGTCAGCGCGAATTCCACCGCGCATCCGGGACCGCGTCCTGTAATGAGGTTCCCGTCGCAGACAGCCCTTTCGCCGGTGTATTCGGCTCCCTGTGCCATCATGTTTTCTTCGAAACCGTCGTAGCAGGTAAACTTCCTGCCTTCTATGCCGGGAAGCTGTGAGGCTACGAGACCGGGAGCTGCGCAGATGGCCGCCACTGTGCCACCTTCAGAGAAATGCTTCTGCATCAGGGCCATGAGGAATTCATCCTCAGCGAGGTTGCTAGCACCGGGGAGACCTCCCGGGAAGATCATGGCATCCTCAGGGCTTGAACCAAGGATGACTTTGCCGTCGAACTCGTCGCGGTTCCAGTCGGCTATCACTGGGATGCCATGGGCACCGCGTACTGTCCTGTCGTGATTAATTGAAACAGTCGTTGCTTCGACACCGCCCCTTCGGAGGATGTCTACGGTAGCCAGGGCTTCGATCTCTTCGAAGCCTTCAGCCAGAAATACATATACTCCTTTCATGTCCTTAATCTTCTTTCGATTTGCTAATTTACTAAAATTACGATAAATTTGTCATCCGAATTGAGGTATGGTGTAATGGTAGCACTAGGGATTTTGGTTCCCTCAGTAGAGGTTCGAACCCTCTTACCTCAACTTTTCCACAAAATTCAATAACATGGAACCGGGTAAACGACTTCTTTCGCTCGACGCCCTCAGGGGCTTCGACATGATTTTCATTATGGGATTCGCTTCCGTCGTAGTGTCTCTGTGCAGCCTTTTCCCAGGCGGGGAATCCTCATGGCTTGCCACTCAGATGGAACATGTCTCATGGGAAGGACTCCGTCACCACGACACCATCTTCCCTCTGTTCCTCTTCATTGCGGGTATCTCTTTCCCGTTCTCTTATTCCAAGCAGGTTGCCAATGGAGCATCAAGGGGACAGATTTACGCTAAGATATTCAGGAGGGGTATAGTACTCTTCCTTCTTGGAATGGTTTACAATGGCTTGTTCAAGCTGGAACTTTCAACAGTGCGCATCTACAGCGTCCTCGGGCGCATCGGCCTGGCCTGGATGTTCGCTGCCCTCCTGTTCATCAATTTCAAGCCGAAGGCCCGCGCTATAATCGCCGTCGCCCTTCTGGTCGGTTACTGGCTCCTCCTGCGGTTCATTCCCGCTCCGGATGCTCCGGGTGCCGATCCATTCTCGCTTGAAGGCAATCTTGTCGGCTACATCGACCGTACCCTCATTCCCAACCATATCTACAGGAAGGGACTCTATGATCCAGAAGGGCTTCTCAGCCTCATGCCTGCTATCGTGACCGCTATGCTTGGCATGTTCACGGGTGAGTTTGTGAGGATAGGTGAGGATAAGGTCTCAGGTGGGAAGAAATCCCTTTATATGGCCATTGCTGCTGTCGTGATGCTTGCCCTGGGTCTTCTGTGGAGCCTTGTGTTCCCGATCAACAAAGCCCTCTGGTCCAGCTCGTTCGTGCTGGTCGTTGGAGCATATTCACTGGGCCTTTTCGCCTTGTTCTTCTATATCATCGACGTCAAGGGATGGAAGGGCTGGACGAAATTCTTCGAGGTTGTCGGACTCAATTCGATAACTATCTACATGGCGCAGAGGATCATCTCGTTCGGCGGGATCAACAACTTCTTCCTCGGTGGATTAGCAGGTCTTTGCCCTGAGCCGGTCGAGAAGCTCATCCTGGACATCGGCTACTTCATGGTCTCCTGGCTCTTCCTCTGGTTCCTTTACAAGAAGAAGGTCTTCCTGAAGGTCTAGCTATAACGATTATCAAGAACTACTTTTCGTATTCGTCAAGTGCCTTGGCCATGAGTGCACGGCCGGCATCTGCAATTTCTTCGGCGTGGGAATAACCGTAAACCCCGCTGAAAGAATCGTAAGGCAGGTCAACCAGAATGTCTGGCGGACAGAGCTGGATGCCCTGTTGGGCTATAGTATGGTTCATGATTCCGAAACTGCGTAGCAGTATGCTTGCGTAGTTATTGTCCGCGTCCATTGGAATGTGTTTCTCTTTTCCTTCGGCCGTCAGTTTCCTGCTCTCTTTCTGGGATGCAAGGCTCTCCTTCAAGAGTTCGGATCCTTTCTCTCCCGCAGAGCGGACCTTACCAAGGAAATCGCTTCTTCCTGTAGCCAGGGTATCTTTCAGCACTGTCTTGGCTGCGAGAAACCTTGCAGCTTCGCTTTCCTCCAAGGCTGTCCTTGAATCGAGGTAGGCACCTATGCTTTCCCTGTCGATCCGGTTCACGTTGAAGCCGACAAGGATGTCACCTTCTGTCCTCCGTACCCTGTTTAGTGGAAAGGTGTTCACCATCCCTCCGTCGACCAGGGTGCGGCCATTCATCTTGACCGGCCGGAACATCGAAGGTATCGAGATGGAAGCCCTGATGGCGTCGAACAGGGGCCCTTCCTGGAAGAGTACTTCCTCTCCTGTATAGAGATCGGTCGCAACGGCAGTGAAAGGTATCGGGAGGTCTTCGATGTTCACCTCCGGGACACGCTCCTTGATTGCGCGTATGACCCTTTCACCTTTGACAAGGTAGTTCTTGCTGATGGAGAAATCCATAAGGGAAACGACTTTCACGGGGTCGAGCCCGTAAAGCCATTCCTTGAAAGCATCCAAGCCCCCGGCGGCGTAGATACCACCGACAAGGGAACCGGCTGAGGTACCGGCAATTGATGTTATTTCATAACCACGTGCGAGTAGTTCTTCTATGGCTCCAATGTATGCGAAGCCCCTTGGACCACCGCTGGAGAGGGCGAGAGCGACTTTCTTCATTGCGTATGATATAACCCGGATATAAGGAAAACCCACATAGCTGTAAGGCTCTGTAGGTTTGTCCAGTTTACTTAAATCGTTAATTTTGAGCCACTTAACAGACTTGAACTGTTGACCTGCGCGTTACGAATGCGCTTTCAAAATCAGTTAGTTATAATTGTCAAACCCTGTTGCCTGAACCATGCAGTCACAAATTTAGACAATTTTCCGAAGCTTTTACTCACTTTCTCCTCACTTTGGCACATTCTCCTTCTATCTTCGCAGTCATGATCACTCATTACTGCCAATCATTAGAAGAAGTTCTCAAGAAAGCCAAACAAGCCGGTAAGCAACCAGGTTGTGAATTCTGGGGAATAACAGTCTCCGGTAAAAAGGGTTTGCGGTTTACAAGCTATTTATGATTTCATATGATTATCTTTGTACGTTATGATAGAAACAGCCATTTATGGATTCTTTAGCTAAGTTATTGTTTGCGATACTTTTCGCATTCTTCATGTATTCATGTGGAAGAACAGAGGTCTCCAAACGTCTTACAGATATAGAGTCGTATATAAACGAGCGGCCCGACAGCGCCCTGTCGGACTTACGCCAGGTCGACACGCTCTCATTACGGACAAAAGCCGAAAAAGCGAAGTACTCGCTACTCCATGCGATGGCACTGGACAAGAATTACATCGACACGGCAGACACCAGGATCATTATGCCGGCTGTGGAGTACTATGGCCGCCATGGGAGTCCGAAAGACCGGCTGAAGTCCCTTATGTACCTTGGTGTGGAGCAATACAATGCTGGTCTTTACAACCAAGCGATCGTTTCCTTCTACCAGGCTTCTGAATATGCTCCCAAGATCGAAGACCAGAACCTGCTTGGAATCCTCTACTCCAGAATGGCCGACACCTACACTATGACAAGAGATTATGTCCAGGCAGAGGAGTATATTGACAGGTCTATAGAATCTTTCAAATTTGATGGTAATAAAGATTACGAATATTTAGAACTTGCTCGAAAAGCAAGAAATCTTGCACAACAAAAACAGTGGACTGATGCCGCTACTTTGTATGACTCATTACTTAACGATTCACTTACTAGTAATTTAATCAAGGCAGAAATTGAATTAGATTATGCATTATGTCTTCTCTATTCACCATCTGAAGAAGATACCACTGTTTACCATCTTATGAATGATGCCATCATTGGGAAAGTAAAATTCAAGAATGAAGATCAAATAGGAGCTCTTGCATATATAAGACACAAATTCGGAGAATTAGACTTGGCTGATTCTCTGTTTTTATTAATAGAGGGTCATAACAAAGAACATTATTGGAAGCATAGAATAGAACTCGATAAAAAAGACTTCAAGAAGGCATATAATGAACTATTATTATCATCTCAAAACACAGATTCTCTTTTAAATAGTATCAGCGTTTTCTCCGCGGCAAATGCACAAAGGACTTTTCTTGAACAACTTAAGGAAGATAATAGTCAAAGAATTAAAAATCAAAGACTTTGGTTAGCTATCATAGCTTTGTTTTGCACTTTACTATTATCTGTATCCTACTCATTATTATTGGCCTATAGGAGTAAGAAACAAGAACGAGAAGAGGAAATGGAGCGAATGAGGATGCTCACAGAGATCCTTAACAATCAGATACTTAATCAGAAGAAGGAAAATGAGAAGTTAAGTCGTGATACAAATAAAGCAAAGTTTGCGTTTATGGCGGAAGTCTACGAAACTGCCTATCGGCTTGTCGGCGATAAAGAGAATGCAGAAGATAAGATTCTTCATGTTTTAGCATCAAAGGTCGGTGACCTAAGATCAAATAAAGAGTCCCAACAGTATTTCGAGACAATGATTGATGCGGAAATGGGAGGTTTGATGAGTAAATTTAGAAGGGACTGTCCGTACTTAAAAGAAAGCGAGTATAAAATGGCAAGCTATTATTTCGCCGGATTTGACAATACTACAGTAATGATTATAATGGGGATTTCTTCCCTTGAAAATACAAGAATGAGAAAAAGCCGGCTCCGGCAAAAAATAGCAAAGATAGAGAGTTCCCAGAGGGATGTTTTTCTTCAATATCTGTAGTTTCCTGTTACGTTATTTTTGTGATAAGTTTAAGAAAACATAATTCTACGGCATTATAGGGCGTATTATTTAAGAAATAATTGTTGCGCCATAAAAGAGTTATCCAGCAAATGTTACGAAAAAATCTCCCGAACTTTGCAGCAGACAACTTTGCCTGCTATGATTAATAAACACTCTTTGGTAGTTTTACTCCTCTGCTTAATTCAATGCTCCTTATTATCTAAGCGGAATAGATTATTCTTCTAACATAAAAGATATTATTGTTAATGGACATCGATAGTTGTTTATGCCTATGAACCGGTCCTTTACGATTATTCCTCTTTTGCTCCTGTGTTCAGTGATTGCTCTGGCACAGGAGCAAATGGATACGATCAAAGCGTCCAAGGTTACGTCTGACTTGATGAGAACAATCTCATTCTCTCAGACCGGACATGAAAGAATGGAATCCTTGAGATTTGAGGTTGCGCCGGTTCTGGGTTCCCCGGACATTATACGTACGCTCCAAGGTCTGCCTGGAGTAGCTATGGGTAACGAGATGTCATCTGGATTGTATGTCAGGGGAGGAGACGGCTCGGACAATCTCTATATGTTTGACGGGGCTCCTGTCTGGCAGACGGCCCACATGGGCGGAATGTTCTCGGTGGTTAACAGTGACATTCTTGATAATGTTGATGTATATAAGAGCGGTTTCCCTTCCAGGTTTGGAGGAAAAATCTCTTCTGTCGAGGATATTTCAGTAAAGGTAGGAGACTTTGATCAAAAGCATGTAAAGTATTCTATCGGCTTAACCGATGGTCGTATTACCTTGGATGGACCATTCAAGAACAAAAAGACTTCATACCTCGTTTCTTTGAGACAGAACTGGATGTCTCTTTTCACAAAACCCGCATTTAAAGCAGCAGGCAACTTATTCCCTGACAGGATGACTAACTATTTGTCCGACGGCTGGTACGGTTTCACGGAAATTGACGGAAAAATAAGTAAACGTCTTTCTGGTACAAGTTCGTTAGAGTTTTCCTTATTGGCAAATGTGGATTTCATTAAGTATAGTGACCATTATGGAGGGGATGAAACATCCTGGTCCGACCATGGTTTGAATCTCTCTTCCAATTGGGGTAACATTGTTGCCGTTGCTGCTTGGAAAACAAAGCTTGCGGATATGTTCTATTCCTACCTTAGGGTATATTATTCTAGAGGTTATGCCAGCATCTCTACAAGATCAGATTATTATGATGATAATCCATTTGTAGAGCAAAAGTTAGTTTCTATAGAAAGTAATGACAGCGGTATTGGCAATCCCGGGTTAAGATGGGACTCTGTCTATCTTTTGGGAAGAGGGGCGCGCTTGAGATTTGGAGTAGAAGGTAATGGTTACATTTCATCTCCACATCGAATTTACTCTTATGAAGAAAAAAAGAGGTATAAGCATCCTGAAAATCCTTCAATGGAAGAAAATAAAATGTCTGTTATCGCTCAGAAAGATTTGGACAGAACAATGCATTATTCTTCTAAATCAGTAGCTGGCTATGCATCATTTGAGTGGACACCTGTTCGTTGGTTCAGTTCTGATGTAGGTTTCAGATATGACGCTTATTTTGCGAAAGGTATGACATTCGGCTACCCTGAACCGCGACTGGCGGTCAGCATAAGACCGGTCTATTCTGTTGCCTTGAAGGCTTCTTATTCAAGGATGTATCAACCCTTGCATATGCTTTCCTCATCTTCATTTGATTTTCCTGGCAATTGCTGGCTGCCGAGTACAAAACTCGTACAACCTGCAGTCGGGAATCAGATCGCCGTTGGTATAGAATACTCCGGAAACGATGGTTGGAATGCCGGAATTGAGGCTTATTTGAAGAATACAGATCATCTTCATGAATATGGTGGCCCGGTGCTGATCTATCCCCCTCTTGATGAATGGGAGAACAATTATCTTGATGGCAAAGGCCGGGCTCGAGGCATTGAAACCAGCGTGTCAAAAGAAGGGAAGCGGATAACCTTCGCAGCATCATATTCATATTCTATCAGTGAACGCTTGTTTGAAGATTTCTATGACGGATGGTTCCCGGACCGTTTTGATAACCGTCACAGTGTTCACCTTTCCTTCCGTTATCGCGTATTGAACGGGGAGGTTTCTGCCGATTGGTTCTATCATGGCGGGAATCGGATAACAGTGCCTGAGTACTATTATCCGACAGATTCTCCGGAGGAATATGCGATTAATGGTTATTATTCCCAGTTCAATCTGGCTGGCGCTCCTTATCCGAACAACTGGAGACTACCGTCATACCATCGGCTTGATATAGGCTACTCCCAATACGGAAAAACCAAACGTGGCAAGAGCAGGGTCATTTCCGTTGGTTTGTATAATGCCTATAACAGGAAGAACGTCAATTTTGCACGAGTCGACAAAGGCATCGCTACACAGTCGCCGTCTATCATTTATGTCTCGGCGTTCCCGATAATGCCTACTTTAAGATGGTCGTATTCATTTTAACCCTTGCCTGAAATGAAAAAGTTAATAATAATACCATTGGCTTTGACAGTTCTTTGTGCATGCCAGGTGATCGAGGATATGAATACGGAGAACAACCAGGATGCCATCAGATTGGAGTGCATGCTGACGTCGGATGAATCAGATCCAGTACACTATCTTTATCTCGACAGATTCTATTCAATCAAGTCGGGAAAATACTATAAGAAGCAAGCTGAACCTCTCAATCCTATTTTCAGTGTGGAATCTAATGGAAAAAGTGTCCAGGTTGTTGAAGATACGTCTCTTATGGGAAGATATATTCTTAAAGGTGAACTTTGTCAGGGAGATGAAATAACCATTCATATTTCAGGAGACGGCGTGTCGGAGGTAACATCCACGACGACTATTCCAGAGAACCCAAAGAATGAAAATATCAAGAATTTGAACATAAAAGAGAACAGCCAAGTTGGCGGACATGTTGTTATATTAACGTACGATGTTTCATTTTTATTAAGTGGAGATGATGCCTATTATGGTTTGTCCTTTGTGTATGGAGATGGTTCTAATACCTATGAAATGGCCTTGGTTCCAGATGGCAAAGTGGAAGTTATTCCCGGGGAGGCCCCGGAATTTTCAACTGCTTTTCCTATATCTGCCCCTATTCTGCAGTTAACTGATGGAAAGATTGTCACTAGGAGTGCCGAACAATCAATGTATGTCATGTCTGGATTAGTGTCAAAAGAATCTTCACCAATTAGATTTTCATCCCATTTCATAATGTTTTCGTCAGAACCTGTTAAACCACACATACGTCTTTATAGGTTGACAGAAGAGGCTTACAAGGCATGTATGCGAGAATTTGCCAACAGTAACAATGATCTTGAAGGATTGGGGTTGACTTCTCCTGCTACGGTCTGGACTAATATTAAAGGTGGTTTTGGTTATTTCTGCGGGTATTCATTCATTGATATTCAATAAAAAGAAACATGGCTCGGAACAATTCCGGGCCATGTTATTTGAGGCTGAGTGAGTTCTTTTATTCCCTGAACTTTGCTTTGAGGAATTCACGGTTGAGACGGGCGATGTGCTCGATCTAGATACCCTTAGGGCATTCCATTTCGCCGGATTTGACAATACTACAGAAATGATTATAATGGGGATTTCTTCCCTTGAAAATACAAGAATGAGAAAAAGCCGGCTCCGGCAAAAAATAGCAAAGATAGAGAGTTCCCAGAGGGATGTTTTTCTTCAATATCTGTAGTTTCCTGTTACGTTATTTTTGTGATAAGTTTAAGAAAACATAATTCTACGGCATTATAGGGCGTATTATTTAAGAAATAATTGTTGCGCCGTAAAAGAGTTATCCAGCAAATGTTACGAAAAAATCTCCCGAACTTTGCAGCAGACAACTTTGCCTGCTATGATTAATAAACACTCTTTGGTAGTTTTACTCCTCTGCTGGGCAGATGAATTAAATTCATTATAACGATGCAAGGTTTCGGATTCTAGGGTTTTTATATAAGGAGGTAACAACATTATGGCTATGAAAATACATATCGGGGCGTTAGTCTTGTTCATCGTTTCTGTGATTGCAATCTCTTGTAATCATCGGGAGCAGCAGGAGTATTCCGGCAGAGAGTACGTTGTTTATTGTGTACTTACGGACACTACGAATGTTCAACGCATGCGGCTGACTGTTAATGAACCGGGGCAGACGGAGTTGAAAGTTGTCTCTCCCGAGAATGTAACAACGGCATATATCGCAGAACGAGGCGGCTCTTTTTATTATTTTGAATATGAAGATGATGGTATATGGACAACGAGCCTCGATCCACAGGACGGAATCAATTATACTTTGACGATTAAACTCAACAGGGGGCCTGAGTTTTTCTCCGGTACTGACTATCCCAAACGTCCGACTTATAAAGACGGAATTCGTAAATACAGGAAAGCATATTATCCATCCACAGATGACACAGTAGAAAACGTGCTCTGGATACCGGTGGATTCGAGTATAGATGATTTCCAGAGTCCTTCTTTCCTCTGGTTCTTCTTGGGACAACCACAAGAAGGCGGTGGACTTCGCTATAGTGATTATGTGGCAACCAGATCTTCCAACAGGGCTAATTTCTTTAATAAAACAAGCGAGAATATATGGGGACTATCATGCTGGCAGGAAGACGTAGTTTCGCAAATTGGTTGGAAAACGGAGATTGGTTACCCGAGCACAACTTACAATAAGGCTATTTGTCTTGAAACACAATCAGGAACCCAGGCAACGGACATTGTATCTTATGAATTGGCAGGAGATTATGATGTCAATTATGCGTTGAAGCATCGCCCTTCAGCAGATTCTGATTATGGTTATGTTGAACCGCTTCTGATTTCGGACGTACACCTTGTGTCGAATTCATTGAACACATGGCTGCAAAATGCAATTAAAGACGGCACCGTTGACGTCTCTGATATTTTGCATGTCAGTAAGGCGATTCAAGGAGTACCATTTAACGTAAATAATGATATTTATGGTTGTAAAGCTACAGGGGTATTCGGCGCTGAATCCATAATTCGTTTTCCTATTGGATCTGGCCAGAGAGATTATGCACCTCCTATTGAATTGAAATAATTAATTTATACTATTAACCATATATATTTATGAAAACTTTAAACCTAATAACCAGTCTGATGGCAGTGGCGGCTGCTTCGCTGCTGAGTTTTTCCTGCGAGAAGCAGGAGGAAGAGCTGATTGTCCCTGTTGAGAATAATAAGGAAGAAGTCGTTGAGGTGGTAGCTCCGGAGGAGGAAACCAAGGTTGAAGATCCCGCACCCGTGCAGCTTCCGGAGACCAGGCTTTCATTGAATGAAGAACAGATGAAGAACATCGCCCCCGGCAATGACTTCACGTTCAGGTTCTTTGAGAAAGCCTACAGTCGTTCGGTTTTCGAGACCCCGGGTTCCAAGGTGTCTTACGATGTTGACAATATGTTTCTTAGCCCCTTGAGTGTACAGTTTGTCTGCGGCATGCTCGGCAACCTCATGGATGACCAGGCAAGCCTGTCCAAGATGCTCGGCTTTGAAGGAGAAGGAATAGAAGGAGTCAACGAGTATTTCAGGACGCTAACCGGAGATCTTGTGAAAGAAAGGTCAGGATCCTCACTGAACCTTGCAAACGCAATAATGAGGGATGTCAATGCACCCGGTTTCCCAGAAGAATTCATCGAATGTCTGA
>Ga0256405_10000167_pt1 | contig 213115 bp, 187 predicted proteins | sample RumenRJG_02DNA_FD_189096 | JGI IMG/M metagenome (GOLD analysis project Ga0256405, IMG submission 189096) | Bovine rumen microbial communities from Lethbridge, Alberta, Canada - RJG_02 | ecosystem: Host-associated > Mammals > Digestive system > Stomach > Rumen | place: Canada: Alberta...
AACAGGTAAAGGTGTTTGCCGACTACGGTGATGGTCAACGCAAAGAGTATGCAGGCACCATCAGTTGGATATCGTCTCGTTCGGAGTTTACACCCAAAACTATCCTTACTGATGACGAACGTGCCGATCTGGTGTATGCTGTCAAGGTAGCTATTAAAAACGACGGTTTCGTGAAGATTGGTATGTACGGCGAGGTGAAATTCTAATTGACAATTGACAATTGATAATTGACAATTATGAATGCCATTGAAGTTAAGAATGTCAGCAAGAACTACGGCCGGGTGAAGGCACTCGACGATGTGTCGTTTGCTGTCGGCCAGGGTGAGGTCTTCGGACTGATAGGCCCCGATGGAGCCGGCAAGACGTCGATGTTTCGCATCCTCTGTTCGCTGTTGCTGCCTGATGCTGGTACGGCGGCGGTAGATGGCTACGATGTGGTGAAGCAGATGCGTGAGGTACGTAGTCGGGTAGGGTATATGCCAGGCAAGTTCTCGCTCTATCAGGACCTCACCATCGAGGAGAACTTGAAATTCTTTGCCACGCTTTTCGGCACCACTGTTGACGAAGGCTACGACTCCATCAAAGCCATCTACTCGCAGATAGAACGCTTCAAAGACCGTAAGGCAGGGGCTCTCTCGGGAGGTATGAAGCAGAAGCTGGCGCTCTCGTGTGCATTGGTACACCAGCCGAGTGTACTCTTCCTCGACGAGCCCACCACGGGTGTCGATCCTGTGAGCCGCAAGGAGTTATGGGAGATGCTGCTCTTGTTGAAGGAACGTGGAATAACTATCTTGGCTTCAACGCCTTATCTTGATGAAGTTCGTTGCTGTGAGCGTGTCGCTTTTCTGGATCAGGGTAAGGTGCGCGGCATTGGTACTCCCGATGATATTCTCACCCAGTTTGCCAGTATCTTCAATCCGTCAGGCATTGAACACGAGAAGATTGCAGAAGTGAAAGAAGATAACGTCATCGAAGTAGAACATCTGGTTAAAGCCTTTGGCGATTTCCATGCCGTTGACGACATCTCGTTCAGTGTAAAGAGGGGCGAGATATTCGGATTCCTAGGTGCCAACGGTGCCGGCAAGACGACGGCTATGCATATGCTGACAGGCCTGAACCAGCCCACCAGCGGAACGGGTAGGGTGGTAGGCTTTGACATCCGCACGGAATATGAGCAGATAAAGAAGCATATCGGTTATATGTCGCAGCGGTTCTCGCTCTACGAAGACTTGACTGTTGCCGAGAATATTCGTCTCTTTGCTGGTATCTACGGCATGAAACCCGACGAGGTGAAGCGTAAGATGGACGAGGTGCTGCGGCAGTTGAAGTTTGAAGACCATCGCGATGACTTGGTGGGTTCGTTGCCCTTAGGTTGGAAGCAGAAGCTGGCCTTCTCAGTCTCGATATTCCACGACCCAGGTGTGGTGTTCCTCGACGAACCCACGGGTGGTGTTGATCCCGCTACGCGCCGCCAGTTCTGGGAGCTCATCTACGACGCAGCCCATCGTGGCATCACGGTCTTTGTGACCACCCATTATATGGACGAGGCGGAGTATTGTGACCGCATCTCAATCATGGTGGACGGCAAGATCAGTGCACTGGGTACACCAGACGAACTGAAACAGCGTTTCCACCAGCCCGATATGGATCACGTGTTTACTTATCTGGCCCGCCAGGCCACCCGTAGTGGCAGTTGAGCGTTTAGAGTTTAGTGTTTAGAGAAATGAAACAATTTATAGCATTTGTAATCAAGGAAACCAAGCATATTCTGCGCGACAAGCGTACGATGCTGATACTCTTCGGCATGCCTGTGGTGATGATGCTGCTTTTCGGCTTTGCCATCACCACCGATGTGAAGAATGTGCGCACGGTGGTAGTCACGTCAGAGATGTCGCCCCGTACGCAGCAGGCCGTAGAACGACTGGCACAATCGGAATATTTTGTCATCACGCAGACTGTGAACACCCCACGGGAAGCCGAACAACTCATCCGCAGTCAGAAGGCCGATATGGCGCTGGTGTTTGTACAGAATCGTGGCATGCAGATCATGGTTGATGGTAGCGATCCTAATATGGCACAGCAATGGACTACCTATGCTCTGCAAACCATAGCGGCAGCAAATTCTCAATTGTCAATTATCAATTCTCAACTGTTATACAACCCTCAGATGAAGTCGGCTTATAATTTCGTGCCTGCCATCATGGGTATGTTGTTGATGCTCATCTGTGCCATGATGACCTCGATTTCGATTGTCCGTGAGAAAGAGAAAGGTACGATGGAGGTGCTGCTCGTGTCGCCCGTGCGTCCGCTGATGGTAATCATCGCTAAGGCGGTGCCCTATCTGGTGCTGGCCTTCGCCATCCTCATCACCATCCTGCTGATGGCGCGTTTCGTGTTGGGAGTACCGCTGGCTGGTTCGCTATTCTGGATTCTGGCTGTGAGTACCCTCTATATTCTGCTGGCGCTCTCGCTGGGACTGCTCATTTCCAACGTGGCACAGACGCAACTTGTGGCCCTGCTGCTGTCAGCTATGGTGCTGTTGATGCCTGTGGTGATGCTGTCGGGCATGCTGTTTCCTGTTGAATCGATGCCAACTATCCTGCAATGGATATCGGCTATCGTGCCGCCACGCTATTATATCGAGACTATGCGCAAGTTGATGATTATGGGCGTGGGCATTGGCGAAGTGGCTCACGAGGTAGCTGTGCTGGCAGTTATGACGGTGGTGCTGCTGGCTATCGCCCTGAAGAAGTTTAATGTAAGATTGGAGTGATAATAATTATCAATTGTCAATTCTCAATTCTCAATTATGATTAAGTATCTCATACAAAAGGAGTTCCTGCAGATCCGTCGTAATGCGTTTCTTCCCAAACTCATCATCATGTTCCCCATCGTGATCATGTGCGTGATGCCGTGGGTGATGCAGATGGAAGTGAAGAACATCGTGGTGGATGTGGTTGACATCGACCACACCGTGGAGTCGCAGCGATTGATACAGCAGATTGCTGCCTCCAACTACTTTATCTTCGGTGGACAGAAGGCTACCTACGCTGAGGCGATAAAGGACATTGAAAAGGGTAGGGCAGATGTCATCCTCGAGATTCGTGATGGCCAGTATCTCATCGCTGCCAATGCCGTCAACGGCACCAAGGGCTCAATGGGCAGCGCCTATCTCTCACAGATCGTCACATCGCGTCAGCAAATTGTCAATTCTCAATTGTCAATTCTCAATTTATACAACAAAGGCCAGAACTACAAACTCTTCATGATTCCTGCCCTCTTTGCCATTGTGATGATGCTGATGACGGGCTTCCTGCCCACACTTAACATCGTCGGCGAAAAAGAGGCTGGCACCATCGAACAGATGAACGTCACACCCGTCTCCAAGTGGTCGTTCATTCTCGCTAAACTCATTCCTTACTGGCTCATCGCGCTGTTTGTCATCACCGTGTGCTTGCTGCTGGCGTGGCTCGTCTATGGCATCACGCCTGCTGGTCCCGTGTGGCTCATCTACGTGCTTGCCATGTTGCTGGCGCTGTTCTTCTCGTCGTTCGGACTCATCGTGTCCAACAACTCTGACACCATGCAGCAGGCCATGTTCGTGATGTGGTTCTTTGTAGTGAGCATCATGTTGCTCTCGGGACTTTTCACCCCCACGCGTTCTATGCCCCAGTGGGCTTATCTGACCACCTATATCAACCCCATGCACTATTTCATCGATGCCATCCGCACCGTCTTTATCCGTGGAGGTGGACTGCACGAAACAGCCCACCAGGTCTTAGCCCTTGCGGGCATCGGCACACTGATGGGCTGTTGGGCTGTGCAGAGCTATAAGAAGAATAGTTGATCTAAGGACGGCGCTGGTATCGTGACATGTCGTCCGAGGGTGTCAATGACTATTTGTTTCTGCTTGCTGCCACCCAGGCTGCTGTAGAAGAGTAAATATCACTCTAACAATAATGAAAGGGATCTGTCCGGTTGGGCAGGTCTCTTTTTTGTGTCCACAAGAGGACAATTGACGATTTATAGGCAAAAACGTTGCAGGATATGCGATATTTTGCGCTTTTATTTGGTAGTTCAGCATTATTTTAGTATCTTTGTCGCAGAATTTGCGACGTTAATTGCTGTATTATGTCGCGCAAAGTACGAATACGTTATGTATATACACGAAAGAGAAAATTGGACAAACTTCCGTTGGGACGCTTCCGAGGTGTCTCTCCTTCAGGAAAAAGTATTCCGTAAGCAGGGGTTGCTATACGGCAGGTTGAGTTCGTTGGGTTTTGACAGCAAGTTGCGTGCGATGGCAGAGAACCTGACATACGATGTAGTGTATTCTTCGGAGATTGAAGGCATACGGCTGAACGTGGATCAGGTTCGTTCTTCCATTGCCAGAAGGCTGGGCATTGATAACGTGAAATATACTGCTCCTTCGCACTATGTCGATTCTGTCGTCGGTGTAATGCTCGAAGCAGTTCAGCACTATGATATGCCTCTCAGTAAAGAGAAATTGTGCGCCTGGCAATCCGCTTTCTTTCCTTCGGGTTATAGCGAAGGAAGCCAGATAGAAATAGGACAGTACCGTACAAACGAGGAGCATATTGTCAGCGGAATGTTCGGACGTGAGAAGATTCATTATATTGCGCCGTCTCCTGACCGTGTTGAAGAGGAAATGCAAAAGTTCCTCACATGGTTCGACAAGGATGAGCCAGTAAGCAGCGTCATTCGTTCTGCCATCGCTCATTTCTGGTTTGTGAGCATCCATCCCTTTGAGGATGGCAATGGTCGATTGGCCCGTATCCTATCAGATATGCTGCTTGCTCGTGGAGAGAAGAGTGAGTTCCGCTTCTACAATGTCTCATCACAAATAAATAAGGACAAGAACCACTATTACGACATCTTGGAGCGGATGCAGCATGGCGATGGCGATATAACGGAGTGGTTGGTATGGTACATGCAGAAATTGGTGGATGCGCTTGACGAGGCAGATACTATCGTCACCACTATCTTGAACAAGAGTTTCTTCTGGCAGAAGGCATCGTCTGTTCCAATGACAGAGCGTCAGACACAGATGCTCAATCTCTTTCTTGACGGCTATGAGGCAAAGATAACGTCAAAGACATGGGCAACATTAGCAAAGTGCTCAAAAGACACGGCCATACGCGACATACAGGACTTGGTTGACAAGAACATACTGAAAGAGGACATTCCCGGAGCCAAGCGTCCAAGTTACTCCATCGTCTATGATGCAGAGGATCTTTCGCAGTTCTTTACTGAAGTAAGTATTTCCGAGGAGAATGGCATTCCGTATCTAAAAGCCATATTCAAGGGAAAGAAACCTGTGAGTGAAAGATTGTTGAAACTTGATGCGGAGCGATTCAAGAAAGGAGACCTCCCTTTGTCAAATCTGCTTAGTAAGTACTGCTCATATATAGCCCAAAGTAATTGAGAAAATCTCATTTTTTCATAACCTCTGCTACAGATTGGCGTACCCTTGACGTACCTTTGCAGAAAAATCAAAGTAATATGGACAACGATAGAGGACAAAGCTTGATAACAAAATACGTCTGGGTGATAGATACTATCTATCGCAAACGTAAGATATCGTTCAAGGAATTGAACGAACTTTGGCTCCGTGATGAGATTAGCAGGGGTGTAGAAATTCCCAAGCGCACCTTCGACAACTGGCGATATGTAATTTATGACATGTTTGGTATCAACATCGCCAATGAGAATCGAGGTGAGTATCGCTATTATATAGAATACGAAGAGGATATCCATAACAATGGTGTCCGTTCCTGGCTCTACAATACGCTTTCTGTTAGCAATGCTTTAGCAAAGAGTCAGGGCCTTAAGAACAGGATCCTGTTGGAATATGTACCTTCTGGACAGGAGTACTTGCAGCCCATCATCGAGGCAATGAAGGAAAACCGCGTTCTGAATATCACTTACCATAGCTATTGGAAGGACGAGGAGACTAGTTTCGATGTTCAGCCGTATTGCGTGAAACTGTTCCGTCAGCGTTGGTACATGGTGGCTCGTAGCACCTATCCATATTATTACGAGCAAGGGCCTAGGGTTTACGCTCTCGACCGTATTCATGATTTGTATGCTACGGAGGAAAAATTTAAAATGCCTAAAGACTGGGATGCACAGGAATTCTTCAATGATTGCTTTGGCATCATCGCAGACCAGCGCATTGAGCCTCAGACCATCAAGCTGAAGGTCAGTGCTGGTCAGGCTAACTATATCCGAGACCTGAAGATGCATGAGTCGCAGGAAGAGATAGAACGCAACGAGGAATACAGTATCTTCAAATACTATATTCGTCCTACGTTTGACTTCATACAGGAAATCCTATTGAACGGTGAGAGCATGGAAGTGTTGGAGCCCCTGTCACTACGTGAAGAGATAGCAGGAATCATTAACCGAATGAACAGCAAGTACACAATATATAATACTTAATGATATAATAATATGAAACAGCTAACAGATAATATGATAAAGAACGCCTTTGATGAATTGGCTGTAGATAATAAGTACTTTGATAAATTCAAGGAAGTTGTAGAACGTTCTTATTCGGAGCTGCAGAGAGACTGTCCTAATGATGACGAGGATGAGTCCAATGCCGATGTAAGTATTCGTTTCTCCATAGAATTCATGAAATACTATGTGCCTGAGAAAAAGAAAGGACACTGCGATTCTTGGGCTGATACTTATGCCAGAAATCGTTGTTGCCAGATTGTGGAATATATATCGTATCGTGAAGCGTATGATGCCATTGTAGAGAAAGAAGACAGGGAGAAGGAATTGGATATCCACGTCGCATCAATGAGTACCGACCCTCTTTTCAAGAAAAGATATAAGTACCTGTTTACTAAAATCGACGGCGACCCTAAGGAAGCTACTGAAAACTATTGCAAAGATTACAGAAGAATGATTGCTTTAGGAAAGAGTGAGATTTATGCCCATGCTTATGCCGACTGCCACGATGAGTGTAAAGAGGAGCTTAGTGTTATCTATGCCCAGGCATTTGAATTGGCAAAGAAACACGGAATGGATGACGGCGAGCCCTTTCGTTTCGGCGAAACATGTACCACAGCTGTAGATCAAGGTATATGGTCGTACACGAACGAGTTTTTGAAACTATATCATGAGGAATGGCAGAAGGATTTCTATTTCACTCTGATAAAAATGGATTTTGAAGAGACCGAGCATCGTAAAATGACTCAACAAGAAGAGGAGAAATTTAGGAAATCGTTGTTTGGATAGAAACGATTAAAGTCCATAACCCCACGCACTTGCTGACGCAGAGGCCTGTGCCTGGATTGCAAGAGAGATATTATAACCCCTAAATAAAAGCATTATGAATAAGGAAAAACAAAATCTGGTCAATTTACTCAGTAAAATAGACCAAAAACAGAAAGAGTTGAAGCAACTTAAAAAGGAATACAAAGCTGCCTTTTCTGCTATTAGTAAATCTTGGAAAGAACAGGTTAGTTCAACGTACCCCAATCTTCAGCCATGCGATATTGGTGAGTATGTTGGCGTGAATATTGTCTTTGATGGAAAGACATATAGCGTTTTTATTTCAGATTCTGGACAAAAACTCTACTGTATGTTCTCCTATGATCATAAAAACAGAAAGGCTTATCCTAACACTCTCGAAAAAGCAGGGAAAGAAGTTGTAGATAAGCTTAATGAATTATTCTTTTATAACCAAGAAGAGAAGACTAGTGTTTACACTGGGGATAACGTATACAAGAATTTTAAGAAAGAAGACTATGAAAAAGCATTTGATTTCTTCATGAAAGTGGTTAACGCTTTTACCTCTCGTTGATATGGAATAATATAGTATTAATAACTAAAAACTTATAATTATGCTGTACAAAGTAACTGTAAAATCCAACTTGAACTCAAATGGTGTTCGCTTGGAAAAAGGAATGTCTGTTGAAGTAGCGTCTCAATCTTACTCTTTATTGAGCACATTACAGGGAAAAGAACTCGTAAATAATGCTTTTAAAGCCAAATATGGTGTTGACGTAAAGAAAGCGTGTGCACTAACTTCGTTGTATTTAGATGTGGTAAAAATCAATTAAAACGTTTGTATTATGGAAGATGTGAATTTTTTGCCTTGGGAAGGAGAGAATTACCAAAAGGGCGGATTCAATGGTAAGAAAATTTTAGTTATCGGTGAAAGTTTTTACTGCTCAGAGGAAGACGCTGTAGCTACATTGACAGATAAGATCGTAAATGACTACCTTGCAATTAGGAATGGCGAATACCGCGAAAATAATGGTGGTTGGACTAATACCTATTTGAAATTTGAACGTTCGCTTAAAGGCAAAGAGACCAATCCTGAGGAAAGTCGTGAAATATGGAATTCTATAGCGTTCTATAATTATCTTCAGGTTCCAATGTCTGGCGCCAGAGAATCAGGTTCTCCAGTAGACTATAAAAATGCGGAGAAAGCATTTTTCGAGGTTTTAAATAAATTACAGCCTGATTTGATTATAGTGTGGGGCGTGGGTAAGTTATTTAATAATTTGCCTGAGGATAGATGGACATGGGGTAAACCATTAACTGAAGATGGATGGAATATAAATAATGGCTATTATCAATTGGATAATGGGAAACAAACTCGTTGCATAGCAGTATATCATCCATCTACAGGTTATCAATGGGATTGGTGGTATAAAGTGATAAAGGAACAATTGGATATTTAAAATAGATATTGTTATAATTTATTAGATAGATTCATTTTTTTTCTGACCTCTGCCACCAGTTGGCGGAGGTCTTTGTTTTCTTTGCACCATCAATTCAAATAGTCAATAACTAATAAGAATATTATGCAGCAGGATTACAACGACAGCAATATTCGAACATTATCAGGGCTTGAGCATATCCGTCATCGCCCAGGAATGTATATAGGCACATTGGGTGATGGTTCATCGATTGACGATGGTATCTATATCTTATTAAAGGAAGTGATGGATAATTCTAATGATGAATTCAAAATGAATGCAGGAGATAGGATAGAAGTGAATGTTGAAGATGGTAAACGTATTTCAGTTCGAGACTACGGAAGAGGAATACCACAAGGAAAACTCATTGAATGTGTAAGTGAACCAAAAACTAGTGCAAAGTTTGAGTCAGACAAGACGAAGAAGGTATTTAAGAACTCTATTGGAATGAATGGCGTTGGTATCAAAGCTGTTACTGCATTGAGTTCTCGGTTTGTAGTAAGTAGCTATCGAGATGGGAAAGTACGAACGGCAGTCTTTGAAAGAGGTATATTAAAAAATGATGTCACGGAACCGACAGATGAAGAAAACGGTACTTTTATATTCTTTGAGCCTGACGACACAAAGTTTCTAAATTACCATTTTCATGATGATTATTTGGAGAGTATGATGCAAATGTATTCATACGTGAATGTCGGACTCACTATCAAGCTCAATGAAAAGCAATTCGTTTCTCATCGTGGGTTGGAAGATTTGTTTCAAGACAGGATGACTTCAGATGCCCTTTATCCTATAATCCATATAAAAGGTAGTGATATAGATATTGCGTTTACACATACATGCCAAGATAATGAAGAGTACTTTTCGTTTGCCAATGGACAATATACCTATTATGGCGGTATGCACCAAAGTGCCTTTAAGGAGAGCATTGCTCGTACCCTAAGAGATTATTTTGGGAAATATGAGTTTGCTGATATACGGGCTGGTATTGTTGCTGCAATTGCCATAAATGTAGAGGAACCAATATTTGATGCACAAACAAAAAGGAAGTTGAGCTCAAATATGATGTCACCAGATGGCATCAGTATCAATAAGTTCGTTAGTGAATTTGTTGGTATAGAGGTTGATAATTATCTTCATAAACACACAGATATTGCACGGATTATTGAACAGAAGATAAAAGATAATGAAAGAAGGCACCAGGAGATGGCGGGTGTTACCAAAATAGTCCGTGAGCATACAAAGAAAGCCAATCTTCATAATCCTAAACTGCGGGATTGCCGTATACATTATTGCGATGTTAGAAATCCACAAAGGGAAGAGTCATGTATCTTTATCACTGAAGGTCTTTCAGCAAGTGGAAGTATCACAAAAATTCGTGACGTAAATACACAGGCCGTATTTTCGCTGAAAGGGAAAATGCTCAACACGTATGGTCTGACAAAACGTCAAATCTTTGAAAACGAGGAAGTGTATCTCTTGCAAGCAGCTCTTAACATTGACTCAGGCCTTGACAAACTTAGATATAACAAAATCATAATTGCTACTGATGCGGATGATGACGGAATGCATATTCGCCTGCTTGTCCTCACGTTCTTTCTTCATTTGTATCCCGAACTGGTAAAAAGAGGGCATGTATATATCCTACAAACGCCTCTATTTAGAGTACGTAATCGTCGAACCAAGATAAAAAATCGCCAAATTCTTGAGAAAACAGATTTAAAGAATGGTAACAGAAGTGACTATATTACAAGGTATTGCTATAATGAAGAAGAACGTCGAATAGCCATCACGGAACTGGGACCTGAACCAGAAATAACTCGATTTAAAGGTCTTGGCGAAATATCTCCAGAGGAGTTTGCCTCTTTTATCGGACCAGAAATCAGACTGGAACAGGTAAGAATCGGCAAAGACGAACAAATAGAGAGAATTTTGGGATATTTTATGGGAAATAATACAATGGAACGTCAGATGTTCATTATGGAGAATCTTATAGTTGAAGAATACACTCCTGTGGAATAAATACTTCCAGAAATGTAATTTTCTTAGACTCTGCCACCAGTTGGCGGAGGTCTTTGTTTTCTTTGTATCGTGAAACTATAAAACTGATGGGCCGACAGGATAAAACGGCATTTGAGTTATGGGACTTTACGATAAAAATGGAGATTTAAATGATAATCATTGGGTGCTTAAGGCTGCACGTTGGGCAGGTTCACATTACAAACTAGTACGATGGACTCTACGACTTTTAATTCTGATTATAGTTGGAGTGTTATTGTGGGTCATTACTTATAACTAATAAAAAATACGATTATGATTGCAGCACTAAAAGATAGCAAAGAGTGGATTGAGCTAAAAGCTACCCTTCAATTTGTAGAAGATAAGATAAACCGCATTACGGATAATCATACTTGGGTATCGAAGAAAGAATTGACGGAACAAGTGAAAGAGTTGCTTTCAGACCGCCATTTCATTTTGGGCAAGATGTTTCGTTTGCATGTTACAGAGCAAGAGGTTGTACGTTTTCGCGAGGTGAATGACCATTTGTCGGAACTGACGCGCAAAATGTTCGGTGAACATATGAAACTGCTGGAGTCTCTCAAAGGTAATCCTGTTTTGTCTGTTACTAATTGGGATGATGTTGTGGTAGAGAGTAAATTAGATGTGGACGAAGATGCTAAGGTTCTACGTTATGATGATGACGATGACTATGGTTCAGATTTTACGCAGATGATAGATGCTATTGCCTGGACAGGGGATTTGGAGATTCGTTCCTGTTGTACAACTCTTGGGGAAAAGCCGGAACCCGATCATTTGGATAATAGTAGTAGATGGTCTTGGGCCGAAGGTTGTCTTGATGTACCACAGTTCGAAGGTATTGGTGTCTGCTATGCAGTTCATGAGCTTTGCACTCACAAAAACTATTCCGTTCCTGACCTTCTCCGAATTCGGTCCTATTCATTGAAGAATATTATCACAGGTAATTGGAAACATATCGTTAGTTAAAAATATCTCTTGCAGGTTCACTCCTCCTAATATATGGATACACAAAAAATAAAGCAGCTCCTTACGCTTATAGCCAATAAAAGTAAGAGTCAAACTGATTATGGCAATACTAAATTGCCATAAAGTGCTGATAATCAGTTTCCATTAGCCGCCGCCCAGGCTTCTGTAGAAGAGTAATCCCCTAACAACAATAATCAAAGAACCCCGTCAAGTATTATCTTGGCGGGGATTATTTATTAAATCGAAGGCTGTGAATTTTTATTTCTTCATTGCCCATGTATTAGCAAGAAGTAGGAAAATTATAGTTTTACACTGGATATATCTACAAGTTCATTCACAATGGCATAGATGGTAAGTCCTGCTGGTGAATGGATTTGTAGTTTTCGCGCAATATTACGGCGATGGGTAATCACCGTGTTCACTGAGATACAGAGGTGATCGGCTATCTCTTTGTTTGCCATACCTTGCACCAAAGCCACAATTACATCCTTCTCACGGTCGGATAGCGCATCGGGATTCTGGCCTGCACCAGCCTTAAATACCATTTCAGATATATTGCGAGTCACATCGTTCTGTTTGACTTGTTGTTCCAAGCGACGAATGGCTGGCACGAATATCTGGTCCTCTACCATTGCGTGCTGACGCAGCCACACCTCATTCTCATAGATATCATGAAGGGTGGCAGTAAGTTGGTTATTATGCAGTCCGTCCTGAGGCAGATATTTAATAATGAGCAATTTCAACTCACGCAATTTCTTATCAGTGGCCCCATGGTGCTTAGAAAATGTTTCTACATTATAGTCATTTATGGGCTGACCGTCTATGAGGGATTGAACATAGGGAAACAATGTTTTCTGCTCATATTTCATGTGACGATGAATCTCGTGGGCATACTCGTCATAAAAGCGGAGAATCAGTTTTGCCAAACTATCATGTTCATTAAGCGACTCCTGCAACTCACGGCGTATGTATGGCAACTGGAAATCCAGGAAGTACGCATGGCTGGCTTCCAGATAATGCAGCAGTGTGGGAACAGACAACTGTTCGTCCGATTCAAACTCACCATAGTTATTAGCCGTATAGTTAACCACAGCCAGGAAAGTGTGCGTATCAACATCGTTGCTCTCACACGTTTCCTTCACCGTCTTATCACCAAATCCCAGACTGATACCGAAACTACCTAACATCTGTAACAAGTCATAATTATCGCGAATCAGCGATATCATCTTGTCGTCGGCCTCATAAATCTTCTGATTTTTCATCTCAAGCTATATGTCGTTATCTACCAACTAATTATTATCGGGTGCAAAGGTAATCATATTTACCGACTTGCACAATAATTAAAAATAGGTATTTTTACGGGTCTTGATTGTATATTTCATTATTTCTTTGTATATTTGCACCATGAATAAAAACATTGAGGACAACAAGGAATGGTTGGCTGCTAATGCAGAAAGTATGACAGAAAAAGAAAAAATGCTGGCGGGAGAGATTTATTCCGCCGTTGACTCGCAACTGCTTGAAGAGTTGGCTGACGCAAGGGAGATGATTCACGACTTTAACCAGCTGCGCCCGTCGGAAAACGGAAAGAAACTCGAACTGCTGAAGGGACTTCTGGGACATATCGCCGACGATGCTATCATTATCAATCAGCCGTTCCGTTGCGACTATGGCAAGCAAATCAGCGTGGGTAAGCGGTTCTTTGCCAACTTTAATTTCACGGTACTCGATGAAGCCCCTGTCACGATAGGCGACGACTGCTTTATAGGACCGAATGTCAGCATCTACACGGCCTGTCATAGTACTGATCCTGTGGAGCGCAATAGCCGTAGGGAGTGGGCAATGCCAGTACGCATAGGCGATAATGTATGGATTGGTGGCAGTGTGACCATTCTGCCTGGCGTCACCATCGGTGATAATGTCACCATCGGGGCTGGCAGCGTTGTAACCAAAGACATACCCTCGAACTCCATTGCCGTGGGCAATCCCTGCAAGGTCATAAAGACGCTCTAGGATAAGGAAGAGTACATCCGCTGAGCTAGCAACTTCTATAAATCGAAAATAAAAGGCTTTCATCTGAGATTTTCTTTAAGAGTTTTAGAATTCTGTTTAAGAGAATTATCTGTTTTAGGCTTTCTCGCGTGTGGCGATGGCTTTTTCCTGGGCGGCGAGGACTTTCTTGTGATTTTTCATGCTGCAAAGATACAACCGCGCCGTTGCGGTTCTCGAATGTTGAGGCAACTTTTTTCCGATTTTTTTTGAAACAAGGCGTGTCACGAGTGTCATGTGTCACGAAGGTCATTAAGGATTCCGGACTGAAATGTCATCATAAATATATATATAAATTATAATTTATATATATTTATGCATAAAAATCCACCCTTCCCATCGAAAACCCTTAATGACACTCATGACATCATGACCTTCATGACACACTGCACAGCGTGTCAGCTACCCAGAAACACAAAAAAGCCCTGTAGATAAGCATCTACAGGGTGTTGTTGGTAGTCGATAGGGGAATCGAACCCCTATGCCAAGATTGAGAATCTTGTATCCTAACCATTAGATGAATCGACCAACGTTAGGTGCTATCGCAGAGAATTCCCCTCGGCAGCGGAAGGAGGGGGATTCGAACCCCCGGTACGGGAACCCGTACGGCAGTTTAGCAAACTGCTGGTTTCAGCCACTCACCCATCCTTCCAAGAGGAGGTTTTAAGCTTCAACCGTGGGGTTATCTCCTTGATTGCGGGTGCAAAGGTACAACTATTTTTTTGACCTTGCAAATTTTTCAGCGACTTTTTTCACTTTTTCACGATTTTTCTTTTCTCGTGAGCGGAATACGGGACTCGAACCCGCGACCCTCGGCTTGGGAAGCCAATGCTCTACCAACTGAGCTAATTCCGCAACGGGTGGTTGAAATCGTAAAAAATGAGGAGCCAGAACGTTTGATTCTGACTCCTCGGTGGAAAAGTGAGCCGATAGCCGGACTCGAACCGGCGACCCACGCATTACGAATGCGTTGCTCTACCAACTGAGCCATATCGGCAGCCTTTCAAAGATCTCTTGCTCGAAAGCGGATGCAAAGGTAATCAATTTAATTGAGAAAGGAGAACGGAGGATGGAGAATTAGTTGCTTGTTAGCATTTTTTAACTTCCAAGTTTGCTTTTCAGGAATTTCCCCGTCAGACTGTCGGGATTGGCGGCTATCTGTTCGGGAGTTCCTGTGGCCACGACGTTGCCGCCGCGGTCGCCTCCGTCGGGTCCCATGTCGATGACGTGGTCGGCACACTTGATGATGTCCATGTTATGCTCGATGACGAGGATGGTGTGACCTCGGCTGATGAGGGCATTGAAAGCCTGAAGCAGGCGCTGGATGTCGTGGAAGTGGAGGCCCGTAGTGGGTTCGTCGAAGATAAAGAGCGTGGGTTCCTGACGCTCCTGGCCGATGAAGTAGGCCAGTTTGACGCGCTGGTTCTCACCGCCCGAGAGCGTCGATGAGTTCTGACCCATCTTAATGTAGCCCAGTCCGACGTCGGCCAGTGGTCGCAGTCGGTTGACGATGAGTTTCTGGTCGTGCAGGGTAAAGAACTCAATAGCCTCTTCGATGGTCATGTTGAGAATGTCGTCGATGTTCTTGTCGTGGAAACGCACGTCTAGGATGTCGTGCTTGAAGCGCTGGCCGTGACAAGCCTCGCAGGGTAGTACGATGTCGGCCATGAACTGCATCTCGACGGTGATGACGCCGGCGCCCTTGCACTCGTCGCAGCGTCCGCCGTCAGTATTAAATGAGAAATATTGGCTGGTAAAGCCCATCTGGTGCGAAAGGGGCTGGTCGGCAAATAGGTCGCGGATGGCGTCGTAGGCCTTGACATAGGTGGCAGGATTGGAGCGTGTAGATTTGCCGATGGGATTCTGGTCGACGAACTCCACGTGGTGTATCGCCTTGTAGTCGCCTTCCAAGGCGCGGTATTCGCCTGGAGCATCGGCCACCTCGCCGAGATGGCGCTTGAGGGCAGGGTAGAGGATGCCCTTGACGAGCGACGATTTGCCGGAGCCGCTAACGCCGGTGACGACGGTCATGACGTTGAGCGGGATATCGACGTTGACGCCCTTGAGGTTGTTCATACGTGCTCCGAGGACAGTCAGTTTGCGGTTCCATGGTCGTCTGCTGTCAGGCACGGTGATGGTGTCCTGACCGCTCAGGTAGCGGAGGGTATGGCTTTTGGGAAAATGAGAAATGAGAGATGAGGAATGAGAAAGGTCCGCGGGAACACTTCCTTCAAACACGATTTCACCACCCAGACGTCCGGCATCGGGACCGACGTCGATGAGGTAGTCGGCGGCACGCATGATGTCTTCGTCATGCTCGACGATGACCACCGTGTTGCCCAGATCGCGCAACTCTTTGAGAACACGGATGAGCCGGTCTGTGTCGCGCGAGTGGAGACCGATGCTGGGCTCGTCAAGGATGTATAGCGAGCCGACGAGCGACGAACCCAGTGAGGTGGTCAGGTTGATGCGCTGGCTCTCGCCGCCAGAGAGGGTGTTTGACATGCGGTTGAGCGTCAGGTAACCCAAACCTACGTCCAGCAGAAACTGCAGGCGCGCGTTGATTTCGGTCAGCAGGCGCCGCCCTATCTGCTGCTCCTGTTCGGTTAACTCCAACTGTCGGAACCATTCGGCTAGTCTGGCAATAGGCATCTCCACCAGGTCGCTGATGCTGCGCCCGCCAATCTTCACATAGTTGGCCTCCGGTTTCAGTCGGGTGCCGTGACACTTCGGACACGTCGTCTTGCCACGGTAGCGGCTCAGCATGACGCGGTATTGTATTTTGTACTGGTTCTCCTGGACCATGCGGAAAAAGTCGTCGATAGATACGCGGTCGTACTTGTCGCGATGACGGTCTGAGGGCAGTCCGTGCCAGAGCTGGTCCTTCTGCTTCTGCGTGAGGTTGTAGTAGGGTTCGAAGATGGGGAAGTCGTCGTTTGCAGCACGACGGCAGAACTCCTCCTTCCACATCTTCATCTTCTCGCCATGCCAGCACACCACGCAGCCGTCATAAACTGACAGGGAGGTGTTGGGGATGACCATGTGCTCGTTGATGCCGATAATCTTACCGAAACCCTGACATGCTGGACAGGCACCGGCCGGTGAGTTGAAAGAAAAGAGTTGGTCGCTGGGTTCCTCAAACGTCATGCCGTCAGCCTCGAATCGTGTTGAGAAGTCATAGCTGATGCCCGAGGGCAGGAACATCAGGCGACACTCGCCATTGCCCTCGTAGAAAGCCGTCTCGGCAGAGTCGATAAGTCGTGATACGGCGTCTTTGGCATCGTCCACAGAGAGACGGTCGATGACGAGATAGGGGTGGGTGTTGAGCGGTGAGGGTGGAGCGGCGAGGAAGTCATCGATGCGGACAACGTCACCATTGAACAGGATACGGGCATAGCCGTTCTGCTGATAGATGCGCAGTTGCTGTTCCAGGGTGCGGCCCTCGGTTGTATGGACGGGCGACATGACCAGAAAGCGCGTGCCGGCAGCATACTGACGGGTGCAGCGCACCACGTCCTCCGTCGAGTGCTTCTTGATTTCCTGACCGCTGACGGGCGAGAAGGTGCGTCCGATGCGCGCAAACAACAGGCGCAGGTATTCATAAATCTCGGTTGTCGTTCCAACCGTGGAGCGTGGGTTGCGCGAGATGACCTTCTGCTCAATGGCGATGGCGGGCGGTATGCCCTTGATGAAGTCGCACTCGGGTTTGTTCATGCGCCCCAGAAACTGGCGTGCATAGCTCGACAGGCTCTCCACATAGCGGCGCTGTCCCTCGGCATAGAGGGTGTCGAACGCCAGCGACGACTTACCCGATCCGCTGACGCCAGCGATAACCACCAGCTTGTTGCGAGGAATCTTCACATCTACGTTCTTCAGGTTGTTGACCCTGGCACCCTTGATCTCTATGTTGTCGCCCATATATATAAATAATGTGTATTTCCGTTTCGACCTGCAAAGATACAAATAATTTTCAAGAAACATTTGCTGATTCGTCATTTTTTTGCTACCTTTGCAGCCGAATTCCAGAATGGTCTGGTAGCTCAGCTGGATAGAGCAACAGCCTTCTAAGCTGTGGGTCCGGGGTTCGAATCCCCGCCGGATCACTGAGACGACTGCTAAAAAGTGGTCGTCTTTTTGTGTCATGTAAGAAAAAATAAGTAACTTTGCACCCATGAAAACGCAAGAAATCAAGATAGAAGACTACAATTATGCACTGCCAGAGGAGCGCATAGCCAAGTTTCCTATCGCCCGTCGCGACCACTCGAAGCTGCTGATATACCGCCATGGAGAGGTCTCGGAGGACATTTTCTACCACCTACCGGAGCACCTGCCCAAAGGCGCCCTGATGGTATTTAACAATACGAAGGTCATCCAGGCACGCCTGCACTTCCGCAAGCCTACGGGTGCCCTCATCGAGATTTTCCTGCTGGAACCCGTCCAGCCGGCCGACTACGAGCAGATGTTTCAGACCCGCGAGCGCTGTCAGTGGCTCTGCCTGGTGGGCAACCAGAAAAAGTGGAAGGATGGGGCGCTAACCATCACAAACGGATCGCTGACCATTACGGCCACGCGTAAGGGCGAACAGGGTACCAGCCAACTTATTGAGTTTGAGTGGTCGGTGACCGATGGAACCATGAGTTTCGCTGATATCATCGATCAGCTGGGCGAGTTACCTATTCCGCCGTACCTGAACCGCGAGACCCAGGAGAGCGACAAGACCACCTACCAGACTGTCTATTCGAAAATCAAGGGTAGCGTGGCTGCTCCCACCGCCGGTCTTCACTTTACCGATGAGGTGCTGGCCGACATCGACCGGCGCGGCATAGAACGCGAAGAACTGACCCTCCATGTGGGAGCCGGAACCTTTAAACCTGTCAAGAGTCAGACCATCGGTGACCACCCGATGCATACGGAGTATGTGGCCGTGCGCCGCCACACCCTGGAACGCCTGCTAGCCCACAACTGCGAGGTCGTTGCCGTCGGCACCACGAGCGTGAGGACCCTTGAGAGTCTCTACTATATGGGACTCAAGGTGCTTCAGAACCCCGATATTCAGGAAGATCAATTGCATGTTAACCAGTGGGAACCCTATGACGATGTAAGATGTCAGAAGGAAGATGTTAGAAGTGTTATTCAAGCCCTGCTCGACTGGATGGCGCGCCGCGAGTTGACCGTTCTTCACTCATCGACGCAGATTATCATCGCCCCGGGTTATGACTATAAGATTGTCAAGATGCTCGTCACCAACTTCCACCAGCCGCAGTCTACGCTGCTCCTGCTGGTCAGCGCCTTTGTCAAGGGCGACTGGCATAAGATTTACGACTATGCGTTGGCTCACGACTTCCGCTTCCTGAGTTATGGCGATTCCTCGCTCTTAATCCCATAGAAGGTTATTGGTTATTGTTTATTGTTTATTGGTTATTGTTTATAGTTTATTGGTTATTGGTTATAGTACAATCATATGAAATACGGTTTTATCAAAGTGGCTGCCGCAGTACCCGCCGTCAAGGTGGCCGATGTGGACTATAATGAACAGGAGATGGAGAAAATCATCGCCATGGCCGATGGCGAGGGCGTAGAGTTGCTCTGTTTCCCAGAGTTGTCGCTCACGGGATACTCCTGTCAGGACTTGTTTAAGGAACACCTGTTGCTGGCCAAGGCCGAGGAGGGACTGCTCAGCCTGTTGGAGTTTACCCGCAAACTCGATATCATCTGCGTGGTCGGCATGCCTGTCGTCGCAGGGGGGCTGTTGCTCAATACGGCCGTTGTCATCCAGGCCGGTAGCATCCTGGGCGTCGTCCCCAAGACTTATCTGCCCAACTATAACGAGTTCTACGAGAAGCGCTGGTTCGCCTCGGCCCAGGACCTGAATCCTACAGATATCTATCTGGCTGGTGCACCCATTCGCGTCTGCAACACTCCGAAAGTGTTCACCACAGGCCAGGGAGTCAAATTTGGCGTGGAGATCTGCGAGGACGTCTGGGCACCCATTCCGCCCAGCAATGAGTTGACGATGGCCGGCGCCGAGATTATCCTCAACTGTTCGGCCAGCAACGAACTCATCGGCAAGCACCGCTACCTGCGCTCGCTGATAGCCCAGCAGAGTGCCCGCACCATGAGCGGCTACGTCTATGCCTCATGCGGCTTCGGCGAATCGACGCAAGATGTCGTCTATGGCGGTAATGCGATGATTTTCGAGAACGGTCATCTGTTAGCCGAGGGCGAACGCTATTCGTTCCAGCCCCAGTTGCAGACGGCCCAGATTGACGTTGAGCGTCTGCGCGTCGATCGTCGCACTAATTCGACGTTTGTCAACGCCCAGCGCAACGCCCAGGCCATGATGATTGACGCCAAGAACGTCAACCAGCAGCCGTTCACGTTGGAACGCGATATCAATCCGCACCCCTTCATCCCTGACGATGATGAGATGACCGAGACCTGCGAGGAAATTCTGAATATTCAGACAGCCGGACTGGCCAAGCGTCTGATGCATACCAACTGTCAGCATGTCGTGGTTGGCATCAGTGGAGGTCTCGACTCTACGCTGGCTCTGTTGGTTTGTGTACGCACCTTCGACAAGATGGGCTACGATCGTAAGGGTATCGTGGGCGTCACCATGCCTGGTTTCGGTACCTCTGACCGTACCCACGACAACGCTACCACACTCATGCAACTGCTGGGCATCTCGCAAATGGAGATCTCCATTGCCAAGGCTGTCACTCAGCATTTCGAGGACATTGGTCACGATGCCAGCATCCATGATGCCACCTATGAGAACTCACAGGCCCGCGAGCGCACACAGATTCTGATGGATTTGGCCAACAAGCTCAACGCCCTAGTGGTAGGTACTGGTGATCTCTCGGAACTGGCCCTTGGCTGGGCTACATATAATGGTGACCACATGTCGATGTATGGCGTCAATGCCAGCATCCCCAAGACACTCATCCAGTATCTTGTGCGTTACATCGCTCAGCAGAAGGCTTTCAAGGCCGAACGAGAGACGCTGCTCGACATCATAGACACCCCCATCTCGCCGGAACTGACTCCTGCCGATGAGGAGGGCAACATCCAGCAGAAGACGGAAGACCTGGTGGGACCTTACGAATTGCACGATTTCTTCCTCTACTACTTCCTGCGCTTTGGTTTCCGCCCGTCTAAGGTTTTCATGATGGCGCAAAAGGCCTTTGGCGACAACTACGACAAGGAGACCATCAAGAAGTGGCTGACGACTTTCTGCCGCCGGTTCTTCTCGCAACAGTTCAAACGTTCCTGTCTGCCCGACGGCACAAAGGTGGGCAGCGTATCGCTGTCGCCCCGCGGCGACTGGCGCATGCCCAGTGATGCTGCTAGTGACCTGTGGCTCAAAGAGTGTGAGGAACTGTAAGCGCTTCGCTAAATGATAAATGAGGAGTGAGGAATGAAGAATGAACTGATATCCAGCGCCCAGAATCCGAAGGTCAAGCTGCTGTTAGAGTTGCAGCAGAAGTCGGCATCACGCCGCCGACACGGTCTCTTCGTGGTAGAAGGGCGCCGAGAGGTGGAACGCTGTGTAGCCCAAGGCTATGAACTCGATACCGTGTTCTGCTGTCCGGAGATATTCGGCAGTGAGTGGCAGCCGCTTCACGGTGAGCGTGTCATCCTGCTATCGCCCTCTATATATAATAAGGTGGCGTACCGCGGAGGTACCGAGGGCATCATCGCTGAGGTTCAGACGCGTCAGAGACAGTTGGCCGATATCCCGTTGTCCGACAAACCCCTCATTGTGGTACTCGAAAGTGTCGAGAAACCGGGTAATCTGGGTGCTATCCTGCGCTCGGCAGATGCCGCACGGGCCGATGCCGTCATCGTCTGCGACCCACTGACAGATCTCTATAACCCCAATCTGATGCGCGCCTCGACGGGGGCTTTCTTCAGCGTGCCGTGTGTGGCATGCTCTTCGGAGGAATGCATCGCGTGGCTCCGCGATCACCATATCAGCATCCTGACAGCCCAATTACAAGACTCCCGTCTTTACTACGACACAGACATGTGTCAGCCTACGGCTATCGTCATGGGCACCGAGGCGACGGGACTCACTGACCAGTGGCGTCAGGTGGCCGACGCACACATCCGCATACCCATGTTGGGCATTGTCGATTCACTGAATGTCAGCGTCTCGGCGGCTATTCTACTCTACGAGGCTGTCCGCCAACGCCAAATCATCATAAATGAGTATTGCAAGGGTTAGACAGAATGGCTAACTTTGCAGCCAGATAACAACCACACAAGATTCATGAGGGTTAAACGTTGGATAGGTTTCCTGGCGTGCATGCTGGTTTTGCCGGCTTTGGCACAACAACAGGATGATATGCGGAAAATCGTGGAGTATCTGGCCTCACAGGAGTTAGGCGGCAGATACCCAGGGACACGTGGAGATACGCTGGCCTCTGAGTTTATTGCTGACCAGCTGCGGAACTTGAAACTGCTACCCATCGTCAAGGAGAAGGGCTGGAAAGGCTATTATCACGACTTTACCTTTGGGAAAACCGAGAAGCGGACTACCCATAACATCATGGCCGTATTGCCTGGTAATGACAAACGGCTCCGCCACGAATACATCGTAGTGGCTTCTCACTACGACCATCTGGGCATGGGCGGCCAGGGCTCTGGTTCGCGCCGTCCCGACACGTTGGGTGTACACCCAGGTGCTGATGACAACGCCAGTGGTGATGCCGTTGTCCTGCAACTGGCCAGGCACTTTAAGATGACAGGTACGCCGCGAAGCATCATCTTCGCTTTCTTCGGTGGCGAGGAACAGGGACTTGTGGGGTCCAAGGCTTTCTTGGAATGGATGAAACAGCCCGACGGTCGGCGCATCAATCTGCCCAATCAGATAAAAGATATTGTCAGCATGGTCAACCTGGATATGGTGGGGCGTATGCGAAACCACGCCATGAGCGTCTCCGGTACAGGAACCAGTAGCCAATTCAAGACAATGGTGGAAAAGGTGGCCGAACAGAACGGTCTGCACGTCAGTTGCATTCCTGACGGCTATGGCCCCAGTGACCAGGCATCGTTTGTGGCTGCCGACATCCCCGTGCTATTCCTGACCACCGGTGGTCATATGGAGTATCATACGCCTGCCGATGTGCCATCAACGCTGAACTACGACGGAATGCAGCAGACGCTGGTCTTTACCCGTGAACTCGTGGACCGGATAGTTGCCATGCCCACTACGCCCGACTATATCAGCGTGCCCAGTACACAGACCATGAAGCACGCTAAGTTCAAGGTGACATTAGGACTGATGCCCGATGTGATGGGGGCCAGCGACAAACCCGGACTGCGCGCCGACATCGTGGTGGCCGGGAAACCTGCCCATCAGGCTGGCATACGAAGTGGCGACATCATTCAGGAAATAGACGGCAAACCCGTCAAGGACATCAACGAATATATGGAACGTCTGGCAGAACTCCAGGCTGGCACCACTATTCCCGTGAAGGTGCTTCGCGGCGAGGAGACACTCTTGTTTCAGGTTCATCTAACACCTCCCGTACGATGAAAAAATATCAGTATTGGCTATTGGCTGTCGTCGTCACGCTGGCGTTGAGCATCTACCAACGCATGACCGGACCTACTTATCCGAAGAAGGTAACGGTGGAGCTGGCGGACGGCAGCAGTCAGCTGAGACTGCCCAGGAGTGGGGTACAGCACGACGAGGTGCTCCTGCTGAAGGGCGTTCCGCAGACTGCCAAAGCCCAACTGCACTATCGCCGCTATCCCACGGCAGAGCCTTACACGACGGTGGATTTCGACTGGCGAGAGGGTGGGTGGCAGGCCGTCCTGCCCGTACAGCCTGTGGGAGGCAAGTTGCAATATACCCTCACGATTGACGGTAAGGAGTATCCGGCCGACGAGCCCGTGGTGCTGCGTTTCCGCAACGACGTACCTGCGACTATCCTGGTGCCCCACATCCTGCTGATGTTTGCCGCCATGCTGTTGGCGGTCTATACCTTCCTGTTGGTGGTCACACGCCGCAAATACCGCAGGTGGCTGAAAATCACGGTACTCACGCTCTTTGTCGGCGGCTTCGTCTTCGGCCCCCTGGTACAGCATGCGGCCTTCGGACCTTGGTGGACGGGATTCCCCTACGGTACGGACCTGACCGACAACAAGACACTCTTGGCCTTTCTGGTCTTTCTGGCTGCGCTGGTCACCATGAGGTGGAAATACAACAAGTTGGTCGTGGCCTTTGCCGTGCTGTTCATGATAGCCATCTTTACGATTCCACATAGTGCCTTTGGCTCGGAATATGACTATACCACACAGCAACTGGGTACCGGGAGATAAGTGATTCTTTTTTAATGTATATCAATTATATTAGTTTATGAAATTCAAAAGTTTGATGACCGTGATGGCTGCTGCAGCCGTGGTCTTAGGTATGAGTTCTTGTGGTAGCGACGATGCCCCGGCAGAGGCTCCCGTTGCTGTTGCCACGCAGGTAGAAGGTTCCTATTCAGGTAATGAGATTATCATGGTGATGAGTGAAGAGTCGTCCAATGGCGAGGCCACCTATGGATTTGCCAAAGTATCGGACGCCGCTATTGATATGACTATTCCTGAGTCAGGAGAGATGGGACACATGATGATTCCTGCTCTTCCCGTCAAGAACATTCCCCTGACCAAGAATGGCAATACCGTTACGGGTAAACTGGACAAGTATGAGGGTAAGGTGACGACGTCGGCTGGTGCCGAAAAGGCCTATACCATCAGCAATCTCGTCGTCGTCTTCAACAGCAATCTTGTTAGCGTGACGTTCTCCTTGAAGTACGGCAATATGCCGATGTCTATGGAGACGACCTTCACGGGAACAAAACAGTAGGCGGTGGCAAAGGATCTTAAAAACATACTCCTCCATTACCTTTTGGCTGGCATGGCATTGACTGTGCCAGCTATTACACTCTCTGCACAGACCAATATCCGTGACTCGGTCAACCTGGACCCCGTCGTCATTACGGCCTCCCATTCGCCCAAGGCCCTCAAGGATGTTCCCGTCATCACACGTCTCATCACGCTCCACGACATCAAGATTACCGATGCCACCAATATCCAGGACCTGCTGACTCAGGAGGTGCCGGGACTGGAGTTCGGACTGGCCATGAGTCAGGAGACGGCGCTCCACATGAGTGGTTTCGGCGGTAATGCCGTCCTGTTTCTCGTCGATGGAGAGCGCATGGCGGGAGAGACGATGGATAATGTTGACTATACGCGCATGAATCTCGAGGACGTAGGACGCATCGAAATCGTAAAAGGCTCCTCCTCGGCGCTTTATGGCTCGAATGCCGTGGGCGGCGTGGTCAACATCATCAGTCGCGAGAACCTGGAACCTTGGACCGCCAATGCTCATTCGCGCTACAGCTCCTTCGGAAAGGAGTGGCGTCACGGCTGCCGGTTCTCGTTCAATACGGCGAAATGGAACTCACAGACCAGTTTCCAGCATACACGTATTGACCCCATCGACCTTCCCAAGGCTCACTCGCCAGAGGAAGTCGCACTCGAACTGATGAAGAAGGCTCAGGGTCTGCCTTACGACGAGTCGGTACTGACGGACGACTCCAACATCACGCGGCTTTACGGACAGAAGACCTATCATGTCAAGGAACGCCTGACCTGGCGGGCCACCGACCGGTTGACGCTCACAGGACGGGGCGGCTACTTCTTCCGTACCAGCGAGCGTGACACGTACGACTATCATTTCTATGGCTATAGCGCCGGTCTGAAGGGCAGGTACGCCTGGAACCGCGAACGCTCCCTGGAACTGTCGTACGCCTACGACCAGTACGACAAGGCCAACTTCCTGCCCGACGGTACCCGTACCCACGACCACGACTATAGCAACCGGCAACATGTGGCTCACGCCTTGTTTCATCAGGCGTTCGGCAAAAACAACCTCATCGTGGGTGCCGACTTCATGCACGACTATCTGACGACTTATCAGTTTGTGGAGGGGGCTAGTCATCAGCAGAACAATATCGACGGATATGCACAGTTCGACTGGAGCATTACCGATCGCCTGAACTTCGTAGGCAGCATCCGTTATGACTATTTCTCTGCCTCACGGAACAAGTCCTATACCGAACGCATGGCCGTCGTCTATAAGCTGCCCTGGATAACCCTCCGCGCCAACTATGCCCTGGGCTTCCGTGCTCCTACGCTGAAAGAGATGTATATGCACTTCGATATGGGCAACATGGGATATATGATTCTCGGCAATCCCAATCTGGAACCCGAGAAGAGCCACAACGTCAACGTCTCCGTGGAACGTACGAACCGCATCGACAATAGCGGATTCCTGGACGGACGCTACAACTTTACGCTGATGGGCTATTGCAACATCTTTGACAAGCGTATCACGACCATCGACGGAGGCGACTATAACGGCATGCCCAGCGCACTATACTGGAATGAGGAGGGGATCAAGGTGTGGGGACTGGACGCCAGCCTTGCCCACATCTGGGATTGCGGCCTCTCCTTCAAACTCAATTACTCCTGGATGCGTGAGACGGGCAACGTCATCTATTCGCAGTTCTCCCAGCCTCGCTCTCACTCCCTGACGTGGCGACTGGGCTATGACCACCGCTTCTCCCGCTACTATGCGCTGGATGCGGCGCTCTCCGGACGTAGCCAGGGCAAGCCTCAGTCAGGACAGACGGGTATTGACCAGGGCTATACCATCTGGAAACTGATGTTGCAGCACCATATCTGGCGGGGCATTCACCTCCATACAGCCATCGACAACGTCTTCAACTACAAGCCCAGCACCTATTATTACTGTTCGCCACTGACCACGGGAAGGTCGTTTAGCGTGGGCGTGGCAATCGACGTAGATAAGTTGTTGTAGTTATATATGTAATTACAATGTGATAATTTGGTTAAAAACGTTAAATTTAACGGAAATAATTAACGTTTTCAACATCCTTTTTACGGAAAAACCACTATCTTTGCCCTCGTTATGAAAAAGTCAACGATTTGGACCATAGCCGTCATCATGGGATTCTCGTTCCTGGTGTTGCTCTTCCTTCAGTTCTCCTATGTCGAGGAGATGGTCAAGATGAAGAAAGAGCAGTTCGACGAGAGTGTCAACCGCTCGCTCTATCAGGCCTCGCGCAATCTGGAGATGAACGAGACGCTGCGCTATTTGGAAAAAGACGTCAAAGAAACCGAGCGCCGTGCCTTCACGCAGGACAGCGTCATTGTCGATGGACTGGGCTCTATCAAGCACTCGCACCAGTTTGCCGTAGCAGCCGATGACGGTACGGTATATAGCAGTTTCCAATTGAAGACTTTTGAGTTGAAGCCCGCTTCTATTCCGAAGGCCATCATCATGCAGCGCGACAAGAGTTCGCTGGCTGACGCCACGAAATCCATGCAGGAAATTGTCCGCAATCGCTATATCTACCAGAAGGCCTTGTTGGACGAGGTGGTTTATAACATCCTCTATACTGCCAGCAACAAGCCCCTGAAGGAGCGTATCAACTTCCGTATGTTGGATCAGGATATCCGCGCAGAACTCATCAACAACGGCATCAATATTCCCTATCATTTCACCGTCTCCACGACGGATGGCCGTGAGGTATACCGCTGTCCGGACTTCGAGGAGAAAGGAATGGACTATACCTATTCGCAGGTGCTCTTCCGAAATGATCCTCAATCGAAGATGGGTGTCGTGAAAATTCATTTCCCTGAGATGAATTCTTACATCTTCTCATCAGTGCGCTTTATGATTCCCAGCATCATCTTTACTATCGTGCTGCTTATCACCTTCCTCTTTACCATTGTGGTTATCTTCCGGCAGAAACGCTATACTGAGATCAAGAACGACTTCATCAACAACATGACGCATGAGTTGAAGACACCTATCGCCTCTATCTCGCTGGCCGCTCAGATGATGAACGACGAGGCGGTGCCCAAGACGGAAGCTATGATGCGCCACCTGGGAACAGTCATTGGTGACGAGTCAAAGCGCCTGCGTTTCCTGGTTGAGAAGGTGCTCCAGATGTCGATGTTCGATAAGAAGAGTGTCATTTTCAAGAAGAAGGAATTGGACCTCAACGAGATGGTAGAGAATATCGCGCAAACCTTTAGCCTGCGCGTGGAACATACTGGTGGAAAGATATATACGGAGATAGAAGCCGTAGAGTCTGGAATCTATGTCGATGAGGTGCACTTCCAGAACGCTATCACCAATCTGTTGGACAACGCCGTCAAGTATCGCAAACCCGACGAGCCTCTCGATATCTATATCCGTACCTGGAATCATCAAGACAAGTTGATGCTCTCTATACGTGATACCGGACAGGGTATCCGCAAGGAAAACGTCAAGAAGATATTCGACAAGTTCTACCGGGTACACACTGGTAATAAGCATGACGTCAAAGGTTTCGGCTTAGGACTGGCGTACGTCAAGAAAATCATCGACCTCCACCAGGGTACTATCAAGGCGGAGAGCGAGTGGGGCAAAGGTACGAAATTTACCATTACGTTACCTATGATGAATGAAGAAAAGTAAAAATATTTAATATTATTAATATCAAACCATCAAACATTTTAGACTATGGACGACAAACTGAAAATTCTCCTCTGCGAGGACGACGAGAACCTGGGTATGCTGTTGCGTGAATACCTGGCTGCCAAAGGCTACATGGCCGAGTTGTGCCCCGACGGCGAAGCTGGCTACAAAGCCTTTCTGAAAACAAAGTTCGACATCTGTGTGCTCGATGTCATGATGCCTAAGAAGGACGGTTTCACCTTGGCTCAGGAGATTCGTCAGGCCAATGCCGACATTCCCATCATCTTCCTGACGGCTAAGACACTGAAGGAGGACATCCTTGAAGGTTTCAAAATTGGTGCCGACGACTACATCACCAAGCCTTTCTCCATGGAAGAACTGGTCCTTCGTGTGGAGGCTATCTTGCGTCGCGTGCGCGGTAAGAAGAGCAAGGAGAGCTCTGTCTATCGTATCGGACGTTTCACCTTTGATACACAGAAACAGTTACTCACTATCGACGAGCGTCAGACCAAGCTCACCACGAAGGAGAACGAACTGCTGGCTCTGCTCTGTTCGCACGCCAACGAAATCCTGCAGCGTGACTTTGCTCTGAAGACCATCTGGATTGATGACAACTACTTCAATGCTCGTTCTATGGATGTCTATATCACCAAGTTGCGCAAGCACCTGAAGGACGATCCGCAGATCGAGATTATCAACATCCACGGCAAGGGCTACAAGCTCATCACCCCTGAAGAAGAGTAAACGCCTATGGACTTGCTGCACATTATCGCCGTCGTGGTGTTGGTCATCATCGGCATTGGTATTTATATGAGTAAGCGCAACGGTTAATTCCGTTGCGCTTACCCTTTTTATGCTATACTTTTTTATTTATTCTATACAATTCATCAGGAAGTCAACGGCGCCATTGACACCGAACTTGCTGACGTCCAATGCAATGTCATAGTTGCGGGCATCAGTCCAGTCGCGACCGGTGAACGTCTTGGTGTAGAGTTCGCGGCTGAAGTCATTATCAACTATCATGGCAGCGGCATCTTGTTCGCAAATGTCGTACTTCACAGCGATGCGGCGCTTGCGGCAGTCGAGGCTGGAATGGATGAAAATCTTCAAGGCGTTGGGGTGGTCGGCAAAGATGTCAAATCCACAACGGCCGATGATGACACACGATTCTTCCTCGGCAATGCGGCGGATGACATCGGCCTGTGCGCGGAACAACTCGTGGCTGGTATGGTCCTTCTCCTGGCCGTTGTATTGTGAATTGGCCATGTAGGTGCGATAGAAGTTCGTAAAGTCGTCACGCCACAACGGGTTGCGAAGGGCAATTTTCTCTACGGCGTCCTCCACGGTGTTCAGGCGCGAGGCTACCTCGTTGAGTATCTGCTTGTCCAGCAGTTTCACGCCAAGCCGGTGGGCCAGTTCTGTACCAATCTCATGGCCGCCGGTACCAAACTGACGGCTGATGGTAATGACAAATTTCTCCTTGCTGTTCATAGCTGTAGTAGTTTTAGTTAGTAGTATGCAGGATGATGCTCGTGGCACCAAGGGTAAAGAGTGTGCCGTCCTCGATGATACGACGCTCGCGAGGTTTCAGTTCCACATCGCCCACAAAGGTGCCGGTATTGCTGTTGTTGTCGCTAAGGGTATAGCGTAATTCTCCGCGCTTATCACGTGAGACCGTGATGGTGCAATGGTTAAGGTCAACGCTGGGATCTACAGTCTCAAAGGGAGTATTGATGGGGTTGCCCTTCTGATAACGGCCTATCACGTTGTCGCCCATCTGAAGGGGAATGACCTGTTTGAAATGGAAGACGTTCTCGATGACGACGATAGAACCGCAGGCGGCATCGGGTGCTGAGTTCTGAGTATTGAGCGTCTCGTTCTCTTCCTTCTGGGTCTGGCGCAATTTAGAGACACCGATGCGAATGCCGAACTCCTTGCCACATTCGTCACATTTGAACACCAAAGACTGGCCAGCCGAATATTTCGTCTCGTCGAACGTGATATAATGGTCACATTTAGGACATCTTACGCGCTTCATTACGGAATCAGACTTCTGGTTTTACTTTGTACACCCAAGCGTCGGCATACTTTTCTTTACAGGTCACCTGTCGCAGTTGGCGGTAGGCCTCCGACTCGCTGTCAAATTGACCGCAAACAACGCGGATGACGTTGTTACGTACCAAAATACGCGCGTCCTGATAGCCTTCTTCCTGCAGTTGCTTGACAAAAATCTCGGCATTGGCCATTCGTACCTGACTGGCCAATACCAGACAGTAGGTGATGGTGGGTGCTGCCGTCGGTGTCGTATGTTCAACGGCGGACTCTTGCACGGTTTCAACGACAGGTGCTTTCTGGACTGCTGCAATCTTCTTGACTACGGGGGCCTTTTTCTCCACCACGGGAGTAGCTGGGACGACATTGGTGTCTTGCGGCATCAGCTTATACAGCAACTGTTGCTGCCAATGGCTCATTTTGGGGTACTCCCATTGGATATTGGAAATAGGCGTAGCCAACAGGAAGAATACCACAATAGCGGCGGCGACAGCCACTGCGTTACGAATCCACGTCATGCGGACGGTGCGGGCTGGGGTAGCAGCCTCCTCAACTTCCGGTTCTGCCGATTCCATCGTAGCAGTGTCTGTCTCTTCCTGAGGAGTAATGGGGACCACGACAGCATTGGATGGTGCAATTTCAACGATTTCCCGATGGTCTCCCAAGCGCTTGAATGAAAAGGCGTCCAGTCCGTAAAGGCGAGGGGAGAGGATACCCGCCTCGCAAGGGGTGAATTCGTAGTTTCCCTCCTGGTTGACGGACAGTCTTCCGAGATTATCCATTTGGTAGGAGCCTTCTTCGCTTAACTCGGCCTTGAGTTCTGTCACTTCCTGGTCGATGCGACGCAAAGCTTCAGGGTAGCTGATGTCGTAAGCTTCCACATAGGACTGGGCCAGAACAGAGTCGTTGATACGTAATTGAGGATTGAATCCTAACGCACACATGGGAGGGAGGAACAATTGGTCGGCCTCATCGTAGCGTGCAGCAATCTTATGCGTCATAAATCCCCCAAAATCAGGGACTATCACGCATTCGTTCGTCAAGAGCAGGACTTCAATATGTCGTTGCAATTCAATCATCGAGTGCAAAATTAAGTTATTTTTTTGATATTTGCAAATAAAAAAGGCATTAAAAAATCAAAATTTCTTTCTTGGTCTCAATTTATTTTGTTACTTTTGCATGGTTATGATGAGCAAGATAAGAGAAATACGCATCAAGTATTACTATATCAAAGATTTGTATCATTCTGAATCTTTGTTATATAAAACTAATTCATGCATTCTGCTACTTTGGGTAGTTTTACTATTGTCTATGACGGCTTGTACGGGTTGCGGCAATGGACTGACGACCAATGACGAAAGTCGTCGTGCGAAAGAGTTGTTACAAGGTGTTTGGATGGAAGAAGCCACTGAGTCCGTCATCTGGGAAATTCAGGGCGATTCCGTATTTTATCCCGATTCCACCAGTGTTCCCGCCTATTTCAAAGTTTTGGGAGATTCCTTATATATAGGTTCTACAGCTCGCTATTACATTGAGAAACAGACCGAGCACCTGCTGTGGTTCCGTAATGCCTCCAACGAACTAATCCAGTTAGTGAAGTGCAGTGATAACGATCCACGCCCAAGCGTCACCCATACCGATAGCAAGATTCAATCATTGAAAGAGGTAGTTAAGCGTGATTCCGTGATACTTTACGGCGGTGAGCGCTATCACCTGTATTGGGCTATCAATCCTACGAAATACAAGGTGGTTCGTCAGACCCTCAACGATGAAGGCCTGAACGTTGATAATGTCTTCTACGACAATATCATCCACCTAAGCATCTATCATGGGGCTATCTCGTTGTTTTCGCAGGATTTTCGCAAGACAAGCTACGAAAAGCAGGTTCCATCGCAGTATCTCTCGACAGTCATCCTCAACGACATGGTCTTAACCAAAGTCGATTCCGATGGGTTCCATCTGAATCTTTCTCTTTGCTCGCCAGGTGATGCCAGTTGTTTTCTGATTGAGCACGTGGTGTCGTTTGACGGCCAACTAACCACCAAACTCCTGGAATATTGAAAGTTACACTCCTACAGACAGACATCCGCTGGGCCTGTCCCGACGACAACATTCGTGAAGCCCAACGGCTCATGGACTCCGCATCCGGTTCCGACCTCTATGTGTTGCCCGAGATGTGGAGCACCGGTTTTGCCACGCAACCAGAGGGCATCGCTCATCCAGAAAGCAACAACACAGCCCTTCAATGGATGGTGGCTGCCGCACAGCGCCATCATTGTGCCGTGAGTGGCAGCCTGGCCGTTCGTCTCGCTGACGGACATTATGTCAATCGCCACTATTTCATCGACGGCCGCTCCGGTCATCAGGTTGTTTACGACAAGCATCACCTCTTTACCTATGGTCATGAGGACGAGTGCTATACACCGGGAAATAACCATTCCATCGTGGAATTTGCTGGTTTCCGCCTTTTGCTGCTCACTTGCTATGACCTCCGCTTCCCCTGTTGGAGCCGTTATGCTACGGGGAGGGAGTACGACGCCATCATCCTGGTGGCCAACTGGCCCGACTCCCGTCAGGAGGCCTGGCAGGTGCTCACTCAGGCCCGTGCCATCGAGAACCAATGCTATTTTGTGGGTGTCAACCGTGTGGGAGATGATGCGAAATGCCATTATATAGGTGGTAGCGTAGCCGTTGGTGTCACCGGTCATGTCATTGCCCGCTGTGGGGAGGGTCAGGAGGCGCTGACAGTTACATTAGACAAGGAAGAACTGGACTTCCGGCGCCGGAAATTCCGCGTATTGGACGACCGTGACTAAAAAAACGCTAAAAAATTGCCTATTTCTTTCGTAGTGTCGCAAAAAATGAGTAATTTTGTGCCCTAATAAAATATGGTAAAACGCGTCAGCGGGCTCGAAAATGCCCTTAAACGCAAAATAACGAAAAATAATGGATCAGACATTTGACAACGACAGAATTGTAAAAATCAACATTGAGGAGGAGATGAAGTCGTCGTACATCGACTATTCGATGTCGGTGATTGTAGCACGTGCCTTACCCGACGTGCGCGACGGTTTCAAGCCTGTACACCGCCGTATCCTTTACGGTATGATGGGTATCAACAACGTATCGACACAGCCATATAAGAAGTGCGCCCGCGTCGTCGGTGAGGTGCTGGGTAAGTACCACCCCCACGGTGACTCGTCGGTTTATGGCGCTCTTGTGCGTATGGCCCAGGAATGGAACATGCGCTATACGTTGGTTGATGGTCAGGGTAACTTCGGTTCTGTGGACGGCGACTCACCGGCCGCCATGCGTTATACGGAGTGCCGCTTGTCGAAGATGGGTGAGCACATCATGGACGACCTGGAGAAGGATACCGTTGATATGGTCAATAACTTTGACGACTCCTTGGTGGAACCCTCTGTAATGCCCACCAAGATTCCCAATCTGCTGGTTAATGGCGGTAACGGTATTGCCGTAGGTATGGCCACCAACATGCCGACCCACAACCTCGGCGAGGTCATCGACGGTTGCTGTGCCTATATTGACAATCCCGATATAGATACTGACGGACTGATGGAGTTCATTCCCGGTCCCGACTTCCCCACCGGTGCCTATATCTATGGTCTGGCCGGTGTGCGCGACGCCTATGAGACCGGTCGCGGCCGTATCGTGATGCGTGCAAAGGCCGAGATAGAGACGACCGAGACGCACGACAAGATTGTAGTTACTGAGATTCCCTATGGTGTCAACAAGGCTGATCTGGTGAAATATATCGCCGACCTGGCCAACGAGCACAAAATCGAGGGAGTTGCCAATGTTAACGATGAGTCGGGCCGTCAGGGAATGCGTATCGTCGTCGATTGCAAGCGAGACGCAAACGCCAACGTCCTGTTGAACAAACTGTTTAAGATGACCGCTTTGCAGAGTTCGTTCTCGGTCAACAACATTGCCCTTGTCAAGGGACGTCCCCGTCTTCTGAACCTCAAGGAGTGTGTCAAGTATTTTGTGGAGCACCGTCACGATGTAACCATCCGCCGCACCAAGTACGACCTGAAGAAAGCCCGCGAGCGTGCCCACATCCTCGAAGGTTTGATTATCGCTGTGAACAACATCGACGAGGTGGTTCACATTATTAGAAATAGTAAGACCCCTTCTGACGCCCAGCGCAACTTGGAAGTTCGCTTCAATCTGGACGAGCTCCAGTCGAAGGCTATTGTCGATATGCGTCTGAGCCAGTTGACGGGTCTGCGTGTCGACCAGCTGCACCAGGAGTATGACGACTTGATGAAACTCATTGCCGACCTGGAGGAAATCCTGAATAATCCCGAGCGCTGCAAGCAAGTCATGAAAGACGAGTTGCAGGAGGTCAAGGAGAAGTACGGCGACCCCCGTCGTACTGAGATTATCCCCTTCGACCACGAGTTCAATGCCGAGGACTTCTATCCCGATGATCCTGTGGTCATCACCATTTCCCATATGGGCTATGTCAAGCGCACCCGCCTCGACGAGTTCCATGAGCAGGGCCGTGGCGGCGTTGGTGCCAAGGCTGCCCGTCACCGCGACAACGACTTCACCGAGTATATCTATCCGGCTACGATGCACAACACCTTATTATTCTTTACGCGTAAGGGACGCTGCTATTGGCAGAAGTGCTATGAGATTCCCGAGGGCGACAAGAACTCTAAGGGCCGCGCCATCCAGAATATGCTCAATATCGAGCCCGATGACGCCATCAATGCTGTGCTGCGCGTCAAGAACTTTGGTGATGAAGAGTTCCTGCAGTCACACTATGTCGTCTTCTGCACCAAACAGGGTATCATCAAGAAGACCCGTCTGGACCTCTTTAAGAATGTCCGTGCCGCCGGTATCCGAGCCATCAATTTCAAGGACGAGAACGACGAGGTGGTAGGCGTCCGTCTGACCAACGGCCACAACGAGTTGCTGCTGGCCAACAGGAACGGTCGCGCCGTCCGCTTCGACGAGAGTGAGATCCGTGATATGGGGCGTACTGCTGCCGGTAATATCGGTATGCGCTTGGATGGTGGCGACGACGAGGTAGTTGGCATGGTATGTGTCAACGACCCCGAGCAGGAGACCATCATGGTCGTCTCTGAGAATGGCTACGGCAAGCGCTCCGACATCGAGGACTACCGTAAGACTGCCCGCGGTGCCAAGGGTGTGAAGACCCTTGCTGTCACCGAGAAGACAGGTCGTCTGGTAGCCATTAAGGTGGTGACCGACGAGAACGACCTGATGATTATCAACAAGAGCGGTATCCTCATCCGTCTGAAGGTGGCCGATGTCCGTGTCATGGGTCGTGCTACCCAGGGTGTACGTCTCATTAACCTCACCAAGAAGAATGACACCATCGCCAGCGTCTGCAAGGTGATGCACAGTCAGGCCGAGGAAGAGGACATTGAGACCGCTGAGGTCGTTACCGACGCAGAGGCTCCCATCGTTGAGGGTAATGATGCCCCCGCCATTGATGCGGAATAACAACAGTCCATTAGTAAAATCGTCAAATCAAATATAAAAGCTTATGAAAAAAATGATGATGATGGCAATAGCACTCATGGCAAGTACCATGAGCTTTGCCGGTGACAGCGATGCCTTGAAGGCTATCATGAAGTCGAAAAACTATGCTGAGGCCACCCAGTTGGTACAGGCAAATCTCTCACAGTTGGCCGATGATGCCGAGAAGGCCAAGGCTTACAACCACCTCGTGGACCTTGCTATCCAGAAGGTCAGCAACGAGACGGGAACGATTACCGAGAACCAGCTGGCCGTCCAGATGGGACAGGGCAAGGAGAAGGCCTATGACACCCTCGGACTGGCCAACGCCATCTGCGACGCCATTGATATGGCTATCGAGTGTAACAAGTACGATCAGTTGCCCAATGCCAAAGGTAAGGTCAGCCCCCGTTTCGACAAGAAGAATGCCGAGCGCATCTGGGCCGTCCGTCCCCATCTGATCAATATCGGTCAGGAAGAGGCTCGCAAGGGTAACAATGCTGGTGTCTTGCGCTACTGGGGTACGTTCGTCGATGCGTCGGCCAACCCCCTGTTTGCCGCTCAGGACCACAAGCCCGAGTCGGAATACATCGGACAGGTCGCCTTCTTTGCCGGCCGCTACGCCTTCGAGGCCAAGGACATGGATCGTGCCAACCGTTACTTTGAGGTTGCCAAGCAGGATCCCCAGCAGAAGGCTGATGCCGTCAACTTCCAGTTGTTTGCCATGCGCAGCAACCTGAAGAGCCATGCCGACTCCGTGAACTTCGTCAACCAGGTGAAGGTCATGTATGAGGCAGAACCCGAGAACGACGTATTCCTCGACCAGCTCTACACCATGTACGATGGCATGAAGGACCGTGCTGCCCAGACCGCTCTCTTGGACAACCATCTGGCTAAGTTCCCCACCTCTTACACCGCCTTGGCTAACAAGGGTTTCATGGCCATGAACGACAACAATGCCCAGGAGGCAGCCGACTGGTTGAAGAAGGCCGCTGACGCCAAGAACGACAATCCCGTCATCTTCACCTATCTGGGTATCTGCCTGAACTCACTGGCTGCCACCACAGAAGATGCTGCCAAGAGCAAGGACTACTATCAGCAGGCCATTGCCGCCTTCGACCGTGCCAAGGAACTCGACCCCGACAAGCGTAATGCCAACTGGGGCTATAACCGCTATCAGGCCTACTACGGACTCTATGGTGCCGACGACCCCAAGACCCAGGCTGCCGAAGCTGACAAATAATGACGACTGAATGACGAAGAAACAGATTCTTATTCTGCTTCTCTTGATGATGATAACACCGTGCCTGAGAGCTCAGAAGAAAGAGCTCAGTCAGGCACGGTCTTATATCAAGAGCGGCAAAGACTACGACAAGGCCGAGCGTCTCATGACCGACCTGCTGAAAGACAGCGCAAACCGCGAGAATCCGAAGATTCTGTTGACGTGGTTTGACGCTGTAACGGGGGAGTATATGCAAGCCAACGAGAAACTCTACCTGAAACAGAAGTACGACACCGCGGCCTTCTTCAATCTCAATCTGCGCCTGTTCCAGATTGCCGAGTCCCTCGATTCCGTTGATGCCCGTCCCGACAAAAAGGGTAGGGTGCGCCCCGAGTACCGCAAGGACCATGCTGAGATGCTCCATCAGTTGCGCCCCAATATTTACTATGGCGGAGGCTATCATGTGCGAAAAGGCCAGTACCAGGACGCGCTTCGTTTCTATGATGGTTATATCGACTGCTCCCGTCAGCCCCTTTTTACGGGCTACGACTACGAGCATACCGACTCTTTGCTGACGCAAGCCTCCTATTGGGCCACCTACTGCGCCTATAAGTTACAGCAGCCGGAAAACATCCAGAAGTATGCCTCCCGTGCGATGCTGGACGTCTTCAAGCGCCATTATGTCATGCAGTACCTGGCGGAGTCTTACCTGATGACAGACAACAGCGAAGCACTTGGCGAGATTCTGGAGAAAGGTTTTGAGGGTTATCCCGAACACCCCTATTTCTTCCCGCGTCTGGCTGACTATTACAAGGCTGCCGGTCGTCACGACCTCGTGCTGAAAGCTGCCGACTACGGACTGCGTGCCAACAAGGAGAACCCTCTGTTCCTCCTGGCCAAGGCCGTCGCCCTGCTCAACCTGGAGCGTTACGACGAGTGTATCCATGTCAGCCAGCAGATGATTGCCTTGAACGACACACTTGCGGAACCTTATTATAATATCGCCACATGCTACCTGAACCAAGCCCTCGTCTTGGAACAGCAAAACAATCCACGCAAGCTCAAGCAGCAGATACTTTCCTACTACCGTCAGGCGAAGCCCTTCATGGAGGATTTCCGTCGTCTGATGCCCGCCGAGAAGAAACGTTGGGCACCGGGACTCTACCGCATCTATTTCAACCTGAATATGGGAAAACAATTCGACGAAATAGACCAATTGATGCGAAAATAATTAAAAAAATTAAAAAAATAGGGTAAAGATACTGATTTTGCAAGAGAAATCAGTATCTTTGCGTTTATAATTTTACCTAATCTTATACGTAACATTATGGAAAATAACGCTCAGCTCATTGCACAGTGCGAAGCACGCGCAAAAGAATGGCTTTCTCCCGCCTTTGATGAGGAGACCCGTAAGGAAGTACAGGCTATGTTGGACAATGCCGACAAGACCGATCTCATTGACGCTTTCTACCGCGACCTGGAGTTTGGTACTGGTGGTCTTCGTGGTATCATGGGTGCCGGTACTAACCGCATGAACAAGTACATCGTAGGAATGGCTACCCAGGGCTTTGCCAACTATATCAAGAAGGCATTCCCCGGCAAGCAGTGCTCCGTTGTCGTAGGTCACGACTGCCGCAACAACGGCCGTATGTTCGCAGAGTCCGTTGCCGACATCTTCTCGGCCAACGGCATCAAGGTTTATCTCTTCGAGAGCCTGCGTCCTACCCCCGAGATTTCTTTCGCCATCCGTCACCTGGGCTGCCAGGCCGGTGTCAACGTGACAGCCTCTCACAATCCCCGCGAGTATAATGGCTACAAGGCCTATTGGGATGATGGTTCACAGGTATTGACTCCTCATGATGTAGGTATCATCGAGCAGGTCAACCAGGTCAAAATCAGCGATGTGAAGTGGGAAGCCAACAAGGACCTGATTATTCCCATCGGTGGTGAGGTTGACTGGGACTACATCCAGGCTGTCAAGGAGGCTATGGTCGATCAGGATGTCATCCTGCGCCAGAAGGACCTCAATATTGTTTACTCGCCCATGCATGGTGCCGGCCGCGTCATCGTTCCTATGGCTCTGCGCTCTTGGGGCTTCCAGAACATCCACGTCGTTCCCGAGCAGATGGTTATCGACGGCAACTTCCCGACTGTTGTCAGCCCGAACCCCGAGAATGCCGAGGCTATGACCCTGGGTATGAAGTTAGGTACCAAGTTGAATGCCGACCTCGTCATCGCTTCTGACCCCGACGCTGACCGTCTGGCCATTGTCTGCCGCAACAGCAAGGGCGAGTGGGAGATTCTGAATGGTAACCAGACCTGTATGATGTTCTCGTGGTACATCATCGCCAACAAGAAGAAGCTCGGTCAACTGAAGGGCAACGAGTTCCTGGTGAAGACCATCGTAACCACCGAGGTCATTGCTGAGATTGCCAAGAAGAACAACGTCGAGTATATGGACTGCTACACTGGCTTCAAGTGGATTGCCAACGAAATTCGTGTCAACGAAGGCAAGAAGAAGTACATCGGCGGTGGTGAGGAGAGCTTCGGCTTCCTGCCGTATGACAAGACCCGTGACAAGGACTCCCCCGCTGCTATCTGTCTGATTTGTGAGATTGCAGCCTGGGCCCGCGACAATGGTATGACGCTCTACGACCTGTTGCTGAACATCTACAAGGAGTATGGCTTCTCGAAGGAGGTGACCATCAACGTCGTTCGTCCGGGTAAGTCGGGTGCCGACGAGATCAAGCAGATGATGACTGACTTCCGTGCCAACCCGCCGAAGGCTCTGGGTGGCTCGAAGATTGTGCTCCAGAAGGACTATCAGTTGCTGGAGGCCAAGAAGGCCGACGGTACCGTCGAGAAGCTCGACATGCCCGCCAAGTCCAATGTGCTGCAGTGGTTCTGCGAGGACGGCACGAAGGTTTCCGTTCGTCCTTCCGGTACAGAGCCGAAGATCAAGTTCTACACCGAGGTGAAGGATGCTTCCTATAAGGATGCTGCCGACTACGAGCGCTGTCTGAAAGCTGCCGATGCCAAGATTGAGGCTCTGAAGAAGGACCTGAATCTCTAAGCAGTAGCAACATATAGACTTCTATAGTATCGAGAGGACTGGCTCATTTGGGGCCGGTCCTCTTTTGTGATGTTAAAAATCAGGAAAGAATAGTGCGCAATAGAGAAATATTTTGTACCTTTGCAGAGACTTATGGAACAGAAGCATACCCGTGAAGAGAAGATGGCGGCCTTTGGTCGGATGCTGGACGTGTTGGATGCCCTGCGCGAGAAGTGTCCTTGGGACCGCAAGCAGACCAATGACAGTCTGCGCCCTAACACCATTGAAGAGACCTATGAACTGTGTGACGCCCTGATGAAGGACGACACTGCAGATATCTGCAAGGAGTTAGGCGACGTACTTCTGCATGTGGCGTTCTATGCTCGTATTGGTGAAGAGAAGTCGCAATTTGATATAGCCGATGTGTGTAACCACTTGGTTGACAAACTGATATTCCGTCATCCACACGTCTATCATCCTTCACAGATTGGAGTTCCTAATCCCCGTCCGCTGCCCTATGGCGAGGACGCAGAAAACCAAGGTGTAAAGGTGGGCAGCGTCGAACAGGTCCTCGACAACTGGGAACAGATCAAACAGCGCGAGAAAGACGGCAACAAGACCGTCCTGAGTGGAGTTCCCGCCTCATTGCCTTCGCTCATCAAGGCCTATCGCATCCAGGACAAGGCCCACCACGTCGGTTTCGACTGGGAAGACCGTCAGGATGTCTGGCAGAAGGTGCGCGAGGAGATGCAGGAATTGGAGGACGAACTGCGCCGTGACGACCGCGAGAAGGCCGAGGGCGAGTTGGGTGACCTGCTCTTTGCCATCATCAATGCCGCCCGTCTCTATAAGCTCAATCCCGACAATGCCTTGGAGCGTACCAACCAGAAGTTCATCAGCCGTTTCAACTATATTGAGCAACATAGCATCAAGCAAGGCCGTCCGTTGACAGAGATGACGCTGGCCGAGATGGATGCGCTGTGGAACGAAGCCAAGCAACAAGAACGAAAGAATCCTTAAAATAACCCATTCCAACGATGAAGAAACTCTTATTAGCCCTATTGGGAATGCCGCTGCTCCTGGCGACTGTCGGTTGTGGCAATAGCGCCCCGAAAGTACCCTTTGACAATGGTGACTCCTTGGAGATTGTCAACCGTGACCCCACCATCTATGGCATCTGCGGTGTAGGCACCAGCATGAACAGTCTTCAGTTGATCGATGATACCGGCGACACCTTATTAATAGATATCACGGCCGCCCGTGAGGCCAATCAGGTCTTTGGCGGTCTTCAGGTTGGCGACCGTATGGTAGTGATGCCCGGAGAAAGTGATACAGAAGCGGCTATTGTCATCAACCAGTCCACACTGCTTGGCAATTGGATCATGCCCAATCCTCTGGACGGCAGTGATGAACTTGGCGTCTGCATCAAGGAAGGCGGTGTCGCCGAGAGCATTGCCCAGAGTACATTGATCTATCATACGTGGCGTCTGACGCGCGGCCAGTTGGAGTTTGTCGTCGTCCGCGAGGGCGGAAGCGAGGAAGAAGAGACCGAGTTGTACTCATTTGTGAAGCTGACAGCCGACTCCTTGGTCTTCCGCGACAGCGAGGAAGTCTTCGAGTACAGCCGCCAGCGTCCCAAGGAGGAATATGGCAGTGACGTAGAAATAGAACACGAGGAATTCACCTTCTGATTGCCTGTGGAACCCTTCCGAGTACATATTCTGGGCTGCGGCAGTGCGCTGCCAACCTTGCGCCACTTTCCCTCGTCACAGGTCGTCGAGGTCCGTGGAAAACTGTTCCTCGTGGATTGTGGTGAGGGCACCCAGATACAGTTGCGCCGCTCGCGGTTGCGCTTTACCAAGATCAGTGCCGTATTCATCAGCCATCTGCATGGCGACCACTGTTTCGGACTCATCGGTATGCTGAGTACTTTCGGACTCCTGGGGCGCACAGCCCGCCTGACGGTCTATGGTCCTCGTGAGTTGGAGACCATCCTGTATAGTCAGATGCAACAGTTCTGTCGCGACATGGACTATGAAGTGGACTTTTGTGCCGTCGATACCCGACAGCGTGCCGTCGTCTATGAAGACCGTTCCCTGACGGTAGAGAGCATCCCTCTCGACCACCGTGTCAACTGTTGTGGCTATCTGTTTACCGAGAAACCTACGTTGGCCCATATCCGCCGCGATGTAGCCGACTTCTATGAGGTGCCTGTCAGTCAGTACAACCTCATCAAGGCCGGTGCCGACTGGGTTACGGCCAACGGTGAGACCGTGCCCAACAGCCGGTTGACGCTTCCTGCCGACCCTGTACGTAGTTATGTTTATTGCAGCGACACCCACTATATGCCTACGCTGGCCAGCCAGCTGCAGGGTGTGACAACCCTCTACCATGAGAGCACCTATGGCGAGGACAACCTGCAGCGTGCCGACAAGTACTATCACTCCACAGCCCGTCAGGCAGCCCTCGTGGCCCGTGATGCCGGTGTCCGGCAATTGCTTCTGGGCCATTATTCCTCGCGTTATGAGGACGAGCAAGTGTTGCTCCGTGAGGCTCAGGAGGTGTTTCCCAACAGTCTGTTGACGGATGAAATGGCCGTATTTGACGTCTAAGATGCACTTTTTCAGTGAAATATTTGGAGGGAAAGTTTTTTTTTCTTATTTTTGCAGCAGATAATCACGCATACGTATGAAGAAACACTTACTCATATGCACTTTTGCCGCCGCACTGATGTGGCCGGTTACTCCCGTTCAGGCTGCCACGCTGGCGTTGGTAGCTCCTGGCATTGAACAGGTGGTTGACGACGAGGTGACCATCAGCGTCAACGAGCAGACCGTCTATATCAATGGTGCACAAGGCCAGGTGCTCGATGTCATCTCGCTGACAGGACGTTCTGTTCAGTCGATGAAGATTGACAGTCCTGCTCAAAAGGTAGAACTAAACGTTCCTAAAGGGTGCTACATACTGAAAGTCGGAAAGGTTGTCCGCAAAGTATCTGTTCGCTAATCGGACTCCTATCGCTCGTCCTGCTCTTTTCCGCCTGTGACGGGCATCACCACCAGAACAAGCCAATCACGATGGAGGCGTTTTCGGAATTGAAGACGCCCTCGTTTGTATTTGATGCAACCACCATCCGTCGCCACCTGCGTGCCCTGGCAGATGCCGATGTCCCCGTTACCGTCAGTGACCAACGTACCCGCAGCTACTATTTGGAAGGCAAGGAGCCCATGCTTTGGATAGACCGCTGGGGGGTGGACTCCCGTGCCGACTCCCTGTTGAGCTGGTTGCATGGGGTAGGAGCATGTGGCCTCTCCGAACGCGCCTTCCTGGTGAACGACTTGGAGCGTGACCTCCAGGCGCTGCGCACCCTACACTGGCAGGATGCCGATCTTAATAGCCTTGCAGCCCGTTTGGAATACCGGCTCACGAAAGCCTGTCTGCGCTACTGCTATGGTCAGCGTTTTGGCTATATGAATCCCCGCCGCGTCTTCAACCATCGCGATGTGGAGAAGGAAGACACCACCCACCATCAGGCCGTAAAATACCGTCAACTGTTTGACTTGGCGATGGATCAGCCTGCCCAGAACCACCACGAGTTGGTGTTCCGCAAGATACGTCACGACAGCATCGCTCAGTATCTGGACGAGATACAGCCCCGTAGCAACTACTACCAGTTGCTCTGCCAGATGCTCCGTGGTGACAGTGCCGCCCCCCTGCGTCCCCGTCTGCTGGCCAATCTGGAACGGAGCCGTTGGCGCCTGCACCAGCCCATCCCGGAGACTGGCAAGCGCATCCTCGTCAACATCCCCGCCTTCCATCTCTATGCCTATGGCGAGGATACCCTGCTCCACATGCGCATCGCCTGTGGTGCTCAGGCTACTAAGACCCCCTTGTTGTCCAGTGCCATCGAGTGGATGGAGGTCAATCCGCAATGGGTCATCCCGATGAGCATCATCAAGAATGACGTTGTCCGTCATGCCGGCGACTCTTCCTATTTCGCCCGCAACCGCTATGAGATTTACGACAAGGAGACACGTAAGACGCTGGATGCCAGTCAGGTGTCACGTAGCATGTTGCTCAGTGGCCGCTACCGTGTGGCCCAGCGCAGTGGTGCCGACAATTCACTCGGACAGATTGTGTTCCGTTTCAAGAATAATTTCTCCGTCTATCTGCATTATACATCCAGTCCCGGCGTCTTCCGCCGTGACGTGCGTGCCGTGTCCCATGGTTGTGTACGTGTAGAGCGCCCGTTCCCGTTGGCTAACTACGTGCTGGACGACCCTGACGAATGGTTGCTGGACCGCATCCGCATCTCAATGGATCTGAGTGCAAAGACCGAACGCGGCAAGGCATATCTCAGAGCTCATCAGAACGACAAGGAACACCATCTCATCAGCTACGTCCCCGTCAAACCCAGTGTTCCGCTGTTTATCATCTACTACACGCTGTGGCCCGACCATGCGGGTACGCTACGTTCCTGGCCTGATGTCTATGGCTACGACCAGACCATTCTTGAAAGCCTCAAACCTTTTATTGACTGATTCCCCTGATATCCACCGGCCTGTTGCTTTATTCCGCCGACGGACAGTATTCGCGTAGTTCACACTGCTTACAGTGGGGCTTGCGTGCCGTGCATACGTAGCGGCCATGCAGGATGAGCCAGTGGTGCGCCGTGGGGATGTCTGCTGCGGGGATGTGCTTCACCAGTTCCTGCTCCACCTTGAGCGGGGTGTCTGCCCGTTTCGACACCAGTCCCAGACGGTGGCTGACGCGGAAAACATGTGTATCCACCGCCATGGCCGACTGTCCGAAGGCTACCGCCAGCATCACGTTGGCGGTCTTGCGACCGACACCCGGCAGTGCCAGCAGGTCGTCCATCGAGGAAGGTACCTCACCGCCATAGCGCTCTGTGAGCAGCCGCGCCGTCTTTACCAGGTGCTCCGCCTTGGAGTTCGGATAGGACACGCTTTTGATGTATTCGAAAACCTCGTCGGCCTCTACAGCCGCCATTGATGGCGCGTCGGGAAAGCGGCGAAACAGTTCTGGTGTTACCTGATTGATGCGCTTGTCAGTACACTGGGCACTCAGCATGACGGCTACCAGCAACTGCCAGACGCTGCCGAACTCCAGTTCGGTATGGGCATCGGGCATCGACTGACGGAAGTGTGCAAGGATTTTCTCGTAGCGTTCTTTCTGTTTCATGGGAACACGTATTTATGGTTTTCTGAAGACCAGACAAGTCCAGTTTCCGTCATGTTGTTCGGTACTGAGCTGCAAACCCAGTTCGGTGGCTTTGTCCACTAGCTGGGCGACGTCCTCTTTGTAGAATCCGCTGAGGATGAGTGTTGATCCGGCGTCCATCACCTGACAGAAACGCGGCAAATCTTCTAGCAGGATGTTGCGGTTGATATTGGCCATCACCAGCTGGTAGCGCTCCTGCATGGTCTCCAACAGCGTGCTGTCACCACAGAGGGCCGTCAGCTGGTCGTCCACCTGGTTGATGACGGCATTGTGGCGTGTGTTATCGGTGCTCCACTCATCAATGTCGTAGCTCGTACAATGGCGGGCACCCAGTTTGAGCGCACAGATGCCGAGGATGCCCGTACCGCTGCCGCAGTCCAGCACGGCAGTATCTTGCAGATCCATCTGCAGCAGTTGCTGACAGATCATTCGCGTCGTCTCATGGGTACCAGTGCCGAAAGCCAGATGCGCATCAATCTCAATGGCAAATAGGAAATCGTCAAACTGTAAATGATCCAGGTGACGTCCGTCATGAATCACGATACTTCTGCCATTATCTGTCTTGCTGTTTACCGCAATGGGTTCAAAGCCCTCCTGTTCCCACTGTTCGTTCCAGTCGCGGTCTTCCGCCTCGCGTACATTATATATTATATGTATGTGGTCGAAAGGAAAGCCGTCCACAACTTGTCGGAGGGCTGCTTCATCATAGAGCGCCTGCTGGACGTAGGCCTTGAGACCCGTCGGTGTCTCCTCGAACGACTCGCAACCCGCCTCACCGGTCATCGCCGAGAGTACGTCCTGGGCATCCTGTGTACAAGGTGTCAGGGTGAAATCTATCTCGTAGTATTTCATAAGAGTGTTAAATTTGGATGCAAAATTACAAAAAATAGGGAAAAACCTACGCATTGTTAGGGGTTTTCCTTATTTTTGCAGTAAAATAGTTCGTAATTTTGCATCGTACAAAAATAGATGAGCGTATGAAAAACTGGATTCTACTGACATTTACCGTACTGATGCCGCTTACCATGACGGCACAGGATGACGATGACATGTACTTCGTTCCCAATAAGCAGAAGATTGCTGAGAAGTCGAGAGCTCTACAGCAGGAACGTCTGCAGCGTGAGGTACAGCAGCGCATGCCGCGCTATAGCGACGCGGGAGACGATGTGATAGACTTTTCCGCCGTTCGCGGCGTATATCCCGATTCCACCTACCAGGAACTCTCGGAGAGTGACTATCAGTACACCAAGCGTCTGAACCGCTTCGACGACTATCGCTGTAGCTACTATCCGTGGTACGACAACTACTACGATCCCTGGTACTATGCCTGGTACGACCCCTGGTATGCCGGCTGGTACTATGGACCCTACTGGCGCTACCGTGGTTGGACGGTCGGCTATTGGGGCTGGTATGGCTACTCCCGTCCCTGGTATCACTACAGTTGGTACCGTCCTCGTCCCGTCTATCGTCCCTACCGCACCTATGGCGGTTTGCGCCGGGGCATCAACACCCGTCCTACCCACCGTTCCTACAGCATTGGCGGCCGTTCCTATGGCGGACACCGTAGCAGCAGTTGGGGCAGCGGCTCCTCAGGTGGTTCCTTCGGCGGTACACGTAGCGGCGGTTCCTTTGGTGGCTCGCGCAGCAGTGGCGGCTCCTTTGGCGGAGGTAGCAACCGCGGTGGTGGTGGCCGTTCGTTTGGAGGCAGAAAATAAAAGGTATTATCATTAAGAAATGAAAGCTATGAGAAGAATATACTGTTTGGCCGTTATCGCCTTGATGGCATCGGCCGCAAAAGCACAGGACCATGTGAACCTCGACACCTATGCCGGTGGTCAACTGGCCACGGAAGACCTCAACGGTACTGCCCGCTATGTTGGCATGGGCGGCGCCATGGAGGCCTTGGGTGCCGACCTGTCCACCATGGGTACCAACCCGGCAGGTATCGGTCTCTTCCGTAAGAATCAGTTGGCTGGCTCTTTCAGCATGGGCATCCAGGAGGAAGGCAAGAACTTCCAGGACGGTACGAAGGTGACCCCCTCGTTCGACCAGGTCGGTGTGGTGCTATCCACCCGTACAGGACTGCAGAGCTACCTGAATTTCGGTTTCAATTTCCATAAGAGTCGCAACTTCAACTACGTCCTGTCGGCTACTGGTGCGGCCCTCAACGGTTCGTCGCAGAATCGCCAGACCATCATCAAGGGACGCAGTGGCTATCTCGACCGTTACTGGGGTGAGAGCCAGGTGGACAACCTCTATTTGGAAACCAATATGTTGGAGTTAGGCAAGGACGCTCTGGGCAATATGCAGTATGGCTCCATCAGTGCTACCGACTACGTCTTCGACCGTGCCCATACGGGTTATATCGGGGAGTACGACTTCAACCTGAGCGGTAATATCAAGAACCAGATCTATCTGGGTATGACGGTCGGTCTGAAGGACGTCCACTACAACGGCTACAGCGAGTATTTCGAACATCTGGCACCCGCCACTGCCGGTGCAGCCACCGAGGTGCTGATGACCGACGACCATCGCATCACCGGTACGGGTGTTGACCTGAAGTTCGGTGCCATCGTACGTCCCGACGAAGAGTCGCCGTTCCGTCTGGGTGCCTACGTCCATACGCCTACGTGGTACACCTTGCGCACCAGTAATGTGACGCGCATCGGCGATGTCCGTCAGGTCAGCGAGAATGCGAAGTTCAAGTTCTATACGCCCTGGAAGTTCGGCATCAGTGCCGGCCACACCATCGACAACCAGTTCGCCCTGGGTCTGACGTACGAGTATGCCGACTATTCCAGCTGTGAGATGCGCGGCATCACCGACAGCTATTACGACTATTACGAGAACTACCACGAGAACAGTCAGGTGGACCAGGAGATGAAGCGTAACACGCAGGACGTGCTGAGGGGTGTCCACACGCTGAAGGTAGGTGCTGAGATGCGTGCCGACAAGAACCTCTCGCTGCGCCTGGGCTATAACTACGTGTCGCCGATGTACCAGTCCACGGGTGTTCGCGACCAGACGCTCAACTCCTCGGGTGTCTTTATGGCCTCCACCACCGACTACGTCAACTGGAAGGACACCCACCGCATCACGGCCGGCGTAGGCTTCACCTTCAACCAGCTCCGTCTCGACCTAGCTTATCAGTACAGCATGCGCAACGGTGACTTCTATCCCTACATGAGCCGTCTGTCGGTCGGCGAGACGACCACCGCTGCCGGTGTCAAGGTTCCTGCCTCGACCAACGAGTGTAATGCCGTCAGCGTCAAGGACAACCGCCACCAGTTGCTGTGCACGCTGAGCTACACGTTCTGACTGCCAAAGAACGACACTTATACCAAACAACGAGGAGCCTGGAATGATTCATCCAGACTCCTCGTCTTTATTTGATGTGCTGTCCTTGCGCTCGCACTTCTTTTAGTAGCTGCGGGCGATGATGACGCGGTACTTGGCAGGTTTGCCGCTGACCATATCAACACCCGGCGTCTGCTCGTAGGCAAAGGGTACGCAGCGGATGGTAGCCTGCGTCTCCTCCTTGATCTGTGCCTCCGTCTCGGCGGTGCCGTCCCAGTGGCAAAGGAAGAAACCACCGTCCTTCACGCGCTCCTTGAACTCCTCGTAGTTCTCGCACTCATAGACGTGAGCGTCACGATAGACCTTGGCCTTCTGGAAGATGTTCTTTTGGATATCGTCCAAAAGCTGTTCAACATATTCTGCGATACCCTCCAAGGGGCGTGTCTCCTTCTCCAGCGTGTCGCGGCGCATCACCTCGATGGTGCCGTTCTCCAGGTCGCGGGCACCCAGTACCAGACGTACGGGAACACCCTTCAACTCGTAGTCGGCAAATTTGAAACCGGGACGCTTGTTGTCGGCATCGTCGAATTTCACGCTGATGCCGGCCTTGCGCAGTTTCTCGATGATGGGCTGCACCTCCTTATTGACCAGTTCCATCTGCTCTGGCTTGGTGGCAATGGGGATGATGACCACCTGGATGGGAGCGAGCTTCGGAGGCAGTACCAGACCGTTGTCGTCAGAGTGCGTCATGATGAGAGCACCAATGAGTCGGGTGGAGACACCCCACGAGGTAGCCCAGACATATTCGGGCTTGTTCTCCTTGTTCAGATAGGTGACCTCAAAGGCCTTGGCGAAGTTCTGTCCCAGGAAATGTGAGGTTCCGCTCTGCAGGGCCTTACCGTCCTGCATCATGGCCTCGATGGTGTAGGTGTCCAGGGCACCGGCAAAGCGCTCTGTCTCACTCTTCACACCCTGCAGCACGGGAACGGCCATCCACTCCTCAGCAAACTGGGCATACACCTTCAGCATCTTCTTGGCTTCCTCTTCAGCCTCCTCACGGGTGGCGTGGGCTGTATGGCCTTCCTGCCACAGGAACTCCGAGGTGCGGAGGAATGGACGCGTGCGCATCTCCCAGCGCATCACGTTACACCACTGGTTACACATCAGGGGCAGGTCGCGCCATGAGTGTATCCAGTTCTTATAGGTATTCCAGATGATGGTCTCCGACGTGGGGCGCACAATGAGTTCTTCCTCCAGCTTGGCAGCGGGATCGACCACGACACCACTCTTGTCCTCGGTGGCCTTCAAGCGGTAGTGCGTCACGACGGCACACTCCTTGGCAAAGCCCTCCACGTGCTCTGCCTCTCTCGACAGGAACGACTTCGGTATCAGCAGGGGGAAATAGGCGTTCTGGGCACCCGTCTCCTTGAACATCTTGTCTAACTGTTGCTGCATCTTTTCCCAGATGGCATAGCCATAGGGTTTGATGACCATACATCCGCGTACGGCCGACTGCTCTGCCAGGTCTGCCTTGACGACGAGGTCGTTGTACCACTGGCTGTAATTGTCGGCGCGCTTTGTTAAATCTTTTAATTCTTTTGCCATTTTTCTATTGATGATTGCTAATTTGGGCACAAAATTACTAAATTTTTATGAATTAGCAGTGATGAATTATGAATTATTTTGTACCTTTGCGGACAGAAAGAGTTAGTTTTACTTTAATCATTAACAAAACGACATGAAAACAAAAGTTATCTCCCTGTTGCTTTGCGTAGGTATGCTCTTCGCATGCAACAACACCCAGAAGGGTGCAGCTATCGGAGCAGGCGGTGGTGCCGTGCTCGGTGGTATCATTGGTGCTATCGCTGGTAACACCGCTGTCGGCGCTGCCGTAGGTGGTGTAGTAGGTGCTGGTGCCGGTGCCATCATTGGCAACAAGATGGACAAGGCCAAGAAGGCTGCTGAGCAGGTGCAGAATGCTCAGGTCGAGACCGTCCAGGACGCCAACGGCCTGCAGGCTGTCAAGGTGACCTTCGACTCTGGTATCCTCTTTGCTACCGGTAAGTCTGAACTCTCTGCCACCGCTAAGAGCTCGCTGTCTCAGTTCGCTAACGTGCTGAAGAACAATGCCGACTGCGACGTAGCCATTCAGGGCTATACCGACAATGCTCCCTGGAAGGGCGTCTCTGCCGAGCAGAGCGTTCAGAAGAACCAGGCCCTGTCGCTGGACCGTGCTACTGCCGTCTCTCAGTATCTGCTGGGTCTCACTGTTCCCGCCACGCAGATCAAGAGTGTACAGGGTCTTGGCGAGTCCAACCCCGTTGCTGACAACAGCACTGCTGCCGGTAAGGCTCAGAACCGTCGTGTAGAGGTTTACATGTACGCTTCTCAGAAGATGATCCAAGAGGCCCAGGCTCAGGCTCAGTAACCCCTAACAGATGAGGTCATTGGCTATTATTAGCACAATTACAAAAACGATGAAATGGATAGTGGTAGCGTTTTTCGCTTCCACTATCCTTTCTGTTATGGTGCTGCGGTGGGCTCCCGTCTGGGTGACGCCGCTCATGGTCATCCGTGTTGCCCAACAGGCTGCCTCCGGAGAGACCCTGAAGATGCACCACCACTGGGTGTCGCTCGACAAGATGACGCCCAACCTGTCTCTGGCCGTCATGGCCTCTGAGGATGCCCGTTTCCTGGAGCACCACGGCTTTGACTTCAAAGCCATCGAACAAGCCGCCATGCGTAACATGAAGCATCCAGGGAAACGTAAGCACGGTGCCAGCACCATCTCCCAACAGACCGCCAAGAATATCTTCCTCTGGCCGGGACGCTCCTGGGTGCGCAAGGGTTTTGAGGCCTATTTCACGGTACTCATCGAACTCATGTGGTCCAAGCAGCGTATCATGGAGGTCTATCTGAACAGCATCGAGATGGGCGATGGCATCTATGGCGCCAGTGCCGTTGCCGAGCACCATTTCCAGACTACTCCCGACCGTCTTTCGCGAGGCCAGTGTGCGCTGATTGCTGCTTCGCTGCCCAATCCCCGTCGTTTCAACTCTGCCGCGCCCAGCCGCTACATGTTGAAACGCCAGTCGCGCATCCTCCGCGAGATGCGCTTCGTCAAGCCGTTACCCCAGGATTGAGGGAATATCATTGTTAAATATTTTGTTTTCCACGGGACGCCAGGTCCCTGTATTACAAAATTGAAATTCAAAAAATAACCTTCACCTTCACCCATCATCGCGGAACCCCTTATAGAATAAGGTTTCGCGGGGGCGCCGCGTGCGGGGGCGAGCAGGGCTAAGCTTCACCGAACCTTCACCTTTCCGGCGGGGAAATACCATGTTTTTTCGGAAAAGTGCTGAGCCTTTTCAGAAAAGTGCTGAGCATTTTCGGAAAAGTGCTGAGCATTTTCGGCCATTTACATGGAAGTGTTAAATAAGGAGATAGTTTAGGGACGAAAATACGTATAGTTTGTAAAGAAATATGTCTTAGATTTCTTCTGCCTTTTTTCTCTCTCGTGTGAGTGGAAGATGAGGATTTTTGTACAGCGCTCTCACTTGCGCCCGCTCGCCTCGCGAGCGCCCACACACGCGCGACGCACCCCCGCGCGCGAACATTAATTTAATGGAAAAGGTGAAGGTTCGGTGACGGTTCGGAAAACGAAAACCCCTCGGGACCCCCCTGTAAATAGGGATTGGTGAAGGTGAAGGTAAAAAATTAAATCCGAATTTTCGTATTTGATGGAAGCTATTCCAAGCGTATTAAAAGCCGCAAATAAATACCTATTTTTAGGTATTTATAGAAGAAAGTGGAACGTTTGTGGAAAAAAATTGCTACCTTTGCAGGCAAAAGGTGTAAACGACCATGAAACTATCAGAGTTGAAGACTGGTGACCGCGCTCTCATCATCAAAGTGAAAGGTCACGGTGGCTTTCGCAAGCGTATTGTGGAGATGGGATTCATCAAGGGACAGACGGTAGAGGTACTGCTGAATGCTCCTTTGCAGGACCCTGTCGAATACCGGGTCATGGGCTACGAGGTGAGTCTTCGTCGCCAAGAGGCCGAAATGATTGAGGTGCAGCGTGTCGAAAAGGATCATGCACCAGAGAGTCCGCAACGGAAGGAGATTACCGTGGCGCTGGTGGGCAATCCGAACTGTGGAAAGACATCGCTGTTCAACTTCGCCTCGGGCGCCCATGAACATGTGGGCAATTATAGCGGTGTAACGGTGGATGCCAAGGAGGGTTATACCGAGTTTGATGGCTACATCCTCCGCATCATAGACCTGCCGGGCACGTACTCGCTGTCGGCCTATTCGCCGGAAGAACTGTATGTGCGCCGTCAACTGGTGGACTTTACACCTGACGTGGTCATCAACGTGGTTGACGCCTCCAACCTGGAGCGCAACCTGTATCTGACGACCCAGTTGATGGACATGCACCTGCGTGTGGTGTGTGCCCTGAATATGTTTGACGAGATGGAGGCCCGTGGCGACCGCCTGGACATCGACAAGCTGAGTTCGCTGTTGGGCATGCCGATGGTTCCCACGTCGTTTAAGACGGGTAGGGGACTGAACGAGCTGCTCAGCGAAGTAAAGCACATCTTTGAGAACCGCGAGGGTCACGACCAATACTACCGTCACCAGCACATCAACCATGGTCACGAGATAGAAGACGGCATCGCCCAAATCCAGAAGTTTCTCAAGGGCAACGACCTGCTGCGTCTGCGCTATTCTACGCGGTGGCTGGCACTGAAACTGCTGGAGAACGACCAGGCTGCGTGGCAGGTGGTGGACGTTCTGCCGGAGGCGCAGCAGATCCGTGAGGCCAGCGTGATGGCGTCGCGCCGCATCAAGGAGGAGACGGGCGACGACAGCGAGACGGCTATTATGGACGCGAAATACGGTTTCATCAGCGGTGCCCTGCAGGAAGCGGGCTACCGGATGGGTGACAAGAGCGATATCTACCATACGACGCACCGACTGGACTATATCGTCACCCACCACTGGCTGGGATTCCCTCTTTTCTTGCTGTTGCTGTTCCTGATGTTTGAGGTAACCTTTACGCTGGGACAGTATCCGATGGACTGGATAGAAATGGGTGTCGATTGGCTGGGGACGCTGATTGGCGACACGATGACCGACGGTCCGTTGAAGGCCATGCTCATCGACGGCGTGATAGGCGGTGTGGGGTCGGTTATTGTCTTCCTCCCGCAGATTCTGATACTCTACACCTTCATCTCGCTGATGGAGGACTCTGGATATATGGCCCGTGCGGCATTCATCATGGATAAGTTGATGCACGGCATGGGACTGCACGGCAAGTCGTTCATCCCCCTCATCATGGGGTTCGGTTGTAATGTCCCCGCCGTGATGGCGACACGCACCATAGAGAGTCCCCGCTCGCGACTCATCACCATGCTGGTGTTGCCGCTGATGTCGTGTTCGGCGCGCCTACCCATCTATATCATGATTACGGGGGCCTTCTTTGCCGCCAAATACCAACCCCTTATCATGGTGTCGCTCTACCTGATAGGCATCCTGTTGTCTGTTGTCGTGGCACGCATTCTGAGCCAGTGGGTCATCAAGGGCGATGACACGCCATTTGTGATGGAACTGCCGCCATACCGTTTCCCGACGGCAAAGGCCATCTTCCGCCATACGTGGGAGAAAGGCAAGCAGTATCTGAAAAAGATGGGTGGTGTCATCCTGGTGGCCTCGATTATCGTTTGGGCACTGGGATACTTCGGCACGATGGGTGAGGCTCCGTCGTTGGAAGACAGCTTTATCGGTCTGTTGGGAAAGACGATCGAACCGATATTCCGTGTGCAGGGCTTCAACTGGCAACTGGATGTGAGCCTACTGGCCGGTGTCGGTGCCAAGGAAATTGTAGCGTCAACCATCGGCGTACTCTATAGCGGTCCGTTTGACTTCTCGCCACTGGTGGCTTTCAGCTTCCTGGTCTTCGTACTCATCTACTTTCCCTGTATCGCTACCGTCGTGGCCATCAAGAACGAGAGCGGCTCCTGGCGCTGGGCTTTCTTTGCCGCCTGCTATACCACGGTGTTGGCATGGGTGGTATCGGCCATCGTCTATCAGGTAGGTTCTTTACTGGGTATCGGACTGTAGCAATTATCGAACACCCATGAAGACCGTATTGATACAGGTAGGGAAAACCGTCAACAAGCATTTTGTCGCAGGTATTGACAACTATGTGGAGCGTATCGGCCACTATATGCCTTTCGAGGTGCTAACCATTCCCGAACTGAAAAACAGCAAGAACCTCTCTGAAGAACAGCAGAAACAAGCCGAGGGCGATCTGATTCTGCGTCAGTTACACCCCACTGATACCGTCGTGCTGCTGGACGAACACGGCCGCGAATACCGCAGCATTGAGTTTGCGCGGTGGCTGGAACAGAAGCGCAACAGTGCCCGCCGCCTGGTCTTCATCATTGGTGGTCCTTACGGTTTCTCGCCGGCGGTCTATCAGCGTGCTAACGAACAGCTGAGCCTGTCGAAGATGACCTTCTCACACCAGATGATACGCCTCACATTTGTGGAGCAGATTTATCGCGCGTGTACTATTATTAAAGGGGAGCCATATCACCACGAATAGGCCGTTTTACCTTGTGGTACGGAATCCTTCCAGGTTGTCGTAGCGCCGAAGCATCATGCGACGGTAGATATGGCGCATCCACCAGGGCTCTGAGAGGGTGAACGCCAAACCGATGGCTATGAGCAGCCAGTAGGCCGTATCGGGACTGAAGAGTGTCTGGAGCAGCATGACCAGGATGACGGGCGCAAAGAAGGCTATCATCGAGACGATGGCCTGCCACTTGTTCTCTGTCTGGTTCTTACCCGTAATCCTGCTGTTAAGCGGCAACGTGGTCTTGTTGTACACCGCCATCTGGAACAGCAGGAAATAGACGGGACCTGTCGCCGTGAGCAGATAGGCGACAATCATGAGTATCGAGAACTGGCCCATAATGACGGGAGGCAGTTGCAACAGCAGTGGAAGCAGGAGGATGGCACAGTAGAAATAGTATTTGGCGCGGAGCAGCGTCAGCGTGTTTTCCTGATGCACCATCAGCAGGTCGATGTAGTTACCCTCGGGACACATCACTTTGGTCAGATTCACGGAGCCGAAGAAGATGAAGGCATAGAGACACCAGAAGTTACGCTCGAAGGAGGAACGATAGACATTGCCGAAGGCTATCATCAGCGAGAAGAAGGTGATGAAGCAGACGCCCTGGATGAACCGCGAGCGGATGGCCTTGTTGCGCATGGTGCTCTTGATTTCGAGTTTCAGGTATTCACCAATCTGTCCGAAGCGGTTGAGGACATGGAAGTCAGAGACCGTCTTGAGGGTGGTGGTGCCTTTACGCCCGATTTCATCATAGATAAAGTGCATCTGCGTCCGTCGGTTGATGGCAAAGAGCAATAGGAGAAGCAGCACGTAACAGCCGAAGGCCGTCCACGAGAACAGCCAGCCGTCAAGCAGGTCGGTCGCAGCGTCCAGGATTTGGTCGCTCATCGTCTCAGGCAGAAAGAGCAGGGGAGCCCACGGCAGCACATAGACGGCAACCGGCAGCACCCACCAGAGCAGATGCTGATTGACGAGTGTGCGCACCAAGAGGTACCACTGACTATTGACCAGCACCATGAGATGTAGTAAGAGCAGCATGGCGAGGACCGCCCACAGTGAGAGTCCGCCACACCAGACAATGAAGGCGTAGGGTAGAAAGAGCGCCATCCACAACAGATTGCCACTCGACAGCAGTTGTAGGATGAGGAAACAGTCCACGGCACTATACTTGCTGACGGGTGTCAGCAGGTAAGGCTTGACCAGCATCTGAGGCGTCTGTTGTGTGGCAAAACGTCCGGCGAAGTCGAAAATCAACAGAAACGGCATCAGGTAGAATACCAGTTCCGTCAGGTCCTCACGGGCTGCCGTCCATCCCAGGAAGGTTCCTACGGCGATGAGCTCGATGGCCACGATGGCTACAAGGATATAACCGAAGAACTTGCCGTACTGGTTGTTCTCGAAGAGTACGTGACGACGCTCGCTGAGCTTGACGTGGCGGCGCAGCAAGAGAAAGAGCTGTAGGGCGTTCATCTATCGCAAATCTATCACTTCTGCGTTGGGGAAGTCCTTAGAATTGAAACAGAAGACAGCATCGGGCTGCGCGGAGACCTTGAAGTCTCTGATGTCAATGGTGGTCACGCCCTTGGAAGTCCTGTAGGTAATGGACCAGGGCACAAAGGTTTTCTGATACACCTTGATGTCCATCTCCTGAATCTGTTTCTTCTTATCCGTGGCCTTCAGATGGACAAAGTAGCTCTTGCCCACCTTCTCCATGGTGTACGAGTAGCCCTGCTTGTACATAAAGATGAAGTTGTAGGGGTTGATGGTAGCCAACTGTGAAGAGGTGGGGGTGGAGATGTTCACCTCGTCGTTCTGCTTCAGATACGTCCACATGGTCTTACCGTCAAACCAGATGGTTGCCTGAGGGGTCACGGCATGGAACTTCTTTCCCTTGACGGCTATGGTGCCAGAGGCTTTCATGCCGACACCATTGCTGCTGTTGATATTGAAGTGTCCGGTGACGCCTTTCTTGGAAGACACCACGGCGGCCGTCTTATCCAACACTTCCTTGGCTGTCTGTGCTTGGGCTGTCACAGCCAGCAACAGCAATACGAACAGGGTTTTTAACTTCTCCATTGTGTCAACAGGTTTTCAAGACTCATCTCGTCCATAATCAATACCTCGCGGGGCTTGCTGCCGTGGGCGGCACCTACGATACCGGCTTTTTCCAACTGGTCCATCAGACGACCGGCGCGGTTGTAGCCGATGGCAAACTTACGCTGGATGAGACTCGTGGAACCGCTCTGCTCACGGACAATGAGACGGGCGGCATCCTCGAACATCGGGTCAAGGTGCTGCATATCGACATCGCGGCTCTCACCGGCCTCGCCCTCATCAGTGTCGGGCTCGGGCAATTCGAAAGCGGTGGCATAGCCCTGCTGCTGGGCGATATACTGGTTGATGCGCTCCACCTCGGGGGTATCAACGAAGGCACACTGTACACGGACGGGTTCGCCACCATTCAGATAGAGCATATCGCCGCGACCGACCAATTGCTGGGCGCCGGGACGGTCGAGAATGGTACGCGAGTCAATCATGGCACCCACACGGAAGGCAATACGACCGGGGAAGTTGGCCTTGATGGTACCCGTGATGATATTGGTCGTAGGACGCTGCGTGGCAATAATCATGTGGATACCGATGGCACGGGCCAGTTGGGCGATACGTGCGATGGGCAACTCAACTTCCTTGCCTGCGGTCATGATGAGGTCGCCAAACTCGTCGATGACCACCACGATATAGGGTAGGTAGTGGTGGCCGTGCTCGGGATTGAGCTGGCGGTCGATGAATTTCTTGTTGTATTCCTTGATGTTGCGAGCCTGTGCCATCTTCAGCAGGTCGTAACGGGTGTCCATCTCCTTGCACAGCGAATTGAGCGTGCGGATGACCTTGGTGACGTCCGTGATGATGGGCTCCTCGCCATCATCGGGAACTTTGGCCAGGAAGTGCTTCTCGATGCTGGAATAGACACTGAACTCCACCTTCTTCGGGTCAACGAGGACGATTTTCAGTTCGGCGGGGTGCTTCTTGTAGAGCAAAGAGGTGATGATGGCGTTCAGACCGACAGACTTACCTTGACCGGTGGCACCGGCAACCAGCAGGTGGGGGGCCTTGGCGAGGTCGAACATAAAGACCTCGTTGGTGATGGTCTTACCCAGCGCACAGGGCAGTTCCATGGTTGACTCCTGGAACTTCTTCGAGTTGAGCACCGACTCCATCGATACCACGGCGGGCTTGGCATTAGGCACCTCGATACCGATGGTTCCCTTGCCAGGAATGGGGGCGATGATACGGATGCCAAGGGCTGCAAGGCTCAGGGCAATGTCGTCCTCCAGATTGCGGATGCGGGCAATGCGCACACCTGCTGCAGGCGTAATCTCATAGAGCGTGATGGTGGGACCGACCGTGGCCTTGATGCTGCTAATCTCTACGCCGAAGTTGCGCAACACCTCAACGATGCGGTCTTTGTTGGCATAGATTTCCTCGTTAGAGGCAAACTGTTTGCCATCGGTCTCGTATTTCTCCAACAGGTCGAGGGTCGGGTAGTGGTAGTTCTCCAGGTCGCGCTTGGGGTCATAAGGCGTCGAGATGTCGCCATAGTTACCTACGAGGTCGCTGCCATCGGCTGCCTCGTCGCCCTCCATGGTCTCTACCTCTATCTTGATGTCGTCATCAGTGGTGTCTGGTCTTCCCGAGTTTTTGCCGTCCGTGTAGCTGTCGGCAACATCGCTGTTGATGGGCAGATCCACGGAATGGTCTTCGCTATTGTCCTGTTCGCCGAAGTCCACCTCCTGGGTGTAGGGGTCGTCAAAGACCTTGGGGTCCTCTACAGTCGCTATGCGGTTGTCATGATTCTCCTCTTCGCCGTCCTCATTGCCGCGGCTGAAGTGAATCTCCATGGGAATCTTCTTCAGATAGTGGATGGGGTTGAGGATCTTGCGCAGCACGATGACGGTCTCCATACTCATATAAACAAGGAAGGCAATGGCTGTCAGGGCAATGATCGCTGTCAAGCCAGGGACACCGATGACGCCTTCTATCAACTGACAGATGGCTAAGCCATGGTCACCGCCAGGATTGAAGCAGGCCTCCTCGAAGAAGGGAGCCACAAACTTGGCCATCGTGACAGAGGCCCAGATCATGATGATGGACAGACACATGAACCACTTCAACAACTTGACGTCGTAGGCGCGCATCATCTTGACGGCTATCATCACCAGATAGACAGGTATCAGGAAAGCTGCCAGACCGAAACAGCGCTTGATGAAGAAATGGGCCGTATAGGCGCCCAGCGAACCGCAGGCGTTAGCAAACTCCTTGTTCTGGTTGAGCATCTCGCCGTCTTTCGGCATGTCGATGATACTCTGGTCAATAGAGCCGGTCACGAAATAGGAGATGAAAGCCCACGTCATGTAACCTGCAATAAACAGCAGACAGAATCCCAGGAAGAAGTTGAGACGCTCGTTATGGAACATCTTGTCGTAGCCCAAAGCCTCCGAGAAACTCGCCGCTGTGCGCTCTGTCGATTTGGTAGATTTCTTTTTTGCCATACCTTATTATATTATAAAGTGCAAAATTACGAAGAAATTCTTAGATTTCATCATAAAACGGCGGAAATTTTATATTTTTTGACTACCTTTGTGGCCAGAATGAAGAAAACGGTTTTCAACAAGTACGACAAACGGCTGATTGCCGACCTCCCCAGGGTGGCTTTCGAGGGCCGAGTGGTGGTGGTACTGAACGAGTCGGAGGCGTCGCGGGCAGTGGATTTCCTGCTGGCACAGCCCGTCCTGGGCGTGGATACCGAGACCAAGCCCTCGTTTCGCAAAGGACAACAGAACAAGGTTGCCCTGCTACAGGTTGCCACCCGTGAGGTCTGCTTCCTCTTCCGCCTGAACCTCCTGGGTACCTCGCCGGCTGTGAAACGCCTATTGGAGGATACGCAGGTGCCTAAGATAGGACTCTCCTGGCGTGACGACCTCCACATGCTCCACATGTTAGGCGACTTCTCTGCCGGCTATTTCGTGGATCTCCAAGACCATGTCCGTGAGATTGGCGTCGAGGACATGAGTCTGCAGAAACTCTACGCAAACTTCTTCGGCCAGAAAATCTCCAAGCGCCAACAACTTTCCAACTGGGAGGCCGACGTACTCAACGAGAAGCAGAAGTCGTATGCAGCCACGGATGCGTGGGCCTGCATCATGTTATATGAGGAACTGTTACGCCTGAAACGTTCGGGTGATTATGAACTGATAAAAGTTGCTGATGATGTACAAGCAAGTCAAGCTCCGCAAGGGTAAGGAGGAAAGTCTAAGGCGGTTTCATCCGTGGGTATTCTCCGGTGCCATCCAACAAGTAGAAGAGGGCATCGAGGAGGGTGATGTGGTGCGTGTGGTGACCAGTATGGGCGACTTCATCGCCGTAGGCCATTATCAGGAGGGCTCCATTGCCGTACGTGTACTGACGTTCTCGGACGTGCTGATAGACAATGACTTCTGGGCTTCACGCCTGCGCTCAGCACTCGAAATGCGCCAATCCATCGGTGTTGCCGACAATCCCAACAATACCACCTATCGACTGGTGCATGGGGAGGGTGACAACCTGCCGGGACTCATCATTGACATCTATGGCGAGACGGCGGTCATGCAGGCTCATTCTATTGGAATGCACCGTTATCGCAAAGAGGTCGCCAGTCAACTGGAGGCTGTTATGGAGGGCCGCATCCGCCACATCTATTATAAGAGCGAGACAACGCTGCCCTTTATGACGACAGAGGACATCAACGGCTTTCTGCTGGGGGGCAGTGACGATAATATCGCAACTGAGAACGGCTTGAAATTCCGCGTCGACTGGTTGAAAGGCCAGAAGACAGGATTCTTCGTCGATCAGCGCGAGAACCGCTCGCTGCTCGAAAGCTACGCCAAGGGCAAGCGTGTGCTGAATATGTTCTGCTATACTGGCGGATTCTCGTTCTACGCCATGCGTGGCGATGCTGAAATCGTGCACAGCGTAGATTCTTCCGCCAAGGCCATCGAACTGACCAAGCAGAATGTCGAACTCAATTTCCCCAATGACCCTCGTCACGAGGCCTTCTGCGAGGATGCCTTTAAATTCATGGAAAACCTCCCCCTGCCCCTCCAAAGGAGGGGGGTGCCTAGCGGTGGAATAAGCCCCTCCTCCGGAGGGGATGGGGAGGTTTACAACCTCATCATCCTTGATCCTCCAGCCTTTGCCAAGCATCGCGGCGCACTGCATAATGCCCTAAAGGGTTATACGCGACTGAATCAGAAGGCTTTTGAGATCATCGAGCACGGTGGTATCCTCTTTACATTCTCGTGCTCGCAGGTGGTAACGAAGGACCACTTCCGCAATGCCGTATTCACAGCTGCCGCTCTTGCTAAACGCAAGGTGCGCATCTTACACCAACTGCATCAACCGGCAGACCACCCCATCAACATTTATCATCCGGAGGGTGAATACCTCAAGGGCCTGGTACTCTATGTGGAGTAAGGCTGAGTCATATATTAAGAAGAATAAGCTACTTAAACCCAATCAATTATATATTGTTGCTTTAAGTGGTGGTGCAGATAGCGTTGCCCTGCTGTTAGGACTAAAGGAGGCTGGCTATCAAGTTCATGCCGCCCACTGCAATTTCCGATTGCGCGGCAGTGAGTCGGATCGCGATGAAATGTTTTGCGAGAGGTTGTGCAACGAGAAAAATATACCGTTTCATCGTGTCCATTTCGACACCCGCAGCCATGCGGAACTGCATCACGTGAGCATTGAGATGGCCGCCCGTGAACTCCGTTATCACTGGTTTTCGCAATTGGCTCAGGACCTAGGCGCAGAGGGAGTCTGTGTGGCGCACCACCAGGAGGACTCGGCAGAAACGGTGCTCTTGAACCTGATGAGGGGTACAGGCGTGCGAGGTTTGACAGGCATCCTCCCAAAGACGGTACTTCACGGACAACAAGCCGATACTTCCATATGCATAATACGTCCGCTGCTGTGTGTGTCGCGCGCTGAAATTGAGGACTTTCTTGCGGCGCGGAACCAGGCCTACGTGACGGACAGTACAAACCTGGAAACTGATTACCAGCGAAACAAGATCCGCCTGGAGGTCTTGCCGTTGCTAAAGACGCTGAATCCGGCGGCGACAGAACAGATTCTGCTTACGTCAGAGAACGTGGCAGAGGCCCAAAAAGTACTGGACGCCTTAAATCAAGAATTTAAAAGCAGTAATGAACTTAAATTCAAAGACATAAACAAATACAGTTCTAGTGAGTATTTAGCCTTTGAATGGCTCAAAGACTATGGCTTCAACGGCCCTCAGGTGCGACAGATCCTGGAGGCAGAGACTGGATCTGTCATCAGTTCATCTTTGGGCTATGATGTAGCGAAAGACCGCGATAGACTTGTTGTGGAACCCTCGTTGAAACCGCTAAAAACACTGCGGATTCCAGAACCAGGACAGTATGTCATAGAGGACCATCTGAAACTTTGTTTCAGCATGGTCGATCCTTACGTCTCCAAACAGGCCGACGTAGCCACGCTGGACGCTGCCAAGGTGTCTTTTCCGTTGACGGTGCGGCGTGTGGAGACTGGAGACATCATGCAACCCTATGGCATGAAGGGCAGAAAGTTGTTAAGTGACTTCATGACAGACAGGAAGCTGAACATCTTGGAGAAACGCCGCCAGTTGGTGGTGGTGGATGGACATGGTATCATCGTGTGGGTGGTTGGCTTGCGTATTGACCAGCGCGTCGCTGTAACGCCAGAGACTCGCTCGGTATTGGAAATCAGGAAGTTGTAAACGGAATATCATTGTGTGCGGCTAAGCCTTTTCTGCGCTTGGCATTTTTTTAACATTTTAGCCGGATTGAAATTTGGTGGTATCAAAAAAAATGATTACCTTTGCATCTCATAAAATATATTAGGTCAAACCGCAGAAACATAACTGAGAAATTATCGATATCTATGAGTAAGAGATTTGCCGAACACAACGGCCTGAACCTGACGCAGACGAATAATGACGTACTGCAGATGTGGAAAAAGAAAGACATCTTCTGGCGCTCCGTGAGGGAACGCGAGGGTTATCCGCAATTTGTATTCTATGAGGGTCCTCCCTCCGCCAACGGACATCCGGGCATTCACCATGTGCTGGCACGCAGCATCAAGGATACATTCAACCGCTATAAGACCATGAAGGGCTTCCAGGTGAAGCGCAAAGCCGGTTGGGACACCCATGGACTCCCTGTGGAACTGGGCGTCGAGAAGGAGCTGGGTATCACCAAGGCCGATATCGACAACAAGGAGAGCGACAAATATATCTCTACGGAGGACTACAACAAAAAGTGTCGTGAAAATGTGATGATGTTCACCCAGGAGTGGCGTGACCTGACAGAGAAAATGGGTTACTTCGTGGACCTGGACAATCCCTATATCACCTATGACAACAAGTACATCGAGACGCTGTGGTGGCTGCTGAAGCAGTTCTACAAGAAGGGGCTGCTGTATAAAGGCTACACCATCCAGCCGTATTCGCCAGCCGCAGGAACGGGTCTGTCAAGTCACGAGCTGAACCAGCCCGGATGCTATCGCGATGTAAAAGATACCACGTGTACCGCTCAGTTTAAGATGAAGAATCCGAAGCCCGAGATGGCTCAGTGGGGTACACCATATTTCCTGGCCTGGACAACGACGCCATGGACACTGGCTGCCAATTCGGCACTCTGCGTGGGTCCGAAGATAGACTATGTTGCAGTACAGACCTACAATCCCTATACTGCCGAACCCATCACCATTGTGCTGGCCGAGGCTCGTCTGAACGCCTACCTGCCTGCAGAGGGTGCTATCACTGACGGCGGCGAACTTCCCGAATATAAGAAAGGTGAGAAGCTGATTCCTTATCGCATCGTGGCCCGCTACAAAGGTACTGACCTCGTAGGCATGGAGTATGATCAACTGATGCCTGCCATCAAACCGATGGGCGATGCTTTCAAGGTGATTCCCGGCGACTACGTGACGACCGATGATGGTGCCGGTATCGTACATATCGCACCCAACTTCGGTGCTGACGATGCCTTTGTGGCCAAGAAAGCCGGTATTTGCCCGATTGTGCTGATTGACAAGAAGGGGCAGGAGCGTCCGGTGGTGGACCTGCAGGGTAAGTACTTCGTCATTGAGGATCTCGACGAAAAATTCGTCGAGCGCTATGTCAATGTGGACGAGTGGAACAAGTTCGCTGGTCGCTATGTGAAGAACGCCTACGATGATACGCTGACCGACAAGGACGAGACGCTGGATATCAGCATCTGCATGGACCTGAAGGCTCAGAACAAGGTGTTTAAGATTGAGAAGCACGTTCACAACTATCCGCATTGTTGGCGTACCGACAAGCCCGTCTTGTATTATCCGCTGGATTCGTGGTTTATCAAGTCGTCGGCCTGCAAGGAGCGTATGTCAGAACTCAACAAGACCATCAATTGGCAACCCGAATCAACAGGTACTGGACGCTTCGGCAACTGGCTGGAGAACCTGAACGACTGGAATCTCTCTCGTTCACGTTTCTGGGGCACTCCGCTGCCTATCTGGCGTTCAGAGGACGGCGAGGAAATCTGCATCGGCAGCGTAGAAGAGCTGTATTACGAGATGGAGAAGGCCGTAGCTGCTGGCTTCATGAAGAGCAATCTGCTGAAAGATCAGGGCTTTGTACCTGGCGATATGAGCAAGGAAAACTACGACAAGATTGACCTGCACCGTCCTTATGTGGACTATATTGTCCTGTGCTCAGCCTCAGGAAAACCCATGAAGCGCGAGACCGACCTGATTGACGTGTGGTTCGACTCTGGTTCGATGCCTTATGCGCAGGTGCACTATCCGTTCGAAAATGCCGAACTCATCGACAAGAACATCGCCTTCCCCTGCGATTTCATCAACGAGGGTGTTGATCAGACGCGTGGCTGGTTCTTCACTTTGCACGCCATTGCTACGATGATTTTCGATAGCGTAGCCTTCAAGAACGTTATCTCCAGCGGTCTTGTGCTCGATGCCAAGGGCAACAAGATGTCGAAGCATGTGGGTAACGTGGTGAATCCGTTTGAAATGATTGACAAGTACGGTTCTGATGCTGTGCGCCTGTATATGATGACCAACAGCGAACCCTGGGACAACCTGAAGTTCGACCCAGAGGGCGTCGCTGAAATCAGCCGTAAGTTCTTTGGCACCTTATATAATACGTATTCGCTCTTTGCGATGTATGCCAACGTGGATGGCTTCGACCCGCAGACACCACAAATTCCCGTTAGCGAGCGTCCTGAGTTTGATCGTTGGATTCTCTCTTGTCTGAACTCGCTGGTTCAGGGTGTTCAGCAGGAGATGGACGGCTATGATCCTACGCGTGCAGGCCGACTCATTGATGCTTTTGTCGATGAAGACCTCTCTAACTGGTACGTTCGTCTGAACAAGAAGCGTTTCTGGGGCAAGGAGATGGACAACGACAAGTTGGCTGCCTACCAGACCTTGTATGAGTGCCTGATGACTGTTGCCAAACTGTTGGCGCCGTTCGCTCCGTTCTTTGCCGACCAATTATATAAGGACCTCGGTGGTGCGTTGGATAGCGTTCATCTGGACAAATTCCCCGAATTCAACGCCGCGCTCGTCAACAAAGACCTCGAAGAGCGTATGAGCATTGCTCAGCGCATTACCACTATCGTATTGTCATTGCGTAAGAAGGAAGGCATTGCCGTGAAGCAGCCTCTGCAGACGCTGATGATTCCTCCCGTTGACCAAGCTCAGCGCGAGGCCATCGATACCGTCAAGGACATCTTCTTGCAGGAGGTGAATGTCAAGGAGGTGAAGTTCGTTGAGGGTGCCGGTATTCTGGTGAAGAAGGTGAAGTGTAACTTCCGTACCATGGGTAAGAAGTTCGGCAAGGACATGAAGGCCGTAGCTGCTGCTGTTGCTGAGATGACGCAGGAGCAGATTGCAGAACTGGAAACCAACGGCAAGCTGCAACTGGGTAGCTATGAGATTCTGGCCGAGGACGTTGAAATCATCAGCGAGGACATCCCCGGTTGGCTCGTTGGCAACGACGGCAACTTGACTGTCGCCCTCGATATCACTCTGACCGATGAGCTGCGTGCCGAGGGTATGGCCCGTACGTTGGTGAACCGCATCCAGAACATGCGTAAGAAGAACGGACTGGAAATAACAGACCACATCCGCGTGAGCATCGAACCCAACGAGGCTTCCACGAAGGCTGTCGAGGCCTTTGGCGACTATATTGCCCGTCAGGTGCTGGCCGACGATTTGAAATTGGAGGCTAACGATGGTCAGACAGTGGAGTTTGACGATTTTAATCTGAATATCAAAATAACAAAAATCTAAGTATTATGGCAGAAAAAACACGTTACACGGACGAGGAATTAGAGGAATTCCGTGAGATTATTAATGAGAAGCTGACGTTAGCCAAGCGCGACTACGACCAGATGATGCGCGCACTGATGAACCAAGACTCTAACGATGTCGATGATACGTCTCCCACGTACAAAGCACTGGAGGAGGGTAGTGTGACTCAGTCGAAAGAGGAGATTATCTCGCTGGCAGCCCGTCAGCAGAAATTCATCCAGGGTCTGAAGGCTGCGCTGACACGTATTGAGAACAAGACCTACGGCATCGACCGTATCACCGGAAAGCTGATTCCCAAGGAGCGCCTGCGTGCCGTTCCTCATGCTACGCTGAGCGTGGAGTCGAAGATGGCTGGTAAGAAGTAGCAAATGAGACACACGATCAGCCCCCTCTCGCCACGTGCGTGGCTGGCCGTCCTCCTGGCGGTTGGCATCATCGTCGTGGACCAGGTCATCAAGATCTGGGTCAAGACACACATGACCCTGCATGAGCAGATAGAGGTGCTGTCGTGGTTTAAGATTGTCTTCATCGAGAACAACGGCATGGCATACGGCATGGAGATAGGCAGCAAACTGGTGCTGTCACTCTTCCGCATCGTGGCTATAGGCGTATTGGGCTACTATATCGGCAGACAGGTTAAGAAACAGGCCCGCTGGGGATATATCGTCTGTCTGACGATGATACTGGCAGGCGCATCGGGGAACATCATCGACTCCATGTTCTATGGCCTGGTGTTCAATGCCAGTTCGGAATTCTACACCAGCTACCTGGTGCCCTTCGGAACGGGTTATGCCCCATTCCTTATGGGCAAGGTAGTGGACATGTTCTACTTCCCGCTCATCGTGACGACATGGCCGGAATGGATGCCTCTCGTCGGCGGACAACCCTATGTGTTCTTCAGTCCGGTCTTCAACTTCGCGGACGCCAGCATTTCTGTCGGCGTCGTGCTGTTGCTGTTGTTCTATCGGCAGGAAATCAGTGAGATATCATTCCGAAAAAGCCGATAGCCCATGAGACACCACCCATTGACGATAGTCCTACTATTACTGCTGACTGCCGGATGTAAGCCTACGGTGCCGTCGCAGTACATCCAACCCGACGAGTTGGAGGAACTGCTCTACGACTACCATCTGGCCGAGGCCATGGCTCGTGTGGACTACAACAGTTCATCGGCTTTCAACCAGTCGAAATATTTCAATGCTGTTTTGAAAAAGCATCATCTCACAGAAGCACAGTTCGACTCGTCCATGGTGTACTACTTCTCACGCGCGGATAACCTCAAGGAAATCTACCAGCACGTCAGCCAACGGCTGGCTGAGGAGGCAGCAGCTTATGGCGTAGCAGCTGGCGACTTGAGCCGCTATTCGCAGTACAGCGAGAATGGTGACACGGCCAACATTTGGACAATGCCCACAGATGTATTGCTGACAGCCTATCCAACGATGAACCGTTATGACTTCACCATCAAGGCTGACTCGACGTTTATGGTGGGCGACTCGTTTATGTTCCAGTTCTTGACGGAACTCATCTTCCAGGGAGGAAGCCGTGATGCCGTGGCCTGCGTCAAGTCGGTGTATGAGAACGACAGCACCCTGCAGACTTTTAGTCATGCCTCACTGTCAGGAACGTCACAGCTACGCATACCGGCCAACAACACGTTGCGCCTGAAGGAGATGCACGGCTATATCTATCTGGCACGTGGTGAAGAGACAGACAACTTTCGCAAGATGGTTTTCATCAGCCAGATACAGTTAATCAGATTCCATAACAGAGCATTGATAGAAGCCCATGAAGCAGCAGAACGAGAAACCGCCAAGGCGGATAGCTTGCAACGAACTGATTCTGCCCCAAGGACAGCACCAGACACTCTACGTCCTGGAGCTACAAGGGGGCTACGTAGTAAGACAGTACCCTTTAGACGGCGAACAGGCTAATACCGAGTGGTTGCCAGGAACCGTCGTTCTGGAACAGGACGAACAGGGACTACGGGCGCACTATCAAGGAAAGGTAATAGAATAGGAACCTATCAATTAACTTTAAAATAATAAGACTATGAATGTTAAATTTCGTTTAGCGGTAATGAACTTCTTGGAGTTCGCCGTTTGGGGTGCATACCTCACATGTATGGGAAATTATCTGGGAATAGCCGGATTAGGTGACAAGATTTCCTGGTTCTATGCCATTCAAGGCATAGTCAGCATCTTCATGCCCACTCTGATGGGTATCGTAGCTGACAAATATATACAGCCGCAGCGCCTGCTGGGACTGTCTCACTTGCTGGCCGGCGGATTCATGATTAGCTGCTGGTGGATGGGCGAACAGGCTGGATTTGGTAATGAACTGGCCGATAAGTCTCTGTTCATCGCACTCTATACGTTGAGTGTGGCATTCTATATGCCGACTATCGCGCTGACGAATACTGCAGCCTTTGCTATTCTGAAGAAAAATAATCTGGATACCGTGAAGGACTTCCCACCCATCCGTGTGCTGGGAACGGTCGGCTTCATCGCCACAATGTGGTTTGTCAATTGCGCCTTCATCGATGAGACGGGATTCGGTTTTACACTGGGTGAGAATGCTCATAAGTTCCAGTACACTTATATGCAGTTCTTCGTATCGGGAATACTGAGCCTCGTACTCTTCGTATATTGCTTTACGCTGCCCGAGTGCAAACTGGTGAAGAAAGAGGGTAAGGTGTCGCTGGCAGAAAGCCTTGGACTCAACGCCTTCAAACTCTTCAAGCGTCGTCAGATGGCTCTGTTCTTCATCTTCTCGGCTTTACTGGGTATGTGTCTGCAGGTCACTAACGGTTTTGCAGGACCCTTCTTGACGAGTTTCAAAGGTACACCGGAATTTGCGGACTCCTTTGCCGCCAACAATGCGACGATGCTGACCTCTATATCACAAATCAGTGAAGCATGTTGCATTCTGATGATTCCCTTCTTCTTGAAGCGCTTCGGTATCAAGGTGGTTATGTTGATGTCTCTCTTTGCCTGGGTGTTCCGTTTCGGATTCTTCGGTATTGGTAACCCCGCAATGCCGGGCGTCATCTTCTTCATCCTCTCGTGCGTTGTCTATGGCGTGGCCTTTGACTTCTTCAATGTGTCCGGTGGTATCTTCGTTGATCAGGAGTGCGAACCTTCCATCAAGGCTTCTGCTCAGGGCTTGTTCATGATGATGACAAACGGCTTGGGAGCCACCATCGGTACGTTGGCAGCTGGTGAGATTGTAAATGCTTACTGCAGCTGGCAGAATGGTTATCTGGTCGGCGAATGGACAAGATGCTGGTTTACGTTTGCCGCCTTTGCCCTGGTGGTAGGTGTCACGTTTGCCATCGTCTTCAAGCCCGAGAAGAAACCGATTACAGAAATCAAACACTAAGCCATGAAGGAAGTAAGGTTCTTCTACGTTCCTGATGCAGCCGTCTCGACAGCTTTGCCTGAAGAGGAAGCCACACACGCGGTACGTGTGCTGCGGCTGAAAGCAGGTGACGAGATGATGCTGATGGACGGATGTGGCAGCTTCTATCGCTCAGTGGTGACCATCGCACATGGTCACCACTGCGGCTACCGCATCATGGAAGCCTTACCTCAGCAACGTCAGTGGCAGGGTCGCGTCCATCTGGCTATCGCACCAACAAAACTCATGGACCGTATGGAATGGATGATAGAGAAGGCTGTGGAGATAGGTATCGACGAGCTGTCGTTCTTAGACTGTCAATTCTCTGAGCGTCATGTCGTTAAGATGCCAAGGGCGGAGAAAATCGTCATCTCTGCCGTGAAGCAGAGCCGCAAGGCATGGATGCCTCGCTTGAACGAGATGATGCCTTTTGCAGACTTCATCAGACAACCCATGACCTGTCGCCGGTATATTGCTCACTGCTATGAGGAGGTCGCGCGTACCTATTTCTATGATGAGTTGCGAAAACCTGCCGATACGGAGGATGCCTTGGTACTGGTAGGTCCAGAGGGCGACTTCTCGATAGAGGAGGTGAGGGCCGCAGTGGATTGCGGCTTTCAGTCAGTCCATCTGGGGACCAGCCGACTACGTACGGAAACAGCCGGACTCTCGGCAGTGATGATGATGCAACTGGCTCAGTCTTGATATGATAATCCAATCAAACAACTAGAATAATATGACTGATGAGAAAATCATGGCTACCATCAAACCCGATGGGGAGTGCTGGCAGCCGGAACTGGAGAAAATGCCTCGTAAACAACTCGAGGAGTTGCAAGTAAAGAAACTGAAGGAAACGATTCAAGTGAGTCTTCAATCGCCTTTCTACAAGAAACGCCTGGGCGAGTTAGGCATCACGGCAGATTCTATTAATAGTCTGGAGGACCTGCGTAAGATTCCGTTTACCACGAAGCAGGACCTGCGCGACAACTATCCCTACGGATTGGTTGGCGGCAACCTGGACGATGCCGTCCGTATCCACTCTACCAGTGGTACTACGGGCAACCCTTGTGTCGTTGTCTATTCTGAGCACGACATCTGCTCGTGGGCTAACATGATTGCCCGCAACCTCTATATGGTGGGTTGCCGTAAGAGCGATGTCTTCCAGAACTCCAGCGGCTATGGTATGTTTACGGGAGGACTCGGATTCCAGTATGGTGCCGAGTGGCTGGGTGCTATGACCGTTCCTGCCGGTGCTGGTAACTCAAAGCGCCAGATTAAGTTCGTCAAGGACTTCGGCACGACTTGCCTCCATGCTATTCCCTCCTATGCTATCCGTCTGGCAGAGGTATTCCAGGAAGAGGGCGTTGACCCTCGTAGTACCAAGCTTCGCACCTTGTGTATCGGTGCTGAGCCTCATACCGAGGAACAGCGTCAGCGTATCGAGCGCATGCTGGGTGTCAAGGCCTACAACTCGTTCGGCATGACCGAGATGAATGGTCCTGGTGTCGCTTTCGAGTGTAAGTATCAGGATGGTATGCACCTGTGGGAGGACAACTATATCGTCGAGATTGTCGATCCCGACACCTTGGAACCTGTTCCTGACGGAGAGATGGGTGAGATGGTGCTGACCACGCTCGACCGTACCATGATGCCTGTCCTGCGTTATCGTACCCGTGACCTGACGCGCATCATCCCTGGCGAGTGCAAGTGCGGACGCACCCATCGTCGTATCGACCGCATCAAGGGACGTACCGACGATATGTTCATCATCAAGGGCGTCAATGTCTTCCCCATGCAGGTCGAGAAGATTCTCGTGCAGTATCCTGGACTGGGCAGCAACTATCTCATCACCCTCGATACCGAGGGCGACAACGACATCATGACTGTTGAAGTAGAAATTGACGGTCTGAATACTGATGTCTATCCCGAGTTGCAGAAGATGACCAAGGATATCCAGCGCGCCTTGAAGGACGAGATTCTGCTGACTCCTCGCGTCAAACTCGTCAAGAAGGGCTCTCTGCCTGTCAGCGAAGGCAAGGCCGTTCGTGTGAAGGACTTACGTCCTGGTCGTGGATAAATCCCCATTGTACTTGACGAATCACAGATCAATCATGAAAGTATTCTTGATGATGGTATCGTTGCTCTTGGCCTGTGCCTCTACAGCACAGGTCAAGATGCGCGATGTCTTCAAAGCTTTGCCTGACACCATCGTGCCTTACCTGACCGAGAACAACAAACTCGACTGTATCGATTTCAAAGAGGCAGGCATGAAGGCCGAGGTGCGTAATGAGTTGGACGGTAGAACAGAGTTACAGGAGCTGACGGATGACTATGCCCTGTTGCGTCTCAGCGATGCCGTCTCCATGCAGATGCGATTGCTGCCGATGGAGAATTCAGAAGCCATCGTCTGTCTGGTAACGACCTATGGTACGGAAAACAAGGAAAGCACCATCGCCTTTTACACCACAGCATGGGAACAGCTGGATGGCTCCAAATACATCGCGTTACCCCAAGAGCAGACCTATGCCATCACGATGGATCGTCAGGAGCCGGAGTTGACATTAGCCCCGACAACATTCTTGGAGCGTCCGGCCATTGAGGGTCAATTAAACACCCAAATCTTGCCAATAAACCTTAAATGGAACGGGCGAGAATTTAAGTAAAGTTAAAAATTGATAGTAAAATACCCGAAAAACTTGCAAATTGAAATTATTTCCGTACATTTGCAAAGTGTTTTTCATGGTATTAGATTATTAAGGTTAATTTTAAAGATTGGTTGTCGTGAGACAATCAATTTTTATTTTACCCCATGAGATATAGAAAAGGGAACCCTGCTAGGCTCCCTTTCTTGTTTGTTTGGAATAAATTATATGTTTACTGTGTTCTCTTAGGCCTCGGCTTCAGGAATGACTGAAACATAGCTCTTGTCGCGCTTGCCCTTGTGGAACTGAACAGTACCGTCAACCAGCGCGTAGAGTGTGTCATCCTTGCCCATAGCCACGTTGTTACCGGCATTGTGCTTGGAACCACGCTGACGAACGATAATGTTACCAGCGACAACCTTCTGACCGCCAAAAATCTTCACGCCCAGTCGCTGAGCTGCACTCTCACGGCCGTTCTTAGAACTACCTACACCTTTCTTATGTGCCATAATGTTGTTCTCCTTTAATTTTTAAGCGATTACTGATTTAACTTCTACCTGGGTGTACTGCTGACGGTGACCATTGCGCTTGCGAGAGTCCTTACGACGCTTCATCTTGAACACGATAACCTTCTCACCCTTTACGAGCGGATTAACCACTTCGCATACTACCTTTGCACCATCTACGGTGGGTGCGCCTACCTGTACTGAACCTTCTTTGTCGACAAGCAGTACCTTGTCGAATTCAACAGTCTTACCGGCCTCCACATCTTTCATGTGGTTTACGAAGAGCTTCTTGCCCTCCTCAACCTTAAACTGCTGACCGTTGATCTCTACAATTGCGTACATTGTTTTTTTATTGTTTAACGGGTTTTTCCGCATGGCGCGCAACCTCGTGCTGCGACTTTCTTGAGCCACCACGGACTAAATCGGGCGCAAAGGTACTAAAAATCCTTGAAACAACCAAGAAAACGGAGAAAAAATTACAGAAAGACGGGTTTTTATACGTAAAAAGGTCGGGATTGTTTACTATTCCGAAAATAATTCGTAACTTTGTAGCCCAATATGAAAGAATATCAGTATCATATCTTTGCGCCCTACAGGGTATGTCCCTTGGGTGCGCATGTAGATCATCAGCATGGGCTGGTGTCAGGATTCGCCATTAACAAGGGCGTTGACTTGTGGTTTGATGTCAGCGAGAACGCCCATGTCCATCTGGAATCCAAAACTTTTGAAGGCGTGGTTGATTTTGATATTGACAGACCCTCTCAGGTTCGTGAGATGCACTGGGGTGACTATGCCCGTGGAGCGAAATATGCGCTGAGAAAGCGTTTCCAATTAAAGCACGGTATCACGGGAGTGATTCAGGGAAGTCTGCCTGTTGGTGGTCTCAGCTCTAGTGCAGCCGTATTGATTGCCTATGTCATGGCTTTTGCCAAAGCCAATGACATCACGCTACAACCTTTTGAGATTGTGAAGATTGCCTCAGAGGCCGAGCGCGAGTATATCGGTCTGAACAATGGTCTCCTTGACCAGGCCTGTATCGCTTTGGGCAAGAAGGACGGTCTGCTTTTCCTGGACTGTGACTCTAACGAATGGCGCATCATCAAGCGTCATCCGGAAATGGCTGATTTTGAAATCGGCATCTTTTTCAGCGGATTGACACGCAGTCTGGTTAACAGTGACTATAATCTGCGTGTCTATGAGTGTAAGACGGCAGCATGGAACATGCTGGCCTATACCGACCAACCGCTGAAGACCTTTGACAAGACCTTCTTGCGCGATATTCCCAAGGCCACCTTCGAGAAGACCAAGATAGCCATGCCCGCTCGTTTTGCCCGCCGCGCAGAGCATTTCTATAGCGAATATCGCAGGGTGCGGCAAGGCGTGACAGCCTGGGAGACAGGCAATATGAAACTCTTTGGAAAACTGAGTTTCGACTCCTGTGAGAGTTCCATTCACAACTATGAGTGCGGCTCTCCCGAACTGATAGCCATCTATGAGATTATGCGCTCCCTGCCCGGAGTCTATGGCGGCCGTTTCTCGGGAGCCGGATTCAAGGGAGCCTGTATCGCTTTGGTCGATCCTGCTTATAAGGAAGACATTGAAAAGACGTTGACAGAGAAATATCTGGAGCAATTCCCGGAATATGAGAAAACGTTCCAGGTGTTCTGGGTTAAACCCGACGACGGAGCCAGATTTGTATAGCTTATGAAGAATATTGTCATTGCAGCAGGCTATGCCACACGCTTGGGGGAACTGACGAAGAACTTTCCCAAACCGTTGTTGAAGATTGGAAAGAATACGATTCTGGGACGTATGTTAGACGACATAGACCAGATTCCTGACGTCACGGAGCACGTGATTATTACGAATCATAAGTTTGCGCCCATCTTCGAGGAGTGGGCCCAGCAACAGCATTATCAGAAGCCGATCACCATTATTGACGATGGTACGGAGACGAATGAGACGCGCCTGGGTGCCGTCTGTGACTTGCTGTTTGCCATGGAGAAACTTCAGATAGATGACGACCTGTTGGTGGTAGCCGCCGACAACCTGCTCTTCTTCTCGTTTCAGGAGTTCGTTGACTTTGCCAAGACAAAGGGTACCAGCTGTATCATGTGTCATGAGCAGCCGAGTATCGAGAAGTTGCAACGTACCGGCGTCGTGGAACTTGATGGCGAGTGGCGCGTGCTGAATATGGAGGAGAAGCCCCAGGAGCCCAAGAGCCATTGGGCCGTTCCTCCTTTCTATATTTACAGGCGGGAAGACCTCGACCTGGTGCGTCACGCCGTGGAGAACGGATGTGGCAAGGATGCCCCCGGCAACCTGGCCCACTATATGGTGGAGCATACCCTGATGCATGCCTGGCCGATGAGTGCCGGGCGCTTTGACATCGGTAGTTTGGATACATATTATGAAGCAGTAGATAAATATGGACAAGATTGAATTGAACGGAAAATGTATTTTGGTGACAGGTGGAGCAGGCTTTATCGGTTCCAACCTGATCAAACGATTGTTTGAAGATACTCGCGATACAACCATCGTCAGTATTGACAATATGAATGATTATTACGATGTGTCGCTGAAGGACTGGCGCCTCAAGGAGATTGAGAGCCTGGTTCCTGACCATATCAAATATGTCTTTGTGAAAGGCGACATCGCCTCCAAGGAAACGATAGACCATTTATTTGAGACCTACCGTCCGCAGGTGGTAGTCAATTTGGCTGCCCAGGCTGGTGTACGTTACAGCATCACCAATCCCGATGCTTACATCCAGTCGAACCTCATTGGTTTCTACAATATCCTGGAGGCCTGCAGGCACCAGCCTGTCGAGCACTTAGTATATGCCTCGTCGAGCTCGGTGTATGGCGGAAACAAGAAGGTACCCTTCAGCACCGATGACCGTGTGGACAATCCGGTATCGCTCTATGCCGCCACGAAGAAGAGCAACGAACTGATGGCCCATTGCTATTCCAAACTCTACGACATTCCTTCGACCGGTCTGCGTTTCTTTACGGTCTATGGTCCTGCCGGTCGTCCCGACATGGCCTATTTCGGCTTCACCAACAAACTGCTGAAAGGCGAGACCATCCAGATATTCAACTATGGCAACTGTCGGAGAGACTTTACCTATGTCGATGATATCGTGGAAGGTATTGTCCGCGTGATGCAAGGTGCTCCCGCCCGCACCAAGGGAGAAGACGGACTTCCCGTTCCTCCTTATGCCGTCTATAATATCGGTGGTGGTCAGCCGGAGAACCTGCTTGACTTTGTCAATATCCTCCAGGAGGAGTTGGTGCGTGCCGGTGTGTTGTCTGCCGATTTCGATTTTGAGGCCCATAAGCAACTGGTTCCCATGCAGCCCGGTGATGTCCCGACAACCTATGCTGACGCTACGGCGTTGGAGCGTGACTTTGGCTTTACTCCCAGAATTACGTTGCGTGAAGGTCTTCGCCATTTTGCCGAATGGTATAAAAAATTCTACAACTAATTAGGGCTTATATCCGATAATTGTTTTAAATTTGTAGCCAAATTAAAATGTTGTCAATGAAAAACCCCATTAAAAGTGCTATAAATTGGTATTTCAGCAGGCGTTCGCTGCCATACTGGATTGTCATCATCATCGACAGTCTGGTGCTGTTCTTCGCAGGATTCCTGACGTTCTGGCTGTTCCACCGTGGAATGGCAACGTTACAGAGTTCCTATGCGCTGGCACGTGTGCTTTTGGTGTATGTGTTGCTCAGTTGGATTAGCATGAGGGTGTTCTCCACCTATTCAGGCATCATCCGCTACTCGTCGTTCCTGGACCTGAGGCGCGTCACCTATGCGAACATCATGTCATTTGTCATCGTCTGGGCCCTGCACTATCTGATCTTTATGCTGCCTCCCACGATGGTGGCGCACATGAATGGTCGCGAGATTCTGGTGATGTTTACGTTAGCCACCGTGGCAATGTGTGGCATCCGTGTGCTCACTAAGACCGTCTTTGAACAGCTTCATATGGGCGGCAAGGCCAAACGTACCTTGATTTATGGTACGATGAGCGGTGCTGTGGCGCTGGCCAAGAGCATCCGCCTGCAGGACCCCGTCCGTTTCGAGTTGCGTGGTTTTATCACCCATGATCTGCACGACAAGCATGACCAGCTATTGGGACAGCCCATCTATAGCACGGAAGACGACTTGGCCTCCATTATTCAGTTACGTGAAATTGAGGCGGTGCTGATTTCGCCCCTCCGCAACGAGGATTTCCGTAAGGATCAGCACCTGCAAGACCTGCTGATTGGCGCCGGCGTCAAGATCTTCATGGTTTACGATGCCCGTGAGATGGGAGATTCGGGAGATGACGCCAACATCCAGTTGCATGAGGTGTCTGTAGAAGACCTGTTGCCGCGTGAGGAGATTGTCGTTGATATGGATTCTGTGGGTCGCGAGTTAAGGGGAAAGAGCATCCTCATCACCGGTTCTGCGGGTTCCATAGGCTCCGAGATGGTTCGTCAAGTGGCCATTTACAAACCCGCCCGCATGGTGCTGGTGGACCAGGCCGAGACACCCCAGCACGACATCCGTCTGATGATGCAGCGCGATTTCCCGGACATAGAGTCCCACGTGATCGTGACCAGCATCAGCCGTAAGACCCGCATGGAAGATGTCTTCAACCGTTACCGTTTCGACTATGTCTTTCATGCCGCAGCCTATAAGCACGTGCCGATGATGGAGGACAATCCCTCCGAGGCTGTGCTTAACAACATCTATGGCACTAAGATCATCGCAGACATGAGCGTGAAGTATGGCGTCAGCAAGTTTGTGATGGTCTCTACCGACAAGGCTGTGAACCCCACGAACGTCATGGGTTGTTCGAAGCGTATCTGCGAGATCTACGTACAGAGCCTGAATGGCGATACCTCCAACAAAGGTACGCAGTTTGTGACCACGCGATTTGGTAATGTCCTGGGCTCCAACGGTAGCGTTATTCCCTTGTTCCAGGAGCAAATCAAGAATGGAGGTCCTGTTACGGTGACCCATCCTGACATCATCCGCTACTTCATGCTGATTCCGGAAGCCTGTAAACTGGTGCTGGAAGCCGGCACGAAAGGCCATGGCGGTGAGATCTTTGTCTTCGACATGGGTGAGCCCGTGAAGATTGCCGACCTAGCCAGACGTATGATCCAACTGTCTGGTGCCAAGAATGTGGACGTCGAGTTCACGGGTCTCCGCGAGGGTGAGAAGCTCTACGAGGAGGTGCTCAACGACATGGAGAATACCAAGCCGTCGTTCCATGAGAAAATCCGCATCGCAGAGGTACGCCAATACGACTATGAGCAAGTCTCCAAGGATATCAACGAGCTAGTGGATATCTCCAAACAGTTCGACGACATGGAGACGGTTCGTAAGATGAAAGCCATCGTGCCGGAGTATATCTCTAACAACTCGGTGTACGAGCAACTCGATGCCAAGCACTAATGGCAGTTGTTTCTAAGGTCTCTTGATGGATACACCTATTTATATTATAGAAGAGGAGCGCCTCCGTCGTAACCTGGCGCTCATCAGCGAGGTGGCCCGACGTACGGACTCAGAATGGATTCTGGCTTTTAAGGCTTTCGCACTGTGGAAGACTTTCCCCATTTTCCGCGAATATATCAGTGCCACCACCGCCAGTTCCCTGGATGAAGCCCGTCTGGCTTATGAGGAGTTTGGCGCAAAGGCCCATACGTATTCACCAGCCTATAAGGACAGCGAGATAGATGACATCGTAGCCTGTTCGTCACACCTGACATTCAACTCGCTGAGTCAGTATCAGCGTTTCCATGACAGGGCAGGGGAGTGTTCCCTCGGTCTGCGCGTCAACCCCGAGTATTCTGAGATCGGCACCCTGCTATATAATCCCTGCGCTCCAGGCACCCGTTTCGGCGTCACGGCCGACAAACTCCCCGCGCAACTGCCTTCCGACATTCGCGGATTCCATTGTCATTGTCATTGTGAGAGCGGGGCCGACGTCTTTCAGCGTACCTTGAAACATATCGAGGAGAAATTCTCCAAATGGTTCACTCAGATAGAATGGATCAATTTCGGTGGCGGCCATCTGGTGACCCGTAGCGACTACGACATAGAACTGCTCGTGCAGATGATGCAACAGTTCCACCAGCGCTATCCTCACTTGAAGGTGATCTTTGAACCCGGCAGTGCCTTTGCCTGGCAGACCGGACCACTGGTGAGCAGCGTGGTGGACATCGTGGAAGACAAAGGCATCCATACAGCCATCCTTGACGTGAGTTTCACCTGTCACATGCCCGACTGTCTGGAGATGCCTTACTATCCTGAGGTGCGCGGTGCCGAGCATGTGGAAGCGAACAGTGATCAGGGAGAAGTGATGAGTGATAAGTGGGTGTACCGTCTGGGCGGCAACAGTTGTCTGTCGGGCGACTTCATGGGCGACTGGCTGTTCGACCATGAGTTGCAGGTGGGTGAACAAGTGATTTTTGAGGACATGATCCATTATACGACGGTGAAGACGACACAGTTCAATGGCATCCATCATCCCTCGTTAGCCATGCAAAAAATGGACGGTTCGTTGCAGATTTTGCGCGTTTTTGGCTACGAAGACTATAGAAATCGCATGGATTGAGCGATTTTTTGAAAAAAAACGCCGAAAAAGTTTGTCAGTTCCAAAAAAAGCATTACCTTTGCATCCGCAATCGAGAGAGATGCCTTCCCTATGAGGGGAGAAGAGGCGGAAATAGCTCAGTTGGTAGAGCACAACCTTGCCAAGGTTGGGGTCGCGGGTCCGAGTCCCGTTTTCCGCTCAACATGTTGAACAAAAAAGAGCATTAGGACGTTGGGTCTTAATGGAAAATGCCCAGGTGGCGGAATTGGTAGACGCGCACGTTTCAGGTGCGTGTGCCGCGAGGCGTGCAGGTTCGAGTCCTGTTCTGGGCACTCTTTTTTATTCACACGTTATCCTATAATGATGGAGAGGTGGCGGAATTGGTAGACGCGCTACTTTGAGGGGGTAGTGTCAATTGCGACGTGGGAGTTCGAGTCTCCTCCTCTTCACCATCATTTTAAAAAACATCATTTATTACTGCGGAAATAGCTCAGTTGGTAGAGCACAACCTTGCCAAGGTTGGGGTCGCGGGTCCGAGTCCCGTTTTCCGCTCTTTTTTTCAAGAACCTTGTTAAGGAAACACAAACACCATTCATGAATCTATACTTACGTTATTTTGATCAGGAAGTACTGGTTGGTACTGTTGATGAAGCAATCAATTTTCTTGCCGGCATTCAGGAAATAGGAATGAACGAGGCTTTGGAACGCGATCTCCGTGACTATGTAGCCAGCGATGTGCTGTATCCTAAGCGTTATAAGATACGTCCCCGCATCTATTTTATCATTATCAAGACGGAGGCTGCCACGATGCAGGACTTCAAGGAGAAGAAAGCCCTCCACACTCCTGACAGTCAACAGCAGAAAGCGGTGTCTTCTGTCGCTAAGCTGACGGAAGAGCGTTTTGGCTGGTATGAGGGTGCCATCAACTTCAAGCGTGTCCAACTGGTTCCTGGTACAGGAAAGTTCCAATATCGCGATACTTATTTTGTTGCCCAGTGTAAAGCCACCTCAGGCATGGACTGCTACAACCGCATCGTCGATCATCTGAGTCAGCGTGTCGATAGTCGCAGCCAGTTTCCCTCGGTGAAGGGGAAGAACTTCAAGTTCACCTATTTGGGTCAGTGCAAATAAGACGGTCGTATGAACAAAGTCATGTTGATAGGCAACGTCGGTGCTGAGCCTGAAGTCAGATATGTGGACCAGGGTGTTGCCGTGGCTCGTGTACGTCTGGCTACCACCGAGCGCGGCTATACGTTGCAGAACGGCACACAGGTTCCCGACCACACCGACTGGCACACCGTATTGTTGTGGCGCCGCTTGGCCGAGATTGTGGAGAAGTACGTACACAAGGGCGACAAACTCTATATCGAGGGTCGTATCCGTTATTCCACGTATGACGACAAGCAAGGCCAGCGCCGCTTCGTCACCGAGATCTGGGCCGACAATATGGAGATGCTGACCCCCAAGGCCGTCACTTCCGCAGCACCTGTTGCACCTGCCACCACGGAGCCTGAGAAGGAATTAGACAACGGAGCTCCCTTTTAAATCATGGACGACCTATTTCAAATGTTTCAAGAGGTAACCCTGCTGACGCCGTCAACGGGATCGATTGTTGCTGGTGTCATCGCAGGTCTGTTGCTTTTTGTCTCTGCCTTTGTATCTGGTTCCGAGAATGCCATTTTCTCGTTGTCACCGAACGACGTCAACGAACTCGACCCCGAGAAGAGTGAGACCGACGCCATGTTGATAGAGTTGCGTGAGGACTCTGAGCGTACCCTCGCCACTATTCTCATCGCCAACAACCTGGTGAACGTCACCATCATCATGCTGTTTACTTATTTCTTCAACCACCTCATCCATTTCGGTAACGCCTGGTGGGTGGAGTTCCTGTTGATCACCGTGGTGTTGACATTTGCGCTGTTGCTCTTTGGCGAGATTATCCCCAAAGTCTATGCGCGTACCAATGCCCTTTCGTTCTGCCGCATGGCCACACCGGGCCTCGTATTTTTCCGCAAACTGTTCTATCCTGTTGCCAGCATCGTTGTCAGCTCAGGACGTCTGACGGAGAAAGTGGTTCAGAAGGAAGACCGCTCGCTGAGTGTCGATGACCTGGAACAGGCCCTGGAGCTGACCAATGAGGAAGAGCTGAAAGAAGAGAAGCAGATACTGGAGGGCATCGTACGCTTTGGCGATGAGACGGTGAAGGAGATCATGACCTCCCGACAGGATGTGGTGGCGCTCGACGACACTGCGACCTATTCAGAGGTACGCCAATGCGTGGTGGACAATAACTATTCACGCATTCCTGTCTATCGCGAGAACCAGGACAATATTATCGGCATTCTCTATATCAAGGACTTGCTGCCCCATCTGTCGAAAGGCGACCAGTTCCAGTGGCAGTCGCTCATCCGTCCTCCTTATTTTGTTCCTGAGACCAAGAAGATTGACGACCTGTTGCGCGAGTTCCAAGCCAACAAGGTACATATCGCCATCGTGGTCGATGAGTTTGGCGGCATCAGCGGCATTGCCACGCTGGAAGACGTCTTGGAGGAAATCGTCGGTGAGATCAACGACGAGTATGATGATGACGAGAAGAACTTCGTGCGCATCAACAGCAACACCTTCGTTTTTGAGGGCAAGACGCTGCTAAGCGATTTCTACCGCATCTTGAAAATCGATGAGGAACTCTTTGCCGATGTGGTGGGTGAAGCCGACACGTTAGCAGGTCTGCTGCTGGAGATCAAGGGTGAGTTCCCGAAGGTCCATGAGCGCATCGACTACCAGAACTTCTCGTTTGAGGTGATGGAGATGGAAGAGCTGCGTATTGCCAAAATCAAGATTATCGTCCACGACTACCAGCCGACGTCCGCCCAGCCCACGGCATAATACCATGCGAGTTTGCGGATGAGAGTGTTGTAGTCCTTGGTGGCCGTCTGGTACTGTTCCATGGGGAAGAACATGCTCACGCCGCTGTAGTTGTCCTCCGTAACCCGGAAATCATTGAAGTCAATATGGATGGCGCTGTTGGTTATCCAACTGGTGGCTATCCGCCGGTAGGGTACGGCACGGTTCAGCGCATCCTGCCAGGCGTTATAGGTCGCCTCGTCATTTGCCAGTGCCTGGCGCACCACCTGCCGCACGTCGTACATCATGTGTTTCCTGACGCCCGCCGATTTGTTGTAGTCGTTGTAGTAGTAGATGCAACCCTGCAGCTGGGTACTCCTGACCGACTGGTCCACACGTCCGAGCACCTGTCGGGTGGCCTGTGCCAGCGCCTCCAGTTCGCTGGTTCTGACTACGGATAGCGGTATCTTCCCCGGGTAGGCCGTGGCATAGTCATCGACAATGTTCTGGTAGAAGTCGTCCGTCTGCAGGAATAAGTCGGGAAGTATCTTGTCATAGGGAGCACCATCGCTCGGAATCTCCGCGGGCGAGCCGATGAGGTAGTCCGTCACGTGGCGCAACTCGTAGGCCGTTTCCAGCGTCATCATGTTACAGCAGTCGGCCACGATGAACCTCCATCGGACGGGCAGCGCCTGCAGTACCGCGCGTAGCGTGGGGATATTCATCCATTGTCCGTTGTCCGTGATGCTGCTATTCTGTCCGTTATCCACACCGTAGGCCCTGCGCTTTACGCTGTCCTGCTCGACGACCCATCCGTTGGCGTGCCCCCAGAGCACGAGACCGTAGTCCCTGGTAGCCGGACAGAGCTGCAGCGCCCGGTCCAGGACATCCTCCATCTGGGCAGGATCAGACGTGAGAATGTCTGCCGGATAGCGATAGAGTGTGTCCAGCCGATTCTCCATCGTCACCCGGGCGATGAACGGCTGCTCACTACTGAGTGCCTTATCGACGAATACCACCAGCTGCTCATTGCTGGACACATTCTTTCTGCCTCGCAACATCTCCTGGAGGTCGCTCTCAACAGCGCTACTCAGCGTGTTCTCGCCAGGCATATACACAGGACTACTCAGCGTGTTCTCGCCAGCCATATAGACCACCACCGTACGCTGCGTAGTTTCCGGTGGGGTAGGCTGCCCTCCCGTTGCGTCGTCTTTCGAGCATGCCGTCAGCAGCACCACTAGCACCGCCAACAGCAGGCAGCGGCCGACATAAGCGCAAAATTGCGCTGTCGTCCTGACATGAGCTGAAAAATCAGCCAATGTCCCGATGTGAGCTTGAAAGGAAGCGCTCATTCCGATGTGCTTTGTGGAGGTCTTTTTCATACTGCAAAGATACAAAAAATAATTGGAATAACCAAGCGCACTAACCTCTTTTTTATAAGAAAAATGCATCAATCCAAATTTGGTTTCTTGTGCTCCAAGTTGACACGGCGTACCATAGTACCATGGATACAGAATACAGAATACAGTTTTTTTATGGAGGGTGTAACGAAGAGGGGTAAAATGTGTAAATAAATTTTATTATTATATATAATATATATATTATATATAATAATACTTCTATTTCATGACTTAAGGGAGTGGGCTCTAAAAAAACTGTATTCTGTATTCTGTATCCAAATAGGTCTTTTCGTGTCTTTCCTGTCGAGAGATAAGTTGTTATTACTCAATTTATTAGCAAAAAATTTGCAGGAGTGCGAAAAATTTTGTATCTTTGCAGTAGCTAAGGAAAACAGGTAACGACAGAAGGAAAAGGCATCACAACACTGGCAAAACCCGTAACGACTTCCTGGCGAAGACCGCTATCTTTGAGACGCCAAACGCTTATTACGACACGACAAACACTTATCAAGAGACGACAAACACTTATTTTGAGACAGAGAGAGATTTTTTTTGAGAAACTGAAGGATAATTGGATTTTTTTTTGTAAGTTTGCACGATAAAACTGAAAGACAACGAATGAAACGTACTTCTTTACTACTGACTATGCTGCTCGCGGGCCTTACGTACGCGGGTGCCTGTACTAATTTTATAGTCGGCAAGAAAGCCTCTGCCGACGGTTCCGTGATCTGTTCCTATAATGCCGACTCTTACGGCGCCTTCATGTGGCTAAACCACCAGCCCGCAGCCAAGCACCAGAAGGGTGACATGCGGAAGATCTATGAGTGGGACACCAACAAGTATCTGGGCGAGATTCCCGAGGCCGCAGAGACGTGGAACGTCGTGGGCAACATCAACGAGTGGCAGGTGACCATCGGCGAGACCACCTATGGCGGTCGCGAGGAGATGGTCGATACCACCGGCACCATCGACTACGGTTCCTTGATATACATCGCCCTGCAGCGCTCGAAGACCGCCCGTGAGGCCATCGGCGTGATGACATCGCTGGTCGAGAAGTACGGCTACTGCTCAGAGGGTGAGACCTTCACCATCTGCGACCCCAACGAGGCGTGGATTATGGAGATGCAGGGTGCCTGGGTGCCCGACTCCGTGAAGGCTACGCTGAAATCCTCTGTCCGCAAGCAGCTGGGACGCGTGGTATGGGTGGCTCGCCGCATACCTGACGAGGCCATCTGCGGCCATGCCAACCAGAGTAGGATAGGGCAGTTTCCGCTGAAGGACAAGGAGAACGTGCTCTACTCGAAGAACGTCATCAGCTATGCCCGTATCATGGGATGGTTCCAGGGCAAGGACGAGGACTTCTCGTGGAAGCAGGCCTATGCCGCCCCCGACTTCTCGGGACGCCGCATCTGTGACGCCCGTGTGTGGAGCTATTTCAACCATCATGTGAAGGGTATGGACCGCTGGTTGCCCTGGGTCCTCGGCAAAGACCCCCAGGCAGAAGACATGCCGTTGTGGGTCATTCCTGACGAGAAGGTCAGCGTACAGGACGTCATCAACGACATGCGCGACCACTATGAAGGAACGCCTATGGCTATCGACTCCACCGATATTGGTGCCGGCATCTGGGAGATGCCCTACCGTCCGACACCCCTGTTCTTTGAACTTGACAATCAGAAATACTTCAATGAGCGTCCCACCTCGACGCAACAGACGGCCTGGACGTTTGTTTCCCAGATGCGCTCCTGGCTCCCCCGCGAAATGGGTGGCTGCTTCTGGTTCGGCAATGACGACAGCAATATGGTGGCCTATACCCCCATCTACTGCTCCATGACCCAGGTACCCGAGTGCTACAATACCCCCGGAGCCGATGCCGTGACCTTCAGCGACCGCAATGCCTATTGGGTCGAGAACTGGGTGGGAAACATGGTCTATCCCCGCTACTCGATGCTGTTCCCTGCCTTGAAAGAGGTTCGCGACTCGCTGCAGGAGTCTTACTTCCAGCAACAGCCGTTGATTGAGAAGAAGGCGCAGACCATGGCACCCGCCGACATGCGCCGCTACCTGAACGACTACAGTGTGGCCCAGGCACAACGCATGCTGGCCCGTTGGAAGCAGTTGGCTGTCTATCTCATCGTGAAATACAACGATATGGCCGTAAAACCCGACGAGAAGGGCCGTTTCCTCCGCACGAAGGAAGGACTGGGCGCCACCGTCAAGCGTCCGGGCTTCTCTACGGCATACAAGCGCCGTCTGGTAAAGGAGACCGGCGACCGCTACCTCGTTCCCGACCCCAAAAAGAAATAGGTAAATTGTCAAATAGTAAATTGTCCAATAGTCAAATAGTCAAATAGTCCAATAGAATGACACTCATCATAGTAACCATGCTCATCCTGGCCTACCTGCTCATAGCGACAGGCCATCTGACGGGCGTCAACAAAGCAGCCATCGCCATGTTCCTGGGAACCATCGGTTGGGTGGTGTACGTTATCTGGGGTCAGGACTTTGTCATGGCAGAGCACCCCAGCGACTACCTGGAGTGGCTTGCCGGCGTGCCAGCCACCAGCGAGAACGTCAAGCAGTTTATCTATCAGCATGTCTTCCTCGTCTATGTCGGCCGTGCAGCCTCCATCGTGCTGTTCCTGTTGGCCACGATGACCATTGTCGAGTTGCTGAACAACAACGGCTGTTTCGACTTCATCACCGAGTGGATCCGAACGCGCAACTCCAAGCGCCTGCTGTGGACCATCACGCTGGCGACATTCATCCTGTCGGCGAATCTCGATAACCTCACTACAGCCACCATGATGCTGGTCATCATGCATCGCATCCTGCAGAACTCCCGCCAACGGATGTATGTCGGCTCGGCCATCGTCATCGCCGCCTGCTGTGGTGGCTGCTTCACGGTGATAGGCGACCCCATCGGCCTGATCATGTGGGGCGACGGAGCCGTGACGGCCAGCCGCTTCTCGGCCTCACTCGCCCTGCCGGCCCTGTTGGCGTGGCTCATACCCACCATCCTGATCAACCGCGAACTGCCCGACCGGCTGGACACCGCGTGGAGCACCTCGCCCTACCGGGGCGACGAGACGCGTCTGAACCGCTGGCAACGCATCGTGATGCTCATCGTGGGCATCGGCGGACTGTGGTTTATCCCGACGTTCCATAACATCACCAAACTCGCCCCCTTCCTGGGTGCCCTCTGCGTGCTTAGTGTCTTGTGGGTCATCAACGAGGCCTTCAACCGCAAACTCATGGCTGCCGACCAGAGCGTGCAGCGTCGCATGCCCATGTCGCTGCAGTATGGCGTCCTCCAACAGGTGCTCTTCGTGATGGGTATCATGCTGGGTATGGGTGTCGTCGCCGAGACGGGTGTGTGGCACGATGTCGCCGCATGGCTGGACACCTATGTCCACGACATCTGGATGCTGGGCATCGTGTCGGGTCTGTTGAGCAGCGTCGTCGATTCCTTTACCATCGCCATCTCCGACATCTCCCTCTATCGCGTCGGCGTGGGAGACGTCGCCACCAACGGCGCTTTCTGGAGTCTGGTAGCCTTCTCCACAGCCGTCGGCGGCTGCCTCTTGTCGATAGGTAACGTCTGCGGACTGGCCCTCATGCGTTCCGAACATGTCAGCCTGGGGTGGTACGTCAAACACGTCACTCCCAAGGTGCTGCTGGGCTGGATTGCGGGATACGTCATTCTATGGATGGAGATGAATATCATAAATTTTTGATGGAAAATTTCGCAGAATGAAATCTTTTGTGTATCTTTGCACTCACTATTAGCCGAACGAACAATAATTTCATATAAAAAACAAGAACTGCTTATGTCACAGATTATCGGACACATCTCACAGATTATTGGTCCTGTCATCGATGTCTATTTCGACACGAAGGGCCAGGAGGCCGAGAAAGTGTTGCCGAAAATCCACGAAGCCCTGAAGATTCAGCGCCCCAATGGCGAGGCCCTCATCGTCGAAGTGCAGCAGCACATCGGCGAGGAAACCGTACGCTGTGTGGCTATGGACAACACCGACGGACTGCAGCGTGGATTAGAGGCACAGCCGTTGGGTTCACCTATTCAGATGCCCTCTGGTGAACAGATCAAAGGTCGTATGCTGAACGTCATCGGACAGCCTATCGACGGTATGAAACAGCTCAACATGGAGGGTGCCTATCCCATTCACCGTGAAGCGCCTAAGTTTGAGGAACTGTCAACCACGAAAGAAGTGCTCTCGACAGGTATCAAGGTCATTGACCTGCTGGAGCCCTACCTGAAGGGTGGCAAGATCGGACTCTTCGGTGGTGCCGGTGTGGGTAAGACCGTGCTCATCATGGAGCTGATCAACAACATCGCCAAGGGCCACAACGGATTCTCCGTATTCGCCGGAGTGGGAGAGCGTACCCGTGAAGGTAACGACCTCATTCGCGAGATGATTGAGTCGGGTGTTATCCGCTATGGCGAGAAGTTCCGCAAGGCCATGGACGAAGGCAAGTGGGACCTCTCACTCGTCGATCCCGAGGAACTGAAGAAGTCACAGGCCACGCTGGTCTATGGACAGATGAACGAGCCCCCCGGTGCACGCGCCTCTGTGGCCCTGTCGGGACTGACCGTTGCCGAGGGTTTCCGCGATGCAGGAGGTAAGGATGGCGGCGCTGCCGATATCCTATTCTTCATCGACAACATCTTCCGTTTCACGCAGGCCGGTTCTGAGGTGTCTGCCCTCTTGGGCCGTATGCCGTCAGCCGTAGGTTACCAGCCCACGCTGGCCTCGGAGATGGGTACCATGCAGGAGCGCATCACCTCCACCAAGAAGGGTTCTATCACCTCTGTGCAGGCCGTGTATGTCCCTGCCGACGACTTGACAGACCCCGCTCCCGCCACGACGTTCACCCATCTGGATGCCACCACGGTGCTCGACCGTAAGATTGCCGAGTTGGGTATCTATCCCGCCGTTGACCCCCTGGGAAGTACCTCGCGTATTCTCGACCCGCTGGTGGTCGGCAAGGCCCACTACGACTGTGCCCAGCGCGTAAAGGAGATACTGCAGCGCTACAAGGAGTTGCAGGACATCATCGCCATCCTGGGTATGGACGAGCTCTCTGATGAGGACAAGCTGACGGTGAACCGCGCCCGTCGCGTACAGCGCTTCCTGAGCCAGCCCTTCGCCGTGGCCTCCCAGTTTACGGGTCTGCCAGGCGTGATGGTCAGCATCGAGGACACCATCAAGGGCTTCAACGCCATTCTCGACGGCGAGGTCGATGACCTGCCCGAGCAGGCCTTCCTCAACGTCGGTACCATCGAGGATGCCAAGGAGAAAGCCAAGAAACTGCTTGAAGCTGCTAAAGCGTAGTCATTGGACAATTGGACAAATTCACCATTGAGCCATTAAATTGTCAAATAGTAAATAGTCAATTAGTCAAATGAGTTTAAAGCTGAAGATAGTTTCTCCTGAGCGGATAGAATATGAGGGCGAGGTGGCGAGCGTACTCGTTCCGGGGTCTGCCGGCCAGTTTGAAGTGCTGGTGAACCACGCGCCTATCATTTCTTCCCTGGATAAGGGAAAGGTGGTCTATACCCTTCCCGACGGCGAGAAGAAGACCCTTGACATCATCGGAGGTTTTGTGCAGGTTCAGAAGAACGTGGTCAGTGTATGTGTAGAATTGCATGAGGCATGAATAACCAAGAGATGAAAGGTCTGGCAGTCAGCTATACCCTGCAGGTATTGTTTCTGGCGTTGCTGCTGTACTTCCCCATCAGATTCTGGGGAACAGACGGCATGCAGGTCCCTTCTCTCGTCGGTTTCCTCTTCATGCTGTTCTTCTACGCTGCCGACGGCTGGATCTGGTACTGGGTGGCCTCGCGTCACAAGAAGCACCTCACGTCGTTCTTTACGGGAACATCGGGTTTCCGCTTTCTCCTGGCACTGGCCATCCTGGGCATCTACTACAAGGTTTCCGGAGGTGCCGAGATGACGACGTTCCTGTTGGTGCTCATGATCTACTATCTGGTCCTGCTGATTCACCACAGCGTCTTCTTTTCGAGAGTGTCCAAACGATTATAACGAGTTATTAAGAATTCAATGAAACAACTAAAGTCTATAGTTCTCCTGCTGATGCTGTCGCTGACGACGCTCCCGCTCATGGCCAATGAGCAGGGGGAGGGTGAGGCGCTCAACATTCCCGAGATCGTGCTGCATCACCTGGCCGACACCTATGAGTGGCACATCGCCGGAGACCTCAGCCTGCCACTACCTATTATTATATGTAGTGAAGAGACGGGAGAGTGGCATTTCTGCACAGCCTCCACGCTGCCCCACGGCTTCTTCTTCAACGAAGAGGCCCACGGCAAGATTTACGAGCGACTGTCCGATGGCACCGCCGTGCGTCCGCTGGACCTCAGCATCACGCGTAATGTGCTGCAGATATGGATTGTGGTCGCCCTGCTGCTGGTGGTCTTCCTCAGTTGTGCCAGCTGGTATCGCAAGCACGACAAGACGGACGATGCCCCCAAGGGTTTCGTGGGTGCCGTAGAGATGCTGGTGATGATGATCAACGACGACGTCATCAAGTCGTCGATTGGTGAGAAGCACTACAAGAAGTATGCTCCCTATTTGTTGACGGTATTCTTCTTCATCTTCTTCACCAATCTGCTGGGGCTGATTCCCATCTTCCCCGGTGGCTCTAACGTCACGGGCAACATCAACATTACCTTCTTCCTGGCAGTATGCACGTTCCTGGCCGTCAACCTCTTCGGCAACAGGGAGTATTGGAAGGAGATTTTCTGGCCCGATGTGCCCCTGTTCCTGAAGGCCATCCCCGTCATGCCGGCCATCGAACTCTTTGGCGTATTCACCAAGCCCTTCGCCCTGATGATCCGTCTCTTTGCCAATATGATGGCTGGTCACGCCATGATACTGGCATTCACGTGTGTCATCTTCCTGGGATGGACCTTAGGACCCGCCATGGGTGCCGGTCTTAACATCTTCAGCGCTATCATGCTGCTGTTTATGAACGCCCTGGAGTTGCTGGTGGCCTTCGTACAGGCCTACGTCTTCACCATGCTGAGCGCCGTATTCATCGGACTGGCCCACAAGGAGCACGGACATTGAAGATGAAAGATGAAAGATTAAAAATTAAAAATGAAAGAGTAAAGATTATACATTAAATATTAACATTTAAACACATTACAATTATGATTACATCACTGTTATTAGCCGAGGGTCTGGCACAGCTGGGCTGCGGTATTGGAGCTGGTATCGCCGTTATCGGTGCAGGTTTGGGTATTGGTCGTATTGGTGGCAGCGCCGTGGACGCTATCGCACGCCAGCCGGAAGCTTCCGGTCAGATTTTCACCCAGATGATTCTGACAGCAGCCTTCGTTGAGGGTTGTGCTCTCTTCGCTATTGCCGCTTGCGCATTCTTGATCTAAATAATACTGACAGCAAATGGATTTCACGCAATTACCAGCAATCCTGACACCAGACCTGGGACTCCTCTTTTGGATGCTCCTGGCCTTTCTGGTGGTCTTTGGTTGCCTTGCCAAGTGGGGATTCCCTGCCATCACAGGTATGGTAGAGGAGCGTAACCGCTTCATAGACGACAGTCTGCGCAAGGCCAAGGAAGCAGAGGAGCGTCTGGCCAATATCCAACAGGAGGGTGAGTCCATCTTGCAGGAGGCACGCGAGAAGCAGGCTCAGATACTGAAAGAGGCTGCTGAAACCCGCGACGCAATAGTAGGACAAGCTCAGGAGAAGGCCCGCACAGAGGGTGCTCGTCTGTTGGAGGAGGCTAAGACCGCCATCGAACAGGAGAAGAAGGCCGCCATTGCCGACATCCGTCAGCAGGTGGCTGTGCTGAGTGTCCAGATTGCCGAGAAGGTGCTCCGTCAGAACCTCCGTGACGACAAGTCGCAGATGGATTTGATTGACCGGATGCTGGATGACGTAGCTGCGAACTAATTCTCAATGACCAATTGAATCAAGCGTATGGATATCGGAGTAATATCGACCAGATATGCGAGGGCGCTACTGAAGTCGGCCACCGCCGAGAAGCAAGAATCCCAGGTCTATCAGGACATGATGACCCTGGCTCAGAGCTATATCGACGTGCCCCAGTTGCGTCAGACCATTGCCGGTCCCATGCTCCCCAAGGAGCAGAAGCAGACGCTTCTTGAGACGGCCTCCGGTGCAAAGCCCACAGCGCTGACCAAGTCATTCATTGCCCTGGTGCTGAAGGAAGGTCGCGAGTCGGTGATGCAGTTCATGGCTAACTCGTATGTCACGCTATACCGTCAGCAGAAGAACGTCATCCGTGGCAAACTCATCACCGCTGCGCGTGTCTCTGCCGAAACAGAGCAGAAGATGCGCCAGATGGTGGAGAGCAAGACTCAAGGTACTGTGGAGTTTGAGACCGAGGTGAACCCCGACATCATCGGTGGCTTCATCCTCGAATACGACACCTTCCGTATGGATGCCAGTGTCAAGTCGAAGCTCAACAACATTCTTAACTCACTAAAAAAGTAAACAACAATGTCAGATAAAATTAAACCAAGCGAAGTCAGTCAGGTATTGCTCGACCAGCTGAAAGGCATTCAGAATGCTGAGCAATTCGACGAGGTGGGTACTGTGCTTACCGTCAGCGATGGCGTGGCGCGTATCTACGGACTCCGTCATGCAGAGGCCAACGAGTTGCTGGAGTTTGAGAACGGCACGATGGCCATTGTGATGAACCTGGAGGAAGACAACGTCGGTTGCGTGCTTCTGGGCACTACGTCGGGCATCAAGGAAGGCATGGTGGTCAAGCGCACCAAGCGCATCGCCTCCATACGCGTCAACGACAACATGCTCGGACGTGTCATCAATCCGCTCGGACAGGCTGTTGACGGCAAGGGCGACATCGACCTGACAGAAGCCTTTGAGATGCCTCTGGACCGCAAGGCTCCCGGCGTGATCTATCGTCAGCCCGTGAAGGAACCTCTGCAGACTGGTCTGAAAGCCATCGACTCGATGATTCCCATCGGACGTGGTCAGCGCGAGCTCATCATTGGCGACCGTCAGACCGGTAAGACGGCTATCGCTGTCGATACCATCATCAACCAGAAGAGTTTCTATGAGGCCGGCAAGCCCGTCTATTGTATCTACGTTGCTATCGGTCAGAAGGCTTCTACCGTTGCCACACTGGTACAGACCCTCAAGGAGCACGGCGCCATGCCTTACACCATCGTCGTCGCTGCCACGGCTGCCGATCCCGCTGCCATGCAATATTATGCTCCCTTTGCCGGAGCTGCCATCGGCGAGTACTTCCGCGACCGTGGTCTGCCCGCCCTGGTGGTCTATGACGACCTGTCGAAGCAGGCTGTGGCCTACCGTGAGGTGTCGCTGATTCTGCGTCGCCCGTCCGGTCGTGAGGCTTACCCCGGTGACGTCTTCTACCTGCACTCCCGTCTGTTGGAGCGTGCTGCCAAGATGAACGAACAGCAGGAGGTGGCCGAGCAGATGAACGACCTGCCCGAGTGCATGAAGGGCCACGTCAAGGGAGGTGGTTCGCTCACCGCCCTGCCCATCATCGAGACACAGGCTGGTGACGTCTCTGCCTATATCCCGACGAATGTGATCTCCATCACCGATGGTCAGATCTTCCTCGAGAGCGACCTCTTCAACCAGGGTTTCCGTCCCGCCATCAACGTCGGTATCTCCGTATCCCGTGTGGGTGGTTCGGCCCAGATTAAGTCGATGAAGAAGGTGGCCGGTACGTTGAAGATTGACCAGGCCCAGTACCGTGAGTTGGAGGCTTTCTCCAAGTTCTCCAGCGATATGGATGCCGTGACGGCTATGACGCTCGACCGTGGTCGTAAGAACAACCAGTTGCTCATCCAGCCTCAGTACAGTCCTATGCCCGTCGGTGAACAGGTCGCCATCCTCTACTGTGGTGTCCATGGCCTGATGCGTGACGTACCCATCGATAAGGTCCGCGAGTGTCAGACGGCGTTCCTCGACAAGTTACGCTCCTCCGCTCCCGAGGTCATCGCCACGCTGGCTGCCGGTAAGATTGATGATGAGACGACTGCCAAGATTGAGGCCGTCATGGCCGATATCGCCGCAACGTATAAAAGCTGATAGCCTATGCCAAGCCTGAAAGAAATCAAAGGCCGCATTGCCTCGGTCAACAGCACGCGCAAGATCACCTCTGCCATGAAGATGGTCGCTTCCTCGAAGCTCCACCATGCGCAGGTGGCCATCCAGAACATGCTGCCCTACGAGACTATGCTGGAGCATATCCTCAAGTCTTTCCTGGCTGCCGAGACTGAGCCGAAGACCATCTACGACGACGAGCGTCCCGTGAAGCGTGTCGCTCTGGTGGTATTCTCCTCCAACTCGTCCCTCTGCGGAGGCTTTAACGCCAACGTCATCAAGCTCCTGCAGCGTACGGTAGATGCCTACGAGCAGGAATTGGGCAAGGGTTCTGTAGAGGTCTATCCCATCGGTCGCAAGGTGGCCGAGAAGGCTCGCAAGCTGGGCTATGCCGTCCAGGGCGACTATGCCTCGCTCGTGGACCACCCCCATGTCCAGGACTGCATCGAGATGGCCATGGAACTGGGTCGTAAGTTCGCGGACGGCGAGGTGGACCGTGTGGAGCTGCTCTACCATCACTTCAAGAGTGCCGGTTCGCAGATACTGACCAAGAAGCAGTTCCTGCCCATCGACCTGGCGAGTGAGCTGGGGCGTGACCACGAGCGTGACCTGACGACCATTGTGACGAGCCAGAAGGCCCAGGAGTATCTGAAGAACCACCGTCGCAAGAAGGTGGTCAAGGAGGGTGAGCCGACGCCGCTGAACGACAACTTCATCGTAGAGCCTGACATGACGACCGTGCTCTCGAAGTTGATTCCCAAACTGGCTCATCTGATGCTCTATACCGCGCTGCTCGACAGTGTGGCCTCGGAGCATGCCGCCCGCATGGTGGCCATGCAGACTGCTACCGACAATGCCGACGAATTGTTGCGCCAGCTCAATCTGCAGTACAACAAGTCGCGCCAGCAAGCTATCACCAATGAATTGCTCGACATTGTGGGAGGTTCAGTGAACAACTGACGAACGAACTACAATAACCATCGGAGAGAGACGAGGCAGCACCGGCTGCACCGTCTCTCTTTTCAAGAGATACAATGAGATATAACAACAGTACACAAGGCGAATACGACCACCTGACGGTGGACCGTGAACAGCCCCTCCTGGAGTTTCTCCTGGAGCATGTCCAGCAGAGCCGCAGCAAGATCAAGGCCACCCTGCAGGGACAGGGCATCAAGGTCAACGGCAAGACCATCACCCAGTTTGACTATCCCCTGCGTCCCGGCATGAAGATTGCCGTCTCCAAGACCAAGCGCAACCAACAGCCTTTCCACAGCCGTTATGTGCGCATCGTCTATGAGGACCGCTGGCTGATCGTCATCGAGAAACAGCCCGGCATCCTCTCCATGGCTGCCGGACACTCCACGCTCAACGTGAAGTCCGTCCTGGATGACTATTTCCGTAAGTCTCACCAGAACTGTACCGCCCACGTAGTACACCGCCTGGACCGCGACACCAGCGGTCTGATGGTCTATGCCAAGGACATGGATACCGAACAGATTCTGGAGCATGCGTGGCACGAGATCGTCTATGACCGACGTTATGTCGCCGTCCTCTCCGGAGAAGTCATCGAGGACGACGGTACCATCCAGAACTGGCTGAAGGACAACAAGGCCTACATCACCTTTTCCTCACCGGTGGATAATGGTGGCAAGTACGCCATCACCCATTTCCACGTACTGGCCCGTACCACCGAACATTCGCTTGTCGAGTTTAAGTTGGAGACGGGACGCAAGAACCAGATTCGCGTCCATGCCGCCGACATGGGGCATCCAGTCTGTGGCGACCCGAAGTACGGCAATGGTGACGACCCGCTGCACCGTCTTTGTCTGCATGCCTGGCTGCTGTGCTTCGAACACCCCGTGACCCATCAGCCCATGGAGTTTGAGACGCCGGTACCCAGCGCCTTCAGGCATCTGTTCAAGTAAGGAAACTGTTGTTTGACCTGAGAATAAAGGGTATGTTGTTTGACCTGAGAATAAAGGGTATGTTGTTTGACCTGAGAATACGATGGAGACAAGTCTTGCCTATTACGTCGCCCTGTTGGCCTTGATCATCATTGGCGTGCTACTCATCAAGAAGGTAGCCAGTTGCCTGCTCAAGACCATCGTCATCCTGGTGCTTGCCGCACTGGGAGGCGCCATCTATTGGTTTTATTTCAGTTGATGCAGACAAGAACAGGTGTCAGCTGAGCAGCAGTCCGATGCTCACCATGAGTCCGTAAACCAGCATATTACGGGCTGTCTCCCCGAGACATTCGTTCAGAGCGCGTCCTTCGTGGATGCGCTTCATTTTTAGCCACGTATAGACGTGCATCAGCAGGTAGAAGAACGGCAGTACGAAAGCCAGTACATGGCCGTTCAACCAGAATACAACGCCTGCCAGCACGGCTGTGCAGCCGATGGCCAGGTAGAACTCCTCCGAGCGTTTTTCGCCCATCTCCACCACCAGCGTCTTCTTACCGTCTCGCAGGTCGTTGTCGCGGTCCCGGTAGTTGTTGACCACCAGCAGCGTGTCGATGACGGCGCCACAGGCTAGCGATGCCGTCACCACCTCGACGGTGATGGTGTGCAACTGGATATAATAGGTGATGCACACGGGTATGACGCCGAAGAACAGCAGGACCAGCAGGTCACCCATACCCACATACGACAGGTGGGTGGTATAGAGGAAACAGAAGGCTACGCAGACCATTCCCACGGCTATCATCTCCATGCCTCCATACCAGACGAGGGGCAGTCCTACCACACATGCCGTGCAGGTGGTTGCGGCAATGGCTCGTTTCATGGAGTCCACCTTCACCCAGCCTTGCGTACAGGCGCGCAGGGGTCCCAGGCGTGTCTCTGCCTCGTCGTTGCCTCTGACGTAGTCGAAGAAGTCGTTGATGAAGTTGGCGTCAATCTGCATGATGAGGGCAAAGAGCATGCACAGCACGGCGGGTACCCACTGGAAATATTCCGCACCGTCAACCCAGCTGAGTGCCAGACCAATCATCACGGGTACGGCAGCACCGGTCAGCGTCTTCGGGCGAGCAGCCAGTAGCCACGCCTGCCAGGAGTCTTGTCGGATATTCTGTTCGTTCATAACTCTTCCTGGAATATACGGTCGAATATTTCCCTCATCTTCTCGGGAGTCTTGATGAGCTGGCGTAAATCGTTGAGGTTACGCTCGTTCTCAGAGCCCATCACCCACAGGCGGATATATCCGTTGGTAGAGTATTTCTCGTTCATGTGTGCCATGAAACGCTGCCATTGGTGCTCCTGGTCCAGTTCAGGATAATTTGACAGTCCGAACTGGATGGTGCGGCGTATAACGGTCTCAGGTTCCAGGTCACGGTCGGCCTCAGCGACGATTTTTCCGTAGATGCTGCGCGGGCTGCGCGAGGCCGATGCGCGGTGGTCCTCAACGGCCTCCTTCATCATGCGCAACTGGTCGGTCGAGAACCAGCGTTTCAGTCGTGCGTCAGCCATCAGTATCTTACCACTGGTCAGGTGGTGGATGGCTCTGGGTCCCGAGAGTCCCAGGTCGTGGTAGGCCGCTATGGTATAGGCCATGTCCAGGTCTGCTCCCGTCTTGCGTGCCAGGTCCAGTGAGCGCCGTATGACACGTGTCACGTGCTCCATGTTGTGGGCCTTGTCAAAAGCGGCATACTGGGGCAGTATCTGCTGTTCGATGAACGCTATCAAGTCGAGGGAGGGATGGTTTGTCATGCTCAATGCTTAATGATTAATGATAACTGCCTACGGTTAATTATAGAAGTTCCAACTGACGCCCAATCGGAAGATGCGCGTATTGGTGGGGTAGTGGGGCGTGAGGAAGTAGTTCTTCGAACCCGAACCGGCATTCACATGACTCATGGCCACGAAGAAGCGGGCTCGCTTCAGGTGCATGTTGGCATAGACGTCGATGAAGGGGTAGCCGCCTATCTCTACCTGACTGTCGCTATTCTTCTGGACGGCAAACTGCGCCAGTTGCGGCACGTAGTCTAGGGCCTTGTACTTGGTAAAGATGGTGGCATCGGCACCCAGTTCTACTCTGAGCACGCGAGCTATCTTAAACTTCAGATAAAGGTTCGTAAACAGGTTCAAGTCGGGTAGGGGCAGCACACCCGGCATGCTGCTGTTCTGGTAGGTCACGACATTCTCCCAGTTCAGTGGTCCCCAGCGGAAGTTCTGCATTACCTGCAGCGTCAGCACGTTGATGTTTTGGGCCTCCTGGTAAATCTGTGCTGTCAGGTTCTCACGTCCAGTCCCTGTGTTGATGTAACTGGTGCCCAGATACGTATAGTTCTGTATCTCATCAATGGCCACACGGATGCGGGTATCGGTCTTCTCGTATGAGAAGATGCCTTCCAGGTGGGTGCGTGTCTCCGGGTCAAGGCTGGCGTCCCACCAAAGGTGCTTGGAGTGCATATGCGTCTGGAAGTAGCGCGGCACGGTTCGGTCGAAGTTGGCTTTGGCTGCCAGGCGTACCGTGTCGCCCCAGAGGCAGAAGTTCAGGTCGGTGGCAAAGTCCAGGCTTATGGCTCCCTGGTCCATGCCGGTCAGTCCAATCTCACCGCCCAGATTGAAATGGAACGTATGACCCTGTGTCTTGGCCAATTGTCCGCCCACGTTCAGACAGTGGTCGTTGTAGGTCATCAGGTGGTAGGCTGTGGATCCAGTCACGACATCGGGCATGCGGAAGCGACGGTACTCATACGATAAGAAGCCCTTCAGTCCGGCCTTCATATACTTGTTGAAGCCCTCCAGCAACGCCAGCGCAAAAGTGTTCTTGACCGTCGTGTAGCTGTGTTTGTCATACGCGCCCTCACCACTGTATCCACCGCCGTCGTGCAGGTCGTAGTACGTGTTGGCATAGTAGTCGGCTGGGGTGCGGTAGGCCTGATAGATATGGTCGTAGTTGTTGACGTCCAGCGTATGGATGATGCTCGTCACGGGCACGTACTCACGCTTCATGGTAGCATCAAGGGAGTCGTTTCTGGCCTCCAGGGCCTGCAGGCTGTCCAGCGCCTCGCCCGAACCTATCTTGACGCGTGTGGAGTCAGCAATGCCGGCTTTCGGCGCGCCCTTGGGTTCGTCGCCCATGATCTTGGCTTCGGCAGGACGTCCTGCGGGAGCCTCGTGGACGGTGGCTTTCTCGTCACGTCCGGTCACGGGTTGTTCGTCGTCTTCGTCCTGCTGCTTGTTGGCCTTAGCCGAGGCTTGCGCAAACTGGCGTGCCTTGATTTCCTCGTCGGTCATCTTCACCTTGCGGTAGAAGCCGATGTTGTAACGGTGTGAGAAGAACAGGTGCTGCGTCGTGTTGCGATTCCAGTTGCTCTGTAGCACGGTGGGTATCTCATTCTCGCTGTACTGGTCGGTCTCCAATTCGGGGTGCGTCACGTAATTGTCGTTGGTGATGCCGCCGTTCTCGTTGGCCTTATGCTGGTAGCTGGTGGCCAACAGGTGCATCTGGTATCGGTCGCCACGGTACGAGCCAAACAGCGTGGCACGGAAGTGCGAGTTGCTCTGGTTGGCATAGTATCCACGGGCATAGTGGTAGTCCAGGTCAAAGCCGAATCCCAGGCGCTTGTTGGCGTTGACGGCAAACTTGGCATCGATATGGTCCTCGCCGTTCTGCTTGTCGCCGCAGTTGTCATAGCTGATGTTGGTGTAGGGCGACAGCGTGTTCAGGAAGTGGAAGTCCTCGGGGTCCTTGCGCATGAAGCTATAGGCATCGACGAAGCCAAACTGACTGCTCTTCGGACGGTTGATGAAGATGCGGCTCTGGCGTGCCGTGAAATTGCTGCCGATGGTATTATACTCACCATACAAGCCCGTGGCGTAGATGCTGTTCTGATAGAGGTGCGGCATGGTGTCCAGCTCTACGGGGCGCACATCACCAAAGCGTCGGTCCACGGTCCATGCCCACACGCCGCGGGGTATCTCCACGTTCTTGTTTTTCGTAGAGTCACGCTGGTTGGGGTTGAAGTTGCCGTACTGGTCGCTTTGTCTCAGCTGGCCGTTCTCGTCCATCTGGGTCATTACCTGTCCCTGTACCGTCATGACGAGGCAGAGCGTCAGCAGCAGTATGTAGTATATCTTCCTATTCATGTTGCATCATGCGTAGTCCCGACTCCACGAACTTCACCATCATCGCACAAAGGATGATGTAGGTGCCGGTCTCACGGTTTTTGGCGTAAAACCAGTACATGCCCACCAGGGCGGCAATGATGAATGCTAGGTTCATCCAGTTGCGTATCGTTTTCAAGGTCATCGCGGTGTACAATTTATTAATAAGGTGCAAAAGTACTCAAAAACTTTCTCTTTACCAACTAATTTATGGTTTTTTTATTTCATTTCCAGTTCCTTTTGCAGACGGAGCATTTCGTCGCGATACTGGGCGGCCTGCAGGAAGTCGAGATGTTTGGCAGCATCCTTCATCAGACGCTGCGTCTCGGCGATGGCCTTTTCCAATTGCTGACGTGTCATGCGCTCAACAATGGGGTCGGCAGCAAAGGCGGCAGTTGGCTTTTGGCTATGGGCTGTTGACAGACCATTGGCCTCGCGTTCCAAATCAACCAGCGTGACACTTAATGCCTTCTGAATCTGGGTCGGCGTGATACCATGGTCGGCATTGTATTTCAGCTGTTTGGTGCGTCGGCGCAGCGTCTCGTCGATGGTGAGCTGCATGGATGCCGTAATGTGGTCGCCATACATAATAACCTTTCCGTTGACGTTGCGAGCGGCACGTCCGGCCGTCTGCGTCAGCGAACGGTGAGAACGCAGGAAGCCCTCCTTGTCGGCATCCAGGATGGCTACCAGCGACACTTCCGGCAGATCGAGACCCTCGCGTAGCAGGTTCACACCCACCAGAACATCATAGGTTCCATTGCGCAGGTTCTCCAAGATACGCACACGCTCCAAGGTCGTCACCTCGCTATGGATATAGGCAGTCTGGATGCCGTGGTTGAGCAGGAATTCCGACAGTTCCTCTGCCATGCGCTTGGTCAGCGTCGTGACGAGGACACGCTCGTGGCGCTCGATGCGCTGTTGGATCTCCTCCATCAGGTCGTCAATCTGATGCTCCGTGGGACGTACCTCAATCTCGGGGTCGAGGAGTCCGGTGGGACGGATGACCTGTTCAACGACAACACCCTCTGCCTCGTTGAGCTCGAAGTCGGCAGGCGTTGCCGAGACATAGATAACCTGCGGCGTCATCTCCTGGAACTCCTCGAAGGTCAGCGGACGGTTGTCAAAGGCGGCGGGCAGTCGGAATCCGTATTCCACGAGGTTGGTTTTGCGTGCCCTGTCGCCACCCCACATGGCACCGATCTGGGGTACGGAGACGTGGCTCTCGTCGATGACCATCAGGAAGTCGTCTGGAAAGAAGTCGAGCAGACAGTAGGGGCGTTCGCCTGCCTCACGGCCGTCGAAGTAGCGCGAATAGTTCTCAATGCCCGAACAGTGACCCAGTTCCTTGATCATCTCCATATCGTACTCCACGCGCTCCTTGATGCGCTGCGCCTTGAGCGTGTCACCCTGTTCCTCGAAGAAAGCAATCTGTTTCACCAGATCGTCCTGGATATGGCGGATGGCGATGTTGGTCTGCTCCTCGGTAGTCATAAAGAGGTTGGCAGGGTAGAGCTTGTAGTCGTCGAACGAAGCCATACGCTGCATGGTGACGGCGTCCAGTTCCTCGATGGTGTCTATCTCGTCGTCCCAAAAAGTGATGCGCAAGACAGCCTCGCTATAGGCCACGGCAATATCGACGGTGTCACCCTTGACGCGAAACGTGCCGCGCTTGAGTTCCAGGTCGTTGCGAACGTAAAGGGCACTAACTAATTTTCTTAACAGCACATTACGGTCCATACGCTGACCACGGACGATTTCGATGATATTCTCATGGAGAGCCACAGGACTACCCATGCCGTAGATGCACGAAACTGATGATACAATGACAACATCCTTTCTGCCTGACATCAAAGCACTTACCGTACGAAGTCTAAGACGGTCTATCTCCTCGTTGATGGCAAGATCTTTCTCGATATAAACGTCAGTAGTGGGCAGGTAGGCTTCCGGCTGGTAGTAGTCATAATAGCTGACATAATACTCAACAGCATTGTCGGGAAAGAAACCCTTCATCTCTTCATACAACTGGGCCGCCAGCGTCTTGTTGTGCGACAGGATGAGTGTCGGTTTGTTGAGGTTGGCGATGACATTGGCCACGGTGAAGGTCTTGCCAGAGCCCGTGACACCCAGCAGCACCTGGGCATGGTCGCCACGCAGGACACCGTCCGTCAACTGGCGGATGGCCTCTGGCTGGTCACCGGTGGGTTGGTATTTGGAGGTCAGATGGAAGTTCATATCCGGCAAAATTACGAAATAATTGTGAATTATGAAACATGAAAAGGAAAAAAAGCAAAAAATCCTTTGTTTTTCCATATAAAATAAGTACTTTTGCACCTCAAAATCTATGATGATGAAGAAAAACATCGTGCTAATCCTCGCCTCGGCGCTGCTGCTTACTGGTTGCGCCAACGAGTTTAACCGTATCTATAAGTCGCAGGACACGACCTTCAAGTACGAGGCCGCAAAGCGCTATTTCGCCATGGGCAAATTCCAGAATGCCTCCGTCCTGCTACAGGATGTCGTTACCAGCCAGAAGGGACGCACCACGGCACAGGAGAGTCTCTACATGCTCGGCATGGCCGAATACTGTAACAGAGATTATGAGACGGCCAGCGCCACGTTCCGCAAATATTTCACCACTTACCCCAAGGGCGACTACGCCGAACAGGCCGCTTACTACATCGGCCAGTCGCTCTATGAGAGCGTCCCTGAGCCCCGTCTCGACCAGACGCCCACGGTCGGAGCCATCAGCGCCTACCAGAACTTCCTCGACTACTTCCCCGAGTCGGAACTGCGCGACGACGCCCAGCAGCGCCTTTTCAAATTGCAGGACAACCTGGTAAAGAAGGAGCTCCTCTCAGCCAAGCTGTACTACAACCTAGGCGGATACTTCGGCAATATCAACGCCAATACGGAGTCGAACTACGAGGCCTGCATCATCACGGCCCAGAATGCCCTGAAGACCTATCCTTACACCCAGATGCGTGAGGACTTCTCGGTGCTCATCATGAAGAGCAAGTACTATCTGGCCAAGAACAGCAGCGAGGAGAAGCGCGTCGAGCGCTACCGTGACGCTGAGGACGAGTGCTACGGATTCCTCAACGAGTTTCCGGAGTCCAAGGAAGCTGCCACGGCAACGGAATTCATTGAGAAATGCAAGAAAGTAACAAAAACGAAATAACAAACCAAGTAAACACATGGATTACAAGAAATCAAAAGCACCGGTCAACACCGTGACCCGCAACATTATGGACCTCTGCGAGGAAACAGGCAACATCTATGAGAGCGTAGCCATCATCGCCAAGCGTGCCAATCAGATAAGCGTCCAGATCAAGGAAGACCTCAGCAAGAAACTCGCCGAGTTCGCCTCCTATAATGACTCCCTGGAGGAGGTCTTCGAGAACCGCGAACAGATTGAGATTTCGCGCTACTACGAGAAGCTTCCCAAACCCTCGCTGATGGCCACCGAGGAGTTCATAGAGGGAAAGGTCTACTGGCGCGATCCCCGTCGTGACGCCCAGGAGAACATGGACGATATGGCATAAACTGAGACGGCAGAGACAATGTGGCAACGTAAGCAAACCATATATCTCCTGTTGGCGGTAATCGTGGGACTGTTACACCTACAGCACGGACTGCTCTTCGCCATCCAGTTGCTGGCCTCGGCCATTGCACTGACGACGGTGTTCCTCTATCGCCGCAGACCCCTCCAGATGACGCTGTGCCTCACTGCCGTGCTGGTCAACCTGGCATGGTACGTGGTACTGGCAGCACTCATCCATCGCGGTGTGGTGGCCGATGTGCTGCCCATGACGGCCTCGCTGCCCCTCATTGCAGCCATTCTGTGCTTTCTGGCACGCCGTGGCGTGCAGGCCGACGAGCGCAAGGTGCGCGAGGCCGACAGATTAAGATAATTAAAGTACACGTACCTATATAAAAACGAAAAAAGCGATGGCCTTCTCAGGTGATCGCCTTTTTTTGTCTTTCAATTTCGGTATTAGTCTGTTTTAAGGTAAAAAGATTGTTTTCAGGATAACAGTTGCAAAATTACAGCATTTGGATGGAAATTCCAAATAATTTTCACACTTTTTTGAGGCAATGTGAAAATAAATATTTATATTTGCGCTATAATTAGCAGATATATGAAAAAGCTACTGTTGATATTTGCAGCCGTCCTGATGAGCAGCCAGACGAGTGCCGAGACCGAGGACACGACAGGCGGCAGGAAGAAAGTGGCCGTCGTACTCAGCGGAGGAGGAGCCAAGGGTGCGGCACACGTGGGCGTGCTGAAAGTGCTGGAGAAGGCCGGTATCCCCATAGACATCGTCACCGGCACATCCATGGGAAGCATCGTTGGCGGACTCTATGCCATCGGATATAATGCCCAGGCTCTTGACTCACTCGTCAGGCATCTCGACTGGGGATACGTCATCACCGACCGCGAGAACATGCACAATCAGAGTCTCAGTGACCGCAAGCGACAGTACACCTACGTCATCTCCACCGGACGGGCTTCAGGAAAGCGCGACCTCACTGCAGGCGGCATCATCAAGGGCAAGAACCTTGACGAACTCTTCCAGCGTCTCTGCGTAGGCTATACCGACTCGCTGAACTTTTCGCGTGACCTACCCATCCCTTATGCATGTGTGGCCACGGACATCATGACCAATACGGAGGTAGTGTTCCATAGCGGACGCCTGCCACAGGCCATGCGTGCCTCCATGGCCATCCCCGCGGCCTTCTCACCTGTCAGAATGGGTGACATGGTACTGGTGGACGGTGGCATGCGCAACAACTATCCCGTCGATGTGGCCCGTGCCATGGGTGCCGACATCGTCATCGGTGTCACCCTCTCGGAAAAGCCTAAGACGGCCGACGACATGACGAGTGCCATGAGTGTCCTGAGCCAGATCATCGACATCAACTGCGTCAACAAGTACGAGGAGAACATTGCCCTCACCGACCTGCATATCAACGTTGATCCCCGCAACTACTCGACGGTGAGTTTCTCAACAGCAGCCATCGACTCGCTGCTGCGCTACGGCGAAGAGGAGGCCATGCTCCACTGGGATGACATCATGGCACTAAAGAAGCGCATCGGCGTCAAGGAGTCGTATCGTCCGAGAATCCTCCAGCCGCGGTCTCCCAACACTCTGACCGTGCGCCAGCGTGTCACCGGCTTCTTCTTTGAGAACATGACAGCCCAGGGCGAGCGCTTTCTCAAACAGAAATTTCACCTGAACAAGACGGACAGCATCGATGCCCGACTGGAGCAGCAACTCACCACGTCCATGCGCCTTGACCTATTCTATAATACCGCCAAGTGCAGACTGGTTCCCGACGGCGATGGCGTCCGCGTCATCCTCACGGCCGGCACGCGCAGATCTATGCAACTGCATGCGGGAGCACGATTCGACTCGGAAGAGAATGCCGCCATACAACTGGGAGTCGATATTCCACTGAAGACATCCATACCCATAAATACAGAGTTTACACTACGCCTGGGTAAGCTGATTATGGCGCGAGGCGAGATCACCGTCCATCCCCGCAACTTCACGCGTCCAACGCTCAGCTATACGTTCCGCCGCAATGATATGGACGTCTATATCGACGGAGACCGCGACTACAACATCCTCTACAACCAGTCGCAGGCAGAGTTCACTCCCATCAACCTGGACCTGCGCCACTTCAACCTACAGATGGGAATGCGCTGGGACTTCATGCATTACCGCAACAAGCTAGGTTCGGACTATTCAAAGCAAGTGGTGCTCAAGAACGAACACTTCTTCAGCTATCGCGCAAGGATTGACTACAACAGCGAGGACAACTGGTACTTCCCCACACGCGGCTCACGTTTTAAGGCCGAGTATGCCTACGTGACCAACGACATGGCCAAGTTGAACATCCGTGCCGACGACGGTTCTAAACTGGGCAGTAAGACGGGCATGAGCGACGTCAACGCCCACTGGCGCAAGTCGTTCTCGCTGAGCAACCGCTTCACACTACAGCCGATGTTTTACGGACGACTGCTCTTCGGCTCCATCATCCCGCCGGTCTTCGGCAACACCATCGGCGGAGAGTGGTTCGGACGCTATGTGGAGCAGCAGATGCCCTTTGCCGGCATCGGCAACATGGAGTATGCCGGCAATCAGTTCATCGCTGCCCAATTGCAAGCCCAACAGCGCATCGGCAACAACCACTACGTGTTGCTGCGAGTGGCAGGAGCCCAGGAGGCAGCTACCTTGAGGACGCTCTTTGACTATCGGACCATGATAGGTGGACAACTGGGTTACTACTATAACACCTTCATCGGCCCCATGGGAGGTACCGTAGGCTATAGTAATCGCATCAAGCAACTCTATTTCTTCATCAACATCGGTTATGTATTCTAAATTGGTCTCGCTGGCCTTCATGGCCATAGTCAGCACACACGTCTGCGCACAGAAGAGTCCCGTAGGCATAGTCAGCGTACAAGACACTGTCAAGGTCTTCCAACTGGGTGTGATATCGTCAGTTACCACGAATGGGGGCCACAGGATACAGTTGGCGGGTGTCTCGAACATGTCGGCCAATACGTTTAACGGCTTACAACTCGGTGGTGTCAACAACATCACGCAGGGCATGAACCACGGACTACAGCTCTCCGGACTCCTGAATGTGTCGTCATCCATGATGCGCGGATGGCAGTGGGGAGCACTCAACTATGCCGACTCACTGAACGGCGTACAGATTGGAGTCTTCAACGTAGCCCGCAACCGCCCCAAGGGCTGGCAGGTGGGACTGGTCAACGTGTCGTACGACAGCATCGGCCACAAGGTGGGACTGGTGAACATTGGTCCTTCGACAGATATCGACGTCATGCTTTATGGCGGTTCATCGACCAAGAGCAACATCGCCATGCGTTATCGGAATCGTAGCACTTACAACATCATCGGCGTGGGAACACACTTCATGGGTCTTGACTCAAAATTCTCGGGAGCCTTGTTCTACCGTCTCGGGCAGTATCGTCAGCTGTCACCCAAATGGAGCCTGAGTGCCGATGTGGGATACTACCACGTTGAGACTTTCTCCAAGAACAACAACCAGAAGCCAGAGCGTCTCTACTCCTTGCAGGCACGTGTCAATGCCGATTATCAGTTCAGCAGCCGCTTCGGGGCTTTCGCATCGGTAGGATGGGGCATCACCCGTTATTATGACCATAACGAGACCTATCGGAACCGACCTCTCGTAGAACTGGGGCTGACCTACCAGCAGAGACGAGAGAGACACGACTCCTGGAGACCCGCCTGGGAGAAAAAGAGGGCGAAGATAGTCTTCAATGACTCCACGATGGCGATGCCTCAGGAGAAACGCTACTGGCAGGCTGCTGCTGAGGTAACGGGCATCAATGCGGGAGTACAACTCTTTGATCGCTATGTGCTCAAAACAGACTTTGCACAAACCACCTTGCGAAGCCTGAGACATAACTTCACCGACGGCATGGTGTGGGACAACGACTTCTTCATCACCAACATGTTTGCTCATCCCTATCACGGCAATCTTTACTTCAATGCGGCACGTAGCAACGGACTGACATTCTGGGAGTCGGCACCCTATGCTCTGGGAGGCTCGCTGATGTGGGAGTTTCTGGGCGAGACAGAACCACCAGCAATCAACGACATCATAGCTACCAGCTGTGGAGGCATGGCTATCGGAGAGATGAGCCACCGTTTGAGCCTCACCATCCTGGATGACCGCGACCAAGGGTTTTCACGATTCCTGCGAGAAGCTGCAGCCACCATCATCAACCCCATCCAGGGGCTGCACCGCATCTTCAGCGGTGACGCCTGGAGACTACGCAGCAGACATTATCGCTACCACGACTTCAAAGAGACACCCGTGGACATGTCGTTCCAGGTGGGATGGCGTTACCTGGCTGACGATGGTGCACTGTTCCGGGGCATTCATGCTCCCTATATCAACATGACACTGACCTATGGCAAGTCGGTGGACATAGACCGTCACACAACTCCTTACGACTTCTTCGACGTGGATGCGACCATGGCTTTCGGTGGCGGACAGCCCGTAGTCAACTCGCTGCAGATTGTCGGACGACTGTGGAGCACACCCATCCTGGACAGAACCATGGTGGACAGTAGAGGCAGGGACCGCTCGATGGCGGGGGAGTTCGGTATATACCAGCACTTTAACTACTACGACGCCAAACCCATTGAGGACGGTTCCAGTCTGACGCCCTACCGCATCAGCGAGGCTGCCGGTTTCGGCCCGGGCTTCATCCTTTCGCTGCCCCATACGGGTGGACTATCGCACTTGGAGCAGCGTATCTTCCTCAGCGGCATTCTGCTCGGTGGAACGAAGAGCGATTACTTCAACATTATCGAGCGAGACTACAACATGGGTATCGGATTCAGCATCAAGTCAAAGACACAGCTGGAATTCGGAAAAGTCGGACGCTTCGTCCTCAATGCAAAATACTTCAAACTCTATACATGGAAAGGCTATAAGCAGGAGGACATCGAGAACGGTTTCAAGAACATCAGCGACCTCCACTATCTGAACGTTCAGGGAGACCACAGCAATGCGGCCCTGCTGGTCATCAATCCCGTTTTAGAACTGCACCTGGCACGACAGTGGTCCTTCACGCTGGCAGGTACCTACTACTCACGCCATACCTACTACAAATACTATGAAATGGTGCATGCCAACACCTTCGAGACCAAGATAGGTATCACGTGCAGACTCTGAGGATACGTTGTATACTTTCCCATAAGAGAAATCCTAACCCTTGTAATTAGCGAGTTCTAAGGCCATCTGCTGCTGGAGCTCGTAGGCTTTCTCGCCAGCGACTTCTGCGAAGTCGGTACCGCTGGAGGCATAGATGATGCCGCGCGAAGAATTGACGAGCAGACCACAGTCGAGGGTCATGCCATAGCGACAGACTTCCTGCAACGAACCACCCTGGGCACCGACACCTGGAACTAACAAAAAGGCTTTGGGCGCCACTCGGCGGATGTCTTTGAACAACTCACCACGCGTGGCACCTACGACATACATCAGATTGTCGTCTGTGCCCCATTGTTGACTCTTACGAATCACCTTCTCAAACAGGCGCTCACCCTCACGATCCTCAATCAGCTGAAAATCCATTGACCCCTTGTTAGAGGTCAACGCCAACAGAATGACCCATTTGCCGGCGTAACCTAAGAAGGGGGTCACAGAGTCCTCGCCCATATAGGGCGCCACGGTCAGAGAATCGACGTCATACTCCTCAAAGAAGGTACGTGCATACATGGCGGAGGTATTGCCGATGTCGCCACGCTTGGCATCAGCAATGATGAAATGCTTAGGATAGTGCTCCTTGAGATAACGAACGGTCTTTTCAAAGGCTATCATACCCTTGATGCCAAAAGCTTCGTAGAACGCCAGGTTAGGCTTATAGGACACACAATAGGGGGCAGTGGCATCGATGATGGCACGGTTGAAGGCGAAGAGAGGGTCTTCGTCGGCAAGCAGGTGCTGGGGAATCTTCTTTAGGTCGGTGTCAAGACCTACGCAAAGAAAGGACTGCTTTTCTTTGATTTGTGCGATGAGTTCTTGTCTGGTCATAATGTGGGATTGATAATGGCAGTGGCAAGACCACTGCATAAGGACTACAATTCGGATTCTTTCATACGTTCGGCATTCTCAGCCACAGTGAGGGCATCAATCATGGCCTGGATATCGCCACCTAGAAAACCCTGCAAATCGTGGGTCGTATAGCCGATACGGTGGTCTGTGACACGGCCCTGCGGGAAATTATACGTGCGAATCTTGGCCGAGCGGTCTCCCGTAGATACCAGACTCTTTCGACGCGAGGCGATGTCATCCATATATTTTTGGTGCTCCTTGTCATAGATGAAGGTATAGAGACGGCTTAGTGCACGTTCTTTGTTCTTGGGCTGATCACGCGTCTCAGTACACTCGATGAGAATCTCCTCGGTCTCACCAGCATTGGGGTTCTTCCACATGTAGCGCAGTCGTACGCCCGATTCCACCTTGTTGACGTTCTGACCACCAGCACCACTGGAGCGGAAGGTATCCCACTTGATTTCGCCTTCGTTGACGTGTACCTCGAACTTGTCGGCCTCGGGGAGCACGGCGACGGTAGCGGCACTAGTGTGCATGCGCCCCTGCGTCTCCGTGGCGGGAACACGCTGTACACGATGGACACCGGACTCGTACTTCAACGTGCCATAGACATCAGCTCCGCTGACGGCGAAGTCGATTTCCTTGTAGCCCCCCACAGCACCCTCGCTGACACTAGTGATGGAGAGCTGCCAACCTTTAGAGTCGCAGTAACTCTTGTACATCTTAAACAGGTCGCCGGCAAAGAGACAGGCTTCGTCACCACCCGTTCCCGCGCGAATCTCCATCTGTACATTCTTGGCATCCTCGGGGTCTTTGGGAATAAGGGCAATCTTGATTTCTTCCTCTAACTTGGGCTGTAACTCCTCGTTCATGGCCAACTCCTCGCGAGCCATCTCCTTCAGGTCTGGATCCGTTTCGTTGGCCAGAATATCCTTGGCTTCCTTGATGCCATTCAGACAAGCAATGTAACGCTTGCGGGCATCCATAATGTCGCCCAAGTCCTTGTACTCCTTAGTGAGCTTGACGAAACGGTTCTGGTCGGCAATCACCTCGGGGTCGGTAATCAGCGTTGATACCTCTTCGAAGCGGGCCTCCAGGCCATCTAATTTTTGTAATATACTATTATTTCCCATTAGTAGTTGAATTCTCCAAATTCAGATTTAATAGTCAGACTCTTGGAACCTTCCTCGATATGTCCCACAATCTGGGCATCGATGTTGAACGACTTGGAAATGGTAATGACCTGCTCGGCCACCTCAGGACGCACGTAGATTTCCATGCGATGTCCCATATTGAACACCTGATACATCTCTTTCCAGTCGGTGCCAGAACACTCATGGATGGCACGGAAGAGTGGGGGAACAGGGAACATGTTGTCCTTGACGACACGGCAGTTGTCGTTAACGAAGTGGAGTACCTTGGTCTGGGCACCACCTGTGCAATGCACCATACCGTGAATATCGGGACGCAACTCGTCAAGCAACTTCTTGATGACGGGAGCATAGGTGCGTGTGGGGGAGAGGACAAGCTGACCAGCATTGACGGGAGAGTCCTTTACAGCATCAGTCAACTTATACTTTCCGCTATAAACCAACTCATTAGGGACGGCGTGGTCGTAGCTCTCCGGATAGTTCTCTGCCAAGTAATTGGCGAAGACATCGTGACGGGCAGAAGTAAGTCCGTTAGAGCCCATACCGCCATTGTAACGCTTCTCATAAGTGGCCTGTCCAGTCGAAGAGAGTCCAACGATAACATCTCCTGGACAGATGTTGGCATTATCGATGACGTCAGCGCGTTTCATACGACAGGTCACGGTGCTGTCGACAATAATCGTGCGGACGAGGTCGCCCACATCGGCAGTCTCGCCACCAGTGGGATAAATGCCAATACCCATCTCACGCAGTTCGGCCAACAACTCGTCAGTGCCATTGATAATAGCAGAGATGACCTCACCTGGTATGAGCATCTTGTTACGGCCAATGGTGGAAGAAACGAGGATGTTATCCACAGCACCTACACAGAGCAGGTCGTCGGTATTCATCACGATGGCGTCCTGGGCAATGCCTTTCCAGACGGAAAGGTCGCCGGTTTCCTTCCAATACATGTATGCCAAGCTCGACTTGGTACCAGCACCATCGGCATGCATAATGTTGCAGTACGCGGGGTCACCACCCAGAATGTCGGGGATAATCTTGCAGAAGGCTTGAGGAAAGATACCTTTATCAATATTCTTAATGGCTGCGTGAACGTCCTCCTTGGCAGCAGAGACCCCACGCATCATGTAACGGTTGTCTGTCATGGTCAATATTCTATGCTATTAAAACTTGATCTGCGGAGCTTTCTCTGCACCAGCCTCTGCCTCGAACTTATTCATGGTGTTGAAGCCGAACAGGCCCGCCAAGATGTTCTTGGGGAACTTACGGATCATGGTGTTGTACTGCTGAACATCTCCATTGAACGTGTTGCGGGCTTCGTTGATGCGGTTCTCTGTACCTTCCAACTGCACCTGCAGGTCGCGGAAGTTCTCGTTGGCCTTCAGGTCGGGATAGTTCTCCTGAATGGCAATCAGCCTACCGAGGGCGGCACTCAACTCTCCCTGAGCCTTCTGGAATTCCTTCAGTTTATCAGGAGTCATATTAGAAACGTCGACAGTCATCTGAGTGGCTTTTGAACGGGCTGCGACAACACCCTCAAGGGTTTCCTTCTCGTGGGAGGCATATCCCTTGACGACTTCAACGAGGTTGGGGATTAGGTCGGCACGACGTTGATAAGCAGACTGTACATTAGCCAGAGACTTGGTAACTTGCTCCTGCTCGCTAACCATGGAGTTGTAAGCATTGGCAGCCCATATTCCAATAATGGCTATGACTGCGATTACTGCGATAAGATTCTTTTTACTTTTCATATGTTTTGTTATTTGTTTGATATTACCATCGTGAGGTAGCACCTCCACCACCGAAGGAGCCTCCGCCAAAAGAGCCGCCACTGAATCCTCCGTCACTGCCACCTCGGAAACCTCCGCTACCGATGTGGACACCACTGGATGTTGTCTCAATGAAAGGATTAGCGAGCAGGGAGATGGCTCCTACTGTTGCCAACCATTCATATTTCCGATTCAGACGGAGGAAGAAGACACCCCAAACAATTAGGAACAGAAAGGTCAGTCCAATGGTGGTTGCCATCGCATCATTCAACTCGTTGTCAGAGGAAGATAGGTCGGACATGACAGGCAATTGTTTTTTCTGAAGGGTGGAGTAGAGAGCTGCTGTCAAGTAAATCATTGCGCTGTCTGGCATCTCAGCTCGCATGGCGGGAACCACATAGCGCTGTTCAAGACGATGACACTCTGCATCTGTGAGGTCTGCCTCCAAAGAACGTCCAGGGGAGATATTGATAGAATGATCCTGATAGCCTACCACCACTATCAGTCCGCGATCTCCATGTCCTACGCCATATTTGTTTCCTACATCTTGGGCCATGCGGAACGGGTCGTCGTTGTAGATACGATTGACTACAATGAATACAGACTGAACACCAATCTGGGTATCTAACAGTCTTAGCTTGGCGTTCATCCTGTCGACAGACGATTGCGTGAGCACGTGGTCGGGATTGGAGACATACTGGGTAGAGTCTTGAAGAAACGGAATAGGGATATTGTCTGCGCTCCAGAAGGTCTCGGACGACTTCTGAGTGACAGCTGGAGAAACCGGCGATGCTTCTTCAGAGGATAGCGACATCGTACAGCACATCAGAGCCATAACAACCCCGATGACGAACACCCAACCCCACATCCGACGTGCCTTGGCCCATGACGGGTGCGAGGCTGTGTAGGATGCCGTCAGTTCATGACGCTTGCGAAGATACTCCTGCGCTACACTGTCATAGCGCTGGGAATATTGACGCTTCAGCAAGGGACCACCAAGGATACTACTCGTGTGGGAGGTCTCCATGTGATAGGCATGTTCCAACGCACGAATGGCATCGTTGTAATGATGAGTCAACTGGTTGATATGTTCGCGATAGGTCGTCATCAGCGATTATTTCTCATGCCAGAATTCCCAAGAGGCGAAAGCCTGAAGGAGTAGCATCTCCAAACCATTCTTGGTTTGGGCACCATATTGTGCGCCTCGTTTCATGAATAGCGTCTCGTCAGGGTTGTAGATAAGGTCGTAAAGAATAGTATGGCTATCCATCGCCTCGTAGGGAAGGGGAGGGCACTCTTCTGTCTTGGGGTACATGCCGACAGGAGTACAGTTGATGATGACATTATACTCCTTGATGACTTCTGGTGTGATGCTTGGGTACTGGATAGTACCTGGACGTTCGTAACGTGACACGAAAACCGTCTCCAAGCCCAGATTGCGAAGACCGTAATCTATGGCTTTGGAGGCGCCGCCGGTACCGAGGATAAGCGCCTTATTATGCCACTTCTTGTCAAGCATGGGTTCGATGCTCTTCGTAAACCCTATGACGTCGCTGTTGTAGCCCTTGAGCTTAATATCGCCATTATCGTGAATGACGCGAATGACGTTGACGGCACCAATGGCGCGGGCTTCGGGTGATATGGTATCTAAGAACGGCATCACCTTTTCCTTATAGGGAATCGTGACATTGAGACCTTGAAGGTCAGGATTAGAACCTAGCACTTCATCGAGTGCCTCTATCGTCGGAATCTCGTAGTTTTCATAAACGGCATCAATACATTCATCCTGGAACTTCTGGTTGAAGTAACTGATGGAGAATGAATGTCCCAAGGGATAACCGATAAGTCCGTACTTGTCCATCTTTATAATACTATTTAGTTGCTAAATACATCGTGCAGATGCCATAGGTGAGCCTGCGGAACGAGGCTTCGGCGAAGCCTGCCTTCATCAAAATGTCAATCATGCGCTCGCCTTGAGGAAAAGCCTCAATGGTCTTGGTGAGGTAAGTGTAGGCACTGGAATCCTTGGAGATGAGTCGACCATAGACAGGCAGTACCGTATGTGAGTAGAGGTGAAACAGCTGTTTTATTGGAAATGAGACTGGCGTGGTCAGTTCGATGATACTGAGGTGCCCAGCGGGTTTTAGAACGCGACACATCTCGCGCAGGCCGGTATCAAGATCGGCAAAATTGCGGATGCCGAAAGCAGCAGTCACCGCGTCGAAGGTGTTGTCGGCATAACTAAGATGCAGGCAGTCCTCTTTCTCAAACGTTACGATAGGGTCAAGTCCAAGAGCCTTCACCTTCTGACGTCCAATCTCCATCATACCTTCGCTGATATCTGCACCCACCAATTTTTGGGGGTGGAGCATCTGGGCTGCAAGAATGGCAAAGTCACCTGTTCCTGTAGCTATGTCAAGCAGCGACTGTGGCTGGTAGGGTCGCAGGGCCTTGATGGCCTTGCGACGCCAGCCTTTATCAATGTCCCACGAGAGACGATGGTTCAGCGTATCATAGGTAAGAGCAATGTGGTCGAACATCTGCTCTACCTGGGAGGCTTTCTCGCCAGCATGATAGGGGGTAATCTTCTCCTGCTCGTACATAGTTCTACATTCGAGGCGGCAAAACCGCCCAATATAATGCTTATCTGGTCTTCAGATAATCGCTCACGTTCTTTTCGATGCGCTGGGCGATATCCTCATCGCTGGTAACACGTTCGAACTTCTCGCCAACGATGTGCTCATAGAGCTCAATATAGCGGTCCGAGACACTCTCGGCATACTCGTCGGTAATCTCGGGCATCACCTGACCAGGCTCATTCATGAAGTCGTGCTCGATGAGCCACTGACGCACAAACTCTTTCGAGAGCTGACGCTGGGGCTCACCCTTGGCCAACTTCTCTTCGTAGCCTTCTGCATAGAAATAGCGACTGGAGTCTGGGGTATGGATCTCGTCGATGAGATAGACCTTGCCATCGCGCTTGCCAAATTCATACTTGGTGTCCACGAGGATGAGTCCGCGTTTTGCGGCAATCTCCTGACCACGAGCAAAAATCTTGCGAGTGTAGTCCTCCATGACAGCATAGTCCTCAGCAGAGACGATACCCTGGGCAATAATCTCTTCCTTAGAGATATTCATGTCGTGGCCCTCATCAGCCTTCGTCGTCGGAGTGATGATGGGCTCGGGGAAACGCTCGTTTTCCTTCATACCATCGGGCAAGTTCACGCCGCACAACTCACGACAGCCGTTCTTGTACTCACGCCATGCCGAGCCAGTGAGGATGGAACGAATAATCATCTCTACGCGGAAGCCCTCGCACTTCAAACCCACAGTAACCATGGGGTCGGGAGTTGCCAACTTCCAGTTTGGACATATGTCTGTGGTGGCATCCAAAAATTTTGCTGCAATCTGGTTGAGTACCTGTCCCTTGAAAGGGATGCCCTTAGGCAATACCACGTCGAATGCCGAGATACGGTCGGTGGCTACCATAACCATAAGGTCATCGTTAATGTTGTACACATCGCGTACCTTTCCATGATACACGCTCTTCTGTCCTTTGAAGTTAAAGTCTGTTTTTGTTAATGCTTTCATTTATCTAATGCTTAATGCTTAATACTTCATGATTCTTGGTGGGAGATTTTGTCGAATTTTTCGTAGGCATTGACAATGCGTGTCACTAATTTGTGGCGGACAATATCTTTGCGGGTAAGTTCGACAATGCCGATACCTTCTATATCTTTCAGAATGTCAAGCGCTTCGACGAGTCCGCTCTTCTGAGAACGTGGCAGGTCAATCTGGGTCATGTCGCCAGTGATTATCATCTTTGTATTCCAACCCATACGGGTTAGGAACATACGTATCTGTTGGGGGGTGGTATTCTGGGCCTCATCTAGAATGACAACGGCATCACTCAGTGTTCGACCACGCATGAAGGCAAGAGGAGCTATCTGAATTTGATGCTTCTCCATCATGTCCTGCAACTTTACCTGAGGGAGCATGTCCTCCAATGCATCATACAATGGTTGCAAATAAGGGTCTATCTTGTCTTTCATATCACCTGGCAAAAAGCCCAACTTCTCTCCAGCCTCAACGGCTGGACGGCTCAGAATGATTTTCTTAGCGGTCTTCTCCTTAAGCGCCTTGACGGCAAGGGCGATGGAAAGGTAGGTTTTACCAGTTCCAGCAGGTCCAACAGCAAATAACATGTCGTTCTGGTTGTAGGCATCGATTAGACGTTGCTGATTGTCGGTACGAGCCTTAATTGCGCGACCAGACATGGAATAACAGACGACACCCTCAGGTACTTCGTCTTTGGTACGATGCCCTTTGATAATGTCTAAAATGTCTTCTTCTTTGAGAGAGTTGAATTTCAGAACATGCTGGCGTAAGCGCTCTGCATTCTCTTCAAAAGCTGCCATCTGTTCCTCGTCGCCAAGGTAGCGGATAACGTTATCGCGAGCCGTGATTCGCAGTTTCGGATATAAGGCGCGAACCATTTGCAGATGCTGATTTCCTATTCCATAGAACACCACAGGGTCGATGTCCTCCAATACGATATGCTTTTCTATCACGTACGTACTTTCTTTTAATATGGCGCAAAGGTACAAAGAATTCTCGAAACCGCCAAATTTTCTGCTTGTTTACGTATGAAAGAAAAGAGAGACAGCGTTTACACCGTCTCTCCTTGTTATGATTGTTTGTCAATTACTGCAGCGTGAGTACTATAATACTCTTGGCAGGCAGTTTGACGGAAAGCACACCGTTCTTGACTTTAGCATCCTTAAAAGGTTGCGGGGCTACAACATCGGTATGTTCGAAATCATTGAAATCAGCGATGTTCTTAGAGGTTAGGATGCGACCTGTAGCTGTCTTCACCTTTGCACCCTCTATATTGATGTCCAACTTAGTAGCTTTGTCAAGACTCACATTGGTAAGCGATAGGACTATACTTCCGTCTTTGGTTTTTGCAGCAGAGGCAGAGACAAGGGGCACAGTACGAGAACCAGCAGGCTTGGCATCGGCAGTTTTGAAATAGGCCTTGCTGACTTCTACCGTCTCACTATGGAGCGTCACAGGAAGATAAGTGGCTTCCTGGAAAGGTTTGTACATCTCGAAGACGTGGTAGGTGGGTGTGAGTACCATGTGTCCCGTTCCCTTCTGGTCGGTGAGAATCATGGACTGTAGTACGTTGACAACCTGGGCAATATTAGCCATCTTCACTCTGTCAGTATGTCGATGGAAAATGTTGAGTGATAATGCTGCTACTATGGCATCACGCAATGCATTCTGCTGATACAAGTGACCACTAATGGTACCAGGTTCTTCATCCCACCAAGTTCCCCATTCATCGACGAGAAGTCCTACTTTGCCGTTCGGGTCTGCCTTGTCCATAATTGCCTTATGCTTCATCACGACACTTTCAAGTTCGAGACATTTGCCAATGGTCCAGTAGTATTGGTCGGCATCAAACTGCGTGGCTGAACCCTTTGACCCCTTCCAACCTACACAAGTGTAGTAGTGAAGAGAGAGACCATGCATGTACTTGCCAGCTCGTTCCATTAGGACCTTAGTCCAATTGTAGTCATAGTCGCTGGCACCAGAGGCTATACGATAAAGGCGGTTCTTGTCATAATTACGGGCATAGGTATGATAGCGGCGATAGAGGTCGCAATAGTATTCTGCACGCATGTGTCCACCACATCCCCAAGACTCATTGCCAATACCAAGGTATTTAACGCGCCAGGGCTTTTCACGGCCATTCTTCTTGCGAAGTTCTGCCATGGGTGTTCCCTCTTCTGATGTCATATACTCCACCCACTTGGCCAGTTCCTCGACAGTTCCAGAGCCTACGTTTCCGCTGACATAGGGCTCGCAACCCAACATTTCGCAAAGGTTTAGGAACTCATGAGTACCAAATGAGTTGTCCTCTATAGTGCCACCCCAGTTGTTGTTCTTCATAGATGGGCGCTGATTACGCGGGCCAATGCCGTCCATCCAGTGATACTCGTCGGCAAAGCAACCTCCAGGCCAACGCAGTACGGGAATCTGGAGATTCTTCAATGCATCGAAAACATCTTTGCGATAGCCTTTGATGTTGGGGATAGGGGAGTCCTCACCTACCCACAGACCTCCGTAGATACAAGAGCCAAGATGCTCGGCAAACTGTCCGTAAATTTCCTTGTTTATCTTGTTTACACCCTGATCGGCATGAATGGTTGCCTGTTGGGCATTCATCGAAAGAGATAGTCCAAAAGAAAGAATTGTTGTTAAAATAATACGTCTCATATTAGTTTATTTTTTTGTGTTGACGGCCGCCTGCTCGGTCGGCAAAACAGCCAAATAGTTGTCAATATATGTATTGAAACCATCGACTTCTTCTGTCGTTGGAGCAATCTCCATACCAGTATTACCAGCAAAGACGACCTGTTCTAAGTAGTCGGCAAGCGCGCGCCCGTTCTTATTGATCATATATGATGCCAACAAGGCTATACCCCAAGCGCCACCTTCTCCGGCAGTTTCCATCACAGAAATGGGAGAGTTGAGAGCATTGGCCAGGATGCGCTGGCCGACACCTTTCGTCTTAAAGAGTCCACCATGACCTGTGATGCGATCGACTTGAACATGTTCCTCTTTAAAGAGAATGTCGTTGCCAATCTTAAGGACACCGACGGCGGCATGTAAATGGGCACGCATAAAGTTGGCCAAGTTAAACTTGTCGCTTGATGAACGGACAAAGAGAGGGCGACCTTCTGCAAGGCCTGTTACAGGCTCGCCGGAAATGTAATTGTAGCTGATGAGTCCGCCACAATCAGCATCACCTGTGAGCGCATGCTGATAGAGTTTTCCGAAAACCTCATTCATGTCAACTGGTACTCCTAACAGTTGCTGATACTCCTTGAAAAGATTAACCCAGGCGTTGAGGTCACTTGTGCAGTTGTTACAATGAACCATAGCAACGAGTGAACCATCTGGTGTCGTTACCATGTCAATCATTTTATACGGTTTGCTGAGTGGCTTCTCCAAGACAATCATAGAGAATGAGGATGTTCCTGCTGAGACATTTCCTGTACGCTGCTTGACTGCATTGGTAGCTACCATGCCTGTTCCGGCATCGCCCTCGGGCGGACACACAGGAATTCCAGCCTTCAGATGACCGGAAACATCCAGTTTCATAGCACCTTCTGGCGTAAGGTATCCAGCTTCATCTCCAGCATTCAAAGATTTGGGGAGAATATCGAGAAGATTCCAAGAGTATCCCTTCTGTGCAATGAGTTGATTAAACTTCTTCACCATCTCCACATCATAGCTCTTTGTTGCGGGATCCACCGGAATCATGCCCGAGGCATCACCAACACCTAAGACGAATTGACCAGTCACCTGCCAATGAACATATCCGGCAAGAGTGGTCAGATACTTTATTTGAGAGACATGCTGCTCGTTGTCAAGTATACACTGATAAAGGTGAGAGATGCTCCAACGAAGTGGGATATTGTAGTTGAAGAGTTCGGACAACTCCGCAGCGGCCTTGGCAGTATTGGTATTGCGCCATGTGCGGAATGGAACCAGGATCTCCTGTTGATCATTGAAAGCCATATAACCATGCATCATGGCAGAGAAACCGATAGACGCCAAGGAGTCTATCTCACATCCATACTGGTTAAGGACATCCTGACGGAGATTTGCATAACAGTCTTGCAACCCATTCCATATAGCATTTATCGAGTAGGTCCATAACCCGTCTTGTAATTGATTCTCCCACTCATGGGCACCTTGTGCAATAGGTTTATTATCCTCATCTATGAGGACTGCTTTGATCCGGGTAGAGCCAAACTCAATGCCGAGAATGGCTTTACCTGCTTCGATTACTTGTTTCGCATTCATCATCTTCTATTGTCAATCATTAAATTATCAATTGCAATTACTTCAATGCTTTGTTCAACATGTAGTACACCTCGTTATTGCGTAGTGTCTGCTTGAGATCCTCAATGGTTGTATCTTTATTAATACGCACATGTTCCAAACCCAGAATCTCAGCAAAGTCTTCCCAATACTCAGCATCAATATCATAGGAGAAAGCACTATGATGAGTACCACCTGCAAGTATCCAGGCACCAGCGCCTGTCTCGAAAGTAGGCTGAGGTACCCAGAGAGCAGAAGCAACGGGGAGATTAGGCATAGGTTTCGGCTCAATACACTCTACTTCCTGAGAAATCAGACGGAAGCGGTTACCAAGATCAACAACAGTTGCCTTGATGCCTCGTCCGACCTTTGAGGTGAAGACCAGACGCGCCGTCTGTTGCTTGCGTACACCAATGCCAAGGAAGTGTACTTCCAACTTGGGCTTGTCGACTGCAATAAGAGGACATACCTCTAACATATGGCTCTGAAGGCACGAAGACTGGTCTCCGGCAAAGTTGAGAGTGTAATCTTCCAGGAAGGAGCAACCTTTTTCCAAACCTCGCTGGCAGAACCATAGTGTTCGATAAAGACATGCTGTCTTCCAGTCTCCCTCGGCTCCAAAGCCTATACCCTCTGCCATCAAGCGCTGGGAAGCCAAACCGGGAATCTGGTCGAAACCGACAAAGTTGGGGTCGTTAATGTCTTTGTTGCCCAGATCATCGAAGTTGGTCGTAAAGGCGGTAGCACCGGTGTCTTTTAAAACACGACGCAAGGCAATTTCTGCCTTAGCAGCATTGCGGACTTTCTCCCAATAGACAGTCTCACCACACTCGTCAATCTTAATGGTGTATTGCTGCTTATATTCCTCAACCAAAACTTCCACCTCAGCATCGGTCACCTTCTTCCAATACTCCATCAGAGAACTGACTGGATAGTAGTCGACATGATAGCCAAGACGCTGCTCGAACTCTACGCGGTCACCATCAGTAACGGCCACGTTGTTCATATTCATACCAAACATGAGGCAACGTACCTGACGGGCATCAGCCACACCGGCAGCAACACGTGCCCAAATGGCAATCTTGTGCTGAGCCTCTTCGCTCTTCCAGTAACCACATACAACTTTACGAGGTATGCGCATGCGTGTACATATATGTCCGAATTCAATATCTCCATGAGCTGACTGGTTCAGATTCATAAAGTCCATATCCATGGTATCCCAGGGAATTTCTGCGTTATACTGGGTATGGAAATGGAGTAGGGGTTTCTGAAGGTCCTGAAGACCTTTAATCCACATCTTAGCCGGTGAGAAAGTGTGCATCCAGGTAATGATACCTACACACTTCTCGTCGTTGTTGGCAGATTTCATCACCTGTTCAACCTCGATGGAACTATTGACAGTACCTTTATAAACAACTTTGATGGGAATAATGCCAGTTTTGTTCAGACCATCAACCATCTCCTGTGAATGTCCATCAACAATTTTGACGGTCTCTCCGCCATATAGCAACTGTGCGCCTGTTACCCACCATATCTCAAACTGTTCAAATGCTTTAATCATAAGTAATTAGTTTTTAGTGTTTATGTTTTATTTATTTTTCTTTTGTCCATAGTATGCGTTAGGTCCATGCTTTCGTGAGAAATGCTTCTCAACAAGCAAAGGATTCATTGTTGTCTCTGGATTGACCATAAACGACACAAAAGCCATCTTGGCCACCTGTTCGGCAACAACGGAGTGATAGACTGCTTGGTCGGCATCTTTTCCCCAGGCAAAGGGACCATGGTTCTTAACCAACACGGCAGGAGTATGAACAGGATTGATATTGCTCTTCAGGAAACGATTTACAATAACAACTCCTGTGTTATGTTCATACTCTGGCATCTGATCTGCTGTCATATCGTCTGTACAAGGAATACCATCATGGAAATAGTCTGCATGGGTGGTACCAATATTGGGAATGTCTTTCCCGGCCTGAGACCATGCTGTAGCATAGGTGGAGTGCGTATGAACGATACCGCCAATTTCTGGGAATGCCCTATAAAGAACCAGGTGCGTGGGAGTATCGCTAGAAGGGTTAAGCTCTCCTTCCACAACCTTTCCTGTCTGGAGGTCCACCACAACCATGTCAGCGGCTTTCATTACATCGTACTCGACACCAGAGGGTTTGATAACGACTAGCCCTTTCTCACGGTCAATGGCAGACACATTTCCCCAGGTGAATATGACCAGATTATGTTTTACCAAGTCAAGATTGGCTCGGAATACTTTTTCTTTAAGTTCTTCTAACATAATTATTATAACTTGAAATTCTTATCTTCGTTGTAAATACTCTTATTAAATCGATAGAGATATGCCCCTCGCTTTGAGCTGTTCTTATCAATGAGATTGGTTTTCTCAATAAAGTTCATCTCTTTGATACGCTTACGAAAGTTTCGCTTGTCAAGTTCCTCACCGAAAACAACTTCGTACAGGCGCTGCAACTGGGTAAGCGTGAAAAGGCTTGGCAATAGATTAAAACCAACAGGTTCTGTACGAATCGTTTTCTGGATAAGCTGTCGTGCCTGATGTATCATATCGACATGATCTGAGTACATAACCGGAAGGGTGTCAATATCCACCCATTCAACACCATGTTTCTTTTGCAGATGCTCGTCATAATCCTTGACATTGATAAGGGCATAGTAAGCAACAGAAACAACACGGTCTCCCTTATCGCGTGTCACATTTCCGAAAGCACCAACCTGACTCATATAGACCTTCCGCAGACCTGTTAGTTCGTAGAGGGTACGATATGCCGCATCATCTAAACTCTCCTCGTTGCGAACGAAGCCTCCATAGAGGCTCCATTCGCCTTTACCGGGTTCAATATTACGGCAACCTATCAGAACCTTTAGTTTCTGCTCGTCGAAACCGAAGACAATACAGTCAACGGAGACTAAAATTTTTTGATATTCCTTATAATAGACTGTCATTTGGTTGTCGAATAGCTAATTACCATAATGCAATGTAGAGAATAGTGAGGATGACGATGACGCCAATAGCTCCTATGTTGAAGGTACGGTCGGTCTTGAAGATGTTCAGGTCGATAGGCACAAGTTTTGGATCCTGTACCTTGTCCAAAGCATTCGAACGCAGGTAGAGGCCAATGGTTGCCGTGATGGCTGCAAAGAACATCATAGCACCCTCAAAGCCATGAATATGCATGGTCGTATTGAAGAAACCACCGATAAAAAGTACGAACGATACGGCGGCAACACAGAACATAATGGTGCTCCAGCGCAACTGGGTCTTAACTGTGTGTTCGTCGAGTACATCGGCGGGTACGGCTTTCTTGCTCTTTAACGAAATCCATACGAAGAGGATAATGAGGGAGATGAATACCACGCCAGAACGCACCAAGAACGGCATCTCTGGGAAAGCGAACTTATAGATAATTGAGAAGGCAAAGGTACCGATGGCGCAGACAACAGCAGCCGTTCCGCTGGCACGTTTCCACAACAAACCAAGACCAAAGATAACAACGACACCAGGATAGACAAAGGCAGAATACTCCTGAATAAACTGGAAAGCCTGGTCGATACCACCCATTAGCGGATATACAGCAATTAAAGCGATTACCAGAGCGGTGACAGACGTCATACGACCTACGTTAACCAGACGTTTCTCAGAAGCGTTCTTGTTGATGAACTGCTTATAGATATCCATAGTGAAGAGTGTTGAGGTGGAATTGAACATGGAGGCCAGTGACGAAATCACGGCAGCAGCCAATGCTGCAAAGCTCAAGCCCTTGACAACGGTAGGAGTGAAGTTGCGGATAAGGAAGGGATAGGCATCGTCCGAACGAGCGATAGAGCCTGCTAACGTTTCACGCAGTCCATCGCATTCAGGAGCATTCATAATGTAGAATGCGCATACTCCGGGAATACACACGATGAAAGGAATCAATATCTTCAGGAAAGCAGCGAATACCATACCTTTCTTAGCTTCTGCCAGAGACTTGGCAGCCAGACCCTTCTGGATAATATACTGGTTGAAGCCCCAATAGCCGAGGTTGGTAAGCCAGAGGGCACCGAAAATCAGAACAATGCCTGGATTGGTAAAGAACGGATCTTCTTTCTGAATGATGTTACCGGCTGAATCAGTCACACCATTGATGACAGGATACAGTTCTTCATTACGTGTTACAACGAGATTGAAGTGCTTGTCTCCATCGATGGATGCCAGATAGTCCTTGATATGCGTTAATGCATCCCAAGCTCCTCCTAAACCCATTTCGCTGCCAATGACAGAAAGTGCTGCGTAGGCAGTAATCAGGCCACCACCCACCAAGAATGTCACCTGCATCACGTCGGTCCAAGCCACTGAGGCCAGACCACCATAAATTGAGTACACACCAGCAATGAGGAACAACGACAAGATGATGCACATACGGACCTGATCAATCTCAATGCCGCCAACATTGACAATCATGTCGGTGGGAAGACCCAGTATCTGCTGAATAGCCAACGCGCCGAGCCAAGCCACGGAGGTTAGGTTGACAAAAACATAGAGGAAAAGCCATAGCAGGGAGAAGGCAAATCCCACGCCCCAGTTGTAACGTTCACGCAGGAACTGCGGGATAGTAAAGATTTTCTTCTCTATCATCAAGGGCAATAGGAACTTACCTACTACTAGCAACGTTGCTGCAGCCATCAACTCGTAGGCAGCCTGTGCGATACCAGATGCGAATGCTGAACCAGACATGCCAATGAACTGTTCTGCAGAAATGTTGGCGGCGATAAGTGATGCACCAACTGCCCACCATGTAAGTGTATTACCTGCAAGGAAATAGTCCGTTGACGATTTTTCTTCACCTTTCTTGCTCCGTGACAAGAATAAACCCATGCCAACAAGAATAATAATGTAGATGACAAATACCAAATAGTCGGCTGTAGCAAAGCCGTTATTGCTGAGAGCCTCAATAATTTTATTCATATCTTTCAAGTATGATTTGTTACTATTTTATAATGATTATTTTATCGAAAATCTATAGGCAGCATGACTGAAATATTTCTCCCCAGGTTTCAAAACAGGCTGAACCCACTCAGGCTTATTTGGCGAATCGGGATATTTCTGACTTTCCAAACAGATACTGACATGTTTGGGATATTTGATGCCGTGTTTGCGGATGATGTCTGCATCTCGACCGACACCCTGGAAGTTGCCGCTATAGACCTGCACGCCAGGTTCATTGGTAAACATCTCCATGAAGATGCCTGTTTGGGGCGAATAAAGTGAGGCACACACTTGTGTGTCGTCACCTTTACCATCCTTGTAAGTATTTAGGCAGTAGTTGTGGTCATAGCCCGTCGCATTCTGTATCTGGTCGAATGACGAGTTGATGGAGTCTCCGACTGCGTGGGGCGTGCGGAAATCCATAGGTGTTCCTTCCACGCTCATAATCTTACCAGTGGGAATGTAATACTTATCGGAAGGTGTGAAGTTGTCGGCATTCACATAGAGCACCTGGTCGTAGGCTGCCTGCGTGAAGTCGCCGGAGAGGTTATAGTAGTTGTGGTTGGTCTGGTTGATGATGGTCTCCTTGTCGGTTTCTGCCTCCCAGGTGATGTCCAGCGTGTTGTCGGCAGTCACTTTATAGGTGGTGACGGCAGTCACGGTTCCGGGGAAGCCGTTTTCTCCGTCTTGTGCAACCATCGTCAGTCGCAGGATGGAGTCGCCAATCTGCTCGGCATCATATACTTGGTTCATCCAGCCTGTAGTGCCACCGCCGTGCAGACAGTTGTCGCCATCGTTCTGCTTCAACTGGTAGGTCTGGTCACCTAATGTGAACTTTCCGCCCTGGATACGGTTGGCATAGCGTCCTACAGAGGATCCGTAATCGGTGGGGGAGTTGAGGGTGTCTGCATATTGGGCGATGTTGTCGAATCCCAAAACCACATCGGTAGGCTTGCCATCGCGGTCGGGGACAACTAGCGACACGACACGTCCGCCGTAGTTGGTGATGCACACCTCCATACCCTGTTCATTAGACAAAGTGTAGAGTTTGACAGGCTTCTCATTGATGAGGGTGTCAAAACGAGCTGCGTCCAAACCTGATTTGGTCAGCTTTGCTTCCTGGTTGGAAGTACATGCGGAAAACAGCACGAAAGCCACTCCCACGTTCCATACAGTTGATTTTAAGTTTGCCATTTTTTTGCTTTGTTTTAAGTCGTAATTTGGATTTTGGGTGTAAAATTACAACTTATTTTCTGAATGACAAAAAAAACAAAGAAAAAAATGACTCTTTAGTACAAAAAACTTGCGAATAAGATTCCGATAATGGATTCGTTAACGCTGTAAAAGAAACAAATTATCTAGAGAATTTGTTAGTTTTAGGGCTTCCCTTCACTAAATTCTCTAGATAATTTTTATGTCTGTCTTGTGTCTGTCTTGAACGCAAGACTTCCAGTAAAACGGTCTCTGTCTTTTAGCACAAACGGCGAGAACCGTCACCAATCACGACGTCATAGACCTTTGGCTCATGGCCATACTTCTCGTTGAAGCGCTTCTTGGCATCGGCAATAAACTGACGATAGAGATCGTTGCGCACCAGATTGATGGTACATCCTCCAAAGCCACCACCCATGATGCGTGAACCTGTAACACCATTCTCGCGTGCAATCTCATTGAGATAGTCGAGTTCCTCACAAGACACCTCGTAATCTTTGGACAGACCCTCGTGAGTCTCATACATCAGTTCGCCTACTTTCTCGTAGTCGCCTTCTGTCAGCGCATCACATACAGCCAGCACACGGTCTTTCTCGCCCAATACGAACTTGGCACGCTTGTAGTCTTCTTCACCGACTTCCTCGCGAACTTCATCAAGTTGCTCCCACGTGCAGTCACGCAGGGTCTCGAACTTTGCTTCCGGGTGCTTGGCAGCGATGTGCTTGACAACATTTTCGCAAGAGTTGCGACGATCGTTGTATGGTGAACCAGCCAATTGATGCTTGACGACAGAGTCGAGAAGGACCAGACGGTAGCCATCGGGCTTGAAGGGGAAGTACTCAAATTCGCGGGAACGACAGTCGAGGCGCATCAGACAGCCAGCCTTTCCGAATACGGAGGCAAACTGATCCATGATGCCACAATTAACACCACAATAGTTGTGCTCTGTAGCCTGACCAGCCAATACCATATCCCATTGAGAAACCTTGTTGTCGCCGAAAGTATCGTTCAGGCCGAAGGCAAAACAACTCTCCATTGCTGCTGATGAAGACATGCCGGCGCCAAGAGGAACATCACCAGCGAAAGCAATATTATATCCTTTAACGGGAACTCCCAGCTTCTTCATTTCCAAAGAAATACCATATATATATCTAGCCCATGAAGTCTTGGGGCCCTGAGGGTCAGAGAGTTTAAAGTCTACTCGGTCTTTCAGGTCAATGGCATAGGCCATGACAGTATCTTCTGTTCCGTTGGGGCGAATCTCGGCCATGACTCCTTTGTCAACAGCACCAGGAAAGACAAACCCTCCATTATAGTCGGTATGTTCTCCTATCAGGTTAATACGTCCTGGTGATGCATATACGTTGCCTGTTTTACCATCGAAGTGTTTGATAAAACGGCTCCTTACAAAATCAATTTCCATCATAATAGGTATGTATATTTGTGTTATCGAAGATTAGATAATTCCGAATTTATAAATGGTCTTCTGTTTGTATTGCTGGCCTGGATTTAACACAACAGAGGGGAAATAGGGACGATTAGGACTATCGGGGAAATGCTGTGCCTCCAGACAAACTGCAGAACGATAAGGGAAGGTACATTCATTGGCGCCTTTGTATCCTGTTGCGAAATTGGCCGTATACAATTGCAAGCCGGGCTCGGTAGTATAGCATTCCAATGTGCGACCGCTCTTTGGATCAGTGATGCGTACAGCAAATGAAAGATCACCTTCTTCAGACTTGTTCAGAACAAAATTGTGATCATATCCATGTCCAAATTTGATCTGTTCGTTGTCTGCATTGATATCCTGACCGAAAGGTTTGGGGGTACGGAAATCAAAAGGTGTACCCTTCACCTTCAGGATTTCTCCTGTCGGAATGGCGGTGTCGTCTGTTGGCAGGTAGAAATCAGCATTAATCTCACACAACTGGTCTTCAATGGTCGGAGTGGGATCGGCTGTTCCAGACAAGCTGAAGAATGCGTGATGGGTCAGGTTAACTATCGTTTTCTTATTGGTGGTGGCAAGGTATTCAATGACCAATTCATTCTGGTCGGTAAAGGTATATTCTACCGTTACATCCAATTCGCCTGTATAGCCTTCTTCACCATAGGACGAAATACGGTGCAGCGCTAATGAACGGGGCCCCATCTGTCTGGCTTCCCACACCTTAGCATTGAAGCCAACGCTTCCGCCGTGCAGATGGTTAGGACCGTCATTGAGTGCCAACTGGTATTCTTTTCCATTTAATGTAAACTGTCCTTTACAGATACGGTTTCCCCAGCGACCAATCAGCGTTGACAAGTAAGGCTCCTTTCCGCTAGTCAGCTGTTGGATGCTATCGTGCCCCTGTATGACGTTGGCAACTTTCCCATCTTTGTCTGGTACCATGATAGCTAAGATGGCACCTCCATAATTAGAGATTGCCACTTCATATCCTTTACGGTTTCTCAGGATGTAGAGGTCAGTCTTCTTACCATTGATAGTGGCCTGAAAGTTTTCTCTCTTCAGACCACACAATAAAGCGTTTTCAGTAGTGTTTGCCATATCAATATGATAGTTATAATAATAATCTACCTGCAAAGTAACTTAAAAAAAATGAGATACCCAAATAAAAGGTACTAAAAAACTATCAGTTATTTGTTAAAAACAACTAATTACAACTTTTCAGGAAGTCTCCCACGATGTAAGAACTGCCGCCAACAAAAATAAAGTCATTACGAGTTGCTTTGCCCAGCGCCACTTGGTATGCTTCATGGACTGTAGGATAGGCGGCTCCGGAAAGACCATACTTGCTGGCAAGTGACAAAAGCATCTTTTCGTCGACTGTTCGGTGAGAATCAATTCTGGTGAAATAATAGGTGGCATTCTTGGGCAATAATGCCAATACCCCATCTATATCTTTGTCGTTTACCATACCAAATATCATATGAAGGTGCTGGCAGTGTGTTTGCTGTATCTGGCGGGTCAGATATTCCCATCCGCCGACATTATGTCCAGTATCACATACGACATAGGGTGATTTCTTGATAACTTGCCAACGCCCCATCAAACCAGTAATCGCTGCTACATGTGATAAGGCCGCGGGAATCTCTTTGGCGTATAAAGACGAATCTTCCCCAGAATGACAGTCGCATATAATGCCTTTTTGTTGTAGAACCTGCAGTACTGCCATGATAGTATTAAGATTCTTCTGCTGATAGATGCCACTAAGATCGCCGGTGATTGTTCCATAAATCTTTGTTTCATATATCATACCGCCTTCTGGGCGCAAATGAGCTGTTGACACCATAGGGTCATCTTCTGCAAAAATAACAGGAGCCCCAACTTCCTGTGCCTTTTCCTCAAAAATTAGGCGAGTTTCTTTATTCGCCTCACCTATGACAACAGGGACTCCGGGTTTGATAATTCCGGCTTTTTCTTTTGCTATCTCTGGTAACGTATCACCTAAGAACTGTGTGTGGTCTAAACTGATATTAGTAATCAGGGAAACAATGGGAGTGATGATATTCGTGCAGTCAAGCCTTCCACCTAATCCAACCTCTACGACAGCAATGTCAATGGCCTTATCTTTAAAATACTGAAAAGCCATTGCTGTGGTGAGTTCAAAGAAACTGGGATGGAGAGGTTCGAAGAATGAGCGTTCTTTCTCCACAAAATTAACAACATATTCTTCACTGATAGTAACTCCATTGACACGGATTCTTTCCCGAAAGTCTATCAAGTGGGGAGACGTATAAAGCCCAACCTTGTATCCACATTCCTGAAGTATGGCTGCTATGGAATGAGAGCAAGAACCTTTTCCATTTGTTCCTCCGACATGGATGGTGAGGTAGGCTTGATGGGGATGACCGAAATGCTCATCCAGTGCAAGCGTATTACCTAATCCCTCTTTATAGCCAGATGCCCCTTGTCTCTCAAACATGGGCATCTGGTTGAACAAATAATCGCAAGTTTCTTGGTATGTCATTAGTTGAAGTAATTCTTAAATTTCTGGAAGATAGAACGTTTAGTTGCTAAATCTCCTTGGAAATTACTACTGTGACGTAGTTGTTCTATCAAGTTCTTTTCTTCTTTGGAAAGGTTTTTAGGAACAAACACGCTCACATTAACCACCAGATCGCCTGTTCCACGTCCGTAACCTTGAACGGCTGGCAGTCCCTTTCCTCTGAGGCGCAAGGTTTTTCCTGGTTGTGTACCAGGCTCTATCTTTACCTTTAATTTTGTACCCTCAATCGTAGGAATTTCCACATCTCCTCCAAGGGCAGCAGTTGGAAAGTCAAGAAGCAGGTTATAGATGAGGTCATTCTCATCGCGAATAAAGTTCTCATGGTCCTCTTCCTCAATATATACCTGTATGTCGCCATTGATGCCCTTATGAATACCGGCATTCCCTTTGCCTGGTACGGTGACTATCATTCCTTCTGCAACGCCTGCGGGAATCTTAATTTCTACGACTTCTTCTCCTTTCTGTACACCAGATCCGCCACAATGCTTACACTTATTCTTGATGATAGTACCTTCGCCATTGCAAGTAGGGCAGACGCCTTGTGTCTGCATCATACCAAAAATACTTTGGGTTGTATGGGTAATGACACCCGAGCCATGACAGGTGGGGCACTGCTCGTTGGTACTTCCTACCTCAGCGCCGGAGCCATGACAATGAGAACATGTAATATCTTTGCGAACTTTAAATTTCTTCGTGACGCCATGTGCAACTTCCTCTAGTGAGAGTTTGACTTTGAGGCGCAAATCAGCTCCTCTGTGCTTTTGAGGAGTACGACTTCCTCCGCCAAAACCTCCAAATCCGGCACGACCGCCAAAAATGTCACCAAACATGGAGAAGATGTCATCCATATTCATACTGGCACCACCGAAACCGCCGAAGCCACTTGCTCCAGGACCATTGAATCCAAACTGATCGTATTGCTGGCGTTTTTGAGGATCGTGAAGAACATCATAGGCCTCAGCAGCCTCCTTGAATTTCTCCTCTGCTTCCTTATTGCCTGGATTTCGGTCAGGGTGGTATTTGATGGCAATTGTTCGATATGCCTTTTTGATCTGGTCTTCCGTAGCGTTCTTATCAACGCCAAGGACCTCGTAATAGTCTCTCTTAGCCATTTTTTTATTGTCCTACAGCCACTTTTGCGTGGCGGATTACTTTGTCGTTAAGTTGATAGCCGTTTTGTAAACAGTCTATGACCTTTCCCTTTTTGTCGTCCCCCATACCGGGCACCATCGCGACTGCTTCGTGTAAGTCAGTGTTAAAATCGGCATCGGTGGTGTCCATCTTCTTGACGCCAAGATTCTCCAGTGTTTTCATCAGTTTGTGATAGATGAGTTCCATGCCTTCACGCAAAACTTCCGGATCTTCGGTTTTGACGCCATTCTCAATGGCGCGCTCCATATCGTCAATGACAGGTAACACGGCTGTTACGGCTTTTTCGCAGCCGTTCAGTATCAATTCGGCTTTTTCTTTTATCGTACGTTTACGGTAGTTGTCAAACTCTGCTGTCTTATACAGCATTTGCGTTTTCAACTGTTCAATCTCTTCTTGGGCAACTTCCAGAGGATCTTTTTCTTGGGTAGTTTCTGCAGCTTCGTCCAGCTGTTCTATACCTTCTGCCGTTGCATCCGTATCTACGCTGTCAGTGATTACTTCTTCTTGTATTTTCTTTTTTTCTTCCATTGCAAAAATGTTTTTCTAATTTGACTGCAAATAGTGTGCCATTATTGATACATCTCTGCCTTTTTCGCCTTAATGGCCTCATCATAGATGTAGTCATCATAGGTAGTGAGCTTGTCAATAGTTCCTTTCGGCGTAAGTTCAATGATGCGGTCGGCAACCGTGTTAATGAACTCATGGTCATGTGAGGCAAACAAAATATTGCCTTTGAAAGACACCAGGTTGTTATTGAATGCCTGAATAGATTCCAAATCCAGGTGGTTGGTAGGAGTATCAAGTATCAGACAGTTGGCGTTCTTCAACTGCATGCGAGCAATCATACAACGCATTTTCTCCCCACCGGAAAGTACGCAGACCTTCTTTTGGATGTCTTCATCTTTAAAAAGCATACGACCTAAGAATGATTTCATCATAACTTCATTGCCTGTGCCATATTGACTGAGCCAGTCAACTAAATTCATCTCAGACTGAAAGAATGACGTGTTATCTAACGGCAAATATGCCGTTGTGATGGTGACGCCCCACTTGTAGGTACCAGCATCAGCATTACGATTACCGTTGATAATTTCAAAGAGAGCCGTCATCGCCTTGGGATTATGAGAGAGGAATACAGTCTTTTGGCCTTTCTCAATGGTAAAAGACACATTGTCGAAGAGAACGCTGCCATCGCTGTCCAGAGCCTTCAATCCTTCCACTTCCAGAATTTGTGTTCCCGGCTCTCGCTCCATGGAGAAAATAATACCAGGATATTTACGCGTAGATGGTGTGATTTCCTCAACGTTGAGTTTCTCCAACATCTTCTTTCGTGAGGTTGTCTGCTTTGACTTAGCAACATTTGCAGAGAAACGGCGGATAAATTCTTCCAGTTGCTTGCGTTTCTCTTCGGCTTTCATCTTCTGGTTCTGTTGCTGGCGGAGTGCTAATTGTGACGACTCATACCAGAAAGAGTAGTTGCCAGAGAAAAGGGTTACTTTACCGAAATCAATATCTACGGTTTGTGTAGAGACAGCATCCAAGAAGTGACGGTCGTGGGATACAACCAACACGCATTGTTCCAAATTAGACAGATATTCTTCCAGCCATTGAACGGTATCCAGGTCAAGGTCATTTGTAGGCTCGTCCAGAAGCAGGTTGTCGGGGTGTCCAAACAGCGCCTTGGCAAGCATGACACGTACTTTCTCGTTATTTGATATCTCTGCCATCTGTTTATAGTGCTGGCCTTCCACCACACCTAGATTCTGCAGCAACTGAGCGGCTTCACTTTCAGCCTCCCATCCATTCATTTCGGCAAAAGCCATTTCAAGATCAGCAGCACGGTTTCCATCCTCTTCAGTCATCTCGTCTTTGGCATAGAGCGCCTCACGCTCTTTCATATTAAGCCAAAGAGGCTGGTGGCCCATCAGTACCGTGTCCATGACTGTATAATCGTCATATTTGAAGTGGTCCTGTTCCAGTACGGACAAGCGCTCACCTGGTTGCATTTCAACAGTACCCTTATTGGGTTCCAACTCACCGCTGATAGCTCTTAGTAGGGTGGACTTTCCTGCGCCATTTGCGCCTATGATACCATAGATATTACCACTCGTAAACTTTAGGTTGACATCCTTATAAAGTGTCTTTTTACCAAATTGAATAGCCAGATTTGTGACTGTAATCATGTCTTCTTATACCAAATTATTATTTTACGAGTGCAAAGGTACATCAATTCTGTCAGAAAACCAAATTTATTCTGTATAGAAGTTAATTAGTTTTGTGAGAGCATCTTGACAAACAGGACAGAAATCCGGATACTCATTGGTACGCATGCGACAGTTCTCCGAGCCTCGCCATACCCCTTTCGAAAGATATCCGCCTCCTTCTATTACTGATGCTTTCCCACTATCTATCAATGCCTGCCACTTGACAGGGTAACTATTCGTGGTTGTAAGATTTGGCTCCCAAGGCTCCGTATCAGAGAAATACATCGGATCACTATCACCATATAAGTACTCATCTCCAAGCCCCCCAAAGGAGTGACCAAACTCATGCACTATTACTGGGAGAAAATTACTTCCTTTTGTATAACTGAGATTATATAAGTTGTATATGCCACCACCCCCATAGTGAGATGTGTTTGCAAGGATAATAATCTGTTCATAGGGCAGACATGCCAACAGATCGTGTAAGTTCTTGATATGAAGGGTCGTTAAATAGCGTGATATATAAAACGTATCAAAGTGGGAGTGTAGTGCAGTGTCAAACCATCTGTTCTCTCCTGGTTGGCTGACGTCAGAGTCTTGGGATGGTGTCATCACGGCAATGACATGAAAGCGAGAGCGCAGGTGTTTAAAGGGTTCATGTCGGAACAACGCTTCTGTTGCTGATTGACAATCCTGAAGATACTGTTCCATCTGATTGTTCTTATATCCTTCAGCCACAAAAGCAACGCGAATGCACTTCGTCGTGTCGTAGGCCTGTTGCAGGGTCACATAATTACTTTTCTGATGAAGGGGCTTAATGAGTATGTCATGAGGGTCTATGGTGTGCCGCAGTTGTGCTATCGTCCGATCATGGAAATCACGCAATTCCACAATGACCGTTATGACATGTTTAGGGTAGGGGATTAGTAGCACGTTTTCAAAGGCTTTTGGACGCTGTTTCGCTTCTTCGGTATATAGCCATTCTTGAAACAGGGTGGAGAACGAATGACGATAGATGGTATCTCCACGTGACGGATCGGTTATTGTAATACTTCCGTGACCTTTTAAAGGTAATTCTGAGAGGTGTTGGCGCCGGCCATACCATCGTTTTGATACACTCAGTTCGTCTACGTAAATCTGTTGGCTTTGGTCGTTACCTGCAAAAATGTAGTCAATGCGTAGGGTAGAGTCCTTAAAGTGTTCTTCGAAGGACTGACCTTTTGCCATTAAAGTTGTCAATACTGCAATAATAGCTAGATAGTATCTCATAACACGTCGTGAAGAAGTTGTTGGATATAAGGCCGCGACCAGTCGTCTTGATGATACCTGGTGTCATCATATAGCATTAGGTCAAGGTCTATCGTCACATGACCCTTTCTCCGTCCACTCTCCACCTCTATGTTTTTCAACGTTTCGACAAGCATTGTCTCAGACATAAAGGTAGTCCCTACAACCAATCGGTTTTGATACCAGCTCATGCTACCATGATAGTCTTGTGTCCATAGACATCTGGAGAGACGAATATCGGTAAGCATGGTCGATAGACGTTGAGCCGCCCAGGTCATGTAGACTTCTGGGCGGCTATTAGAACCTATTGCTATTAGGACACGACTCATGTGTTACTTCTTTTCTTTAAGAATACCGTGACGATAGGCATAGAGAAGTTGTCGCAAATCCTCTATCTGAGAACGCAGTTCATTTCCCTTGTCCGTGTCAGCTACGAGCATGCGGTGCGCGGATAGTTCAACCAGTTGCGTGGTAGATTTGATATCTGTTCCCTTCTCAATGGCTTCCGATGCGCTGGTAAACGGTTCGTGTTGTACGAGTTGGAAGCCTCTGCTATGGTACACAAGGGTATAACCGGCTATACCTGTCTCTGAATGGTAGGCCTGTGAGAATCCTCCATCAATGACCATCAGCTTGCCATTTGCCTTGATAGGATTTTCGCCTTTGGAGGCATGAACGGGAACATGGCCGTTGATGACGTGACGGTTGGTTCCTTCTACGCCGAAAGCATCGAGTATGCGGTCTACAACCTCTTCCGAGTCACGCAGACTGAAGTAGTTTCCTTTCTCCTCCTTGAAGGTTGTCTTGTCTGTCAGGAAATAGCGCTCAAATGTCGCCATCTTCGACTTGTCAAACAAAGGTGAGTCTTTTCCACACCACAAGTAAAGGAAGTAGTCGCGTGCAAAGGCTTTCAATTCTTTTTCTGTATCGTTTTCAAAGGCCGAACGAACAAGCATACCAATGTTGTGCATCAGTTCTTTACCTTTCAAACGTTGACCTTTATAAAGCTCCACCTCTTTTAATGTACCATCATCGTTGAGGGGTACAGAAGCATGATACAGCAGATTTTGATTGCAAATGGAATACATACATCCGTGCGAAAGCAGCATTTTGATATGCTTCTGGAGTTTCTCACTGACGCGGAAAGAATGATGAAGGCGTTCCATGAGTTGTTTCTCCTCTTGAGTCAATTCACAAGGATGCTTCGGGTCAATGGTGGGAAAATGATTAGAGCGCATCTCATACTCTTTACCATCTATTACGCAAACACCACGCTTATAGTCTATGTGGTCAAGCAGACAGCGGTCAAGCATATTCCACTCGGGACGGCGTTTGAAAATTTGAGCTTCTATCTTAAACTGGATGATAGAGATGGCCTTGTGCATCTGTGCTGTCAGGCGTATGTATTTTTCCTCCATGGTGTTGCCTGCCATAAGTTTCGGTATAAACTCTTCGCAAGGATCATCACCATAGAATTCCATGGCAAAGGTTGCCAGTGGTACCAAGTTAATGGCATAGGCGTCTTCAATAGTCGCCAGATTAGCATAGCGTAGAGACAGGCGCAAAACATTACATATGCATGCATCGTTACCAGCTCCGGCTCCCATCCACAACATGTCATGGTTACCCCATTGGATATCCCATGAGTGATACTGGCGCATGGTGTCAAGAATAATATGAGCTCCAGGGCCACGGTCATATATATCACCAAGAATATGGAGTTGGTCGATGGCAAGTCGCTGGATGACGTTACACAGAGCAATAATGAAATCATCGGCACGTCCAGTAGAAATGATGGTATCCACAATCACGCTCACATATGCTGCTTTATCAGTATCGTCAGAATGTTCATGAAGAAGTTCCTCAATGATATAGGCGAATTCTTCTGGGAGCGACTTGCGGACCTTGGAACGTGTGTATTTTGACGACACATCGCGGCATACACTGACCAGTCGGTGTATGGTGATATGATACCAGTCGCCAATGTCATCACCTTCTTCTTCCTTGATGAGCTCGAGTTTATCTTCCGGATAATAGATGAGGGTGCATAGCTCACGACGTTCTTTATCGCGTATGTCGCCCTTAAAGAGTTCGCTGACTTTACGACGGATATTGCCTGAGGCATTTTTTAGCACGTGCTTAAAAGCTGCACTTTCCCCATGGAGGTCTGCCAAGAAGTGTTCAGTTCCTTTAGGGAGATTCAGAATAGCCTCCAAATTAATGATTTCCGTTGAAGCAGCAGCAATTGTGGGAAACGAAGTGGAAAGCAACTCCAAGTAATGTAGGTCACGAGTAAGTTGGTTGTGATAAGATGTTGTGTTCATAGTGTTATAATTTTAGGTTGTTTTGAATTTGTATGTTCATTGTTTTGGTTATTCTGTCATTCAAAGGTGGGACGGGCATGAAACCATCTTCCAATCCTGTAAAGTCTTTCATGAGTTGCATAACTCTTGCGGAGAATTTCAGGAGATTATGCTTTTGAAGATTCTCACAAAGAGCGTCCTCCACCGCATCGTGAGTACGCAATTCTTTGTCCAGTTCCACCAAATGCATCAAGCGCAGCATATTTGAAACATGCAGTTTACGTAAGTGGGTGAAAGTGGCGAGTAGTCTGTCGTTCTCAGAGGCATATTGCATACCGATAGCACTTCCTATAGACTGTCCTTTTTGATGTTTGTAAGGAAGAAATACTGGTGTGTCATAATGAGAAAAGTCCGGACTGCTCAGTTGCATCACGCTGATTCCTTTCTTGATTACGTCTAGGACCTGTTCGTGATAGGCATACAGTAGCGCCATGCGCCATTGTTCTTGGTCTGCGATATTGACTACAGATTCTTTGAGCCAACGTACATCTCCTGTTATCCCACATTTGAGAAGCTGCTTAAATGTGTTTTTTGTGGCATCCGTCATGAGGTTCAGGGTATATGTGTCCATGACCTGACGATAGAGTGCAGCCAACTGCCTTTTCATTTCTTGTTCCTGTATGGAACTTGTGATGATACTATTCCGGATGATGACGCATCGTGGATTCCAATGAAGCTTACAGACATAATCCCTCTCCATTTCTCCTTGTACAACAATGACGTAAGATTGTTGGATGATACGTTTTTGGAACAAAAGGTTCTTGGGGAGTTTCTCTGTCCAATACCTTTCACGAATTACCCATTGTGCCAATTGTCCGTGAGGACTAACCACCAGGCGTGTATTGTACTTCAATGCAGTCTGTGAAACGCTATATGCCGAATAGTTCCAGCACCCATGGATGTGAAGAATATCATAATGATGAGAGCGTAGCTGTTGTATGGCAGACTCCTTCGTGTCGGCAGAGATGGAATCAACACCACCAACACGTTCTTGACAGAGTATAGCGACATATTGCGCTATCATACTGTCGGAAGTCGGACAAAAATGCAATACTCTAATCATATGCCATCATCATTAATTCGCGATACGCAAACAATTTCTCATGAGCACTTCCAGCCGAAGCATCATCAGGCTCAAACTGTGAATGGGTTTATCGAAAGCCCTTATGGCATCAAAGACTTGTTCTTTGTTAACACCTATAGCATCGTATTCACCACATAGTATTTTCATCATGCCCCATGAACTTCTTTTCTCTGAACGTCTTTCCCTTAATCGTATCATTGGGATAACATCAGCAAAGCTGTCAAAATACCGAAACTTAACAGTTACTTCACCTTGTCGGTTTTTAGTCCCTTTGAATACCAGTGCCACCTCACCACTCATGAGTCCTAACACCCAATCGTTGTTAATAGGAGGATTGGCGATGTTGGCCAAAACGATGCGAGCATGGTGGGCTGCTTTGACACCAATAGTCAGAGACAATTGCATTCGGCTCTTATTCATGACCGTGTCAGGCATGAAAGTAGTATATAATTCGGAATTCTCCTCTTTCATTCGGTTCAGAAGATCCGCTGTCTCATCGGTGGAATAATCATCCACGACAATGACTTCGCTGTTGGTCTCTTTGGCCACACGAAGGAATTGGGGAAGGTTCTTCTCCAACAATTCAGCCTGGTTATGGGCTACAATTACAATCGATATGTTAGATTCAGTTTGAGTCATTTCACATCTCATCATCCGTATATCCTACAGGTAATCTGCGACAATTATACTGAGAGGCCATAATCTCTCCATATGCTCCTGCAGACCTAATAGCCAGAATGTGACCACGCTCTGTCTTATTCAAGTCTATCTGTTTAGCAAAGACATCTGTTGACTCACAAATAGGGCCGACTACATCATATTGTTCCAGGGGCTCTTCAGAGCAGAGATTCTCAATCTTGTGATATGCTTGATAAAGCGCAGGACGTATCAGATCAGAAAAACCTGCATCCACAATACAGAATTTCTTGACCCTACCTTCTTTTATATATAAGGTACGCGTGATGAGGCTACCACATTGAGCAACTACAGCACGACCTAATTCGAAATGAAGTGTCTGACCGTGTCTTAACTTCAATTTCTTTGCGTAGGTATCAAAATAGGCCTTAAAGTCAGGAATAGGAACACGATTGGGATGCTGATAGTCAACACCCAGTCCACCGCCCACATTAATATGCTTGACCACGATGCGTTGGCGCTCCAATTCGTTTTGCAAATCATTGATGCGGTTACACAATGCCTCGAAGTCGCCCATATCCAATATTTGCGATCCAATATGAAAATGCAGTCCGACAACTTCAATGTTGCTCATCTGAGAAGCTCGCTCAATGATGGGGAACATGTCTGACATGTCGATGCCGAATTTATTCTCTGCCAAACCCGTTGTGATGTTGGCATGCGTATGGGCACCTACGTTCGGGTTCAGACGGAAGGCCACGCGGGCAATCTTCTGCTTGGCTGTCGCTAATTCATTGATGACTTCCAATTCAGGAATGCTCTCCACGTTGAAACAGAAGATATCGTTGTCCAAGCCTAAGTTGATTTCCCAGTCACTTTTACCAACTCCCGCAAAGACGATTTTTTGCGCAGGGAATCCAGCACGCAGGGATGCCTCAATCTCGCCGCCACTCACACAGTCGGCTCCTAAGCCCGCCTGTCGAATGATTCGCAAGAGTTTTGGATTGGCATTTGCCTTGATGGCATAATGCACACAGAAAGACTCATGACGACCAGCTTCCTGTTGAATAGCCTGCAGAGTCTGGCGCAACAACTCCGTATCGTAATAGTAGAACGGGGTCTGTATCTTCTGGAATTTATCTATAGGAAATACTCCCTTCATAGTCTATTTATTCGTTGAACAGAGTATCGCTCAAACTTTGAAGTGCACGCTTCTTGTCCTCTTCCTTGATTAAGAACGAAATATTATAGTTTGATCCTCCATAGGAAATCATACGGACGGGGATATTCTTCATGGCTTCCAACACCTGCGTCTCGAAGCCGATATTGGACCAATCCAGGTCACCGACGACACAAATGACACACATTCCAGTGTCAACTGTTACCGTACCATATTTCTTGAGCTCGTCCACGATCTCTCCCAGGTGAGCAGAATTGTCAATCGACATGGAAACGCCCACTTCTGAGGTGCACACCATGTCAATAGGCGTCTGGTAGGACTCAAATATCTCAAAAACCTTCCGCAGGAAACCCGTAGCCAATAACATACGCGAAGACTTGATCTTGATAGCAATGATATTGTCTTTGGCAGCAACGGCCTTGATCTTTCCATATTCCGTTTTATTGCTGATGGTGGTACCTTCAGCATCGGGTTCCATCGTATTCAGCAATTTTACGGGAATACCTGCATATTTTGCAGGCTGTACACAGGTGGGATGCAGGATCTTGGCACCAAAATAAGCCAATTCTGCAGCTTCTTCGAAATGCAGCTGATGAACGGGCTGCGTCTTGTCCACAACACGCGGATCATTGTTGTGCATACCATCAATATCCGTCCATATCTGAATCTCTTCTGCATTGATGGCTGCACCTATCAGTGAAGCAGTATAGTCAGAGCCACCACGCTGGAGGTTATCAATCTCACCATAAGCGTTACGACAGATGAAGCCCTGAGTGATATAGACTTGATAGCCCTCATTCTTTTCCATAATAGCAGAAAGTTTCTCTTTGATATAGATGGGATCAGGCTCCGAGTTCTTGTCTGTACGCATGAAATCCAAGGCATTGAGTAGGACAGCTTTGATGCCTTGCTCTTTCATATAGTTGACCACCATATGGGTAGACATCATCTCACCCTGGGCAACGATACTCTTTTCCTCAAACGAGGTAAACAGCTCTTTCGTGAACGAACGCAGATAATTCATCTCTGATGCCAGAAACTCACGAGTCTCAGCTTTAGCCTCTTCAGTAGAGTAGAGATCCTCTACATGCTGAAGGTATTTGCGCTCCAGCTGATTGATAATTTCGTTGGCTCCATCAGGATTCTTCTTATAAAGATAATCTGAAATGTCAACCAGCGAATTGGTGGTTCCCGCCATTGCTGAAAGCACAACGAACACCGGTTCTCCACTTTTTGTTACTAACTGTGTTACCTCTTTCATGCGGTTTGGTGTCCCCACCGACGTACCGCCAAATTTCATTACCTTCATAGCTTTATTATTTTGTTTTTTTTATTTCTAAATGTCCTCACGAGTGCTGTAGTCAACCACGTTAATGAGGTCGGTATCTTCCTCCTCTTCGTCATTTAGTGCCATCGTGTTATATTTATCTGTGATATCCTCTAACGTGCCATTCCCACAACGATACACTATACCGGGGTAGGTGTTGAGCAGTGAGATATTATGTGTCGTCATGATGACGGAAGTTCCCGTTTGGGTGAGTTGACGCAGCAACTGCACAATAGAGAATGCCGTATCAGGGTCTAAATTCCCCGTAGGCTCGTCAGCGACTATCAGTTTCGGATTGTTAAGCATGGCTCGTGCTATTGCAATGCGTTGTTGCTCTCCACCAGAGAGTTCGTGAGGATAACGGTCTGCGAAAGCCTCCATATCCACCTCTTCCAAGACTTCTTGGATACGTGCATTGATGTCATCCTTTTTCTTCCAGCCTGTCGCTTTAAGTACGAAGCGAAGATTTTCATAAACGGTGCGGTCCGTCAAGAGTTGGAAGTCCTGGAAAATCACGCCCATCTGACGTCTCAGCGCAGGAATGTGCTTTCGCTTGATGTTTAAAAGCGGGTAATCTAATACCGTAGCCTGGTCAGCACGTTCAATATCCATTTCGCAGTACATCGTTTTCAACAGCGAGCTTTTTCCTGAGCCCACACGTCCGATGATATAGATAAACTCTCCCGTATCAGCATGGAAGTTGACATTCTCTAACACGGCAGCACCATCTTTGTGGTATATGTCTACATTCTGATAGTCTATCAACATCTTTATATTTTGACTATTTTACAATTTACGATTTATTTCATTTTTCCTGCTGCCTTAGCCTCACGACGTTGTTTGTCCCAGTTGGGGTCATGGCGACGATGTAGCTCTTCGGCAATATCCTCGATGTTCAGCTCCTTTTCAGCCAATAAGACAATCAGGTGGTAGAGCAGGTCACTGGCCTCGTAAACCAAGTGTTCTTTCGTACCGTTTGTAGCCTCAATGACGGTTTCCAAAGCCTCTTCACCCACCTTCTGGGCAATCTTGTTGACACCATCCTTAAAGAGTTTGGTGGTATAGGAGCCTTCTGGCAGCTGCTGTTTACGCTTGTTGATGAACGCTTGCAGTTCTGAAAGGAAGAGTAGGGGATTGCTCTCGTTCACCTCTCCCCAACAGGTGTCGGTTCCTGTATGACATGTAGGACCGATGGGATTGACGCGAACTAGCAGGGTGTCATTGTCACAGTCGATTTTCATGTCCACGAGGTTCAGGAAGTGTCCACTTGTTTCTCCCTTCGTCCACAACGTATTCCGAGTACGGCTCCAAAAAGTGACATGCTTGGTCTCTAGGGTCTTCTGGTAGGCTTCTTCATTCATGAAACCCAGCATCAGCACGTTCTTCGTCGTGGCGTCTTGTATGATGGCAGGCACCAGGCCACCCATCTTCTCGAAATCTATTTTCATTGTTATATTTGACAATTTGACTATTTACTATTTTACAATCTTACGTTGATTCCTTCGTTTCTGAGATATTGTTTCAGTTCTGGAACGGGTATCTCACCGAAATGGAATACAGAAGCGGCCAGCGCTGCATCGGCATGGCCCTCAGTGAACACATCTCGGAAGTGTTCCTTGCATCCAGCACCACCACTGGCGATGATGGGGATGGACAAGGTGTCGGCCAGTTCTCGCAGCGCCTCGTTGGCATAGCCGTTTTTCGTACCATCGTGATTCATCGAGGTGAAGAGTATTTCGCCGGCACCACGTTCTTGAGCCTCTCGGGCCCACTCAAATAGACCTCGTTCAGTTCTTTCACGCCCACCTTTAAGGTAACAGTGCCACCCGTCTTCATTCAGACGAGCATCGATGGCCACCACACAGACCTGAGAGCCAAAACGGTTGGTTATCTCGTCTATCAGTTCCGGTCGGCGGATAGCTGCACTATTTACGCTAACCTTGTCGGCACCAGCATAGAGAAGTCTTTCTACATCCTTCAACTCATTGATACCGCCACCGACTGTAAATGGGATATTCAGCGTCTGTGCTACTTTTGTTACCATCTCGGTAAATGTCTTGCGACCCTCAAACGAAGCTGTAATATCCAGAAAGCATAGTTCGTCTGCCCCCTGCTCAGAATAGGCTTTGCCTAATTCCACAGGATCACCGGCACTCCGCAGATTCACGAAGTTGATGCCTTTGACAGTCTCACCGTCTTTGACGTCCAGACAGGGTATTATGCGTTTTGCCAGTCCCATAGTTCTTGCAGATTAATTTTACCTTCATAAATGGCCTTTCCAAAGACGACCGCAGGAATACCAGCATCGTCCAGCGCCTTGATGTCATCGATGGACGACACGCCGCCACTGGCTATCAGATGCAGCTGGGGATAGGTTTCCATCACCTTCTTATAAAGGTCGATGGCAGGACCAGCCAACGTCCCGTCTTTTGATATCTCTGTACAGAGCACCTGACGAACGCCTGCATCCACATATTTCTTGAGGAAGGGTAGGAGGTCTTCCGTGGAATCCTCTTTCCAACCATTGATGCTGATTTTGCCATTCCTGACATCAGCACCTAAAATGATACGCTCAGCACCATATTTCTCCAGCCATCCCATAAAACATTTTGGTTCTGTTACGGCTATCGAGCCAATGGTCACCATGGCGGCTCCATTGTTAAATGCGATTTCGATGTCTTCATCTGTCTTAATGCCACCGCCGAAGTCGACCGTCAGCTTCGTCTCCGTCGCAAGCAGACTGAGAACAGAACTATTGACGATATGCTTTGACTTGGCACCATCTAAGTCTACGACATGCAGGCGCTGAAAGCCAATCCGATCAAACTCCAGAGCCATATCCAACGGACTTCCATAGACCGTCTTCTGGTCATAATCACCTTTTGTCAGGCGTACACACTGACCATTGATGATGTCGATAGCAGGAATCAGTTCTATCATAGCTCTAAGAAGTTTTTGATGATTCGTTCGCCCACCTTTCCGCTCTTCTCCGGATGGAATTGGCAGGCATAGAAGTTATTTTTGTGCATCGAGGCAGAGTAGGGGAGAATATAGTCTGCTGTAGCTATTGTGTCCTTGCAAACAGGCACATAATAGCTGTGTACGAAATAGACATAGGGATGTTCCCCCAGTCCTCCGACCAACGGATCACATCTTCCTTCACCCATCTTACATCTGACGTCTATTTCATTCCAGCCCATACACGGAACCTTGTCCTCGTGTTTTTCGGGCTGGAAGCGCTTGACTTCCGCGTCAAAGATGCCTATACAGTCAACGTCGCCTTCATCAGAATGCTTACACAGAAGTTGCTGACCCACACAAATACCAAATACCGGTTGTTTCAAGTCGCGTATGACCTCATCCAGTCTTCGTGCCTTCAGGTATTCCATGGCTCCACGCGCTTCACCTTGTCCGGGAAACAGCACGCGCTCTGCTTTCTGAAGCAGTTCAGCATCATCAGTCAATAGGGGATCGATACCCATTCTGTGAAGAGCATTGACCACCGAGTAGATGTTTCCTGCGTTATATTTTACTATCGCGACATTCATAAAATTCGTTAAAATCGTGGTCTTTTACGAGAAGATAATCGTTTTGTTCTTGAATGTCAGTATCTTACGTTGTATATGTTTGCTGACAGCGTGTGACAGGACAATCTTCTCCAAATCTTTGCCTTTCAACACCAGACTTTCGGGTGTGTCCTTATGACTGATGCGTGTGACGTCCTGTTCGATAATCGGACCAGCGTCGAGTTCTGCCGTCACATAGTGACTCGTAGCACCAATAATCTTCACGCCGCGTTCCCAAGCCTGATGATAGGGTTTGGCACCGACAAAAGCCGGCAGGAACGAATGGTGAATATTGATGATGTGGTTGGGATAGGCTGCAATCATTTCATCTGAAATAATCTGCATATAACGAGCCAATACTATAAACGTAATCTTCTCTTTTTTCAGCAGTTCCATCTCCGCAGCTTCCACTTCGGCCTTGTTGGAATGATCTTTTTTGATGCTCCAGACATAATAAGGAATGCCAAACTGTTCTGCTACATAGCGAAGATCCTCGTGGTTACTGACAATACAAGGTATATCGATGTCCCATTCTCCGGCTTTCCATCTGGCCAACAGGTCGTAGAGGCAATGGCTCATTTTGGACACGAAAATGGCCATCCTTGGACGTTTGTCGCTAAAATACAGCTTACAGGTCATCTGGTAGCGCTGGGCATAGAGCGTATTGATATATTCCTGGATTTTATCGCGTGGAATCAGGAATTTCTCCAATTCCCATTCAATACGCATAAAGAACATACCGTCTTGCTTATCGACATACTGATCCAGATATACAATATTACCTTGATTGTCAGTTATAAATCTAGTCACTTCCGAGATGATGCCTTGTTGATCCGGGCAATGCAGAAGAAGTATTGCTGTTGGTTTCATTTACTTTCTTATGTTGAATAATTAGTTCTCAAAAAATGTCTTTTTATTAATAATGTGCAAAATTACTCATAATTTCCAATACAACGAAATATTTGCCGTACTTTTTTATAAGTACTGGTCAGAAATTTTATCTTTCAAAAATAAATAATACGTATTATGATAAATAAGAGATTGTTGTTTATGGATTATTGCAGTTATTAACATACCTATTCGTCTTTTAAAATGGGAAGCGACAAGTGATACCTGACGGCCAGGAATCGGAGCAGACAGATGATGACAAAGGAGACAACAACACTTACTTCGATGGACGGGCCATAGACGCTCAGAAGACAATAAACGATTCCTCCCGCAACAGAAGCGATAGCATAAATCTCACGCTGGAATATCACGGGCTCATTATTAAGCAGAATATCACGGATAACGCCACCTGCAGCGCCAGTTATACAGCCCATAATGACAGACACCCAGAACGGTTGGCCAAAAGACAAGGATTTCTGTATGCCGGCAATCGTAAACAGCGCCAGTCCAAACGTATCAAAGACAAACCACGTATTTCTTAGGCCCTCCATACGTTTATGAAACAAAAGGACAAAAACAAAAGCCAACGAGGTACAAATCATATAATATGGATTCGTCATCCAAAACGGCGTTGTCCCTAACATCAAGTCGCGAATAGTACCACCACCTATAGCCACGGCAATACCACAGACGTATCCACCAAACCAATCAAAGTGCTTGGCTGCCGCATGGCGGATTCCTGAGATGGCAAATGCGAAAGTTCCGAGGAATTCTATGATTTCCAACAGGATATTTTCATAATTCATGGATATACTGTATTTTTCTTAACAAACACTCCCCTATCGATTCATCTTATTTTTGATAGCGCATGCCCCAACAGCGCAACATACGCTCATAGAGTTTCTGTTCTGCAGCGGATTGTTGCTGGGCATGCCAAATGCGTTGCTCTTTCAGGGCGTCAGGCATATATTGCTGAACGGTAAAATGGTCCGGATAATCATGCGGATAATGGTATCCGTCACTATACCCCAGATCCTTCATGAGTTTGGTGGGCGCATTGCGTAAATGTAACGGAACAGGTTGGTTGCCAGTATTCCGAACCAGCTCTAAGGCCGCGTCTATACCCAAGTACGCAGAGTTGCTCTTTGGCGATGTAGCGAGATAGACCGCACATTCGGCCAGTGGTATGCGTCCTTCAGGCCATCCTATCTTCATGACGGTATCAAAAGTAGCATTCGCCAACAGCAGCGCATTAGGATTAGCCAACCCTATGTCTTCTGCTGCGGAGATAACTAGTCGGCGTGCAATGAACTGCGGGTCTTCCCCACCCTCTATCATGCGTGCCATCCAGTAGAGGGCCGCATCCGGATCAGACCCACGAATCGACTTGATGAATGCAGAGATTATGTCGTAGTGCATCTCACCGTCTTTATCGTAAGCCAAAGGATTCTGTTGAAGCAATTGCAGGACGAGTTGATCAGTTATTACGACCTCATCCGTTGATACAGAGGAGACAACCAACTCTAAGATATTCAATAGTTTACGAGCATCACCTCCGCTATACCGAATCATGGCTGCTGTCTCTTGCAGCGTGATATGCCGTTCCTTGAGGAATACGTCTTCTTTGATAGCCCTGTCCAATAGGGCCAACAAATCTTCCAGTTCAAGAGGCTTCAGCACATACAGTTGACAGCGAGACAGCAAAGGGCGTATCACTTCGAATGACGGATTCTCCGTCGTTGCGCCTATCAGCGTGACAATTCCTTTCTCCACAGCACCCAACAGCGAGTCTTGCTGTGATTTGGAAAAACGATGTATCTCATCGATAAACAAAATGGGCGATGCCTCATTGAAGAAGCGCCCTTTCTGTGCTCGTTCGATGACGTCACGTACATCTTTTACGCCACTCGTGACAGCTGATAGCGTAAAGAAAGGAGTCTGCAGTCGATGGGCAATGATTTGCGCCAGGGTGGTCTTCCCCACTCCCGGTGGTCCCCACAAGATGAACGACGAGATGCGTCCCGAGTCAATCATCCTGCGCAATACGGCCCCTTCTCCTACCAGATGACGCTGTCCTATATAGTCATCCAGAGTACGTGGCCTAAGTCTTTCTGCTAATGGTTCTGACATATTCGGCCACAAAATTACAAAAAAACTACGAAAAAACTTGTAGAAAGGAAATAAAGTGTGTACATTTGCAAAAAAATTTTTGATTAATTACGGAAATACTTATGAAAGAATCAACATCAAGCAAAGCACTCAGTCTGAAATCACTCACCAAGAGTACCGTTTGGGACGTTCAGGAGAATGATATTTTCCGCATGATGGAAGGCGCCGAGAAAGATGCAGAGGTCAAGGAGGGCATCCGCCACTATGCCGACATTATCAGAAGCGCTTTCATGATAGAAGAAATCAAGGACGACAGCAAGGCCGTTCAGGAAAAATACATCAAACAAGGTTATAAGATTGGCACCATCAAACTGGGTGACGATGCCAAGTTGACATGGGCCATCAAGAAGCGCCCCATTATGCGCGTCACTGACCTGACCTACGAGAATATCCGCCATATCTCGGCTGCCAAACTCGTAGAAGTGCTTGACCGCAACTTCGGAGGCGGCTGGGACTCACTCTCTCAGTCTATTCAAGATATCATCGAGAGTGGTTTCGATATCTCCACCACAACACTTCCCAAGGACCGTCTCCACAAGAAAGGCGGCATGTACGAGAAGAAGATTGCCGATGGCTACGAAGTCCTCGAAGTGCAGAAGGGCTCCTGGGTCGAGGCTATCTTTGCCAAACTGAAACCCGAGGCTTTCAAACCGCGCATGAAGTTTGACTCGGTTCAAGAAGGTGACGAAGACGCTGATGACGAGGATGTCGAACTGCCGGAGGACGACTACAATCGTCCCGACGACGACGATGTGGAGATTGACGATCCCAATGACGACGAGATCAACGAGAACAACTATCGTACTACGTTTGCCATTGAGACCGATCCCGACGACGATGCCGAGAGCTATTCCGACCTCATTGCCGACGAATAATTGAGTCCCCCTAATTAGGGGGACCCAAACGGGTCTGAACAAGCCCTTGAAACTTGAATCCTGAAACTTTACACTTTTAACTTTAACTAAATACTATGATTATTCCAACCGTATTCTGGCTTGTGCCCATCGCTTCTATCGTAGCCTTGGGCATGGCCTGGTTTTTCTTCACCCAGATGATGAAGGAAGACGAGGGAACGCCCCGCATGAAGGAGATTGCCCTCTATGTGAGAAAAGGTGCCATGGCCTATCTGAAACAGCAGTATAAGGTTGTCGGCATCGTGTTTGTTGTACTCTGTGCGCTGTTTGCCTTCATGGCTTACGGACTGAACGTACAGAATCCCTGGGTACCGTTTGCTTTCCTGACGGGCGGTTTCTTCTCTGGTTTGGCAGGCTTCTTCGGCATGAAGACGGCTACCTACGCCTCTGCGCGTACGGCCAACGCTGCCCGTAAGAGTCTGAACGCTGGCCTGAAGGTGGCCTTCCGCTCTGGTGCCGTCATGGGTCTCACCGTGGTTGGTCTCGGCTTGCTCGACATCGCCATCTGGTTTGTCGTGCTGAACTACTTCGATCAGGACGGACTCATCTCCATCACCACCACCATGCTGACCTTTGGTATGGGTGCTTCTACGCAGGCTCTGTTCGCCCGTGTGGGTGGTGGTATCTACACCAAGGCTGCCGACGTGGGTGCCGACATCGTGGGTAAGGTCGAGGCCGACATTCCTGAGGACGACCCGCGCAATCCTGCTACCATTGCCGACAATGTGGGTGACAATGTAGGCGACGTCGCTGGTATGGGTGCCGACCTCTACGAGTCGTACTGTGGCTCTGTGCTCTCTACCGCTGCCCTGGGTGCTGCTGCCTTTGGTGCTGCTGGTCTTGACATCCAGCTCAAGGCCGTCATCGCTCCCATGCTCATCGCTGCCGTAGGTGTCTTCCTGTCGCTCTTCGGCATTTTCCTGGTTCGCACCAAGGAGGGCGCTACCATGCGCGACCTGCTGAAGTCGCTGTCTCTGGGTACCAACGTCAGTGCCGTACTCATTGCCGTAGCCACCTTCTGCATCCTCTACCTGCTGGGCATCGAGAACTGGATCATGCTCTCTTGCTCCGTCATCACGGGTCTCGTTGCTGGTGTTATCATCGGACAGGCTACCGAGTACTACACGTCTCACAGCTACAAGCCCACCCAGAAAATCTCTGAGGCTGGTCTCACGGGTTCTGCTACCGTTATAATAAAAGGTATAGGAACGGGTATGATCAGTACCTGCATCCCCGTTATCACCATCGGAGTGGCTATCATCCTCAGCTTCGGCTTTGCCAATGGCTTCGACCTCTCCATGTCCAGCGAGAGTCTGGCCAACGGACTCTATGGCATTGGTATCGCTGCTGTGGGTATGCTCTCAACGCTGGGCATCACGCTGGCTACTGACGCCTACGGACCTATTGCCGACAATGCCGGTGGTAATGCCGAGATGTCTGAACTGGGTGAAGAGGTTCGTCATCGTACGGATGCCCTCGATGCGCTGGGCAACACCACCGCTGCTACGGGTAAGGGCTTCGCCATTGGTTCTGCAGCCCTCACCGCCCTCGCACTCCTCGCCTCTTACATCGAGGAAATCAAGATTGCCATGGAGCGTGCTGGTGTGATGATGGAGAATGTCAAGGGCGAGGTCATCAGCGCCTCTCAGGCTACCATCCCCGACTTCATGAACTATTTCCAGGTCAACCTCATGAATCCCAAGGTGCTCGTCGGAGCCTTCATCGGAGGCATGGCGTCCTTCCTCTTTTGTGGTCTCACCATGGAGGCTGTAGGTCGCGCTGCCCAGAAGATGGTGGAAGAGGTTCGTCGTCAGTTCCGCGAGATTGCAGGCATCCTCGAGGGTACAGGCACTCCTGACTACGGCTCCTGTGTAGAAATCTCCACCCGTGCTGCTCAGCACGAGATGATCTTCCCATCAATCCTCGCCATTGCCATCCCCATCATCGTTGGTTGCGTCCTGGGCGTTGCTGGTGTCTTGGGTCTGCTCGTTGGTGGACTAACCTGTGGCTTTACCCTCGCAGTCTTCATGGCCAATGCCGGAGGCGCATGGGACAATGCCAAGAAAATGGTCGAGGAAGGCAACTTTGGTGGCAAGGGCTCCTTCGCTCACAAGGCCACCATCGTAGGCGACACCGTTGGTGACCCGTTCAAGGACACCTCTGGTCCTTCGCTCAACATCCTCATCAAGCTGATGTCGATGGTTTCGATTGTCATGGCTGGACTCACCATTCTGTTCATCTAAGGCGCTCAGGGGCGGTTCCTTCTGTGCTGCTTTGTAGCACTTGGGAACCGTCCCTTCTATGCTTATCTAGCGAACTAATATGCTCGATTCTTCGGAATTCGAGCTTTTTTTTATCTTTTTTCAAAAAAAGTCCTCAAAACATTTGGCAGTTCCGAAAAAACTCCGTACCTTTGCACCCGCAATTCAAAAATGATGCACCCGTAGCTCAGTTGGTAGAGCACCTGACTCTTAATCAGGGTGTCCAGGGTTCGAGCCCCTGCGGGTGTACAAAAGAGAGGTTTTAAGCCTCTCTTTTTTGTTTTATTACTTCTCAACGATGTCGCCAAGCATGGTTTGAATCTTTACTTTTTTCATAAACTATCCTAATAATAAGTGCAAAAGTACGAAAAAAAGCCCATTTTTACGTACCTTTGCCAAAGTTTTTAATAGTATTTGTGATATGGAGTGCTTTGAAGAGCAATTGAGAAAGGACCTGCATCAGTTCCTGCTGAGCATAAAGGAGGTGGACGAGCGTATGCCGGAGTGTCCCGACGTCGAGGAGAAATGGGAGGAGATAGCCAAGGCCTATATCCCTGACGGCATCCGCGAGTTTCAGGACTTCCCTTCGGCCTCGCTCGGCTGGATGATGTATATCGGCATGGCTGTGGCGAAGATGTGGGACACGGAGTGGGAAATTTATTCCCAAGTGGCTGATCTTTATGCGTATATGCGCGACAAGCGGGGCTACGATGCGATGGATGAATATATCCGTGAAGATGTCCTTTTGCTGCAAGGTGTTGACTACTCCGTTCTGGAGAAGGTGACAGGTGAGTGTGCCTCACGGGTCTATAATGCCCTGATGCACCAACGCCTCGAACCCGGCACGAAGGAGGCCTTCAATGCTTACGTCGCCTGTCTGCACCAGCTATACCTCTTTGGAGCAGCCATGCAGCTGAAGCGTATGGGCTATCACATGACGAAGATGTAATAGACATAAGTCGCTTACCAAAGTAAGAATTTATCAGCATGAAGAAGATCTTGTTCCTGCACGGATTCTATGCCAGTGGCCAGTGCGTGCCGGCGATGGCTTTGCGCGAGGCTTTCGTTGGGCATGCGGAGGTGATTACTCCCGATTTGCCGATGCACCCAAAGGAGGCTGTCCTATTCATCCGCGAGTTGATAGACCGTGAACAGCCAGACCTCTTGATTGGCAACAGCTGCGGGGCGTTCTATGCTCAGATGGTGGCTCCCGTCGTGGGTATTCCGGCTTTGCTGGGCAATCCACATTTCAGGATGACGGAGTTTCTCAGACAGCGCATTGGTGAGCATCAGTACAAGTCGCCACGAAAGAACGGCAACCAGAACTTCGTTATTGATGAAACCTTGATTGAGGAGTTCGCCGAAATGGAGGCCATCCAGTTTGACACCTGCGATCCCGACTTTCAAGAGCGTATCTGGGGTTTGTTCGGCGAACAGGACACGCTGGCGCACTTTGAACCGCTTTTCTTGGAACATTACAAGCACTCGTTCCACTTCCCAGGCGGTCATACCCCGACAGCCGAAGAAGTCCGTGGCTGGTATGTGCCGTTGGCCGAAAAGTTGTTAGAACAAAATAGTGTTGTATGAGAAAGATATTAATAGACGCGCATACGCATACGGTGGCATCAGGACATGCATACAGTAGCTTGCAGGAAATGGCGAAGGCTGCTGCCGACATGGGATTGGAAGTGCTGGGTATCACTGAGCATGGGCCGAGTGTGCCAGGCACGTGTCCGACGCTGTATTTCAAGAATATGTTCACCGTGCCTCGCCAGATGTATGGCATACGGCTGCTGATGGGCTGCGAAATCAACATTCTAGATACGAAAGGCAGTCTTGACCTGACGGATGAGCAAATTGGGTGGCTCGACCTTGCCATTGCGGGCATTCACGCTGCGTGGTATCAAGGTGGTACTAAGGAGGAGAATACGGAGGGAATGATTCAGGTCATCAGGAATCCCAAGATTCACATGATAAGCCATCCAGGTGACGGCTCTTGTGAATTGGACTTCGAGCAGCTGGTATTGGCAGCCAAGGAGGCTCATACGCTATTGGAGGTGAACAACCATTCGTTGGCTCCTCAGCGTAAGAAGACAGTGGCACTAGACAATAATCTGGAGATTCTGCGTTTGTGCAAGAAGTACGAGGTTCCTACGATTCTTGGCAGCGATGCACATATATCATTCCACATAGCCGACTACGAACGCCTTTATCCACTGTTAGCAGAGACGGATTTTCCTGACGAACTGATTATGAACTACTGGCCAGACCGGTTCTTCGATTATCTGGGGATTCAGAGATAGAACACGAATTTCGAGCCTCTTATCCCTACTCCATCATAGTCGGCAGGGATGGTAAACTGACAGCAGAGATTGTACGTTTCTTTTCCTTCGGCTCGTCGGCTGCATAACCGATGGGAATCAGAACGGCAGGTTCTTCATTGTCATTCGTAATGTCTAATTCTAACGTCAATACCGTCACCTTTGAGTTGTCCGGGTATTCCACTCACGTCGGTCTGTCCATAGTGATATGGGAACACTACCTTTGGTTTGATCATCCTCGCGGCCTTAATCAATTGGTCAGGTGTCATCGTATAGGGCTGGTTGCAAGGAAGGAAAGCAATGTCGATGTCCTTGATGGCTGACATTTCAGGGATGTCCTCTGTATCTCCTGCGATATAGATTCTTAAGCCGTCGATAGATAGGATGAAACCGTTGTCACGCCCTTTGGGATGGAACTGAGTGCGTCCCTCAGTGATGTTGTAAGCCGGAACGGCCTCTATCGTGAAGTCATTGGCTATCTGAATCTTATCGCCATTCTTCATCACCTCGCCAGAGCCATACATGTCGGCGCACCGCTTGTTGGTGATGAATCGTGTCTTGTCGCCCGTCAGCAACTTGATGGCCTCTTGATTGAAGTGGTCAAAGTGTTCGTGAGTCACCATGAGATAGTCGGCCTTTGGCATGGAGGCATAGTCAATTGTCTTGTCGCCCAACTTCGTCACAGGATCAATCTGAATCTCTTTGCCGTCATACTGAATGCGGATGCTGGCATGTACGAGGGCATGTAACTTCACGGTCTTGTCGCTTTTCGTCTTAAATACGTCCACCTCATAGGTGTCGGTAGTGACAGGCATTCCTGCTTCTTTCCATGCAATGATGCCACCTTTGAGATTAACACACTTATATCCGATGTCTGACAACTTACCGGCCGCATTAGCAGAGCGGCGGCCACTTCTACAGTAAATGGCAATAGTCTTATCGATTGGTAATGCTGTCTTCGCTTTCTCTACGAAATCGTCTTGCTTTTGGTCTATCAGGATAGCGCCATCGATATGCCCCTCTGCATATTCGTCAGCTGTCCGTACGTCAAGTAGTACAACGTCAGGATTGGTTATTAACTCTGAGAATCCCTGTACGTTGGCATTCTCGAAATTCTGCTGTCCACAGGCAGTAGTTAGTCCAAGTGCGGCAAACAAGCAAGTCAGAATATTCTTCATATCACTTCATTGATTTACTAATAATTCTCAAAACTTGGCACAAATGAAGAAATAGTGTTGTATGAGAAAGGTATTAATTTGTAGTCACTATTTATATCAATCCCAGATGTTTCAAGGCATTCAGCACGCCATCGTCATCGACTGAGGTGGTCGTGTAGTCCGCCACTTGTTTGAGTGATTCCAGCGCATTGCCCATCGCCACGCCGATACCGGCGGCTATGATCATGGAAGTGTCGTTGCCACCATCGCCAAAGGCTATCGTGTATTGCGGATCAAGTCCCAGATGGTGGGCCATCGCCAGGATGCCTTCCCCCTTGTCGGCGCCCTTGGCCGTGATGTCCGTGAATGCCGGATGCCAGCGTCCTGACGTGCAACTGGGAATGAGACTCATCAGCTCCCGCTCGTAGTCCGCAGAGAAGAACGGGGTCAGTTGCATGATCCGCTGCTCCATCACCACCTCCAAAGCCTTGGCCTGGTCAAGATTCTCCACAGCTATCTCACGACGGAAGACCCTGTCCACCTCTCCCTGAGGGTCCAGCACGGCAACGTCCTTCTCGCCCACGACTATCAGTCCGTAGTTCTTCTCTTGGGCATCCTTGACCACCAAGCGTGCCGCGTCTTGGGGAATCTCCCTGCACCTGACCACCTCGTCGCCCACAAAACACAGCGCGCCATTGATGATGACGTAGCCGTCTATCAGGTGTTCGATGGCTCCGATGTTGTTGAGTATCAGTGGTGGTCGGCCGGTAGATATGAATACTTTATGTCCGTTGGCCTTTGCTTGCGTCAGGGCGAATATCGTAGAAGGCGGAATCTCGTGGGTCTTGAAGCTCACCAGCGTCCCGTCAATATCAAAAAACAGGGCATACTTGACACCCAACTCTTGACGGAAGAACCTCTTGAACTCGCTCTCAAAGTTGGGAGTCAGGATGCCCTTCCCCATGGCCTCGCGTATCTCTTCCATCGTCCAAAAGCGGCCACCGTCCAGTTCCTCTGCCGACGGACGGATGTCGCCATCGTAACAGGTGCGATGGACGTATACCAGTTCTTTCTCGCGCTTGCTCTCAAAGACGTACTTGCCGATGAAGTCTGGCAGGAAGTCCGTGATGCCCAGTTCCTCGCGGACTTCGCGCTGCAGGGCCTGCTCAGGCGTCTCGCCAAAGTCTATGTGCCCACCCACGGCCGTATCCCACTTGCCGGGCTGGATGTCTTTCCACTCTGGCCGACGCTGCAAGTAGATGTCGCCCTTGGCGTTGAACACATGCAGGTGAACTACAGGGTGCAGCAGCTTCGAGCCACTATGACACTCGCCGCGTGTAGCAGAGCCCACTACCCTGCCCTCCTCTTCAACGATAGGGAATATCTCTTGTTGGTTGTCCAAATTCATTTGCTAAATCATCTCAAAATTTGGCACAAAGATACGAATTTTTCTTCATTTTTTCGAAAGCGTACACGTCTTTCTAATAATTTTTATATCTTTGTGCTCGTAAAACAGACAAGGATGGAGCGAATGAAAGCAATATATATCTTTTTGCTGCTGATGTGTATAGGCACGGCAGTGGCAGCACAAGATAACAACCAGGAGGACTCGACAGATGTCTTTTTTCGTCATCTGCAACTGAACGAATTGACGGTAACTGGTGTGACGGGCGACACCAAACTGAAACACGCCACAGCCCCCGTAAGTATCGTGACACCGCAAGTGTTGCGAGCTACGGCCTCGACGAATATCATCGATGCCATCGCTCACCAGCCTGGCGTCAGTCAGCTGACAACAGGCGGTAGCATCTCGAAACCCATCATTCGCGGACTGGGCTACAACCGTGTGGTGGTGATGAGCGAGGGTGTCCGACAGGAAGGTCAGCAATGGGGCGACGAGCACGGTGTAGAGGTCGATGGCAGCAGCGTTGGCAGCGTCGAGATTGTGAAAGGTCCTGCCTCGTTGATGTACGGGTCTGACGCCATGGCCGGTGTGGTCATCCTCCACACACAGCCCACGCTGGCTGAGGGCGAGATGAGAGCCCATGTCAGTTCGGAATATCAGACCAACAACGGACTCTTCCACTACTCGCTACAGATGGCGGGCAATCAGAAGGGTTTTGTGTGGGATGCGCGCTATAGCGACAAGATGGCTCATGCCTATAAGAATAAGTACGATGGCTACGTGCCTGGCTCTCAATTCCGCGAACGGGCAGGACGACTGATGTTGGGCGTGAACAAAACTTGGGGCCACTCACGACTGACGTGGACGGCCTATCACCTGACGCCCAGCATCATCGAGGGTGAGCGCGACCCGGGGACGGGAGAATTGGTTCATGGTGATGGGTTCACGGATCATGGTTATGGCAAGTCGTTGCCCTTCCAGCAGGTAAAGCATTACAAACTGGTGTGGGACAACGCGCTGAATCTCTCGTCGGGCTACCTCAAGGCTATTATCGGCTATCAGCAAAATCGCCGTCAGGAGTATGAGGAGTCTATGGACGAATACCGTCTGTTTTTGAAACTGCAAACGCTGACCTACGACCTGCGCTACGTCACCCATGAGCGGGACGGGTGGAAATTCTCTACAGGCATCGGTGGCATGTATCAGCAGTCAGACAATAAGGGTGCGGAATACCTGATACCAGACAGCCGTCTCTTTGACTTCGGCATCTATGCCACGGCAACAAAAAGACTGGGAGACCGTTGGACGCTTAATGGTGGTATGCGCTATGACCACCGTCATCTGCACGGCTACGAGCTGATGGAGGATGGCGTACTGCGTTTTTCAGATTTCACGCGTTATTTCAACGGTGTGACCGGTAGCATAGGCGCCGTCTGCAACATCAACGAACACTTCAACCTGCGCCTGAATCTCGCCCGTGGCTTCCGCACACCCAATATGAGCGAATTGGCTTCGAATGGAATTCATGAGGGCTCTTTGCGCTATGAGATAGGAGACCAGCATCTGAAAGCCGAATACAGCCTGCAGGGCGACCTCGGTATCGACTTCACCTCGCGCTACCTGTCGGCACAGTTGGCACTCTTCGCCAACCACATCGACAACTACATCTTTACCCATCGTGTGGCCGAGGAGATAGAGAAAGGTTATCTCACCTACGCTTACACCCAGGGCGATGCCCGGTTGCTGGGCTTCGAGGTGGACGTGGACTTACACCCCATCCACTCCGTCCACTTCTCCAACACCTTCTCGTATGTCGATGCCCGTCTCACCTCTTACATCTTACCTCTTACATCAGACATCAAACACCTCCCCTTCACGCCTGCCCCCAAGTGGACGTCGGAGCTGAAGTGGGAACTCTTCCACCATGCGCACAGCACCGTCAGTCCTCATGCCATGCATGAGTACCGCCATGCTCATCCGAAGAGCGGAGTAGTACTCAACAACCTCTACATCGCTGCTGGTATGGATTGCTATCTGCGACAGTCGCACATCTACCGTGCTGACAATACAGAAACCGAGACGCCAGGCTATGCCCTGCTCTCCCTCTCAGCAGGTACCGACATCATGTTCCACCGTAAAAAAGTCGCTGAGTTCTACGTCACCGCAGACAACTTGTTGAACAAAGCATACCAGAACCACCTGAGCCGTTTGAAATATGCCGACGAGAACGTGGTGACGGGGCGTCGAGGCGTGTACAATATGGGCCGCAATGTCACCTTCAAGATAGTAGTACCCATAGCAATAAAATCATCCAACTAACCAACATACAAACATGATGAAGAAGACAATGATGATCCTGCTGGCGCTCGCCATGACTGTGGGTGCTACAGCACAAGAGAAAGAGAAATGCTGTCATGCCAAATCACAAGAGAAGCACGAATGCTGCCGTGCCAAGTCGGCCATCGACAACATCATGACACGCACCAGCATCCGCAAGTACACCAATGAGTCCGTCTCCAAGGCCGACATCGAGACCATGCTCCGTGCTGGTATGGCAGCCCCCACGGCTGTCAACAAGCAGCCCTGGCACTTCGTGGTAGTCACCGACCGTGCCCAACTGAATGCCCTTGCCCAGTCCAACCGCGGTACCGGCATGGCAGCCAAGGCCCCCCTGGCCATCGTCGTCTGCGGTGACCTGCAGAAGGCCCTGCCGGGCGTTGCCCAAGGCTTCTGGGTGCAAGACTGCTCTGCTGCCACGGAGAACATCCTGCTCTCTGCCCATGCCCTTGGACTTGGAGCCGTCTGGACAGGTCTCTATCCCAATGAGGAACGCGCCAATGCCGTCCGCGCCATCGTGAAGGCCCCGGCCCATATCGTTCCGCTCTGCACCATTGTCATTGGCCACCCTGCCGACCAGCCCACTCCCAAGGACAAGTGGAAACCCGAAAACGTGTCGTACAACGAGTTTGGCGGAAAGGCGCAATAAAACCCAAAAACCGATGAGATTGTTGTCCCATCGGTTTTTCATTCTCAGGATAATACCCGTTGCGCCAGCTGCTTGCTACGTAAATCTTATGTTTCATAACTGGGACAAAGATACGAAAAACTTTTAAAACAGCACGCAAAAGAGCTCTTTTTTGTGTATACCTTCAACTTCACCCGACGTTGCAGAACCCTATGTAGAATAAGGTTTCCCTTGTAAACAGGGATTGTTGAAGGAGAAAGTTATTTCTTGATTTCGGATAGCAGGCGAGTATCCGTCGCCTCACAGATGTCGTGTGCTAAATCGTTCAACGAATGAAAACGAGCAAAGTCAGAATCGCCCTCTATCTGCCAAGGAGCCAAAATCAACAATCTGCCACCAGCACAGGCATAAAACCTTTTCTGCGACGGTTTCCAATATTCCGAGATAGGCTCCTTCTGCAAAAGGATAAGAGGCAGATAATCGTCCAATGCGGCATCAACAACACCCTTTTCTCCTTTTGAGATACCCGGCGTTACAAGCACGGCACCCTCTTCAGCTCGTTTCAGCAAATTCTCCTTGTCCTGGACGTACTCAGGTGTCAGATGCATGGGCACACCTTGCTTGTTCTTCCGATGGAAAAACACCTGAATTCTATCTGGATTCTTCAACAGGAACAGATTGCCAAAAGCCGCATATTCGCGGTCATGAATCCACAGGTGCAGACGGCGCTGCATCAGGTTGGGACGTTCCTCTCTCAGCCGTGCTCGGAATGGGTTCTCGTCCATATAGCGATAGATATTCTCCAGCATCCCCTCCCTGATAATGATGCGGTCGTGATATCCCGCTTCGAAAAGCACCGGGCGCCTCCCTTTGCAGCCTCCTGAGGGAGAAGCCTCAGGCACAGTGCCGCCAACGGTGCCCAGCGCATTTCCGCTGGGCTTCCCTGCCTGTTCGTCCTGCAATTGCCACCAAGCCCTTGTACACCCCGTCTTGAACCCACGAACAACACTCCCCAGGTGCTTCCCATTTGGCAGTCTTCCTTTGACATTCAACAAGAGATGGATGTGGTCAGGCATTAGCGCCACTTTCATCACCTCCACCATCTTGTAGAACATGGGTATCTTAGCTATCTCTTCCTGGAGTATCCGTTCCCCTAACGCCGAGCAGTGCAGATGAGGGTATTCCTCTGTTCCCTTCAGCCCCTTTGTGTGTCCCACAATCTGTCCGAAGAGTTGTTGCCGTCCTTCCGTCACCATCGTAATCATGTAAACGCCAGGACGGTTGTAGTCATGAAAATGCGCCCTGCGGTGTTCGTGGTGCTTCGTTTCCTCAGGTACCAGCCCTACTGCTATCATCTCATCTCGCGTCATACTTCCTTCACATTCTTATTGCTCTGCAAAGATACGAGCAATCCCCGACATCTGCAAGCAAACATCGGGGAAATTGCGGATTTGAATTACAAAAACAGGGGCTCCATGGTGTAATTCCATGCACAGGAGAGTCTGTTGTACACTCAATCTTTTTGTCCCCTATACACTGTCATCCTCGGCTGCCATGGGCATTTGGCGGCTCTCTTCTTCCTGTTCTGGATAATAATGGACTATGGCGCTATGGTCATGAAGCCAAATGTGGTTTAATGTAAAAGCTATGGACTCCAACGTTTCTTCGCGCTGTTTTGGCGTCAGTTCGCACTCCCATACCGTGATGCAATGCCAGCCCATCTCCGCCAGCTTCCGCTGCTCCTCTTTGTCGCGTTCCTTGTTCCTGCTAATCTTCGCCACCCAAAAGTCCCTATTCGTCTTCGGAATCCTACAGCACTCAGAACTCTCTAAGTCAATTCTCCCCTCGCCCTTTGGAGAGGGGTCGGGGGTGAGGTTGCACTTGTGTCCATGCCAGAAACACCCGTTCACAAAGATGCACGTCCTGTATTTCCTAAGCACCAAATCCGGATGCCCTGGCAGCCGCTTGTGGTTCAGTCGGTATCTGAATCCACGCTTCCACAACCCACGCCGCACAATCATCTCCGGCTTCGTGTCCTTCGACCGAATGGCTGCCATATTCTGATGTCGCTGTTGTGCGGTGAGTCTATCCATATTACTTCAATGACACAAAAGGGTTCTTTTTGTGTACATGTAGTCTTAACCTTTGAACACAGTAGCTCTGTGGTACTCCAAATACTTTGCTCTTGCGTCATTAATTGGCAAAAATTGGAAGAATTGATTCTCCTTAATGCCAATACGTTCTTTAACTTGACGCGAGAGCCAATTGGAGATTGATACACGCTTGTCATCGCTGAAGGTAATGTAGCCACGATCAAACAGCTTATCATAAAGAGGAGAAAGAATGAAACCATTGTTGGGGTCTATACGCTCTACAGAATCAGAAACTGCCCAAGGTTTAATATGACTGGCAATCAAAAGCGATTCTTCGTTTATCATAGTAATGGGACAGAATGGGCATTCCTCTAATAATTTACGCCGATATTCATCCTGTCCTTCACGGCCATAGCGTGGAGCAGGTGTCTTTGGCTCCACTTCATCTTCACATACTCTCCAAGGTGTCTCTTCCTCTTCTTGACGCATGCTTGCACCATAGTTTTCGATAAAAGCCTTACGCTTCTCTATCTCCTCGAAATCAGCAAATAGTTTCAGATAGAACATCGGCTGCCCATTATAGTCAAGACGCATAGCAGAAATATAGCTGACAAGCGGCAGCGATATTTCTCGTATCAGTTTATAAACCTTATCTGACGAATTGACATAACCTCTAGGCCCTGCTATTTGCGATTGCTCACGAATCGTGAAGTCGACAATTCCTGATGGTAATGCATTTATTTTCTCCATACGCTCCGACCAAAGCCAACGCATCTCATTGCGACCGCGATAGTTCTGTGAGGGCGTAAAATATTCAGCCTTGATGGCTTGCATATATGCCTGCAAATCCTGACGAAGAACGAAGCATGTTGCGGTGAAGCCAATTTCGCCAAAGAACTGCTCCATTTTTTCTCGCGAACCAAAGTAGAGCTTTGCCTCGCCGTTTCCGTCACCTAATTTATTCTTGGGCATAACCCAACTATCAGCGACAGTTATAGGCGTGTCAAAAGTATCTTCAAAGGTAAATCTTTCACCTTCAATAATCATAATTGTTCACCATATTTTGTGATATCCATCTGTTTCAAAATAGCTATCAGTACGTCTACAACAATGCTGTTGCCTGCCTGCTGATACATCGAGGTGTCGGATACGACAATCTTGAACGTATCCTTGAAACCCATCAAACGCAAGCATTCTCTAGGCGTGAGTTTACGAATGCGGCCTTTGTGTGTCACATAGTTGTCAACCCCAGCACGATGCATCTTGTGCATCGAATGGAGCAACGGACGAGCCACGTCAAGATCTGTCTCTGTCGAAGTTTTGAAGTTTTTCGTCCCACCAGCGAGAACATAGTGAGCAACCTTATCTGAAAGATAATATTTCTCCTCTACGTCACGAACATCGAAGACAAATTCATCAAAAGCCTCGTCAGTTGGTGTCAGTTCAGAATCAGGATGATACACAAAGTCACCATGCCAATTGAACTGCTGATTACGCTTTTGGCAGAGTTGTATTTCTCCATTTATCTGCGTGTAAAACTTGTCGTGGTTCTTATGGCTGGTAACGAACTTGACACCCTTCTCTTTTAAGAAGTATTTTGTATCAATATAGTCTTCTAAAAAGTCGTACATTTTATACTCCAACTCTATTGGCGCAGGAAATTCGAACTTCGTTTTCTTCTTAAAGCCAAGACAATAAACACGCTCACGATGCTGAGGTATTCCATAGTCACAGCTGTTCAAAACGCGGAACTTTACGTCATAGCCCAGTTCTTCAAATATATCGTGCATCACATGCCATGTCCTACCCTTGTCATGGTTCAGAAGTCCACGAACGTTTTCAAACAAGAAAACTTTTGGTTGTGTTTCTTTTACTACACGGGCGAACTCATAGAACAGCGTACCTCGAGCGTCTTCAAACCCCAGTCTATGACCCACCATCGAGAAAGCCTGACAAGGAGCTCCACCAATCACAAAGTCTACTTTGCCTTTATAACGTCTAGCGTCGAAGTCGCGAATATCCGTAAACCAGTCATCTTCGCGGATTTGGTAATTGGCAAAATAGCTTTGTTTGCATTTGGGTTCAATATCGCCAGCAAACATGATTTGGTGCTTCAAACCAAGGCGTTGAAAAGCATGTTCAATGGCGCCTATCCCGCTAAAAACAGTTCCTATTCTAACTGTATTCTCTGGTTGCGTAAATGCCAAATCTTTCCACGATTCACCTTTTGTAATCGGCGTCTGCGGAATCTGTTTCTTGTATTCCAATGCCAGAGCACGTTCTTGCACTATGCGCTTTACCTCATCTATTTTCTCCGAAGTCTCGTTTATATCCTTCTCGACCGTTGCCATATTCTCGTTCATGGCACAAAAAGCCCCTGCGTTCCTCGAAGAAGCGCAGGGGTGCCATGCTTGTGACATAAGCGACTGGAAACGCTGCAGAATGAAGCATAACGAATCCCCCACGCTGTTCGTGCGAGGTCATTATCGTTTCTGCTTCTGCGTTGTTTAGTTTTCCAGTTCTATGTCACCAGAAGTGAAATGAATCTCGATATCGATAGTTGTCAGTTGTTCTTTGTTACCTTATCTTTAAAATTTTGTTCTGACAAGCACCTAAAGCCAGATTGTTATAACTATATTGATGCCTACATACAAAAAAACGTGGTGCTTAGCATCTGCCTGTTTGATATTCTGGCCTTCCACAGCCTTAGAGAAAAACAGACAGAGTAAACACCAACGCTGGAGCATATAGATACACCGTAAAGTGTGCTTGAGGCAATAAAGCCTCTCAGCACACTACGGAGTCTGATATACACACCCCGTGGAGTTACACCAGCATTGTTCTTGTTCTCTAATCGATTGTGGAAGTTCGAATATCCAAAAACAAAGCGTCAGTAACGCCTTCTAATATGTAGTGCACCACCCCATCGGCTCCGTCCTACTCAAAGGACATCACGGCCGTACTGGGCGGATTGCAGGGACAAAGTTACAAAAAGTTTGGGAAATAAAAGAAAAAGAAACTGAAAAATACGAGTCGCTCAAAATTTCGTATATACACAGAAAAAATAGCAAGACCTAACTATCTGTAAACTTAAGTCGCTTATTTCCAATATGTTATCTTCTATTTTGGGTGCTTTAAGACCTAACTAAGACCTAACTGAGACTTAACCAAGACCTAACCTAAAAGTAATTTAAGAAAGAAATTATGGGATTAATTTTGAAAGAAATTATGGGAAATTATGGGAAATTTTTTAAGCGCAGCCCAGTTGTTATTTTCTTCAGCGCAGCCAATTTCCCATAATTTCCCACAATTTCTTTCCCATATAAAAAACATTTTAGGTCTTGGTTAAGTCTCAGTTAAGTCTCAGTTAGGTCTTAGTTAGGTCTCAAAACGAGCTATTTTATTTATAATCAACGACTTAAAGGAAATATTGGTTAGGTCTTGAGAAAAAACATGTGGTATGTAGAATTTCGCGAAGGAGCAGAAGGGAATTGTTAAAAAATTCCGGGCGTGGGAACATCCTGTGTTAGTTGAAGCCGATGAATTCCCACACTGGGAATGCAGACGGGAAAGGCTTTAAACGGAGTATTCCCACGCTGGGAACAAAGTGCATGAAGGTGAAGGTTTATGGATTGACGGCTTTGCGTATTTTCTCGAGCATGGACTGGTACCACGCTGGGGTACTCTGTTTCTGATAACGGCAATGGCCGGTGGCCGAGGGTGTGAAGGCCGTTCCGTACTGAGGGGTAAGTGTGACGATGCCGCGCTCGGAGAGCGTGAACAGGGCGTCGCCCTCCACGGCTTGGATAACGGTCAAGGGGTCCCACATCTTCTGGCCTGTGTCGCATGGGTAGTTCTTATAGACTTGCTTGATGGGGTGAATGTCGGTCCAGTGGATGTCGCTGATGACGGTCTCGGGCCTGTATTCGATTTCGTTGCCCACCTCCATGGGAGAGAAGACGATATCCACATCCTGGGGCCACTGGTCCATGAAACGCTGGGCGAACTCGGGAGCCTGGAGGAAGTTGTAGTCGGGCTCCTCGGAGGAGGTGAACACGCCAGCCATGAGGTAGAGACACTTCACCTTTTGACGGATCAGTTCGACGCCGGTGAGCGGTGAGAACTGGTCGGGTTGGGAGGCCAGCAGTTGGTCCAGGTTGCAGACAAAGCCTGTAGAGCAGATGCTTACGGAATGGTCGGGCTGCGAGGCCAGCAACTGCCGGTAGAGTTTCCATCCGTCGGGCAGTGTGCTGTAGTCACTGAGTGTGCGTCGGAACATGGGTTCTCCCGCGCCGACGGTCAGTTTGTAGAGTCCCTTGTAGTCGATAAACACGGACGGATGCTTGACGCCACTGCGTTCCACGCCGATGGGCAGGTCTGGGTAGCCGAAATAGGTGTTCATCACATCAGCCAGGGCGGCATAGTCGTCTCCCTCGCGATCCACCACGATACCGAGCAGTTTGCAGCGTCCCTCGTCTGCATAGCGATAGAGCATCTGCATGGCGAAGAGGTCGTCGGTAGAGGAACCGATGTCGGTATCGAATATCACGAGCGGTATGCCTGTATATTTCTGACGGTCCGTGTCGTTGTTGTCATCACTACTTGTACAAGAGACGATGGTCATCATGCTGACAAGCAGGATGAGGATGTTCAGGATACGAGCAATGGTGTCTGTCTGTTTTTTCATGTTGCAAAGGTAACACAAAACGGGCAAAAAACCAAAAGAAAAAGAGGATTATCCCCTAAAAAAGCAGAGAGGTCTGATTAGATGTGGCGCAGAATTTTTGCGGCGTCTAATCAGACCTCTCAGCGTGATGCTAACCGTTCCGGATTAGAAGAACAGGTAGCGATTGTCCTGGACCTTGGCGTTCAGGAAGAGTTCGTTCATGAAACGGCTGGCAGCCTGCTGGGCCTGCTGCTTGAGCTGCGCCTGCTGCTGCTTGTCGTCGAACTTGACACCCTCGCGCTGCTTCTTGGAGAGCACCTGGAAGAGGTATGCGGCACCATTGCCCTTGACCACGACGGGCGAGAAGGCACCCTGCTTGACGGCAGCCACGGCACCACTCAGGGCGGGCTCGCTCGCACCGGCAGCAGCTACAAAGACGGGAGCCGAGAAGGTAATCTGGCGGACGCTGTCAACGACGGCACCCTTCTGCTTGGCAGTAGCGATGTCCTTGACACCGGCCAGCTGCTGGGCAGCCTTCTCAAACTTCTTGTCGCGGATGGCCTCGGGCTTCAGCATCTCCTTGACGTCGTCGAAGTCGCGATAGCCTTCCTCGTGAACCTTGGTGAGGGCGACAACCAGCAGGTGGTCGTTGTTGCCACACTCGTAGAGGGGAGAGACCTCGCCAGCCTTGGCGTCGAAGACCCACTTCATGGCCTCGCGGGTGGCACGCAGTCCGGCTACGCCATGCTCAGAGCTGTACATATCGGTGCGCTCCTGGACGCGGAAGCCAAACTTCTCGGCGTTCTTCTCCAGAGCCTCGACGGTCTTGTTCTCGCTGACATACTGGCTGAACTTGTTGTAGGCTGCCGAGTAGGTCTGCTTCGAGAAGTCGATGGTATGCTTGACAGTGGCCACGTCATACTTGGTGACCATGTTCTTGCGGGCTGTGACCTGCAGAACGATGTTGCCACCCGTGAACGAGAGGTTCTTCATCTCACCGGCACCCAGCGTGGTGAGGCTGTTGAGATACTCTTTGGTATCGGCGTCGATGGTCTGTGAACGCTCGTACATCTGTGAGGTCAGCCACTGCTTGTCACCAGTCTGGCCATACTTCTTGGCAATAACCTCGAAGTCGGCACCACCCTGCAGGGCCTGGAAGATGCTGTCGGCACGCTGCTTGGCCTCGTCGGCAGTCTGGCCACCGACCTGAATCTGACGGTACTCCACAGAGTCGGGGAGCTGAACCTTATTGATGAGCTTGACGACATTCAGCGTGTTGTCATAGGAAGTCTCGAAAGGACCAACCACCTGACCCACCTGCATGCTGTCAACCTTGGCAGCGATGTCGTTGGCCAGGGCGCTGCGCTGGACAGCCAGGCCGGTATAGGCCGTCTGCGACTGGGCCTTGCGCACCACGTCGGCAGCGTCGCCACCGTTCTGCAGCTGCTGGCAGGCTTCCTGCATCTGCTTCATCAGTTCGTCGCGGTCGGCCTTGGAGGCTACGACCTGGAAATCGACATACTTGATGTCGCGGCTCTCCACCCACTGGCGGTACTGCTCCTTCTGGTCGTTGTAAAGGGCCTTGAGGTCGCTGTCCTCTACCTTCACGTCGGTGTCCTTGATGGTGCTGTAGGGTACAGCAGCCAGCAGGATCTCGCTCTCCTCGTTCTGACCCTCGAAAGCCATCTTGGCGGATACGGGGTTCGACAGGAGGCTCTGAGACAGCAGGGTCTGGTACTTCTGGGCCAGCATCTGCTGACGGAGGGTCTTCTCGATGAACTTCCAATAGTTATAGATGCGGGTGTACTGCTCCAGCGTCTGGGCGTTGCCCTGCTCCTGCTGCTTCTTATAGTCGGCCAGGAACTTGGTCAGCTGGCTGACGTCGAAACGGCCCGTCTCCTGATTGACGAAGGGCGTCTGCATGAGCATGGGGTTCTGACCGGCCTTCAGCACGTTCTGCAACTCGGTATCGGTGACCGTCAGGCCCAGCTTCTGGGTCTCGGCCTCGAGGATGGTCTGGTTGACAAACTGCTGCCAAACCTGGTCCTTCACCTGGTTGAGCTCCTCCTCGGAGAGGTTGTCGCGGCCCTGGGTCATCTTGATGACGTCCTGGTACTCATCGACCAGCGACTGAAACTCCTGGACCGAAATTTTCTTACCTAACACTGTGCCGACCTGCTGACGGCGCTCGTTGCCAGTAGCCTCGCACGAGCGGAACATCTCTTCGGCAATGAATGCAAACAGGGCCAGACCTATCACCGTAGCGAGTACGGGGCCCCAGCTTCTGATTTTTCCAATTGCTGCCATTGTTGAATTTTTATTTTATTTTTATTATTATTTTTCGATTCAGCCTGCAAAATTACTAAATTCCGATGAAACGGCGGCATCTTTTCGTAAAAAAATACCTTATTCCACCACTTTTAGCCGTACCAATTCGATTTTCGTCATCGTCGTCTTGATGATTTTAAACTCGAACTGCCCCACCCTGACAACCTCGTTGAGCTTGGGGAACGACTGGTACTCGTGGAGGATGAGTCCGCCGACGGTCTGGTAGTCGTCGCCCTCGGGGAGGTCCAGCTGGAACATCTCGTTGACCTTCGTTATCTCCAGGCGTGCCGACAAGACGTACTCGCCATTGTCCAGCAACTTGGCCACGTAGTGGGTGTTGTCGTGCTCGTCCTCGATGTCGCCGAAAATCTCCTCGACGATGTCCTCCAGCGATACCAGGCCGCTGGTGCCGCCAAACTCGTCGATGACCACGCCCAGCGACTTCTTCTGCTGCATGAAGGTCTGCATCAGCTTCTGGGCTGCCATCGTCTCAGGGACGTAGGGCATCTGCTGGATGTGCTCTTCCCAGCCCCCTAAGTTAGGGGGTTGGGGGTCTGAAGTAGTCTTGTTCAGACCCCTATCGTCCCCTAACTTAGGGGACAAAGTAAACATCTCCGAGGAGTGGATGTAGCCCACAATGTGGTCGATGTCCTCCTGATAGACGACGATCTTGGAGTGGCCGCTCTCCACGAACTTCTGCTTGAGGTTCTCGATGGTGAGGTCCTCCATGTCGATGGCCACAATCTCCGGACGCGGTATCATGCAGTCGCGCACCTTCGTGTCGGCAAAGTCCAGGGCGTTGTGGAATATCTTGACCTCTTCCTCGATGTCGTCGGGCTGACGGGCGTTGTCGATGCTCGACTGCACCAGGTAGTTGAGGTCCACCTTGGTAAACACGTTCTCGCCCGTGTCCTTGGGCATGTGGACGCCAAACAGGAACAACGTGCCGCGCGACAGGGCCGTGGCGAAGCGCGCTATGGGGTACAACACGATGTAGCACAGCCAGGCCGGTACGGCAAAGATGCTGAGCATGGTGTTGGGACTGGACTTGCAGAGACTCTTGGGGATGAACTCGCCCGTAAACAGTACGATGACGGTGGACAGCAGGGTGTCGGCAGCCACGCGCCCTCCGTCGGAGAGCTGGTAGAACAGCGTCTGGTCGAACAGCTTCGCAAAGAGGATACCATAGACCACGAGCGCGATGTTGTTGCCCACCAGCATGGTCGATAGGAAGTTGTTGGGATGGCGATAGAACAGGGCGATGGCCCGTTGGGTGAGTCCGTTCTTCTCACGGTCCATCTCAGCACGCAGGCGGTTGCTGGACACAAAGGCTATCTCCGTGCCTGAAAAGAAGGCCGAGAAGACGAGGCTGACGAGGAGTCCTATGATTAAGTTTGTCATTCTTTATAGTTTGGTTTCTGGGTGGCCGCACGGCGGGTAGCAGCAGGGCGCATGGGCGCTGCGGCGGTATCGGCCGGAGCGGGTGACGAGGCCGTTGTGGAGCCTGCGGGTGCGGGGGCTGCGGTGTTGTCGCCCTCGCCGTCGAGGTCTTGCGTCTGGAAGGAACCCACCGAGTTGGAGACCTCGTAGTGGGTCATCTGCTCATCGCTGCGGAAGTAGGTGCCCTCCAAGGTTCGCTCGGGGGTGACGACACGGGAGAACTTGTAAGAGTAGAACTCGTGGCGGACACCGTCCCACCACAACTCCTCGCTCGAGAAGTGGAGGCCGTTGACGTTGCGGATGCTGACGCGGCCACGCAACTCCCACAGCTTCTGCTGGTCGTAATACCAGGCGGAGTCGGCCTGAATGTGTCCGGCGATATGGAAGGTCTCGTCAAACTGCTCCAGGAAGATGCCCCTCTCGAAGATCCAGCGGGGCGGATTCTTCACGGTGTTGACCTCCCAGCGCTCGGTGACGATGCGGTATTTGATGACGCCTGAGTCGGAGATGAGTGTGTTGACGCCGTAACTCACCATCATGGATGCTGAGTCGCGGTCGTTGACGGCCGGAGCGGTATGCGACTTCTGCTCGGTGCAGCTGCCCAGTGCCACCAGCCATCCGACAAAGAGAAGAGGAATCAGTCGACCTTCCATTTAGCAAACCAACGTTCGTTGAAGGTCAGGCCGATGGTGATGCGCAGCGTGTTGTCCGTCACAAAGCCGGAGGCGGCGGTGCGCACCCACTGGGCCGTGATGTTCAGCTGCGAACGGTTGTTCCACGTGTTGAAGATGGGGATGCCCACACCAGCGCCGACAGTCAGTTCGGTGGGACCGTCCTTGCCCTCTATTTTATAATAAGGTGTAGCCAGTGAGGCACCGGCACGATAGTGGACGTGGTTCAGGAACTTGCGCGACTTGTTGTCGGGAATCCAGTCGATACCGGCAGCTACCTTGTGGCGGTCCTTATAACAGTCCGACTGCAGAACGTAGGTTCCCGTGGTGCTGTTGAAGACAGGCATGTCGAGCGTGCTCCAGCGCTGCAGCGAGTAGTCGGCAGCCACCGTCAGCGACTGGCGGTGCAGCAGCGAGAAGCCCACACCCACCATGGTGGGCAGTTTGAAGGCGTTGGCGACGGTCTGCGTATTGGTCGTACCAGTACCGGTCATGCTGCTGGTATTGGTCGATGTCATCGTGGCGTCGGCACTCAAATTATGGCCGATGCTGGCTGTGGCACCGAGGGTGAGCACGTCGTTCTTGCCCACGGGGCGCTGCCACTGGACGCCGAGGTCCAGCTTGTAGTTGCTGATGGAGGCGGAATAGGTGCGCAACGTGCTGTTGACATAGGTGTCATTGCTCGATACGGAGATGCTCTTGTCGTAGCTGCCCCAGAAGTAGGAGATGTTGGCACCCACGGAGAAACCCTTCCACAATTCGGCGCCAACACCCACGAAGGCCTGGGAGAAACCTCCCGAGCCAGACTGGTCGATATAGCTCTTAGCCGTCAGGCTGTTGCCCAGGGGCTTGGTCTGCGACAGGCCGTAGCCGATGCGCGAGAAGGGAACGACACCTGCCGCCATACCGACTTTACGAAACAGGCGGAACGAGGCGACACCATAGTCGAAGGCCGACGTCTTGGTGTTGACACGCTTGTTGTCTTCTTTGAGCGACGAGAACTGTCCTGCCACACCGGCGTCGAAAATCATCGTCAGCGAGTCGATACAGGAATAGGAGGCAGGGTTCTGCATATTGACTTGTCTTCCGTCACGCAAGCCATAGGCTACGCCGCCCATGGCGCGGTTGAAGCCCGTCGATTGGTCGGCCAACTGGCCCATGCCAAACTGACTGTAGGGCGACACCGTCGTGCTGGTCTGACCTGCGGCAGTGGCTGCCATCAGACCCGTCAGAAGACCGAAAAAGATGCGTTTCTTCATATTTTTTGTTGATACAATTCGATTTCGGGTTGCAAAATTATTGAAAAAAAACGAAATAAACGCACGATAAGTGGAAAATATAGGTTAATTTTGCATCGTGAAACATTTAAAAACCATTTTTTATGCTCTCAGAGGCCTCTTCGTGGTCCTTGCGGTGGCTACCTCCCTACCCCTTTCGGCTGCGGACATCCGTCCGGAGGACATGGACTCGGTGGAAATCAGCCTGCTGACCTGTCAGCCCCACGACGAGGTCTATAGCCTCTACGGACATACGGCCCTGCGCTACCACGAACTGTGGAAGGACGGCATCGACGCCGCCTTCAACTACGGGGTCTTCGACTATAACAAGCCCCACTTCGTGCTGCGTTTTGTCTTCGGACTGACGGACTACGAGCTGGGCGTCTTCCCCTACGGACTCTTCGAATTGGAGTACCGCCATTTTGGCAGTATGGTGGTCGAGCAGGTGCTCAACCTGACGCCTCAGGAGAAGTATCAGTTGCGCCAGGCGCTGATGGAAAACCTGAAGCCGGAGAACCGCGTCTATCGCTATAACTACTTCTATAATAACTGTACGACGAAGGCTCGCGATATCATCGAGCAAAATGTCAACGGAACAGTGGAATACGCTGGGCGTGAGGACTATACGCCAAGCTACAGAGAACTCGTCCACCAGATGACAAAACAGAATCCGTGGTCGCAGTTCGGCAACGATTTCCTGCTGGGCGTGAAGTCGGACCAACCCACCACGCGACGCCAACAGGAGTTCCTGCCACTCAACCTGCTCTACGACTTCGACCACGCCACCATCGTCTGTCAGGACAGCGTCAGACCACTGGTCAAAGAGCGCCGCATCGCCGTACCGGCGGGCGTACAGGTGGTACAGTCCGGTTTTCCGCTCACGCCGCGCCAATGTTTCGGCATCCTGCTGCTGATAGCGTGTGTACTATTCTTATGGGAGTGGCGTAAACAGCGGGCCTTCGTGGTCTGGGACGTACTGCTGATGCTGCTCACGGGCGTCATGGGCGTGGTGCTCTTCCTGATGCTCTTCTCGCAGCACCCCACGGTGAGCCTCAATCTGCAGATGTTGCTCATCAATCCGCTGCCACTGGTATTCCTGTGGCCCGTCATCCGCCGACGCCCGACACGCTACTGGCTCGTAACGGCGCTGCTGGCCCTGCTGTTCCTGCTGGGCAGTCTCGTGCAGCACTATGCCGAGGGCATCATCGTCCTGGCACTGTGTTTGCTGTTACAATGTTGCATCCACCTGAAGTTCAAGGTTGTCAAATGAGAAACAAATACCTATACATCACCCTACTGACGATGCTCGGCTATAGCGCAGAGAGCATCGCACAGACCATTGCCCAAACTCCCAAACTGGTCGTCAGCATCGCCGTGGACCAGTTGCGTACGGACCACCTGGAGACCTTCGCACCACTCTATTCGCAGGGCGGACTGCGCCGACTGATGGGTGAAGGTACCGTCTATACCAGTGGCGCCTATGGCTTCACACCCGTGGACCGCGCCTCGGCAGCGGCGTCGCTATCGACGGGTTCTACGCCCTACTACAACGGCATCATCGCCACGGAATGGCTGGACCGCCAGACGCTGCGCCCCGTCAAGGCCGTATATGACACGCAGGAGGGCTTTTCGCCCAGGCAGTTGGACACCTCGACGCTGGGCGACGAGATCAAGATGGCCTCACGGGGCATTGCCAAGGTGTTTGCCTTCGCCCCAGACGCGGAGAGTGCCATTCTGTCGGCCGGACATGCGGCAGACGGCGTGGCGTGGATCAGTCAGGGACAGTGGATGACGACGTCGTACTACAAGCCCGTCAACCAATGGCTGAGCGGATATACCCGACTCTACCAGCCCTCGGCAACGGATGTCAACCAGAGTCTCACGGACATCACCCTGGGGTGTCTGGAACAGGCCGGTGTGGGTCTGGACGACAAGACGGACCTGCTGAGCGTCACCTATAGCGTGACTCCCGACATGGAGGCGTACAGGGCGCTCGACAAGGCCGTGGAGACACTCATCGAGGGTGTCACCCGCCGACTGCCCACGGACCGCGTGCTGTTTGTGCTGACCAGTACGGGCAGCCGACAGGACGACACCGAGGAGGAGGACAACGAGAAATACCGCATTCCGACGGGTAAGTTCTATATCAACCGCACGGCAGGACTGCTGAACATGTACTTAGGAGCCATCTATGGCTCTGAACAGTATGTGGAGACAGTCTATCAGAACCAGTTGTTCCTGAATCACAAACTGCTGGAGCGCAAGAACATCAATATGGGTGACATCCTGCGACGCAGTCAGGAGTTTATCATCCAACTCTCGGGGGTGCGCAACGTCTATACCGCCAACCAACTCATCACCAGCGACAGCAACCAGTTGTCGGCCATACGCAACGCCTTTAACGTCGATAAGTGCGGCGACCTCATCGTCAATATCCTGCCCGGTTGGCAGCTGGTCAATGAGGAGAGCCACACGTCGGTGACCTCGCGAGCCAGCAACATCCCCTTCCCCATCATCTTTTGGGGTGCCGGCATCAAGAGCCAGCGCATCCAGACGGCCGTCACCGCAGACCATATCGCACCGACCATTGCCCGTGCGATACGCATCAGGGCGCCCAACGCCTGCTCGGCAGAACCGCTGTTCTAAGATGAAAAATGAAAGATGAAAGAATAAAGATGAAAGAGGAAAGATGAAATATTTCACTTTTCACTCTTCACTTTTCACTTTTTTTCGTACCTTTGCACCCGTTTTAAAAGAATAGGTACGCGCAAGCGTCCCAATTGTCAAATAGTAAATAGTCAAATAGTCAAATAACAAGATGAATTTCAACAAGTTTCTACGCACGTTGTTCGGCGACAAGTCCTCACGCGACATGAAGCTCATACAGCCACTGGTCAACAAGGTGAAGGCGGTATATCCCACCATCCAACAACTCGACAACGACCAGCTGCGCCAGCGCACCAAGGACCTGCAGCGCCGCGTACAGGAATCAGCCACCCAACAGAAAGAAGAGATAGCCCGACTGAAAGGCACCATTGAGGAGACGCCCATCGATGAGCGCGCCGAGATCTTCGCACAGATAGACAAACTGGAGAAGGAGGTGCTCGACATCTATGAGAAGGCCCTCGACGAGGTAATGCCCGAGGTCTATTCCATCGTCAAGGAGACGGCACGCCGCTTTGCCGAGAACGAGGTGACCATTGTCACGGCTACCGACTTCGACCGTGAACTGGCTGCCGACCCGAAGAAGGACTTCATCACCATCGATGGTGACAAGGCCCTCTACCACAACCACTGGACAGCAGGAGGCAACGACCTGAAGTGGGAGATGATCCACTACGACGTCCAGATCTTCGGCGGTATCGTCCTGCACCAGGGTAAGATTGCCGAGATGGCTACCGGTGAGGGTAAGACGCTCGTCGCCACCTTGCCCGTATTCCTCAACGCCCTGACGGGTAATGGTGTCCATGTGGTCACGGTCAACGACTACCTGGCCAAGCGTGACTCCGAATGGATGGGCCCGCTCTATATGTTCCACGGACTCAGCGTCGATTGCATCGACAAGCACCAGCCCAATAGTGAGGCCCGCCGCAAGGCTTACCAGGCCGACATCACCTTCGGTACAAACAATGAGTTCGGCTTCGACTACCTGCGCGACAACATGGCCATCTCGCCCAACGACCTGGTACAGCGCGCCCACAACTACGCCATCGTCGATGAGGTGGACTCCGTGCTCATTGACGATGCCCGTACGCCGCTGATTATCTCCGGTCCCGTACCCAAGGGCGACGACCAGATGTTCGAGGAGTACCAGCCCCTCGTGGAGCGTCTGGTGGGTGTACAGAAGCAGTTGGCCACGCAATATCTGGCTGAGGCCAAACAGAAGATTGCCGAGGGTCGCATGAAGAACGACCAGAAACTCATCGACGAGGGTTTCCTGGCTCTCTATCGCTCCCATAAGTCGATGCCCAAGAACAAGCCGCTCATCAAGTTCCTCTCGGAGGACGGCATCAAGAGCGGCATGCTCAAGACGGAAGAGACCTACATGGAGAATAACAACCGTCGCATGCCGGAGGTCACGGAACCGCTGTTCTTCGTGGTCGATGAGAAACTGAACTCCTGCGACCTGACGGACAAGGGTACGGCATGGCTCGCCCATGAGGTGAAGGACGCCGAACTCTTTGTGCTGCCCGACATCACCAGTCAGTTGTCGGCCCTGGAAGGCGACACCACGCTGACCGACGAGGAGCGCATCAACAAGAAGGACGAGATGATGGCCCACTATGCCGTACAGTCGGAACGCGTCCATACGTTGCAGCAGTTGCTCAAGGCCTACTGTATGTTCAACAAGGACGACGAGTATGTGGTCATCGATGGTGAGGTAAAAATCGTCGATGAACAGACCGGCCGTATCATGGAGGGTCGTCGCTGGAGCGACGGACTGCACCAGGCCGTCGAGGCCAAGGAGCACGTGAAGGTGGAGGCTGCCACACAGACCTTTGCCACCATCACCCTGCAGAACTACTTCCGCATGTACCACAAACTGGCCGGTATGACGGGTACCGCCTCGACGGAGGCCGGTGAGTTCTGGGACATCTACAAGTTGGATGTCGTGGAGATTCCCACCAACCGTCCCGTCATCCGTAAGGACATGGACGACCGTATCTATAAGACGACCCGCGAGAAGTATAATGCCGTCATCGAGGAAATCGAGAAGATGCGCAACAGCGGACGGCCCACCCTGGTGGGTACCACATCGGTGGAGATTTCGGAAATCCTCTCGAAGATGCTCAGCATGCGTAAGATTCCTCACCAGGTGCTGAACGCCAAACTGCACCAGAAGGAGGCCGATATCGTGGCCAATGCCGGACAGTCCATCAACGGACTGGGTGCTGTCACCATCGCCACCAACATGGCCGGTCGTGGTACCGATATCAAGTTGTCGCCTGAGGTGAAAGAAGCTGGCGGTCTGGCCATCATCGGTACCGAGCGCCACGAGTCGCGTCGTGTGGACCGTCAGTTGCGTGGTCGTTCCGGACGTCAGGGCGACCCGGGCTCGTCGCTGTTCTTCCTCTCGCTGGAAGACAAGCTGATGCGACTGTTCGGCTCCGAGCGTATTGCCACCGTGATGGACAAGCTGGGCTTCAAGGAGGGCGACGTCATCGAGAGTTCGATGATTAGCAGTCAGGTGGAGCGTGCCCAACGGAAGGTGGAAGAGAACAACTTCGGTATCCGAAAGCGCCTGCTGGAATATGACGACGTCATGAACAAGCAGCGTACCGTGGTCTATTCCAAGCGTCGCCACGCCCTCATGGGTGAGCGCATCGGCATGGACATCTCCAATACCATCTGGGACCGTGTCGCTACCATCATCGAGCAGAACGACTACGAGGGCTGCAAGGAGCAGTTCATCAAGATATTCGCCATGGAGGTGCCCTTCAGTTCGGAGGAGTTCATCAACAAGAACCCCGACCTGCTGGCCGAGGAGGCGTTCCAGGCTGCCATGGGTAATTTCAAGCGCAGGATGGAGCACATCTGCGAACAGGCCTGGCCGGTCATCAAGCAAGTCTATGAGACCCAGGGTCAGATGTACGAGCGCATCATGGTGCCCCTGACGGACGGTCGCAAGATGTATAACATCGCCTGTAACCTCAAGGAGGCCTACGATACGGAGTGTAAGTCGGTGGTCAAGGAGTTCCAGAAGCAGATCCTGCTCCACATCATCGATGACGCCTGGAAGGAGAACCTCCGCGAACTGGACGAGCTGAAGCACTCGGTACAGAATGCATCGTACGAGCAGAAGGACCCGTTGCTCATCTTCAAACTGGAGAGCGTGAAGTTGTTTGACAACATGGTCAACACGATGAACAACCGTTCCGTCAGTATCCTCATGCGTGGCCAGATTCCCGAGATGCAGCAGGTGCAGGAAGCTGCCCCCGAACAGCATACGCAGCGCCAGCAATATACGGAGTCGAAGCAGAGCCTCACCCAGGAGCAGATGACCGACCCCAACCAGGCTGCCGCCGCCGCTCAGGACACTCGTGCCCAACAGCAGCGCACGCCCATCATCAAGGACAAGCTGCCTGGCCGTAACGACCCCTGTCCCTGTGGCTCGGGTAAGAAGTTCAAGAACTGTCACGGACGCGGTCTCATGTAAATAAGCAAGGACTACAGGACTTACAGGACTATGGTATAGGAAAGATATAAAGTTCTTTTAGTCCTGTAGTCCTTGCAAAATAAAGCTATGATCAAAATCGACAACCTGAAGAAGCAATTCGGCGAGACCATCGCCTGTGATATCCCCGCGTTCACGGTGAACGACGGGGATATCCTCGGTTTGGTGGGCAACAACGGCGCAGGCAAGACGACGCTCTTCCGCCTGCTCCTCGACCTGCTGCGCCCCGATGACGGCTGCGTGCTCTATCGTTTCTCCGCAGCCTCTCCAGCCACCGTTCCTGACGCCTCTCCAGCCACCGTTCCCGACGCGTCAGCGTCGGGCATCAACCCCGCCGAGAGCGAGGTCTGGAAGCAGCACGTCGGAGCCTATATCGACGAGGGCTTCCTCATCGACTTCCTGACGCCCGAGGAGTATTTCGCCTTCCTGGGCAAGATATCGGGCATCGGTTCCAAGGAGGTGGAGCAACGCCTGGCGGACTTCGAGCGCTTTGCCAACGGTGAGATTTTCGGTCAGAAGAAACTTATCCGCAACCTCTCGGCAGGCAACAAGATGAAGGTGGGCATCATCTCCGCCCTGATACGCCGACCGGACCTGGTCATCCTGGACGAGCCCTTCAACTTCCTTGACCCCACCAGCCAACTCGTCCTTAAGCACCTGCTGCACGACTATGCCGCAGAGACGGGAGCCACCATCTTGATTTCCAGTCATAACCTGCAGCACACGGTGGACGTCTCTACACGCATCGCCCTGCTGGAGCACGGACAAATCATCCGCGACCTACCCAACGATCACGGCAGTGCTTCCGCCGAACTACAGGAATACTTCGGCGCAGAATAAACGAATGAGGCGCCCCTTCCTTACGAGGGGCGCCTCCTTATTATATATATAGGTGAGGTATTAACGGACCGTCAGGTGGAAACAGCCCTGCTTGACTTCATATTTGATATAGCAGCGACCCTCCTGGCGCTTGTCGCGCAGCACCTCGGAGAGTACCCATTTCAGGGTATCGTTACGCACCTCGCGCTCCACAGGACGATACCGGTTGTAACAGATGTCGAACGTGGTACCATAGAGATGACAGGAGCGTTCGGTGGCATTGGTATTATGGCGCATCAGGCGCGACACGTCATCCATCGAGCGCAGCACGCTGGTGACTATCAGCTGGTTCATGGGAACACCTTTCATATATAGGCTGTCGTAGAACGCCTGACCAATGTCTTGCAACAAGGCGGCAGCACGCGGCACCAGATAAGGTATGGAACTGTTCAGGCGGTCTATCTGGTAATAGGGACTCTCGCCGACATAGACCAGTTCGCCTTTGCGCTTCTCGGCGTCCTCGCGGTTCTTGACGGGTTTGACACCCCACTTCTCCGCAGCCACAATCTGTATATCCTGACCATCGGGGAATGCCGCCTTATAACTAGGCACGCTCCAGATGCGGTGATACTGACGGGTCGGCTTCTGAGCCTGGTTGTCTGCGCCGTCATCCGATGAGCCGATAAGACCAGCCACTACCTTGATGACAAAGAGGACGGCCACGATAGCTGCAAAAGCAATGAGATACTGTTTCTTACTGATTTTCTGGAAGTAATTCATGAATATAGAATATTAACGTTTACACTTTTCGTACCACGACAACAAGACACCACGTGGAACGCCCGATTTGACGGCAGCGTCCAGGAGACGGCGGGCTTCCTTCTTACGCCCCAAGAGCAGGCAGACATCCACTTGGGAGACGACATAGTCCACATTCTTTGGTTCCAAGCGGGAGGCTTGCTGCCAGTCATAGCGCGAGGCCTCATACTGTTTCATGTCACGCTCCAAAGCCGCCCGCATCGCATAGACGACGGCGGAGTCGGGACGCTGCTCCACCAGTTGGTTCAGCTGGTCCAAGGCTTCCGCCTGGCGCCCTTGCAATTGGAGCACATACGAGAGTGCCATGCGGGCCTCCGTATGACGGGGGAAGATGCTCAGCAGTTCCTCGTAGTCCCTGCGAGCCATATCGTAATGGCGCAGCTGCGTATGGGCATAGCCTCTGTAGTAGAGGGCTGCGGGATTCTGCACGTCACGCTCCAGGATCAGTCCATACTCATCGATGGCATACTGCCATTGGGCGAGTTCCAGGTTCACGGCAGCCTTGCGCAGGTGTAAATCCGTGGACCAGGGCTGACGGGCTATCTCCTTCTGGAGCGTAGCCAACGAGTCGCGCCAGTTGATGCTCTTGGCTGTTAGCTGTTGGCTGTTAGCTGGTTGAGCCAAAAGCCAAAAGCCAAAAGCCAAAAGCCAACAACTCACGCCTTTCTGATGTATTCTACAATCCATTCACCGACTTCTTTCGTACCATATTTCTTACCTCCTGCAACCTGTATCTCGGGGGTGCGTACCTGAGCATCCAACGAGGCGTTGACCGCCTCACGGACGAGTTGACCCTCCTTGTGAAGTCCAAAATGCTCCAGCAACATCGCAGCAGAGAGAATCTGTGCCAAGGGATTAGCCAGGTTCTGACCTTTTGCCTGGGGCCAGGAGCCGTGAACGGGTTCAAAGAGCGGTGTGTGCTCACCCAGGGATGACGATGGCTGCAGGCCCATCGATCCTGTAATACATGACGTTTCATCAGTCAGAATGTCACCAAAGGTATTCTCCGTGACGATGACGTCAAAGAAGGTGGGCTCTGTGAGTACGCGCATCGAGGCATTGTCGATAAACATATAGTCGGTGGTGACCTCTGGATATTGGGGCTCCATCTCCTTGGCTATCTGGCGCCACAGACGACTGCTGGCCAGGACGTTGGCCTTATCGACAACGGTGAGATGCTTCTGGCGCTGCATGGCCATGTCAAAGGCGACCTTCAAGATGCGCTCAATCTCGGGACGCGTATAGATATTGGTGTCGAAGGCCTTGTCGTTGTCTTGATACTTCTCACCAAAATACATGCCGCCCGTCAGTTCGCGAATCACCACGAAGTCGGCACCTCGCAACAGCTCTTCCTTCAGCGGCGACTTGTGCAACAGGCAGTCGAAGGTGGCCACGGGACGGATGTTGGCAAAGAGGCCCAACTTCTTGCGCATGGCCAGCAGACCGGTCTCCGGACGCATCTTCAAGGTAGGGTCGTTGTCGTATTTCAGGTCGCCGACAGCCGCAAAGAATACGGCATCGGCACGCATACACACGTCGTGGGTGGCCTCTGGATAGGCATCGCCACAGGCATCAATGGCACAGGCACCTACCAGGGCCTCCTCATACTCGAAGTCATGGTTAAACTTCCGGGCTATGGCGTCGAGTACAGCGACGCCTTGTTTCATAATCTCTGGGCCGATACCGTCACCGGCCAATATGGCTATCTTCAGTTTCATAATTGATCACTTATCGTTTATCACTCATCACTTATCGTTTAACACTTATCACTCATCACTTATCACTTTCAATGATGTTCAGCATTTTAAAGGTGGCCTTGATGGCTGCTTCCGTCTGGTCGGCATCCAGTCCACGTGTGCGCAGCAGACCATCCTTGTAGTTCCATGTGATGACCGTCTGCACCAGGGCGTCGGTACGTCCACCGGGAGGAATGCTGACCTGATAGTTGGCCAACGTGGGGAAGGTTCTGTTCAGGTATTTCTTATAGATGTGACGCAAGGTCTTGACGAAGGCGTCATATTGTCCGTCGCCCACAGCACTACCCTCAAACTGCTGCCCATTAATCTCTACCTTGACATTGGCGCCAGGCCGCAGACCATAGGCGGTTGTCACGATATAACTGATGAGTTTGACCTTGTCGTCGGAGCCATCATGTTTCAAGACATCACTGACGATATAGGGCAGGTCGTCCTGCGTCACGATTTCCTTCTTGTCGCCCAGTTCCGTGATACGCTCCGTCACGCGGCGCGTCTGCTCGGCCGTCAGTTCCAGTCCCAACTCCTCCAGGTTCTTGGCGATGTTGGCACGACCGGAATTCTTGCCGAGGGCATATTCGCGGCGACGTCCGAAACGCTCGGGCATCAACTCATTGTAGTAGAGCTGGTCTTTCGAGTCGCCGTCGGCATGTACGCCAGCCACCTGCGTAAACACATTGTCACCGACAATGGGTTGGTTGGGGGCTACGGCGATGCCGCTGAAACTCTCCACCATCCGGGAGATGTCGTTCAGTTGACTCTCCACGATGCGGGTTCGGGCATGAAACTGGTCTTTCAGAATCACCTGCACTGACGACAGCGGGGCATTGCCACAGCGTTCTCCCAGGCCGTTGACGGTGACATGAAGGCCACGGGCTCCACTGAGTACGGCAGCCAGGGAGTTGCTCACCGCCAGGTCGTAGTCGTTATGGGCATGGAAGTCGAAATGCACTTCCGGATAGCGCTTCCTCATCTTGCGGAAGTATTCGATGACCTGCAAGGGATTCATCACACCCAACGTGTCGGGAAGCATGAAACGACGGACCCCACCCTGCCTCCCCGAAGTGGAGGAGGACCTGCGGGCATCGGAATCCAGTAGGCACTCCCCTCCTTCGGAGGGGGCGGGGGAGGTTAATGCGTCCATCAACTGATAGACATACTCCGGGGAGTCCTTCATACCATTCGACCAGTCCTCCAAGTAAAGGTTGACGCTGATGCCTTTGCTGGCCGCATAGTTCAGCTCCTGCTGGATGTCACTGATATGCTCCTCGGGGGTCTTATGCAACTGGTGCGTACAATGTTTCAGCGAACCCTTGGCCAAGAGGTTGACGACCTTACAGCCACAGTCGGCAATCCAGTCGATGCTTTTCCCGCCATCGACAAATCCCAGGACCTCGACACGTTCCAGCAACCCATTCTTCTGGGCATAGGCACATATCTTGGTCACTGCCTCGCGCTCACCTTCCGACACGCGTGCCGAAGCAACCTCGATACGATCGACGTTGACGTCGGAAAGCAGTTTTCGTGCCATCACGAGTTTCTCGTGGGGCAAGAAAGAAACCCCATTGGTCTGTTCTCCGTCACGCAGCGTAGAGTCCATAATCTCCACGAAGGGCGAAATGCGCTTGTACGTATTTATACTCTCTGCTGTTCCCATGCTTCGATCTTATTTTTATTCGCCACGAGGAAATCAATATCATCGAGGCCATTCATCAGACAGTGTTTCTTGTAGCCGTTGATGTCGAAATGCTCACTATGGCCTGTCAACAGGTTGGTGACAGTCTGGCGGGACAGGTCAACCTGTACCTGGGCATCAGGATTGTTTTGAATGGTCAAAAACAATTCAGACAGGAAGTCCTCGCTCACCTGAACGGGCAACACGAAGTTGTTGAGTTCGTTGTTCTTGTGGATGTCCGCAAAGAACGAACTGATGACCACGCGGAAACCGTAACCGGCAATGGCCCAGGCGGCATGCTCACGGGAAGAGCCAGAGCCAAAGTTTTTGCCTGCCACGAGGATGCAGCCCTTATATTGGGGGTTATTGAGGACGAAATCCTTATTCAGTGTGCCATCGCTATTGTAGCGCCAATCACGAAAGAGATTGTCGCCAAAGAAACGCTCCTCTCTGGTCGTGGCTTTCAGGAAACGTGCCGGGATAATCTGGTCGGTATCGACATTCTCCAGCGGCAGAGGTACGCACGTTGATGTTATAACATTGAATTTCTGTTTCATAGCAATTCCCTTGGGTCAGTTATTATTCCTGTTACGGCACATGCGGCAGCTACTAAGGGCGACGCTAATATGGTACGACTGCCTGGGCCCTGGCGACCTTCGAAGTTGCGGTTAGAAGTGCTGACGGCATACTTACCGGCAGGTACCTTGTCGTCGTTCATGGCCAGACAAGCGCTGCAGCCCGGCTGGCGAATCTCGAAGCCAGCAGCTTCAAGCACTTTGTCCAAGCCTTCGTCCTCTATCTGCTTGCGGACGGCCCAGGAGCCAGGCACCAGCCATGCTACCACATGGTCGGCCTTCTTACGCCCCTTGACCAAGGAGGCAAAGGCCCGGAAGTCCTCGATGCGTCCGTTGGTGCAGGCACCTAAGAACACATAGTCTATCTTCTTGCCCAACAGCCTTTCGCCTGCTTTGAAACCCATATAGTCAAGAGCCTTCTGGAAGCCCACCCCTCCTTCTGAGGGGACGGGGGAGGTGATGCCAACCCCCATGCCGGGATTGGTGCCGTAGGTGATGCGGGGCTCAATGTCCTTAGCGTCGAAGACCAGTTCCTTGTCGAAGACGGCATCATCGCCACTCTTCAGCGTCTTCCAGTAAGCGAGGGCTCTCTCCCACTCTTCGCCCTTGGGGGCATATTCCCTACCCTTCAGGTAGGCAAAGGTCACCTCGTCGGGAGCGATAAAGCCACCACGGGCACCCATCTCTATGGACAGGTTACAGAGAGTCAGACGTCCTTCCATCGTGAGGTTCCTGACCACCTCACCGGCATACTCCACGAAGTACCCCGTAGCACCGCTGGTCGTCAACTGTGCCATCAGATAGAGTGCCACGTCCTTGGCGGTCACACCCTTCTGCAGCGTACCATTGATGGTGATACGCATGGACTTGGGTTTCTGTTGCAGGATGCACTGCGAAGCCATCACCATCTCGACTTCCGAGGTGCCGATGCCAAAGGCCACAGCACCCATTGCGCCATGCGTCGAGGTATGGGAGTCGCCACAGACGATGGTCATGCCGGGTAACGACAGACCCTTCTCCGGACCTACGACATGGATGATGCCGTTGTCTTTGGACATCATGCCGTAGTGCGTCAGTCCGAAGTCGCGCGCGTTCTTTTCTAATGTATCCACTTGCGCCTTCGACACGGGGTCCTCGATGGGTTTGTCCTGGTCGTGCGTGGGTGTGTTATGGTCTGGCATGCAGAATATCTGCTGGGGACGGAAACACTTCAGACCACGGGCGCGCAACCCCTCAAAGGCCTGGGGTGACGTCACCTCATGACAGTAGAGCCTGTCTATATATAGCTGTGTGGGACCGTCGTCCACTACCTGGACCACGTGCGCATCCCATATCTTATCGAATAATGTATTCATAACTATTTTAAATGAGAAATGAGAACTCATTTCTCTTTTTTAAACTTGTTAATACAGTCGATATATGCTTCGACGGAGGCCGTCACGATGTCGGTATTGGCACCAAAGCCATAATAGAGACTACCGTCGTACTCTACCTGCATGTGCACTTTACCCACATCGTCGGAACCCTTCGAGATGGCCTGAATCGTAAACTCCTTCAGGGTCATCTGTTTCATGATAATCTTCTTCAAGGCCTTGATGGCTGCGTCCACAGGACCATTGCCACTGGCGGCAGCCTCGAACTTCTGGCCACTGATATCCAGACCGATGGAGGCCACCGACTTGACGCCCTTACCCGATGTTACCTGCAGGAAGTCAAGGCGTACGGCATGGGTGTCCGCCATATCGGCACCTGCCAGCATCAGCACGTCGGCATCGCTAACCTCTTTCTTCTTATCAGCCAATACCAGGAACTGCTCATAAATCTTGTCAATCTTATGATCATCGTTCACATCCACGCCATTCACCATGAGGCGGTGCTTCAGGGCTGCGCGTCCTGAGCGTGCTGTCAGCACGATGCTGTCGATGTCGATACCCACATCCTTGGGGTCGATAATCTCGTACGTGTGTACATTCTTTAATACGCCATCCTGATGGATGCCGCTGCTGTGTGCAAAAGCATTACGGCCCACGATGGCTTTGTTGGGTTGTACGGGCATGTTCATCAGACTGCTGACCATACGACTCGTCGGATAAATCTTCGTGGTGTTGATGTTCGTCTCAATATCGATATTCTTGTGACATTTCAGGATCATCGCGATTTCCTCCAATGACGTGTTGCCGGCACGCTCACCAATGCCATTGATGGTCACCTCCACCTGTCGGGCACCCGCCAGCACACCGTTCAGCGTATTGGCCGTAGCCATGCCCAGGTCGTTATGGCAGTGAGTCGAAAGGATACAGGCATCGATGCCGTCCACATGTTCCTTGAGGTACTTGATCTTCTCGAAGTACTCCTGCGGAAGACAATAGCCCGTCGTGTCAGGAATATTGACGACTGTGGCACCGGCCTTGATAACGGCCTCTACCACCTGGGCCAGGTATTCATTGTCCGTCCGACCAGCATCCTCGCAGTAGAACTCCACGTCATCCACGAAACGCTTGGCATAGCGTGTAGCCTCGACGGCATGCTCCAGGATGCGCTCACGTGTTGAGTTGAACTTATACTTGATGTGCTCGTCAGAGGTACCGATACCTGTGTGGATGCGCTTGTGCTTGGCATACTTCAGTGCCTCGACAGCCACATCGATGTCGTGTTCCACGGCACGTGTCAGTGCACAAATCGTCGGCCAAGTAACGGCCTTCGAAATCTCTATCACACTTTGGTAGTCCCCAGGACTCGACACTGGAAATCCTGCTTCAATTACGTCCACGCCTAACTGCTCCAAGGCTTTGGCCACCTGAATCTTCTCTACTGTGTTCAGTTGGCAGCCGGGCACCTGTTCGCCGTCGCGGAGTGTCGTGTCAAAAACATACAATCTGTCACTCATACCATTTGACTATTTACTATTTGACTATTTACTATTTGACTATTTACTATTTGACTATTTACTATTTGACTATTGATACGAAAAAGCCTCTCTACACCCGGAAGTGAGAAAGGCTCTGTATCGTTAAATCTTCAATATCTATTGTCAATTACCTGCATGCCCTGTCACTTCCGGCTACCTTACGCAGTCGAATAATAATCAGGTTGCTAATCAGGTTAAAACTTGTCATTTTTACGTTATTCTTCGTTTATCGGCTGCAAAATTACACATTTTGTTTGATATCGCCAAACAATTTGTCATTTTTTTACGTATTTAACTGATCACATACCGCAGCGACTCCCAGAGTTGTACCAGCAGAATGTAAAAGAGCAACAACGGAGCCGCGGCATGCACACCATCCAGGAGCGCCTGGTAGAGGTCGTGAAGATGAGCGAAGCGGCCGGCCACAAAACCATAAAAGGCACTGAGCGTGATAGTCATGAAGGCGACGAGAGGCACCAAACTGCTTGAGAATGGTGATGGCCACAGACTTCCTGTCGCGGAGAGCAGGATGGCATGAGGTATCAGCGTGAGCATGGCAATGGCTACCAGGAAGACAACCAACAGGGCGACGGTCATCAGAAGGGCCCATCGCTCCCGATAGCTCTTCAACTGATGGTGACTACGGACACAGGGCACCAAGGTACCATAGGCTAGTCCCAGCAGGATGACCCACACCAGTTGCGGCTTAGCCAGGAAATCGGTAAAGTGCCCCATGAACCAGCGGATGCCCTCTTCCGAGAGGAGTGAGTGCACACCGCTCATCGGAAAGGCGGCACTCCAGAGCCATGAGACAAGCATCAGCAAGACCTGGAGGGCAAACAACAGCAGAGCCACTTGGGGCAGATAGCGTTTCATTCGACGTCGGCCTCGAGGTTTTCTATATCCAGGATACGTAATTGCAGGGCCTTGACGACCAGACGGGTGGCATTGACACTCTCACCAGAGGGAAAGAGTTTGCGTACCAACTCGTTCTGGCGCTTCTCCAGACTCTTCACACCGAACGGCATACCGCGGAGTCCCGTGATCTGCTCTTTTGTGTAACCCAAAGCGAGATGGCGCAGGAAACGTTCGTCGTACTCGTCAATCTCGTAGTTGATCAGTGCTTCCTGACGGCCCAGCTGAGAGGAGACAGCATGTTTGAAACGCTCTACAATCTTTTCCAGAATGGGTTCGTTGAACACCAACTGCTTGCCTTCCATCACCGCACCGACATCAGCACGCGTCAGCAGTTCTCCCGTCTTCAGGATGATGCCGTCAGCACCTGCATCCAGCACGTCAACCCATAGTTTCTCGTTGAGTATCTCACCGGTAAAGATGAGTATCTTCACCTGTTTGTAGGCTTCCTTGGTTTGTCGGCATATCTCGACGCCGACAGTGGTAGAGCCTCCCAGTCCCAGGTCGAGGAGCACCAGGTCCGGCTGTTGTTGCTTGATGAGTCGCCAATAGCTGGCTTCATCGGCTGCGGTCCCGATGACTTCTGCCTCCGGGATGTCGTGCTGTACGATGCCCAGGGTTCCTTTCAGTTCGAGGGGAACATCCTCGACGATGATGAGTTTAAATTTTTCCATGATAGCGAGGTAATGTTATTTCCATAGTTTGTGTGTTGTCGCGCTTAGCGAAAGCGATTCCGCAGGCGCGACGGTTCGTGGCCTCTCCATGATCGCGGACGATCTGCCGTATCACTAACGAGGTGAGTGGTGAGAGTTGGGCGGAGAGTGAGAGGGTGAACACCACGTATTGCTCGTCCCTCACCTGGGCCTCTATCTGTTGGCCTTTGACCAACTCAAACAGGTAGTGCAGCAGGTTCTCGTCACCCAGCACGTCCTGACCATAGAGGTTGATGGGGCGTATATGCAGTTGGATGCGTTCGGTCTGTTCTACCGCCTGGCGAATCAGAATGCCATAGAGTTCGCGGTAGTAGGTGGTCACCTCCACCAGCTGGTCCAGGCGATGGGTGTCTATCAGTTGACGGATACGACTGGGGTAATACATCGTCTCATGCTTGAGCGTCGAGAGACAGTTGTCAAGCACACTGTTACAGACATGCAGGTTGTCGTTCTCCAGTTCGGCGCGGCGGCGTTCGTCCTCTGCCAACTCCAAGAGGTCTTGCTGCTGGCGCTCCTCCTGGAAACGGCGATAGAGTCGGTGACGGTAATACAGCAGGTAGTAGATGGGGACAATCAATACCAGGAAGATGACCAACAGGATGACGGCGATACGCTTGTTCTGTCGTGACTGGCCCATGGTGCGGCAGTAGTCTGCCAGCGTATTGTCGGCACTCATCTCCTTGAAGAGTTGGGTATATACCTTATTATTATAAGCATATAGCGACCAGTCGTGCAGGGCCAGCGCGGCGACAGCACTCTCGTTGCGGATGTCAAGGACAATCTGGTAGTTGGTGTTCACGCCATCGTGATACCACTGTATCTCGGCAGGGGTACCGCCCTCCTCACTGCCCAATGTCATCAGACGGCGGCTCTTGGGGTGCTGCTGAAGATAGTGTTTGTTCAGACACTCGCGACAAGAGTCTGCAAATGCCAGGGTACGTTCGTAAGTGCCATTGATATTGGAGAAGAAGGCTGAGTCGGCATAGATATGCGCTTGCCCAATGGCTGTTAGCTGTTGACTGTGAGCTGTCAGCGAATGGCCAAAAGCCAATAGCCAAAAGCCAATAGCCAATAGCCTCCCCTTGGGCAGGCGGAAGAAGAAACGGGTTCCTCTACCCTGCTCACTCTCTGCCTGGAGCGTACAAACAGAAAACAGGTGGCTGACCTTACGGTATTTCTCGATGATGCCGCGACAGTTCATCAGTCCAAAGCCATGACCTTGCGACACCTGATGGTCGAAGACGTGCGCTAACTCGTCGGGCGACATGCCACAACCGGTATCGCTGACGGAAATCTCCACATAGTCGGCAGCCTGCGTGGCATAGACATCCACTTGTCCTCCCTCCCCAGTAAATTTGCGTGCGTTATCCGCCAACGTATTGAGCATAAAGAGGGTTAGCACGCGGTCGGCCTTGACCACGGCCTCGGTCGGTTGCACCTCCAGCGCCACGCCCTTCATGGCAAAGCTCTGCTGACTGCGGCGTATCATGTCGAAGAGTCCCTGTAGGGCGAAGCTCTCCACATGGAGATTCAACTCGCCCTGCTGGAGTTGGATCCACTGGGTGAGCAGTGCGTTCTGTTCATTGATATTGTCTGTCAACTCGCGTACATATTCCTCATCGACCGGTTCGCGTTGCACGGTATAAAGGATGCGGTCTATCAGTGGCAGGATAGTTGTTGCCAGAGAGACCTTGGCACGCTGTTCCAGATAGCGGCGCTCGTTACGTTCTACACGCAGACGGGCTTCCGCCACTTCCTCCCGTTTTTCCTCCAGGAGTTCCTGATAAAGGCTGTTTTGACGTTGTTGGCGATTCCACCGGCTGAAGAGCCAGAGCAGCAGGAGCAACAGGAAGATAGCCCCAAGGACGGCAAGAATCATCCAGTTCAGTTGGGTGACCGATTGCGAGAGCAGGCCGGCACGGGCCTCTAACTCACGGTCTTGTCGGGTCTGTTCCTGCAGGTCGAGGTACAGGTTCCGGTAATGGTCGCTGTTCGACTTGTCGTCCACAGCGGCATAGGCCACCGACATCTGCTCATAGATGCTCGCCACCAGGTCGGGAGCCTGAAAGATACGTTTGTCGGCCAGGGCATCGGTCAGATGTTGCAACGCCTGCTGGTCATCACCTATCGCATGATAGCAGGAGGCCAGCGTGCGATGAGCGCCGGCAATCTGATAGACATCACCAAAGCTGCCAAACAAGTGCAGGGCACTGTCGGCCAGCACGATGTCTGCCGTATGGTCGGCCAGCCCCTCCAGGGCTTGAGCCATAAAAAACAGATACTGATGGCGACGGGCGATGGAAAGACAGCGCGTCAGACACTCCACTTCATCGGCCTTGACCTGTTCGGGAGAGTCACCCGTCAGCACTCCTCCCGCCCCGACATTGTAGAGGTAGTTCAGGTATTGTGCCGTGTCACGGCGTGCCTGTTCCACATCTAACTCATGGATGGCATCCACCGACTGGCGCTCCAGGCCTACATAATAATAATAGGTGGAGTTGACAATAGCCATCTCCGATTCTCCATACGCCATGCGCTGCTGCATGCGTTGCGGCAAAGCCCGGCGCTCCTCATGGATGCGCTGCAGGTGACGGCGCGCCTGTTCACGGTGTTCATAGAACGCCCTGTTGTCACTGCGGCGCTGACAGAGTCGCATGTATTGCACCTCGGCGATGAAGAGTTCCACCTGGTTGTCGGTCAGCGACAAGGCCTCGTCAAGCTGTCGGGCTGCCTGGTCATAATCCATGCGGGCTATGGAGACAAACGCCAGGTTGTTCAGCGCTTCCGCCCGACCGGCATCATCGTGTATCGTCAGGTCGTAGGCCCGATGGGCGATGACCTCTGTAGAGTCGAGACTACGGTAATGATAGGCATAAGAAAGTAAGTTCAGCTTGTCCACCACTGCCTTATCGGATGGTGAACAAGCTGACAAAAGAATAAGTAGGATCAGGTTAAGCGCGAGCCTTAGCACAGTAGCCGAGTGCCTCCTTGCACTTATCGGTCACATACTGCCAGTCGCCGGCCTTTACCTTGTCGCTGGGGAAGAGTTTGGAACCCATACCCACACAGAAGACGCCGGCCTTGAACCACTTCGTGAGGTTCTCCTCCTCGGGAGCGACGCCACCGGTAACCATGATCTTCGACCAGGGCATGGGAGCCATCAGACCCTTGATGAGGTTCGGGCCTACTACGTCGCCAGGGAACACCTTGGTGAAGTCGCAGCCTACCTCCTGAGCCTTGCCGATCTCCGACGGGGTGAGACAACCGGGACAGTAGGTCACGCAACGACGGTTGCAGACAATAGCGATGTCCGGGTTGAACAGCGGACCAACCACGAAGTTGGCACCTAACTGGAGATACAGAGCGGCAGTAGGAGCATCGACGACGCTACCAATACCGAGAGCCAGCTCGGGGCATTCCTTATTGACCCACTTGGACAGTTCACCAAACACCTCGTGAGCGAAGTCACCGCGGTTGGTAAACTCGAAGGCGCGAACGCCACCCTCGTAGCAAGCCTTGATGACGTTCTTACAAACTTCAACGTCCTTGTTGTAGAAAACGGGAACCATAGGTGCCTCGGCAATCTTTGCCATCACCTGGAATTTATCAAATTTAGCCATAATTGTCAATTATCAATTATCAATTAGCGAATGCGTTATCTCTGAACACGTCCGTTGGCATTACCACCGGCCAGGCTCTCCACCTCGTCAACACCGACCAGGTTGAAGTCACCATTGATGGTGTGCTTCAGGGCAGAAGCAGCCACAGCAAACTCGAGGGCCTCACCCTGTGTCGGCTTGGTCAGCAGACCGTGGATCAGACCGCCAGAGAACGAGTCACCACCACCTACGCGGTCGATAATGGGATTGATCTCATAACGCTTAGACTGATAGAACTCCTTACCGTCGTAGATCAAGGCCTTCCAACCGTTGAAGGTAGCGCTGAACGACTCACGCAGCGTAGAGACGACATACTTGAAGCCGAACTCTTCCTTCATCTGCTTGAAGATCTTCTCGTAGCCGCTGGCGTCGGTGACACCACCCTCTACGTCTGCATCGGGCTTGAAGCCCAGGCAGAGCTCTGCATCTTCCTCATTGCCAATGCACACATCCACATACTTCATCAGGGGACGCATGATGCTGATGGCCTTCTCGCTGGTCCACAGCTTCTTGCGGAAATTCAGGTCAACGGACACCGTGACACCGTGACGCTTGGCAGCCTCACAAGCCAGTTTGGTCAACTCTGCGGCCTTGTCAGAGATGGCGGGAGTGATACCGCTCCAGTGGAACCAGGTAGCGCCTTCCATGATGGCGTCAAAGTCGAAGTCCTTGGCGTCAGCCTCAGCGATAGAGCTGTGAGCACGGTCGTAGATGACCTTCGAGGGACGCATTGAGGCACCGGTCTCTGCATAGTACAGACCAACACGCTCACCACCACGGGCGATGAAGTCGGTATTGACACCGTAGCGACGCAGTGCGTTGACAGCAATCTGACCAATCTCGTGCTTGGGCAGCTTAGAAACGAAGTAAGCCTCATGGCCATAGTTAGCCACGCTGACGGCTACGTTAGCCTCACCACCACCGGGGATGATACGGAATGACTCACTCTGGATGAAACGGTCGTTGCCCATAGGCGACAGGCGGAGCATAATCTCGCCTAAAGTTACAATTTTTGCCATTTGTTCTAGTATTTTAAATAAAGTGGTTTGTTTTCACGGGCAAAGTTAGCACATTTTTTTCGAATCTCCAAGAAATATTGCAAAATCTTCGCAAGAATGAAAAAAATTACGTACCTTTGCCAACAACTTCAAAAACTGACATGGATACAGGAAAAATCAGAATCAAGGACATTGCCGAACGTGCCGGCGTCAGCGTGGGCACTGTCGATCGTGTGCTCCACGACCGTCCCAACGTGTCTCCCAAAGCCTTGGAGAAAGTCAAGAAAGCGCTGGAGGAAATGGACTACCAACCCAACATGTATGCCTCTGCACTGGCCTATAATAAGTCGTACACCTTCTACTGCGTCATTCCCAAACACGAGTCGGAGGCCTATTGGGAAGAAGTGGAGGAAGGCGTCAACGAAGCCTGTGAGCGCCGCCGCGACTTCCGCATTCAGGTAAAGATGATGTACTACAACCGCTTCTCCACCGAGACCTTTGCGAAGACCATGAACGAACTGATGAAGCTGCAACCCGACGGTATCGTCGTGGTACCCTCCACGCTCGACATCACGCGCCGCTATGCCGACCAGATGCACGAACAGAACATCCCGTTCATCCTGCTCGACTCCTATATGCCCGACCTGAAGCCCCTGTCGTTCTTCGGCCAGGACTCTTTCTCCAGCGGCTTTTTTGCTGCCCGCATGCTGATGATGATGGCACCGCGCGAGAAAGAGATCATGCTGATGAAGCAGATGCGCAACGGTAATGTGGCCTCCAAACAGCAGGAGAACCGCGAGACCGGTTTCCGCCACTATATGCGCGACCACTTCCCCTCGGTAGCCATTCACGAGGTCAATCTCTCGCTGGACGAGAAGCGCGAGCGCTACGACAACATCCTGGAGCGCTTCTTCAAAGCCCACCCGCAGGTACACCACTGCATCACCTTCAACTCGAAGGCCCACCTGGTAGGAGAATTCCTGCAGCGCACCAACCGCCGCGACATCCAGATTATGGGCTACGACATGGTGCCGAAGAATGCCGACTGTGTCCGTCAGGGCAGCATCTCGTTCCTCATCGCCCAACACGGTTACATGCAGGGCTACTCGTGCATCGAGACCCTTTTCAGCGCCATCGTATTGAAGAAGGTGGTCGAGCCCGTCAACTACATGCCCATCGAACTCCTCACCAAGGAGAACATCGACTACTATCGCCGGAAGAACATCGGATAAGACAAAATACTTAAATACTAAAACAAATACTATTATTTATGGCATTAGCTACATTTCTGAAAATCAATCCCGCCGACTCCGTCGTCGTCTGTCTGGCTCCCAAGAGCAAGGGCGACATCATTGAGGTGGACGGCAAGCAAATCACGGTGAACCAGGACACTCCTGCAGGTCACAAGGTACTCATCAAAGACGTCAAGGAAGGTGAAGACATCATCAAGTACGGCTACCCCATCGGCCATGCCCGTCAGGACCTGAAGGCTGGCGACTGGGTAAACGAGAACAACCTGAAGACCAATCTCTCCGGCACTCTTGAATACACATATCGCCCTGTAAACCAGAGTCTTAATATCGCCAACGAAAAGCGAACCTTTAAGGGTTACGTTCGCAAGAACGGTGATGTCGGCGTGCGCAATGAGATATGGATTGTACCCACCGTCGGCTGTGTCAACGGCATCGCCGAGCGCATGGCTCAGCAACTGCGCCAGGAGACGGGATGCAAAGATATCGACGCCATCTGGACATGGCATCACAACTATGGCTGTTCACAGCTCTCCGAGGATCACGAGAACACGCGCAAGGTACTGCGTGACATCTGTCTGCACCCCAATGCCGGTGGCGTCCTGGTGCTGAGTCTCGGATGTGAGAACAACCAGCCCGAGGACTTCATGGCCATGTTGGGCGACTACGACAAGGACCGCATCAAGTTGCTCGTCACCCAGCGTGTGGAAGGCGACGAGATGGAGGCTGGCATGCAACTGCTTCGTGAGCTCTACGCTCAGGCTGCCCAGGACAAGCGCGAGAAGGTCAGTGTCTCGAAACTGCGTGTCGGTCTGAAGTGTGGCGGCTCCGACGGTTTCTCCGGCATCACCGCGAATCCGCTCGTCGGCGAGTTCAGCGACTGGCTCGTAGCCCAGGGCGGTACCAGCGTGCTGACCGAGGTTCCCGAGATGTTTGGCGCCGAGACCATTCTGATGAACCGCTGCGAGACCCCCGAGCTCTTCGACCAGACGGTGTCCATGATTAATAACTTCAAGAACTATTTCCTCTCGCATGGCGAACCCGTCGGCGAGAATCCCTCTCCGGGCAACAAGGCCGGTGGTATCTCCACGTTGGAGGACAAGGCCCTGGGATGCACGCAGAAGTGTGGCAAGGCTCCCGTCAGCGGTGTCATGGAGTATGGTGACCGCCTGCAACATACGGGTCTGAACCTGCTGTCTGCTCCCGGCAACGACCTGGTAGCATCGACGGCCCTGGCCTCTTCGGGTTGCCATATCGTGCTGTTCACCACGGGTCGCGGCACACCTTTCGGCACCTTCGTTCCCACCATGAAGGTTGCCACCAACCCCACCCTGGCCAAGAACAAGCCCCACTGGGTGGACTTCTCGGCAGGTCAGTTGGTCGAGGGACGTACCATGCAGGAACTCGTTCCCGAGTTCATCGACAAGGTGCTGGCCGTAGCCTCTGGCGAGAAAGCCCGCAACGAAGAGAACGGATACCGCGAAATCTCCATTTTCAAGAATGGTGTGACTCTCTAAACGATTATGGACGTCATCCAGCGCAACATAGAGAGGCTGATCAACAGCGACATCCAAGGTAAGAAAGAACCGTTGGAGCCCCTTTCGCAATGGAAGTGGAAACGGCTCTACCAGATTACGCGCGAATATGCCATCGGCGGTTACATCGCCGATGGCCTTCGCCGTCATGAAGGCGACTTCTTCCGTCAGCTCTCCCCTGCCCTGCTGGAACAATTCATGGCTTTAGACAACGGAAAGAACCCGGAGGCGCTAGACCGCTACATGCTTCATGTGACGCGTTCACGCGGCTGGCGCTACCGGCTCTCCCAACAGTCGTTAAAAGCTTACTTCAGCGATTTCTTCTTCCGCATCAAAAACATCGAGGAATAAGAAATCGGCTCACTCCACACTCCACACTCCTCACTCCTCACTCCTCACTCCTCACTCCTCACTCCTCACTCCTCCTCTTATACAGTATCTCGCGGATGCTGTGCTGTCCCATGAAGCGGCTTTTGTCCACATAACCGCTGATGCCGCCCACGCGTCCCTTTCCCGTATATTGCCACATGGTAATCTCGCGTTCGTCGGCCACGACAGGCTCCTCGTCGGTGTACATCGCTATCATAATCTTATACTCGTCCACCTTTCCCTGCAGATATTTGTTGTAGAAGTTACGACCCGTATAAAGCAGCGGTTTCTGCTGGTAGGCTTCCTCTATCAGGTCGAGGAAGCAGAGCAGCGAGTCACAGAAGTCCTCTACAGGCAGACCTCCCGTCGTCTCCACGTCAATCATCGGAATGAGGTCCTGTTCCTCGGGGATACACTGTGACACAAAGTTCTTCAGTTGGAGCTGCTGGTCGGTCTTGGGACGGTAGAAGTGATAACTTCCCACCTTCAGACCATAGAGATGGGCCATCACGATGTTACGTTCGAAGGTGGCGTCAATGCGGTCGCCGCCCTCGGTAGCTTTCAGATAGACATACGCCATGTGCGTATTGTCGCCGATACGGTCCCAATAGACGGAGCCCTGGTAGTGGCTCATGTCGATGCCGTGGATATGGCAACAGGTGTCTTCACACTGCACATCGAAGTCGTCGGTGGCGGCGACCATCGTCAGTGGGAAACAACAAAGGAGGATATAGAGTAAAGTCTTTCTCATACGGAATGGTTGGTTTTTACAGGTCCTGCAACAGGACGCCACGGGCTTCGCGCAGGTAGTTGCTGCGCAACTCGATGGCTTTGGCCCACTGGCCACTTAACAACTCGCTGATGTCGAGGTCGATCTTCCACTGCCCCTGCGACTCCAGACGGTCTATCATGGTGCCTACGGACAGGTTCTTCACATCTTCGGCAGGTACATAGCGCATGGTTTCCACCTTCTCGTCCACGGCGACGGTCATCAGCAGGTGGGCCTCGGTCAGCTCGTAGAGCAGTTCATAGACAAAACGTATCGGGATATGGGTCTCCTCGCGCAGCTCCAGGGCCGACAGGGGGCGCTGGCCCTTGACGAAACGCTTACAGACGCAACTCATCAGGAGTGCCGACAACAAGATTTTGTAGCGGTGGCTGATCTCTCCGGGGTGGGCATCGTAGTCGTAGTAGTCCAGGTTCTGGTTGGTATAACACAACTCGGCACCGAAGAGACAGATGGTCCACGAAATCTGCACCCACAACATGAAGAGCGGCAGTGCGGCAAAGGAGCCGTAGATGGCGTTATAGCTGGACAGGAATATCTGCGAGTGGATGTAGAATATCTGCAGCCCCTGCATGGCGATACCGGCCAGGATACCAGGGACGATGACGCTCAGCACCTTGACACGCGTATTAGGCATAAAGATATAGAGTCCGATAAACATACCGGCCATCAGCACATAGGGTATCAAGTCGATCAGGAAGCGCATGGTAGAGCCCAACAGCAGGAAGTCGGGCAACTGGTTGGCGATTGTGGCCAGGAAGATGCTGAGACCGGACGTCAGGACGATGACGATGGGAAACAGAAAGAACATGGCCAGATAGTCCGTGAAGGTACGGAAGATGGAGCGCGGCTTCTTTACCTGCCAGATTTCGTTAAAGGCGTCCTCCACATTACTCACCAGCATCAGCACGGTGTAGAGCATGAAGACGAGGCCGATACCCAGGAAGACGCCGCTCTTGGTATGTACCAGGTAGCTGTTGACGAAACCGATGATGACCTCTGCTACCTGGGGTTGTGACGAGAAGGCGTCACGAAACCACACCTCGATGTACTTGTTGAAACCGAAACCGCGGGCGATGGCGAAGACGACTGCCAGGATAGGCACGATGGCCAGCAGCGTAGAGTATGTCAGCGCCGAGGCTTTCTGCAGCACGCGCTTGTCGAGGAAGAACCTGACGGCCAGCATCACCTTCTTGGTAATGCCCACCAACAGATACTTCAACGGCGACACGTCACCCTGCGTAATCCGCCAGATGTCGGTCGTAAAGAAGTGTATAATCTGATCTACGCGACGGCCCATGCCTACTTATCACTAATCGTTTATCACTTATCACTGATCGTTTATCACTTATCACTGATCGTTTATCACTTATCACTGATCGTTTATCACTTATCACTGATCGTTTATCACTTATCACTGATCGTTTATCACTTAAAAAAGCAGTGTCCCTATAAGCCGGGTTCTGTACCTCTCACGAGGCGCCTGTCATTTATCTACTCCGCCGGTTACCCGACGACTCCAGCGTTCTACCCTCCATCGCTGACCCCGAGAGGTCATTGGGCGGACAACCCTCCGACGACGGTTTACATGAACTTGCAGCCCCCAGATGGAACAGCCCGACGGTCACCCGCCGACTGGTGGTCTCTTACACCGCCTTCTCACCCTTACCGCCCTTTGCAGGACGGCGGTCGTTCTCTTCTCCCATATCCTACCGTCACCGATAGCTGGCACTTTCACCAGTGGGGCGTCCTGCGCTGCCCGGACTTTCCTCCCGTGCTCTACCCACCCCGAGAGGTGGCGGTTAGCACCGGCGACAAGCCGTGACACTGCTTTGAGTGTGCAAAGTTATAAAAAAGAATTAAATTTTTAATCTTTCATTTTTAATTTTTAATCTTTATTTGTACCTTTGCACGCAATTTATAATAAGGTATATGGAATTAGCAAGTAAATACGACCCCAAAGAGGTCGAATCAAAATGGTATCAGTATTGGCTGGACAACAAGTTGTTCGCCTCTAAACCCGATGGCCGCGAGCCCTACACCATCGTCATTCCGCCGCCCAACGTGACGGGTGTGCTCCACATGGGCCACATGCTCAACAACACCATCCAGGACATCCTCGTCCGCCGTGCCCGCATGGAGGGAAAGAATGCCTGCTGGGTACCCGGTACCGACCACGCCTCCATCGCTACGGAGGCCAAGGTGGTGAAGAAGTTGGCTGAACAGGGCATCAAGAAGCGCGACCTCACGCGTGACGAGTTCCTGAGGCACGCCTGGGAGTGGACCGACGAGCACGGCGGCATCATCCTCAAGCAGCTGCGCCGATTGGGAGCCTCCTGCGACTGGGACCGCACGGCATTCACGATGGACGAGACGCGCTCGAAGAGCGTTATCAAGGTGTTCGTCGATCTCTATAACAAGGGATATATCTACCGCGGCCTGCGCATGGTCAACTGGGACCCCAAGGCCCTGACGGCCCTCTCCACCGAGGAGGTCATCTACAAGGAGGAGCAGAGCCACCTGTTCCATCTGAAATACTATGTGGACGGTCCTGTGTCCCCTGATTCTGTCAGCGGAGAGGGCAACGTCGTCCACAAGGACGAGCGCGGCTACTACGCCGTCGTCGCCACCACGCGTCCTGAGACCATCATGGGCGATACCGCCATGTGTATCAACCCCAAGGACCCGAAGAACCAGTGGCTCAAGGGCCGCAAGGTCATCGTGCCGCTGGTGAACCGCGTCATTCCCGTCATCGAGGACCGCTACGTGGACATCGAGTTCGGTACGGGCTGTCTGAAGGTGACTCCCGCCCACGACACCAACGACTACATGCTGGGTAAGACCCACAACCTGGAGACCATCGACATCTTCAATGCCGACGGTACCATCTCCGAGCAGTCGCCCATCTACGTAGGTATGGACCGCATGGATTGCCGCAAGCAGATTGCCAAGGACCTGCAGGAGGCTGGTCTGATGGAGAAGATTGAGGACTACGTCAACAAGGTGGGCTATTCGGAGCGCAACCCCGACACGGCCATTGAGCCGCGCCTCTCACTGCAGTGGTTCCTGAAGATGAAGCACTTTGCCGACATCGCCCTGCCTCCCGTATTGAACGACGAGCTGAAGTTCTATCCTGCCAAGTACAAGAACACCTACAAGAACTGGTTGGAGAACATCCAGGACTGGTGTATCTCTCGACAGCTGTGGTGGGGACACCGTATTCCGGCCTACTATATAGAGACCTCCCCCAACCCCTCCGAAGGAGGTGAGGTTATCCCTGAGGGAGCATTTGTAGTGGCCGAGACGGAAGAGGAAGCCTATAAGCTTGCCCTCGAAAAGTTCCCCTCTCTCGGAGGGGTCAAGGGAGGTTTCACCCTCCATCAGGACGAGGATGCCCTCGACACGTGGTTCTCTTCATGGCTCTGGCCTATCTCGCTGTTCGACGGTATCAACAACCCCGGCAACGAGGAAATGAAGTACTACTACCCCACTGCTGACTTGGTGACGGGTCCGGATATCATCTTCTTCTGGGTGGCCCGTATGATTATGGCTGGCTATGAGTTTGCTGGCGACATGCCGTTCAAGAACGTCTATTTCACGGGTATCGTCCGCGACAAGCTGGGCCGTAAGATGTCTAAGTCGCTCGGCAACAGCCCCGACCCTATCGAACTCATCGAGAAGTTCGGTGCCGACGGCGTGCGCATGGGTATGATGCTCTCCGCCCCTGCCGGTAACGACATCCTCTTCGACGAGGCACTCTGCGAACAGGGCCGTAACTTCAACAACAAGATATGGAACGCCTTCCGCCTCGTCAAGGGCTGGCAGGTCAGCGATGACGTGCCGCAGACGGGTGCCGAACAGCTCGCCGTGAAGTGGTTTGACGCCAAACTCAAGGCCGTGGCCGCCGAACTCTCCGAGCAATTCACCAAATACCGCATCTCCGAAGCCCTGATGGATGTCTATAAACTCTTCTGGGACGAGTTCTCGGGCTGGTATCTCGAGATGGTCAAGCCCGCCTACGTCAATGGCAGCCAGCAGCCCATCAACAGCAAGACCTATGAGGCTACCCTCGACTTCTTCGACAAGCTGCTGAAGATGCTCCATCCCTTCATGCCTTTCATCACTGAGGAACTCTGGCAGGCCCTCTACGACCGCAAGGACGGCGAGAGCATCATGCGCGAGTGTCTGATTCTCAACGGCTTGACTGCCGAGGAAGAGAAGCTCCTCGCCGACGTCGAGGAGGTGAAGCAGGTGGTCAGCGGCGTACGTACCGTACGTGCCCAGAAGAACATCGCCAACAAGGAGAAGCTGACGCTGCAGGTTGTCAATGCACAACTCGACGGCCAGTATGCTGATGCCGTCATCAAGATGGCTAACCTGGAGGCTATCACGCCGGTCAGCGAGAAAGACAGCACCGCCAGCAGTTTCATGGTAGGCATGACGGAGTATGCTGTACCCCTGGGCAACATGATCGACGTTGACGCTGAGATTGAGAAACTGGAAGCTCAGCTGCAGCACCTGGAGGGTTTCCTGCAGGGTGTGATGAAGAAGCTCGCCAACGAGCGCTTCGTACAGAACGCCCCTGAGCAGGTCGTAGCCCTGGAGCGTAAGAAGCAGGCCGACTCGGAAGAGAAGATAGCTGCCCTGCGCGAGTCCATTGCTGCCCTCAAGGCGCAGAAGAAATAACGGCGTCCCCCGGAAAGGGAACACCGTTTATCACTACCAATCACCCGAGACGCATGGTTCTCGGGTGATTGCTGTTTATTTCAGCGCCTCGGCGATTTGCTCGGCTATCTGCTGCATGCCTTTCACCGACGGATGACCCGACTTCTTGTCGATACCCTTCAGTTCGATGCATTTCACGCCGTAGTGCTGGCAGATGGTCTTTACCGACTCGTTGATCTCCGCGCGCAGGCCGTCGTTCAGCAGGAAGTAGATGTCGGCACCCACGTAGCGCTGTGTCATATATTCCAGCAGGCGCGCCATGGCCGGACGGAAGGTCCAGAAGTTCGCCTTCACAAGGCTGTCATACTGGTATTCACCAATCGGCGCACCCGCCCAACTGTCGTTCGTGGCTCCGAAGATGAAGATGATATCCGGACAACCCAGATTCGTCATCCTCGTCAGGAACGAGCGCTGGGAGTAGTCGTTGCCGCTGTAGCCGCTATAGCTGATGGTCGAACCGCTATACGAGTTGTTCTGACAGAGCTTCCAGCCCTGGCTCGCGATGAGCTGGTGCCACCACGTCTGTCTCACGTCCAGCACGTCGGTTCTTCCCCGTTCGCCCTGACCATAGTACCACAACTCATTGGTTGCGGGCGTCACAAATCCCTCGAATGTCGAATACGAGTCGCCCAGTATCGACACCGCCTTCTTCTGGGCACCGGCCACCGTGCTTATCAGCACCAGCGCCAGCAGCAGGAGTTTTCTTTTCATAGCTTTCGTCTTTTGTTATTATGTTCAACTGTCAAGGAATTAATCCGCTGCAAAATTAAGCAAAATATTCCAATAGTCAAAAAAAATATGAAGCCTTTAGATAAAAATAATTGCCAAAACGTTTGGAAGTTACTACCCAAAAACAGTACCTTTGCACTTGAAGAATAATAAAGGTGCAAGCTATGGATTATCTGGAGTATAAAGGCTACAAGGGTAGCGTGGAGTATAGCAAGGAGGACAACTGCCTGTTTGGTAAGGTGCAGGGCATGAGCAAGGACCTGATAGTGTATGAGGGTCAGACGCTCGACGAACTGCGCAAGGATTTCGAGGATGGTGTGGATAGCTATCTTGAGGTGGCTGCTTCTTGATTTTTGTGCAGTTTGCGATTGAAAAAATATTTTTCAGTCGCATAATCGCATCGTACTTTTGCATCGCAGTCAAGAAAAATCGCGGCTGCCATGCGGACTTTCGGGCGCAAGTGAGAGCGCTGTACAAAAATATTCATCTTCCACTCGTGAAGGTTATTTTTTGAATTTCAATTTTGTAATACAGGGACCTGGCGTCCCGTGGAAAACAAAATATTTAACATCAAGGAAGACTGTCTTCTACTTGTGCTACGACCTCTTCCGGCAGCAACTCTCCGGAGTGCCCTTTCGACCAGTCTATGGCAGGGGCTATCGCTTGCAGTTTCTCCTGAGTAATGAAAGGTACTGCCCCTGGTTCTCCATTGTAGCACACCATATCCACATACATCCTGCGCTTGGTGCTGCCTGCCCAGTCGTCTCCCGGATAAGGGTCTGAAAGGAGCTGACCACAGAACACGATGCCCGCCTTGTCGTCACCCGTACGCATCATATAGAAGAAGTCGCCACGGCGGGCTTCCTGCCATTCATAGATGCTCCAGTTCAGACGGAACATGCCGTGCACGCGGTTCTCCATGCACGCTTCGAAGTCCTTCTCTGTAAACGAACTGATGGCTGGGTTCCAGCGCATCAGATAATGCCTTGGTTCTGCCGGTACTGGTACAACCTCAAAAGCAACCTCCCACACACAACTGTCTCCGTCAGGATCTTCCACGATGGGTTTGCCTGCTCCCTGATAATTAAATCGTTTAACGGGTTCAGTATCTACGTCTATGATTCGTGCCAGAAGGTGGTCATCATCGCTACTGAGTTCCAAGAACTCCAACACACTCTTGATGGCATACGGGAACTCGCCGCCATTATAGAAATAGCAGCCGTGGAAGGTGTCAGGCAACTCTTCGGTTACCAAAATCAGATGCCCATTGACATTCTCAAGAAACATGTTCTGGTTGTCCTCATCGATGTCAATGAGAATATGTGTTATCTCGCCCGAACGTACCTTCTCGATTACTCCGCTATCCACTCCGATGGCAACTCCCATCTCGTTGAGATTGTTCTTCTCGTTTTCCTTTTCTGACTTCATAGACTTGTTGCTTTTAGTTATCTGGCTACAAAGATACAAATTTTATTTGAGAAAAGGCAATAATGGTAAGAAAAAAGATCCATCCGCATACACAGATGGACCCTTTAATCTTAGATGGGTTCACAGTCCTCTATCATCGGAATCAAGTCTATCAACTTTTTCCCGTCAATCTCAAATTCTTCAAGAACGGCATTGCCATCCTTGAATCGACGAATCTCATTGGTGAAATGCTCATCACATTGTGCAGCATAATCTTGTTCTGACAGGAAATAATACTCCACACCATTGTAACTGAAGCGCAGGTCGTACCTTTGAACGGCAAAGTCGTAGAAGAAAGTCTCAGCTATCGCATCGGGATAGCCATGAAACGCCCCACCATTCAAATCATAGTTAGGAGGATATTTACTGTTGAATGGATACCCCACCAAGTCATCTTTAATATAATCGTATGCCATATCACAAATAACTAATCGTTTCATTTAATAGACGCTCATATGCTGGATTCTCTGAAATGGGTATCGGTTTTCCTACAGGTCTGCCGTTTTTCCAATAATGGAAATGAACTCCTATTCCATTGTGGTCCTCATTATGAATTTCAACAACTTTCTTGCAGTTTGAATCATAAATAGCAATACACTTCAGCCCATTACCCTTCTTGAACATCATCCCATAGATGGCATTAGGAGAGTGGCTCTCTTCCGGCATCTTAGTTGGTCTCTTGGGATTCTTTAGCTCTATAATTTCAACTCCATTAGGAAGGGTTTCAACGGTTTTCCAGTGGCGTCCTTCCTCTGTCTCTGTCGTACCAAGCGACTTACTTCCGTTTGCTCCCATTTCTCAACATGTTTAGACGTTCATTACTAAAGAAGGAACTGATAGTAGTATCTTCTCCTTCAATCTGTTGTCCATAACGAATGATGTGCGATGGTAATAGTTGGCTCACAGCCATTCCATATCCACGTTTCCATCGATAGAGTGACAAATCACTCCTGTGCACAGCATTGCTGTTGATGGCAATAACCGAACCTTGAAGATGTGGAGGAAAGCTATACGAAAAACTATCACTCTTCGACCACGTGATGTTGGGATAGAGCTTCACCCCTTCTTTCTGCATCAGCTCCGACATAAGCGCATTGCATAGGGCGTGCCTATAGCGCATCTCTGCTGGCATATCAACATATTGTGACATGTCTGACCCAATAACAGCCTTACACCTCCTCAAAAAAGGCAGATATTTGTCAGGATTCCGAAAAATCCTCATAAACAGTCTGTCCGCTATGAAGAAGTGCACGACTGCATCCGTAATGCCATAGCTGTAAGCTTCATGAAAGGGAACGAGTCGTTCTACGTCTTTATCAAAATTTGGTTTCAGCACTGGCCATTTCATCTCACCCGCTGTAGGTAAGTAGCCGTAAACAATCTCAAGGAATATTCTCATGCTCTCCTCTATGAATCTGATTGCTTTGGCGACAGGTTCCTTCAGAGTGAGAATATATTTCTCTGCCTCACGTTCGTATTCTTTGTATGAAGGCGAGAATATGTTTTTAAGGGTTCTCATAAAATATCTATTTATGAGCCCCATTGATGAAATGCTTTATTATGCAGCCATCGCAGGGGCGTGGTTAATAACTAAGTTATTCCTCACGTCATGCTGATGGTCGTCATCTTCAGAAGTAAACAAGTGGTATCTCGCTGACAGGGTAACCCGCCTAACAACAGATCGAATATCAATGCATACGGTTTGAGTCTTGACAGGCTTCTCATAGAACAGGTGACTATGCAATATCCTGTCAACAACATTACTGCGTTGCTTGTATTCGTATGTTTCCCAGAGTTCGAGATTACCACAAGATTCTAAACTCAGAGAGGAAAGGATCTTCTCTAATGCAAAGCCTCCCAGCGTAAATCGCCTATAGGCAGATGGTGTAAGTTCGTATACTTTCTGCAAAAACTGCTCACGTATGGCATTCGCGTCGATGTCAGTCCAAGACGTAGCAGCGTTTTCTGAAGATTGGCGTCTTTTGAATGTATTACAAAAATCGACAAATGTTGCCAATTCGTCGCCAGCGAGATCGGCAATGTGTCGTCGGGCATTGTTGAAGTATGCCCTCATCTTGCGGACGTGAGCATCCGCCATAGCAGCGAGCAGGCTTTCATCTATACATCTGCACGCCGTGTCCTCTATCTCCACGCCTTGCTCACGGGCTATCACGCGAATAGCCTCAAGGCGCAGTCCACCGGCCTTCATCACCACGTCTGCTGAAGTGGTGAATCCCATACTGAAAATGCTCTTTTCTTCAAAAGCAGTTTCCGAGATGTCGTCCGTGATGGAAAGATAATTCTTCATTTATTTATAGTTATAGTGCAAAGATAGCACTTTTTTTCGAAACCATCAAATACAGCAGACAGAAAACTATAGTTATTCAACTATTTTTTTATAATTTTGCTATTCAAAGAGTCATTCGTTGCTACCCAAGAACGAGATGCGTTTAAGTGGAAGCATGTTCTTGTCATCATCAGTCATCTTATCGTAGAACTCCAGCCACATGTCGATGAACTCATCACCGTCTATCAAGCGGATGAACTCACGCGAACTGGTGCCAGTAGTCTTGGCATCAGGCGAGAATGTGCCGCTGGTTACGAACAGAGCAATATCACCGGCACGGAGCACACCCAGCAGGGCGCGAATGTCCGAGGCACCGATGGCTGTTTCTGGCTTATGCTTCACCTGTACTTTAATGCGTGGAGTCTGAGCGCCAAGTGGATCTAAGTAAGCTGTGATGTCTATACCACCATCCTTGCCTTTGGGCGCAATAAAAGGCGTGTGATAGCCCATGGCCCTCAGCAGCGCTGCCACCATATCCTGGAATTCATACGGACTCTTTGAGACAATGAACTTTCTGATACCTTCGCGAGCGTCCGACTCCAGCATGTCAAGATTCACACCGTTGTCTTTTTCGTCGGTCTCATCGTTGGGTTCTTCATCAGTAGTTTCCACCTTAGGGTTCAGTCGCCGCCATTCATGATAGGCATCGTTGGCTATCGTCATTACCTCTTCAGGTGCCTTTTTCAGTACAGCCTCGCCTTCGGGTGTCAAGTACCAGTTGCCACTCTTCTTTACAATGAATCCAGCCTTCTGATAGTCTATGGAATAGAACTGGAAACTATTCGTCCAGCGGATATATTTCATTTTTCCTGCTGGTTCTTTCTCCCAATCTGTCAACTCGACATTTTCATTCACAAACGGATATAGTTCCTTGGCCGGCATACTACCACCTCGGCGGTTCATTTCCTTCATCACCGCATATAGCGTCTTTGTAGCGCAGGCTTTCGTCCTGCTGAATTTATCTTTTGCCATATCTCATAGTTTTATCTGTTTCCTTTTGCTCTGTTATGAGTCTTGCACAACATCTGGCAGTTCTCTATAGTGGTTGCGCCACCTTTGCTCCAGGCTGCTACGTGGTCAGCATCCATATCTTTTAAGTCCCATATCTTTGTATGATTGGCATCGTGCCCGATGGCGCATAGCGGACAGTTACTCTCGCCCTTTTCTTTGGCAGCAGCCGTCTGCAGAGCGTAGACTGTTTTCTTGGTGGGGTCATCGAATACGCGCACGTTCAGCAACTTCGTGTTTTGGCACCCATCAAGGATATATTCGTAAATGCCTTTCTTCTCTTTCACATAGAAACTCTCGTAGAGTTCCTTTACCTTAGCGGCCACTGCTGCCGGGTCATAGGCTGTTTTATGATAACGTTCATAAAGTTCACCCCATTTTAACCCGCACATCTCCTTTTCCGGGTTAAAGTCAAACACTGAGGTTATCCAGTCTATAACAGAGGTGAAGTAAGCCTTCAGTTCCGTAATGTCATTGTCGTATCTGTGGGCAGCCATGTAGTCTTCCACATTGCTCTTACTCACCCAATCAAGTGCGGCAGCAAGATAGTCCTGACGCTTGGCTGTGCCAGGAATAAAACAGCTCCATTTGTTGATGTTCGTATTGTTGGAGTTCGAGAACTCCTCTTTGGCCTTAGTGACGAATGGGCCGCTATACACTGCATTGAGCGTTTCTTGTGTATTCAGCGGAATACCAACGATGTTGATGGTACGGAACCAGTCCTTGATTTCCTTCTCCGTACCCTCACAGACGTAAATAAGCAGTTTAGTATTCAGGAACTTCTCTTGTTCATCTGGATTCAGTGCAGAGAAGTACCAAGGTCGTCCGTCTGCATCTATCCACGCGAACTTCTCTGTAATGAAGCGTCCCAGTGAAGTGATACGCTGCTGACCATCAAGCACCTCATACTTATCATCACCAACCTTTGAGAAGTAGATAAGTCCCAGCGGATAGCCATTACGCACAGACTGGATTACATCCACTTCCTTTTTACCACCATTCTCGGCATAGAGGTAATGACGCTGGAATTCTGGCTGAATAGTCAGCTTACCCGAAAGACCATACAGGCCCTTCCCTTCGTATTCGTTGTACTGGAATCCTCTGCAAATGTCGCCAATGGTCCAGTCTGTGATAAGTGTTGGTTTCATATCTGTTATTGTTTTTTGCGGATTAATATTCGAGAATAAGGAATAACCGGCATTCCATTTTTGTCAAAATAATATAGATCGCCATCGCGAAGTCCCTTATTTATCTTCTTGAGACTTCTATCGTAAGGGTTGAGACCAAGAGCAACGCCAGCATCTCCATGGGCATGACCGATAATCTCAAATTGCTCTGGGCAATATTTGTTTAGGAAAGTAATCGGAACACCCATTGCGCCTTCATAATCATTAGGAATAGCATCCGTATAAGGGACGTCTATTGCATCATAATTTTCATAATGATAATATCCGACTTCACATATCTCCTTGTGTTTTCCATAACGCATATTGTCTTTCATGGACATAAGATTCAATGGTTCATGTCGCCTGCCATGTTCAAGATTTGTCAACCAACAACAGTTACGGAATTTAACCAAGCCAGTCTTCTCGTCATAAACACCTGAAGCATAGTCTCGTACAAATTCCTTAGGGAGACTAAAATAGGCATTGCCTGCACTAAAGCCATTTCCCAACCAAAGCCTATTCTCTTTTATAAGTGGGAAGACTTCTTTATATCCAATTCCACCTTGGTTCCCTATTATTAGGCATTGTTTGTTTGCTTCAAATATCCAAGCCACAAACTCTCTGAACAACGAGAAAGGAGGATTAGTCACGATTATATCCGCTTCGTCTCTCAGTTTGCAGACCTCCTTGCTACGGAAGTCACCATCACCTTCGAGATAATGCCATTCCAAGTCGTCAATATCGATGCGCCCATTCTGATTTGTATCGTGGGTCAGCTCGAAAATTTTACCTTTAATACGAGTCTTGTCAATATCAAACATGGGGCTCTCCGTCTCAAAGAGCGTGGGCTGATAGTTCTTATATTTCTTACTTTCCACAGCATAACTCGTACTAATGAGACGCTTCAAGCCCAACCGTTCGAAGTTCTGCGCAAAGAACCGAGTGAAATTACTCCACTCTGGATCATCACATGGTAGGAGAACCACCTTGTCACGAAACGTATCAGGATTATAATCCAAATAGGCATTTATCTCCTTTTGGATATCTGCATACTGAGTATAGAATTCGTCGTTCTTCGCAGCCTTCGCTGCACTGAGGTTAGTATTGTTTGCCATAGATTGATAGTTTATAGTTCTCAGCACCAACTATCAATCACTCTTGCCGCTAAACATAAAAAGGTGTGATGCACCTTTTGCGTTCAGCTTTGAGGCAGCCTCGGAACGGAAACCCCAACCCATCTTACAAGTATACACCACACCTAAGTGTTAGTGCATTCCTATGTATAGACAGGTTAGATGCTCCTATCCGAAACATCTTATCACATATTATCTCTGTGCGTTGTTATTTCCAATAAGTTTCCGAGGCTTTTGGCTGAACGCGAAATAATAGCGAATGCTTTTATTAGTCCGGATTTCTCCCCGAACCGAGGACAAAGGTACAAATAATATTTGTATTTTTACCTTCTAAATAGAAAAAAACTGCGAAAAAGTTTGGAAGATAAAAGAAACTTGGGCCGATTCTGCTATAAACATCCCTTCTACCATTGTTAAATCTTTTCAACATAACAACAATTTTGGAGAAGATTTATGCGCATGCGCGCGCGTAGAACGCTGATAACGGACCAGTTCTATGTATATTTTCTTCTCATATTCCAATCATAAGAACAATTACTCTCAGTGCTCAGAAATTCATATCTCTGTCGTGCCCTTGACAACAATCGCCAGTGGAGTTTATATTATGCTCATAGGGACCAAGGGACACAAAAAAATAATGTCCGCCTACTAACTACAAGTTTTGTATCTTTGCGATGCAAAGCAGAGCAAAGTAAACCTTAACAACAGTTTCACACGATATAAAAAACTCTTTTGTCCGGAATATGCCCTGACGTGAAGGCTGAAACGGGAAATCCAGAGGAGTTGACATCGTATGAAACATAAAAAGTATTATGTAAAGGACATCACTCCAAGAACTCGATTAAGTGACCTGGTCGAGAAAAAGTATCATCCGCAATTGAAACGGATGATAGAGGAATTGCGTCGGTTAACAACACTGACAGGGGATACTGAATGGTGGAGGGTCAGAGAACTGAAGTTTATCAATCCACACACCCAGCGAAACTATGAACCTATAGCCAGATTCCTATGGGCAACAACTCGCAACGAGAACAATGGGTTAAAGTGCTCAATCAATACGTTTTTCTACTACCTCGCATCCAGCTACCATAGCAACCTAAGCACAACTTGGAAAAGCGTTAAGACGCTGACTTACAGTAGGATAAGACATGAACACCCCAACACAAAACGGTAACTTATAATTGTTAAGGTTTGGGGCAAAAAGGTAGCACAAAAGAGGTTTTTTACTACCTTTACACTCGAAGAAGGCGCTCTGCCGGGCAACCTGTTGTTGTGGAGGCGAGGACAGCCCTTACCACATGATTCTAGATAGTGTGGTCATCTTTGTTCAAAACTTTTAAATTGTTACGACAATGCAAAAGAAACAGTTGACCACCGGTGCTGGCTACGGCACCACCCAGCAGCCAGACAAGCTGCACCAAATCAGAAGTGCTTTCACGAAGAGCACGAGTACTAACCCCATACAGGCCACCGGGAAGTCTGTCTTCCTCAACGACCTGCGATGGAGGTATAAACCTGACAGCTTTGCAAAAGGTCTCATGAAGGACACCTTTCCTGGCTGGCTGACAGACAGGCTTCGCACTCAGGCGACAGAAGCCCTCCGAGGCATGGATGAAGACATGGCACTAGAAGTAGTCTACGACCTGATGGACTGTTGGACGTATGGCGTTCGCCACTACATCGGCATTGAGCACATAGACAAGTTGCTGCACTCCATGTACAACAAGATTCTCTACTGTGCCGAACAGCAGGAAATCAAGTTGCCAATGCACATCTGAGAAAAGTAAACCAGGACACGCTCTTTCTCATATATATAAGAGGTGGGCGTGTTCCACTTTGACAAAATAATTTCATTTAAGCAATGAATAAAAAAGATACTAACAACTCCATGAACTTGGAGCAGGAACTCGCCCAAATGGGCAGTGAGCTGGACGCTCAGCACTATAGACGCGAAAGGCAGATAGTGACACTTATCCTTCGGCGAATCATCAACGGGATACAGTCAAAGGAAGCAGAAATCACCACCCTGATATCTGCCACCAAAGGTCGTTGCCAGAAGGAGATTATGCAAATAGTCATTAAAGAGGTCATCCGCTCTGCTGACGACTCGTTATGGAATCCCGACTATAACCTGCGTCCCAATGGTGAACAACAAATTTATTGTTACACGGGCAACTACTGGAAGCTCATAGAGCCTGCCATGTGGAAGGACTTCGTAGGTCAATGTACGGAGAAGAGCGGTGTCCCCGAGATGCTCCTCATGGACTCGGGTTTCATGAAGAAGATGTACGACGGTATTGCCTACAACATTTTCAAGCATCGCCTGTCAGTGGCCAACGATGACGAGGTATGGCTGAACCTACCTAACTTCACACTGGAGCTGAGAGGCAACGGAAGTGTGGAAGTCCGTGAACATAGGAAAGAAGACTTGTTCTACTACTGTCTGCCCTACCCCTACGATTCACATTCGGAATGCCCGCAGTGGCACCGTTTTCTTGACCGCGTGCTGCCCGAATCTGAAGCCCAGCAGTTGCTGGCGGAGTATATAGGCTACTCGCTGATGCGCAGTCATCGCTTCGAGAAAATGCTGTGGCTTGTCGGACCTGGACAGAACGGAAAATCTACCGTACTGGAGGTCCTGGAGGCGCTGTTTGGTTCCGAGAACGTCAGTAACCTCAGCCTTGACCAGCTGACCAACGACCAGATCATGCGGTCGGCCTTTGAGCACAAGCTGCTGAATATCTCGTCAGAGACAGGCGACAGAATCAATGCCAGCGTGATGAAGCGTATTTGTACGGGTGAGGCAATTACCGTCGAGCAGAAGTATATCAATCCCCACGAAACCACCAACTACGGGAAAGTCATCATGGCCACCAACGAATTTCCGCGCCCGGAAAATACAGGTGCCTTCTTTCGTAGAATACTTATTCTGCCCTTCCAGGTCACCATTCCCGACAGCGAGAAAGACATCCATCTGGCCGAGAAGTTGAAGAAAGAGTTGCATGGTTATGACATTGTTCTCATAACCAAGCTTATGACAAGCCATATGTTATGAGAAGGATATAAAAAAGTGGCTTGTAATTCAAAGGAATACGTAGCCACTTCACATTTTATCTTCTCATAACAACATTACTTCTTTAGATTCATCAACCACTCTAA